>Ga0209573_1000410_pt1 | contig 93482 bp, 91 predicted proteins | sample TNRBio252014_DNA_FD_185870 | JGI IMG/M metagenome (GOLD analysis project Ga0209573, IMG submission 185870) | Wastewater treatment Type I Accumulibacter community from EBPR Bioreactor in Madison, WI, USA - TNR Reactor_6/25/2014_ DNA (SPAdes)... | ecosystem: Engineered > Bioreactor > EBPR >...
TCGACAGCGACTGCAGCACCGTCCGCAGCGTGTTCACCACCGGCGCCCGCGGCAGATCCACCCCGAAGTGGTGATTGAGCTGCTCCCGCCGCTGCTCCAGGAAGGTGATGACGCCACGGTAGGACCTGGCCCCGCTCAGCAACGCCAACACCGTGAACATCAGCAGATACGGCAGCGGATACCGTTTGCCTTGCGCCCGCCGGGGGTCCGGAACGTCCACTAAAGCCGCCAGAAGATTGGGAAACGGAGCCATGGCACCCTCCTCGAAGTGCCCGCCATGGATTCAGACTTTTCGCCGCCGGGGTAGACTCGTTTTCCGATCAGCAACTCCGCGCAGACTCGTATTACGAGAACCCACCTCTCATGCGAGGAGAACTGAACAGCCCTGCTCCCCAGTCTCGAACGCTACGGGTATCCAATACCGGCCGACCGCAATATCAGCAAGCGTAGCCCGGATGCAGCGTAGCGCAATCCGGGATCTTCCGGCCGGTCGCAGAACGTTCTGTCCAGATCGCAACTCGGGAACCTCGGTCGGGGAAGCATGGAAGCTTGCGGCGTCAGAGACGCAAGGACGGCGATACCATGCCTAAAGCGATCCCGGATTTCGCTGCGCTGCATCCGGGCTACGATCTTGAAGCCTGTTTCCGGTTCATTGCGCGATCCAGGCGCCGAAGCCCCCCCGCCGTCGGCGCTCAGTTCGTCAGCAGCAGGCTGCCGAGGGCGCAGGCCAGTGCGAGGGTGATGCCGATGGTCGGCCCGTTGGCGCTCAGCCAGCGGTCGATGACGTCGCGGACCCATTCCTGTTCGTCATTGCCCATACTGTCCTCCGTTTGCGCAGGGCCTGGCCGGCCATCCCTGAAGTTAGCCGAGCCCTACGCTGCAGCATAGGAAAAAAAGCCTTATAGCGGGATACACGCCCATTCGGTGCCGCTCCCGTTGCCATTTGGACACCGTGAGAGGCCCCGTCGTCGCCAGCGCAGCGAAGCGATCCAGCCGTCGCAGCCCTTCGATGGCGATGGATCGCTTCACCCGCTGCGCGGGTTCGCAATGACGGGGTGTCGGTTTTTCCATGTCGCCATTCGATCACCACCCGGGCCCGCTCCTGCATTGCTTTCCGCGCATGCCGTGTCCTCGCTCTGAAACGAACATCGGGCGGCCGCCGGCGTTTCCGTGGGCGTGGCCGCCCGCTACACTGTGGCCGGGAACGGCGCGCAGGGAGGAACGCGGGTGGCTGCATCCGAGACGACCGGCGAGGCCGGTGCATCGCGACCGCGGCTGGTCGCCAACGGTCTGCTGATCGCGGCCGTCCTGCTCTACGCCGCCACCTTCCTCGACCCGACGCCCGACTTCTGGACGCTGCTGCTTCGGCGGACCAGCGAGGCGGGGGTGGCGGGCGGCGTCGCCGACTGGTTCGCGGTGACGGCGCTGTTCCGCCGGCCGCTCGGCCTGCCGATCCCGCACACCGGCGTGATCCCCAACAACCAGGAGCGGATCGCCCGCGGCATGGCGCGGTTCGTCGAGAACCACTTCCTGCAGCCGTCGACCATCGCCGGCCGGCTGCGCAGCGCCGATCTCTCGGGCGTGGCGGCGCGCTGGCTGGCGGACCCGGTCAACGCCGCGGCGGTGGCCGATCGGTCCGCCCAGGCGCTGGCCGGGGTGATCGCCGCCATTCCGGAGGAGGCGCTGCGCGGCTTCGTCCGCCGTGCGGCCTTGCGCGGCATCTCGACGATCGACCTCGCGTCGCTGTTCGCCATGGGCCTGCAGGCGATGTACGACAGCGGCCGGCACCAGGAACTCTACGACGGCGTCGTCGGCAGCCTGCGGGATTGGCTGGAGAAAAATCCGGGGCGGCTGGAGGAACTGGTCGAGCAGCGGACGGCGTGGTGGGTGCCGAGAGCGGTCGACCGCGGGCTCGGCCGGGCGATGTCGCTGCAGGCGCACCTGCTGATCGGCGAACTCGCGCCCGCCGACTCGGAGGCGCGCGACGCCTTCGACGCCGCGGTGGCGAAGCTGATCGAGGACGTACGCACGCAGCCGCGCTACCGCCGGCGGATCGAGGCGCTGAAGCGCGACCTGCTGGGCTCGGAGCAGTTCGCCGTCTCGCTCGACGGCGCCGCCGAGGAATTGCGTCGGCTGCTGCTGGAGGACATGTCGGCCAACCGCTCGGCGTTGCGCGATGCGGTCGCCGAGGCGGCGCAGTCGTTCGGCCAGCGGCTGTGCGAGAACGAGGCGATGCGCAAGCGGCTGGAGCGCCGGGTGATCTGGATCGTCCGCGGCATGGTGATGCCGTGGCGCCAGAGCATCGGCAAATTCTTCGCCGACGTGATGCGCGGCTGGGACACCCGGCTGCTGGCGGACCGGCTGGAGGCCGCGGTCGGACGCGACCTGCAATACGTGCGCATCAACGGCACGCTGGTCGGCGGCCTGGTCGGCGGCGTCCTGTTCCTGGTGACCTACTTCATCGAGTAGGCGGCGGTGTGCCGGCCGCCTCGGCCGGGCTCACGCGCAGGATCGCACCCCGGTCGTCGTCGGTGAGCAGGTAGACCGCACCGTCCGGCCCCTGCGCTACGTCGCGGATCCGCGTGTTCATCGCCAGCCGCTCTTCGGCCGTCACCCGCTCGCCGTCCAGCGTCAGCCGGATCAGCGCTTCCGACGACAGGCCGGCGACCAGCAGGTTCCCGTTCCAGCCGGGAAGAAGCTCGCCGGTGTAGAAGGCGATGCCGGACGGCGAGATCGACGGCGTCCAGTGGTGGATCGCGTCCTGCAGGTCCGGCCGCGTGGAGGGCTCGGGGATCGAGCCGCCGTCGTAGTGCCGGCCCCAACTCACCAGCGGCCAGCCGTAGTTGCCGCCGGCGCGGGGAATATTGATCTCGTCGCCGCCGCGCGGGCCGAACTCGCTCACCCACAAAAGGCCGGATTGCGGATTGATGGCAGCACCCTGCACGTTGCGGTGACCATAAGACCAGATTTCCGGCCGCGCCCCCTTCCGCCCGAGGAAGGGGTTGTCGGCGGGGATCGTGCCGTCCGGGTCGATGCGGACGATCTTGCCGAGATCGCTCGACAGATCCTGCGCAGGGTCGAACTTGAACCGCTCGCCCAGCGTCACGAACAGCCGGCCGTCCGGCGCGAACGCCAGCCGGCAGCCGAAGTGGTTCGGCCCGTCGACCTTCGGCACCTGGCGGAAGATCACCTGCACGTCATCGAGCGAGGACATGGCCAGTCGGCCCCGGGCGACGGCCGTCGACTGGCCGTCGTCGCGCTCTTCGGCATAGCAGACGTAGACCAGCCGGTTGTCGACGAACGCGGGGTCGAGGACCACGTCGTGCAACCCGCCCTGACCCTGTGCCCAGATCTTCGGCAGGCCCTGCACCACCTCATAAGGCTTGCCGCCGTTGGCAGCAATGATGCGCAGGCGGCCGGGCCGCTCGGTCACCAGCATCCGGCCATCGGGAAGGAACGCCAACCCCCACGGGTACTCCAGGCGGTCGGCCAGGGTCTCGACGCGGACCGGTCCGGTCTGCGTGTCGATCGTCCGCGGCGGAGCGGCGAGCGCCTCCGTCGCCGTCACCGCAACGACCAAGCCGCCCGCCAGCGCGGCAAGTCCTCGCGGCGGCGTCGCAAATCCGATGTCTGGCATCATCCCCTCCCGTGGTCCTGCGTGTCGCACTCGGCTGATCCGGCCACGCGCTTGATACATCGAAAAACTCGCCGGTCCAGGCTCCGGTTCCGCGCCGGCGGCTCACCCCTCGAACCGCCCGCTCGCGGGAAATCCGCGCGGCACGGTGTGGCCGACCTGGCCACGGCGGCCGAGGTAGGGGCGCAGGTCGGTCTCGGTGCGGGTGCCGCGGCCGCTGCGCCAGGCGAGGCCGGTGGCCAGCGTGAAGGTCGTGATGTCGGTCAGCGTCGCGTCGCGATAGCGCTGCAGCAGCACGCCGCGGCCCTTCGGCATCGCCGGCAGTTCGGACAGGGCGAACACCAGCAGGCGGCGGTTGCTGCCGACGACGGCGACGGCGTCGTCGCTGTCCGCCACCGCGCGCAGATGCGCCGCCCGCTCGCCCTCGTCCATCACCAGCACCGCCTTGCCGGTGCGGGTCTGGCCGAGCGCGTCCTCCTCCGCTAGCAGGAAGCCGCGGCCGGCGTCCGACGCGATCAGCAGCCGGCCGCCGGGCCGGTGCAGGCGCATCGCCACCGGCTCGAACGGCTGCGGCAGATCGATCATCAGCCGCAGCGGCTCGCCGAAGCCGCGCGCGCCCGGCAGCTTGTCGCACGAAAGGGTATAGATCCGGCCCTGGCTGCCGAGGATCAGCAGCCGGTCGGTGGTGCGGGCATGCAGCAGGAAGCGCGGCTGGTCGCCCTCCTTGTGGCGGACGGTGGTGGCGTCGGCCAGGTGGTCCGGCACACAGCGCAACCAGCCCTTCTCCGAGCACAGCACGGTGATCGGCTGCGCCGCCACGGCCGCGCGCACCGCAGGCGCCGCCACGGCGCCGGGAGCGCCGGCGATCGTCGTCCGCCGCCGGCCGAGCGGCGTGTCGCCACCGAAGCGGGTGCCGATCGCGGCGATTTCCCCGCCGATCCGCCGCCACATCGCCGCGTCCGAGGTCAGCAGCGCGTCGAGCCCGGCGCGCTCCAGCAGCAGGCCGTCGCGCTCCTTGATCAGCGCGATCTCCTCCAGCTTGCGGAGTTGGCGCAGACGCATGTTGAGCACCGCGTCCGCCTGCACCTCGTTCAGCTCGAAGCGGGCCATCAATGCCTGCTTCGGGTCGTCCTCCTCGCGGACGATGCGGATCACCTCGTCGAGGTTGAGGTGGACGATCAGGAGGCCGGCCAACAGCTCCAGCCGCTGCTCGATCTTCGCCCGTCGGTGCAGGCTGCGCCGGCGCAGCACCTCGCGGCGATGTGCCAGCCAGGCGCGCAGCAACTCCCGCAGGTCGAGCACGCGGGGCGTGGTGCCGTCCACCAGCACGTTGAGATTGACGCCGATGCGCGTCTCCAGGTCGGTCAGCCGGAACAGCTCGGCCATGATCGCCTCGGCGTCGACCGGGCGGCCGCGCGGCTTCAGGACAATGCGCACCGCTTCGGTGGATTCGTCGCGTATGTCGGCGAGGAACGGCAGCTTGCGCTCTTCCAGGAGAGCCGCGAGTTGCTCGATCAGGCGGGACTTCGGCACCTGCCAGGGGATTTCCGAGACGACGATCAGCGTCCCCTCCGGGGCCTTCTCCACCGCCCAGCGGGCGCGCAGCCGCAGCGCCCCCCGGCCGGTGCGATAGACCTCCGCGCGCACCGCGAACTCCTCGACAAGCACGCCGCCGGTGGGGAAGTCCGGCCCTGGCATCAGCCCCACGAGGTCGTCGATCGACGCGTCCGGATGGTCGATCAGGTGCAGGGCGGCGGCACAGATTTCGCCGGCGTTGTGCGGCGGGATGCTGGTCGCCATGCCGACGGCGATGCCGGTGGCGCCGTTCGCCAAAAGGTTGGGGAAGGCGGCCGGAAGGACGACCGGCTCCTCGTCCTCGCCGTCGTAGGTCGGGCGGAAGTCGACCGCGTCCTCGTCGAGCCCCTCCAGCAGCGCTTCGGCGACGGCGGTCAGCCGCGCCTCGGTGTAGCGCATCGCCGCCGGGCCATCGCCGTCGATGTTGCCGAAGTTGCCCTGGCCTTCCACCAGCGGCCAGCGCACGGCGAAGTCCTGGGCGAGGCGCACCATCGTCTCGTAGACGGCGGCGTCGCCGTGCGGGTGGTAGCGGCCGATCACGTCGCCGACGACGCGCGCGCACTTCTTGAAGCCGGAGGCGGGATCGAGGCGGAGCTGGCGCATCGCCCACATCAGCCGGCGGTGCACCGGCTTCAGGCCGTCGCGCGCGTCCGGCAGCGAGCGGCCGACGATCGTCGAAACCGCATAGGTCAGGTAGCGCTCGGTGATCGCGTGCGCGAGGGCGACGTCCTCGATCGTTCCGTCCGCGGATTTATCGGTCATCGCGCCACACCGTCTTCGAGGGGACGCCCGGGGCGCGCCAGGACGTCCGGCAGGCGGGCGCGGGCGTCCGGCAGGCCGCGGTTCTGCTCGGCATAGGCGTGGCGCAGCAGGAAGTGGCCGGTGAGCGCCAAGCCGGCGGCGATGTCCTGCGTGGCTATGGGCACGTCGGCCTCGACCAGGAATGCCGGCAGCACCAGCAGGCGGTTCACCCACGGCTCGGCGGCGGCGGCCGAAACGGCGCGGCCGGTGCGGGGCGAGACGAACGCGAGGTTGTTCTGCACGCCGGTGAGCGCGCATCGGTCGAGATCGAGTTGCCAGCCCAGCTCCGCCAACAGGTCCACCTCCCAGCACACGTAGCGGGCAGGCCAGAGTGGATCGCCGGGGATGGCGTCGAGCAGCGCCTCGAACTGCGCGTAGAGTTGCGGCACCGGCGCCCGCTCGGGCACCGCGGTGGCGAGGATGGCGCACGCGGCAGCCACCGCTGCCAGCGGCCGCGGGTCGGCCAGTGCCTCTGGAGCGATCGGCCGGCCCGCCTCGCAGGTGAACGTGCCCAATTGTTCGGCAAGGCGGCCTCGCCAAATGGCGGCGATCCGGTTGCCTGGCTGCAGCATTCCGCGCGCGCGCCGCCCGGTCCCGCCGCGGACCAGGCCGGCGTGTCGCCCATGGTCCCGGGTCAGCACCGTGAGGACGGCCGAACTTTCGCCCAGGCCGCGCAAGGACAACACGATCGCATCGTCGTTCCACTCCATCGGCGGCCGACGCCTCTCAGCCGCATACGGCTGGAGCAGCGTGCCGCGACTGTGCGCAACTCTTGGGCAGATCAGAACCGTGGATCATCGGTGAGCGTGGCATCGTTTGTGCATGATAGGCAGCGTGCTACACTTCGCCAAGCGCGCCAAGCGCACGTCGCATGCACAACCATAGATAGGGGAATTCCCGTGGGTGTCCACGACATCATGATCACTGAGCCACATCCCTGCCGTCGAGGTTTCTTTCGGCGCCTCTATGCCCGGGTCCAGACGTCGAACACCGGCGAATATTGGGTTTGGCGTCAGATCGACGAAAACGGCCTGCCGCTGACGGACGCCGAGCGCGCTTTCGACAGCGAGGACGGCGCGCTCAGCGATGCCGTCCGGCAACTGAACGGCGAGGCGGTGGCGGTCTGACCTTCGGCGGCGCGGGCCCGGTTCACCGCGATCCCGGGTCTCCGGGAAATCCGAGGCCGTGCAGGCGGTAGAAGACCGGGTCCTCGCGCCAGCGCTCACGCACCTTGACGAACAGGAACAGGTGGACGCGGCATTCGAATGCCAGTTCCATCTCCTTGCGCGCGAGTTCGCCGATCGTCTTGATCCGCTGCCCGCTCTTGCCGATGACGATGGCACGCTGCGCTTCGCGCTCGACGTAGATGATCTGGTCGATGCGCACGCTGCCGTCGGTGCGATCGCCCCATTGCTCGGTCTCGACGGCCACGGAGTAGGGGAGTTCCTGCTGCAGCTGCCAGAACAGCTTCTCGCGGGTGATCTCGGCCGCGAGCATGCGCGCCGGCATATCGGAGACCTGATCTTCCGGATAGAGCCAGGGGCCGGGCGGCAGCGAGCCGGCGAGGAAGCCCGCCAGATCCGACACGCCGTCCCCCGACAACGCCGAGATCATGAAGGTATGGGCGAACACGCCGGTCGCCTCCAACTCGGCGGCGAGGTGCAGCAGTCGCGCCTTCTCGACGAGATCGATCTTGTTGAGGACGGCGATGGCGCTGCGGTGCCGCGTGCGCAGCCATTCCACCAGGGGGGCGGCGCCCTGCAGGTTGCCGCGGCCGCTGTCGACGAGAAGCAGGATTTCGTCGGCGCCGGCGGCTCCTTCCCAGGCGGCGGCGACCATCGCCTGATCCAGCCGGCGGCGGGGCTCGAACACGCCCGGCGTATCCACCAGCAGGATCTGCGCATCGCCCTGGATGGCGATCCCCAGCACGCGGGAGCGGGTCGTCTGCACCTTCGGCGAAACGATGGTGACCTTGGTGCCGACAAGCCGGTTGACCAGTGTCGACTTGCCGACATTGGGCGCACCGACGACGGCGACGAAACCGCACCTCCGGTCGGCGTAGGCGGGCATGGTCACGGGCGGTCGCCCGGTCGCAGGGCCAGCAGCAGGCCCTCGGCCGCGGCGCGCTCGGCGCTGCGCTTCGAAGATCCGGTGGCGGCCACCGGCGCGAACCCTTCGACCGAGACCTCGACGCGGAACAGGGGTGCGTGTGGCGGGCCGCTGCGCTCCATCTCGCGATAGATCGGCAGCGGTCGGCCGAAGCCCTGCGCCCACTCCTGCAGCAGCGTCTTCGGATCCTTCGGCGGCGAGGCGTCGCGCTCGATCATGCCGCGCCACAGCCGCTCGACGACCTCCTTCGCCGCATCCAGGCCACCGTCGAGAAAGATGGCGGCGATCACCGCCTCGCACGCATCCGCGAGCAGGCTGGGATTGCGCCGGCCGCCGGCGTCCTCTTCGCCGCGCGACAGGCGCACGCACGCAGCGATGCCGAGTCCGTGCGCGACCTCGGCCAAAGCCTCGCCGCGGACGACCGCCGCATGGCGGCGGGCGAGCGCTCCCACCTCCTCGCCGGGGAACCTGCGGAACAGGAGGTTGGCGATCACCAGGCCGAGCACCCGGTCGCCGAGAAACTCCAATCGTTCGTACGAGTGACGGCGCCCGCCCCCGTCGCCCTGGTAGCTGGAGTGGGTCAGCGCTTCCGTGAGAAGCTTCGGGCGTTGAAATTCATAGCCGAGCCGTTCCTGCAGTTGGCGCAGTGCGGGAGGCGTTTCCAGGAGCCCGTCGATCACTGGATCCTCTGGAAGAGCCGATCGAACCGCACGTTGCGATACCAGTTCCAGATCTGAACGGCGGGCCCGTCGATGGAGAAGAAGATCATCTGCGCGTGACCGATGAGGTTCTCGAACGGCACGTAGCCGACCGTATCGAGGAAACGGCTGTCGCGCGAGCTGTCGCGGTTGTCGCCCATCATGAAGTAATGATCGGCGGGCACCGTATATGTGTCGGTGTTGTCGTACGGGCCGTCGTCACTGAGTTCGATGATGGCGTGCCGTCGCCCGTTCGGCAGCGTCTCGATGAACTGCCGGAAGTTGTGCGTGCCGCCGCCGCCGTTCCTGTAGACGCGCTCGGGCGCCGGTTCGCGCTTCACCGGCACGTCGTTGATATAGACGACACCGCCCTTCACCTGGATGCGTTCGCCGGGGAGGCCGATGATCCGCTTGATGTAGTCGGTGGAATTGTCGGTCGGCAGCTTGAAGACGACGACGTCGCCCCGCTCCGGCGCCTGCGCGAAGATGCGTCCCCGAAACAGCGGCAGGGAGACCGGCAGCGAAAAGCGGCTGTAGCCGTAGGAATACTTGGAGACGAAGAGGTAGTCGCCGATCAGCAGGGTGGGGATCATCGAGCCGGAGGGAATGCTGAACGGCTCGAACAGAAAGGTGCGCACGACGATGGCGATGAGGACGGCGTAGACGACGGTTTTGACGAGTTCCCAGAACCCGTGCGATGTCTTGGTCGCCATGTGTCGGAGCGCTCGAGGCTGGGGTTCCGGAACCGGAAACGCGGGCGGCCGGCGGTCGCTCGTCTTCCGCCGCCGATCAAGCCACTGGCAACCGTCCGCTGTCAAGAAATCCGCGCGAGGGCGCTGTGCGGGAGCGGTGGCGTCAGGAGGCGGCGGAAGCGTTCGCTCAACGGGCCGGGGTCCCGGCTGCGGCATTCCCAGACGATGAGGACGCGAAAGTGGAGACGGCGCAGCGCGCGTACCGCCCGCGCATCCCGTCGCCGGTTGGCGGCGAACTTCGCGCACCAGAACTCGCGATTGCGGGTCGGCACCGTGGCATGGCGGCAGCCCCGGTGCTGATGCCAGAAGCAGCCGTGGACGAAGATCGCCCATCGCCGAGCGCGGTTGGCGAAATCCGGCGAGCCGGGCAATGTCCGGACGTTCAGGCGGTAGGCGAGCCCGAGCGAGCGCAGGCATTGGGCGACATCACGTTCGGCCTGCGTGCCCCGCTGCCGCACCCGGGCCATCAGCGCACTCCGCGCAGGATCGGTCTGCAATCGCGTCTCGTTCTGCGCTGTCATGCCGGGGCGGACGCCGCCGCCAGCGCACGCATCCTCGCCAGATGCGCGCGGAGCCGGTCCTTGAAGCCGTCGACGAAATGCAGCCGGCTCGCATCCGCGCGGCGCAGAAACCCCTGCGTCGCCCGCGCCGAAAGCGGGCGTCCCGGATAGAGCAGGAAGCGGTGCAGCGGCGGGCGCTCCGCCCAAGTCGGGAACGAACCGATCTGCACGGCATGCCGGGCGGTGCCGTCCCAACGGGCCGCCCTCGGCCAGCGACCGTCGGCGGCCAGAGGCCGGTCGCGCGCGGAGTCGTACTGGCCGGGGGTCTTGAGCCGAGCACCCAGCCACGCCGCGACCGGCACGCTGACGGCATTGCCGACCAGCGCCCAGCGGTGCGTCGACCGTCCGACGGCTTCCGCCGGTTCGGTCCAGCCGGCGGGGAACCCTTGCAGCCGCTCGGCGTCGCGGATGTCCGGCTGGATGACGCCGCCGTCCGGCAGCAGGATCGCCGGCGGGGAAGGGATGCCGATGCCCGATCCGGTCTTCAGTGTCGGCACGGCGTCGGCCGCCCATCCGAGTCCCCGCGTGCCCTCCGTCCAGTAGAAGCCGTGTGCCTCCCGGTCGATCCGCGTCTCGCGCGCGGGAGGTTCCACGTCGTCGACGAGAAGGACGTCGGCCGGATCGAAATCGCGTGCGGCGACGAGAAACACGCGCTCGCGGCGCTGCGGCAGGAACGCCAGCGTGTCGACCACCCGCCACGCCCAGCGCAGTCCCCGCGCCTCCATCGCAGCGGCGAGGCGGTGCAGCGCGCGGCCACGATCGAGATGCAGCATGAACGGAACGTTCTCCAGGACCAGCCACGCCGGCGCGGCGGCCGTGTCCAGGAGGCGGAACACGTGTTCGACCAGACCGGATCGGGCAGCGCCGATGCCGGCGGTGCGGCCTGCCTGGCTGAGGTCCTGGCAGGGAAAGCCGGCGCAGAGCCCGGTGGTGCCGTCGGGCAGGCGCTGCAGATCGCGGATGTCGGCGTGCCCGGCGCCGGCGGCCAGGCGGGTATGCAGCACCGCGCGCGCCGGCGGCCACACCTCGCAGGTGAGAAGGGTCGTGTGCCCGGCTCCGGCAAAGCCGAGTTCGAAGCCGCCGATGCCGGCGAACAGGCCCGCGATCGCCACCCGTTCAGCCGCCCGGGATGGTGGAGATGATGACGATCGCGTGCGCGAACGGGTACTCGTCGGTCAGCGACAGATCGACGGCGGCGACCAGTCCCGGCGGCGTGAGAAACGCCAGCCTGCGGGCGGCGCCGGCCGAGAGGCGCAGAAACGGCTTGCCCGAGGCTAGGTTGTCGACCTCCATGTCGCGCCACGCCACGCCCTCGCGAAAGCCGGTGCCGAGCGCCTTGGCGCACGCTTCCTTGGCGGCGTAGCGTTGCGCGTAGCGGGCGGCGCGGTTCACGTGGCCGTCGCACCGGCGGCGCTCCACTTCGGTATAGACGCGCTGGCAGAAGCGGTCGCCCCAGCGCTCCAGCGTGCGCTCCAGCCGGCGGATATCGAGCAGATCGGTGCCGACGCCTAGGATCATCGGGAGAGTGGCATGGATCAGGCGCCGCCGGCGCGGCGGCCTTCGTCCATCCGCTGGCGCATCCGATCGATGCTCTCCTCGAGGCCGAGGAAGATCGCCTCGCCGATGAGGAAGTGGCCGATGTTCAGCTCGACGATCTCGGCGATGGCGGCGATCGGGCCGACGTTGTCGTAGCTCAGGCCGTGCCCGGCGTGGCACTCGATGCCGAGGCTGCGCGCGAGCCGCGCCGCGGCTTCGAGCCGCAGGCGTTCGGCCTCCCGCCGGTCGGCGGATGCGTGGCACCAGGCACCGGTGTGCAGTTCGACCGCATGTGCGCCCAGCGCCGCCGCCGCCTCGACCTGTACCGGCGATGGCTCGATGAACAACGTCGGCAGCGACCCGGAATTCCGGAGCGCGGCCAGGAACGGGCGCAGCGTCTCGGTGCCGCCGACCGCGTCGAGCCCTCCCTCGGTCGTCCGCTCCTCGCGGCGCTCGGGCACGAGGCAGACGGCATGCGGCCGGTGGCGGAGCGCGATCTCCAGCATCTCCGGCGTCGCCGCCATTTCCAGGTTGAGCGGCGCGTCGATCGCCGCGCGCAGCCGCTCGATGTCGTCGTCGGAGATGTGCCGGCGATCTTCGCGCAGATGGGCGGTGATCCCGTCGGCACCGGCGCGCACCGCCAGTTCGGCGGCGCGTACCGGATCGGGGTGCCGGCCGCCGCGCGCGTTGCGGATGGTGGCCACGTGGTCGATGTTGACGCCGAGACGAAGGTGCGGGTTCATGAGTAGCCGTATTGGCGAACCCGGCGACGAAGTCAAGTGACGCTGCGACCGCGGCGGCGCGATCGGTCGGGAGCGGGGTGAAACGGCGCGCGCCGCCTTCGACGCGCGCCGGCCTTCAGGACAGTTGCGACCGGAAGATCAGTGTTCTTTCAGCCACTTCGCGACGCCCGGCGCCAGAATCTTCTGCGACGCGCCGCCGGTGTAGATGCCGATGTGACCGGTCTTGATCGGCAACTCGAGATAGTCCTTCTTGTTGCCGACATGCTCGCCGAGAGCGATCGTGCTCGGCGGCGGGACCAGGTGGTCGCGCTCGGCGTAGACGTTCAGCACCGGCATCGACAGGTTCTTCAGATCGACCTTGCGGCCACCCAGCACCAGATCGCCGGAGACCAGATGATTGTTCTGGATGAACTCCTTGACGAAATGGCGATAGGCCTCGCCCGGGACGTCCGGCCCGCCGAACAGCCATTTCTCCATGCGCAGGAAGTTCAGCAGCGCTTCCTTGTTGTCGAGGAGGTCGACGGTGTCGGCATACTTGCCGAACATCAGCGTAAACGGCGACGCCATCAGGAAGGAGACGTTCAGCACGTCCGCCGGGACATTGCCCAGCGCGTCGACCATGGCATCGACGTTGACCGACCGCCCCATCTCGAACAGCAGGCCGACGTGCGGCTGGCCTTCGACCTTGGTGCGATGGAAATCGATCGGCGTGACCGTCAGCACCAGGTTACGCACCTTCTCGGGATGCAGCGCCGAGTAGCAGGTCGCCAGCGTGCCGCCCATGCAGATGCCGAAGAGGTTGATCTTCTCGGCGCCGCTGCCCTCGATCACGTGATCGACGATGTCGTCGATGAAGTCGGTGACGTAGTCGTTGATGTCGTTGTAGCGATCGCAGCGCTTCGGGTAGCCCCAGTTTATCATGTAGACGTCGATGCCCTCGTTCAGGAAGTTCCGAACGAGCGAACGATCGGGCTGCAGGTCGGCGACCTCGTAACCGTTGATCAGCGGCGTCGAGATGATCATCGGCACCGGGTGCAGCTTGTCAGCGTCGACGACCGGCTTGTAACGATACACTTGGAAACTCTCACGGGCATAGAAGACGTCCTTCGGCGTGCTGCCGATGTCGACGTCCTCGTCGGTCATGCTGGTCAGCGCCGTCAGGCCGGCGGACAGCTTGCTCTCCACTTCGGCCAACTCGTGGGCGACCGCGTCCGCGCGGAACTGGATGGGGAACTGCATCATAATCCTGTTCTCCTCGATTCGATCGATGGAAGGGGCGAACTACGAGGCCGATGGCTCGTTCGCCTCGAATTCCTTCGCTTTCTTCGCGAGCTTGACCGCAGGCTTCGGCGTCGCGTCCTTCAACGCACGCCTCAGCGCGCGTATCTCCCGCTTCATCGCGTGGATGTCGCGATAAGCTTCGTCGATCTCACTGCGAGTGGGAATTTCCAGCTGATTGTAGACCATCTCGAGCGCGTCGCGCTGGACCTGCTTGTGGTTCATCAGCGCGTCGGTCAGCTTGTCCTGAACGCCACGGAATTCCGGAGTATTGAATTTCTCCATCATGGTGCGGTCGGCGATCGAATACCACGTCCGCATCAGTTCACGCGGGCTGCTGACCTTCTCGCCCTTCTCGCCCAGCTTGACCAGATGCTCGATGGTGCGCTCGACCGACTGGGACAGGGCTTCGGAGAGGCCCTTCTGATATTCGTCCTGGGCCGCCTTCAGGTCCTTCATCGCATCGATGACCTTCAGGAACTTGCCCATTTTGTCGCGAGCGACGGTGCCACGCGGCAATTCGCCGAGATTGAGTTGCGCGAGCGGGCCCTGGAACATTTCCTGGAAGCCCATGATCTGGCCGAGGCCGGCCGTCCCACTCATGAAGCCTGCGCCGGGATGTCCGCCGGCGGTCGCCTGATTGAGCATCGACAGCCATGGGGCGGTCATTGGCGACCAATGTTCGAACAGCGACTTGGAGAGCTGGGCGAAGTCGGCGCCCGCCGATGCCGTCCGGGCCGGCAGACCCGACAGTTCGCTGCGCCACTGCTCCAGCAGCTTCTGCAGGTCGGGCTGCCACGCCTTGCCCTGCTGGATCTGCGGCGCCACGGTCTGCCACGCTTGCATCAGCATGTTCATGCTGCGGGTCATGACCTCGGGCGTGCCGAACAGATTTCCGGTGAATCGTTGCGTCGGCCCGTCCTTCAGTCCGGACCACGCGTCGGCGCCCATGCGGAAAAACTGCGACGGATCGAACGACGGCACCGCCTTTCCCTTGCCGCCGGCTTCCTGTGCCAAGCTCATCCAGCCGGACCAAAGGCGCTTCTGAGCCTCCCCCCACGTTTTCATCATTTCGTTGGTTTGTGCGCTCCAGTCCATTCTTGCTCTCCTCCGAGTTGGTTTTCGGCGGTCACACCCTGGGACTCGCGTGCCGGCGCATGTGGATCGACCACGCCGATATCGTTCGATCGGCTGCCGGCAGGGGGGTGCCCCGTATCGAGCGCGCTTTATAACCGTTCTCGACGGTGAACCCACGAAAAAAACAGGGCACCCGAAGGTGCCCTGTTCCTCGTTTCCGGAGAGTTGAAGCGGAGACGACTCAGCTCGCGAGGTCGAGCATGAACTTCACCGGACCACGAACCTTCTTGCCGGTGGCGTCGATGAACTCACCATTGACGGGCGCTTTCTTGGCGTACGGGCTGGTGAGGACGGCGACATGGCCGCCGTGGAAAGCAACCGGCTCGACGACTCCGCTCCCCTCGAGGAAACGGTTGCCGGCCGTCGCGCACGGCGGCGTCACGAGGTCGTCCTTGATCGCGTAATCCTGGTACCACTTCACGCCCATCTTCGCGAAATCCTTCATGTTCAGCGACTTGCCGAACAGCTGGACGGGCAGGGTGCCGTCCTCGGCGATGGCGTTCTGGAAGGTGGCGGAGCTCATGTTCGCGACGGCGAGCGGAAGATGCACCCGCTCCTTCAGCAGCCAGCGGAACAGCGCCGCCGGCGTCTTGCCCGGATTGAGGTCGGTTGCACGGTGCAACGAAGCCTGATCGAGCACCTTCACCAGCGGCGTTTCCCGGTCGATGGCGACGAACCGCATGCCGAGACTCAGCATATAGCCGTTGGCGACCTTGTTGCCGTTGGGCATCGTCGTGGTGATGAAGTCGCTGTGCATCTGCGGCATGCCGCTGATGGCAGCGCTGTAGGTGCCGTCGATCGGCGCCACGTTGGTGATTAGCGTGTCGCAGACATCCGTAAACTTGCCCGACAGAAGGTTCATCATGCAGATGTAGCCGCCCTGGCACGTGCCGTTCAGGACGGCCTTCTTGCCGTGGATCTGCTTCAGTTTCTCGCACAGCTCCAGCGTCTGCAGGCAGTCGTCTTCCGGGGTGGTGAGCTGCACTGCCTCGGTCGTCATGATGTCCTTGACGACGCGAACGTAGGTCGGCACGCCTTCGTTGGCGAACGAGTGCGCGTAGCTCTTGTTCTCTTGCGGCAGGAACGCGAGGATGTGAACACCGAGCATGTACGGCGGCACCAGCAGCATCGGCGGGATGTCATCGCGGACCTTCACGCCCTTCTTCAGCGGCAGGACCTGATACATGTTGAACGTGCTGGTCTCGTGTACCAGCTTGTATTCCGGCCTGTCGAAATGGAAGCCGAACTCGTCTTTGATCTGCTCGATCTGCTCGTTGAAGTTGGCGACGGATTCCATCACCTCGGCTTCCCGGCGGATAAAAGCGCCGAGCTTCTCGCCGTCGCCCTTGTAATCGAACAGGGTGTTGACCAGAGCCTGCGAGCTCTCTTCGATCTGGTCGAAGAGGTAGCTCATCATCTTTTCCTGAGCGCTGATCAAACCCTTGGTGATCAGTGCCTGGTTGTGCTGCATCACCTGCATGGCTTCAGCCATGCCCATCGGGTTGTCGCGGCTCGCCTGCATCGCCAACTTGCCGGCGATCAGACAGCTCTCCGAGAACTCGTTCACTTCGCGGTTCGTGGCCCGCATGAGGGCGATCATGTAACGCCCGAGGTTTGTCCCGAGTTCGGGCAGCTCTTGTGCGATTCCGTACACGACGTTCTCTTCCTCCTGACCCAGAGCCCGGCTTCGGACCGGTCCTGCTTGGTGAATCTTAGTTTCGTCAAGATATCAGCCGCCGCTGTCGCGCGTGAGTCTGCTCCTCATCCGCGACCGTAACCGCCTTCAATCCGCAAAACCGATGTACGGACTTCCGGCAACGCTAAGCACGGACGCACCGAGACCGTCTCGATCATACGCCGGGTTAGTCGAACCGAAGCCGTGAACTCAACTCGAAATTATAAGTGAAACCGATTTTGGCCGCAATATGCAAATATTGCAATGCAGCAAGGCGCACACGCAGTGGGAAGATGCAGCCGCCGACGCTCGAGGCAAAGGATCGGCGAGGGAGTTGACAAGCACTCGCCGCCGTCCGCATCTGAACGTGCATCGGTCTGCATCCTGCAGCCATGAGGCGTATTTTCCGCCACCGCCGCGGGGACCGGCAACGGCTGTCCGGTGTCGGCGGCGGCGGATAGCGTCGTCCGTCAGGCGAGAGCGACCACCGCTTCGCCGGAGCCCTTCGGCTCGCCCTTCTCGTTGGCGGCGGCCAGCTCGATCCGCACGCGCTTCTCGCCGTCGGCCTCCATCTTCTCGGCGACCTTGCCGGTGACGGTGATCGTCTCGCCGACACGGGTGATCGCGGTGAACTTGGTGGAGAAGCTGCGCACCGCCGACTGCGGCACCCAGGAGGTCACGCTGCGGCCGAGGTAGGCCATGATCAGCATGCCGTGCGCGAAGACGTCGTTCTCGCCCGCCGCCTTGGCGTAGTCGATGTCGATGTGCATCGGATTGTGGTCGCCGGACGCACCGCCATAGAGTGCCAGGGTGGTGCGGGAAATCGGCGCGGCCTCGAGCCGGATTGGCTGGTCGCCGACGTTGACGTCCGCGTAATTCGGTTGTGCCATGACTTGATTACCTCCCCTGATCAGTTGCGGACGACGATGACGCGCTGCAGTTCGGCCACCAGCACGCCGTCCTGATTCGTCGCGGTCGAGTCCTCGACGATGAATTCCAGCGCGCCGCCCTTCTTGTCGAAGATGTCGGACACCTTGGTGACGAAGGTGATGCGGTCGCCGGCGACGATCGGCGCGTGATAGGTGAAGGATTGCGAGCCGTGCAGGATCTTGCCGACCGGCACGCCCATCGCCGCGATGTTGTCCCAGAGAGAGTTCGTCTCCATCTCCAGGCAGAAGGTGAAGGTCGGCGGCGCCGGCAGCGCCTTGTATCCCGCGGCGGCGGCGGCGGCCTCGTCGGTATAGACCGGGTCGGTCTCGCCGATCGCCTTGGCGAAGAACTTCAGGCGGCCTTTTTCGACATCGACGGTCTGCGGAGCCGTCGTCCGCCCGATGTGTTTCTTATCGATCATGTCTCCACCCTCGTTGTTGTGGACTCGCGCCGGCTCGTCGATTGCGACCCGTCGTGTGAATGCGCCAGCGCGCCGAGCGTGCCGGGAGGTCCCCTGACCGCTGCTCGCGAAGCGATTTTGACGCGCCGCAAAATCGCCGCTCGCCGGGCCCGAGTCAAGGCGTGGCGCCGTCGACGGCCTGGACACAGCAGGCGCGGATACCGACATCCTGGCTTCGCAGATGGACACAGCGGGAGGCGACGGCCATGGACGAACGCGTCAGGATCGAGCTGGAGGCTGCCGCATTCCGCGGACTGGTCGGCCACCTGCAGCGGCGCAGCGACGTGCAGAACATCGACCTGATGAACCTGGCCGGCTTCTGCCGCAACTGCCTCGCCAAGTGGTACGCCGCGGCCGCAGCCGAGCGCGGCGTCGCCATGAGCTACGACGAGGCGCGCACGGTCGTCTACGGCATGCCGTTCGACGACTGGAAGGCGCAGCACCAGCAGCCGGCGTCGGCGGAGCAGCAGCGCCGCTTCGAGGAGACGAAGCCGCTGCACGCGGTGATCGCCGGGCATTGAGCGCGCCGGCTCAGCGCCGGTCTTCGAAGAACCGCCGCAGCAGCGCCGCCGCGTCCGCCTCGTCGACGCCGCCGATCACCTCCGGCCGGTGGTGGCAGGTGGAGCGCTCGAACACCCGCGCGCCGTGCACCACGCCGCCGCCCTTCGGATCGTAGGCGCCGAACACCAGCCGGCGGATGCGCGCGAAGCCGATCGCCGCCGCACACATCGCGCACGGCTCCAGCGTGACCCAGAGGTCGCAGCCCTCCAGCCGCGGGGTGCCGAGGTGCGCGGCCGCGGCGCGGATCGCCAGCACCTCGGCATGCGCCGTCGGGTCCGCGTCCGCCTCCACCCGGTTCCCGGCGGAGGCCAGGACGACGCCCCGGGCCGCATCGACCACCACCGCGCCCACCGGCACCTCGGCGCGCGCGGCGGCGGCGGCGGCCTCGTCGAGGGCGAGGCGCATGAAGCGGGCGTGTGCCATGCCCCACGATCCCCGCCGGGCGGAGTCCGGTCAAGCCGGCGGTGCCGGCGGCGGCTTCATGCGTTGAAGAGGATCGCGGCCCGACACCCGTCTCCCGTCATCGCGAGCCCGCGAAGCGGGCGCGGCGATCCACCGCCCCGGCCAGTGGCGGCAGTGGATTGCTTCGCCGCGCTCGCAATGACGAAGACCGGCAGGGGTCTCTGTCGATATCCGGCTGCGCGGAACAGCCGCACCCTGGTGATGGTTTCAACCCCGGGCACGCAGCCCGTGCAGGAGGAGTGGCGGATGAGTGACGGGCCGATCGGCAAGCGGCGCTGGGCGATCGCGGAGGGCTGGATCCCCTCGGCCAGTACCGGCGATGGACGGGCGTTCGAGAGCCATGCTGAACGCCGGCCGCCGCAGGATGGGGTCAGGAGGGCGAGGCGTCTCAATCTGTCCCGCGACCTTCGTGTAGCACAATTCTAGGATACCAGATCCGACCTAACGACCACGCTGCCCTCGTCGCGCTTTGGACGCCGATCCTTTCGGCCTGCTCACTACGTCAGCGGCGCCTCCCCCCAGCGCCGCCCGCGGCGCCATCCCCGGCCGGTCCAGCCCCAGCTCATGCACCTCCAGCCGGCGGATCTCGTCGCGATACCGCGCGGCGTTCTCGAAGTCGAGGTTCGACGCCGCCTCGCGCATCTTCTTTTCCAGCTCGGCCACCACCGTGCGTAGGTCCTTGCCGACCACCTGCTTCTCGCCGCCGGCGCCCAGGTCGACGGTGACGTAGTCGGCCTCGTAGACGCTCTGCAGCACGTCGTTGATGCCGGTCTTGACGCTCTCGGGCGTGATGCCGTGCTCCAGGTTGTAGGCGCACTGCTTCTCGCGGCGCCGCTCGGTCTCGGCGAGCGCGTACTTCAGGCTCTCGGTCATCTTGTCGGCGTAGAGGATCACCCGGCCGTCGATGTTGCGGGCGGCGCGGCCGATGGTCTGGATCAGCGAGGTCTTCGAGCGCAGGAAGCCTTCCTTGTCGGCATCGAGGATCGCCACCAGCGCGCACTCCGGGATGTCGAGCCCCTCGCGTAGCAGGTTGATGCCGACCAGCACATCGAAAGCGCCCAGCCGCAGGTCGCGGATGATCTCGATCCGCTCCAGCGTGTCCACGTCCGAGTGCAGGTAGCGCACGCGCATGCCCTGTTCGTGCAGGTATTCGGTCAGGTCCTCCGCCATGCGCTTGGTCAGCGTCGTCACCAGCACGCGGTAGCCGGCCGCCGCCACCGCCTTGCACTCGGCCATCAGATCGTCGACTTGCTTCTCCACCGGGCGGACGATGCACAGCGGGTCGATCAGCCCGGTGGGGCGCACCACCTGCTCGACGATCACACCCTGCACCCGCTCCAGCTCCCACGGGCCGGGCGTCGCCGAGACGAAGATGGTCTGCGGGCGCATCCGCTCCCACTCCTCGAACTTCAGCGGCCGGTTGTCGATGCACGACGGCAGGCGAAAGCCGTATTCCGCCAAGGTCGACTTGCGCTGGAAGTCGCCGCGATACATACCCCCCAATTGGGGTACGGTGACGTGGCTCTCGTCGACGATCAGCAGCGCGTTCTCCGGGATGTACTCGAACAACGTCGGCGGCGGCTCGCCCGGATTGCGGCCGGTGAGGTAGCGGGAATAGTTTTCGATGCCGTTGCAGACGCCGACAGTCTCCAGCATCTCGATGTCGTAGGTGGTGCGCTCCTGCAGCCGCTGCGCCTCCAGCAGCCGGCCGCTGGCGACGAAGGTGTCGATCTGCGCCTTCATCTCCGCCTTCATGCGCGGGATCGCCTGCTGCAGGGTCGGCCGCGGCGTCACGTAGTGGCTGTTGGGGTAGAGGGTGATCTCGTCCAGGCTCGCCGTCTTCTCGCCGGTCAGCGGGTCGATCTCCCAGATCGCCTCGATCTCGTCGCCGAACATCGACAGCTTCCAGGCCCTGTCTTCCAGGTGCGAGGGGAACACCTCGATGACGTCGCCCGGCGCGCGGAAGGCGCCGCGGGTGAAGCCCAGGTCGTTGCGCTTGTACTGCAGCTCGACGAGGCGGCGCATCAGCGCCTTGCGCTCGATCTGCATTCCCGGCGTCAGGGTCAGCACCATCTGCGCGTAGGTCTCGACCGCGCCGATGCCGTAGATGCAGGAGACCGAGGCGACGATGATGACGTCGTTGCGCTCCAGCAGAGCCCGCGTCGCCGAGTGGCGCATCCGGTCGATCTGCTCGTTGATCGAGCTGTCCTTGGCGATGTAGGTGTCGGTGCGCGGAACGTAGGCTTCCGGCTGGTAATAGTCGTAATAGCTGACGAAATACTCCACCGCGTTGTGGGGGAAAAAGCTTTTCATCTCGGAATAGAGCTGTGCGGCGAGGATTTTGTTGGGTGCGAGGACCAGCGTCGGCCGCTGCACCGCCTGGATGGCGTTGGCGACGGTGAACGTCTTGCCGGAGCCGGTCACCCCCAGCAGCACCTGCTCCCGTTCGCCGGCGAGCAGCCCCTCGGTCAGCGCCGCGATCGCCTCCGGCTGATCCCCCGCCGGCTGATACCGCGAGACGAGCTCGAACCGGCGCGACGCCGGCACGGGCGGGCGGCGGGCCGGCATGAAGATGGCGGGATTGGCGAAGGCGACCATGACCCGAATAATGGGCTCAGGCCACCGACTTTGCTATCCGCGATGCGCGGCTTTCCTGTTGAGCGTGAGATCGGCGACACGCAACCCAAATAGGTTGGGGGCAGAAACTGAAGTCCGGCGCCGCGGGCATTGCGCGGGCGGGCTGGATGGATGTGGGTCGAGATATGGATGCGGCTTCATTGGAGCGGGGTCGGCTCCGTCGTGGTAGACGGAGATGATGATGAGGAAGCCGAGACGGAGCCCTGGCCCCGCGAGAGGGCGACCGCTGCATCGCTTGCAACGATCGAAGGCGCCGCGTATAAGCTCCGCCTCTCGCGGCGCTCTTCATCGAGCGGTCCGGCGGCAGGGCATGCCCAGTCGCTCGTGGCGTCGCACCAGCCGGCGGCTCGGCCCCGGCCTGTCCAGCACGAAAGGTCCGCAAATGCCCAAGCTGAAGACCAAGTCGGCGGCGAAGAAGCGATTCCGCTTCACCGGCACCGGCAAGATCATCGGGAACGTCGCCTGCAAGCGACACGGGATGAGCAAGCGCCCGCAGAAGATGAAGCGCCAGGCGCGCGGCACCTTCATTCTGCCGCCCGACGCGGCCGTCTGCGCCGCCAAGTACTTCCCGTACAAGTAGGAGGACGCTCGCATGGCACGCGTCAAGCGGGGCGTCACGACGCACGCCCGTCACAAGAAGGTGCTGGACAAGGCGAAGGGCTATCGCGGCCGCTCGTCCACCTGCTTCCGGATCGCCATCGAAAAGGTGGAGAAGGCGCAGCAGTACGCGTATCGCGACCGCCGCAACCGCAAGCGCACCTTCCGCGCGCTGTGGATTCAGCGGATCAACGCCGCGGTCCGCGAACACGGCATGACCTATTCACGCTTCATGGACGGCCTCGCCAAGGCCGGCATCGAGGTCGACCGGAAGATGCTGGCGGACTTGGCCGTCAAGGAACCGGTGTCGCTCGAAGCGCTGGTCGGTCACGCCCGCCGGGCGCTGGAGCCCGTCGCCGCCTGAAGCCGGGCACCGCGTGAAGCCGGGACTTGTCCGTCCCGGCGCCTTTCCGGGAGCCGATCGCCGATGCAGGACGAACAGGGACTGCGCGCCGAATTGCTGGCGCAGGTCGCGGACGCCCGTGACCTGGAGGCGATCGAGCGCCTCCGCGTCGCCGAGATGGGCAAGAAGGGCCGCATCACCGCGCTGATGAAGGATCTGGGCGGCCTCGACCCGGAGACGCGGCGCGCCCGCGGTGCCTCGCTCAACCGGTTGAAAGACGAAGTCGCGGCGGCCCTGGAGGCGCGCAAGCGGACGCTCGCCGATGCGGCACTGGACGCCCGCCTGCAGGCGGAGCGCATCGATGTGACCCTGCCGATCCGGCCGGAGCGTGCGGGCCGCATTCACCCCATCAGCCAGACCATCGACGAGGTGGTGGCGATCTTCGGCGAGATGGGCTTCAGCGTCGCCGAGGGCCCGGACATCGAGGACGACTGGACCAACTTCGGCGCGCTGAACATTCCGCCCGAGCATCCGGCGCGCCAGGAGATGGACACGTTCTACCTGCCGGGCGAGCGCGACGGCCGGCGCACCGTGCTGCGCACCCATACCTCGCCGGTGCAGGTGCGCACCATGCTGCAGCAGCCGCCGCCGATCCGCATCATCGCACCGGGCCGTACCTATCGTTCGGACTACGATGCCACGCACTCGCCGATGTTTCATCAGGTCGAAGGCCTGGTGATCGACGACAGCAGCCACATGGGCCACCTGAAGGGCTGCCTGATCGAGTTCCTGCGCACCTATTTCGCCGTCGAGGATCTGCCGGTCCGCTTCCGCCCCAGCTACTTCCCGTTCACCGAACCGTCGGCCGAAGTCGACATCGGCTGCACCCGCGAGGGTGGCACCTTGCGTATCGGCCACGGCCGCGACTGGCTGGAAATCCTCGGCTGCGGCATGGTCAACCCGAAGGTGCTGGCCAACTGCGGCATCGATCCGCAGCACTTCCAGGGCTTCGCCTTCGGCGTGGGCCTGGAGCGGATCGCCATGCTGAAGCTGGGCATCCCCGACCTGCGCACCTTCTTCGAGAGCGACCTGCGCTGGCTGCGGCACTACGGCTTCGCCGCACTCGAGCAGCCGTCGCTGGTGACGGGGCTGTGACGCGATGAAGTTCACCTTGTCCTGGCTGAAGGATCACCTGGAGACCACGGCGTCGCTGGCGGAGATCACCGGCCGGCTGCCGATGATCGGCCTCGAGGTCGAGGGCGTCGAGGATCGCGGTGCCGCGCTCGCCGCCTTCGTCGTCGCCGAGGTGATCGAGGCGAAGCCGCACCCCAACGCCGACAAGTTGCAGGTCTGCACCGTCGATACCGGCACCGCGCGGCTGCAGGTGGTGTGCGGGGCGCCCAACGCCCGCGCCGGGCTGAAGGGCGTGTTCGCGCCCGTCGGCTCCGTGATCCCCGCCGGCGGCGTCACGCTCAAGGCGGCGGCGATCCGCGGCGTCGACAGCGCCGGGATGCTTTTGTCCGAGCGCGAGATGCTGCTGTCGGACGAGCATACCGGCATCGTCGAGCTGGCGGCGGACGCGGTGGTGGGTTCACCCGCCGCCGCGGCGATGGGCCTGGACGATCCGGTCATCGACGTGGCGATCACGCCGAACCGCGGCGATTGCCTGGGCGTGCGCGGCATCGCCCGCGACCTGGCGGCGGCCGGGCTGGGGACGCTGAAGCCGCTGGATACGGCGCCCGTACCGGGGTCGTACCCGAGCCCCGTCGGTATTCGCCTGGACTTCGACGAGGCGACGGCCTGCGCATGCCCGTACTTCGCCGGGCGGCTGATCCGTGGCGTGCGCAACGCCGAGAGCCCGGCGTGGCTGCGCGAGCGGCTGCTGGCGGCGGGCCTGCGGCCGATCTCGGCGCTGGTCGACATCACCAACTACCTGACCCTGGACCTGTGCCGACCGCTGCACGTCTTCGACGCATCGAAGCTCTCGGGCGGCCTGCACGTCCGCCTCGCCCGCGCGGGCGAGCGCCTGGCGGCGCTGAATGGCAAGGAGTACGCGCTGACCGAGGCGATGACCGTGGTCTGCGACGATGCCGGCCCGCAGGCGCTGGGCGGCGTCATCGGCGGCGAGCCGACCGCCTGCGACGAGGCGACGACCGACGTGTTCCTGGAATCGGCGCTGTTCGATCCGGTGCGAACGGCCACCACCGGCCGTGCGCTGAGCCTCGCGTCCGACGCCCGCTACCGCTTCGAGCGCGGCATCGACGCCACCTCCGTGACCTGGGGCCTGGAGGTGGCGACCCGGCTGATCCTGGCGATCTGTGGCGGCGAGGCATCCGAGGTGGTGGTCGCGGGCGCGCCGCCGGCGGACCACGAGACGATCTTTCTCACCGCCGCCGACGTCGAGCGGATCACGGGCGTGCGCGTCTCCACGGCGCGATGCCTGGATCTCCTCGAAGCGCTCGGTTTCCGCGTCGTCCCGGACATCGACGAATTGCTGCTGGTGACACCGCCCGCGTGGCGAAACGATATCCCGGACGACGACTCCGCGCTGCCCTGCGTGGTGGAGGAAATCGTCCGCCTGCACGGCTACGATCGCATCCCGCAGACGCCGCTGCCGCGGGAACACGCCTTGCCGCGGCCGGCGCTCTCCGCGTCGCAGCGCCGGCGGGCCCGCGCCCGGCGAACGTTGGCGACACGCGGCCTGATCGAATGCGTGACCTATTCCTTCATGTCGGCGCGTGCTGCCTCGGCGGTCGGCGGTGCGCCGGACTCGCTGCGGCTGGTCAATCCGATCAGCGCGGATCTGGACGTGATGCGGCCGTCGCTGCTGCCGAACCTGATCCAGGCGGCCGCGCGCAACGCCGACCGGGGCCAGCGCGATGCGGCGCTGTTCGAGGTCGGCCCGCAGTACGCCGATGACCGCCCGGAGGGCCAGGCGATCGCAGCCACCGCCGTCCGCTGCGGCCGCGGCCAGCGGCACTGGGCGGAGACGGCACGGCCGGTGGACGCCTTCGACGCCAAGGCCGACGCGCTGGCGGTGCTCGATGCGATCGGCGCGCGCACGGAAAAGCTGGTGGTCACGGCCGATGCGCCGTCCTGGTATCACCCCGGTCGCTCCGGCGTGCTGTCGCTGGGCAAACAGCCGGTGGCTCGGTTCGGCGAGATCCATCCCGCAGTGCTGCGCGCCCTCGATGCCGCCGGCCCGATCGTCGCCTGCGAGGTGTTTCTCGACCTGGTCCCGCTGAAGGACGCCGCCGGCACGGCCCGGCCGGCGCTGTTCCTGTCCGCGCTGCAACCGGTGGACCGGGATTTCGCCTTCATCGTCGACGGCCGGGTCACGGCGGAGGCGGTGGTCCGGGCGGCGCGCGCGGCGGACAGGACGCTGATCGCCGACGTCCGCGTCTTCGACGTGTTCGAAGGCGGTGCCGTGGGTGAGGGCCGCAAGTCGATCGCCGTCGGCGTCACCCTGCAGCCGACGGAGAAGACGCTGACCGACGCCGAGATCGAGGCGGTGGCGGCCCGTGTGGTGGCGCAGGTGACGAAGGCGACCGGCGCCACCCTGCGCGGCTGACCGAGCCACAAGTCCGCGAAAGCCGCGCTGCCGCTCGGTCAGTCTTCCTTAATCATTTGCCCTTATGCTCGCCGCTGTCGCGCAGAGACTGCGCGGCCGACAGCAGGTCGCCCGCACTGACGTCGGTTGGGCGGCCGGGAAGGGCGAACATGCAGGAAATGCCGAATGGCCAGGACAGGCGCCTGGTGTTTCAGCTTTTGCACCACTGGCGGGAGGCGCGCGGCGAACGGCTGTTTCCGAAGCTGTGCGAAGTCTACGAACGGCCGCTGGGCGAGATCCTGGTGAACACGTTCGAGTTGACGATCTCCGAACCGGGGGAAGAACCTCTGTTCGCCCGGATCGGCGAGGCGCTGCAGGCCGAACTCGATATCTCTCTCGTCGCGCAGCCGATCTCCAAGGTGCCACGCACCAGCCTGCTCGCCCATGCCGTCAGACCGCACAAGCGTGTGCTGAAACGCGGGCTGCCGATCTGCATCGGCGGCGATTTCACCAATGCGTCGGGCAGATTGGTCTTGTTCCGCACCATCGTCATGCCCGTCAGCGAGGACGGCGTGCGGATCGCGGCTTTGCTGGGCGGCGCCAACGAGAGAATCTGCGAGCCGGGAGAGCGGGCGGCCGTTGCCGCCGCCGACAGCCAGCCGACGTGAACGAGTGCTGCAGGAGACCCTGCCATGGCGATTCTGAGAGCCTATGAGGTCCATACCCGAGAGAACAACAAATGGCGCATCGAAGCGATCTTCGATGACAAGGACGTCGCCCTGGACCACGCGAAGAGCCTGATCGGCGGGACGGTGGATACCGCGCGCGTGGTCGAGGAAACGCTCGACACCAAAACCGACAAGTACATCTCGAAAGTGGTTTTTCGTGATACCACCATACCACTGACGCAAAAAGGCCCGGCTCCCGTACCCGCCTCCGCCCCGGTCGCACCGAGGAAGCCGGGTGGGTGGAAAACCCGCTCACCGTCGCCGATCACCAAGCGTCCCGATCCGATCCGGCGGGTGATGCTCTACATCGCCGGGTTCGGTGGCGGCTGCGTCGGCCTCGCCGTCAGCCTCGCCTATTTCCTCGATTTCGTGCGCTGAGATCCTCGAAGCCGCGGGCGCGCACTGGAGTGCGAGTGCAACGCAAGCTTCGCTTTCCCCGCCGCACTGCCGTGCTGTACTGAGCGCCATCGAAATCCGGCATGGACTAAGGAGCGGTGACGATGAGGATCGATCGGGGAACCGGCGCTGCGGCGGCGGGAGCGGCGCTCGCGATGCTTTCGCTTTTCGCCGTGACCTCTGCCGCGCAGGCGCAGGTGATGGCCGTCGAGGTGACGGCCACCGTCGAGGAATGCCCGGGGGGCACCGAGATCACCGTGGTCCGCGGCTCCGACGTCGTCTACTGCTATGCCGTCGCCAACCTCGGTGACTCCGCGACGCTGACCAACGTGCAGGTGGTCGACGATCAGTTCGGCCCGGACCCGGTCGCGACGATCGAAGCCCTGCCGCCGGGGGCCGTGCAGACGCTGACGGCGACCAAGGTGTTCCTCTCACACGAAACCACCAGCTTCGTGACGGTGACGGCGAGGCCGTCGCTGCAGGGCCAGACGCTTCCTCCGGTCGTGGTTCGCGACTCCGTCTCCGTCGACATACAGTAGCCGCCTCAGCCGGCCATCCGCGCCGCCGCGCCCAGCGCGTCGGCCACATCGAACACCCGGGCCAGATAGTGGTCGCGCACGCGCAGGGCCGCCGCGTCGTCGCCTTCGAGCTGCGCCGCCAGCGCATCGATCAGCCGGTGCAGCCGGCGTTCATGCAGCCCGGCCAGCCGCATCAGCGGGTCGGCGATCACGCCGGCGAAGGCGCTCAGCGCTGCTCCCAGCGCCATCAGCGCGATGGTGACGCCCGCCACCAGCGACGCCGACGGCTGTGCCGCGAACACCCCGTACCACAGCGCGCCGAGGCCGGCGCCCAGCGGAAACGCCACGATCGCCAGATGCTGCGCCACCGCCGCCGCCAGCAGCGGCGCCAGCGACATCGCGCCCGGCGTGAGTTGCTGGAAAGCCCCGGCGCCGGCGCCGGCCAGCATCAGGCTGTTGACCAGTTCCCCGGCGGCCGTCCGCGTGTCCGTCCAGGTGGCGACGACCGTGCCCAGCCGGGCGCGAAACGCCGGATCGTCCCGATGACGCAGCGACGCCTCCGCCAGCCGATCGAGCCGCCCGGCGATCCTCGCATCGGCGACGATCGCCTGGGCGAGCGCGTCCGGCTGGTCCGCGACCGGGCGGGCGGCATCGTCGGGATGCGGCAGCTCCAGCAACTCGGAATACAGCCGAAGCGTCAACTCGCGCGCGACGGCGGTCTGCAGGAACAGCCGGCGGCGGCCGAGCCAATCCGCCACCCGCCGCAGCCCGAGCCGGCGCAGCCCCGCCGAGAGGAGGCCGCTCAGCAGATGCAGCGGCACCAGAGCGACGTTGGCCGGGGCGCGCAGCAGGTCGGCGCCCAGCGCCCGGCGATGCAGGCGGAGCGCCGGGCGCAGGCGGAAGTTGGCATCGACGAAGTCGCGGACCCGGCCGTGCCGCTCCGCCGCCCAGCGCCCGACGGCATCCCGGTAGACGCGTTCGAATTCGTCGCCGCCGACCGACGGCTGCGCGGACGCGCTATCCGGGTTGCCGCCACGGGCGGGGCGTCCTAGGTATCTGCTCGACGCCATGTCCCATCACGTCCAGGGGAATTCGCCATCATGTCCTTTCTCGCCCAGCGCCTGGGGCGCATCAAGCCCTCGCCGACCATCGCCGTCACTCAGATGGCGGCGGAACTCAAGGCGGCCGGCCGCGACGTGATCGGCCTCGGCGCGGGGGAGCCGGACTTCCCGACGCCGGCGCACATCTGCGAGGCGGCGAAGGCGGCGATCGATCGTGGCGAAACGCGGTACACCGCGGTGGCCGGCACGCCGGACCTGCGGCGCGCCATCCGCGCCAAGTTCGCCCGCGAGAACGGGCTCGACTACTCGGCCGAGCAGATCACCGTCGGCTGTGGCGGCAAGCAGACCATCTACAACGCGCTGATGGCGACGCTGGATGCTGGCGACGAGGTGGTGATCCCCGCACCCTACTGGGTATCGTACCCGGATATCGTGCTGCTGGCGGAGGCCGAACCGGTCATCGTGCCGGCCGGTGCCGAGCGCGGCTTCAAGCTCGATGCCGATGCGCTCGACCGGGCGATCACGCGGCGCACCAAGTGGGTGATCCTCAACTCACCCTCCAACCCCACCGGCGCCGCCTACAACGAGCACGAGATGCGGGAGATTTGCGACGTGCTGGTGCGGCACCCGCACGTCTGGGTGATGACCGACGACATCTACGAGCACGTGATCTACGACGAGTTCCGCTTCACCACGCCGGCGCAGGTCGAGCCCAAACTCTACGACCGGACGTTGACCATCAACGGCTGCTCGAAGGCCTATTCCATGACCGGCTGGCGCGTCGGCTACGGCGCGGGGCCGAAGCCGCTGATCGCGGCGATGAACGCCATCCAGTCGCAATCGACGACACACACCTCCTCGGTCAGCCAGGCGGCGGCGGTCGCGGCGCTGGACGGCCCGCAGGACTTCATCCCGCGCAACAATGTCGTCTTCCGCGGGCGTCGCGACCTGGTGGTGAGCATGCTGAACCAGACGCTGGGGCTGGAGTGCGCCCGGCCCGAAGGCGCGTTCTACGTCTATCCGTCCTGCGCCGGCGTCATCGGCCGCACCACACCCGAGGGCAAGACCATCACCAGCGACGACGACTTCGTCACCTATCTGCTCGAGGCGGAGGGGGTGGCCTGCGTCCAGGGCTCAGCGTTCGGCCTGTCGCCGTACTTCCGCATCTCCTACGCGACGGCGACGCCGCTGCTGGAGGAAGCCTGCCGCCGCATCCAGCGCGCCTGCGCCGCCTTGACCTGAGTCGCCGGTCGATGGGGCAGGGCGCCCGCTCACGCGTCTTTCGGTCGGCGGCGGACGAGCTTCGGCGAGGACCGTAGACCCGCGTCCCGTCGCCGTTCCCGCACCGGCTTCGGCTTCGGCTCGGCCTTCGCTTTGGCGGCGCGCTTCGGCGCCCCGCCGGCCGCATCTTCGACGGGAAAGAGGCCGACGCGGCCGGTGCGCGCGCGGTTGCGCGCTTCCAACGTGCGCAGGGTCCGCGTCACCGTCGGATGCCGGTCCGGTGAGGGCGCGCACTGCAGCAGGTGCATTCGCGCGATCGCCCGGATCCGGTCGAGCACGACGGGGTAGCGGTGCCGCGTCTCGCACCAGCGGGCGTAGGCGGCGACCGTCCACGGGTGAGCGGGAAGCGCCCGAAGCCGTCGCGCCCGGCACCACTCGGCGAAATCGCTCCACGCGCGTTCGACCTTCTTCGCTACCATGATCGCCTGCCGACCGAACCGCCGCCCATCCGCAAAACATCCAGTGTAGTCGTACGCGGCGCAGTGGAAAAGCGGCGCGGTCTATTGCGCGCTGGACGGTTTTCCTCGGCGACCGCGGGGATTGAACGTATTTCGAAGAGTTCTAATATGTCGGTTTATCTGCGGCGGCGTAACCAATCCCTTCTCGGGGTCCCGCCGCGACGCTGGCAATCGTCACCGGCGTCGATATACTCCCGCGCACGCAAGAGGGAGGATTGGGAGAGGTCAATGCACGTCATCAATGCGGACATCGTCATCGTCGGTGCAGGAGGCGCGGGCCTTCGCGCTGCCATAGCCGTCGCCGAAGCGGACCCGAGCCTCAGCATCGCCCTGATCTCGAAAGTCTATCCGATGCGCAGCCACACCTGCGCCGCCGAGGGCGGCGCCGCGGGCGTGGTGAAGAACAACGATACCCTGGACTACCACTTCAACGACACGGTCTCCGGCGGTGACTGGCTCACCGACCAGGACGCGGTCGAACTCTTCGTCAACGAGATTACCAAAGAGTTGTTCCAGATGGAGCACTGGGGCTGTCCGTGGAGCCGCGAAGGCTCGGGGCATGTCGCCGTCCGGCCGTTCGGCGGCATGAAGATAATGCGCACGTGGTACGCCGCGGACAAGACCGGCTTCCACATGCTGCACACGCTGTTCCAGACCTCGCTGAAATATCCCTCCATCAAGCGCTTCGACGAGTACTACACCACCGACCTGATGGTGGAAGACGGTGCGTGCCACGGTTGCACGGCGATCGAGATGCGCACCGGCGAGATGCGGCTGTTCCGTGGCAAGGCGGTGATCGTCTGCACCGGCGGGGCCGGCAAGATCTTCCCCTTCACCACCAACGGCGCGATCAAGACCGGCGACGGCATGGCGATGGCCTATCGGGCCGGCGTGCCGCTGAAGGACATGGAGTTCGTGCAGTACCACCCGACCGGCCTGCCGGGCTCGGGCATTTTGCTGACGGAAGGCTGCCGGGGCGAAGGCGGCTACCTCCTCAACAAGGACAACTACCGCTACCTGCAGGACTACGACCTCGGCCCGGCGACGCCGACGCCGGTGTTGAAGTCGATGGAACTCGGCCCGCGCGACCGGCTCAGCCAGGCCTTCTGGCAGGAGTCGAAGAAGGGCAGGACGGTGCAAGGCAAGTGGGGCGACGTCGTCTGGCTGGACATGCGCCACCTCGGCGAGAAGCTGATCAACGAGCGCCTGCCGCTGGTCCGCGACCTGTCGATCTCCTACGTCGCCGCCGACCCGGTCACCGACCTCGTGCCCGTGCGTCCGGTGGTGCACTACATGATGGGCGGCATCCACACCGACATCAACGCGGCGACACCGATCGCCGGGCTGTACTCGGCTGGTGAATGCGCCTGCGTCAGCATCAACGGCGCCAACCGCCTGGGATCGAACTCGCTGGGCGAACTGCTGGTGTTCGGCGCGCGCGCCGGGCGGTACGCGGTCGAACACGCGAAGGCGTCGAAGCCGGTGTCCCGCGAGGCACTGGTCGAGGCACAGGCGGCGGACGCGGAGGACCGGATCAAGTCGCTGTTCAAGCGCTCCGGCGGAACGGAGCGGGTGGCGACGTTGCGCCGCGAGATGAACATGTCGATGGAAGACGGCTGCGGCATCTACCGCGACGAGAAGTCGTTGCGCGATACCGTCAACGTCATCGCCGACGTACGCGCCCGCTACCGGGCGGTCTCGCTGGAGGACAAGAGCTCCGTCTACAACACCGACCTCTATCAGACGCTGGAACTGGGCGCGATGATCGAGTGCGCGGAGACGGTGGTGCATTCGGCGCTGCACAGGACGGAATCGCGCGGCGCGCACCAGCGGCTCGACCATGTCGAGCGTGACGACATCAATTTCCTGAAACACTCGATGGCCTACTACAACCCGAACGGCGATCCGCGCATCGATTACCACGAGGTGGTGATCACCAAGTCGCAGCCGGCCGCCCGGGTGTACGGGGCTGCAGCCGGAGGCCAGGCGGCATGAGCAAGCGCACCATACAGCTGGAAGTCCTCCGGTATCGGCCGGAGCAGGACAAGGAGCCGGTGTTCCAGACCTACACCGTGCCGTGCGAGGAAGAGTGGGTCGTTCTCGACGCGCTCAACTATGTGAAGGACGAGATCGACCGCACGCTCAGCTTCCGCTGGTCGTGCCATATGTTCGTCTGCGGCAGTTGCGGCTACAAGATCGACGGCGAGCCGAAGCTGGGCTGCAAGGCGTTTCTGCGCGACTACGGCGACCACATCCGTGTCGAGCCGCTGGACAACTTCCCGATCGAGCGGGATCTGGTGGTCGTCCTCGACGACTTCATGGAGAAACTGCAGAGCGTCAAGCCGTACCTCATCCCCAAGGAGGAAAAGCCGGTCAGTGCCGGAGAGTACCTGCAGACGCCGGCACAGTTGAAGGCGTTCAAGCAGTACTCGATGTGCATAAACTGCATGCTCTGCTACTCGGTATGCCCGCAGTATGCCCTGGCGCCGGAGTTCATCGGCCCGGCGGCACTGGCCCTGGCGCACCGCTACAACATGGACTCCCGCGACGTCGGCCGGAAGGCCCGGGAGGATATGGTCGCCGCGCACGAAGGCGTGTGGGAATGCAGCTTCGTCGGCGCCTGCAGCCAGGTGTGTCCGAAGGATGTGGATCCCGCCGGAGCGATCCAGCAGGCCAAGTTCACCAGCGCCATCGACTACGTGACCTCGCTGGTCGGCATCGGAGGCAAGTGAGATGGATGCACGCAAGCCCTACGTCCGGAAGGTGTCGAAGACCTCGTGGTTCATGACGCATGCCCGGTACAAGACCTACATGCTGCACGAGGTCAGCTCGATCTTCGTCGCTCTCTACATGGTGCTGCTGATCTGGGGGCTGTTCGCCCTCGCCGACGGCCCGCAGGCCTGGGGGAACTGGATGTCGTTCATCGAGAGCCCCCTGGTTATCCTGCTGTCGCTGATCGCTTTCGGCTTCTTCGTCATCCACACCATGTCGTGGTTCAAGGCGGTGCCGCAGGCGATGCGGATTCAGAAGGGTGAGCATTTCATCCCTGGCAATCTGATCATCGGCGGGCACTACGCGGTGCTCGGCGGCTTTTCCCTGTTCGTCCTCATCCTGGCGGGAGTGGCGTAGCGATGGCACGCTCTGCAAAAGCGGTTCCCTGGTTCCTGTTCGCGGCGGGCGGCACCGTCACCGCCTTCGTGCTGCCGGTGATGCTGTTCGTCACCAACATCGCGCCGCCGGTCGGTCTGTTCACCGACGCGATGAGCTGGTCTTCGATGCACGACTTCGTCGGCAACTGGCTGGTCAAGCTGGTGCTGCTGGGCATCATCGGCTTCGGCCTGTGGCACGCGGCGCACCGCTTGCGCGTCTGCGCCCACGACTTCGGCATCCGCGCCGACACGCCGGTGGCGGCCGTGGTCTATGCCCTCGCTGCCCTTGGCACGCTCCTGACGATCTGGGCGTTGCTGATGATCTGATCGCGCTTCGCCGCGACCGGAAGGACCGAGGCCGCCGCGGCCGAAACCGCGGCGGCCTCGTGCGTTTGGGGGGGCACCACGGAGTGGTGACGGGAGCACGCGAGGCGACGGTCGGGAAGCGGTCGACGACACCCGATCTGCCGCGGCTCTCCGGCGACGGACCTGCATCCACGGCCTGCGCCAGCGCGGGAAGTCGTGCGCATGACGCGAGCATCGCGCTATCAAATCGACATCGGAAGCGCAAGAGTACTTTAAGGATTCGGTGCCATTCTGTCCTCTATTCACGCCGGCACTCGGTCGTCGTGGGTCCACGGACGCACACGCCTGGAACCGGAGGCCGACCCGTGCCTTCCCAGCCGATATGCCCGGCTCGCCGTAAGGAATTGTGCCGGTGACCTTCGCAGACCCGCAGGGCGTGATCACGCGCGGCACTTCTCGGCACGTTCAGGCATGGTGTCTCGCGCTGAGCGTCGCCTATGTTGCGACAGGAAGCCTCGCAGCGTCGTTGATGCAGCCACCCATCTACGCCAGCCCGATCTTTCCACCCGCCGGGCTCGCCATCGCCGGGGCGTTCATCGCCGGACGGCGGAGCTTGCCGTGGATCTTCTTCGGCGCCCTGTCGCTCAACCTATGGCTGGCATCGAGTCTTCCGGAAGCCGGGACCGGCCTCGGGATGCTCTCGGCCGTTCTCTTCGCCTTCGCGTCGACGCTGCAGGCTCAGGTCGGCGGCTGGGCGCTGCGCCGGGTGATCGGCTGGCCGTGCGCGATGGACACGACACGCCAGGTGTTTGCGTTCCCACTCCTCTGCCTCGCCATATGCCTGACCAGTGCGTCGCTCTCCACCGCCGCACGCGTTGTTCTCGGCACGCTCGAACCGAGCGATGTTTTGACGACTTGGGGCATCTGGTGGATCGGCGACACCCTCGGCGTGCTCGTGATGTTGCCGCTCATCCTGGTGTTCGCAGGTCGTCCGAGGAGTCTGTGGCGGCCACGAGCGCTGACCGTCGCCGTTCCGATGTTGCTGTGCCTGCTCGCGGTTGCCGTCCTCTACGACCGGACGAAAGAGCTGGAGGGAGCCGAGTCGCTGGGCGAATTCCAGAGGCTTTCGCAACAGTTTGCCGATCGATTGGAAGCGAAGCTGGAGGCGCGGTACGCTCTGCTCGATGTCGTCGCCGGGTTCATGGTGCACGACTCCCAGCGCGGCGTCAGCCGGGAGGAGTTTCACGCCATCGTCGAGAAGCCGCTCAGTCGCTTCCGGGCGCTGCAGGCGATCGCTTGGGCGCCCCGTGTCGAAGGGCCGGACCGTGACGCGTTCGAGGCAAAGCAGCGCGGAGACTTTCCCGGCTACGAGATCCGGCAGCGGAACGGCGACGGGACGATGGTTCGCGCCGCCGACCGCACCGAGTATTTTCCGGTGACCTTCATCGAGCCGCGGGCCGGAAACGAGCTGGCCCTGGGCTTCGATATCGCCTCTACTCCGGAGCGGCACGCGGCTCTGGCGAAGTCTATCGAACTCCATGTGGCGGCGGCGACCTCGCCCGTCCGACTGGTCTATGGCGACGGCACCGAAACCGGGGTGCTCCTGGTCCTCGCCGTCGGCCAGGGCGCGAAACCGGAGGGCGTCGTCATGACGATCATCCGGTCCGCGTACTTCGTGAACGTGGCGATGGACCCGTTCGCCGCGATGCTCGCGGCCAGGCTGATCGACGTTCAATCCGGCGATGTTCTCTTCGACTCGGTCAACGATCGCAAGGCAGGAGCCTTGTTCGAGCGCTCGATCGATTTCGGAACGCGGCGCTACCTCCTGCAGACCGCGCCGACCCCGCTCTACCTCGCCGACCACGCCGGCTGGGCGAGCTGGGGGGGGCTCGCCGTCGGTATCTTCGGGACGGGTCTGCTCGGCGCGCTGTTGATGCTGGGCACGGGACATGCGACGCGTGTCAAATCGCTTGTCGACGAGCAGACAGCGCAACTCTCGGAGACGCAGTCATTCTTGCGATACATCCTCGAGTTCATGCCCAACCCGGTGTTCATCAAAGACGAAAATCACCATTTGATCGAAATCAACGATGCGTTCTGTCGTCTGCTGGGAAAAAAACGGGAAGAGCTTATTGGTAGGACCGGCTTTGAGCTGTTTCCAGATGATGAGGTGCGGGTATTTCGGGAAAAGGACAACGCCGTATTCGCCTCGGGCACAATGCAGGAAAACGAGGAGAGAATCACCTCTTCGACCGGCGACGTCGGCTGGTCCCTCACGCGGAAGGCCCCTTTTCAGGTCAAGACTCAGAGGTTTCTGGTCGGGGTCATCACCGACATCACCAAGCTGAAGCAGGCGGAAGCGAGCATCCGCGCTCTCGCACTCGAGGATTCGCTCACGGGGTTGCCAAATCGGCGCATGCTGAGCCTTTTGCTGCATCAGGCCCAGGCGCACATCGAACGACACGGCACCAAGGTCGCCCTGATGATCATCGACCTCGACAACTTCAAGCAGGTCAACGACACGCTCGGCCATTCCGCGGGCGACCAACTGCTGGTGGAAGTGGCACGGCGGTTGCGCCACGCGGTGCGTCAGGACGACGTCGTCGCCCGGCTCGGCGGCGACGAGTTCGCCGTGCTGCTCACGTCGGCCAACGACCCGAGCGAACTCGGTGGCTTGGCCGAACGTCTCGTCGAGCGTCTGCGGGAGCCGGTGGCGGTCGAGGGGGCGGAGGTCCGCCCCGGTGCCAGCATCGGCGTCGCCGTGGGTGATGCCGATGCGACCGACACCGACCGGCTCCTGGCCCAGGCCGATCTCGCGCTCTATGCCTCGAAGGAAGGAGGCCGGAACACGTGGCGGTTTTTCGAGCCGGAAATGCAGCAGCGGGCCTGCGCGCTGGTGGAACTGGAGCGCGACCTCTGCCATGCTTTGGAGCGCGGCGAATTCCGGCTGCAATACCAGCCGATCGTCCGGACCGACGATCTGACACTGCACGAGGTGGAGGCGCTGATCCGCTGGGAGCACCCGACGCGCGGGCTGCTGCTGCCGGGGCAATTCTTGCCGGGAGCGGAGCGCGGGCGGCTGGTCGTCGGACTCACCTTCTGGACGGTGACGCAGGCACTCCGCCAAGCGGCGGCCTGGAACCGGGACGGGCACCGCATCCACGTCTCGGTCAACCTCGCCACGGCCGTGTTCGAGGCCGAAGGGCTGGTCGAGCACATTGCGACGTCGCTGCTGGACGTCGGGCTGCCGGCCGAGATCCTGACCGTCGAGGTGGTCGAGGAAGCCATGGTCGACCGGAGCAAGGCGATCGCGGTCCTGTCGCGCCTGCGGTGGCTCGGCGTGCGCGTGGCGATCGACGACTTCGGCGCCGGCCACTCCTCGCTCGCCCGGCTCGATCAGCTTCCTCTGGACATCCTGAAGATCGATCGGGCATTCCTCACCAGCACGAGCGCGCGCAGCGAGGCGATCCTGCGGGCGACCGTCGACCTCGCCGCCAGCCTCGGTCTGATGACGGTGTTGGAAGGCGTCGAAACGCGCGAGCAGTTCGAGCTCGCGAGCTGGATCGGCGCCGATTGCGTTCAGGGGTTCCTGTTCGCGCGTGGCATGCCGGCGAACGAGATCCCCGGCTGGCTCGAGGGGCTCGCCCCCGGCCGTAACCGGCATCCCCAGCTCGCGGAACTACTGACGCGGGCGGAAGCGACCGCCTCGCCGGGCGGAAAAGCCGCCTGGGGGTAGGGCGCCGGCTGGCGCAGACCACTCCTGCGGGCCGGCGAAACGCTCACCGGCGCTGGGCGTCCATCCGCCGAAAGTCTCCGGTCGCGACCGGGAAGTCGGTGCGTCGCGGGCGGGCGAATTCAGTACCGTCGCAACAGACCGACCAGCCGGCCCTGAACCTTGACCTGATCCGGACCGCAGATGCGTGTCTCGTAGGCCGGATTCGCCGGCTCGAGCGCGATCGACTGGCCGCGGCGGCGCAATCGCTTCAGCGTCACCTCCTCGTTGTCCACCAGCGCCACGACGATGGTGCCGCTGTCCGCGGATTCGGTGCGCTCGATGATCACCGTGTCGCCGTCGAGAATGCCGGCGTCGACCATCGAGTCGCCTTCGACTTCGAGCGCGTAGTGGTCGCCCTTGCCGACCAGCACCGAGGGCACGTCGATCGAGCGCGAGTGATCGCGCAGCGCGGCGATCGGCGTCCCGGCGGCGATCTTGCCGTAGAGAGGCAGCGGCACGATGGAGGATCCTTGCGCCGCCGGCTGGCCGGGCAGGCGAAACTCCCCCTTGATGACGTTGGGTGCGAAGCCTTCGCCGGTGCGTCGCGCGGGAGTCGTCGCCACTGCCGGTTGTTGACCGGGCGAAGCCGCTTGTGGGCACAGGTTCTCCGGCAGTCGCAACACCTCGAGCGCGCGGGCCCGGTGCGGTAGCCGCCGGACGAAGCCGCGCTCCTCCAGCCCGGTCATCAGCCGGTGGATGCCGGACTTGGAGCGCAGGCCCAGCGCCTCCTTCATTTCGTCGAACGAGGGCGAGACACCGCAGGCCTTCAAGCGGTTGTCGATGAACAGCAGCAACTCGTATTGCTTCCTGGTCAGCATTCGCCCCTCCCGCGTTCGCCGGGCCCGAGCAGCGATGCCTCTAACCCATAGGGATTAATGGTCGTGATCCCTTGACATCCGTCTGCCAACCGGCACCAGATATAGAACAAAACCTAAACGAGTAGTTGTGTTCTAGTTTAGTTCCGGCCCGGCGTCAAGCCCTTCGCGGAGTCCGGCTGGAGCGGCGGCGATCCGGCGGAGCCGCCGGAAAGCGGGACGATAGACACTCGGCTTCCCGCCGCCGCCGCAGGTGCCGCGGGCGGGCGGACCACCAGGCAGCCGGCTGCGGCGAGCGTGCGCAGCATGGCACTATCCTGTACCTCAAATGGGGTTGCATGCATCTCGCCCGCGGCGTCGATCTCGAGCGTCGCGCGGAGATAGTCCTGCCGCGAGTCGTTCGCCGGCAGGGCCCGGCCCAACCGAGCACTCGCGGGCGCTCCGGCGCCGGGCCGGCCCAGCATCGTGTCGATGGCCACACGGCCGATCACCGTCAGCGTGACGAAGGCGGAGGCCGGGTTGCCGGGCAGGCCGAGGACCGGAAGCTCGGCCAGTCGGCCGAACAGCAGCGGCTTGCCGGGCCGCATCGCGACTTTGTGGAAGCCGAAATCGACCGCCGAGCCCTCCAGCAGGCGGCGGACCAGATCGAAATCGCCGACGGAGACGCCGCCGATGGTCAGCAGCAGGTCGCACCCGCGCGCCGCCGCCAGCATCGCCGCCAACGACGCCTCGTCGTCGCGGGCGATGCCGAGGAAGATCGGCTCGGCCCCGAGTTCACGGATGAGGGCGGCGCAGGCGAAGCCGGCGGCTTCGACGATCTGGTCCGGGCCGCGAGGCTCGCCCGGCAGCACCAGTTCGTCGCCGGTGCACAGGATCGCCACGCGCGGCCGTCGACGCACGGCCAGCCAGGGGACGTTCGCCGCGGCGGCAAGGCCGATCTCGCCGGCCCCGAGCATCCCTCCGGCACGCAGCACGAGTTCGCCTTCGCGAAAGTCCTGGCCGGCACGCCGGATGTGCCGCCCCGGCGCGGGCGCCTCGTCCATTCGCACCCCGTCGCCCGAGGCTTCGGCGTGCTCCTGGACGACGATCGTATCCGCGCCGGCGGGAACCCGTGCGCCGGTGAAGATCCGCACGGTCTCGCCCGGCCCGACCATGCCGGCGAAGCCCGCGCCCGCCGCCGAGACGCCGATCGCCCGCAACGTCGCGGGTATCTGGCCGAGGTCCGCCGATCGACACGCCCAGCCATCCATCGCCGAGAGGTCGGCGGGCGGCTGCGACAGGCGGGCGAACACGTCCGTGGCCAGCACCCGGCCGTGTGCCGCCTGCAGCCCGACCACCTCCGCCGCCAGTGGCCGAAACGCGGCCGCGACCATCGCCTGCGCCTCTTCGACGCTGATCATCTCAAGCCGCGTCCCAGGTGCCGGAGGCGCCGCCGGACTTGTGGACGACGCGAAGTCCCTCGACGCGCATGCCGCGGTCCATCGACTTGCACATGTCATAGACGGTCAGCGCGGCGACGGCCGCGGCGGTGAGCGCCTCCATCTCCACCCCGGTGCGCCCGGTGACCCGGCAGGTGGCGGTGATGACGACGGCCGAGGCCGCCTCGTCGCAGGCGAGATCGACGGCGACGGAGGTGAGCGGCAGCGGGTGGCAGAGCGGGATCAGATCCGCGGTGCGCTTCGCCGCCATGATTCCCGCCAGCCGGGCGACGCCGAGCACGTCCCCCTTGGCCGCGCTCCCGTCGGCGATCACCGCCAGCGTCTCCGGCAGCATGACGACACGGGCGACGGCGGTGGCGACCCGCTCGCTGGGCGGCTTGGCGGTGATATCGACCATGCGGGCGTTGCCGGCGGCATCGAAGTGGCTGGAGCCCATCTTCCGCTCGCTCCCGCGCCGCTCAGCCAGCAGCCGCGCAGGCGGGCAGCGGCCGGTCCGGCGCCAGCAGCGCCCGCGTCGCCGCCTCCACGTCCGCCTCGCGCATCAGCGATTCGCCGACCAGGAAGGCGCGGACGCCGGCTCGCGCCATCCGGTCGAGATCGTCACGTGCGGTCAGCCCGCTCTCGCCGATCAGCAGCCGGTCCGGCGGCGCCAACGGCGCCAGCGCCTCCGTGGTCGCGAGGTCGACGGCCAGCGTCTTCAGGTTGCGGTTGTTGATGCCGATCAGTTCCGCATCGAGGGCGCAGGCGCGCTGCATCTCCGCCGCATCGTGGACTTCGACGAGCACGTCCATCCCGAACTCGCCGGCGATGGCGATCAGTTCGCGGGCGCAGCCGTCGTCCACCGCCGACAGGATCACCAGCACGCAATCAGCGCCGATCGCCCGCGCCTCGACGATCTGGTAGGGCTCGAGCAGGAAATCCTTGCGCAGCACCGGCAACGTCACCGCGCCCCGCGCCGCCAGGAGGTATGCGTCGCAGCCCTGGAAATAAGGCTCGTCGGTCAGCACGGAGAGGCAGGTGGCACCGCCCGCGGCGTAGGCGCGAGCGAGCGCCGGCGGATCGAAGTCGGCGCGGATCACACCCTTCGACGGCGACGCACGCTTGATCTCGGCAATCAGGCCGTAGCCTGTGGCCGTCGCCCGGCGCAGTGCTAAGGCGAAGCCGCGGGTCGGCCCGGCGGAGCGTGCCACAGCCTCGAGGCCTCCCAGCGGCCGCTCGCGCTTGCGCTGTGCGACCAGCGCGCGCTTGTCGGCGCAGATGCGCTCTAGGACGGACACGGGTTCGCCGGCGCAGTTTCCGTGGTGTTGGTGATCGCCACCAGCCGCTCGAGCGCGCGCCTGGCCCGCCCGCTGTCGATGCCATCCGCCGCGAGGCGCGCGCCTTCGCGCAGGTCGGTGGCGCGACCGGCGATGATCAGCGCGGCTGCGGCATTGAGCACGACGGCATCGCGGAACGCGCCGGGTTCGCCCGCCAGCATCAATCGCATCGCCGCTGCGTTGGTCGCAGCGTCGCCGCCTCGCAAGTCTTCCGGCCGGGCCAGCGGTAGGCCGGCGTCCGCCGGCCGGACCTCGAACATGCGCACCGCGCCCTCGCGCAACTCCGCCACCCACGAGGGGCCGGTGGTGGTCAGCTCGTCCAGGCCGTCGCTGCCGTGCGCCACCCAGGCCCGCTCGCAGCCGAGGTTGCCGAGCACGTGCGCCATCGGCTCGATCCAGGCGCGCGCGAACGCGCCCGTGAACTGGCGCCGTACGCCGGCGGGGTTGGAGAGTGGGCCCAGCAGGTTGAACACCGTGCGCACGCCGAGCTCGACCCGCGGGGCGGCGACGTGGCGCATGGCGCTGTGGTGGCGTGGCGCCATCAGAAAGCCGATGCCCGCCTCGCGGATGGCGCGCTCGACCAGATGCAGATCCGCATCGAGCCGCACGCCGAGTTCGGCCAGCACATCGGCGGCGCCGCACTTCGAGGAGAGCGCGCGGTTGCCGTGCTTGGCGACCGGCACGCCGCAGCCGGCGACCACCAATGCCGCGCCGGTGGAGATGTTGAACGTGCCCGAGCCGTCGCCGCCGGTGCCGACCAGATCGATCGCGTCGAAAGGCGCCGCCACCGGCAAAGCGCGCGCCCGCATCACGCGGACCGCGCCGGTGATCTCCGCCACCGTCTCGCCACGCACCCGCATCGCCATCAGCAGCCCGCCGATCTGCGCCGGCGTCGCATCGCCGGCCATGATGACGCCGAACGCCTCTTCGGCCTCCGCGTCGGTCAGGCTCGAGCCTGCGGCCAGCTTGGCGAGCAGCGGTTTCAGTCGGCTCTGTGGATCGGTCACGCGGCGGCGCTCTGCGCGTTGACGGTGGTGGCGGCGAGGAAGTTGCGCAGCAGCGCGTGGCCGTGCTCGGTGGCGATGCTCTCCGGATGGAACTGCACGCCGAACACCGGCCACTCCCGGTGGCGCAGCCCCTGCACCACGCCATCCTCGCTCTCGGCGGTGGCGACGAGGCACTCGGGCCAGCCCTCGCGATCGACCATCAGCGAGTGGTAGCGCGTGGCCCGGAACGGCGACGGCAGCCCCTCGAACAGGTCGGAGTTCTGGTGGCGAATGCTGCTGATCTTGCCGTGCATCGGCACGGGGGCGCGCACCACCCGGCCGCCGAACGCCTGGCCGATGCTCTGGTGGCCGAGGCAGACGCCCAGCAACGGGATGTGCCCCGCCGCCTTGGCGATCAGCTCCAGGCAAATGCCGGCACGGTCCGGATCGCAAGGGCCGGGCGACAGGACGATGCCGTCCGGCCGCAGCGCGATCGCTTCGTCGGCGCCGAGCGCGTCGTTGCGGCGGACGTCGACTTCCGCGCCCAACTCTCCCAGATAGTGGAAAAGGTTGTAGGTGAAACTGTCGTAATTGTCGATGAGCAGGAGCATGAGCGCAGGCGACCGCAATCCCGGAGGCGACGACACGGCGAAATACCCGGCACAACTCCCGGACAGCGCCTCTCCGCACCATGCCGGCGCTCCCGCGCAGCGTCAAGCGATGCCGGGATTGCAACGGCAGCGCGGAGGGATGCTGGCCCTGGTCCTGGCGGCTGCGCTCGGCCTGAACGGATTCGCTCCCGCCGCAGCAGAGGACGAAGCGCCCGCACCGCTGCCGCCGATCTTTGCGGACCCTCCGCGCCCACGCGAAAGCCCCGGCGAGGCGAGCCAGCGCCGCCTGCTGGACGAGCGGCGGCAGCTCGACGGCCGCATCGACTCGCTCGATCGCCAGCTTGCGCCGTGGGAGAGCGAGCGGCTGCGCTCACCCGGCCTCGCCCCGCCGGGCGGTTCTCGCGGACCGGGCGATCCGGACGACCCGGTGATGCGGCGCCGCGAGATGGAGCGTCGCCATCTCGACGATCAGCGCCGAATGATCGACGACCGTCTCCGCTGGGACCGGCAGCGCTGAAACCGGGGCGGTCCGCCGTACCGCCGGGTTCTCACCGCCCCCGTCGCCGGCCGGCGGTCGCTTGACCACCGCCGCCTCCCGGCCTACATCGCTGCAACGGGAATCTCGCCCGCGAGCCTCTCGTCCGTGTCGTCGCCATCACGCCGGGAGGCCCACCCACTCATGCCCGAGCATCCACAGCAGTGGCACGGCACGACGATCATCGCCGTGCGCAAGGGTGATCGCGTCGTCGTCGCCGGCGACGGGCAGGTCAGCCTCGGCAACACCGTCGTCAAGGCGAACGCCCGCAAGGTCCGCCGCCTGGGCGACGGCAAGGTCATCGCCGGCTTCGCGGGTGCCACGGCGGATGCGTTCACCCTGTTCGAGCGGCTGGAAGGCAAGCTGGAGCAGTATCCGGGTCAGCTCACCCGTGCCTGCGTCGAACTCGCCAAGGATTGGCGCACCGATCGCTTCCTGCGCCGGCTGGAGGCGATGATGGCGGTCGCCGACCGCTCGGTCTCGCTGATCCTGACCGGCTCGGGCGACGTGCTCGAACCCGAGGACGGCCTGATCGGCATCGGCTCTGGCGGCTCGTTCGCGCTGGCCGCCGCGCGGGCGATGATGGACCGCGACGATCTCGACGCCGAGGCGGTGGCGCGGCGCGCGGTCGAGATCGCCGCCGACATCTGCGTCTTCACCAATCGCAACATCATCGTCGAGAGCCTATGACCAGCTTCACGCCGCGGGAGATCGTCTCCGAACTCGACCGCCACATCGTCGGCCAGAACGACGCCAAGAAAGCCGTGGCGATCGCGCTGCGCAACCGCTGGCGCCGCCAGCAACTGGACGACGTGATGCGCCAGGAGGTTCTGCCGAAGAACATCCTGATGATCGGCCCGACGGGGGTCGGCAAGACCGAGATCGCCCGGCGGCTGGCCAATCTGGCGCAGGCGCCGTTCCTCAAGGTCGAGGCCACCAAGTTCACCGAGATCGGCTACGTCGGCCGGGACGTGGAGCAGATCATCCGCGACCTGGTCGAGATCGCCATCCACATGACCCGCGAGAAGTTGCGCAAGCAGGTCCACGCGAAGGCCGAGCTGGCTGCGGAGGATCGCGTGGTCACGGCCCTGGTCGGCGAGAACGCAGGGCCGGAAACGCGCGAGAAGTTTCGCCGCATGCTCAGGGCCGGCGAACTCGACGAGCGCGAGATCGAGATTCAGGTCGCCGACAGCTCGGGGACTCAGCTGCCGACCTTCGACATTCCCGGCGTGCCGGGCGCGCAGATGGGAATGCTGAACCTGTCCGAGATGTTTTCCAAGGCGCTGGGCGGCCCGCCGAAGAAGACCAAGCGGCTGACCGTGGCGCAGTCGCACGAGATCCTCGTCGCCGAGGAGGCCGACAAGCTGCTCGACGAGGAACGCGTGGTGCGGGACGCGATCGACGCCGTCGAGAACCAGGGCATCGTCTTTCTGGATGAGATCGACAAGATCACCGCGCGCTCGGAGCGGATGGGCGCCGACGTCAGCCGCGAAGGGGTGCAGCGCGACCTGCTGCCGCTGATCGAGGGCACGATCGTCGCCACCAAGCGCGGCAACGTGAAGACCGACCACATCCTGTTCATCGCATCCGGCGCGTTCCACATCGCCAAGCCGTCCGACATGCTGCCGGAACTGCAGGGCCGCCTGCCTATCCGCGTCGAATTGCGCGCGCTCACCCGCGAGGACTTCGTGCGCATCCTCACCGAGCCCGAGGCGAGCCTGATCAAGCAGTACAAGGCGCTGCTGGCGACCGAGGAGGTGAGCCTGGACTTCACCCCGGACGCGATCGAGGAAATCGCCACCGTCGCTGCCGACGTCAACGCCGGCGTGGAGAACATCGGCGCCCGCCGCTTGCAGACGGTGATGGAAAAACTCCTGGAGGACATCAGCTTCACCGCCACCGAGCGCGGTGGCGAGGCGATCACCATCACCGCCGAAGAGGTCCGCACGCGGGTGAGCGCGCTGACGAAGAACGCGGACCTGATGAAGTTCATTCTCTGAGGTCGCGGCGCATCCGCTCGTCACCGCGACGCGTCCGGTCCTCGAGCGGGTAGGGGGCAAGTCAGCCATGACCACCGAGCGCATCGACGCCCGCGACGTACTCGATGCGAACGCCAAGACGACGGAAGCCTTTTCCGCCCGTGTCGTGGGGCGGTTCGTGCGGTCCGGTCCCGACGTTTGGGACGACTACGTGTTCGAGGTGTGTGACGCCACGGAGACGGTCGCCGTCATGGCGGACGTGCCGGTGCAAGTCGAGGCGGAGGGCGCGCGCTTTCGCATGCGGCGGCAGGGCGAAGTGCTCCGGCTGCAGTGGCTGCCAAATCCCGCGAGCGGGGATGCCGACCCGCCCGATCGCACGCAGTTCCTCGCGACGTGCGTCCGGCCCTGGGGCGATGCGCCCGGCCGCGGCGCCGCAGCCGTCATCGCCGAAAAGCTCTCTTCAACAGCGCCGAAGCCGTCGCTGGACTGAGCGAGTGGACAGCCGGAGGCCGTGTCCGCTCGGCGCAGGCTTTTTACCATTCGGCAGTCCAATCCCGGATTGCGCTGCGCTCCATCCAGGCTCCATGCTACGAGCCTCGCGAGAGCCGGAAGGGGAGAACGAGCATGGATGTGCGTGCCGCCGTGGCGTATCGGGCCGGGGAGCCGTTGGCGATCGAGACGGTGCGGCTGGACGGGCCGCGCGCCGGCGAGGTGCTGGTGGAGATCAAGGCGACTGGCGTCTGCCATACCGACGACTTCACTCTGTCCGGCCGCGACCCGGAGGGGATCTTTCCCTGCATCCTCGGCCACGAAGGGGCGGGCGTCGTCGTCGAAGTCGGCCCCGGCGTCACCTCGGTGAAGCCCGGCGACCACGTCATCCCGCTATACACGCCGGAATGCCGGCAGTGCGAGTACTGCCTCAACCCGAAGACCAACCTGTGCCAATCGATCCGCGCCACCCAGGGCAAGGGGCTGATGCCGGACGGGAGCAGCCGGTTCTCCATCGGCGGGCAGCCGGTGTTCCACTACATGGGCACCTCGACCTTCGCCAATTACACCGTGCTGCCGGAGATCGCCGTAGCGAAAGTTCGGCCCGACGCGCCGTTCGAGAAGATCTGCTACATCGGCTGCGGCGTGACCACCGGGCTGGGTGCCGTCATCTTCACCGCCAAGGTCGAGCCGGGTGCGAAGGTCGTCGTCTTCGGGCTCGGCGGCATCGGCCTCAACGTGCTGCAGGGCGCGCGGATGGTGGGGGCCGACATGATCGTCGGCGTCGACATCAATCCCGGCCGCCGCGCGATCGCCGAGAAGTTCGGCATGACGCACTTCGTCAACCCGAAGGAGGTCGAAGGCGATCTCGTTCCCTACCTCGTCGACCTGACGAAGGGCGGGGCCGACTACGCCTTCGAGTGCGTCGGCAACACCACGCTGATGCGCCAGGCTTTGGAGTGCTGCCACAAGGGCTGGGGCGAGTGCATCATCATCGGCGTCGCCGGCGCCGGCGAGGAAATCAGCACCCGGCCGTTCCAGCTGGTCACCGGCCGGTCGTGGCGCGGCACGGCGTTCGGCGGCGCGCGTGGCCGGCGGGACGTACCGAAAATCGTCGACTGGTACATGGACGGCAAGATCAACATCGACGACCTGATCACGCACGTGCTGCCGCTGGAGCAGATCAACGAGGCGTTTGCGCTGATGCACGAAGGCACGTCGATCCGCACCGTCGTCACCTTTTGAGGCGGCGGCGATGATGCCGGAACTGCTGCGCCGGAACCGCGCCTTCGGCGGCGTGCAAGAAGTCTGGCGGCACGCGTCCGTGGCGACCGGCACGCCGATGGAGTTCTCGGTGTTCCGCCCGTTCGACCCCGACGATCGGCGGCGTCCGGTGCTGTTCTGGCTTTCCGGCCTGACTTGCACCTGGGCGAACTTCACCGAGAAGGCCGGCGCCCAGTGCTATGCGGCGTCGGAAGGGCTGATCCTGGTCTGCCCGGACACCAGCCCGCGCGGCACGGATCTTCCCGGCGAGCACTTATCGTACGACTTCGGCTCGGGCGCCGGCTTCTACGTCGATGCGACGCAGGAGCCGTGGTCGCTCCACTACCGTATGCACAGCTACGTCACGCGTGAACTACCCGAATTGATCGCCCGGCACTTCGCGGCGGACTCGGAGCGGATGGGCATCTTCGGCCACTCGATGGGCGGCCACGGCGCCCTGACCATCGCCTTCGCCGAGCCCGAGCGCTGGCGATCGCTCTCGGCGTTTGCACCAATCTGCGCTCCCAGCGAGGTGCCCTGGGGGCAGAAGGCGTTCACCGGCTACCTCGGCCCGGACCGCTCGGCCTGGGAAGCGCATGACGCCAGCCGGCTGATCGGGCGCTCGGCGTGGCGGCGGCCGATCCTCGTCGACCAGGGGACGGCGGACGAGTTCCTGGCGACGCAACTCCGGCCGGAGCGGCTGGAGGAAGCCTGCCGCGCCGCCGGCGTTCCGCTGGAACTGCGACTGCAGGAAGGCTACGACCACAGCTACTACTTCATCGCCACCTTCGTTCGCGAGCACATCGCCTTCCACGCCCGCCAACTGCTGCAACCCTGATCCCAGGCGGACCCCGCCCGGTTGTCGCGGGTTAATCGATTTTTCACCGGGCTCGGGTAAAACGGTCGACATGGAACGCATCGACCTCATCCGCCAGCAGATCATCGGCACGACGATCGACCCGGAGTCGTTGCTGTCGACCGATTACTTCAACCACTTCAACGAGCCGATCATGGTGCTCGGCATGCTGCCGGATATGCCGGAGATGCTGGACGAAGTGGACGGCTGGCAGTTCTGTACCTACTGCGAGCACTTCAACGGCAGTGGCCTGCCCTTCGCGGGCCTCGCAGTCGAAGCGTACGAACTGGCGCCTTCGCAGATCCGCCAGCGCTTCGACAAGATTGCGGTGCAGATCAGCATGCTGATCGTCGAGACCCGGGTGCGCCTGCGGTTCGCGCTCGAGGACGGGAACCTGGACAAGTTTCGTGAAGTCGCCGAACTGCATGCGATGGAGCTGCAGGGCATGGTCGACGACGGCGGTGCCATCGTCCACGGCAACGCCAAGTCTTCGGACCAGTGCGCGATCGACGATCTGTTCTAGGGCCTGCTCCCGGCACCATCAGCGGGGCAGGCACATCCAGTTCGCCCCTGCGAGAACGACGAGTTCGCCGTAACGCCACCACAACGCCAGCGCGCCGAGGATCAAGGCGCCGGCCAGCATGACCAGCCCGGCCCGGCCGGCGGTCACGTCGCAGCCTCCGCCAGCCGGGCCAACGGCCGGTCTTCGATCGGCAGGTGGATCGCGGCGGCGAACAGGGCGAGCGCGATCGAGGCGATCCAGACGGTGGTGTACGAGCCCAGCACGTCGAACGCCCAGCCGCCGCCCCAGGCGCCGAGAAAGGCGCCCAGCTGGTGCGAAGCGAAGACGACGCCGTAGAGCATCGACAGGTAGCGCACGCCGAACACCCGGGCGACCAACCCGCTGGTCAGCGGCACGGTGCCCAGCCACAGGAAGCCGATCCCGGCACCGAACGCGATCGCCGAGGCGGGCGACAAAGGAACCGCCAGGAACAGGCCGATGACGAGCGCGCGCGCCAGGTAGATCGCCGACAGCACCCATTTCTGTCGATAGCGGCCACCCAGCAGGCCGAAGCCGTAGCTGCCGAAGATGTTGAACAGGCCGATCATCGCCAGCGACCAGGCGCTGACGGAAGGAGCCAGGCCGTTGTCGGCGAGGTAGGCGGGCAGGTGGGTGGCGACGAAGGCCACATGGAAGCCGCAGACGAAGAAACCGGCGTTGAGCAGCCAGTATCCGCCGTGCCCGCGCGCCTCGCGGATCGCAGCCAAAATCGTCTGCCCGGAGCCGTGTCGCTGGATTGCCCGGTCGCTGCCGCGGAACCCGAAGGCCAGCGGGATCAGCAGGCTGACGGCGATGGCCAACACCACGAACGCGTCGCGCCAGGCCACGGCGTCGAGCAGCGCCTGCGCTCCGGGCACCACGGCGAACATGCCGAACGAGCCGGCGGCGGTGCACAGGCCGAAGGCGAGGCTCCGCTTCTCCGGCGAAACGACGCGGCCGATGGCGCCCAGCACGGTGCCGTAGGTGGTGCCGGCCAGCGCGAGGCCGACCAGCAGGCCCAGCGTCAGGTTGAGCTGCAGCGGGTCGCGAGCGAAGGCGGCCAGTGCGAGGCCGGTGGCGTACAGCGCGGCCCCGGCGATCGTCACCCGCACCGCGCCGAACTTGTCGGCAATCGCACCGGTGAACGGCTGCGCCAGCCCCCACAGCAGGTTCTGCAGAGCGATGGCCAGCCCGAACACCTGCCGGCCTACCTCCATGTCCATGGCGATCGGCGCGAGGAAGATGCCGAACGACTGGCGAATGCCCATCGCCAGGATCAGGCAGACGACGCCGGAGGCGATGACGACGCGGGCGGTGGGCGACATGCGGCGCTCATTCTTCCAGGCGAGACTGCGAATGATAACAATTTCGCCGAAGAGGCGATCCGGGTCCAGCGACCAGCCTGCAACCCTGCCATGCGCGATCGGTAAAGGCGCGCGAGGACGGACGTGGCGGCGGGGCCCGCCCGACGGCTACGCCGGCCGAAGCCGGCCGACGGCGAGGCCGCGGCCGAGCGGGATGATGCCCTCGATGTCGACGAAGGAAAGGTTCCCCCAGCGGCGGACGATCTCGAGGTCGCGCGGCCGTAGCGCGTCGTCGGCGGCGAACACCGCGCCGTCGTTCGCCCATGCGCGCGCAGCCGGGAGCGTGCCGAAGCGGCAGTCGCCGCGCTTGCCGAGCCAATTGGCCGGGCCGTCGACGAAGACAAGATCGGCGCGCCGCCCGTCGAGTGCGTGCCGCATCGCCGCTTCGGACGGGCGATACATCCGACCGGTCCAGTCGCCGATCGTCCGCCGCACGACCGGTGCGACGACGATGGTCGCCCGCTGCGACAGGCCGAGGGCGTTCAGCATGCCGCGGGTGCGCGTGGCGAACGTCTCGGTCTCGTCGAGCGAGACGACGCGCGCACCCTCGTCCATCCGCGCGCACAGCGCCGCGAACAGGACGGTACTGCTGCCACTGCCGAACTCCAGCACCAGCCGGGGCCGGACCGCATCGAACAGCGTCGCCAGGACGCGCGCCGTGTCCGGACCGATGCTCCAGCCGCCGGTCGGCATCCGGCGGATCAGGTCCTCCAGGTCGGGCGCCACCGTCGCCGCCCCGGCCCTGCTTCGGCCCAGGCTCCGGTCGGCGAGGCGGGCGGCCCAGGACATCGCGCGGGCGGCGGCGTCGATCGGCCGTGCCGCCTCCGGGCCGACGCAGCCGAACGCCGCGAGGTGCTCGCCGAGAGCGAGCGGAAGCGGGCGCCGGCCGGAGATCTCGGTGATGGCGTTCATGCGGTCCTGCCGTCGGTTGAATGATGCGATGTTCGCCGGCCCGAAACGCACCGCGGGCTTGCGAGTCGATCGCATCGCCGCGGGCTGCTTGTCAAGCGCGTCGAAGATGCGCCGCCGGCCGTTGCGCACGCGCTGGGCGGCGCCATATCACAGCCGAGTGTCCGTACAATCGACGCGGTCGCGTCATGCCTGAACAGGGTGCGAGGCTGCGGTCATACAGGAGGAGTGCGGCTATGGATTTCGAGAAGTACACGGAGCGCTCGAAAGGCTTCGTTCAAACGGCGCAGGCGCTGGCGCTGCGGCGTAATCATCAGCAGTTGGCGCCAATTCATATTCTCTCGGTGCTGCTGGAGGACAGGGAGGGCCTCGCCGCCAACCTGATCCGCGCCGCCGGCGGCGATCCGATGCGGGCCCGCAGTCTCTGCGACGCCGAACTGGAGAAGCTGCCGAAGGTCGAAGGCGGCAGCGGCCAGGTCTACCTGGCTTCCGAAACCGCCCGGCTGTTCGAGCAGGCGGAGCAGATCGCGCAGAAGGCCGGCGATCAGTTCGTCACCGCCGAACGCCTGCTGCTGGCCCTGGCACTCGCCTCCGGAACGCCGGCGGCCCGTGTCCTTGCGGATGCCGGCGTGACGCCGCAGGCGCTGAACGGCGCGATCGAAGCGGTGCGCAAGGGACGGGCCGCGACGTCGCCCACCGCCGAGGACAGCTACGACGCGCTGAAGAAGTACGCCCGCGATCTGACCGAGGCGGCGGCGAACGGCAAGCTGGATCCGGTGATCGGCCGCGACGAGGAGATCCGTCGCACCATCCAGGTGCTCTCGCGGCGGACCAAGAACAACCCGGTGCTGATCGGCGAGGCCGGGGTCGGCAAGACCGCGATCGTCGAGGGCCTGGCGCAGCGCATCGTCAACGGCGACGTGCCGGAGACGCTGAAGGACAAGCGGCTGATGGTGCTCGACCTCGGCGCGCTGGTCGCCGGATCGAAGTTTCGCGGCGAGTTCGAGGAACGCCTGAAGGCGGTGCTGACCGAGGTCACCGCGTCGGAGGGCGAACTGATCCTGTTCATCGACGAGTTGCACACGCTGGTCGGCGCCGGCTCGGCCGAAGGCTCGATGGACGCGTCCAACCTGCTGAAGCCGGCGCTCGCCCGCGGCGAGTTGCACTGCATCGGGGCGACGACGCTGAACGAGTACCGCAAGCACATCGAGAAGGATGCGGCGCTGGCGCGGCGCTTCCAACCGGTGTTCGTCTCGCAGCCGACGGTCGAGGACACGATCTCGATCCTGCGCGGTCTGAAGGAGAAATACGAACTGCACCACGGCGTGCGCATCACCGATGCCGCCATCGTCGGCGCCGCCACGCTCTCCAACCGCTACATCACCGATCGCTTCCTGCCGGACAAGGCGATCGACCTGATCGACGAGGCGGCGAGCCGGCTGCGGATGCAGATCGACTCCAAGCCCGAGGCGATCGACGAACTCGACCGCCGCATCGTCCAGCTGAAGATCGAACGCGAGGCGCTTAAGAAGGAAGCCGACGCCGCGTCCCGCGACCGGCTCGGCAAGCTGGAGAAAGAGCTGTCCGAACTGGAGCAGCGTTCCAGCGAACTGACCACGCAGTGGCGGTCGGAGAAGGACTCGCTCGCCGGCGCCACCAAGCTCAAGGAGGAGCTCGACCAGGCGCGCGTGGCCGTGGAGCGAGCGCTGCGCGAGGGCAAGTACGAGGAAGCCGGTCGGCTGCAGTACCAGACCATCCCGGAACTGGAGCGCAAGGTGAAGGCCGCCGAGGAGGCGGGCCAGCATCGCATGCTCGAGGAGGCGGTGACCGCCGAGCACGTCGCCGGCGTCGTCTCCCGCTGGACCGGCGTGCCCGTCGACAAGATGCTCGAAGGCGAGCGCGACAAGCTACTGGCGATGGAGACGAACCTGCGCCGCCGCGTGGTCGGCCAGGAAGAGGCGCTGGTCGCCGTCGCCGACGCGGTGCGGCGCGCGCGCGCCGGGCTGCAGGACCCCAACCGGCCGATCGGCTCGTTCCTGTTCCTGGGACCGACGGGCGTCGGCAAGACCGAGCTGTGCAAGGCGCTGGCCGAGTTCCTGTTCGACGACGAGCAGGCGATCATCCGCATCGACATGTCCGAATACATGGAGAAGCACACCGTCGCCCGGCTGATCGGCGCCCCTCCCGGCTACGTCGGCTACGAGGAGGGCGGCGCGCTGACGGAGGCCGTCCGCCGCCGGCCGTATCAGGTGATCCTGTTCGACGAGGTGGAGAAGGCGCATCCTGACGTGTTCAACGTGCTGCTGCAGGTGCTCGACGACGGCCGGCTGACCGACGGCCAGGGCCGCACCGTCGACTTCCGCAACACGCTGATCATTCTCACCTCCAACCTCGGCGGCGACATCCTCGCCGGGCAGGCCGAAGGGCACGACTCCGGCGAGGTCCGCAACCAGGTGATGGCGATGGTCCGCGCCGCCTTCCGGCCGGAGTTCCTCAACCGGCTGGACGAGATCATCCTGTTCCACCGGCTGTTCCCCGAGCAGATGGGGGCGATCGTCGACATCCAGCTACAGCGCCTGAAGAAGCTGCTGGAGGACCGCAAGATCACCCTCGACCTCGACCGCAGCGCCATCGCCTGGCTCGGCCAGGCCGGCTACGACCCGGCCTACGGCGCCCGGCCGCTGAAGCGGGTGATCCAGCGCAGCCTGCAGAACCCGCTGGCGAGCGCCATCCTCGCCGGCCGGATCAAGGACGGCGACACGGTCCGCGTCAGCGCGGGCGACGGTGGGCTGGTGATCGACGGGGTGGAGGCGGTGGCGGCCTGACCGTCGGACGCCCGGCGGGGGAGACCGAAGCCGGGCGTCAGCGCGCAACACCGATGGCGAGGAAGCGTTCCTTGCGCTGACGGCGCAGGGCCTCGCCATCGAGCGGCGCGAGTTCGTCGAGAGCCTTGGCGATGGCGTCGCCCGTCGCATCGATCGCCGCTTCGGGCAGGCGCTGAGCGCCGCCCGGCGGCTCGGGAATGATCGCCTCGATCACGCCCAGGCCGAGCAGATCCTTGGCGGTGAGTTTGAGCGCCTGCGCCGCCGTCTTCGCCTGTTCGCCGTCACGCCACAGGATCGAGGCGCAGCCTTCCGGCGAGATCACCGAGTAGATGGCGTGCTCCAGCATCATCACCCGGTTGCCCGCCGCCAGCGCCAGCGCGCCGCCCGACCCACCTTCACCGATGACGACGCCGACCAGCGGCACCGACAGCGACAGGCAGGTTTCGATCGAGCGCGCGATCGCCTCCGCCTGCCCGCGCGCCTCGGCGTCGATGCCGGGATAGGCGCCGGGCGTATCGATCAGCGTCACCACCGGCAGGCCGAACCGGTCGGCGAGGCGCATCAGCCGCTGCGCCTTGCGATAGCCTTCGGGCCGCGGCATGCCGAAGTTGTGCCGCAGGCGGGCTTCCGTGTCGGCGCCCTTCTCCTGGCCGAGGAACAGGCAGGCGCGGCCACGCAGGCGCCCGAGGCCGCCGACCATCGCCGCGTCCTCGGCGAAGGCGCGGTCGCCGGCCAGCGGCGTGAAGCCGGTCACCAGACGGCGGATGTAATCCATCGCGTGCGGCCGGTCGACGTGCCGGGCCACCTGCGCCTTCTGCCACGGCGTGAGCTTGCCGTAGGTCTGGCGGACCAGCGTCTCCAGCTTGGTCTGCAGGCGGCCGACCTCGTCGGCGATGTTCAGCTCGCTGGTGCTTCCCAGGTGGCGGAGCTCGGCGATCTTGCCTTCCAGCTCGGCGATCGGTTTCTCGAAGTCGAGGAAGGTGCGCATGCGATCCCATCGGCCCGGCGTGGCCGGCAGCGGCCCCCGCCTCGGTTATAGACGACCCGCAGCCGGGCTCACAACGAACCGTCGCCCCTGTCGCTTCCGTCGGACGCGGGGCGCCGGGGGCGGGCCAGGGGGTGTGCCTGCTCGACCAGCGCCCGCAGCCGTGCGTCGAGGACGTGGGTGTAGATCTGCGTCGTGCCGATGTCCGCATGCCCCAGCATCTGCTGCAGGCTGCGAAGATCGGCGCCGTGCGCCAACAGGTGGCTGGCGAACGAATGCCGCAGAACATGTGGAGAGACCCGGCCGGGATCGAGGTCGGCGGCCAGCGCCACTTCCTTCAGGATCTGTCCGAATCGCACCCGGGTGAGGTGCCCCGCCGCGGCACCCGAGGGGAACAGCCACGGCGACGAGCCTCGCCCGCGATCGGCGCCCACCCGGCCGAACTGGTCGCGAACCGCGAGGTAGGCGCGCAGGGCGTCGGTCGCGGGCTCGGTCAGCGGCACCATCCGCTCCTTGCCGCCCTTGCCGCGGACCACCACCAGCTTGCCGTCACGGCCGATCGCCGACAGCGGCATGCCGACCAGTTCGGAGACGCGCAATCCCGTCGCATAGAGGATCTCCAGCATGGCGGTCGTCCGCAGCCCGTCCGGCGCGGGCCGGGCCGCCGCCGCCGCCAGCAGGCGTTCGACTTCGTCCTCGCCCAGATACTTCGGCAGGGCGGGCCGCTGCTTCGGCCGGTCGATGGCGAGCGACGGGTCGTCGGCGCGCACCCCTTCGGCGAACAGGAAGCGAAAGAACTGGCGCACCGCCGAAAGCCGCCGCGCCATCGTCCTCGCCGACATTCCGGCCGCGGCTTGCGCCTGCATGAAGGCGCGCAACGTCTCCGCGTCGATGCTGGCCACGCCGCAGCCCTGCGCGCCGGCCCAGGCGAGCAAGGCGTTCAGGTCCCGGCCGTACGCGTCGAGGGTGTTGCGCGCGCAGCCGCGCTCGGCCGCGATCATCTCCAGGAAAGACTCGAGATGGCGGCGCGCGGCCGGCGGTGCCGCCACGGCTTCGCTCCGGGCCGGGCGGCTCATCGCGCCGCCGCCCCTTCCAGCGCGAAGGCCCGCGCATCCGCCTGCAGGCCGACCGTGCGCAGGCTCTCGACGACGACCTCCAGGCTCGACGTGGCGAGCATGTCCGGGCCGTCCAGGCCCGACGCCACCAGGGCCAGGAGCACGGTCTCCCCGAGCCGCCGTCCACGCGCCGCCCGCAGGATTTGCAGGCGATAGGCGGGGTCGATGCCGGTCGCCTTGCTCTGTGCGGGACCTTGCAGCAACGCCAGCCACAGCGCGTCCGGGGTCTTGTCCCCCGTGGCCTGCAGCAGTGTCGCTGCGCGTTCGACGCGGATCCGGCCATCCGGGCGGCCCTGCTCCCGCTGCCACCACTCCAGCAGATCGTCGGCGTTCCAGCTCTGCGCCTGCGGCAGCCGGGCGAGCCGGGCGAGTGGCAGCAGGGCGCCCAGCGTGTCGTCCGCCTCCGTCGAGCCCGCCGCCTGATCCGCCAGCATGCCGAGCCACGCCTCGGCGCGCGCGCGATCCCCCAGCACCAGCATCGCCGGGACGACCTGGCGGGCGACGGCGGGCGATGCGTCGGGTTCAGCCGCCGCCAGCCACGGCGTCACGAGGCGGACGGCCTGCAGCCAGCGCCCGGTCTGTCGCCCGGCTTCGAGCGCCCGCGCCGCCGCTTCCGTGCGGTTGCCGTCGCCGCTTTCCAGCGCCCCGCGGGCGATCGCCGCAGGCGACGGCGGCGTTGTGAGTTCGGCACGGACCGCGCCGCGAGCCGTCACCGGCGCAGGCCTCGCGGTGGGGGCGCGGGCGTAGAGGGCGAGGAGCTGCTCGGCCGGCGAAACGCCCGCGGCGACGGCGCGCTCCGCGGCCGCGAGGCGTAGCGGTTCGGCGAACATCTCGCTGCGGGCGATCGCCGCCAGCATCGGCAACTCGGCGGTGTCCGCCGCGTCCGGCTGAGGCGATTTTCCCGCGGCGCGCAGCATCGCCAGATCGAGCGGCGTCGGATCCGGCAGCCGGGGAACGGCCGCCGAGCCCGTGCCGCTCACGACGCCCAGCAGCGCCTTGTAGGACCCGAGGTCGACGTCGCGCTCGGCGAGTAAGGCAAGCGTCAGCGCGGTCTCGTCGGCCGCGCCGCGCAACGCCTGGCAGAACCCCAGGACCATCTGCCAGAACACGTCCGGATCATCGGCGATTTGCGCCTGCGCGGTGCGGCAGGCTCCGTCGATGTCGCCGGTCAGCAGCTGCATTTCGGTGTCGAGTCGCATCAGCCGCGAGGAACGCGCGTCCGCCGGCACAGCTGCAACCAGCCGGAACAGCCCGTCGGCATCGCTCATCCGCCACAGCTGCCACGCCCGCTCCTCGAGCAGCCGCCCCTGCTCGCCCTCGCCGGGGGGAAGCGCGGCAGCGCTGAGCAGCAGCCGGCGCATCAGCGCGCGCGTCGCCGGCGACGATGTCGCGACCGGAAGGCGAGGCAGCAGCGCCTCGACCAGCGATCGCGGCGTGTCCCGCCACATATCCGGCGGCAGCGCGCCCTCGGCGATCGTCAGCCCGCCGGTGGTGTCGATGCTCACCTCGGCCAGCCGGTCGGAGTCGACACGCGCCTGCGCCTGCGCGCCGATCGGCGCGGCGGCTGCTGCGGCCAGCGATCCGGCCGATGCTCGTGGCGGCGCGGCGGCCAGAAGGACGCCGATGCCGAGCGCGAGCAGGCAGCGTGCCGGTCTACCGTGGCAGCCGGTCATTGGGGATGATCTTCTCGATCCGCTGCGTGGGCGGCTGCAGGTCGACGGTCGCCAGCAGCACGATTCCTCCCACGACGATCAGGACGGCGAGAACGATGACGATTCGGAGCAGCGAAACCATCGGGCTGACAACCTTCATGTCCGGGTCTGGGAGAGCAGCGCGCCATCGAGACCAGCCGCCGGCTGGCCTGGCGCTTACAACCGCCATCGCGACAGGCATCCCGATTTCTGCTAGCGTGCGACGATGACGATCCGCCCAGACTTTATCGGCGCCGGCGACGCCTTTCAACGCTGCAGGCGCAGCCGGCCCTGTCGCTCCCTGCCGTGAGCGACACCGGGGCGGGCCGAGGACACGACGGCGCCGGCCGGTCAGGCACGGGTGGGGGGATGCCCGACTGGTTCCCTGGCCGCCCGCCGGACCGCTCGGTGGTGCTGGTGGGGCTGATGGGTGCGGGCAAGTCGAGCATCGGCCGGCGCCTCGCCAAGCGCCTTCGCCTGCCATTCGTCGACACCGACGAGGAAATCGTCCGCGCCGCCGGCGCCTCCATTCCCGAGATTTTCGCCAAGCTGGGCGAATCCGCATTTCGCGAGGGTGAACGTCGGGTGATCGCCCGGCTGCTGCGCGAGGCGCCGCAGGTCCTGGCGACCGGCGGCGGCGCCTTCATCGATCCTGCGACGCGGGCCCTCGTCGGCGAGTGGGGAATCTCTGTCTGGCTGCGCGCCGAACTGCACGTCCTGGTCCGGCGAACGCTGGGCAGAGGTGGCCGGCCGCTGCTGGACACCCCCGATCCGCGGGCGACGCTGGCGTCGCTGATGGCGACGCGCTATCCGGTCTACGCAGAGGCGGAGATCGTCGTCGATACCGGCGACGAGCCGCCGGAAGTGACGACACAGCGGGTGCTGGATGCGCTGGCCGACTGCGGCGCGATCGGCGCAGCGGAAGCGAGGGACTGATGCCGGATGCCGATAGAGCCGCACGCGCGCAGACGATCCGTGTGGAGCTCGCCGACCGCTCCTACGAGGTCGTCGTCGGCGAGGGCGTCCTGGGCGAGGCGGGGGTACGGCTGCGGGCGCTGCTGCCGCAGCCTCGGCTGATCGTCGTCACCGACGCGAACGTCGCCGCCCTGCACCTGCCGACCTTGAGCGCTTCGCTCGCCGCCGCCGGGATCGACGCACCGGCCATCGTGCTGCCGCCGGGGGAGCAGACCAAGGATTTCGCCCACCTTCGCGATCTGTGCGAAGGGGTGCTGGCGCAGGGGATCGAGCGCGGAACGACGCTGCTGGCGCTGGGCGGCGGCGTGATCGGCGACATCGTCGGCTTCGCCGCCGGCATCCTGCTGCGCGGCCTCGACTTCGTGCAGGTGCCGACGACGCTGCTGGCGCAGGTGGACAGCTCGGTCGGCGGCAAGACCGGGATCAACGCGACGCACGGCAAGAACCTCGTCGGCTTGTTCCACCAGCCGCGCCTGGTGCTGGCGGATATCGGTGCACTCGCGACGCTGGACGCCCGGCAGATGCGCGCCGGCTACGCCGAGGTGGTGAAGTACGGCCTGCTCGGCGACGCGGCGTTCTTCGACTGGCTGGAGACCAACGCCGCGGCCGTGCTGGCTGGCGACGCGCCGGCGCTGCGGCACGCGGTGGCCGTGAGCGTCCGCGCCAAGGCCGCGGTCGTCGCCGAGGACGAGCGGGAGGCGGGGCGGCGGGCTCTCCTCAACCTCGGGCATACGTTCGGCCACGCCCTGGAGGCGGAAACCGGCTTCGGCGATGCCTTGCTGCACGGCGAGGCGGTCGCCGTCGGCATGCGACTGGCCTTCTCGCTCTCGGCGCGGCTCGGCCTGGCGCCGGCGGCCGACGTCGAGCGGGTCGACCGGCACCTGCAAGCGATCGGTCTTCCACGCGACCTCCGGGTTCTCGCCGGCACGTGCCCGTCGGCGGAGGCGCTGATCGCGCACATGCGCACCGACAAGAAAGTCCGCGACGGCCGCCTGACCTTCGTGCTCGCCCGCGGCATCGGCCGTGCCTTCGTCGAGCGCGGAGTGGACGAGCACGAGCTGCGGAGCTTCCTCGAGGCGGAGATCGAGGCCCTTCGGGCGTCGCCCTCGGGACTGCAGCCGCCGGCCGAGTGACGCGAATGCCCGAAACCTTCCTCGTACTGGTCGGGGTGGCGATCCTGATCCTGTTGCTGGTCTCGGCGTTCTTTTCGGCGTCGGAGACGGCGCTGACCGCGGTATCACGCCCGCTGATGCATCAGATGGAGCAGACGGGCCACCACAGGGCCGCCGTCGTCAACCGGCTGCACGCGCGGACCGACCGGCTGCTCGGGACCATTCTGCTCGGCAACAACGCGGTCAACATCCTCGCCTCGGCTCTCGCCACCAGCGTGATGATCACGCTGTTCGGCGAGGCGGGCGTCGTCTACGCGACCGTGGGCGTCACCGTGCTGGTGCTGATGTTCGGCGAGATCCTGCCGAAAACCTACGCCTTCCACCGGGCGAGCCGGGTGGCGCTGACGGTGGCACCCGTCATCCGGGCGCTCGTCGTGGTTCTGTCGCCGGTGACCCAGGCGTTCGAACTGGCGACGCGGCTGATACTGCGCCCGTTCGGCATCTCCCGCGCGCAGCCCGGGCTGGGGCCGTCGCCCGAGGAACTGCGGGGCGCGATCGAGCTGCACGCGGGCGAGGGCAAGGTCGTTCGCGACGAACGCGCGATGTTGCACAGCATCCTCGATCTCGGCCGGGTGACGATCGAGGAAGTGATGACGCACCGGCGCAACGTCACGATGATCGACGCGGGCGAGCCGCCGGCTTCCATCATCGCCGAGGTGCTGGCGAGCCCGTACACCCGCATTCCGCTCTGGCAGGGGGAGCCGGACAACATCGCGGGTGTGATCCACGCGAAGGCGTTGCTGCGCGCTGTGCAGGCGCTGAACGGCGGCCTCGAAGGCCTGGATATCCTGGCCTTGTCCGCCAAGCCGTGGTTCGTGCCGAACTCGCGGACGCTGATGGATCAGTTGCAGGCGTTCCGGCGGCGGCGCGAGCATTTCGCGATCGTGGTCGACGAGTACGGCAGCCTGATGGGCATCGTCACCCTGGAGGATATCCTGGAGGAGATCGTCGGCGACATCGCCGACGAGCACGACATCGCGGTGCCGGGCGTCATCCGCCAGCCGGACGGCAGCTTCGTCGTCCAGGGCACCGTCACCATCCGCGACCTGAACCGCGAGCTGCAGTGGAAGCTGCCGGACGAGCAGGCGGTGACGATCGCCGGCCTCGTGCTGTACGAAGCCCGGCGGATCCCGGAAGCCGGCCAGGCGTTCCTGTTCCACGGTTTCCGCTTCGAGATCCTGCGCAGGCACCGCCACCAGATCACCGCCATCCGCGTCACGCCGCCGCAGCCGGCCGCGGCGGCCTAGCAGAAGGACCGCCGCAAATGCCGCTGAGCCGGCCCGCCCGCCGCGAGCATGTCCACACCCGTGAAATCCGCTGCCGGGGCTTTCGTCGTGAGGACGGGCTCTGGGACATCGAGGGCTCGCTGGAAGACACCAAGACCTATTCGTTCGCCAACCGCGACCGTGACGGCATCGTCGCCGGTGAACCGGTGCACCGGATGCTGGTTCGCCTGACGCTGGACGAAGATCTGGTCGTGCGGGCGGCGGAAGCGCAGACCGAGGCCGGGCCGTTCGACCTCTGCCCGGCGATCACGCCGGTGTTCGCCAGCCTCGAAGGCCTGCGCGTCGGTCCCGGCTGGCGCAAGGCCGTTTTGGCGCGGATGGCCGGCGTCGCCGGCTGCACGCACCTCACCGAACTGCTGCTCGGCCCGGTGACGACGACGGCGATGCAGACCATCGCCGGCGCGCGCGCCCAGCGGCATCAGCCGGGAGCCGGGGATCGCCCGCCGCCGATCCTCGACACCTGCCACGCGCTGGCCCGCGACGGCGACGTCGTCCGCCGGCATTGGCCGGAGTGGTGGCAGGAGCGGAATCGCGACCAATCATCCGTCGATGATCCGGAACCTTCGGCGACGCGTAGGCTGTGAATTCTGGAGTTGCGCCATTTTCGCGCCGAGTTCAGGGGCACAGGATAACAAGCATGCGTATCGTCGTCATCGGTGCGAGCGGGACGATCGGCAAGGCGGTTGTCGCCGCACTCGCCGCCGGCAACGAAGTCGTCGCCGTCGGCAAGAGCAGCGGCGATTTTCGCGTCGACCTGGGCTCGAAGCCGTCGATCGAGGCGCTGTTCAAGTCGCTCGGTCGCATCGACGCGGTGGTCTCGGCGGCCGGCGAAGCCCGCTTCGGCCCACTCGACGCTCTTTCGGATGACGACTTCGCCGTCTCGCTGGGCAACAAGCTGATGGGCCAGGTCAACCTTGTGCGTGTCGGCCACCCGTTCGTCGCCGACGGGGGATCGTTGACGTTGACCAGCGGCGTGCTGGCGCAACGGCCGATGCCGGGGGGGTGCCGCAATCAGCCTGGTCAATGCGGGCCTCGAGGGGTTCGCCCGCGCCGCCGCGCTGGAACTGCCGCGCGGCATTCGGGTCAACGTCGTCAGCCCGCCGTGGACCAGCGAGACAATGCGGGCGATGGGGATGGATCCGACCGGCGGGATTCCGGCCGCGCATGCCGCCCGAGCCTACATCGCGGCGGTCGGCGGCACCGGCACCGGCGAGGTGATCGATGGCGCGGCGTTCGCGTGACGGATCGAACCTGATTTCAACGCAGGGTTTTCAAGTAGGCGATGACCGCGGTTCGCTGAGCCGGGTCGGCGAGATGCAGTGTCATCGTCGTGTCCCGCCCTCCGAGCAGCGCCCGTGGGTCCGCGAGCCACGCGTCCAGCGTCTGGTCATCCCAGACAAACTGGACGCCCTTCAAGCCTCGGTAGCCGGCAAAAAAAGGGGCGGTGCCGGCGCGCCGACCATACACCCCCGCCAGCGACGGACCCGCCTTGTGAAACTCAGGCTGCGTCGCATGGCAGACGGCGCACTGTGCGTCGAATATCGTCCGGCCGCTTTCACTGCTGCCGGCCGCGGCCCGGCCGGAGATGCCGAGGATCGCAGCGATCCCCAGGAGCACCATGCCGGCCGCCCTGCGGCGTAGCGCGTCCGCGGGGCCGCGGGCGCGATCCACGGCGCAGATCCAGCCCGCGGCCGGTGCGAGCCTACTTCTTCAGCGTCTGCAGGTAGGCGATCACGTCCTGACGTTGGGTGGCGTCCTTCAGCGCGTAGGTCATTGCCGTCGTCTTGTTCTGCGTATTGGCAATGACGAACGCCTTCGGGTCCTGCAGGTAGGTGTCGAGGTTGGCGGCGTCCCAGGTGAAGTCGGCGCCGACCAAACCCTTGTACCGCGGGAAGTCGGCGGAGCCGGCCTTGCGGCCGTACACACCGTAAAGCGACGGGCCCGTCTTGTTGACGCCCGGCTCGGCGCTGTGACAGGTGGTGCACATCTTCTTGAACACCTGTTCACCGGCGGCGGCGTCACCGGCGACAGCGGCACCGGAGCCGGCGATCAGAAGTACGGCTGCTGCGACTACGGACGGAACGGAACGCTTCATCGTCGACCTCGTTGCCTCGTGATTTCAGTGGGATCGCGCTAAGGGACTACGGCGGTTGGGCTCGAACGGACCAAAGAGAGTATCGCCGACGCACCGACCGGGCGCAAGCGCCCCTCAGGGCGCGGGGTCGGCTTCGTCGGGCTCCGTCGGCAACTCGCCCGGATCGCCCTCGACGGCTTGCTGCGCCCAGGCGGCTGCGCCGGTGGCCGTGGCGTCGCCGAGAAGTTGCGCGGTGACGATGTCGAATGTCCCGGTGAAGGACGGCATCACCCGCTCGCGCAACGCATCACCGATCTCGTCGGTGAAGAGCCGCGGCATGTCCTCGACGAGGCCGCCGCCGAGCAGCACCACGTCGGGGGCAAGCAGGTTCACCACCCCGGCCATCGCCCGGCCGATCGTCCTCGCCGCCTCGCGGACGATCGCCTCGACGGCCGTGTCGCCGGCGGCGATGGCGTCCGCCAGCACACGGCTGCGGATTTTCGCCACGTCGCAGCCGGCCTTCGCCAGAACATGCGGCGCCTCGCCGCGAAAGGCCGCCTTGGCCACTTCGCCGGAGATCGCCAGGCGGCTGGCCACCGCCTCCAGGCATCCGCGCCGACCGCAGCCACACAACGGGCCGTCCGCCACCACCGGAATGTGGCCGATCTCCATGCACGACCCGCGTCGGCCGCGCAGGATCCGGCCGTCGTAGACCGCGCCGCCGCCGATCCCCGTTCCGGGAAACACGCCGACGACGCAGCGCGCCTTGCGGGCCGCACCCATGCGGTACTCGCCGTACACCCCGGCGTCGACGTCGTTGAGGATCGCCACGCCGCAGCCGAACGCCCGCTGCACCGTCTCGCGCAGCCGTGTCTTCTTCCAGCCGAGGTTCGGCATCTCCAGGACGATGCCGCGGTCGAGATCGAGCGGGCCGGGGCAGCCGATGCCGATTCCCAGCACCTGTGCCTTCGCCACTTTGGCATCGGCCAGCAGGGCGTCGATCAGATCGACGATGCGCCGCAGCCCGGCCTCCGCGCCGCTCTGCCCTTCGGTGCGTCGGCGCATCCGCGCGACCGGCCGGAATTTGCGATCGAACAACACGGCCAGCATCTTGGTGCCGCCCAGATCGAAGCCGACCCAATAGCCGTGTGGCCGTTCCTTCGCCATTCATGACCTCGCGCGCCGGAGAAGCGCAGATGCTTCGGCGCCCAGGAAACACCCTGCTGCGCGGTGAAGCAACCCGCCCGCCGGACTCTCGGAGGAAACGGATCGGCGCGGTCGGTGGCGTGATGTCGGAGTTGGGCCGGGGTCAGCCCGCGGCGGTGGCGAGCTTCGGCCAACCTTCGAGCAACGCCAGGAACTTGTCCGCTTCCAGCGGTCGGCTGAAGTAATAACCCTGGGCTACGTCGCAGCCACGGACTCGCAGGAACTCGAGCTGTTCGATCGTCTCGACCCCCTCGGCGACGACGCGGAAATGCAGGCGGTGTGCGAGTGCGATCAGCGCATCGACCAGGGTCGCGCGGCCGGCGTCGGACAGCATGCCGGCGGTGAAGGACCGGTCGATCTTCAGCGTGTCGAGCGGGATGCGACTGAGATAGCTGAGGGAGGAATACCCGGTGCCGAAATCGTCGACGGCCAGCCGGACGCCGCAGGACTCCAGGCTGTCGATCGTCCCGCGGGTTTCGGTGAGGTCCTCGATCAACAGGCTTTCGGTGATCTCGAGTTCCAGGCGCTCCGGATCCAGCCGATTCTCCGCGAGCGCCCGGCGTACCGCTTCGACCAGCGACGGCCCGCGGAACTGGCGGCTGGAGACGTTGACCGCGAGGCCGACCTCGTCGTGTCCAGCGTCGATCCAGCGGCGCAGCTCGCGACACGCGGTCGCCACCACCCACTTGCCGATCGGCACGATCAGGCCGGTGTCCTCGGCGATGCGAACGAAACGGTCGGGGGAGATCTGGCCCAGTTCCGGACTGAGCCAGCGCAGCAGCGCCTCGGCGCCGATGATCCGGCGAGAGCGGATATCGACCAGCGGCTGGTAGCAGAGCGTGAGTTGATCGCGCTCCAGGGCGTGGCGAAGCGCCACTTCCAGGCGGATGCGGTTGTCGTCGCGCTGCTGTAGCTCGGGCGTGAAGAAGCGCACGGCACTGCGCCCGCCGTGCTTGGCGTCGTACATCGCCGCGTCGGCGCTGCGCACCAGCGATTCCGCGTCCCCGCCGTCTTCCGGGAAAGTCGCCGCACCGATGCTGAGCGTGATGAACGCCTCCTGGGTATCCAGCATGAACGGCTCGGCGATGTTGCGGACGATCTTGGCGACCACCGCCTCCGTATCGGCGGGAATGCGGATGTCCGGCAGCACCACGACGAACTCGTCGCCGCCGACCCGCGCCACCGTGTCCATTTCGCGCACCGATGCGCGCAGCCGATTGGCGACCTCGCGCAGGCAGCGGTCGCCCCCGGCGTGACCCAGGGTGTCGTTGATCTTCTTGAAATGGTCGACGTCGACGAACAGCAGCGACACACGGGTGGCGCGCCGCCGCGCTGCCGCGATCGCGTAGGCGAGCCGGTCCATGCCGAGGGCCCGATTCGGAAGATCGGTGGTGACGTCGAAGCTCGCCTGATACCGCAGCCGGTCCTCGTAGCGCTTCCGCAACGTGATATCGATCACCGTCGACTGCACGGCGGCTTCGCCGTTCCAGTGGACGGGACGGGTCTGCGCGTGCAGCCAGATGATCGAGCCGTCGCGCTTGAGGCCACGGATCTCGTACTCGGCGGGTGAATGTGAGCCGTTGTCGCGCAACTGCGCCGCCCGCGGACGATCATCCGGCAGGTACAGGCTGTCGAGGGACCCGAGGCCGGCGATCTCCTCGACGTCGTCGAACCCGAAGATCTCCGCGAACGTCTGGTTGACGAACAGCGCCACGCCGCAGCGCTCGATACAAATGCCGAGAAGCGAGGTTTCGACCAGCGAGCGGAACCGCTCCTCGCTGGCGCGAAGCTCCTGCTCGTTGCGCTTGCGCTCGGTGATGTCCGCCTGGATGCCGACGAAATGGGTGATCTGCCCGTCCGTGGACGTGACGGGCGAAATCGACGCGGCACCCCAGAACAGCGAGCCGTCCTTCCGCCGGTTGCAGAACTCTCCATGCCAGTTATCGCCGCGCGTGATCGCCGTCCACAGCTGCGCGTATTCGCGATCCGGCGTCTCACCGGAACTGAGAAGACTGGGTTTGCCGCCCACCGCCTCGTCGCGGGCATAGCCGGTGATCTGCGTGAAGCAGGGGTTGACGTACTCGATCCGGCCCAGCGCGTCGGTGATGATCACCGCGACCGAGCTCTGCTCCACCGCCTGCCAAAGCGTACGAAGCTGGGATTCCGCCCGTTCCCAGTCGGTGATGTCCTTGAGCGAGGCGAGAATGAGGGCCTCGCCGCCGAGCATGCAGATGCCGGCCGAGACCATCACCGTCCTCTCCTCGCCGCCGTTGCGAGCGAGCGACACCACCAGATTGCGGACGGCGCCGTCGGCGGCCAGCCGGACGACGAACTGCTCGCGTTCCGTCGCATCGGCCCAGATACCGATGTCGCAGGATGTCCGGCCGAGGACCTCGGCCCGCGAGTAGCCGAACATCCGTGTGAACGCGTCGTTGCAGTCGACGTAGCGGCCGTCGCTCAAGCGGGAGAAGGTGATCCCGTCCACCGATGTCTCGAACGCCTGGCGGAAGCGTTCCTCCGTCTCCTCGATCCGCTGCTGTGCTGCACGCCGTTCGGTGACGTCCTGGATCGTGCCCGCCATGAACAGCGGCACGCCCTCGTCGTCGAGCACCACCTCGCCCTCCTGATGGACGAAGCGGATCGAGCCGTCCGGGCGCATGACCCGGTGCTCGACGGCGTACGACCGATTCGCGTAGAGCGCGGCACGCACCGCGGCGTCCACCGTCCGCCGATCTCCGGGATGCACCGAGTCGATGAAAAGTTCGTAGCTGGCCGGCGTCTCGTCGAGCCCGAGCCCGAGCCCGAGAATTCGGAAGACCTCCTCCGACCAACTCATCTCGTTGCTTCGGACGTTCAGATCCCAGTTACCGAGGCGGGCGATACGCTGCGCGTTGGCGAGACTGGCCTTGCTCCGGAGCAGGGCCGTCTCCGCCTCTTTCTGTCGTGTGACATCGCAGCGGATCACCGCCCGGCCGCCGTCGGCGGTCGGATACCCGCGGAGGTCGATCCAGCGCCCGTCGGCGGTGGGGAAAGAGCTGGTCGCAGGCTTGTCGCGGCAGCGTTGCCGATCCGCCTCGAGCCAGGCCTCGCGCTGATCCTCGGCGAGCAGGATTCCGCCGCTGGCGACCAGCGCGCGGAAAATCACCGGGAACGTCATGCCCGGCCGCAGCACGTCGGCGACATCGGCGAGCGCCATCTGGAAGCTGGCGTTCCACAGCAGCAGCCGGTCGTCCGGGTCGAACAAGGCGAAGCCGTCGTTGAAGCTCTCGATCGCGATGCGGAGCCATTGCTGCGCCTGCTCGGCCCGCCGTTCGGCGAGAACCTCCGCGGTCACGTTGCATCCGGTGCCTCGATATCCCCGGAAACGCCCGGCGTCGTCGAACAACGGGATGCCGCTCACGCTCCAATAGACGGGTTCGCCGTCGTCTCGCGCGGCGAGATAGCGGAAGTCGCGGAAGCGGCGATGCGCGTTCAGGTCGGCGAGATGCCGCTGCCATGCCGCATCGTCGCCGTCCGCGCCACGCCGCAGCTCGAGCCTCGTGCGCCCGATCATCCGCGCCGGTGACATTCCGCAACGCGCGAAGGTGTCCTCGGAAAACCAGGTGAACCGCAGGTCCGGGCCCATCTCCCAAAACCAGTCCGAGCTCGCGGCGGCGAAATCACGAAATCGGCTCTCGCTGGCGGAGAGCGCTTCGTTGGCTTCTCCCTTTCCGCCCAAGTCCGGCACCGCCGACGGGAACGGGGAATCGGTCCGCGACGACGGGGCTTTTGCGGCCCAAGCGCCCGCTGAGCCCGGAGCCGCATGCCCGCTGCCGTGCGATGGCGACCGAACGGGCTGAACGGGAATGACTTCGGCTACGGAGGCGGACGCGCTCGTCGACGGGAACCCGAGGATCGTCTCGGCGGTCTCACCACGCTCCCGGGCAATCGCCGCGCAAGGCTCGCCCGCGTCCGACGACGCTCGATGATCGGCGGCGCTCCTCGCCATGAACCGTTCTCCTCCCGCTGAGAGCCACACCTTCGGCTACGCGCCGAATGGTGATGCCGCCGGCCGAACCGCCGCCAAAGCCTCCGGGGCGCGGCGCGCGATTTCAACGCAGCGTCTCACTATAAGGCTTCCGGACGAAATCTCTGTGACAGTTATCACCCATACGGGCGAAGCCGCTCAATGCGGCGCAGACGCACTTCAAACGGTGCGCAGGCGGGCGAGCCCCTCGTCGAGGTCGGCGAGGAGATCGTCGACGCTCTCCAGCCCGCAGTGCAGCCGCAGGCACGGGCCTTCGTCGGCCCAGGCGACGGCCGTGCGCGCCGGCCGCGGATCGAACGGAATGATCAGGCTTTCGAAGCCACCCCAACTGAAGCCCATGCGGAACAGTCGCATGCCGTCCAGCATCGCCGCCAAGGCGGCTTTGGCAACCGGATGCAGCACGATCGAAAGGAGCCCGTTGGCACCGGTGAAGTCCCGGCGCCAGATGTCGTGGCCGGGGCATCCGGGCAGCCCGGGAAACAGCACGCGAGCGACCTCCGGCCTGCCTTCCAGCCACCGGGCGATCGTCGCCGCCGTCTGCTGATGCCGGGCGAGGCGGACGGAGAGGGTACGCAGGCCACGCAGGGCGAGGTAGCAGTCGTCCGGTGCGGCGGCCGTCCCCAGCAGCGAGGACGCCCGCTTGACCCGCAGGAAGGTCTGTTCGTTGGTGGTGATCACGCCCAGCATCACGTCCGAATGGCCGACGATGTACTTGGTCGCCGCCTGGATCGAGACGTCGACGCCGTGGCGGAACGCAGAGAAATGCAGGCCGGCACTCCAGGTATTGTCGATCATCGAGACGACGCCGGCGGCCCGGGCGGCGGCCGCGGCGCGCGGCACGTCCTGCACCTCGAAGGTCAGCGAGCCGGGGCTTTCCAGGTAGACGACGCGGGTGTTCGGGCGGATCAGCGGCGCCGGGTCGGCCATCGGATCGTAATAGGTCGTCTCGACTCCGAGACCCTTCAGCATCTTATCGCAGAAGCTGCGCACCGGGCCGTAAGTCGTGTCGACCATCAGCAGGTGATCGCCGGCGCCGAGGAACGCCAGCAGAGTGGTGGTGATCGCCGAGAGACCGGACGGCACGGCGATACTGCGAAAGCCGCCCTCGAGTGCGGCCACAGCCTCTTCCAGCGCGAAGGTGGTGGGCGTGCCGCGCCGGCCGTAGCGCGTCCCGTCATAGGGTGTGCGGTCCGCCGCCTCCAGCGCCGCCAATGTCGGGAAGACGATAGTCGAGGCGTGGTAGACGGGCGGATTGACGATGCCGTGGTTGGCGAACGGGTCGCGGCCGGCGTGCGCCAGCAGCGTGTCGGTCCCGTGGCCGGCCGGCGTCTTCTTCTCCGACGGCATCAAGATCAGCGCTCCACCGGAACGTCGTCGCGGTTGCCCCACTCCGCCCACGAGCCGTCGTAGACGGCGACGTGCTCATGGCCCAGCAGATGCGCGGCGAAGGCGGTGGTGCATGCGGTCACGCCGGAACCGCAGTACGCCACGATCGGCCGTGCCGGATCCACGCCGGCGGCGGCGAACGCGGCGACGAGTTCCGCCGCCGGACGCCACGCGCCGTTGCGTCCGGGATCGACGAAGCTCAGGAACGGCAGGCTCGCCGCTCCCGGGACGTGGCCCAGCCGGCGCGCCGGCCGCGGTTCCGGGTCCCGCCCGGCCCAGCGCCCGGCGGGGCGGTTGTCGACGATCTGCATCGCCGGGTCGCCGATCAGCGCCAGCACATCGGCGGCGGAGCGGACCCGTGCCGGATCGAAGCGGGCGACGAAGGTGAGTGCGGGCACCGCCGGCTGCGCGTCGGTCACCGGCAGACCCGCCGCCAGCCACGCCGCGAGGCCACCGTCGAGGATCCGCACGTCGTGACGGCCGAACGCCCGGAACGTCCACCAGACACGCGCGGACGCGCACGATCCGGGCTGGTCGTAGACGACGATCCGCGTGTCGTCGCCGATGCCCAGCGCACCCACCTTCGCAGCGAAGATCTCGGGCGACGGCAGCATGTGCGGCAGCGGGTTCGCCTTTTCGGCGACATCGTCCACGTCGAACCGCAGCGCGCCGGGGATGTGGCCTGCGGCATACTCGGCCCCGGCGTCGCGGCCCGAGCCCGGAATGTGGAAGCTGCCGTCCAGGATGCGCACCTGCGGATCATACAGATGCTCCTCCAGCCATTCGATGGAGCACAGGGAGGACGAACGGGCTTCGTCGGCGGGGTCGAGAATGGTCATGGGCGCGCTACTCCAGCCATTCGGGCACCGGCAGCCCCTTCGAGCGCAGGAAGGCCGGATTCCAGAGCTTGCTCTGATAGCGGGTGCCGTAATCGCAGAGGATGGTGACGATCACATGCCCCGGACCCAGCTCGCGGGCGAGGCGGATGGCGCCGGCCACGTTGATTCCGGACGAACCGCCGAGGCACAGCCCCTCGGTGCGCAGCAGGTCGAAGACGATCGGCAGCGCCTCCGCGTCGTGGATCTGCCATGCACGATCGATCGGTGCGCCCTCCAGGTTGGCGGTGATCCGGCCCTGGCCGATCCCTTCCGTGATGGACTCGCCCTCGGCCCTCAGTTCGCCCGAGGTGTACCAACTGTAGAGCGCGGCGCCGTCCGGGTCGGCCAGTCCGATCACCACGTCCGGCTTGCGCTCCTTGAGGAATATGCCGACGCCGGCCAGCGTGCCGCCGGTCCCCACGGCGCAGACGAAGCCGTCGACCTTGCCTGCGGTCTGCCGCCAGATCTCGGGTCCGGTCGTCCGGTAGTGGCCGCGCCGGTTGGCGACGTTGTCGAACTGGTTGGCCCAGATCGCGCCGTTCGGCTCGCTGCGGGCGAGATCGGCGGCGATCCGGCCGGAGAGTTTCACGTAGTTGTTGGGGTCGCGATAGGGAACGGCGGGGACGGGCCGTACCTCGGCGCCGGCCAGCCGCAGCATGTCGATCTTCTCCCGGCTCTGCGTCTCGGGGATGACGATGACCGTGCGGTAGCCGCGCGCGTTGCCGACCAGGGCGAGGCCGATGCCGGTGTTGCCGGCCGTTCCCTCGACGATGACGCCGCCCTGCCGCAGCAGACCGCGCGCTTCCGCGTCGCGGACGATGGCGAGCGCGGCGCGGTCCTTGACCGAGCCCCCCGGGTTGAGGAACTCGGCCTTGCCGAGGATTTCGCAGCCGGTCTCCTGCGATGCGCGCTCGAGGCGGATCAGCGGCGTGTTGCCGATCGCATCGAGAAATCCGTCGCGGACATCCATCGGGCCGTCGCTCACCCCTGTTGGCGGGCGCGCAGCCCTGACGAAGCGAACCGTAATGGGGCTGCGACTCGGACGCAAGCCGTGGCATGGCGGGCATGGTGACTGGCCAACTCGGCGGGAAGGCTGCGGCACCTGGGTCCGGCTTGGTGCGGAGGATCACCCATGACGTCGACTCACTCGGTCGAGACCGCCGCGTCGCCCACCGCCGTCAGCATCTCCTCGAGGAATGCCGCAGCCTGAGCGTAGATGCCGGGCTGGGTGGTTTCGCGCGGGCCGGCGATGTTGAGCACGCGGATGCCGTTGTCCGTCAGCCACTCCTGCACGACTGCCGCGGCAGGGGCGGCGTCCAGGTCGATGGGCAGGCATGGGCGGCGCATCTGCCTGGCGATGGCGAGCGTCAGCGCCGTGCCGCCGGTGGCCTCGCCGCGCAGCAGGACCAGCGTCCCGTCGGAGTCGCGGACGTTGCGGCGGGTGCGGTCCACATACGCGGCGCCGGGGGTCTCCCGCATCGGATAGCGGGGGGAGATGCGCCCGTCCTCGGCGCGCCGGCCGCGCGGCACCCAGCCGCCGCAGTCGATGCCGTGGGCCAGCGCCACGTCCAGCGCCGCCCTGTCCACGCCCGTCTGCCCGCCGGAGACGATGCGCGACGTCCTTCCGGCCAGCGGCATCAGGCCTCGATCACGTCGAGCACCGCGCCGTCCGCGGCGAAGCACGCGGCGACCAGCGGACCACCGGCGCCACAGCCGCCGTCGATCGAGGCGACCGGCTCGCCGATGACGACCCCCGACCGCCGGGGGCCGGCGCCGCGGACGATGCGGCGAAAGCCGGCGTAGGTTCCGGTCATCGTCTCGAATTCCCGGCTTCCCCACCAGAACGAGTCCCGCTGCGCCGACAGCGGGCGCCGCGGATCGACGCCGGCGTTTACGAAGAGGATCGTGCCGTCCCGCGTGTAGGCCGCCCGGCGGAGCTCGGTCATCAGCCGTTCGTGTCCGTCGCGCTCACGCATGGCGACGCGGAGCTGGTTGGTCCACCGCGAGAGTGCCACGGCACCGAGCCGCGCCGCCGTGCGCCCTTCGGCCAGCGTTCCACCGTAGGCCTGCAACGTCGCGCCGATGCCTTGCGAGAGCATCCACTCCAGCACCTCGCCGGGGTTGGGGGCGAACTGCATCTGCAGCAGCTTGTGCCACATCTCCTCCTGGCTGCCGCGCAGGAAGACGATCTCGCCGCAGTCGTCGGTGAGCCTTCGGGCGAGGATGGCGCGGCGGAACAGCAACAGCTCGTCGACGGTGGCGCCGACATCACCGCGCCCCAGCAGATTGCCGAGGTAGATGAGGTTGTCTTGCGGGGCGATGCGCGCGTCGAGGATGGCGTGCAGGGCGGCGAGGCGGTCGATCTCGCCGAAAATCGATGCCACGGCCCAGTTGCGACGACCCTCCGGCAGCACCGCGAATACGGAAGGGTCAGTCATGGCAGCGGACCACAGGCAGGTGAACGGGCCTGACGCCGACCGGCGCAGGCCCGTTCGCAGCGTGTCTCAGGCAGCGGTCAGCAGCTCTTCGAGCTTGCCGGACGCCGCGTCCTTGTCGATACACTCCAGCGCCGCCAGTTCGCAGGCGAGACGGTCGAACGCGGATTCGTAAATCTGCCGTTCGCTGAAGGATTGGTCCGGTTGGCCGACGTTCGGATGCAGGTCACGAACGACTTCGGCGATCGACACCGGATCGCCCGAGTTGATCTTCGCTTCGTATTCCTGAGCCCGCCTGCTCCACATCGTCTTCTTGACGCGGGCGCGGCCACGCAGTTTGGTCAGCGCATTCTCCATCACTTTGCGGGTGCTGAGACGGCGGAGTCCGGCGTGCGCGACCTTGCCGATCGGCACCCGCAGCGTCATCCGGTCGCGGTCGAACGCGATGACGAACAGCTGCAACGCTTGTCCGGCGATCTCCCGGGACTCGATGCCGATAACCTTTCCCACGCCGTGGGTGGGATAGACAACGTAGTCACCGGAGCCAAAGGCCATATCTTCCCGCATTTTCTCCGTTCTCTCCACACAAGTGTTGAAAGCGCCCGTTGTTGCGCATCATCGGTTCTTGGAACAGGATCAATAACCATATGAGGGGGCGTAATGAAGCCCACGGGCACCCGATTTGATTGTTTCGGCCGCCCCCTGGAGAGGGCCTCTCGCGCCGACCGGGCAGAGCCGATCGGCGACCGTCAGTCTTTCGTTATACCACGCAAGCGCAGCATATTTCAAACATTGAAAGTGCGAGACGTGGCGCTGCGCACCGGCACGGCGGCGAACTAACTGCCGGAGCCGGGGTTGCTGCTGAAGTATTGCTCCTTGCCGGGCTTGCCGTTCCACTCTTCGGCGTCGGCGGGGGCATCACCCTTGCGCGTCAGGTTCGGCCAGACCTTGGCGTATTCGGTGTTGATCGCCAGCCATTTCTCATGGCCCTGCTCCGTATCCGGGACGATCGCCTCGGCGGGGCACTCCGGCTCGCAGACTCCACAGTCGATGCATTCGTCCGGATGAATGACGAGCATGTTCTCGCCTTCGTAGAAGCAGTCGACAGGGCAAACCTCGACGCAGTCCATGTACTTGCAGCGAATGCAGTTTTCGGTGACGATGTAGGTCATTGGCTTCTCCGTTGGTCGCGATCTGGCCCGGCTCCGCCTCCCCGCGGACGGTCACGCGGCACTTGAATTCCGTTCGAGGACCCGCTTGCGCGCCGCGCCGGCCTCCCGGTCGTCCACATGCAGAAGGCCGGCGGCGCGGCGCACCAGGCTGGCCTCGAAGTCGTGCGTTTCCGTGTCGACCAGCACCACTTCCCACAGCATCTCGATGATCGCGAGCCGCCGGTCGGGTTCGAGCTTCTCGGTGATCACCCGCGTGACGGAGAAGAGGTCGGTCGAGGCCGCCGCGTCCTGTTCCGCCTCGTCGAACAGAGCGGCGGGATCGGCGACTTGCAGGCGAGACTGCAGCAGGCGCTCGATCGTCGCCCGTTCGTCCTCGCCCACATGGCCGTCGACGGCCGCCGCCATCACCAGCAGCACCGCCGCCGCGCGTTGCAGCGGATCGACCCCGAGATCGTCGGGGTCGGCTGTGGGAGATCCTTCGAACAGCGCCAGCAGACGATGAAACATGACAATGGGTAACACGGTGCGGCGGGCTCGCTCAACACCAGGGTGTACGGGGTTTTGCGAACGTCGCCCTGCAGTGAACGCAAGGCCGAGGCGCGTGGTCCGTCAGTCGACCCCGCGGAGGCGGTCGGTGGCACGGCGTTCGGACTTGGTCGGGCGGCCCGCTCCCGGCGCGCGACCGCCGGCCGCCTCCGCCCGAGCCTCTGGCAGGCCCTCGTCGACTTCCGGCGACAGATCCTCGTAGAGCCCCTGCGCCTCGACGGCAGGGCCGCGCCGAACCCCCAGCGCCAGGATGCGGATCACGCGAATGCGCGACGCCAACGGGAAGGTCAGCACGTCTCCGGGACGCACGGCCTGATGCGTCTTGGCGACCAGCGTGCCGTTCAGCCGGATGCGGCCGGACGCGCAAGCCGCCGCCGCCAGGGTGCGGCTCTTGTGGAACCGCGCGTACCACAGCCATTTGTCGAGACGCAGCCGGCCGGCACCGGCCTCCGCGCCGGGCGTTTCGTCATCCAGCGGCTCGGGCGTCAGCGTGCCGATCGCAGCACCTCCAGCACCGCGAACGGCGACCCGGGCTTGTCTCCGCCGGCGGGCGGGTGCCGACGCCGGCTGGCCGCCCCGGCCCGCGTCTTGCCGCCCGCGAACACGCGCCCGCCCGAGTCCGTCGCCTGCAGGCGCCAGCCGAGCGCCGCGAGGACGCTGTCGAGGGCCTCGGCGTCGCAGCCCGTCAGTCCGGCGAATTCGCCTTCCGGCATCGGCGCCGACCGGCCGTGCACCACGGCATCGAGCCTGGCTGCGAGCCGCTCCAGCGTGTCGACCCGGATGGCGCGAGGCCCCAGGACCCGATAGCCGACGGCCTGCCAAAATCCCTCGGTGGACAGGGCACGAGGCAGGGACGGCCCGTCGGGCGAAGCGGGCCCCTCGTCCCCGGCATGGACTCGCCACAGCAGCGCGCGGAGCGCGATCGCGTCCGGGTGCAGCAAGGCCGGGAAGTACACGCTCTCCCGGCCGATCCGCAGCCCGAGAGCGCCCAGCGCCCGGCGGTCCGCCCGGCACAGCGCCTCGATCTGCGTCGCGGCACCGCGTCGTGGCAGCGAGCCCAGCGACTCGGTCACCTGGAACACCAGGCCGCGCGCGGCCCCGTCGAGCGCGGCGTCCCGCGCCGCGAACAGCGCCGCCAGCCGCCGACGCAGCCGAGCGTCGACGAAGCGGATGAGCCGGGCGTGCAGGCGCGTCCGGGCGCTGGCGTCCAGCAGTTCGCTGGGCAAGGCCTCGACGCGCGGGGCGAGCACGTCGGCCCCGGCGTTCAGCCGCCCGACGATAGCCTCCCGCCAGGTGATCCGCCCGTCGGCGGCGATGGCGAACGCGTCGTCGCCGTCGCCTTCGACCTGCTCGATGCGCCTCCGGATCGACGGTGCGAGCGCGCGGAGTGCCGCGGCGGTGACGGATCTGCCGGCATCGTTCGGACCGCCGCCGCCCGTGCTGCCGCCGCTCGTCACCGAGGGGTCGGCGGTGAAGCGAAATCCCTCCAGGTGGCCGACGAAGTGCCCCTCCACCAGAACTTCGCCGGTGTCGTTCAGCGCTGCGGTGAGGCTGGTGCGGCCGTGCATCCGCCCGACCAGAGACGCGGTGCGGCGATCGACGAAGCGCTGGATCAGCCGCTCGTGCAAGGCGTCCGACAGCTTGTCCTCGATCGCCCGCGTCCGTTCCTGCCAGCCGGCCGCGTCGTCCAGCCATTCGCCCCGGTGCGAGACGTACGTCCATGTGCGGATGTTGGCGATGCGCTGCATCAGGGTCTCGATGTCGCCGTCGGTGCGGTTGACCCGGTCCACCTGGCGGGCGAACCAGTCGGTCGGCAGGCGGCCGGCCCCTCCGCCGTCCCCGGCCAGGAACTGGTACATCTGCGCCAGCAGCCTGGCGTGCCCCTCGCCCGTGACCTTGCCGAAGTCCGGAATGCAGCAGACGTCCCACAGCAGCGTCACCGCTTCGCGCCCGCGGGCGAGGCGGAGGATGTCTTCGTCGGCCGCGAGGTGCGCCAGCGCCAACTCGTCGTCGGCGTCGCGGGCGCGGACCAGGCCTGGCCGCTTCGGCATTCGGGCGAGGCTCGCGCGCAGCGCCGGCAGCGACGCGAAGTGCAGCTGGCTGTTGCGCCATTGCAGGGCGGTCAGCGGCTCGAACGTATGGCTCTGGATGCGCTCGGCCAGCTCGGCGTCCAGCGCACCGATCTCCGCCGTCGTGCCGAAGGTGCCGTCACGGGTGTAGCGCCCGGCGCGCCCGGCGATCTGCGCCAACTCCGCCGGCGTCAGCAGGCGCGGCCTTCGGCCGTCGAACTTCCGCGTGGCGGCGAACGCCACGTGGTCGACCTGCATGTTCAGACCCATGCCGATGGCGTCGGTGGCGACGAGGTAGTCCACCTCGCCCGCCTGATACATCGCCACCTGCGCGTTGCGCGTGCGCGGGCTGAGCGCGCCCAGCACCAACGCCGCGCCACCCCGCTGCCGGCGGATCAGCTCGGCGATGGTGTAGACGTCGCCGGCGCTGAAGGCGACGACGGCGCTGCGCCGCGGCAGCCGGCCCAGCTTGCACGGCCCGACATGGGTCAGCGAGGAGAAGCGCGGGCGGACGACGAACTCCGCCTCCGGCACCAGCCGGCGCAGCAGCGGGCGGATCGTCTCGGCGCCCATGAACATCGTCTCGACGTCGCCGCGGGCGTGCAGCAACCGGTCGGTGAACAGATGCCCGCGGTCCGGGTCGGCGCACATCTGGATTTCGTCGATGCCGAGGAAGGCGACACGGCGCTCGACCGGCATCGCCTCGACGGTGCACAGCAGCCACGACGCCTCGGGCGGCAGGATCTTCTCCTCGCCGGTGATCAGCGCCACCCGCTTGGCGCCCTTGATCTGCACCGCGCGTTCGTAGTTCTCGCGGGCCAGCAGGCGCAGGGGGAAGCCGATCATCCCGGACGCGTGCCCGAGCATCCGCTCCATGGCGAGATGTGTCTTGCCGGTGTTGGTGGGTCCAAGCACCGCGGTGATGCGCGATCGGTCCGCGCGGGGCGGGTCGTTCCTCGGCATGTCCCAGACATATCGCGGGACGCGGGGCAAAAGGCAAGCAGCGGCTCGGGGTGGATCGTGCAGGTGGCCCGCCGCTGACCTCCGGTCTACTCCGGCGCGCTTCCTGCCGTGTTCCGGCCGGCGCCGATCTTCGGCTCGGTGCCGTCCAGCAGGCGCCGGATGTTGGCGTGGTGGCGGGCGATGCCGAGCGTGGCCAGCAGCGCGGTGAGAATCGTGCGGGGGGTGTCGGCCAGCGCCAGCATCAGCAGCGGCGAGGCGGCGAGCGCGCTCAACGCCGCCAGCGAGGACCAGCGCAGTGCTGCGGCCATCGCCAGCCAGACGGCGAGCGCCGCCACGCCCACCGGCCAAGCGAGGGCGAGCAGCACGCCCAGCGTCGTCGCCACGCCCTTGCCGCCGCGGAAGCCGAGCCAGACGGGGAAGTTGTGCCCCAGTACCGCGGCGCCGGCGGCGACGAGCCCCGCCGCTTCCCCGCCCCAGCGGGTGGCGAGCAGTGCCGCGGCGGCCCCCTTGCCGCCGTCGAGCAGCAGGGTGGCCAGCGCCAGCGGCTTGTTGCCGGTGCGCAGCACGTTGGTGGCGCCGATATTGCCCGAGCCGATGTGGCGGATGTCGCCGTGGCCGGCCGCGCGCGCCAGCAGCAGTCCGAAGGGGATCGAGCCCAGCAGGTAGCCGCCGGCGGCTGCGAGCAGGGTGGGGAGTGCGTCGAAGGTCACGACCCGGCCCTCACCCGGCTCGCTTCGCTCGCCATCCTCTCCCGCGGGGGGAGAGGGAAGGGGTCGCGCGCCGCCGCCGTCTGCGCCCTCTCCCCTCGCGGGACAGGGTCGGGGTGAGGGGGGCGCTTCATCCGAGTGCGAAGACGCGGCGGCCGTCGACCACGGTCATCAGCACGCGGCCTTGGACCGGGCGGTAGTCGAACGGCGTGTTCTTCGACTTGGAGTAGAGCTCGTGCTCGCGTACCTGCCAGGCGCGGTCGGGATCGAACAGGGTGAGGTCGGCGGGCGCGCCCTTGGCCAGCCGGCCCGCCGGCAGGCCCATCAGGTCGGCAGGGCGGCAGGAGATCAGGCGCAGCACGTCGAGCAGCGTGCAGTGGCCGTTGTGGTACAGCTCCAGGCTGATCGCCAGCAGCGTCTCCAGGCCGATCCCGCCGAAGGCGGCCTGGGCGAACGGCTGGCGCTTGGCGTCCTCGTCCTCCGGCGCGTGGTCGGAGGCGATGGCGTCGATGGTGCCGTCGCGCAGGCCCTCGATCACCGCCAGCCGGTCCTCCTCGGCGCGCAGCGGCGGCGACAGCTTGGCGAAGGTGCGGTAGTCGCCGACGGCGTTCTCGTTCATCGCGAAGTAGGGCGGCGCGGTGTCGCAGGTGATCGGCAGCCCGCTCTCCTTCGCCTTGCGCACCGCGTCGATGGCGGCGGCCGTCGACAGGTGGGCGAAGTGCAGGCGGCTGCCGGTCATGCGCACCAGGTGAATGTCCCGTTCGACCAGGATCACCTCGGCCTCGCGCGGGATGCCGATCAGACCCAGCCGGGTCGCGACTTCGCCCGCGTTCATGTCGCCGCCCAGCGCCAGCGACGGCTCCTCCGGATGCTCGACGATCAGCAGGTCGAAGGTGCGCGCATACAGCAGCGCCTGTCGCATCACCTTGGCCGACGCGATCGCCTTGACCCCGTCGGTGAAGGCGACGGCGCCGGCCTCGCCCAGCATGCCGAGTTCCGCCAGATCCTTGCCCTCCAGCCCGCGGGTGACGGCGCCGTAGGGATAGACCTTGGTCAGCCCCAGCAGCCGGGCGCGCCGCGCGACGAACTCCACCACCGAGATGTCGTCGATCACCGGATGGGTGTTGGGCAGGCAGACCATCGAGGTGATGCCGCCGGCCGTCGCCGCCCTGCCCGCCGAGGCCAGCGTGCCCTTGTGTTCCTCGCCCGGCTCGCGAAGCTGCACGCGGATGTCGACCAGACCGGGCGCCAGGCACTGGCCGGCGCAGTCGATCACCTCCGCGTCGCCGGGCAGCGCGCCCTGTGTGACGTGCGCGCCGAAATCGAGGATCGCCTCGCCCTCGGTCAGCAGCCCGCCCGGCTGGTCGAGACGGGTCGCCGGATCGAGCAGGCGGGCGTTGACGTACGCCGCCCGAGGGGGTGCGGCTTCGCTTCTCACCGGCATCGGCTGGCCTCTCCGCGCTGCATCAGAGGTTGGGCGCGTCCGCGCCGGCGGCATTCGCCGTCAGCAGTTCCAGACACGCCATGCGCACGGCCAGGCCCATCTCCACCTGCTCGCGGATGACGCTGCGGCCGAAGTCGTCGGCGACGACCGAGTCGATCTCGACGCCGCGGTTCATCGGCCCCGGGTGCATGATCAGCGCTTCGCCGCTGGCGCGGCTGAGTTTCTCGTAGTCGAGGCCGAAGAAGTGGAAATACTCGCGGATCGACGGGATGTAGTTGCCTTGCATCCGCTCGTTCTGCAGCCGCAGCATCATGACGATGTCGCAGCCCTGGAGGCCCTTGCGCATGTCGTGGAACACTTCGACGCCCAGGCGTTCGACCGCACTCGGCAACAGCGTGCGCGGGGCGACGACGCGAACGCGCGCGCCCATGATGTTGAGCAGGTGGATATTGGAGCGGGCGACCCGCGAATGCAGGATGTCGCCGCAGATCGCCACCTTCAGCCCGCTCAGCCTGCCCATGCGGCGCCGGATGGTCAGCGCGTCCAGCAGCGCTTGCGTCGGATGCTCGTGGCTACCGTCGCCGGCGTTGATGATGGAGCAGTTGACCTTCTCCGAGAGCAGCTTGACCGCGCCCGATTCCGGATGGCGGATCACGAGGACGTCGGGGTGCATGGCGTTCAGCGTCATCGCCGTGTCGATCACCGTCTCGCCCTTGCGGATCGACGAGGTGGAGAGCGACATGTTGATGACGTCGGCGCCCAGCCGCTTGCCGGCGAGTTCGAACGAGGTGCGGGTCCGCGTCGAGGCTTCGAAGAACAGGTTGATGATGGTCCGCCCGCGCAGCAGCGACTGCTTCTTGTCGGCGCGCCGGTTCTGCTCGACGTAGACTTCCGATCGGTCGAGAATCAGCGAAATCTCCGGCGGCACCAGTCCCTCGATTCCCAGGAGATGGCGGTGCCGGAAGGGGAAGATGCTGTCGCCGTCGATCATGGAGCGGGACTTTAGGTCCACGCCGGACAGCACGCAAGGCGCGCTCGGGAGAGCGCGCTCAGTGCGCATTTCCTTGCAACATTTCCGTTGGGAGAATAGAGTCGGGGGTTACGAACGCGGCGGACCCGGCGCCGATGAACCTGACGCTGCGCCGGATGAGACGCCCGAGCCTACGCGCTCGCCGGATACCGACAACGTGATCCAAGGAGGCCCCGCATGTTCGAATCCGCCGAGCAACCGCACGAGATGGACAAGGCTGCGTTCAAGGCCGAGGAGCCGGCGCTGCGCGAGGCGCTGCTCGATGCGCAGTTCGACGTGGTCGAGAAAAAGACGTTCCCGGTGCTGATCCTGCTCACCGGCATCGACGGCGCCGGCAAGGGCGAGGCGCTCGGCCGCCTGTACGCGTGGCTCGACCCGCACACCCTGCACACGGTGGCGTTCGACAAGCCGGACGATGCCGAACGCGCGCGGCCGGGGATGTGGCGCTATTGGCGGGAGCTGCCGCCGAAGGGCAGCATCGGCGTATTCGTGGGATCGTGGTACCGGGCACCGCTGCAGGCCCGCATCCTCGATCAGATCGACGACGACGGCTTCGCCGCCGAGATGGCGGCTATCGACCGGTTCGAGCGGATGCTGGCGGACGAGGGCGTGCTGCTGCTGAAGTTCTGGCTGCACCTCTCCGGCAAGGACCGCAAGCGCCGCCTGAAGACCCTGGGCGACGCGCCCGGCTCCCGCCGCGTCCTCGAGCATCGCGGCTGGAAGCGTGCGTACTCCGAGAGCATGGCGTTCATCCAGACGCTGACGCGGCTGACCAGCACCGGGCACGCGCCCTGGAGCGTCGTTCCCAGCGCGTGTCCCCGCTATCGCGACATGATGATCGGCAAGACGGTCCTGGAGGCGGTCCGCAGACGCCTGGACGGTCCCGCACCGAAAGCGGTGGCGAGTGCGCCCGCCATCGTCGCCGGCATCGACCGGAAAACGGCGCTCGATGGCCTCGACTTCTCGCAGAAGCTGGAGCCGGACGAGTACCGAAAGCAGCTCGATCGCTGGCAGAAGCGCCTCGGTGAATTGACAGATGGCAAGCGCTTCCGCGACATCTCGATCGCCGCGGTCTTCGAGGGCAACGACGCGGCGGGCAAGGGCGGCAGCATCCGCCGGGTGACGATGGCGCTCGACCCGCGGCGCTTCCACGTGCATCCGATCGCAGCTCCGACCGACGAGGAGAAATCGCAGCCATACCTCTGGCGGTTCTGGCGGCGGCTGCCGGCCAAGGGCCACGTCGCCGTGTTCGACCGCTCGTGGTACGGCAGGGTCCTGGTGGAGCGCGTCGAGGGGTTCTGCAGCGAAGCCGACTGGCTGCGTGCCTACAACGAAATCAACGACTTCGAGGCGCAGCTCGATGCCGCCGGCACGCTCGTCGTCAAGTTCTGGCTCGCCACCACCAGCGAGGAGCAGCTTCGCCGTTTCAAGGAGCGGCAGGACACGCCTTACAAGCGCTACAAGATCACCGACGAGGACTGGCGCAACCGCGGGAAGTGGGACGCCTACGCTCAGGCGGTCGGCGACATGGTCGACCGGACGTCGACCGCGTACGCGCCGTGGACGCTGGTCGCCGCCGAAGACAAAAACTTCGCCCGCGTCCGCGTCTTGCGAACGCTGTGCGAACGGATCGAAGCGGCACTCTGACCGGCCGCCGCTCGCTCCCCCCCGGCATAGGCGGGGCGGAGGGGCAGGCCGCCCCCGTCGGACACTCGCGCGAGTGCGAACCATAATCCGCCTGCATCGTTGATGACGTATCATGTCCCGGTCCCATATGACCGTGGGACGGCTCGGCGCCGATCGGGCCGTGAATCAGCAACAGGGCCGGGAACCCGTCGCATGCGAACCACCGCTGTCAGGACGCCCACGCGGCGGCCGATCGCCATGCCGCCGGCCGAAGATCTGTCCGCGGCCTATCGCGAGACCCGCGCCGCCACCCAGGCGCTGGCGGCTTCGCTCTCGCCGGAAGATCAGGTGGTGCAGTCGATGCCGGACGCGAGCCCGGCCAAGTGGCACCTCGCGCACACCACGTGGTTCTTCGAGACCTTCCTGCTCGGCCCACACCTTCCGGGCTATCGGCCTTACGACGAGCGCTGGGGATTCCTGTTCAACTCCTATTACGAGGCGGTCGGCGCCCGGCATCCCCGGCCACGCCGCGGCCTGCTGACCCGCCCCTCGGCCGAGGAGGTCGTGCGCTACCGGGCTCGGGTGGACGAGGCGATGACCGCTCTCCTGGGCGGTGGCAACGGCGCGCGGCCCGAGGTCGCGGATTTGGTGCGCCTGGGCATCCACCACGAGCAGCAACATCAGGAACTGTTGCTGACCGACATCCTGCACGCGTTCTCCTGCAACCCGCTGCGGCCCGCCTATCGAGCGGCGGCTGCGCCGGCCGCCGACGCCGCGCCCGACGCCCTGGACTGGGACGTCTGCGAGGGCGGGTTGCACGAGATCGGGCACGCCGGCGCCGGCTTCGCCTTCGACAACGAAGGGCCGCGCCACCAGGTCTTCCTGCGCCCGTTCCGCCTCGCCACCCGGCTCGTCACCAATGCGGAGTGGCGGGCGTTCATCGCCGACGACGGCTATCGCCGGGCCGAACTGTGGCTGTCCGACGGGTGGGCTACGGCCCAAGCGGAAGGTTGGCGCGCACCGCTGTACTGGGAAAACGGGGACGACGGGCAACGCAGCATGACGCTGGCCGGCGTGCAGCCGCTGGATCCCGCCGCCCCGGCCTGCCATGTCAGTTTCTACGAAGCCGACGCCTTCGCCCGCTGGGCCGGCAAGCGGCTGCCGACGGAAGCGGAATGGGAGACGGCCGCCGCAGGGCTGCCGATCGCCGGAAACTTTCGCGGCACCGGCGAGTTGCGACCTCTACCGGCACAGCCGGCGCCGGCACATGAGGTTCAGGGAGACGGAGCGTTGCGGCAGATGTTCGGGGACGTCTGGGAGTGGACCGGGAGCGCGTACAGCGCCTATCCCGGCTTTCGCCCCGCCGCCGGCGCGGTCGGCGAATACAACGGCAAGTTCATGTGCAACCAGATGGTGCTGCGCGGCGGCTCGTGCGTCACGCCCGACGGGCACGTGCGGCCGAGCTACCGCAACTTCTTCTATCCGCATCAACGCTGGCAATTCGCCGGCGTCCGCCTCGCGGAGGACGCATGAACCCGGCACGCATGGACGGTGCTCTGGCGCTCGCCGAAGGCGGGGCCGACCAGCAGGAACACGAGGAGTTTCGCGACGCCGTGTTGAGCGGGCTGGCGCGGCCGCGCAAGGCCATCCCGAGCACCTACTTCTACGACGCCGAGGGCTCGCGGCTGTTCGAGCGCATCTGCGAGCTCGAGGAGTACTATCCGACCCGCACCGAGATCGGCATCCTGCGCGACAATGCGGGTGCGATCGCCGCGGCGCTGCCGGAACGCTCGTTGCTGGTGGAATTCGGCAGCGGCGCCAGCGTCAAGGTCCGCCTGCTGCTGGACGCCCTGGACCGCCCCGCCGGCTACGTGCCGATCGACATCTCCCGCGAACATCTGCTGGCGTCCGCGGCCGCGCTCGCCGCCGACTATCCGGACATCGCCGTGCTGCCGGTCTGCGCCGACTTCACGCGGACATTCCGGTTGCCGCGCGCCCTGCCCGAGTGTCCGCGCGTCGGTTTCTTCCCGGGCTCGACCATCGGCAACTTTCATCCGCACGAGGCGGTGCGCCTGCTGGCCGGGTTCGCCGCCCGGCTCGGCCGCGGCGGCCGACTGCTGATCGGCGCCGACCTGAAGAAGGACGAGCGGATCCTGCACGCCGCCTACGACGACGCGCAAGGCGTGACCGCCGCCTTCAACCGCAACCTGCTGGTCCGCATCAACCGCGAACTGGGCGGCACCTTCGATCCCGCCGCGTTCGCCCACCGCGCCGTCTACGATGCCCGCACCGGCCGGGTCGAGATGCACCTCGTCAGCTCGTCCGCGCACAGCGTGCGCGTCGCCGGCCGCACCTTCCGCTTCGCCGCCGGCGAGACGATCCACACCGAGAACTCCTACAAATACTCGGTGGAAGACTTCCACGCCATCGCCGCCGCCGCCGGCTGGCGCCCCGAAGCCGTGTGGATCGATCCGGCACAACTGTTCAGCGTGCACCTGCTGGCGGTGGAGTAGGGCGCGCCCCTCGGCCGGCCAGCGTCGCATACGCAGGTTTCGGTCGAGGATGGGCGGATGGAAGTGCTGGCGGCGGCGTCGGCCGGTGGCTTCCGCCTTGGCGCGTTCCGGTTCCGCTTGACATGGAATCACCCCAACGTCACGCGATTGCCCGATTCGCCGCGCGGCTGTAGTATGCTCCGGTTGGGGCGAGTTTGATCGCCCTAAGGGGACGAGGGCGCCTCGCCAACGAACGCATAGGGGGCAGGACCTCAGGCAGCAGCGTGCGTCGGGCAGTCGCCGGCGCGAAGGCGGGGGACGCCATGGGTTACGTCGACGGCTATGATTACGACTATTTCCTGAGCTACGCCCACGTGGACAACGAACCGGTCCCCGGCACCGACGCCCAGGAGGGCTGGGTCAGCCTGTTCTTCGAGGCTCTCAACTACGAACTCAAAGCGCTGTCGGGCGGTCGCATTCGTTCACCGTGGAAGGATGGCAAGATCCCGCTGCACAAGCCGCTCGACGGCGAACTGATCGGCGCGGTGGGCCGCGCGGCGGTGCTCGTGGTGCTGCTGTCGCCGGGTTACACCCTGTCCGACTGGTGTCGGAAGGAACTTCAAGCTTTCCGTTCCGCCTGCTTCATCCCTTCTTTGAACACCAGGACCGCACGTGCCATCGCGCCGGTCTCGTCGCGCCGATCGGTGCCTGGTACCGGGGCCTCGAGGTCGCATGACACCGGTCCGGGCATGAGGGTGCGCTCGCCGCATGCTTGCCCGATAATGCTGAAAATCGCGTAAACGGTTGGCCGACGCGGATGCTCGCGCGTCGGCGATTTCCGCAAACAGCGGTTACCCAAACGGGCGGCATGGTAGCTTTTGACACAAGGCATTACTCGGGGTAGGTTTATTTCGCTCGGATGCGCAAACCTGTGGATGTATTGTTCATCCCCGATCTGGAGCGCTACGTTGCGGTTCGCGTCGCCAACGGCCGCAATCGCCGCTCAACCGAAGCCCGGGGCTGCTTGGCCACGACTGGAAAAAGAAGGACAGGGGCTGCGTCACCACGACGCGCCCCGGCCTATGATGTGAAGGCGCGGGCGGCCATGCCGGATGAGGAAAGCAAGTCGGGAAAGCAGAAGTCCGCCGAAGCCGAAGTCGAGGGCTTCCGGAAAGACCTCGGCCCGTTCGTTGTCGCGGCTGAAACGACGCGCATGCCCATGGTGTTCATGGACGCGAACGCTTCCGACAAGCCGATCATTTTCGCCAATGACAGCTTCCTCACTTTGACCGGATACTCCAGGGAGGACGTGGTCGGTCAGAGCTTCGAGTTCTTGATGGCGCCGGGGAGCGATGCTCGAGCGCTGGCGCAAATCGAAGCCGCGTTTGCCGGCACGTGCGACGACGATCCGGTCATCGGCTACCGCCGCCACGATGGCAGCGTGTTTTGCGCATCCACCTTCATCACCTTGGTCCCGAATGAGAGGGGTGATGTAATTCAGCATTTTGCCTCCTTCGTGGATCTCACGAAGGAGCGTCAGGAGCAAGAGCGCCTGCGGTTTCTCCTGGGCGAGCTCAATCATCGTACGCAAAATGCGCTCGCGACCGTCCTGGCGATTGCCTGGCAGACTTTCCGCGGCATCGCGGATGACGAAACAATCAATAGTTTCGAGGGGCGCATTCTTGCGCTTGCGAAGACCCATAGCCTCCTGGGAACCGAGACCTGGGACAAGATCGGCTTGTACGACATCCTCCATCAAACATTGAAGCCCTTTGCCGTAAACGACAGCGGCAACGGCCGTTTCTCGATCGAAGGTGACGACGTTCGCCTGCACCCCAACGCATCGTTGACCCTCGCCTTGGTGTTCCACGAGCTGGCGACCAATGCCCTGAAGCACGGGGCGCTCTCCAGCGAGGGTGTCGGGCACATCGACATCGGCTGGCAGGTCGAGAATGGCTCGCACGGCAACCAGATACGGCTGAGTTGGCGCGAAAGCGGCGGTCCGCCGGTGAGCCCGCCTGTTCACAGGGGCTTCGGAACACGGTTGATAGAACGCGCGTTGACCCAGCAGCTGGACGGCGAAGTTCGCCTGGACTTCGAGCCCGCAGGCGTCGTTTGCGAGATCGTCATGCCTCTGTCGCAGCAGAGCGGGGGCTGAGCCGTGGATAGCCATCTTTCCGGCCGGCGCATCCTCGTCGTCGAGGACGAGGCAATGATAGCGTGGGCGCTGGAAGACATGCTCGCGGAGTTGGGGTGTGTGGTCGTCGGCGCCGCCGCCCGCGTCAATCAGGCTCTGGCGTGGATCGAGGCGAACACGCTCGACGCGGCGGTGCTCGATGTCAATCTCAACGGGGAAAAGAGCTACCCCGTCGCCGAAGCGCTCGCCGCGCGTGGCGTGCCCTTCGTCTTTGCGACCGGTTACAACAAGGACAACCTCGAGAATGGCTACCATGGGTTTCCCATGCTGCAAAAGCCGTTCGAGCGCTCGAAGCTGGGCGGCGCGCTGGCGAAACTCCTGAACCCTGGGGGCGTCATGACGAGCGGACAACGAGCGAGCCCCGCGGAGTGGGACGCCAGTCGGTTACGGATCGCCGCCGATTCGGCCGGCGTCGCACTGTGGTCGTGGAACGTCGATACCGACGCGATCACCCTGGACGAGCGCGCGCATGCGCTCTGGGGGGTGGCCAGCGGCCCCATCACCTTCGAAGACCTGTCCGCACGCATCCATCCGCAAGACCTTGATCGAGTGAGGGCGGCTTTCACTGCAACGCGGGAGATTTTTGGCCCTTACGAAGTCGACTTCCGCATTCTGCACGGCGATCAGGTTCGGTGGGTCTCCGCTCGCGGGAGGGGCGACGACCAGGGGATCGTCGGCCGGGTGATGTTCGGCGTGTTCCTCGACGTGACCGAGCGCAAGCTGGCCGAGGAAGCCCGCGAGATGCTCGCCGGCGAAATGGCGCACCGGGTCAAGAACCTGTTCGCCATCGCATGCGCTCTGACTTTGATTTCCGCGCGCTCGGCGGCGACGTCGGCAGAGATGGCCAGTGACCTGACGCTGCGGCTCACCGCGCTCAGCCGTGCCCATGACCTCGTCCGTCCGGTGCTCAGCGAGCCGAAGAAAGCCGTTTCCCTGAGCGACCTGCTCGCCATTCTCCTGGCGCCCTACGATGATGCGGGGTCGGTCGGCGATCGCATCCGCGTCTCCGTGCCGGAGTTGCTCGTCGGCGAGGCATCGACCTCGACCGTGGCCCTCGTCGTTCACGAATTGGCGACGAACGCGCTCAAGTACGGGGCGCTCTCGAAGGGAACCGGCACGGTCGACGTGTCCGGCGCCTTCGATGGTGGCGATTTGGTCGTCACCTGGGCGGAGAGGGGCGGTCCCCCTGTCGTGGCCCCGACCGGGCCTCCCGGTTTCGGGAGCCAGTTGCTCACCGGAAGCATCACGAGCCAGCTCGGCGGCGACATCGCCTTCGACTGGGCGATCGACGGTGTCGTCGTCACTCTACGCATCAGCAGAGCCCGTCTGGGCGGCTGATCGAAGCTTTGTCTGTGACGGGTGCGCTCCAGCACGCACAGATGTCCGCTCCCGTCCGTCCGTCGTCGTCTACGTAGGGTTTTGGTGGTGCCGTGAAGTGGAATCGAACCACCGACCCCGTCCTTACCAAGGACGTGCTCTGCCCCTGAGCTACCACGGCATTTCGCAATCCGATCGGACCGCATAATCTCGGTCTTCCAGGATCGGACGCGCGTTCGGGAATTGACATTCATTGGGGCCGCTGGTCAAGGCGATTTTCGGCGCTCGCGCACCTGCGGCTGTGATGAGGGACAATGCCGCGGCGGCAGGGTTGCGGTACTATGCGCTCAGGGTCGGCCGCGCGGATCGCGAAGGCACCTCCACAAGCGGGTGATGATGACGATTCTCTCCTGGCTGGCGCTGGTCGCCACCATCCTCTGCAGCACCGGCGGCAACACGCTGGCCAACTGGTCGCATCGCTTCGAAGGTCGCCGCCGGCTGCTGGTGCTGGGTTTGGCCGTCGGCGTGCAGGGCTCGGGGCTGCTGTGCTTCTCCGTCGCGCTGGCGGGAATTCCGCTGGCGGTGGCCTACCCCGTCTTGATCGGCGGCAGCGTCGCCTGCGTCAGCGTGCTGGCCGTCGTGCTGTTCGGCGAGCGTCTTTCGTCCCGGCATCTGGCGGGATTGGGGCTGATCATCGCCGGGATGCTGCTGGTGCACAGCCCCGGTGGCGGGCCCGAGTTCCAGGCCTCCGCCGGTGAACTGGTCGCGGAGGGCGGCCGATGACCGCCGCGACGAAAGGAGTGGTCGCCCGCGGGACGGACGTGGCCTCATGGTTCAATCTCGCCGTCGCCATCGCCTTGCTGAACGGTGGCAATCTGCTGCTCGACGACATCGCCAAAGCGTCGGGACTGAACCTGGCGCTGTTTTTTTCTCCGGTATTCGTCGCCGCGATCGGCTGCCTGGGGCTGGCGTTCCTGTTCTACGTCCGCTCGCTGGCGCATCTGCCGTTGGCGGTGGCCTATCCGGTGATGGTCGGCGTCTCGATGATCGTCGTCGCCGTCACCAACAACCTCTGGCACGACGCGCTCACGAGCATCCAGTTGTTGGGCGTCGTCGTGCTGTTCGCCGGCGTGGTGCTGATCTCCACCGGCTCGCGGTCGCACGGCGAGTAGGCCGACGGGTGCGATCACGCATTTTGGTGCCGTGCCAGCACTCGTTGCAGGCGAACGCTTCGGACTTGTTCCCGGTTGTGCGCCGAGGGCGTGGCTTGCGTCCGCGCCCTCGAGCATATAAAACTCATTGCGGTACTTCTTTACGTCAACCGTTTTGAACAATAGGGGCGGGATGAAAGCACGGCCGTTGCCCTGGCTGGCGGCGATCTGCACCGTGATCGTCCTCTACCGGGCGCCATGCGCGGCAGCGGACTTTGCGGTCGACATGCCCGCGGCATTGCGACACACGCTGGAGTCTGGCGCTCCGGTGATCGGTCCCAACGGCAAACCTGTGCCGACCGAAAATCTCGCCGAGTTTTACGCACAACGGCAGGGCCAGCCGCTGTGGGTCGACCCATCGGGGCTGAACGGGCGCGGGCAGGCGCTGGTGGCGAAGCTGCGTGAAGCCGATCGCGACGGACTGGACCCGGCGGAATACGTCGTCGGCGATCCACCTTCGGCTGCGGCAGGGATCGACCGGCTGGCGGTCTCCGAAATCGCGCTCAGCGCGACGCTTCTCCGCTACGCCAACGACGTCCGCCGCGGTCGCGCCACGCCCGGCAAGATGGATGCCGAGCAGCGGGTGACCCCGAAGCCGATCGATTCCGCGGCTCAGTTGCTCACCGGCGCCGCCGAGGCTGCCGATTTGCCGGTGTTCATCGACCGACTGGCGCCGGCCGACCCCTTCTACCGCGGGCTGCGTACCGCTCTGGACCGCTACCGCGCCGTCGAGGCCGCCGGCGGCTGGCCGCAGATCGGCGCCGGCCCCCGCCTCGATACAGGCTCGACCGGTCCGCGCGTGCGGGCGCTTCGCCAGCATCTCCTGCTGACGGGAGACCTGCCCCCGGAGAGACAGGTGCGGTCGCCGGATCGATTCGACGAGGAACTCCGCGAAGGCGTCAAGCGCTTCCAGCAGCGGCATGGCCTGGGCGCGGACGGCGCCGTCGGCGGCGGCACCCAGACGGCGCTCGACGTACCGGTCGGCGCGCGAATCCGACAAATCAAAGCCAATCTGGAGCGCGCACGTTGGCTGCCGGAGGACCTGGGAGACCCCTACGTCCTCGTCAATATGGCGGCATTCCAGTTGGAGGTCGTGGAAGCGGGTCTGCCGGTCCTGGAGATGCGCGTCGTCATCGGCGAGCGCGACAAGGAGACGCCAGCGTTCAGCGACTTCATCTCCTACATCGAGATCAATCCCTATTGGAACGTGCCGCGCAGCATCGCCGTCAAGGAGAAGCTTCCGCAACTGCGGAGGAACCCGTCGGCGCTGGCGGCGCAGAACATCCGCGTGCTCACGGCTGGAGGTGAACAGATCAATCCGGCGTCGATCGACTGGTCGACGGTCGGCGACAATTTCCCTTATCGGCTGCGGCAAGACCCCGGCGGGCGCAACGCGCTTGGTCGAATCAAATTCATGTTTCCGAATCCTTACGACGTTTACATGCACGACACGCCGTCCCGTGCGTTGTTCAACCGCCCGGTCCGCGCCTTCTCGCACGGTTGTATTCGCGTGGAGAAGCCGATGGAACTCGCCGAGTTTCTGCTGCGGCGAAATGGCGGATGGAGCCGGGATCGCATTCAGAACCTCATCGATGCCGGCAAAAATCGCCCTCTGACGCTCTCGCCTCCGGTGCCGGTGCACCTGATCTACCTCACGGCGTGGTTGGGCGCCGATGGCACGGTCCAATTCCGCGACGATTTGTACAACCGCGACGCGCGGCTGGTCGCTGCTCTGGACGCAGTGAGCGAATAACCGTCCTAGTTATAAACCTTCGGCAATTTGCGACACTTGAAGGGTTGACCTTCACGCTCCGCTCGAGGCACAAAACCTCGTCAGCCTTGCTGCACTCTGATTTCAACCGACAGGGAGCAACGGAACGTGAAGGACGAGCAAGGCAAGCCTGCATGTTCGCGGCGACGTTTTCTCACCGTCGGCGTCGCTGGAGCAGCGGGCCTTGCGGCAACTCCGGCTTGGGCGCGCAACGCCTGGGAGTGGAGTGAGGGACGCTTCTCCTGGACTCGCCCGAAGGTGGTCGTCGAACGCGACATCTCCTTCCGCCATCGGCACACCGACGAAACCCTGAGAACGGTCTACTACGCGAACGGCCGGTATATCCCGAGCGCGCTGCGCGAGGTGAACTGGCTGCTGCGCGATTTCCGCAATGGCGAGGTGAAGGAAATCGACCCGCAACTGCTCGATCTGCTCTATGCGGTGCGCCAGCGGCTGGAGTCCAGCGAGGCGTTCGAGGTCTACTCGGGCTACCGCTCGCCGCAGACCAACGCACGGCTGCGGAGCGAAGGGTGGGGCGTCGCCCGCAACAGCCTGCACATGCAGGGGATGGCGATCGACATCGGCCTTCCCGGCGCGGCGTCGCGCCACATCGCCAACTGCGCGCTGTCCCTGCAGCGCGGTGGCGTGGGGACCTACCGGCGTTCGAACTTCGTCCATCTCGACGTCGGTGAAGTCCGCACCTGGCGGGGCTGATCTCCGGGCCTTCGCTCGGCGCGCACCCCCCGGCTGATCTCCGCCGCGTCTGTTCGCACATCTCCACGCGGTTGGGCGCCTGCGCGGTGAGCTTTCGAGGCCGCCGGACGCCCTTGGCTTCCCGTCACGTTTCGGCCAAGCCCCTTCGGCGGCGATCCGATATCGTCAAGCCGCACCTCGCATCCACCGCGGGCTGGAGTGCCACCCGTTGGTCGGCTACCCTCCGCCGCACATGCGCACAGACGACTTCGACTTCGAACTGCCGCGGGCGGCGATCGCTCAGTATCCGGCACGCCCGCGCGATGCGTCCCGCCTGCTGGTGGCGGCCGAGCCGCTGCAGGATTGCCGGGTCCGTGATCTGCCGCGGCTGCTGCGTCCGGGCGACCTGCTGGTGGTGAACGACACCGCGGTGTTGCCGACCCGCCTGCGCGGCCTGCGTGGCGCCGTCGCAGTCGAGGCGACGCTGGTGGAGCCGGAAACCGATGGGTGCTGGCGGGCATTGGTTCGTCCCGCCCGGCGGCTGAAGCCGGGAGACACCGTCGAGTTCGCGCGCGGTTTCACCGCGCAGGTCCGGCACAAGAACGAGGACGGTTCGGTCGTGTTCGACTTCGGCTGCGACGCGGACGCGGTGCTGAATGCTCTCGACCGCCACGGCAGCATGCCGCTGCCGCCCTATATCGATCGCCTCGAAGCCGATCCGCAGGACCGCCAGGACTACCAGACGGTCTACGCCGCGCGACCGGGCGCCGTGGCGGCACCGACCGCCGGCCTGCATTTCACCCCGGCGCTGCTGGCGGCACTGCAGGCGGCGGGGGTCGGTCGCGTGGCGGTGACGCTGCATGTCGGACCGGGCACGTTCCTGCCGGTGAAGGCGGAGCACGTCGGCGACCATGTGATGCACGCCGAACGGGGCGAGATCGGCCCGGACGCCGCCGCGGCGATCGCCGCCTGCCGCGCCGCGGGCGGCCGGATCGTCGCCGTCGGCACCACGGCGCTGCGTCTCCTGGAGACCGCCGTCGGCGCCGACGGCCGGGTTTCCGTCTGGTCGGGCGCCACCTCGCTGTTCATCACCCCCGGCTACCGCTTCCGGGCGGTCGACCTGCTGCTGACCAACTTCCACCTGCCGCGCTCGACATTGTTCATGCTGGTGTGCGCCTTCGCCGGAACCGCGCGGATGCGCGCCGCCTACGCACACGCCCTGGCCTCGGCGTACCGCTTCTACTCGTACGGCGACGCCTGCCTGCTGCAGCGGAGCGAGGCGGCGTGAGCGATCTCGGCTTTCGTATCGCCGCGACCGACGGGGCCGCCCGCAGAGCCAGGCTGGAGACCGCGCATGGCCCGGTCGAGACACCGGC
>Ga0209573_1000411_pt1 | contig 93459 bp, 71 predicted proteins | sample TNRBio252014_DNA_FD_185870 | JGI IMG/M metagenome (GOLD analysis project Ga0209573, IMG submission 185870) | Wastewater treatment Type I Accumulibacter community from EBPR Bioreactor in Madison, WI, USA - TNR Reactor_6/25/2014_ DNA (SPAdes)... | ecosystem: Engineered > Bioreactor > EBPR >...
ACGCGGGGACGAGGAGCATCCAGATCGGCAGGCGGGCGCCGCACGACATCAGCGGCAGGACGAGCATCGTCGTCAGCCGGTCGCGCTCGTTCTCGAGCGTCCGCGTCGCGAGGATCCCGGGAACGGAACAGCCGAAGCCGGTCATCATCGGCAGGAAGCTCTTGCCGTGCAGGCCGAAGCGGTGCATCGCCCGGTCGGTCAGGAAGGCGGCGCGGGCCATGTACCCGGAGTCCTCGAGGAGCGCGAGGCCCAGGAAGAGAAGCAGGATGTTCGGGAGGAAGACGAGGACGCCTCCGACCCCGGCGATGATTCCGTCAACGAGGAGAGAGCGGAGGAGCGACTCCGAGCCCGCGGGCCAGAAGCCCGTCACGAGCGCTCCGAGTCCGCCGACGCCCGCCTCGATCCACCCCATCGGCGCCTCGCCGACGGTGAAGGTGAGCCAGAAGATCCCGTAGAGGACGGCGCCGAAGATCGGCAGGCCGAGGTACCGGTGCGCGATCACGTCGTCGATCCTGTCGGACAGGACGCGGACGTCGATGCGCGGCGGTGGTGTCCGGGTCTCCCTCAGAAGGCCGTCGACGAAGCCGAAAGTTCGCTCCGCGACGAAGACCGAAACGGCCCTGCCGGTCTCGGACTCGAGGCGGGTCCGCTGGCGGCGGGCCTCGGCGATCGCTCGCTCGCCTGCGGGCACGGCCATGAGCCGGCTCGCGACGTCGGCGTCGTCCAGGAGGAGGCGCAGGGCGGTCCACTCCCGGCTGAGGCCGGACCGCGGTCCCAGAGGCAGCTTCGCCGCGACCGCTGCGAGAGCTGCTTCCAGCTGTTCGCCGAGAACGACGCGGTGTCTGGCGAGCGGGGCCGCGGCGGCGCGGTGGATCGCGACGAGAAGCTCCGGGAGGCCCTGACCGCGGCTCGCCACCGTCTCGACGACGGGAATCCCGAGGAGCTTCTCCATCATCGGGACGTCGAGCTTCTGGCCCGCAGCGCGCGCCTCGTCGGCCATGTTCAGGCAGAGGACCGGGTTCGCGCCGGCAAGGAGGACCTGCGCGAGGAGGACGAGGTTGCGCTGGAGCTGCATCGAGTCGGCGACGACGACGACGACGTCCGGGCCGCTTGCGAGCTCCTCCTCGGCGACCCGCTCCTCGGGGGAGAACGCGCTCAGGCTGTACGTCCCCGGGAGGTCGACGACGTCCGACGGCTCGCCCTCGATCTCGAACGTCCCGGTCCGCCTCTCGACGGTCACCCCTGGGTAGTTTGCGACGTGCTGCCGGGCGCCGGTGAGCGCGTTGAAGAGCGACGTCTTGCCGCAGTTCGGATTCCCGGCGAGGGCGACCCGAAGACGCCGCGTTCTCGGCGCTGCGCCCGTTGTCGTTGTGTGGGCTATTGCCGTTAGAGTCATCTAATACTCCACCGAAAAAAGGGGGAGGCCCCGTCAGGCGGGCCGACGGACGAGGATGCTCGACGCCTCGGCGCGCCGGAGGGCGAGCCGCGCGCCCTGGCAGCGGATCCAGAGCGGGTGTCCACCGGGGCCCGAGCGCTCCACGTCGATCGACGTCTCGGGGAGGATCCCCATGTCGAGAAGGCGCTGGCGCAGCGCGCCGGTCGCGGTGATCTGGGTGACGACGGCGCTCTGGCCGGGTTTCAGGCTGGCGATGCTCATCGACTTCTCCCTGGTGGCGAGGCTGCAGCGGGCGCAGTCGGGGGAGGCGGTGCCGCATGGCTCGAGGTCGGCGGGTCGGCTCCCGGCCGGGCACTGACCGAAGGCCGTGACGACAGAGGGGCAGGTCCCGAGGAATTCGAAAAAGCGGACCATCCGGTCCATCGCCTCGTCGGTGAGGACGTGCTCCATCGCGCACGCCTGCTCGCCCGCGGCGTGGGCGGACATCCCGAGCACCTCCTCGAAGAAGCGGGTCAGGAGCCGATGACGCGTCAGGACGCGGCGGGCGGCCTCCTCGCCCTTCTCCGTCAGGCCGATGTACTCGCGGCGGACGTAGTTCACGAGCTGGGCTTCGGCGAGCTTGCGGAGCGCGATGGAGACTGTCGCGGCCTTGACGTCCCGGGCCTTCGCGATGTCCTTCACGCGGGCGAAGCCGTGCTCCTGGACCAGGAGGTAGATGGTCTCGAGGTAGTCCTCGAGGGGCTCGCTCATCGGGGTCGGCGGGGCGTTTGCGGCGAGCATCATCGTTAGATCAGTCTAACAATATCTCCGTCGCGGTCAACCCCGACTTTCCGCCGATCGGCCGTCCGGCGAAGCCGCCGGGAGGCGCGGCGGTCGCCGCAACGCCGGTGCGACCGGTAGCTGGTGGTGACCAGGCCGTGGGCTAAGATGACCCGTTGCGGCGAGCCGGCTTCCGGACCGCCGCGGGAGGCGACCCATGCCAGAGGCCTCCGGGCTGGCCCGGATCGACGAGGCGGCCGTGTTTCGCGACCTTCAGGCCGGCGCGCGGCACGACGCGGTCCGGATCCGGGAGCTCCTCGCGAAGTCACGGGAGCTGAAGGGGCTCCGCGGACCCGACCTGGCGGCCCTGATGGAGATCTCCGACCCGGAGCTTCTCGGAGAGCTCTTCCAGACGGCCCGCGACGTCAAGGAGGAGATCTACGGCAAGAGGCTCGTCCTCTTCGCCCCCCTCTACGTCTCAAACCTGTGCGGCAACGAGTGCCTCTACTGCGCGTTCCGCGTGAGGAACCGGGAGGTCAAGCGGCGCGCCCTCACGCAGGAGGAGATCGCCCGCGAGGTGAGGCACCTCGTCGAGGAGGGGCACAAGAGGCTCCTCCTCGTGGCGGGGGAGGCCTACCCGAGCGAGGGGTTCGACTACGTCCTGCGCTGCATCGAGACGATCTACGCGACGGCGAGCGGGCACGGCGAGATCCGGCGGGTGAACGTGAACATCGCCCCGCTCGAGGTGGACGAGTTCCACCGCCTGAAGGACGCCGGAATCGGGACCTACCAGCTCTTCCAGGAGACGTACCACCGCGAATCCTACGGGCGCGTCCACCTCGGCGGCCGCAAGGCCGACTTCGACTGGAGGATCGGCGCGATGGACCGGGCGATGGAGGCGGGGATCGACGACGTCGGAATCGGCGTCCTCTTCGGCCTCTACGACTGGCGGTTCGAGGTCCTCGCCCTCATGCAGCACGTCGAGCACCTCGAGAGGCGCTTCGGCGTCGGCCCGCACACGATCTCGGTGCCGCGCCTCGAGCCCGCGAGCGGCTCGGAGGTCGCCCTCCATCCGCCGCACCCGGTCGCGGACGTCGACTTCCGGAAGCTCGTCGCCATCCTCCGCCTCGCGGTCCCGTACACGGGGATCATCCTCTCGACGCGGGAGACCTCGGAGATGAGGCGCGAGACGTTCGCGCTCGGCGTCTCGCAGATCTCGGCCGGGAGCCGGACGAACCCGGGCGGCTACGAGGTCGACGACGCGGAATCCGTCGCGGGGCAGTTCTCCCTCGGGGACCACCGCCCGCTCGACGAGGTGGTCCGGGACGTCGCCGCGCTCGGCTTCATCCCTTCGTTCTGCACCGCCTGCTACCGCCTCGGACGGACCGGAGCCGACTTCATGGACCTGGCCAGGCCCGGCGAGATCAAGGCGCACTGCGGGCCGAATGCGCTCGCGACGTTCCAGGAGTACCTCGAGGACTACGGCTCCGAGGCGACGAAACGCGAGGGCGAAGCCTGCATCGCCCGGTCTCTCGGGGAGCTGGACCCCGCGCTCCGGGAGAAGACCGAGATGATGGTCCGGATGGTCCGGGATGGACGCCGCGACGTCTACTGCTGAGGGGGCGGCCCGCCCCGCGCCCGGGACGCGCCGCGAGCGCGACGTGCTCGGCGAGAAGGAGGTCCCCGAGGGGGCCCTCTGGGGGATCCACACGGAGCGGGCACTCGAGAGCTTCCGTCTCGCGGGGCGCCCGGTCCACGAGGAGCTCGTCCGCGCCTACGGCGACGTGAAGGGAGCCTGCGCCGCGACGAACCGGGCGCTCGGGTACCTCGGGGGACGGAAGGCGGACGCCCTCGAGGAGGCGTGCCGCGAGATGGCGGCCGGGCTCCTGACGGGCTCGATCGTCGTCGACGCCCTCCAGGGCGGCGCCGGGACCTCGACGAACATGAACGTCAACGAGGCCCTCGCGAACCGCGCGCTCGAGATCCTGGGCGAGGCGCGCGGGCGCTACGACCTCGTCTCGCCGCTCGACGACGTGAACCGCCACCAGTCGACGAACGACACCTACCCGACGGCGCTGAAGCTCGCCGCGATCCGGCGCCTCCGGGGCGTCGAGCGGGCCGTCCTCGGCCTGCAGGAGGCGTTCCAGGCGAAGGAGAGGGAGCTGGCGCACGTCGTCAAGGTCGGGCGGACCGAGATGCAGGACGCCGTCCTGACGACCGTCGGCAGGTCGATGGGCGCGTTCGCCGAGGCGTGTAGCCGCGACCGCTGGCGGATCTCCCGCTGCGAGGAGCGGCTGCGCGTCGTGAACCTCGGCGGCACGGCGATCGGGACCGGTCTCGGCGCCCCGAGGGCGTTCGTCCTCTCCGTCGTCGACCGGCTCCGCGAGAGGACCGGCATCGCCTTCGCGCGTGCGGAGAACCTCGTCGACGCCACGCAGAACGCCGACGTCTTCGTCGAGGTCTCCGGCACCCTCAAGGCCTGCGCCGCCTCGCTCCTGAAGGTCTCGGGCGACCTTCGCCTCCTCTCGTCCGGACCGGACGCGGGCCTCGGCGAGCTGCGCCTCCCGCCCCGGCAGGCGGGCTCCTCGATCATGCCGGGGAAGGTGAACCCGGTGATCCCGGAGGGGGTCTCTCAGGCGGCGCTCCTCGTCTTCGCCCACGACCAGGCGATCGCGACGGCTGCCGGGCTCGGCTCCCTCGAGCTGAACCCCTTCCTCCCGCTCGTCGCACACTCCCTCCTCGAGAGCCTCGACCTCCTCGAGCGGAGCGCCTCCATGCTCGCCGACCTCTGCGTGGCGGGCCTGACGGCCGACGAAGACCGCTGCCGGAGGCACGTGGAGGGCTCGACGGCGACGGCGACGGCCCTCGTCGGAGCGCTCGGCTACGAACGAGCCTCGGCGATCGCCGCTGAGGCGGCCCGCTCGGGACGCAGCGTCCGCGAGGCGGCCCTCGCGAGCGGCACGCTGACGGCAGAGACGTTCGACGCGCTGACGAGCCCCGAGGCGGTCTGCCGCCTCGGCTCGCCGGAGGGGAAGCCGTGAGCGCAGCGGCCCCGCGAAGCCAGAGGCTCCACATCGGTTTCTTCGGCCGCAGGAACGTCGGGAAGTCGAGCCTCCTGAACGCCGTGACGCGGCAGGCGGTGTCGATCGTCTCGGCGACCCCCGGGACGACGACCGACCCGGTCGAGAAGCCGATGGAGCTCTCGCCTCTCGGCCCGGTCCTCTTCGTCGACACCGCCGGCGTCGACGACGAGGGGGCGCTCGGCGCGCTCCGGATCGAGAAGACCCGGCGCGCCCTCGACCGCGCCGACCTCGCCGTCCTCGTCTCCGAGGCGGGAGCGTGGGGTCCGTTCGAGGAGGGGCTCCTCGAGGAGCTGAAGCGACGCAGCACGCCCGCCGTCGCCGTCTTCAACAAGGCGGACCTCGCCGCCGTGCCGCCGGCCGAGCGGGAGGCGCTCGAGGCGCGCGGCCTCCCCGTCGTCGAGACGGCGGCGACGGAAGGGCGCGGCATCGCCGAGCTCCGGCGCGCGATCCTCCTGGCGGCGCCCGCCGAGGCGCTCGAGGCGCGGCGGATCGTCGGCGACCTCGTCTCGGAGGGCGACCTCGTCGTCCTCGTCGTGCCGGTCGACAAGGAGGCCCCGAAGGGGCGCCTCATCCTCCCGCAGGTGCAGACGATCCGCGACCTCCTCGATGCGGACGCGTACTGTCTCGTCGTCAAGGAGCGGGAGCTGCCCCTCGCCCTCGCCCGCCTGAACGCGCCGCCGCGCCTCGTCGTCACCGACTCGCAGGCCTTCCTCAAGGCCGCCGCCGACACGCCCCTGGGGACGCCCCTCACCTCGTTCTCGATCCTCTTCGCCCGCTTCCAGGGAGACCTGCCGACGCTCGTGGCCGGGACCTTCGCGGTGGAGCGGCTGAAGCGCGGCGACCGGGTCCTCGTCGCCGAGTCGTGCACGCACCACCCCGCGGGGGAGGACATCGGGCGCGTCAAGATCCCGCGCTGGCTGCGGCAGTACACGGGCCTGCCGCTCGAGTTCGACCACGTCGCCGGTCGCGACTTCCCCGAGGAGCTCGGCCGCTGGGCCCTCGTCGTCCACTGCGGAAACTGCATGGGGAACCGCAAGGAGATGCTCTCGCGACTCCTCCGGTGCCGGGAGGCGGGCATCCCCGTCACGAACTACGGCCTCGTCATCGCCTACTCGCTCGGGATTTTCGAGCGGGCGCTCGAGCCGTTCCCGGCGGCCCTCGAGGCGGCGCTCCGGCTCCGCGGGGAGGCGCGGGCGTGAGCCCCGGCTGGCGGACCGCCCTCGTGACGACGCTGAAGGAGCGGTGCCGCGTCTGCTTCGCCTGCGTCCGCGAGTGCCCGGCCAAGGCGATCCGGATCTCGGGGCGGCAGGCGGAGGTGATCCCGGAGCGGTGCATCGCCTGCGGCAACTGCGTCAGGGTCTGCAGCCAGGGGGCCAAGCAGGCGGTGAGCTCGATCGCCCAGGTCGAGGCGCTGCTGGCGTCCGGCGTCCCGGTCGCCGCCTGCGTCGCACCGAGCTTCCCGGCCGAGTTCCCCGAGCTTCCCGCCCCGCGTCTCGTCGGCGCGATCCGCGCGCTCGGCTTCTCGTTCGTCCAGGAGGTCGCCTTCGGCGCCGACCTCGTCGCCCGCCGCTACCGCGAGCTCCTCGAGGAGCCGAACGGGCGGCGCTACATCGGCACGACGTGCCCCGCGGTCGTGAGCTACGTGGAGCGCTACCACCCCGGCCTCGTCGAGGCGCTCGCGCCCGTCGTCTCGCCCATGGTCGCGACGGCACGGGTCGTCCGGCACCTCCACGGACCGGACCTGGGCGTCGTCTTCATCGGCCCCTGCATCGCCAAGAAGGGGGAGGACCGCTGGCCGGGAGTCGACCCCGACGTCGACGAGATCCTCACGTTCGGGGAGCTCCGGGAGATGTGGCAGCTCCGGGGAATCGACCCCGCGCGCGCCCAGCCCGCCCAGCTCGATCCGCCGCGGGCGGGGAGCGGCACGATCTTCCCGGTGAGCCGCGGGATGCTCCAGGCGGCGGGCGTAGAGGAGGACCTCACGCTCGGGGAGGTCGTCTCGGCCGACGGGCGGAGCGCCTTCGTCGAGGCGGTCTGCGAGCTCGAGTCGGGGGACCTCGACGGAGCGACGCGTCTCCTCGAGCTCCTCTGCTGCAACGGGTGCGTCATGGGTTCGGGCATGACGTCGACCGCCCCGCTCTACAAGCGCCGGGCCCTGGTGACGCGCGCGGCGCGGGAGAGGCTCCACGACCTCGACCGCGGCCGCTGGGAGGCAGACATGGAAGCCTTCGTCGACCTCGACCTCGGGCGTTCCTTCGTCGCCCGTCCCGTGCGCGTTTCCGCCGCGACGGGGGAGGACGTCGCCGAGATCCTGCGGCGGATGGGAAAGCGGTCGGCAGCCGACGAGCTGAACTGCGGGGCGTGCGGATACGACACCTGCCGCGAGCACGCCTCCGCAGTCCACTCGGGCCTCGCGGAGTCGGAGATGTGCCTGCCGTTCACGATCGAGCAGCTCCGCCGCGCCGTCGCGGAGATCGCCGTCTCCCACGACCAGCTCGCCTCCACGCAGCAGGCGCTGATGCACTCCGAGCGCCTCGCGAGCATGGGGCAGCTCGCGGCGGGGATCGCCCACGAGGTGAATAACCCGCTCGGTATCGTCCTCCTCTACTCGCACCTCCTCCTCGAAGGGGTCCCCGAGGGTTCGCCCTTGAGGAACGACCTGCAGACCGTCGCTTCCGAGGCGGACCGCTGCAAGAAGATCGTCTCGGGGCTGCTCGACTTCGCCCGGCAGAACAAGGTCTCGCTGTCCGACGTCCGGGTCGACGAGCTCGTCGCGCAGAGCATCCGGGGAGTCGTCCTGCCGGAGGAGGTCGAGGTCGAGGTCGGCCACGAGGAGCCGGGTCTCGTCGTGGAGCTGGACCGCGACCAGATCGTCCAGGTGGTCTCGAACCTCGTGCGCAACGCGGTCGAGGCGATGCCCGGCGGCGGGACCGTCTTCGTCAGGACCCGGGCGGTGGGTGGCTCGCTCGTCCTCTCGGTCGCCGACTGCGGCACCGGCATCTCGAAGGAGAATCTCTCCCGCGTCTTCGAACCCTTCTTCACGACCAAGCCGATCGGCAAGGGAACGGGTCTCGGCCTGCCGGTGAGCTACGGCATCGTGAAGATGCACCGGGGGGACATCGACGTCGTCTCGAACGCCGACCCTGCCGTGGGGCCCACCGGCACGGTCCTCACCGTGAGGCTCCCGCTGCGCGGGACCCGGAGCTCCTGAATCGTGGGCGGCCCGCTGAAGGTCCTGGTCGTCGACGACGAGCCGGGGATCCGGGACGCGGTGGAGAGGGTCCTCTCCTCGCACCGGACGACGCTTCCCGACGAGGGGGAGGAGACCGCGTTCGAGGTGGCGCAGGCCGGGACCGGCGAGGAGGCGCTCGCGGCCTGCGAGGCGGGAGCGCCCGACATCCTCCTCCTCGACTACAAGCTCCCCGGCATCTCGGGCCTCGACGTCCTCGAGCGGATGGGCTCCGCAACGGCCGACACTCTCGTCGTGATGATCACTGCTTACGCGACGATCGAGACGGCCGTGACGGCGACCCGGCGGGGGGCCTACGACTTCCTCGCCAAGCCGTTCACGCCGGCCGAGCTCCGTACGACGGTGAGCCGTGCGGCGACCTACCTCGCGCTCCAGAGGAAGGCCCGACGGCTCGCGGAGGAGAAGCGGCAGGCCCGCTACCAGCTCCTGTCGGTCCTCTTCCACGAGCTCAAGGCGCCGCTCGCCGCCGTCGAGGGCTACCTCGACCTCCTCCGGGAAGGGCTGCTCGCCCCGGGCACGGGCCGGTACGAGGAGGTCCTCGACCGAAGCCGCATCCGGATCGAAGGTATGCGCCGCCTCATCCTCGACCTTCTCGATCTGACCCGGCTGGAGTCGGGGCAGAGAAAGCGGGAGCCGGTCGCCCTCGACGCGAGGGAGTCCGTCCGCCGGGCCGTGGAGACGGCCCAGCCCGCGGCCTCGGCGCGGGGCATCGAGATCGCCGTGGACGGTCCCGACCCCGCTCCGCTCGTGGCCGACCCGGGCGAGCTCGAGATCGTCCTGAACAACCTCCTGTCGAACGCGGTGAAGTACAACCGCGACGGCGGCCGGGTCGACGTCCGGCTCTCGCGGGACGCCGACGCCGTTCTCCTCGCCGTCGCCGACACCGGGATCGGGATGTCGAGGGAGGAGGTCGGGCGTCTTTTCGGGGAGTTCGTCCGCATCCGGAACGAGAAGACGCGCGACATCCCCGGAAGCGGCCTCGGCCTGTCGATCGTCAGGAAGGTCGTCGAGCTCGCCGGCGGCGACGTGAGCGTCGAAAGCGAGCCGGGGAAGGGGACGACATTCACGGTTCGGCTCCCCTTCGGCGTGGCAGGAACGGCGGCCTCGTCGCACCCCGGGGGCGTGACGTCGGAGTGAGCTCGCGGCGAGTGCGTTTGTGACCGCAATCAGGACCCGAACGCGCCTGTTTTCAATGACTTCCGGCGTGACGGCACACCGACGCCGGTGCTACTCTCACCGTTCGATGAGTCGAGGAGACGGCCACAGCGGTCCGGCCTCGGCGACGACGGCGTCGCCGCCTGCGAACTGTATTCCGACAGCTCGATTCCTCGGACCGGGAGAAGGAGGTCACGATGGCGAGGATCCTGATCGTCGACGATGACAGGGATGTCGTCGAAGCCTGCCGCCTCTTCCTCGAGAAAGAGGGGCATACCGTGGCGGTCGCCTACAGCAGGGGGGGTGGCATGCGGGCCGTGGCCGAATGGCCACCGGACCTGCTCGTTCTCGACGTGATGATGGAGCAGCCCGACGACGGGATCACGATGGCCCAGGAGCTGCGGCGCTCCGGCTGGGAGACGCCGATCGTGATTCTCTCGAGCATCGGCAGGGCCACCGGCCTGAAGTACGGCGCCGAACCCGGTGTCCTGCCCGTGGACGCGTTCCTCGAGAAGCCCGTCCGGCCCGCCGTTCTGACGAAGACGGTGGCCGATCTGCTCGCCCGCGCGGGCGGCAGGGAGGAGAGCCATGCGGGTCACGGAACGGCGCCGGCTGCTCGATGACGTCGGCGGCTAGGTCGAGAAGCACGGCGCCACGCGCGCCGCGCTGATTCCGGCGCTCCAGGAGATCCGGCGGACCCGTAACGGGAACTCCAGGTACGCGACGCAGGAGGTCGCCGGCCGCCTCGACGGCCATCCGGTCGAGGTCTGCAGTGTCGTCAGCTTCTACGGCCTCCTCGACACGAAGGCCCGCGGCCGGTTCGTCTTCCGCCCTGGCCCCTCCGTCGTCCGGTCCGTCGGTAGGAAGATCCGGGCAGTTGTAATATTCAGCTCATGGATCTCGAACGGATCAGCCTCGCCATCGAGCCCGACCTGCTTCGGAAGTTTGACCGGCTTCTCGCCGACAGCGGCGTGGCGAACCGGTCGGAAGCGGTTCGCGACCTCATCCGCAAGCGGCTCGTCGAGGAGGAGGAGGACCCGAAGTCCGAGTCGGCCGCCACGCTGACGCTGATCTACGACCACGACACGCGGGAGCTCGCCGACCGTCTGGTCGAGATCGGGCACGAGCACCACGCGAGCATCCTGTCGACGCTCCACGTCCACCTCGACCACGATCTCTGCCTCGAGGTGATGGCGCTGCGCGGGAAGCGGCGCGACCTGCGGCGCCTGGCGACCCAGGTCCTCGGCTTGAAGGGGGTGCTCCACGGCGGGCTCGTGGCCAGCTCGCTCGACGTCCTCTCGGATGTGACGAGGTGAAGCTCCTGGCGAAGCTCCTCCCCGTGGCGCTCGCGGTCGCCGCGCTCTCCCTCTCGGCGCCACTCATCGCGGCCGACGGGGCCGCCCCCCCCGCGACGGAAGGAGACGGCGCGGCCGCCGAAGCTGCCGAGCCGGAACCCGATCCATCGAGGGCGGCCCCCGTCTCCGCAAAGGTGACGGTGACCGCCCGCCCCGTCCTCGAAGAGATCCGCCGCGACCCGATCGCGGGCGCGGTGACGACCGTCGGCCTGCAGCAGATCGAGGACCTCAACGCCGGTGACCCGGCGGCGGCTCTGCGGCGCGTGCCGGGGCTCGTCGTCTCGCGCTACAACGTCGTCGGGAGCTACGGCGGGGGAGACGGGGGAGCCGTCTTCGCGCGCGGGCAGGGAACCGGGCGACCCGGCTCCGAGATCGCGTTCTCCGTCGACGGCGTCCCGAAGTTCAACGGGGTCTTCTCGCACCCGCTCCTGGACAACGTCTCCGTCGACCTCGCCGAGGAGATCTACGTCTACAAGGGGGCCCAGCCCGTCCTCTTCGGGAACATGGCCTTCGCCTCGATCGACGTCGTCAGCCGCAGGAGGGCCGAAGAGGGGTTCGGCGGGCGTGCGACCGGGGCGTACGGGAGCTTCTCGACCTCGGCCCTGACGGCGGAGGCGAGCGGCCGGTCCGGGGCGTTCGACTTCCTCGTCTCCGCGAGCCAGCGGCAGAGCGACGGGCACCGCGAAGGCTCGGACGGGCGGACGCGGGCCCTCTTCGCCCGCGGCGGGTACGACCTCGGTGGCGGCTGGGCGCTCGGTCTCACGGGAGACTTCACGTCCGGCCGCGCGAGCGACCCGGGAATCGCCGGAGCGCCGCGACCGCCCGTGACGCCGCAGTTCGAGACGGACGACGCGATGGGCGTCCTGACCCTTTCGCGCGCGCACGGCGGGAAGACGGGCTTCGTGAAGCTCTACGTCGACGACGGCGCCATCGACTGGCTCCAGTGGGACGGCACGAGGAAACAGTCGTTTCGGACTCTCACCGACTGGACGAACTGGGGCCTGAAGGCGCGCGACTCGTTCGCGTTCCTGGGCCACGGCGATCTCACGGTCGGGCTCGACGTCGACAGCTACGGCGGGACGTCGCGAGAGGAGCGGCCGGCGGGCGAGGTGCCGCTCGGCGACTTCCAGTTCGGCAACGTCGCTCCCTACGCGGCCGTCTCCTACACCTTCGGCGGCGCGGTGAAGGTGACCCCGTCCGCCGGGGTCCGCTACAACGACTCGAAGGACTTCGGAGGTGTCTGGGGCGCGCAGGCCGGTGTCCTCGTCTCGACCTCGATCGGCGAGGCGCACGCGCGCTACGCGCGCGCCTTCAACCTGCCCGGCGTCTGGGCGGCCGTCTTCTATCAGGGCTACGGCCGGGGCGACCAGTGGAAGAGCCTCGAGCCCGAGCTGATGGACCATTACGAAGTGGGCTTCGCGCCGAGGCTCGGCTCGAAGGCCAGGCTCGACCTGACGTTCTTCTACGACGACGTGAAGGACGCCCTCCGCTTCGTTCCGCCTCCGCCGCCGCCGCCGAGCTGGCGCAACACCGGCGCCTACGAGGCGCGCGGCGCGGAGCTCTCGGTCTCCATCGAGCCGATCCCGGCCCTCGGCCTCTACGCCGGCGCCGCTTTCGTCGAAACCACTCCCGACGCGATTCCCTTCACGCCGAAGTGGACGTTCTCGGGCGGCGCCGTGGCGACCGTCTCGCTCTTCCGGATCTCCCTCGACGCGCAGTGGGTGGACGACCGGGTCGCCGGCAACCTCCGATTCCCGGGGGCCCTGACGACCGTCGAGGCCTACTTCCTCCTGAACGGAAAGGTCATCGCGAAGCTCGAGGGTCTCGTCCCGGGTCTCGAGGTCTTCGTCGCGGGCGAGAACCTGACGGACTCCGACTACGCCTACCGGCCCGGCTACCCGATGCCGGGAGCCTCCGGGAGCTTCGGCGCGAGCGTGAGGTTCTGAGCGTGGAGGAGGAGGGCGCGACCACTCCAGCCCTCGACCTGAAGGCGATCAGCCGCGCCGCGCTCGTCACGGCGCTCGCGATCGCGCTGCCGCCGGTGTTCCACGCGGTGAAGCTCGGCTCGGTCTTCCTCCCGATGTACCTGCCGATCCTGGCGGGCGCGTTCTTTCTCCCGCCGCGCTGGGCGGCGATTGCAGGCGCGGCGGCACCGCTGATCTCGGCCGCCCTCACCGGGATGCCTCCGTTCTACCCGCCCGTGGCGCTCTGGATGACGGGGGAGCTGGCCGCGGCCGGGGCGGTCGTCGCGCTCGTCGGCGGGTCCGGCCGCCGGCACGCGGTGGTCGCCGTGGCCGCGGGGCTCGTCGCCGCGCGCCTCGTCCAGGCGGTCCTCGTCTTCGGAAGCGCAACGCTCATGGACCTGCCGCCGCGTGTCCTCACGATCGCAACGTTCGTCTCCTCGTGGCCCGGGATGATCCTCGCTCTCGTCGCCGTCCCGGCGGCGGTGACACTCCTTCGAAGGGAACGCTCCTGATGCCGGACTTCGCCCTCTCCGCCTGCCCGAAACGACAGGCCTTCGACGCCCTCGCTCCCCGCTGGGACTCGCTCAAGCCCGACGAGGCGGTCGCCGCCGGGGCCCGGAGAGGGCTCTCCCTCCTCGACGAGCTCTCCGGCCGCGACGTCGTCGACCTCGGCTGTGGGACGGGACGTCTCGAGGAGGTCCTTCTCCCGCAGCTGGGCGAAGGAACGGTCGTCGCCGTCGACTTCTCGCCAGGGATGATCGACCAGGCCTCCCGGCGCTGCGGCGACCCGCGTGTCACCTGGCTCTGCAGCGACGTGCTGGAGACGGGCCTCTCATCCGGGTCGGCCGACGTCGTCCTCTGCTTCGACTCTTTCCCGCACTTTCCGGACGGTGCGGCCGTCCTTCGCGAGGCCACACGCTGGCTCCGGCCCGGAGGTGCGTTCCTGCTCTGGCACGACGTCGGCCGCGAGCAGCTCGCCCGGGTCCACCGCCGGGCGGGCCCCGCTGTCGAGAACGACCTGCTCCCGCCCGTCGGCGAACTCGCCACCCTCGCCGCCGCGGCAGGGCTCGAGGTCGCGATCGCCGAGGAGGACGAGACTTCCTATACCTTCCTCGCGCGGCGCCCGGGCTGAGGGAGAGGTGACGCGTCCCGACGCGCGGGCAGCGCTGCTTTTCGGTGTCACCGCCGCGGCGTCCGCCCTCACGGGAACGGCTGCGGCGGCGGGCGTGATCCTTCTCAGCGCGGGCCTCGCTGCGGTGACGGGCTTCTCCTGGAAGCGGCTCCTCCCGCTCGCCGGCTCCTTCGCGGTCTTCCTGCTCCTCGTCCCCTTCGCCCCGGGTCCGGTCGCGAGGGCCGTCCTCCAGGGGCTCGGTGTTTCCCTGGCCATCGTCGTCTCGGTCTCCGCGGCGCGCTGGGACCGTCTCGTCGCGGCGCTCCAGGCGCTGGGAGCGGGGCGCGCCGCGGTGGCCTTCCTCGCGATCACGCTGTCGCACCTCGAGGCCGCGGGACGCGACGCCCACGTGGCGTTCGACGCGCTCCACCTGAGAGGCGGATTCCGGGGGGTGCGCGGGCTCGGCCGGTCGACGCCGCTTCTTCTCGCGCGGACGCTGCGGCGCGCATTCGCGAGGGCCGACCGGACGGCCGAGGCCCTCGAGCTGCGCGGATTCGCGGGCTGCCTTCCGCCGCTGGCGGGCTTCCGTGCGGGGAGCGTGGACGTCGCCCTGGGAGTAGCGTCGCTACTGGCCGTCGCCCTCGCCGTGGGGGGCCGCCTGGCATGGAGCCGGTGAAGCTCGTCCTCGAGGGCGTGAGCCACCGCTACCCGGACGCACCGGCGGATTCGCCCGCGCCCGTCTCTGCCGTCCTTCGCGCCGGGGAGAAGGCGCTCCTCGAAGGGCCCGTCGGCACGGGCAAGACGACCCTCCTCCTCAGAATCGCCGGCCTGAGGGAAGGGCCGGGACGCGTTCTCGCGGGGGAGCGTGAGGTCACCTGCCGCTCCGCTCCGGCGATCCGTCGCGCCGTCGGGTTCCTCTGGCAGAACCCGGACGACGGGCTCTTCCTGCCCGGAGTCCTGGACGACGTCGCGCTGGGTCCTCTGAACGACGGCGTCGCCGCGGGCGAGGCGCTGTCGCGGGCGGAGGCGGCCCTTCGGGACCTCGGCGTTTCGCACCTGAAGGACCGGGAGATCGCGACGCTCTCGCGCGGAGAGAAGCAGCTCGTCGCGCTCGCGGGGCTCCTGGCCCGGGAACCCGGGCTTCTCCTCCTCGACGAGCCGCTCTCGGCGCTCGACGCGCCGTCCCGCGAGCGGGTCCTCTCCCTCCTGGCGTCGTCTCCGGCGACGGTGCTCCTCGCGACCCACGAGGGGTCGGAAGCCGCCCGCCGCGCCGGGTTCAGGCCCGCGATCCGACTCGTGGCCGCTGATCCCGCGCGAGCGCTCGACGGCGGTTGACTCGGGATCGGTCCCGCGAGGTGCCGACGGTTCCCGCTCAGGCGGGGTGGCGGCAGGGAAAGATCTCGACCGTGACGTGGGTGAGGCCGAGGTCGACCGGCAGGAGGCTTCGATACCCGTCCGGCGTCAGGGGATCGTCGCTGACGACGGTGACGATGGCCGCCCAGCCGCCGGGAGCAACCTGCCAGACGTGGAGGTCCGCTACCCGGTCGCCGGGCCGGGACTCGACGGCCTGCCGGATCCGGTCGCACACCGATGAAGGGGCTTGCCGGTCGAGGAGCACGCGGCCGCTCTCCAGGAGGAGCCCCGCGGACCAGCGCGTGACGATGACGGCGCCCACGACGCCCATCGCCGGATCGAGGAACTCCCAGCCGAAGAACGCGCCCCCGGCGAGGGCCACGATGGCCAGGAGCGACGTGAGGGCGTCGGCGAGGACGTGGAGGTAGGCCGAACGGAGGTTGTGGTCGTGGTGGCGGTCGTGACCGTGCGCGTGGTCGGCTTCCTGCCCCCGAACGAGGATCCACGCGCTGACGGCGTTCACGCCGAGGCCGAGGACGGCGACGGCGATCGCCTGTGTGAAGGCGACCGGAACCGGGTGGAAGAGCCGCTCCACGCTCTCCCAGGCCATCAGCACGGCGAAACCGGCCAGGAGAATCGCACCCGAGAAGCCCGCCAGGGCGTTCATCTTTCCGGCGCCGAAGCTGTAGAGGGGGTCGCCGGCGTGGCGCCGGATCCACGCGTACGCAAACGCGGAGACGCCGAGTGCCGCAGCGTGCGAGGCCATGTGGAGGCCGTCGGCCAGGAGCGCCATCGACCCGAACACGAGCCCCGCCCCGATCTCCACGACCATCGTCACGGCCGTGAGGGCGATGACGATTCGGGTTCTCCGCTCTCCCGGCCGGGTCCGATCCTGGCCGAAGACGTGATCGTGGCGGCTCGCCTCGTCGCACGCGTCGTGCACGCCGTCTCCGCGCGTTACTTCACCCGCAGCCGGACGACGACCGGGTCGTGGTCGCTCACGCGCTTGTCGTCGGCGCAGTCGGAGTTGACGTGGAGGATCTCGACGGCCGCGCCGGGCGCGAGAGCGGGGGAGACGACGACGTGGTCGAGGACCTGCGAGGCTCCCTCGAAGTTGAACGTGTAGCGGCTCTCGGGCGGGACTCGCAGGACGAGGTTCTCGAGCGGCGCGGCGCCGAGGAGCCGGACGGACTCCGAGTGCTCGAAATCGTTCAGGTCGCCGAGGACGACGACCCGGGCCTTCGGATCGGCGGCGAGGAGGCGCTCGGTGAAGGTGCGTATCTCCCGTGCCTGCGCGAGCCGGCGCGGCGCCGTGGGGGACCGGGGCGGTTGCGTCGCGCCGAAGGCGCGGTCGTCGTCCGACTTCGAGGACCAGTGATTCACGACGACGAAGAGGAGCTTCCCGCGGAAGCGGAGCTCGACGGCGAGGGAGCGGCGTACGCCTTCTCCCTCGGTGAGAGTGAAGGCGGTCGAGCGCGGAGCGACGCGGCCCGGGCTCAGCGTGAGCCGGAGCTTCTTCCCGAGGCCCTCCGGCTCCGTCGCATCGAGTGGTCCGGCGTCTCCTCTTCTCACGAGCGTCACCCGCACGGGATTCAGAAGGAGGGCGACGCGGATGTTCCCGCCGGGCTGCCCCCCTTCACGTCCCTCGACCGGGTCGATCCAGACCGCCTCGTAGCGCGCGCCGCCTGCGGCCACGATGCCGGCTACGAGCGCGTCGAGCGTCTTGCGTGACGTCACTACGCCGTCGCCCTTGCCGGCCGGGCCGCTGTCGTCCTGCACCTCTTCCAGCGCCACGACGTCGGGGCTGCCGACCCGGCGGGCGAGGACCTCGCCGATCCGGGTGAAGCGCTCGGCGGGGCCGGCGGCGGAGAGATTCTCGACGTTGAAGGAGGCGATCGTCAGGTGGCGATCGTCTCCGCGGAGCGTCGTCGTCCCTTCGCAGCCTCGCCCCGCAGCGTCCACGGCGAGTGGTGCGAGCGGCCAGAACCGGTAGTTCGAGAAGGCGTAGTCGACGATCCCCGCGATCGGGCCGCTCGCGCGCGCGCCGACATCGGCACGCGGCATCTCGCCCGCAATCCTCCGTCCCAGGAGGACGCGGTCGAGCGAGGGACCCGCCTCGGGCAGGAGGACGCCGCCCGCGGCGGTCCGCGGCACGGCCGGTGTGCCATCGGGCCGCAGGACGAGGTCTCCGCGGCCCGACGCCGGGCCGACGACCGTTCCCGCGGGTACTTCCGCGCGCATCCCCTCGAGGCTCTCCCAGAAGTCGAGCGCGTCGGAGGCGGGTTCGAACAGGGCGAGGCCGTCGTCGTCGATCCCGGACGGCACGTGGCGTTCCGTGAAGAGCTTCACCGGGGGAGGGAGGGGGGGCTCTCCCGCGAGGGGCGCCACCGCGGACGCCTTCAGGCGCGTGACCGGGAGACCCTTCGGGAGGGAGAACTCCTCCACGCGTCCGGAGACGGAGACCGCCTGGCCCGGCGCGAGCGAGGCCGCGGCGGAAGACAGGACGAAGAGTCCTTCGGACGTCGCGGGATCGCCGTCGGGCCTTGCCGATTCGAGCCAGAAGCCGGGATACCGGGCGTCCCGGTCGATCGCCGTCACGATGCCCGGAACGCCGAAGACCCAGCTGCCTTCGAGCGGAGAACGGTGCCCCGCGCCCTGGATGCGGGCGACGGTCATGGGACCCGTCTCGACCGCGAAGACGAGGAAGGTCGTCGCCTCCTGAGCGGGGTTGAAGTTGTCGTCGCTGACGAGGACTAGGGTTTTGCGACCGTCCGGCAGCTGCGGGCCGAAGGCCATCCCCTCGAAGTTCTCGAGCGGAATCCCGGTGTCGGCCAGATCGAGAAGCAGGGTTTTCTTCGCGGAGAGCAGACTCTGAGCGCTGGAAAGGGAATCCCGGCTCGAGACGTCCTCGGCCCCTTCGAGCGAAACCGCGTAGATGCGCGCCTCGTTGCCGACGCCCTCCACGAACTGGCGCTCGAGGACCAGGAGCCGGTCCTCGTCGAGGGGGAGGAGGTCCGACAGGCCGTTGACGCTGAACCTCTCCCCGTTCGTGGGAGCGGTCGAGACGGCGTCGACCCAGTAGGCGAACTCCGCGGGTGGCCCCTTCTTCTCGAGGTCGAAGCGGAGGATGCGTGAGGGGCTCGGGACGCCAGCGTCGGCGACCGGACCATCCTGGGCGAGGGCGTTCTCGATGCCGGCGAAGAGGTACCGGCCGTCGTGGGTCGTGGCGAGCCCCTCGAAGCCCAGGTTCTCGCGGATGCCGCGGCCCGGGGCGAGGCCGTACCGGGGCGGGAGGGAGAGCTCGCGGCGGAGGCGGCCGTCCGGCCCGTGCTCGCCGATCACCGCAGGGACGCCACGCTGGACGATCGCCTCCGTCGAGACGAGGAACCCGCCCGGCACGAGCGCGATCCCCTCCGTGTCGATCGACGCCGGCGGGAAGGGCCTGCCCTTCGCGTCGGTGAGCGGGAGCATCCCGTCCACGGTCACTGCTGGAGACGCCGCGGCGCCAGGCGCGGCCAGGTCGATACGAAACCGGTAAGCGCGCACGGGGCCGTACTGTCCCCGGTCGTCCGAGATCGCCCAGAAGCGCTTCGACTCTTCGTCCCAGGCGAGACCCGACAGGCCGCCGACACGCGTCCCCTCGAACTCGAGTCCTCGCGGCAGGATGGTTCGGCCCACGAAGGAAAGACCGGTGACGGAGGACTCCGTGGGAGCGGAATCTGCTGCTGAGACGGCAGGAGCGGCGGAGGCGGTCGTGAGGAGGGCGAGGACGAGGAGGCGGGCCGGAATGCGCGGGGAAGCGCTGCTCTTCATGGGAGGGGGCGAGGATAGGTGCATCGCGCCGGTGCCGCAACGACGACCGGATCCGGGAGCTGGGCGGTAACATGAACCACGTGATGAATCGCCGGACGATGAAGGGTGGGGAGTCGGTATCCGGCGTCCTGGCGAGGGCCCTCTTCCTGGCTTGCGTGCTCCTGGCGCTCCCGGGGGTGCGACCGGCTTCCGCCCAGGCTCCCGTTCAGATACCGCGGGTGACGGGTTCCGTCGAGCTGTCTCTCGTGAACGTCGACGTCGTCGTGACGGGGAAGGACGGCAAGCCGGTCGAAGGGCTGACGGCGGCGGACTTCACGGTCCTCCACGAGAAGAAGCCCGTCGCGATCACGAACTTCCGCGAGGAGAATCCGGTTCTCCCGGAGCCCCGGGCCTCTGCCGCTGCTGACCCGACTCGCGGGGAATCCGTTCCCGCGGCGACGCCGGCACCGGCCCCTGAGGCGGCCGCGGAGGAGCGCCGGGTCCGGCGCCACGTCGCGGTCTTCATCGACCACCTCGCCCTCCCGGACGTCAAGGAACGCGAGCAGGTCTTCGGTTCCCTGAAGTCGCTTCTTCGGAAGACGCTGCAGCCCGGTGACGCGGCGATGATCGCGTCGTGGCGGGGAGGGGTCCAGGTCGTCTACCCGTTCACCGGTGACGTCGCGCTTCTGGAACGGCAGCTCGACGCGGTGGCGACGGGCGCCATTCGACTGGGTCGCGACGTCCAGGAGGAGCTCGACCGGCTTGCAGGGGACGACTGGGCCTACTCCTGGGCCGGCGCCGGCGACTCTTCGCTGTCGCGAAACCTCAACGTCCAGCAGGCCTACTCGGAGGTCAAGGGGAAGGCGACGGCGCTGAAGGGCCTCATCGCGACCATGGCCGGGCTGGAGGGCCGCAAGGTTCTCGTCTTCGTCTCGCGGAGCTTCTCCAGGAGACCCGGCGCGGAGTTCTTCGGCACGACGATGGACACCGTCAGCCTGATCGACTCGGTCACCGAGAAGGCCAACGCGGCGGGCGTGACGATTCATTCGCTGTACGCCGCCGCGTGGGAGTCGGAGTCGCCGAACGTTTCGAACTCGCCCCTGTCGGATCCGCGCTCCATCGGCCGCGCCGGCCTCACCCGGTCCGAGTCGAAGCGGGTCAACGAGATGGCGAGTCTCGAGAAGCTTGCGGACCGGACCGGGGGAGTCGTCGTCACCACCACGATGGAGGCCCCGGCCTTCGCCAGTCTCGTCGCTTCCGACCTCCTGCACTGGTACTCCCTCGGCTACCCCGCGCCGGCCGGCGCCTCCGGGGCGAGCGAGGTCTCGGTGCGCGTGAACCCGCCGGGGCTCACGGTGCGGACGCGTCGGTCCGTCGTGGAACGAGGGCCCGAGGAGCGGATCGAGGATCGGGTCCTGGCGAACCTCTTCCGGATGGACCAGAACGCCCGGCTCCCTATAGCCGTCTCTACGGAGACGGCGAAGAAGGAGAAGAAGGGCCGGTTCCTCACGCCCGCTCTCGTCCGCGTCCCGGTCCGCCACCTCGTCCTCGTCCCGACGGCAACCGGAACGATGAGGGGCGCGGTGTCGATCTTCATCGTGTCCGCGGGACCGGGAGGGGAGTTCTCCGACGTCCGCCGGGAGAGGCGCGAGGTCGAGCTTCCGGCGGCGTCGGCAGGTCCGGCGTCGACGACGGTGCTGAGCTACGACCTCGAGATTCCGACCAGTGACCCGGCGGCCCGCATCTCGATCGGCGTCTGGGACGAAACCGGCGGAGAAGCGGGCTTCCGGATCATCCGGCCCGGGAGCCGCTGAAGAGTCGGAGTCAGGCGCGGTCCCCGAGGATGGCGTCGAGCCGGTTCTCCACGACGTCGTCGACGGAGAATCCGAAGACCTGCAGGTAGTGCTGGGCGGAGTCGAGCATTGCCTGCTGTGGCACGAGCCCGACCATCTCGACCCGGCTCACGCCAGTGCCGAAGCGGCGCAACTCGGTCTTCACGGCTTCGAGGATCCGGTAGAGCGGTGTCGACTGGAAGTTGCCGACGGTGATGTTCAGGAGCGCCTCGTTCCGCGTCCGGTCGAGCGCGGGGTAGAAGTGGACGCCGCTGAAGCCCGTCGCCGGGTCCGACAGGACCTTCGCCACCCACTCGGCGGCATCCTCGTTCGGGGTCGTCAGGTAGGCCTTGAAGTTCACGATCGGCAGGCGCGCACCGATGATCGTCGCCCCCTTGTCCGGCGGGAAGCGGTCGGGGCCGAAGTCGGGCTTCCAGGCCGGGTCGTCCATCTTCGCGGCGAAACCCTCGTATTCCCCATCGCGGATATGCTCGATGTCGCGGCGCACCTTCGTCCGTGCCGACTCGGCGAAGAGGTAGACCGGGAGGTCGAAACGTCTCGCGACCTCCTCGGCGAACTGCATCGACCACGAGACGGCGGTCGCGATCGGGGCATCACGCAGGGCGACGAAGGGGAAGACGTCCACGGCCCCGATGCGCGGGTACTCCCCCTGGTGGTTGCGCATGTCGATGTGGCCGAGGGCGGCGTCGTAGAGGAGGAACCCTCCTTCGAAGATCGCCTCCTTGCGTCCCGTGAAGGAGAAGATCGTCCGATTGCGGACCTGGTCCATCGAGACGTCGAGAAGGACGAGGCCGGCGACCGCCTCGAGCTTCTCCTGGACCTTCTCGACGAAGGCTTCGTCCCGGCCCTCGCAGATGTTCGGAACGACGGAAATGATCTGGGACATCGTCTCCTCCTCAGGAGTGCGCCGCGGCGTGCGGCGCTCGAGGCTCGTGGTGCGGGAATCGCATGGTCATGTCAGAAGAGTCCGAGGAAGACGCCGGCCGCGAGGGCCGAGCCGATGACGCCGGCGACGTTGGGCCCCATGGCGTGCTGGAGGAGGAAGTTCCCCGGGTCCTCGGCCTGGCCCACCATGTGAACGACCCGGGCCGAGTCGGGAACCGCCGAGACGCCGGCGGCGCCGATGAGCGGGTTCACCTTCTCTTTCGCCACGAGGTTCATCAGCTTGGCGAAGAGGACCCCGCCCGCTGTCGCCGTCCCGAACGCGACGCAGCCGAGGACGAAGATGAGGACCGACTGCTTCGTGATGAAGACGCCAGCCGAGGTCGAGGCTCCGACGGCGATGCCGAGCAGGATCGTGCAGATGTCGAGGAGGGCGCTCGAGGCCGTCTTCGCGAGCCGGCCCGTGACGCCCGATTCCTTCAGGAGGTTCCCGAAGAAGAGCATGCCGAGGAGAGGAAGGCCGCCCGGGGCGAGAAGCGTCGTCACGAGAAGGCCCATGATCGGGAAGGCGATCTTCTCGATACGCGAGACCTTGCGGCCCGGCTTCATCCGGATGAGCCGCTCTTCCCGGGTCGTCAGGAGCTTCATGATCGGCGGCTGGATGATCGGGACCATCGCCATGTAGCTGTAGGCCGAGATGGCGATGGGACCGATGAGGGCGGGCGCGAGCCGGCTGGCCGTGAAGATGGCCGTGGGGCCGTCGGCTCCTCCGATGATCCCGATGGCCGCGGCGCTCTGCGGCGAGAAGTCGAGCCAGAGGGCACCGATGAACGTCAGGAAGATGCCGACCTGGGCCGCCGCTCCGAGAAGGAGGCTCTTCGGGTTCGAGAGGAGCGCCGAGAAGTCGGTCAGCGCGCCGATGCCGAGGAAGATCAGCGGCGGGAAGACGCCCGCGCGGACGCCGTAGTAGATGATGCCGAGGACGCTGTTGCCTCCCGTGTTGAAGACGTACTCGTGGGAGACGGGATCGATCATGTAGAGCGAGACGCTGTTGAAGATCGAGAGCGGCATCGGGATGTTCCCGACGAGGATCCCGAAGCCGATCGGCACGAGGAGGAGCGGTTCGTAATCTTTCGCAATCGCAAGGTAGATGAAGAGCAGGCCGATCAGGACCATGACGACGTTGCCGATAGTCAGGTTCGCGATCCCGCTTCCCTGGACGATCTGGTCGAGGTACCCCGTGATGTCGCCCGTTTTCACGTCCTTGGCGAAGAAGCCCTGCTCGAACTGGGTGACGTAGCCCAGGCTCTCCGTCTTCCCGACGGTGATCACGGTGTAGATCCCGGCGAGCCGGCCGCCGGCGTCGTAGAGATTTCCCTTGGCCGCCTTCTTGAGCTTGTGGGGATCGACTTGATCGTGCCCCTTGTCGATCCGGAAATAGGTGCCGCCGGGCTCGACCTTGAACGGCAGAAACGCGATGTTCAGGGCCGGGATCGCGACGTGGTCCACGTCGGCGAGCGATCTCCCCTCGGCAAACGAGGCGACGCGGACGATGGTCTCGAAGTCGTCGGCGTGGACCGTGACGAAGGTGCCGACTTCGCGCTCGAGCGCGTCGCGCAGGACGCCCGGGGTCGCGCCGGGGCCCATGTAGTCGTTCTTCACGTCGTCCTGCGTCCCCTTGTGGATCCGCAGGTAGGTCGCGCCGGGCTCGAACGTGACGCCGAACGTCGGCCGGCTGGCGGCGGACGCGGCCTGACCGCCGAGCAGCAGGAGAGCGATCGCGAGGAGTCGGAGCTGCTTCAACGTCCGGTCCTCACAGCGTCGTCATCTTCGGTCGCGCCACCTCGACCAGCAGGTCGCCTTCGCCGATGGAATCGCCTTCGCGGACGTAGACCTTCGCGACCGTCCCGGCGTAGGGCGACGAGATGGCGTTCTCCATCTTCATCGCCTCCATGACGAGGAGGGTCTGGCCCGCCGCGACGGTGTCCCCTTCCTTGGCGCGGATCGAGAGGACGAGCCCGGGCATCGGCGCCACGATGCCGCCCTCGCCACGCGCCAGGGGCGCGGGCCGCACGCCGCTGCCCGAGGGGGCGGACGGTGCAAGCGCAGGCCTCGGCCCGGCGGCGGGCGCGGGGGCGGCAGCCGGGGCGGCATGGCCCGCCTCCGCCGTGATCTTCCGCCGGCCCAGCTGCACGATGTCGACGGCGTACTCCTTGCCGTCCACGACGATCGTCGCGTGCTCGGGGGTGAGCTCCTTGACCTCGGCCTGGTACTCCCGGCCTCCGATTCGAAGGACGTGCTGGCTCATGGAATCCTCTTCCTGATCGGGATCACGAAAGGGGCGCGGAGCGCCGGATGGTGACGCGCGAGCCGGGCCTGTTCAGGTAGAGCTTTCGCTCCACCTGCAGGACCGCCGTGATCACCGCCAGGATCTCGGCGGGGACCGGCTCGGACGGGGTGTGGTCGGGAGCCGCCGGAGCGGGCACGGGCGCGGGGGCGGCGCCGGGACCGTGCCCCTCCTCGCCCCACTTGATGTTCCGCGACACGCGGCTGAAGAGCTGAATGAAGGCGATGCACGCCACGAGGCCGATGAAGACCACGGACATTCCGAGTGCCGTGACGGTCCACGCTTCCCACTGCGACATCGGCTCACCTCACAGGGGGATGTTCGTGTGCCGGCGGGCGGGATTGGAGTCCTTCTTGCCCGCCAGCATCTCCAGCGCCTTGATGATCCGGAACCGGGTCGTCGCCGGCTTGATGACGTCGTCGATGTAGCCCTTCTTCGCGGCCGCGTACGGCGTCGCGAAGAGCGAGGCGTACTTCTCCTTGAGCTCGGCGGCCTTGACCGCGACGTCCTCGGCGGCGTCGAGCTCCTTCTTGTAGATGATCTCGACCGCGCCGTCGGGCCCCATGACGGCGATCTCGGCCGTCGGCCAGGCGTAGTTCACGTCGCCGCGCAGGTGCTTGGAGCTCATGACGCAGTAGGCGCCGCCGTAGGCTTTCCGGAGGATCACGGTGACCTTGGGTACGGTCGCCTCGGCGAAGGCGAAGAGGAGCTTGGCGCCGTTGCGGATGATCCCACCGTACTCCTGCGTCGTGCCTGGCATGAACCCGGGGACGTCCTCGAGGGTCACGAGCGGGATGTTGAAGGCGTCGCAGAAGCGGACGAAGCGGGCGCCCTTGATGGACGACGCGTTGTCGAGGACGCCTGCGAGGACCTTCGGCTGGTTCGCGACGATGCCGACGGAGCGCCCGTTGAAGCGGGCGAAGCCGACGACGAGGTTCGCGGCCCACGCCTCGTGCACCTCGAGGAACTCGCCGCAGTCGACGATCGCCCGGATGACCTCCTTGACGTCGTAGGGCTGGTTCGCGCTGTCCGGAAGGACGGCGTTCAGCTCGGGGACCGCGCGGTCGACCGGGTCGTCGCAGGTCACGAGCGGCGGCTTCTCCTGGTAGTTCTGCGGGAAGTACGCGAGCATCCGGCGGACGAGGGCGAGCGCCTCGTCCTCGTTCTCGGCGACGAAGTGCGCGACGCCGCTCTTGGACGCGTGGACATCGGCCCCGCCCAGCTGCTCGGTCGTCACCGTCTCCCGCGTCACCTGCTTCACGACCTTGGGGCCCGTCAGGAACATGTAGCTCGTGCCGCGGGTCATGGCTACGAAGTCGGTGATGGCCGGGCTGTAGACGGCGCCGCCGGCGCAGGGCCCGAGGACGAGGCTGATCTGTGGGACGACGCCCGAGGCGAGCACGTTGCGCAGGAAGATGTCGGAGTAGCCCGCGAGGGCGTCGACCCCCTCCTGGATCCGTGCGCCTCCCGAGTCGTTCAGCCCGATGACGGGCGCTCCCACCTTGACGGCGAGGTCCATGATCTTGCAGATCTTCTCTGCGAAGGCCTTCGAGAGGCTGCCGCCGAAGATCGTGAAGTCCTGGCTGAAGACGAAGACGAGGCGTCCGTTGATCGTCCCGTGGCCCGTGATGACGCCGTCGGTCAGCGGCTGGTCCTTCTCCATGCCGAAGTCGGTGCAGCGGTGGGTCACGAACGTGTCGAACTCCTCGAAGCTCCCCTCGTCGAGGAGCTTCTCGATCCGTTCGCGGGCCGTGTACTTGCCCTGGTCGTGCTGCTTCTGGATGCGCTTCTCGCCGCCCGCGAGATAGGCGGTCTCGCGAAGGTGGGCGAGCTCGAGGATCTTGTGTTCGATGCTCATTCGGGGGCTCCGTGCGGCGGCGCTTCGAGTCCCGGACGGGAGGGTCCGGGGGCGCGGCCGGCGACTGGCCATCGTAGCATCGGGACGGGGGGTGAGACCCGCTCGATGCGTGTTCAGCGTGGTCGGTCCCTCGCGCGCCAACGTGCCTGCTGCCCGGCTTCCGGACCGCTTCCGTCCGGATTCCGGGGACGCGCGGCGCGTATCATCACCGGTCGGAGTCGATTCGATGAAGAGAGCTCTTCCCGTCCTCGCCCTCGCGGCGCTCGTCCTGTCCGTCCCTGCCTTCGCGACCACGGTCGATGCGGACGTGGAGGCGCGAGTCCCTGCGCTGTCAGCCTTCCACGAGGTCGTGTATCCGCTCTGGCACGACGCCTGGCCGAAGAAGGACGTGGACGCCCTCGTCGCGCTGGCGCCGAAGGTGAACGCCGGAGTCGAGGCGATTGCCAAGGCCGAGCTGCCCGGGATCCTGCGCGACAAGAAGGCGACGTGGGAAGGGGCCGCTTCCCGCCTGAAGACGATTGCGGGAGAGTACGACGCCGCCGCCGGGAAGAAAGACGGGCCCGCCCTTCTGTCCGCCGCCGAGAGCCTTCACTCGCAGTTCGAGAGGATGGTCCGGATCATTCGGCCGGTCCTCAAGGAGCTCGAGGCCTTCCATGCGACGCTCTACGTTCTCTACCACCGCCAGCTCGACCCGTTCGCTCTCGAGGGCGTGTCCCAGTCGGTGAGGACGCTGAAGGAGAAGATGGGGCCGCTCTCGGCGGCCGCTCTTCCGGACCGGCTCGAGGCGAAAGAGGCCGCGTTCGTAGCCGCGCGGGCTCAGCTCGCGACAGCCGTCGACGCCGCGGTCGCCTTAGTCGAGGGAGAGGACGAGAAGGCGATCCGGGGCGCCGTCGACCTTCTCCACACCCGGTATCAGGAGGTCGAGAAGGTCTTCGACTGACGGCCCAGTCTCCCGCGCGGGGCGCCGAAAGGCGTCCTCCATGCCGCGGGGCAGAGGTGAGGAAGGAGAGCGCCCGCCCGCGCCGGCCCTCTCCGTCAATCCTCCGGCTTTCGCCTCTTCAGGCGGTGGCGAGGACCCCGTGGACGTCGCAGTGGCCGTCGTGCGGGTGGTGCAGGTGCCCGTTCACGAGATAGCCGACGTGGTCCCCGTGGGGGATGGCGGGGTGGCCGCAGGCCGGGCCGTGGACGTGGTCGGGACCGTGCCCGTCACAGGTGTGGCCGCCGGTGCAGGCGGCCGGATGCTCCTTCTCGACCGGGATCACGCACTCGTCGACGTGTCCCTCGTGCGTGTGGTGGAGATGGCCGTCGTGGACGTAGTCCACGTGGTCCCCGTGGGCGACCGCGACGTGGCCGCAGCCCGTGCCGTGAACGTGCGGGTGATCGGCGTGGGTGGCGTGGGTCATTTCTCCGTTCCTTCCTTCGGCGCCCTCTGGCGCCGGCGATCCTCGTCCGCGTGGGCGAGTGTTTTTCGGACGAGCTCGACGACATGGTCGTCGGCGAGCGCATAGAGGACGTTCTGCCCCTGGCGGCGGCGACCGACGAGGCCGGCCGTCAGGAGAGTCTTGAGGCGCTGGGAGACGGTGGGGAGGGCGCTCCTCGTGCGGGCGGCGAGCCCTCCGACGGTGCACGGGCCGCTGGAGAGAAGCGCGCAGAGGCGAATCCGCTCCTCGTCTCCCAGGGCGCGGTGGATGCGGGCCGCGCTTGCGAGTGCGGCGCTCGAGCCCGGACTGGCCGCCCCGCGGGGACGCCCAGACTCCCTTGCCTGCGTCGTCCGCTTCGCGGAGGGAGGAGGCGGTGTTTCGAGACTCAAAGGTTTCATGAACTGTTGAACTATATCCCGGACGGCGCGGCGCTTCGAGGACAAGGTGTCCACTCACTGGTTCCGATGGTCCCGACCCTGGTCCCCTGGTTGCGCGGGCACCCGCCAGGGTGTTACATGGAGCCATGCGCCGACCCTCCGTCCCACCTTCGCTTCCCGTCGCCCCCACGAAGGGAGCGGGCCCCCTTTCACGCCTCGAGGCCGCCCGCATTCGTGAGGAGCTTCGAGGCAAGGGGCTGAAGGTGACGGCGCCGCGAGTCGCGGTGCTCTGGGGGCTCCGGGGCTCGAAGGCTCCGGTCTCGCACGGCGAGATGGCCGACCGGTTCGAGGAGGCGGGCTGGGACCGGGCGACGGTCTACCGGAACCTCCTCGACCTCGTGAAGGCCGGCCTCGCGCGCCGAATCGACGTGGGGGACCACACCTGGCGGTTCGAGGCCGTGGTGGTCGCCGGAGGGGGCTCGGAGCATCCGCACTTCCTGTGCAACGAGTGCGGCGCCGTGGAGTGCCTCGCGGACGTGACGCTCGCCGGGAAGGGCCGCGACAAGGGGCCGAAGGCGCTCCGGCGCGAGAACGTCGAGATCCTCCTCCGGGGTCTCTGCGACCGCTGCATCTGACACCCCGGCTCCGGTCGACGCGATGCGGGATCGGCTGCATCCGCGCGCGTGATGTAGTTGCAAATGCATTGCACGTGAGATAGAAAAGCACCGGCTCGACGGATCGCCGGGCCGGAGGCGGCATGCATCTCTCCGAAGGAATCCTCCCGGCGGCGCAAGCCGCGCTCTGGGCGGCGGTGGCGACCCCGTTCGTCGCCGCCTCGGCGGCGACGCTGAAGAAGCGTTCCCTCGCGGCGGCGCCGGCCGAGAAGGCGCTCCTCTCCACCGGGACGGCCCTCCTCTTCGCGGCGACGCTCCTGCCGATCCCGGTGCCGGTCGCCGGGGCCACGTCGCACCTCTGCGTCACGCCGCTCCTGGGCCTCGTCCTCGGGCCCTGGACGGTGGCGGCGCCCGCAGCCTTCGTCCTCCTTCTCCAGGCGCTCTTCTTCGGTCACGGCGGCCTGACGACGCTCGGAGCCAACTCCCTCACGCTCGGAGTCGTGGGGCCCTTCGTGGCGGCGGGCCTCTGGTGGCTCCTCCGGCGATGCCGCGTGTCCGCCCCGCTCGCGGCCGGGGTCGCCTGTGGCGTCGGGCAGCTCTCGGTCTACGTGGCCGACGCCGGGATCCTCGGCGCGGCCCTCTCGGGGGAGAAGAGCTTCGGGTTCTGGGCGGTCCGGGTCCTCGCCGGCTTCGCGCCGGTCCAGCTCCCCCTGGCCGTCCTGGAGGGAGTCCTCTCCGCGGTGCTTCTCGGAGCCCTCGCCCGGCGGAGGCCGGAGCTGGCGCCGGCCGCGTGTCGGGGTGGGGTGCGGACCGCGTCCGTGACCGCCCTCCTCGCGGTGGCGCTTCTCGCCTCTCCGGCCGCGCTCGCGAAGGAGCCTCTGCGGGGGCTCGACGAGGCGGTTTTCGACGAGACGGCGCGGGCCGCCGGACGGGCGCCGAGGCCACCGGTCGTCGATCTCGGCGAGGAGGTCCACACCGCGCTCCTCCTCGCAGCCGGGTTCTGCGCGGGCTGGGTGACCTCCCGGGGTTTCGCGACGCTCCGGCACGATCCGCGTTCCCTGGCGGAGAGCGCGGGAGAACCGAGTGCACCGTGATGCCGCGTGGACGCTCTTCGACGGGGAACGGGGAGCGAGCGCCCTTCGCGTCGCGGCAGCGTTCTCCGCGGCGATCGTCAACGCGACGGCGACGACGCCGGTGATCCCGGCGCTGGTCGGCTTGGCGGCGGTTGCCCTGCTCCTCGTCGAGGGCCTCCTGGCGCGGAGGGCGAAGGCCCTCGTCCTCGCGGGGGCCTGGGTCGTCCTCCTCGCCGTGCCCGCAGGGCTCGTCTCGGGAGACCGGACCCTCGCCCTCCTCCTCGCGTCCAAGCTCGGGGCGGGTGTCGCCGTGGCCGTCTGGACCGGATCGACCCTCTCGTGGCCGGGATTGCTACGAGCGGCCCGGTCCGCCGGCGTTCCCGAGGGGGCACTCGACGGGGCCGACCGGATGGTCGGGCAGGGGCTCCTCCTCGCCTCCGAGGTCGAGAGACGCTACGAGTCCGCCGCGCTTCGCGGAGGCTTGCGTCGAGGGGAGCCTCGTATCGACACCTGGGGGCGCGTCGTTGCGGGAGGGGTCGAGTCGGCGTTCGAGAGAGCCGTTCGCCTCGAAGAAGCCCGCGTCCTCCGGAGAGGTCGACGGTTCGCCGCGGTGGCTCCCGAGGCGCCGGCGCTGTCGTTCTCTTCCGCCGGCGTCCGCAGCGAGGACGGCGCGGTTCGCGTCGGGCCGGTCGACCTCGAGCTCGGTCGGGGCGAGTGGGTCGCGGTCCTCGGGCCGAGCGGCTCGGGAAAGAGCTCGCTCCTGGCGGCGGCCGCAGGTCTCCTCCCGGTGGGAGAGGGGAGACTCGAGCGCCTCGGCGCGCCCGTGGCGGGAGGGTCCCTCTCTTCCAGAGTCGACCGCAGCGTCGCCCTCGTCTGCCAGGATCCGGCCGATCAGCTCCTCGGCTCGACGCCCCGCGAGGACCTCCTCTGGGGGCTTCTGAGGGCCGGCGTGCCGCAGGACGAGGCGTGCCAGAAAGCCGAGGCGGCCCTCGAGGCGCTCGGCATCGGGCTCCTGGCCGACCGGCCGGTCGCGCGGCTCTCCTTCGGCGAGAGGAAGCGCGTGGCGTGCGCCGCCGCGCTCGCGGTCGGACCGGAGCTCCTCCTCCTCGACGAGCCGACGAGCGGCCTCGACCCGCGCGCGAGCCGCCTCCTGGCGGACGCGGTCGAGGCGGCCGCCGCCTCGTCGGGCGCGGCCGTCCTCTGGGCGACGCACGACGTCTGCGTCCTGCCGGCACGCGTCCGCCGCGTCCTTCTCCTGGGTCAGGGAAAGGTCGTCTTCGACGGTCCCCTTTCCGAGGGTCTCTCTCCCGACCTGCTGCAGAGAGCCGGCCTCCTGGCCGATTCGTCCGAACGCCGGGGCCACGGCCCCTCCCAAGTCGCCGACGTGGAGGTCGCATGACGACCCGTCCGAATGCCCTGGTTCCCGTCACCGTCCTGACCGGCTTCCTCGGCTCGGGGAAGACGACGCTTCTCAACCGGATCCTCACGGAGAAGCACGGGAAGAGGATCGCCGTCATCGAGAACGAGTTCGGCGAGGTCGGCATCGACCAGGCGCTCGTGATCGGGGCCGACGAAGAGATCTTCGAGATGAACAACGGGTGCATCTGCTGCACCGTCCGGGGGGACCTGATCCGGATCGTCGCCAGCCTCCTGAAGCGGCGCGACCGGTTCGACTACATCCTGGTGGAGACGACGGGCCTCGCCGACCCCGGCCCCGTCGCGCAGACGTTCCTGGTGGACGAGGACCTCAAGAGGAGCGTCCGGCTCGACGGGATCGTCACCCTCGTCGACGCGCACCACGCGGGCAAGCACCTCGCCGAGACGCCCGAGGCGAGCGAGCAGGTCGCCTTCGCGGACGTGATCCTCCTCAACAAGACGGACCTCGTGACGGAGGCCGAGGTCGAGGCGCTCGAGCGGCGGCTCGCGCGGATGAACCCGGCGGCGCGGATCCACCGGACCGAGCGCGCCGTTCTCGCTCTCGACCAGGTCCTCGACATCGGAGGATTCAACCTGTCGCGCGCCCTCGAGGTCGACCCGCTCTTCCTCGAGCCCGAGTACCCGTTCGAGGCGGTCTCGGTCTTCTTCCTCCAGGACGGGGAGCACGAGCTCGTCCTCGACCACGGTCCGGACCCGTCCATCGACCTGCTCGTCCTTCCGCTCGACCGACCCACCCTGCCCGACGCGGAAAAGACGCTCGACAAGGCGGTCTCGCTCTTTTCGGCCGACCGGCGCCGGCCGGCGTCGAGCGGACCCCTCGTGCCGGACCGCCTCCGCCGCCTCTCGCTCGGCCCGAACGGAACGCGGCTCTCTCTCGCGATCCCCGACACCGGGGCCTGGGCCCTCCTGACCGAGCACCGTCCGGACGAATACGCGATGCGGGTCGAGCGGTCCGGCGAGGTCGTCGCGCCCGAGGTCGTCCGGGTCTTCAAGCCCGACCACGAGCACGACGACCGCGTCTCGTCGGTCGGCATCGACCTGCCGGGGGCGCTGGCAGAGGCGAAGCTCCAGAAGTTCTTTCAGAAGCTCCTGCGGGAAAAGGGAACCGACCTCTACCGGTCGAAGGGAATCCTCTCGATCGCGGGAAACGACCGGAGAGTCGTCTTCCAGGGGGTCCACATGCTCCTCGAGACGAGCCAGGGAGCGGCCTGGGAGGACGAGCCGCGGCACAGCCGCGTCGTCTTCATCGGCAAGGACCTCGACCACGCCGCGATCCGGACGGAGCTGGCGAAGTGCCTCGCGCGATGACCGCGGGAACGTCTGCCGTCCAGCTCCCGAAGCGCGCCTCGGCCCAGCCGGGCGGCTGGGTCGGCGAGCTGCTCTTCTCTCCGTGTGGCCGATATCTCGCGGCGCCGACGGCGGACGGGCCGGTCCACGTCTTCTACTCCGCGGGGCTCGTGACGCACTCCCTCCTCGACGGGCACGTCCCGGGGACGACGACGAGCTCGTGGAGGCACGACGGCGAACGTCTCGCCACGGGCGGGCAGGACGGCAGCGTGGCGATCTGGGAGTCGGCGAGCGGCCGGCTCCTTCACCGGGTGCCGTGCGGCGGCTGGGTCGCGCGCGTGGCGTGGAAGCCCGGGGAGAACCTTCTCGCCGTGGCGGCCGGCCGGTTCCTGCAGCTTCGAGACGGGGACGGTGGGCTGGTCCGCACGTTCGAGGAGCATCCGAGCACCGTCTCCGACCTCGCCTTCGGACCGGGGGGCCGGGAGATCGCCACCGCGGCCTACAACGGGGTCCTGCGCTTCTCGCCGGACCGGGAGAGCCCGGTCCAGAAGCTCGACTGGAAGGGCTCGAGCCTCGTCCTGGCCTGGAGCCCGAACGGGAAGCACATCGCGACGGGCGACCAGGACGCGACGGTCCACTTCTTCTACGTCGGCTCCGGGAAGAACTCGATGATGTCGGGGTACCCGTTCAAGGTGCTCGAGCTCTCCTGGGATCACCGGGGCCGCTTCCTCGCGACGGGCGGAGGGCCGGAGGTGATCGTCTGGGACTGCGCCGGGAAGGGACCCGAGGGCTCGAACCCGATCGTCCTTCAGGGCCACGAGGAGCGCGCGACCGCGGTGGCCTTCCAGCGGCGGGGCTCGATCCTCGCCTCGGGCGGCGCCGATGGCGTCGTCGCGCTCTGGGAGCCGGCCCGGACCAACCGGGTCCTCGCCGTCGCCACCCTCGGCAGCCGCATCGCCTCGCTCGACTGGAGCCCGGATGATGCGTTCCTCGCGGCCGGGACCGAGAGCGGGGAAGTCGTCCTCTTCGAGAGGCCCTGAAGGGGCTGCGAGCCCATCTCCGAGGTGGTCCAGGAAGGGCCGGCGGTACTCCTTCGTAGCGCGGGCCGCGGCGGTGCGACCGAGCCGCGCCCCGCGACGAAGGACGGGGCTACGCGCCGTTGCGCCGGGAGTGTTGGCGCGGGGACGCGGCCCGGCCCGGCCGGACGAGGCAGGCCTCGAGGCCCCGGAAGAAGCGGTCCCACGGGACGCGGCGGCCGATGACGACGAGCTCGCCCGTCTCGGGCGGAGTGGCGGGATACGCCTGGAGGTCGAGGCGTCGTGGCACCCACTGGAGCTCGTGGAACCCTTCGCGCCCCATGGGCTGAACGAGACCCTTCGCGCGGAAGACGGAGTTGTAGCGGCCGAGGAGGCGCTCGAGGGCCTCGACGTCGACCGGCAGCTCGATCCGGCAGGAAACGCTCGAGAAGCCGCGCGTGGTGTCGACGACAGCCTCCCCGTTGCCGGAGGGCGCGGCGGAGAGAAGGCTCGGCGGGGCGGACTCGAGGAGCGCTGCCGCAGGAACGTCGCCCCGGACCGAGCGGTAGACCCTCACCCCGGGCCGCATGGTCCCGAAGCGCGTCGCGAGGCCGTCGGCGGCCCCGGGGACGGCGAGGTCGAGCTTGTTGAGGACGACGGAGGAGACGTCTCTGAGCCGAACGGCCTCCGGGCCGAGGGTCGCCTCGAGCTCGACGAACCGGGACGTGTCGACGACGAGGAAGACCCCCGCGAGGGTCCCGCGCCGGCCTCCGTTCGCGGGAACGAGTGCCCGCCTCACCCCGTCGACGACCTGGCCCACGTCGGCGATGCCGGTCGTCTCGACGAAGATCTTCGACGCTTCGGTCTCGTCGAGGAGGCGGCGGACCGACCCGGTCAGCTCGTCCGACAGGTCGCAGCAGATACAGCCGCCGAGCAGGGTGTGCATGTCCATCTCGCCGCCGGCGCAGTCGTGGAGCATCCGGCCGTCGACGTCGATCGAGCCCATCTCGTTCATCACGACCCCGGGCCGGGACCCCAGGGAGATCTCGTGAGCGAGGAGCCGGCCGAGGAGGGTCGACTTGCCGCTTCCGAGGAAGCCGCCGACGACGTAGACGGGGACGCTGCTGGCCTGCTGGGTCATGTTGTTTCCTTTCCGGCGGTCGCCCGCAGGCGTGCCGCGTTCGTTTCGTGGCTGCTCCCGGCGACGATTCGCCGGTCGAGCCGGGGTCCGCTTCGGGCCGGTCGAAGCCAGCCGGGGAAGAACGGCACCGCGACGCCGATTCCGGCGCTGCGGCGGTCCGGGGACCATAGGAGATCGAGCTTGCAAATGCAATGAAGTTGCGACAGCATTTCGAGGACGGCCCCATTCGGCCGAAAGGAAGCTCGCCATGGAACAGGTTCAAAGCGGCAAGGTGAAATGGTTCAACCCCTCGAAGGCCTTCGGATTCCTCACGCTGGCCGACGGGAGCGACGTCTTCGTCCACAAGCGGGCGATCGCCGACGGGCGGGAGTGGCTGGTCGACGGACAGGGCGTCGAGTTCGTCGTCCGGCGCGGGATGAAGGGCCCGGAAGCGAAGCAGGTGCGTGTGACCGAGGACGTCGCCGAGGTCCCCGGGCGTCGCCTGCGGGAGATCGAGGAGGGCCGGCAGAGGAGTTCGTCCCCGCGAGAGGATTTCGGACGCCCCGGCCCGAGACGCGCGAGAGGGTCCTACGACGGGCCGCTCCCCTCGGGCTCCGTTCGCGCCCGGGTGGCGAACGTCGACCGGAACCGGAGCTTTCTCTTCGCGTCGGTCGAGGAGCACGAGTTCGACGTCTTCGTCCCCTCGGAGATGTGGAGCGGGAGCGGCCGGGAGCCGCGCCCCGGCGACCTGATCCGCGTCACCTGCGAGAGGTCCGCCCGCGGTCCCCGCGCCACGGCGTTCGCGTGGCGTTGACGGCGAGGATCGCCCGATCGCCCGAGACCGATCCGGCCGAGGCGGTGATTCGCCGCCTCGGCCGGTCCGGGAGCAGGGCGTGAAGCCGATCTCCCCGACCGTCGTCGCCGGTCCCTCCGGGGCGGGAAAACGCACGGTGCTTCGAGATCTCCGGCAGGACGCCGCCGGGCTGCGCCCCGGGCTGCTCGTGCACGGCGGGGAGAGCCGGCCCTCAGCGCCGCCCGAGGCGCGGTGGAAGGGTCTCTTCCGTCTCCCGCCGCTGGAAGGTGCGACCAGAGCCGGAGCGACTCAGGATCGCGGGGCCGTCCGTCAGGATCGCCTATGGCGGGCCGTCTGGGCCGATGGGAGAGGCGAAGGCCGTTTCATCCCTCGCCTCCGAGAATGCCGCTGACTTCGCCCGGCTCGGGGAAACGCCCGGTGTCCCTCTTGGAGTAGACGAGCTTTCCGTTGGCGACGACGTCGAAAACGCCGCCTGAGCCCTTCCTCAGCTTCGCGTCGACGCCGAACGCCTTCTTCAGCTCGGCCGCCAGACCGGCGGCCCTCGGCTCGTAGTTTCAAACCACGCAGTAGGTGATCTCGACGTTCATCGCGGCCTCCCGGGCCTGGATTCTAGCGAGGTGGGTCGGGCTGGAACTCCTGGCGCCGGGCCACTCGGGCCTGGAGCAGCAGAAACGTCAGCGTGGTCACGACGCCCGCGAGCATCACGAAGAGCTCGACCCCGGGTCCCCTCGAGCCCGGTCTCGAAAGCAGGAGGGCCACCAGGACGGGCGCGACGAACTGGTTGGCGAAGAGCCCGGCGAAGACGAAGCGGTTGGTCCAGCCGCCGGCGAGAAAGCGCCACAGGAACAGCCTGGGGTTCGAGATGACCGCGCTGGCCGCGTAGAGCGCCATGAACGCCATCTCGAGGAGCGAGATGCCCACCCGCTGGTCCGCGTGGACGCTCAGGTAGGTGGGGTTGCCCAGGAGATAGCCGAGCAGGCTCAGCCCGCCCGGAACGAGTGCGAGGTGGATCAGGAGGTCGTCCATGATGAACGCCGACCGCGGCGTGTCGCGCAGAGCGATCACGAGATCGTAGGCGCAGAAGAGCACCAACCCGATGGACGTCATCGCCGAGGTCAGGACGATTCCCGGAAAGCTCGCCCAGAGCTCGGGCGGTGTCGTCGCGAGCATGACGATCGACGACACGTTGCCACCGAGGACGAGGCCCGTCATGGCGAGGCTCAGCGCCATGGGCCAGGTCTGGAGGTGAAGGCGGGCCTGCCGGACCGAGACCATGAGGAGCAGCGAGAAGGCCGTGAACGCCGACATCACCGGCGCAGCCGGTGTGTAGAAGAAGGGGCTCCCGACGAGCCACGCCACTATGACGCCGGACGCTGCGACCGCGAGCACGAGGTCGATGGCGGTCGTCCATTGCCGCCTCGAGGCGCCGATGGGTACGTGGTCGCTCGGAAAGTCGTCCTGCATCGCCGGCCCGAATCGTACCCGGCCGGGCGGTGCGACCGGGACCTATGATTCATCGTTCCCACCGTTCAGGGGCTGTTAAGAAATCGTGAGGAGAACCGTTTCATGGGTGACGACCCGACGAAGGAGGCTCCCGTGAGCGCGGTTCGACCGGTACCCAGATCCAGCCCCCCGGAGGCCCTCGAGGCGCTCTTCCGAGAGCATGGGCCGCTCGTATTCCGGACGGCGTACCGGGTGACGGGCCGCGCCGCCGACGCGGAGGACGTCCTCCAGACGGTTTTCCTCCGGCTCGCCGGTCGCCCCGACCCTGGAGGCCTCGGCAGCGAGCCCCGGGCGTACCTCCGCCGCGCGGCGGTGAACGGCGCGCTCGACCTCGTGAGGTCCCGGGCCTCCGCGGCGGGAACGGTCGCCCTCGAGGATCACGGCGGAGACGTCGAGGCCCGGGGAGGCCTGCCCGACGCGGCGGCCGAGGCGCGGGAGCTTCGCGTCCGCCTCCGCCGGGCCCTCGCGCGCCTCGCCCCCCGCGTGGCGGAGGTCTTCGTCCTCCGGGCTCTCGAGGGCATCCCCAACCGGCAGATCGCCCGCCTCCTCGGGTCGTCGCCCGCGGTCGTCGCCGTCCAGTACTTCCGTGCCCGAACCCAGCTCCGGAAGGAGCTCCTCACCGCAGGCGGAGGCCCGTCATGAAGAACGACATCCTCGACAAGGCCGTAGAGGCAGTCCAGAGCCAGGAACCCGATCCGGGCGCCGTCGACGCGGCGTTCCATCGCGTCGGTCTCGCGATCGCGAGCCCCGTGGCGTCGTCGCCCGTCGACGAGATGCCGCTCGTCCTCCGCGGCTGCGCCGACATCCAGGCCCTCGTCCCCGCGTTCGTCGGCGGGCAGCTCTCCCCGGCGAGGACCCTCCTCGTCGAGGACCACACCCGATCCTGCGTCCCGTGCCGTCGCGCGCTGAAGGCCGTCCGCTCCGGGCTGCCGATGAACGCCCCGGCCGTGGCCGAGACCGTTTCCATCCGGCGCCGGCCGGTGGCCGCGATGGCCCTTGCGGCGTCGCTCCTTCTCTGCGCGGTCCTCGGCACGCTCTGGTTCGTCGGCTCGTCTGCGGCCTCCGGTCCCGTCGCCCGCGTCGACATCGTCGACGGGCTCCTGCTGGCCCCTGCGGCAGGGACCCGGATCCCGGCCGGCACCGAGCTTCTGGGTGGGCAGGCCGTCCGAACCGGCCGCTCCGGCGGTGCCGTCCTCGTTCTCGCCGACGGCTCGCGCATCGAGCTCGCGGAGAGGTCCCAGGTTTCGATCGCCCGAGGCGTCGGCGGGACGACGGTCGCGCTCGCGCGCGGCCGCGTCATCGTCCAGGCCGCGAAACAGCGGGGCGGCCACCTTTTCGTGAAGACGTCCGACTGCCTCGTCTCGGTCACCGGGACGGTCTTCTCCGTCGCGCAGGGAGCGAAGGGCTCGCGCGTCTCCGTCCTCGAGGGAGAAGTCCACGTCGACGACGGCCAGGGCGAGAAGATTCTCCGCGGGGGAGACCAGACGTCGACGAACGGTGCCTCGACGCGCGTCGCTCTCGAGGACGAATTCGGCTGGAGCCGCGATCGCGTGGCGCTCCTCGAGCTCGCGGGCGAGGTGGCCCGCCTGCAGAAGGAGCTCGCCGCCGTGCCGGCCGCATGGTCGGGAAGGACCTCGACGCGGCTCCTCGACGCGATGCCCGACGGAACGGTCGTCTTCGCCGCCGTTCCGAACGTCTCGGGGACCGTCGCCGACTTCTACGACGCCCTCGCCCCGCGCCTCGCGTCGAATCCGGTCCTGGCCTCCTGGTGGGGCGAGGGCCCGGGCGCGGCCCAGCGGCAGGCGGAGGTGAAGCGCCTGCTCGGCGCCCTCCGGACCTGGGGCTCCTACCTCGGCGAGGAGGTGGCGGTCGGCATCGGAACGAAGGCGGACGGCCACCCTGGTGCGCCTCTCGTCCTGACGACCGTCGTGAAGCCCGGCTTCCGCGCGTTTCTCGAGACCGAGCTCGCCAGGAGCGGCGGCAACACCCACGTCCGGATCGTCGAGAACGCTTCGGACGCACCCTCGGGCGGAGGCGACGCCCTTCTACTCTGGCTGCACGACGATCTCGTGGCCGCGGCCGTCGACGGAGCGACGCTCGCTCGGCTCGAATCGGCCCTCGGCTCGCCGGGCGAGTTCCGCGGCGGGACCTTCCACGCGAGGCTCGCCGACGCCTATCGCGACGGCATCGATCTCCTCGTCGGCGTGGACCTGAAGGCGTTCGTCGAAAAGGCCGCCTCCGCGGCGGGCGACGATCCGCGCGCGAGCGAAACGCTCCGGATGAGCGGCCTCCTCGACGTCGAGCACCTGATCGTGGAGCGTCGCTCGGCGTCCGGCTCCTCGAGCGGCCGGGCGGCCCTCACCTTCGGCGCCCAGCGCCGCGGCCTCGCAGCCTGGCTCGCCGCCCCGGCGCCGATGGGGTCCCTCTCGTACATCTCCTCCGGCGCCGCCGGGGCGGTTGCTCTCGTGATGAAGGAGCCCGCGCTTCTCGTCGACGACCTGTTCGCGACCTTCACCTCCGGACACCCGGAGTTTCCGGCGAAGCTCGCCGCGTTCGAGGCGGAGCACGGATTCCGCGTGAGAGCCGACCTCGCCGAGACCCTCGGCGGCGACGTGGCTCTCGCGGTCGACGGGCCGCTTCTCCCGACGCCGGCCTGGAAGGTCGTCGTCGAGGTTTACGACGCCCCGCGCCTCCAGGCGACGATCGAACGCCTCGTCTCCCTCGCCGACGCCGCGGCGCGCAAGGAAGGGAAGCCGGGAGCGAGGATCGTGTCGGAGGCCTCCGGCGGCCTCACGGTCCACGCGCTCGTCCTGGGAGATGGCACGACTCCGCTACAGTACGCGTTCGTGGACGGCTACCTCGTCGCGGCCCCGCAGAAGGCGCTCCTCGTCCGCGCGGCCGAGAGTCACGCCACGGGGGACACGCTCCTCACCGCGCCGAAGCTCGTCGCCCTCCTTCCGAAGGACGGCCCGCTCGACTTCTCGATGCTCGCGTTCCAGGACGTCGGCGGCGTTCTCGGTTCACTCGCCCGTTCCCTCGGAGCGGCGCCCGGATCGGCGGCCTCGGACCTCTCCTCCTCTGGCGCATCTCTCGCCTGGGGCTGGGCCGAGCCCTCGCGCATCGTCTTCGGCTCCGCCGGGTCCGGGCTCTCCGACCTCGGCTCACTCGTGGCGGCCGGTGCCGCGCTCCAGCCGCCCGCGAGCGGAGGCCGGTGACCGCGTTCCTCGAGCTCGACGGCCTCTCGGTGCGGCTCGGCCGGCGGGAGGTGCTCCGGGACCTCCGGGGCACGCTCGCCGGCCGCTCCATCGGCCTTCTCGGGCCGAACGGGGCGGGGAAGACGACCCTGCTCCACACGCTCCTCGGCTTCTTTCCGCCGTCGGCGGGGAGGGCCCGGCTGGCGGGCTTCGACGTCGCGAAGGAGAGTCGCGAGGTGCGGCGCGCGGTCGGCTACATGCCCGAGAACGATGCGTTCGTCGCGGGGATCTCGGGCGTCCGCTACGTGACCATGTTCGCCGAGCTCTCGGGCCTCCCTCGGGCGGAGGCGCTCGAGCGCGCGCACGAGGCGCTCTTCGCGGTCGGCCTCGGCGAGGTCCGCTACAGGACTCTCGAGACCTACTCGCTCGGCATGAAGCAGCTCGCCAAGCTCGCGCAGGCGATCGCCCACGGGCCGCGGGTCCTCTTCCTGGACGAGCCGACGAACGGCCTCGACCCGCCGGCACGGCAGCGGATGCTCCGGCTGATCCGCGAGATCCGCGAGGCAGGGGAGATCCGGGTCATCCTCTCGTCGCACCTCCTGCGCGACGTTGAAGAATGCTGCGACGAGGTCCTCATCCTCAAGGACGGGCGCATCGCGGCCCTCTGCAACCTGGAGGAGGAGCGGCGGGCGAACCGCAGGCTCGTCGAGCTCGAGGTCGCGGGCGGCAGCGGCGACTTCTCCGAGGCGCTCGTCGCCCTCGGCTGCAGCGTCGGGCCCGGAATCCGCCGGCGGCTGAAGGTCGTCCTCCCCGAGGGATTCGGCTCGAGGGAGCTCTACCGTCTTGCAGGCGAGAAGGGGGTCCAGATCCGGCATCTCGCCTACCAGCGCGATTCCCTCGAAGAGATCTTCCTCAGGGCGATGGAGGGCGAGCCGTGACGGTTCGGACGCGCCGATTCCGCCCCTTCGACGGGACACCGACGTCGACGCTCGCGCGGGTCCTCGTCCTGCCGCGCTACGCGTGGAAGGAGGCCTTCTCGGGGAAGCTCGTCACGGGAGCGTTCACCGCCTCGTTCCTCGCGCCGATCGGCGCCCTCGTCCTCGTCTGGCTGAAGTACAACGTCGCCGCCCTGGTGCGGACGCCGTTCGCCGGGGGGATCCCGCTCGCGATCGACGCGCAGTTCTTCGGCTTTCTCCTCCTGACGCAGTCGTACTTCGCCTTCGCGCTGACCCTTTTCGTCGGCCCCTCCCTCGTCTCACCCGACCTCGTGAACGGGGCCCTGCCGCTCTACTTCTCCCGGCCCCTCGCACGCTGGCAGTACGTGGCGGGCAAGCTCCTCGTCCTCGCCCTCCTTCTCTCGGCGATCACGTGGGCCCCGCTCCTGCTCGTCTTCGTCCTCCAGGCCTCGCTCGCGGAGGCGGGCTGGCCTGCCGCGAACGCCGGAATCGCCGGCTCCATCGTGCTCGCCTCGCTCCTTCTCGTCCTCTTCCTCTCGCTCGTGTCGATGGCCGCGTCCGCCTGGGTCAGGAACCGTGCCGTCGCGCGGGGCCTCCTCATCGCTCTCGGGGTCATCCCGGCCGGCTTCGGGGAAGCGATGAACGGGATCCTCGACATCGAGTGGGGCGGCGTCCTCAACATCGGACTCGCGTGGGGCCGGGTCCTCGAGGGGCTCTTCGGCATTCCCGTGAGGGCGGGAATCCCGCTCGTCGGGGCCTGGGCGAGCCTCCTCGTCACGACGGCCCTCGCGCTCCTCCTCCTCCGCCGGAAGCTCCGCGCCTTCGAGGTGGTGCGATGAGCGCCGGGGCGGAGAAGGACCTTCTCGTCTTCGAGGACGTCTCGAAGTTCTACGGGGAGGTTCTCGGCGTGGACCGTGTGACCCTGTCGATCCCTCCCGGCATCACCGGCCTCGTCGGCCCGAACGGCTCCGGGAAGACGACCCTCATGAACCTCGCGACGGGTCTCATCCGGCCGACGCGGGGCCGGGTGAGCGTTCTCGGCATCCCGCCGGACGACCCGGAGCGGCTCTTCGCCGCCTGCGGCTACTGCACGGCGTTCGAGGCGTTCCCGCCCGGCGTGACGGGCCGCGCTTTCCTCGAGGGGCTCCTCTCTCTCAGGGGGGACGGCATGGTGGCGGCGCGATCTCTCGCCGGGAAGGCGCTCGAGCGCGTGAACCTCGTCGACGCCGCGGGGCGGAAGGTCGCCGGCTACAGCAAGGGGATGAGGCAGCGGCTCCGCCTCGCCGCGGCAATCGCGCCGGACCCGCGGGTCCTCCTCCTCGACGAGCCGCTCAACGGCCTCGACCCCATGGCTCGCGCCGAAGTTCTGGAGCTCTTCCGCTGCCTCGCCGCCGAGGGCAAGCACGTCGTCGTCTCGAGCCACATCCTCCACGAGGTCGACCTCCTCGCGGACCGGGTCGTTCTCGTGAAGTCGGGGTACGTCGTGGCCGAAGGCGAGTCTCACGGTCTCCGCGAGGAGGTCGTCGAGCGGCCGATGCAGGTCCTCGTCCGCTGCGACCGCCCCGGCGCCCTCGCGGCACGGCTCTTCGCCGAGGGGCTGACGACCGAGGTGGAACTCCACGAGGACGGCCTCGGGCTCCTCGCGAGGACCCGGACCCCGGACCGCTTCTTCCTCGCGCTCAACGGCGCCGTCCTCTCGGACGGAATCCAGATCGAGACCGTGACGCCGGCCGACGACGACGTAAAGGCGGTCTACCGCTACCTCATCGAGGGCGGGGAGGGTTCGTGAGCGAGCGCCGCGACGTTCGCATTCGTCAGCTGAAGGCCGTCTTCTTCCTGGAGTTGAAGCGCCTCCTCCGGGGACGCGAGGCGCGGGCGGCCCTCTTCTTTGCTGCAGCCCCGTTCCTCCTCGCGCTCGTCGCCCAGACCGTGAGGGACCACGCGGTCGTCCCGGGACGGGTCGAGAAGGAATTCGCCCTGATTTTCCAGAACCTCGTCCTGCAGGGGACGCTCTTCTTCGGCACGCTCTTCGCCTTCGGCGGGCTCCTTCGCGGCGAGCAGCTGGCGAAGACTCTCCACCACCTCTTCCTCGCGCCGGTCCGCCGCGAGGTCGTCGTCCTCGGGAAGTACCTCGCTGCGCTCGCGGTGACCTCGGTCGCCTTCGCGGGCTTCTCGGCCCTCGCCTACGTGACGCTCCTGACGGGCGCGGGAAGCGGCGCGGCGACGGCGCACCTGGCGTCGGGGGGCGCCGGGCGGCTCCTCGTCTACGCTCTGGTGGCGGTCCTGGCCTGCGCGGGGTACGGCGCCGTCTTCCTGGTCTTCGGGCAGTGGGTGAAGAACCCGATCTTCCCCGCGCTCGCGTTCTGGGGCTGGGAGCACCTCAACTTTCTCCTCCCCGAGGGGCTCAAGAGGCTGGGCCTGATCCACTACCTTCTCTCGCTCACGCCGGTGAAGGTGCCCGATGGCTTCCTCGCCATCCTGGGCGACCCGTTGCCGGCCTGGATCGCGGTCCCCGTGCCCCTTCTGCTCGCCACGGCGTTCCTCGTTCTCTCGGCGTGGAAGGTGCGGCGGACGGAGGTCGACTACGGGGTCGAGTGAAGGGAGCGCGCCAGTCCGTAGCGCTGGCGGAGGGCTCGATCCTCGTTCTGGAGCGCCTCGGCACGGGTGCGAAGCGTGTTGGCGCGGCTGGCGACGTTCGCGAGCGCGGCCGCGGGATCCGGCGACTCCATCGCGCCCTTGAGCGACCGGAGCATCTCCAGGGCTTCGTCGAGACTCCCGAGGGTTTCCCTGTGATGAGTGGAACACGCCTCGGGCGGCCGGAGAGCGGCGAGTCGCTCTCTCGCGGCCTCGGAGTCCCGAATCATCCCGTCGAGCCCCGTAGTGTCGCCGCGCGCGAGGGCCGCCGCCATCTCGCCCGCGATGCTCTCCGCCCCGCCGCTCACGTTGGCCGGCTGGATCTGGTCGACCGCATCGAGGTACTTCGCCACGGCCACGGAGGCCGGATCGACGCCGCCCGGGGAGCTGCCCATGGCCGGTGCATCGCCGGCGGCGGACGGCATCGGGGCCAGCGGGGCACCCTGTGAAAGGCCGCGATCCCCGGGGAGGACCGGAGTGGTCTCCGGGGCCGGGTACGCGCTGACGAACTCCGAGCCGCGCGCCTCCACAGGGGTCGGCGCCAGGGTCGAGCCTCCTGCCGGCCGCGTCTCGGGGCTGTAGGCGGCGGCCTCTCGGGCTCGCGCCGGTCCTTCCGGGGGCGTGCTCGGGGCGGAGGAGCGGCCGAGCAGAAACGCCACCGCGAGGAGAGACCCGGCGGAGACGGCGACGAGCCCGATCAGCAGGCGCTTGCTCACGTGGACCTTCTCCATCGTTCCTCCGGCCCGAGCCGCTCAGCGTGCGGTGAGAGCGTTCGCGAGATCGACGTACGCGGGAGAGCCTGGCGGCCTGGTCGTTCCGGCGAGCCAGAGGCGAACCGGGGTCCGGGGTCCCACGGTAACCCCGAAGCGGCTCTCGTCGGCGGCGATCTTCACGGCGAGCCAGGACCGGAACTCGTCCAGGGCGGCGACATCGGTGTCGTCCGGCGGCGAGCTCCGCGCGGAGGCGAGCGTCACGTGCGGGCGGAACGCCGCGTCGTACGTTTCGGGCTTCTTCAGCCCGAGCCGGTTCAGCTCGCCCTTTGCGGCGACGAGGGCGGTTTCCCAGCTCTCGGGAGCGCCGTGCATCTCGACGGCGACGACGTGGCCGCTCCGGCCCATGCGGACGACCTCGGGCCGGAGGGAGACCGTCTCTCGCGGTCCGACCAGCGCGAGGGCCCGGATCGTCTCCAGGTCCTCGCGCTTCCAGCCTGCGCCGAGGTAGACGATCGTGATGTGGAGGTCCTCCACCCTCGTCAGGCGCAGGCCTGGAAAGCGACTCCCGGCCTCGGCGAGGAGCTTCGACCACTCGGCGCCGAGCGGCGTCGCGGCGCAGGGAATCGTCGAGAAGAGCGATCCGCCGGGGTGCCTCTCGACCGCGGGCGGGCCCACGGCCGCAGCGGGCCGGACGGAGCACGACGCGGAAAGCCCGAGAACGGACGCCGCGACGAGGATCGCCGTGGCCGTCCGGACGGCGACGCGGCCCGGGCTTCGATGACTCATCGCGGCTCGTTCAGAAGACCGGCCCGAACTCCCCGTCGCGCATGAGGGCGACGGCGGTGCCGTCGTCGAGGACGAGGTCGACGCTCAGGGGCAGGACGTCGGGCTGCATCTCGGGCACGTAGACCCGGTCGATGTGGACGACCGCCTCGGGCGAGGAAAAGGCGTCGGGGCCCACCTGACCGCCGAAGTGCTCGCTGCGGCCGAAGGCGATGTGGAGGCCCAGCTTCTCGTCGAGAAGGACGGAGCCGATCGGCTTGACGCCGAACGCGGCGAGGACGCCGAGGCCGAGCTCTGCGATGTTGGCGTAGGCCGGTTCCTTCGCGAGGAGAGCGGCCTCTCGGGTGGACTCCGGCCCTTCCGTGAGGACCCCGATCGCCTTGTTCTCGACGACGTGATACCGCACGACTTCCGTGCCGAACTGCACCGGCAGGACCCCCTCTGACCGGCTCGGGTCGCCCTCGACCTCTCCCTCGTAGGGGACGATGTACGACTCGCCCGACGGCAGGTTCCCCGCAACACCGCGCTTCGGAAGGAGGCCTCCGGAGGCGTGGCCGGTGCGGTGGCGGAGGTCGAGGTGGAGCTGGTCCTCACCCTCGGGGTGACGGAAGACGAAGTCGGCGCCGGTGGCCCGGTCGAGGAGAGCCTTCAGGATGTCCACCCGGCGGTTGACCTCGCCGTAGTCGAGCCTGAGCGCGGGGATCATGTCAGCCGTGAAACCGGGCATCGTCGCGGCCCGCATCGGGTGCTTGCGCGCCGCCATCTTGAGAGGGGCGGTGGAGCTGAACTTCGTCACGGCCATGAGCATCGGGTGGGTGTCGAAGACCTCGGTCATCGGCACGGCGGCGGCGGGGTCGAGATCGGCGGCCGTCCGAGGGACGGGGCCGCCCGCGTGGACCCAGCAGCGGTCGGGAAGGTCGCCGTTGTTCGTGTGGACGTTGGGGTAGAGGAGAAGGTGCGTGCGGTAGCCCACGGTCGTGGACTGCTCCTCGAGGAGCTCCGCCCACTCCGTGGCAATCTGGCGACGCCCAGTCCACGCGGCGTCGTCCGGCACCTTCCCGTCCGGGAGGTCGATCATGATGCCGAGAAGGCGGTCGTCGGGCGTGGGCTGGAAGACTCGGGCGACGAGGGCGGAGAGCTCGGCGGCGTTCAGGGTTTCTGGCATCACGGATCCCTCGCGCCGATGGTGCCCGAGGTCGGGGCCGGTGTCGATTCGCGTCGCCCGGCGCCCCGGCTCCCAGGGCGAATCACTTCCCGGGGGCTGAGGTGGAATCGAATCCCGTGATCCGCTGAGCGTCGCGCAGGCGCGGGCCACGCGCCGCCGCGACCGTCGAGCCGTCGCGGGAGACGGCGAAGTCGAAGAGGAGCTGATCGTCCCAGGCCGTCAGCTTCCGTGCCGGGCCGCCCCCGGCGGGCTGGAGCCAGACGTTGGAGCGATCGCCCGGCACGGTGTTGAGGTAGACACCTTCGTCCCGCAGTACGAGGCGTGAGCTCGGGCCGGCCGGTTCGACGGGGACGTCCAGGAGGAGCGGGCCTCCCTCGACGGAGCAAACGCCGAGGCGGGGTTTCTCCGCCGAATCGGCAAAGTAGAAGGCGACCCGTGCACCGGAGGGATGAAGTGCAGGGCGATACGCGACCCCGTCGAAGATCGGCCTCGGGTCGCTTCCGTCGCTCGCGACCCTGACGAGCCGGGGCACGCCTTTCTGGAGCGCGGCGTAGACGAGGAACCGGCCGTCGCGCGAGACCTCGAAGGGACCGAAGAGCGCGTCGCGGGCGACGACGCGGCTGGTCGATCCGCCCCGGGCCAGGGTGTGGATCTCGACGCCGGCCCGGCCCCGAACCACGAAGAAGACCGTCCCGTCGTCCGCGACCGAAGGAAAACCGATCCGGCCTCCTCCCGGGAGCGCGAAGAGCGGGCCGCGATCCGCACCCTCGAGGCCCGCCATCCCGAGGCCGGTGACCTCTCCGATTTCCGACGTGTAGACGAGCTTCCCCTCCGGCGAGAAGGCGACGCCGTCGAGGCCGTCGGCCAGGGCCCGCGTCAACCGCCGGGTTCGTCCGGAGCCGGCGACGGGGGCGGACCAGACTGCCGAGGAGACGGCGCCCGCCACCGAGACGAGGGTCCGGCCGTCGGCGGTCAGCGAGATGATCCGACGGTCATTCAGGTCGTTGGTCACCTTCCGGGACTCGCCACCGGGGTACGAGACGGACCAGATCTGCGTGCTCGGCTGGTCGCTCCCGCGGGCGATGACGAGGAGAGACCGCCCGTCGGGGAGCCATCCACACTGCGCGGCGACCTCCCAGCCCGGGTCGGCGAGTGTCGTGACCTTCCCGTCCTCGACCGCGACGAGAGCGAGGCGCGAGCGGCTCTGGGCCCCTGCGCCTCCCTGGACGCCGACCGCGGTGGCGATATGGCGGCCGTCCGGCGACCACGAGGGTCCCCCGTAGAAGATCCCGGCGACGAGCTCGGGAAGACGAAAGGAGGCGAGCGCCTTCGGGTTCGACCCGTCGGCGTCGGCCACGACGAGAGACGTCTCCTCGGCGGTCGGATGTCGCTGGCGCACGAAAGCGATCCGGCGGCCGTCGGAGGAGAAGGTCACCGTGGAGTCGATGTCGCCCAGGAGGCGCCTCGGGGCCCCGCCGAGCGTCGAGATCGAGAAGAGGGCGCCGCGCGGCTCGGCGTCGCTGCGGTGGGAGAAGTAGATGGAGTTTCCGTCCGGCGTGAAGGCGTGCCCCCAGTAGGCGACGGGCTGGTCGGCGACGAGGCGAAGCGTCTGGCCGCCGGCGAGCTGCTGCAGCCAGAGGCTCTGGAGGCCCTGGTCGGACTCCACGTAGACGACGTACCGGCCGTCCGGGGAAACGGAGGCGCTGATCACGTTTCCGGAGTTCGTGACGGGCGTGATCCGGAGAGCGGTGTCCCGCACGCGCTCCGCCGGGGAAGGGGTCAACAGCCGGGCGAAGCCGAACCCCGCGACGATCCCCGCGGCAGCGGCGAGGGCGAGAAGCCCCCCTCGACGGCTCCGGCCGGGCGCCTGCACGGCGATCTCGGCGGCGGCCCCGCGAGCCGGTTGCTCGAGGGCGAGCCGGGCTTCTCCGATGTCGCGGAGACGCCGCTTCGGGTCCCGCTCGAGGCACCGCTCCAACAGCCGCCGGTCCGCGGCTGCAAGATCCTTCGGAAGCAGGCTCCAGTCGACCTCCTGCCGGAGCACCGCGGCGAGCGTGTCGCTGACGGTCTCCCCCGCGAAGAGGCGGCGCCCCGTGAGCATCTCGAAGAGGAGAACGCCGAACGCCCAGATGTCGGCCCGCCGGTCGACCGTCCTGCCCCGCGCCTGCTCCGGTGCCATGTAGCCAGCGGTGCCGAGGATCACGCCCATCTGCGTGCCGGGCGTCGCGGTGAGCGTGGGGGAGTCGACCATCGTCGGCGAGCGGCCGAGGTCGGCCGCGGAGGCGCGGGTCCCCGATCGGTCCATCGCCTTGGCGAGGCCGAAGTCGAGGACCTTCACGTTCCCCTCGGGCGTGACCTTGACGTTCTGGGGCTTGAGGTCGCGGTGGACGATTCCCTTCTCGTGGGCTTCCTCGAGCGCCTCCGCGATCTGGCGCGCAATCGATCGCGCCTCGTCGACGGGCATCGGTCCGGGCGCCATGAGGACCGAAAGGTCGTCCCCTGCGACGAGCTCCATGACCAGGGCGCGGACGCCCTCACCTTCTTCGAGGCCGTGAATCGAGGCGATGTTCGGATGGCTCAGCGAGGCGAGGATCTGCGCCTCGCGCGCGAAGCGGGCCAGACGGTCCCTGTCCTCGGTGAAGGCCGCAGGCAGCACCTTGATTGCGATCTCGCGCTTCAGCTTCGTGTCGGTGGCGCGCCAGACCTCGCCCATGCCGCCTTCGCCGAGCTTGGCGACGATTTCGTAGGAGGCTATCCGGAGGCCGGGAACGATTGTCATTGCGCGTCCCGCTGGGGGGTCCGGGGGGCGCCCGAAGGCAAGCCCCCCGGCGAGCAGCCGAGGCGGAGGCCGGGGACGATCACGGCAGGAGGCTCCGTTGGTCCATCACGGCTCCCGCTTCTTCAGCGACCTCCCGATACCCGGGATCCCCTCGGCGAAGAGGACGTCGCTCTCGCCCCAGCCCGCCGAGACGACGACACGGCCGTCGACGGGCGAGATGCCGAACGACTCGATCCAGCGCCTCTCGTCGCTGGCGACGAGAACGATGCGCTGCGTCTGCGTGTCGCGGCCCGGGACGACCGGCTGTTTGAAGAGCGCCGTCCGGCCCGTGGCGGCGACGCCCCACGAGACAAGGGTCTTTCCGTCCGGCATCCAGCGGCTGCGGCCCACGTTGGAGCGCGTGCCCGGGACGGAGAGCTCCGCCACCGTCGCGCCGTCCTCGAGGCGGACGACGCGGACGGACGCCATGCCGTCGCCCGAGCTTGCGGCGCGCACGGCCGCGACCCAGCCCGTCTTCGGCGCGAGCTCCGGCATCGTGAAGCTCCCGGCGAGGAGGAGAGTGGCGTCGCGACCGTCGGGGCGGATCTTCCAGATGCCGGGAGCGGCGGCGTTTCCGGACGAGTAGACGACCCACGTGCCGTCCGCCGACATCGTCGGGTTCTCGGCGTCGACCCCGTCGGAGGTCACCTTGCGCGCACCGGTTCCGTCCGGCTCGGCGATCCAGACCTCGAAGTGGCCGGTCCGGTTCGAGCTCCAGAGGAGGAACTTCCCGTCCGGGCTCCAGTGCGGATCCCAGTCGTCCGCCGCGTCGAAGGTGAGCCGGCGGACCGCGCCCGTGGCGAGCTCGAGCGACCAGAGGTCGAGGCTACCGGAGCGGTCGGAGGTGAAGACGACGCGGCGTCCGTCGGGCGAGAACGCCGGCTGGCGATCTCGGGTGGGGCCGCCGGTCAGCGCCCGTCCAAGGGTCGGCCCTTCCCCGGTCTCGAAGAGGTTCTGGCGTGCCCCTCCGGCGTCGAAGACGAGCGCCCCGGGACCGGCCACCTCGATCCGGCCCGGCAGCGAGCCGAACGAGAAGACCGGAAGCGGGGTCGAGGAGCCGATCGCCAGGCGCATCAGGACCACTTCACCTCGCCCCGCCTGGGAGGGCGACCAGGCAAAGAGAACCGCGTCGTCTCCGTCCCACCGCGCCACGCTGGAGAGGCTTCCGGGCGGATACCGGAACAGGTCGCGGAAGGTGCCCGACGCGACGTCGACCGTGGACAGGACGCGGGAGGCGATCGTGTTCACGCGCGCTCCCTCCTGGACCACGAGACGTTTCCCGTCGGGCGACCACGCGACGCCTGTGAGGTTGCCGTTTCGCTCCGCGAGGACCTTCTCCGTTCCCCCGTCGGCCGAGATCAGGACGAGCTGGCTGCGCTCGCCCAGCAGCCGCACGAGGACGATCTGCCGTCCGTCGGGCGACCAGTCGGCACCGGTGACGTTGACGGCCAGGCGCCGGGGTTCGCCGCCGACGAGCGGGACGCGGTAGAGGTCCCGTCCGGCGTTTGCCCCCCTCCCGAACAGCACCGAGCTCGAGTCGGGAGAGATCCGTGGCCCGCCGTCGTTCCCGGCGGTCAGGGCCACTTCCTCGCCGCTCGCGAGCTGCTTCAGCCAGATGCGGGAGGTGCCGTCGCGGTTCGAGACGAAGGCGACGTGCCGGCCATCCGGGGAGATGCTCGCGTTGTTGCTCGTCCCGGAGTAGGTCAGCGAGCGCACGACGGGCGGACGCGCCGGCGGCGCCTGCCACGAGCGGCCGAGCCCGGCAACGGCCAGCGCGCCGAGCGCGAGGCCGGCCCCGAGCCAGGCCAGCCGCACCGGCCAGCCGGCGCCAGGCTTCACGCCCTTCCGCCCCGCTTCGGCCGGCGCGCCCCCGGTCTCCGTCCGCCCGGCCAGGACGTCGTCGAGGACGATCCGGGCGTCGGCGATGTCGTGCAGACGGCTCTTCGTCTTGCGCTCGAGGCAGCGCCGCAGGAGCTGGCGGATCTCCTGCGGCGTCCCGGCCGGAAGCGTCGCGAGGTCGATCTCGCCCTTCAGCACGCCCGCGAGCGTCTCCGGCACGCTGTCGCCCTCGAACAGCCTCCGTCCCGTCAGCATCTCGCAGAGGACGACGCCGAACGCCCAGATGTCGGCGCGCTTGTCGACGGCGTGCCCCTTCGCCTGCTCGGGCGCCATGTAGGCCGCGGTGCCGAGGATCACGCCGACCTTCGTGCCGGCCGAGGTCAGCGTCGGCGAGTTCATGAGCGTCGGCGAGCGCGCGAGGTCCGCTCCCGACCCCGAGCCCGCCTCCGGATCCATGGCCTTCGCCAGGCCGAAGTCGAGGACCTTCACCTTGCCGTCCGCTGTGACCTTGATGTTCTGGGGCTTGAGGTCGCGGTGGACGACTCCCTTCCCGTGGGCTTCCTCGAGCGCTTCGGCGATCTGCCGGGCGATCGGGAGAGCCTCGTCGAGAGGGATGGGCCCGCGCTTCATCCGCTCCGAGAGGTCCTCCCCCTCGACGAGCTCCATCGCGAGCACCCGCTGCCCCGTGATCTCCTCGAGGCCGAAGAGAGTGGCGATGTTCGGGTGGTTGAGCGAGGCCAGGAGCTTGGCCTCGCGCTCGAAGCGGGCGAGCCTGTCGGGTTCGGAGGAGAAGGCCGGCGGAAGCAGCTTCAGCGCGACCTCGCGGCCCAGGCGGGTGTCCGTCGCGCGCCAGACCTCGCCCATGCCGCCCTCGCCGACCTTGCCGGTGATCTCGTACGGGCCGAGGCGGGTTCCGATCATGAGAAGGCGGCCTCGGTCACGGCTTCGGAAGCTCCGCGTTCCAGTTGAGGACGAGGGTGACGACCGAGGCGTCGCTCGTATCGATCGGCTCGGCGACGAGGAACCGCTTTCCGTCGGGGGTGACGTCGTACTGGCGCGCCGGAGCGAAGTTCCCCGGCATGTCGAAGAGCCGGCGCACCGCGCCGACCTCCAGCACCGGCTTGCCGCCGTCGACCTCGGCGGCGTAGAGGCCGCGCCCGTCGCGGTAGTAGACCTCGCGACTGTCTCCGCGCCAGGCGGGCGTGGTCCCCTCTCCCTGAGAGACCTGCCACTTGCGGCCGGGCACCGGGAAGCTCGTGACGTAGACCTCGTCGCGGCCGGTCTCGTTCGACTGGTAGGCGATCCAGCGCCCGTCGGGCGAGAGGGCGGCGTTGGTCTCGTTGAACTCCGCGGCGACGAGCGGGCTCGGGTCGCCCCCCGCGGCGGGCACGACGACGATGTCGGTGGGCATGCTGCCGCCGAAGGCCGTGGCGACGATCCGCTCGCCGTCGGGCGACCAGCCGTTGGGCGAGAGGTCCCGGGGCCCGGCCGCCACCTTGCGCGGCGGCTGGGTGCCGGCGACCGGCGCGGTCCAGAGGGCGACGTTGCTCCCTTCGCGGGCCGAGCCGAAGGCGAGGGACTGGCCGTCGGGAGACCACTGCGGGGTCTGGTCGGCGGCCGGGTCGAACGTGAAGCGGGAGCGCAGGTCGCGGCGGACGTCGTAGATCCAGATGTCCGGCGCGCCGCTCTCGGGATCCGGGATGTGGACCGCGACGCTGCGCCCGTCGGGAGAGATGCGGGGGTAGCGTTGCGGCGTGGGCTCGCCGAGGGCGCCGAGCTCCTTGCCCTCCCGGTCGCGCCAGACGAGTCTCACGTTCGACGTGCTCGACCCGGTCTGGTAGGCGAGCGAACCCTCGGCAGAGGCCGTGAAGACCCCGACCAGCGCCCCGGGGAGCGTGAGGACGCCTTCGACGATTGGCACGGCCTCGCCCGAGAGGCGGCGGGTGCCGGCGTCGAACGGCTGGGCCATCAGTGTCGACGCGCGGACGAAGAGGAGCCTCCCGGAGGCGTACTCGGCGTTCGAGTCCGCGGCCAGGAGAGTCACGGGTGGACCGCCCGAGAGAGAACCGATCCGGATCTCGGCGCCCTTGGCCTTGCGCGCGACGAAGAGGAAGTGCTCGCCGTCGGGAAGGAAGCGCGGGTGCCGGTGGCTCGAATCCCCCGACTCCTTGACGAGCGTTGTGAGGGGCTTTGCCTCGCCGCCGGCCGCCGGGACCACCATGACCGGGCCCGTCGCGGAAGGAGCGAAGACGACGAGGTCGCGCGGGCTCCAGGAGCCCCCCTTGCCGAGGTCGGCCCTCGCCAGCGTCACCGGCGGGCCCCCCGCGAGCGCGATCTTCCGGAGCTGGCTGTCGGTGAAGAAGCCGATCTGCTTCGAGTCGGGCGACCAGAAGGGGTAGTGGGCGTTCTCCGTGGCCGGCAGCTCCCGAGCCTCGAGCGCGTCGACGGCGCGGACCCAGAGCGCGCGGCGGCCGTCGGCTCCCCGCAGGGTGAAGGCGACGTGCCGGCCGTCGGGGGAGAGAGCGATCGGGCCCGGCCGCGTGCTCTCGAGGTAGAAGGCCGCCTTGGCCGGCGGCAGGATGGAGGCGCGGACGACCTTCGGCGGGGCCGGCCGGTCGAGCGCGACGAAACCGCCGAGAGCGAGGGTCGTGAGGGCCAGCGCCGCGAGGCTGGCGCGCAGCGGCCAGAGCCGTGGCGCCGGCGGGGCGACGACAACGGGCACGGCGGGCCCGGCCGATCGCGGCATCTCGTCGCCGGTCGTCCCGGCGAGGACCTCGTCGATGACGATCCGGGCGTCGGAGGCGTGGTGCAGCCGGCTCTTCGCCTTGCGCGCGAGGCAGCGGCGCAGGAGACGGCGGATTTCGGGAGGCGTCGCCTCGGGCAGCGCGGTGAAGTCGATCTCCCGCGTGAGCACCGCGGCGAGCGTGTCGGGCACCGTCTCGGCGGCGAAGACCATCCGCCGCGTCAGCATCTCGTAGAGGACGACGCCGAAGGACCAGAGGTCCGCGCGCCGGTCGACGGCGGTTCCGCGAGCCTGCTCCGGCGCCATGTACGCGGCGGTGCCGAGAATCATCCCCTGCACCGTCGCGCCGAGCGTCAACGTCGGCGACTGCGCGAGCCGCGACGAGGGGCCCGACGCCGTTCCGACGGGGTCCATCGCCTTGGCAAGGCCGAAGTCGAGGACCTTGACCTTCCCCTCCACCGGGGCCTTGATGTTCTGGGGCTTCAGGTCGCGGTGGACGATCCCTTTCTCGTGCGCCTCTTCGAGCGCCTCCAGGATCTGGCGCGCAATAGTGAGGCTCTCTTCGAGGGAGAGCGGGCCGGCCTCGAGCCTCTCGGCGAGCGTCGGGCCTTCTACCAGCTCCAGCACCAGCGCCCGCGTGCCGTCCGACTCCTCGAGCCCGTAGATCGAGGCGATGTTGGGGTGCTGGAGCTGGGCGAGGAGTTGGGCTTCACGCTCGAACCGCGCCAGGCGTTCCGGATCGGCGGTGAACTCCGCCGGCAGCACCTTGATCGCGACCTCGCGCTTCAGCTTCGTGTCGGTGGCGCGCCAGACCTCGCCCATGCCACCTTCGCCGAGCTTCGCAGTAATTTCGTAGGCGCCGAGGCGCATGCCGGACGTGACCATCATGATGCGCGGCGGATTCTACGGATGGTCCTGTCCGGAACCGCAATTCCGCTGAAACCTGGCCGGCCCGGGGCCCCAGCGAAAATCACGGGGAGGGTCAGCGCCTCCCGGCCTTGCGGCCGCCAGGGCTGGCGCTGACCCTCCTGGTTCCCCTACGACTCGAGGAAATCGTCCTGTCGTGTCGTGGTGTGCCGGACTACGCCAGCATCCCCCTGCGCAAGGCGAAGAGCGCGCTCGCCGCCACCAGCATCGCGAGAAGGCCGAGGCCGACGCCGTCGAGGGTCGGGATCGCCGCTTCCCCGGCCGTCAGCGTCGCCGACGAGGCATTGTTCCCCGGCGTCGGATCCGTCGTCGTGCCGGTCACGTTCGCGCTGTTGACGATTGCGCCCTGCTGAACGACCCGGACGGTCAGGTTGCACGATGCCGAGGCGCCCGCGGCGAGGTTGCCCACGTTCCAGGTGAGGGTCGGGCTTGCGAAGACGGCCCCGCAGTCATTGGAGACGTAGATGAGGCCGGCCGGGAGGGTGTCCGTCACCGTCACGCCCGTCTCGTTCGAAGGTCCCGCGTTGCTCACCGCGAGGGCAAAGGTGGCGTTCGCGTTGACGGGGACGGTGCCGATCGTGGTCAGAGCCTTCGTCAGCGAGAGGTCGGCCGACACCGTGACCGTGTCGGTGTCCGTCGCGCTGTTGTTCCCCGCGTCGGGATCGAACGTCGCGCTTGCGATCGTCGCGGTGTTGTCGAGGGTGCCGGCCGCCGCCGGGCTGATCGTGCAGGTGGCCGTGTAGGTCACCGAGCTGCCGGCCGGGAGATTGAGCGCCAGGTCGCTGATGCTGCCCGCTCCTGCAGCTGTATTGCCCGTGGCGCCGCCCGAGGCGACGCTCGTGTAGGAAACGCCCGTGCACGCCGCCGGGAACGTGTCTGTCACGCTCGCCGGGCTCGCGGCAGTCGGACCGGCGTTCGAGGCCGTGATCGTCCACGTGGTCGCGCCGCCGGCCGCGACGCTCGTGACTCCGTCCGTCTTGGTGATCGACAGGTCGGCCGACGAGCACGTGAATGTGACGAGGTCGAGCGACCAGCCGTCGAGGCTGCCGCCGTCGCCGGCCAGGTCGTCGGAGATCGTGATCGTCCAGGTGCCGTTCGGGTCCTCGCCGATGAAGGCCGCGAGCGCCTCCTCCGGGACGAGGGGTGAGGCGAGGGTCAGGTTCACGTAGGCGTGGTCGGTCACGACCCCGTCGTTGGTGGTGTAGGGCACCTGCCCGCCGGGGTTCGCGGCGTCGTCCCAGACCGTGCCGTTGAAGACGTTGTCATTGCCAGCACCGTTGTCGGTGGTCAGTGTCACGGTCGTTCCGGCGGGCGAGGTGATCGTGACGTCGAGGTCCGCCGCGAAAGAGTGGGTGATGAAGGTCGTCAGATTGACGTCCAGAATCGATGTCGGAGCGCCGGAGACGACGAGCGTGGAGGTGACGACGGCCGGTCCCGTGGGAATCGCGACGGGCGTGGACTGGGTCACCGCCGGTACGGTCGCCGTGATCGGTGCATTGGGAAGGGTCGTGACGGCGAGAGACCAGCTGTCGAGGTTGCCGCCGTCGCCGGCGAGGTCGTCGGAGATCGTGATCGTCCAGGTACCGTTCGGGTCCTCGCCGATGAAGGCCGCCAGCGCCTCCTCCGGGACGAGGGGCGAGGCGAGGGTCAGGTTCACGTAGGCGTGGTCGGTCACGTTCCCGTTGTTGGTGGTGTAGGGCACCTGCCCGCCGGGGTTCGCGCTGTCGTCCCAGACCGTGCCGTTGAAGACGTCGTCGTTGCCCGCACCGTTGTCGGTGGTGAGTGTCACGGTCGTTCCGGCGGGCGAGGTGATCGTGATGTCGAGGTCCGCCGCGAAGGTATGGGTGATGAAGGTCGTCGCATCGAGGTCGAAGAGGTACGGTCCGGCCCCGGAAACAACGACCGTCGAGGTGACGACGGCCGGACCCGTCGGAATGGCCACGGGCGTGGCCTGCGTGAACGTCGCCGTCGTCGGGCTGCACCCGGCCGGCGTCGTGGGGACGACCTTTGCGCGGAGCCGGCGGCTCGCGGTGGCCGACGGACCCGCAACCTGGCCGGGGTCGTCGCCGCCCATCATCGCGGAAAGCTCGCGGTACCGGCTCTCGGCCACCAGGTAGCTCGCCTCCGCATCCCGGTTCGCCATGACCTGCGGCTTGAGGGTGGTCATCTCCCCGGCGAGGCGGATCATCTCGGCGTAGGTCGCGTCCTTGTCGATCGCAGCCGAGGCTGCAACGGCGCCGACGAGCAGCGTGGCAGCCAGAAAGAAGGCGGTACCGAGTCGGGCCAGCCGCAGCGGTCCCGGGCGTCCCACGCAGAAAGCTCTCAGCGTCATGGTGAACATTCCTCCTCGCGAGGGCAGATCATAGACTCAACTCCCAGCGCCCGTTTCGATTTCCTGACAGTCCGGTTCGAGCTACGAGGTCCGGGCCAACGTCAATTCGGCCTCTCGAACTCCGCCAGCCAGATGTCCGACTCGTCGGTGCTCTCCTGCGACGCGAGAAAGCGCCCGTCGCGCGAGAGGGCGGCCGAGCCGATCTCTCCTCCCTCGAGGGCGGTGACGAGAGTCCGGACTCCGCCTCCCTCGAGGTCGAATAGGCGGATCTCGCGGTTGCTCACGAGGAGGAGCCTGCGGCCGTCCGGGAGAAAGAGGAGGGTGCCGGCGTCGCCCGTCGGGACCCGCCGGTAGGAGCGGTCCTCGAGGCTGTAGACGGCGCCGCCCACCGGGTTGGCCGCAGCCGAGTAGAGCGCCCCGGCGATCCGTCGGCCGTCGGGCGAGAACGAGGAGGGCCAGAAGTCGAGGCCCGCCTCGCCGAGCGGCGCCAGGAACTGCGGAGACCCGACGGCCTTGCCCTCAGCGATCTCGATGAGGAACGGCCCATCCGCGTCCGTATTCCCCGCGCCGAGCCAGCGGTTGTCGGGGGACCAGAACGGATTGAAGACGCTCGTCGTCCGTCCGGGCAGGACTTCGGTGAGCCCGCTGCCGTCCGGCCTGATGAGGGCGAGCTTTCCCGGCCACCGGTTCGTCTGGAACGCGATCCAGGCTCCGTCGGGGGAGAACACTCCCTGGCGATCGCGGTACGTCCCATCGGTGAGCTGGCGCATCGCGCCAGCGGGCTCGACGAGGACGAGGCGCTGGGGGAAGCCGGAGTCGTCGAAGAGCAGCGTGGCGCCGTCCGGGGAGAGGGAGACGGGGCCGTTGGCTTCGACGGTCCCGAGCGGAGCCTCGCGAGGAGGTCCGGCGATTCTTCCGGCGGCGGGATCGAAGGGCGCGATGCGGACCTTGGCTCGGACGTTGCGATCGACGAACGCGATCCGGCGGCCGTTCGCCGACACGGAGAGGTACCCCACCCAGCTCGAAGGGGCCGTGACAGGCTCCGGCGCGCCGAGCGGACGGCCGGTGACCGGGTCGAGGTCGATTCGCCAGAGGTTCATCGTCCCGCCCCTGGAGCTCGCGAAGAAGAGGGACCGGCCGTCCCCGGACCACTTCGGGCTCCAGTCGACGTGGGGGTCCGAGAGGAGACGCACGGCGGCGGCGGGTTCCGACTGCGAGCCGTCGGCGGCGACCGTGAAGAGGTCCCGGGCGGACGTGGCGTCATCGAGGCCCCAGAAGGCGATTCTTTTCCCATCCGGCGACCAGCTCGGCTCGACGGCGTCGTGGGAGGAGAGGAGACGCCGCTCGCCCGTCTCGAGCTTCACGGCCCAGAGCGGGCTCGTGGTGGTTCGGGTGAACGGGCTCCGGAGCTTCTCACCGGCGATCGCGAGTTCCCTGCCGTCCGGGGACCAGGCCGGGTTGTAGCCCTTGTCGGTGACCTTCCTCGCGGATTCGCCCGTCGCGCCCATCACGAAGATCCCGCCGCCGGCGCACTCCGAACGGTAGGCGATGCGCCGGCCGTCGGGCGAGAAGGCGGGCTCGTCGTCGTCGGCCTTGCAGCCCGCGGTGAGGTTCACGGGGTTCGTTCCCCCGACCCGCTGCAGGAAGACGTCCCTCTGGCTCCCGACGTCCTTGACGTAGGCGAAGCTCTCCCCGTCGGGCGAGAGCGCGGGCGCCATCTCGCCCCCGGCCAGGAACGTCAGCTGGCGAAAGGCGGCGGGCTGCGTCGGCGCAGCGGCCGGTCCGGGGCTGCGCCGCGTCGCCCAGAGGAAGGGTACCGTTACGAGAACGCCGAGGAGAAAAGCGGTGAAGGGGACGGCCGCGCGCCGGGCCATCGACGGCCGCGGGGTTGCGGGCGACGGCAACGACGCCGTCGCGGTCGGGGGCTGCCAGCGTCCGTCGAGAAGGTCCTCGATGACGATCCGGGCGTCGGCAACGTCGTGGAGGCGGCGTCGCGGATTGCGCTCGAGGCAGCGGCGAAGGAGATCGCCGGCGGGCGCCGGCAGGCCGGGCGGGAGCAGGGTCCAGTCGGGGTCCGCGCGCAGGACCGCGGCGAGCGTGTCGCTCACGGTCTCCCCGGCGAAGAGCCGCTTCCCCGAGAGCATCTCCCAGAGGACGACGCCGAAGGACCAGACGTCGGCCCGCTTGTCCACCGGCTTGCCGCGCGCCTGCTCTGGGCTCATGTAGGCCGCGGTCCCGAGGATCATTCCGGCCTGGGTCCCCTGGCGGGTCATCGTCGGGGAGCGGGAGGAGTCGCTGGAGTCGAGGGAGGCGGAGGGCTCTCCCGAGAGGGCCTTGGCCAGGCCGAAGTCGAGGACCTTGACCTTGCCGTCGGGCGTGAGCTTGACGTTGGCGGGTTTGAGGTCGCGGTGGACGACGCCCTTGCCGTGAGCCTCCTCGAGCGCCTCGGCGATCTGCCTCGCGACGGCGAGCGCCTCGTCGACGGGGAGCGCGCCGCGCGCGAGCCGCTCCGAGAGGTCCTCGCCTGGCACCAGCTCCATCGCCAGCGCCACGACGCCGTCGCTCTCCTCGAGGCCGTAGATTGCAGCGATGTTCGGGTGGCTGAGCGACGCCAGGATCTGCGCCTCGCGGCGGAAGCGCGCGAGGCGCTCGGCGTCCTCGGCGAAGGCGGCAGGCAGGACCTTGAGCGCGGCCTCCCGGCCGAGCTTCGTGTCCCGCGCTCGGTAGACCTCTCCCATCCCTCCCGCGCCGAGAGCCACCCCCACTTCGTACGGGCCGAGCCGCATGCCGGAAGTCATCGTCATCGAACGGGGCGGATTCTAGGGGCGGTCCTGCCCGGAATCACAATTCCCGTGCGTTTCGGTCGTACGGGAGGCGTACGGGGCGTCTTCACCATCCGTCGCGGCTAACGGGCGGTGTTCACCTTCTCCATCAGCCCGCGGTACAACGCCCCGTCGTCCGCGTACACCACGTAGTGTGAGCCTGCGGCCAGCAGCGCCAGCACCAGCCCGAACACCAGGGTCGTCGTCAGGTTCTTCGCCGCGGTCTGCGCCGCCCCGCCGGGGAGCATCTCGTTCTCCGCCTGGCCGGAACGGTAACCGAGGTCGATGACGCCGCGGGATGCCCGGAACACGCCCGCCACGGTCACTTCCTCGCCCTCACCGACCGTCCGCTCCTGGTACACCCAGTGCCACTTCGCCAGCCGGTCGCGGCAGATCCCGCGCCCGGATCTGCCCCAGCTCGACGAACAGCGCCACGCCGAAGAGCGCGAGCAGCACCAGACAGCCTTTCCGCATTTCCGCCCTCCATCCGACCGGCCGTCGGCGGCTCTTTCAGCGTATCCGACGGGAGAGATTCATCGAGCCCCCACCAGCGCCGTCCAGTCGGTGAGGAGAGTGATCGGCGAGGCGTCGCCTTCGGCGAGCGGCTCGCGCACGAGGAAGCGCGTGCCGTCGGCCGAGACGTCGTAGGTCCAGCCGGTGAACTCGATGATCGGGAAGAGCGGCGTGGGGGTGCCGACAGAGATCGTGCCCGAGCCGGTCTCGATGCGCACCGCGGTCAGGACGTTGTCGGGCGTCTTGAGGAGAATCTCGCTTCCCGCCGGGTTCCACCGGGGCTGGGTGCCGCCATCGCGCGACACCTGCACTCTCGATCCCCCGCCGGGGAACGGCGCCACGTAGACCTCGTACCGGCCCGAGTCGTCGGAGGCCCACAGTAGCCAGCGGCCGTCGGGCGAGATCTGTCCGTAGGCGTCGTCGCGGGGCGTGCCGACGAGGACCTTCGTCTCGCCCTTCCCGTCCGACGACCGGAGCACGAGGTCGGCGTAGGCCAGGCGGCTGCGGTCCTCGCAGGTCATCGAGGTGCCGTCCGGGGAGAACGACATGGGCCCCGTGCTGTAGACGCCCTTCAACGCGAAGAGCGTCGTCTCCGAGCCGCTCGCGAGGTCACGGCGAATCAGTGCGGACCCCTCGTCGCCGGACGAGCCGAACGTGAGGGTGCCGCCGTCGGTCGAGAAGAGCGGGTCGCTCTCGTCGGAGCCCGGGCGGGCGAGGCGGGTCTCGGTTCCGCGGACGACGTCGTAGAGCCAGATGTCGGCGTCTCCCTGCGCGTCGTCCACCCGCGAGACCGCCGCCCGGCGGCCGTCGCGCGACAGCGCGAGGCCGCCGAACCCGGAGAGGTTGCCCGGCGTGCCGAGTTCGCCGAGACGGCGTCCGGAGCGGTCCCGCAAGACGAGCCGGCTCAGGTCCCGCTGCTTTCCTGTGAGGAAGACGAGGACGCCGGTCTCGCTCGCCGAGAAGACCCCGTAGGTGAAGCGGCGATTGAAGAGGAGGTCCTCGACGAGCACCCTCGGCTCGCCCGAGAGGACGAGGCGTTTCGGGTCGAGCGGCTGAGCGACCAGGGCGCCGTCGCGGACGTACAGGAGATGGCCGTCGGCGTGGATCGCGTTCGTCGCGCCCTCGAGGAGCCGTCGGGCTGGCCCGGCCCCGCCGAGACGCGCGATCATGACGCTGCCGGCTCCCGTGCCGATGCGCCCCGAACGGTCGAGGTAGACGAAGTGCTCGCCGTCCGGCAGGAACTGCGGGAATCGGTGCGTGCCGGTTCCGATCTCCGCGGCCGAGCCCGTCACCTCCCGCGTCGCGCCACCCCGATCGGAGATCGCGAGGAGCGGGCCCGTGGCGAAGGGCGAGAAGAGGATCGTCCCGTTCGGGCTCCAGGTGCCGCCGCGCGAGTCGCGCGCCGGGGCGAGACGCGCGACGGCGCCTCCCTCCGACGGAGTCGTCGCCATGTGGCTCCAGGTGAAGAAGCCGATCCTCCGCCCGTCGGGGGACCAGAACGGCCGGTAGCCCTCCTCGGTGCCGGGGAGCGGGCGCGCGACCGCGGTCCCGAGGTCGTGGACCCAGATCCGCATCGGGCCGGCCCCTTCGCGCGCGCCGAAGGCGACGCGCCGTCCGTCGGGGGAGACGGCCGGCATCCCCGCGCGCTCGCCGTCCAGCTCGATGGAGACGCCGACGGGCAGCGGAAGCGTGGCGCGGATGACGCGAGGGGCGACGGGCTTCTGGGCGGCGCGTCCGAGGAAGAGGCCACCCGCCGCGAGCACCGCGACCGCGGCCAGGGCCCAGGCGACGACCTCGCGGCTCGTGCCGCGGGCGGGCATCGCGGGGGCGACAGCCGCCTCGTCCGCGACGCCGGCCTCGAGGTCGGAGAGGACGAGCCGCGCGTCCGCCGCGTCGTGCAGCCGGTTCTTCGGGTTGCGCTCGAGGCAGCGGCGGAGGAGCCGCCGGAGCGCCGGAGGAGTCCCGGCCGGCAGCTTCGCGAGGTCGATCTCGCCCCTGAGGACGCCCGCGAGAGTGTCGCTGACGGTATCGGCTGCGAAGAGCGACCGGCCGGACAGCATCTCGTGGAGAACGACGCCGAGCGCCCAGATGTCGGCGCGCTTGTCGACGGCACTGCCGCGCGCCTGCTCCGGCGCCATGTACGCCGCAGTTCCGAGGATGACGCCGAGCTGTGTGCCGTGGGCGGCCGTCATCGTCGGCGAGTTCATGAGCGTCGGCGATCGCGCGAGGTCGGCCGCGGAAGCGCTCCCCGCGGGCGGGTCCATCGCCTTGGCGAGACCGAAGTCGAGGACCTTGACCGTTCCCTCCGGCGTGAGCTTGACGTTGGCGGGCTTGAGGTCACGGTGGACGATCCCCTTGTCGTGGGCCGCTTCCAGCGCCTCGGCGATCTGCCGGGCGACGGATACGGCCTCTTCGAGGGGTATGGAACCGCGCTTCATCCGCTCGGCGAGGTCTTCGCCCTCGACGAGCTCCATGACGAGGGCGCGCACGCCGCTGGACTCTTCGAGGCCGTAGATCGAGGCGATGTTGGGGTGCTGCAGCTGGGCGAGGACCTGCGCCTCGCGCTCGAAGCGCGCGAGGCGTTCGGCGTCCTCTGCGAACGCCTCGGGCAGGACCTTGATCGCGACCTCGCGCTTCAGCTTCGGATCGGTCGCCCGGTAGACGACGCCCATGCCGCCCTCGCCGAGCGGGGCGGTGATCTGGTAGGGACCAATGAGGGAGCCGGGCACCAGCGTCATCGAACGCGGCGGATTCTACGGAGGGTCGTACCCGGAATCACAATTCCCGTGTCGTCGGAACGGAAATCAGAGAGAGAGGTGCGTCGACGGCGATCCCGCCGGCGCCGGCCCCCGGCCTCGTCCGCGAAGAGCCGCGTCCGCGAGAACGGCGAGCGCCGCCGCCATCGGGTAGACCATCGGGTGGAGGAAGCGAAACGCCGAGGCGATCCCCAGCAGCACGGTCGTCGCGAGGAGCCCGGAGCTGACGAGAGCGAGGAAGAGGACCATGGGCCGGATCTCCCGGCGGCAGAACAGCGCCGCGGCGGCACAAACGAGCGGCGTGAGCGTGAGGAGGGGATATCCGTGGCGGGCCGCCCTGTGCCATCGCCTGGCGGGCGTCTCCCCGGGCGCAGCCGCCGAAGCGGCGCCGAAATGCTCCCGGACGAACGCCGCCATCGGGCTGTCGGGCGGGTTGTATGCGCCCTGCTCGACGTGCGTGCGCACGATCCGGGCCGGGTCGCGCTCCCAGTAGGCGAGCGTGTTCCGCCACGCCACGCCCAGGACGCCGGCCGGGTCGCGCCGGAGGGCGCGCAGCGCGGTCCTCTTCGCGACCCCGTTCGCCCGCGCCGCGTCGCCGCCGAGCGCCTCCTCCAGCTGCGCGCAGAAGCCGTTCGGCCTCCACCGGTGGAACTCGCGCTCAGGCATCGTGCCGAGCTCGGGCGGGGAGGCTGCGAGCCGCTCGAGGAGGGCTCTCGCCGCCGGGTCGCTCGCATCCCCGGGGACCAGGACCTGCCACCAGGCCGAAACGAGGAAGAGCCCTTCGGCGTACTGGTAGGCGGGCGGGTGACGGAGGAGGCGTCCTGTCAGGTTCTGATAGGAGAGGTGAACGAGGCCCGTCGCAAGGATCGCCGCCGCCGCATGGAGCGTCACCGCCCGGAGACGCCGCGGCCAGCCCTCTCCAGGGGCCGGGGTCCCGAGCGCGAGCAGGAGAGGAAGGGCGACCGTTCCGGCGAGCGCGATCGGAACGTACACGGTTCGCAGGCTGACGAGCGCGATGCCGGCGACGGCGTGCAGGGCGAGCGTCCCGAGGCGCGGGCGACGGAGGTAGAGGAATGCCAGCGCGACGTAGAGGGCGAGGCCCAGACCCGCGAAGGACTCGGTCAGGACGAACCGTTCCTGGAGGACCTGGAGCGGCTCGAAGGCAAACCCGAGCACCGCCGCGGCCGCCACCGTACCCCCGACATCGAGGTCGACGGCGAGCAGGCGCATCAACAGGCTGCACGTCGCCGCACCGGCGAGAGCCTGGACGGGCACGAGCCACGCGAGCGACCCCGTCCACGCAACGAAGGGCCGGATCAGGAAGCCGTAGGTCCACGACCGCTCCCCGGGGAGATGCCCCTCGACGGCGGTCCTGAGGTGCGTCCACGAGTCGCCCCAGAAGAGGAGAGGTGTGGAATCGACGGCCACCTGTACGACCTTGACGACCAAGGCGACGAGCGTCATCGCGAGCACCGGGTGCTGGCGGGCGAGAGCCGCAACGGCGCGCATTGGAGGGAGCGCCCGGTGGGACCGCGACCTCATTCTCGTGACCCGCTCTCCTCCGATGCCTGGAACATCCATCGACCGGCCTGAGAGTAGCAGCGCCCCGCGAGAGGTCCTGGCGCTCGTTGGTCACCACGCGGGCTCGACGGGATGAGATAGTCCGACCTGTGCACGCTGAACCAGGCTCGAGGTTGACGCTCCGTCACGATCCGCCGGCGCGGCGACCGCGCGGGATCCTCCCGTACGACTTCGCCAAGGTCGGCTTCTTCCTCTTCGGCATCCCTCGGAACGGGTTCGGCTCGATCGACGTCTCCAAGGAGTGCAACCTTCGCTGCTCGCACTGCTATTTCTTCGAGGGGGGAACCGGGGACTCTCCTGCCTACGGGGAGAGGCCCGAGCTTTCCGTCGACGAGTGGATCGCAAAGCTCGACCGCCTGAAACAGGGCGCGTCGCGCCTGGAGTTCCCGTTCCTCCAGTGCACCTGGGTGGGCGGCGAGCCGCTCATCCGCAAGGAGCTGATCGAGCGCGGCCGGAAGTACTTCAGGTTCAACACCGTCGTCACCAACGGCACGATCCCTCTTCCCGACTGGCCGGACGTGAGCTGGTGCATCTCCATCGACGGCGACGAGGAGACGCACGAGCGGATCCGGCGAAAGAAGGGCATCTACAGGCGGGCCATGCGGAACGTCGCCGAGCGGCCCAACCTGAGCGTCACCATCGCCTACTGCATCACGCGGGCGAATGTCGAGTGCCTCGAGCAGGCGGTCATCGACTGGTCCCGCGCGGGTGCCAGGGACATGACGTTCGACTTCTACACGCCGATCGGCGACATGTGCGACGGGAACGACGAGCTCTTCCTGCCGCTCGAGGAGAGGGACGTCGTCCTCGACAAGCTGCTCGCGTTGAAGGCGATCTACGGGGACTTCTTCGTCCTGCCCGAGCGCGCCTTCCGGATGATGAAGTCCGACGTCTGCCGCCAGGTCACGGACAGCTGCCTCTTCGCGAGGAAGGCCTTCGCCTTCGCCCCCGACGGCGTGCGGAAGGAGAAGTGCATGATGGGGCCGAAGGCGGACTGCGACCGGTGCGGCTGCGTCGTGCCGTTCTACCTGGCGTCGCTGACCGACCGGAGCCGCATCCTGGGGGACCTCAAGGGAGAGCTGTCCCATGCCGTTCGGCGGGTCGCGAAAGGGCTGTTCACCGCGGTCCCGGGGTGAGCCGGGCGGCGTGGAAGACGGGACGCCCCTCCCGGCTCGCGTAGCGCCGCGTCGCGAGCCACGCGGCGCAAGGGGCCAGGGCCGGATCGGGGAGGGGCGTCCCGAAGTCCCAGATCAACGCGGCCGGCTCCGGGAGCCGCGAGAGGGTCTCGCAGGAGACTTCCGTGCGTTCGAGCAGGTGGAATCGCTCCGGGCGTTCGAGTCCGAACCTGATTCCCTTCGGTTCGGGCATCCCGTCCTTCCAGCAGCAGCCGACGAGGTAGACGTTCGTCCCGGCCGGGAGGTCGTTGACCCAGCTCGAGACGAGTGCCGCGACAGGGGTGTTGCCGTAGGGGAGCCCGGGAAGGTACTGGAACAGGTACCGGGAGACGTTGAGGGCGAGAACGGCCGCGAGGAGGACGACGGCCAGGATGGCACGCGCGACGCGAAACCGGGTCCCCGCGTCCAGGAGGAACAGGATGCCGCTCGCAACGAGGAGAAATGCGAGCGGCGCCGTGCCGAGAGTGCGCGACGCCGAGGGGATCTCGGCGGGAGATCGCAGGACGAGGAGCGAGGGGACGTGCAGGAGGACGAAGGGGACGAGGATCGCGGGGCTCCACTGGCGTCGCTCGGCCCGCAGCCAGAAGAGGACGCCCAGCAGGAACAGGACGCCGCTGACGGGATCGAGGTGGGGCCGGCCCGCCGGGTTGCTCCGGAACACGCCGTCGCCGTGAACGTGAAGCGAGAGGGCCACCCTCCCGACGTTTCCGAGGAGCACTCGAAAAGCATCCTCCGAGGGGAGGAGCTTTCCGCCGATGTAGCCGCTGAAGAAGTTCGCCGGGTCCCTGGCGACGATCCAGAGGAAAGGGAGGGCGACGACGAGGGCCATCGACAGGTAGAGGCCGACGTCCTTCCAGCGGACGCGCAGGCCCGTGAAGCGCAGGGCGACGAGGGTCATCGCCATGACGGGCGCCAGGATGAACGACTGGGGATACCCGTAGAGCCCGAGTCCCGCGACCGCCGCCGACAGGTACAGGTCCCGCCGCTCCTGCCCGGTCACGAACCGGACCAGGAGCCAGAGCGAAGTGGTCGCGAGGAGGGGGACGACGATCTGCGAGTTCCCGAGGCGGCTGAAGATGAGGAGCCACGAGGAGACGCCGCTCACGAAGAGCGAGATAAGGGCCAGGCGATCGCCGTGAAGCCGGCGGGAGAGCGCGAACGTGGCGGCGAGGACGCCGAGGCTGACGACGACCGAGGCGAGCTTCATCCCGAAGTAACCAGGTCCGGCCACCGCGATCACCGGCATGACGAGGTAGTGGTAGAGAGGTCCGGAGCTGAGAGCGAAGTGGAAGGGCCACTGCCCTTGCCGGATGAGGTCGAGGTACTCGCGGACGATCGCGATGTCCCCGTAGATCTCCGCCTGCAGGGACCGGAGGCCGATCAGCCGCACGGCGACGACCACCGCGAGGACGACGAGGAGGGAGAGGCCGTGGAGTCGGGATCCGAAGGGCGAGGACGGCGTCCCGGGCGTCACGGGGGCCTGGACGCGGGAAGCGCTGCTCATGAGCTACCGGAGCTCGATCTCCCGGACATGTACGTGCGGCGATTCGCCCGCCCCGAGCTGAAGAATCGACAGCCGCAGGCGGGAGACCCGCCGGTGCGGGCCGTCGAAGGACATCCGAACGGTCGGGTCGAGCGGCAGGTCGCGGAACGTCCTGGAATTGACGCGCGGCTTCTCCTCGCCTTCTTCCCAGAGCGAGGCCTCGAGGGAGGCGTCCATCGACCCGAGTATCGCGGTGATTCCCTCGACGGATCGTGGCGTCGGAAAGGTGAAGTCGAGGACGAGGGGATTGGCCTCGAGTCCCCGGGCGAGCGTGGCGGCGTCGCCGTCGAGCAGGCTCATCGCCGAGCCGATGTCGAAGGGAGAGTGGGTGACGGTGAGGGTCTCGCCTCCGACGACGACCTCTTCGGTGACGGGACGGGCACGAAGCGCGCGCTCCTCTGCGATGAGCCGATCGGCGTCGTCGGCGTAGACGAGCCGGACGGCGTAGAAGCCGGGACGACCGTCGGGATAGGGGATCTGGCGCTCGACCCGGACCTCCTTGAACTTGCCGCTCCCGCGCGCCTTCTCGTACTCATCGGCGGGCATCACGAGGATCAGCTCGGGAGGCGTCGGGAGGCGCTTCTCGAGGAACTCGCCGACCCACTGCATCCGGACCCGCGCCTGCTGGGATTCCGTGAGGAAGAAGCGGGCGAACAGCTCGGTCGAGTTCGCCCAGTTCGGGGAGACACCGATGAGGGATTCCGGGAAGTCTTCCAGAAGCTCCGGGACCATCTCGCCGAAGACCTGGGGGGCCCCGTACTGCATCCCGTAGAGGGTGTAGTCGTCGAACCAGACCGGGCCGTTCACCAGGGAGTCCCGCAGCATGGCAAGGCCGGGAATGGTCAGGGCCACGGAGAGGGCGACTGCGACGGCGGTCTCCGGAAGGCGACGAACCGTCCACGAATAGAAGGTCTCGAGACCGATGCCGGCCAGGACCGCCGCCGGAACTAGGAAGGCGAAGACCCGCGTGATCCCGACTTCCGCGAGAGCGGCGCCTGCAGGCGTGGCGAGGGCCGCGAGGAGGAGGATCCGATGTGGCGCCGAACCCCGGTACGCGCTCCACCCGGCGACGCCGACGCCGGCCAGAAAGACCGGGAGAAGCCACCGGTTGATGCGGCCGTATCCCATCATCCGGTGGCGCACGTGCTCGTCGGTCCCGCCGAACCAGTAGGCCGGGCTCAGCCCGCGCAGGTACGTCTTCGCGAACTGCAGCGCCTTCTCTGGCGCGGGCTGGCTCGTGAACCAGTAAGACCGGACGACCCGCAGCTGCCTCCCCAGCGCGTTCGGCGACGTGGCCTGGAAGCGAAGGGCGGGAATGGCGAGGACCGCGGCCAGCGCCAGGGCCCGGAGGACGACCTTCCGGTTCGTCCAGTGGAAGGGGACATCGGTCACCGCCAGCAGGAACACGGCCGCGGCCATCACCATCTGGCCGTTCGAGTACGAGTAGAACGTCGCGGCCCCGAACGCGGCTGCTCCGAACAGGTATCCGGGGGACCGGGTCCGATAGAGGAGGTAGCAGAGGAGGAAGCATGCGTAGAACGTCGCCATGACCACCGGGTCGAAGCCGGTGCGGGAATGGAGAAACCAGGCTGGAAAGAGCGCGAGCAGGAACGGCCCGACCCACCACGGGCGTGCCCTGAAGACGAGGCGCAGGGAGAGGGCCACCGCAATCGGCGCGAGCACGCAGACGACGGCCTGGGTCGCCCGCGTGACGAGGACCGACTTGCCGAAGAGGAGGGCGCCGAGCCCGTGGAAATAGACCTGCAGCTCGGGGCACCAGCGGCCGGGTGCCAGCTCGAAGTAGAGCGGGAAGAACGCTCCGTACTGGTCGCGGAGGCCACGGGCGAAGACCTGCTCTGCGAGGACGGACGGGTTGGCCTCGTCGCAGAAGAAGTAGACGGGGAACCGGGTGATCCCCCAGAGACGGGTGGCCAGGTAGACGAAGAGTCCGAGTGAGAAGAGGAGCCATTCCAGCCGGACGGACCGCTCGTCGTGGGGGAGACTCTTCCCCGCGTCCGTTCCGGCGCCGTTCGCGGGGCCCGAGACGGGCGGCTCGGACGTCGGAGAGGCGATCGGCATCGGCCTGGCGCTCGCGATACTACGTCAGCCCTGCGGCCGAGACGGGGCTCGCCGTCGAATCAGGTCGGGGAGTGGCCCGGGTTCTTTTCCCGGCTCAGCGGAACTGGCGGAGAAGGACCCACGCTCCAGCGGCGACGAGAAGCGCCAGGCCGAAGATGCCGATGCGGCCGACGGCAGGGATCTCCGCGGAGCCGACGAGGAGTCCGGGGGCACCGGTAGCGTCCTGCGCAGCGACGATCGTGTTGCCGGGATCCCGAAGGAGCAGGTCGTAGGCGCCGGGAGGCGGCGCCGGGCCGAGCGGGATCCCCGAAAAAGCGCTCGTCGGGGTCGTGAACGACTGCTGGAGGAGGCACGAGCCGGCGAACGTGCCGCCGATCGTCCAGGTGCTGTTCGGAAGCAGGCAGAGCGAGTAGGTGAGAGCCGTGTCCGGGACAGTTCCCGCCGCGAAGAGGGCCTGCCCCGGGATCGCCGTCGTCACGTTCAGCCCCACGGCCGGTGGCACGGTCGGGACCGGCGTGGTCGTCGTCGTCGGGGTCGGGGTGGCCGTCGGGGTCTCGGTCGAAGCCGGAAGCGGGGTGTTCGTGGGGGTCGCGGTCGGAGCCGGGAGCGGGGTATCTGTCGGGGTCGGGGTCGGAACCGGGAGCGGGGTGTCTGTCGGGGTCGGGGTGGCCGTCGGCGTCGAAGTCTCCGTTGGAGTCGGGGTTGCGGTCGGGGTCGAAGACGGCGTGGCGGTCTGAGTCGGGGTCGAGGTCTGCGTCGGAGTCGGGGTCTCCGTCGGAGTCGAAGTCTGGGTCGGCGTCGAAGTGGGCGTGGCGGTGTTTGTCGGGGTCGAAGTCTGGGTCGGCGTCGAGGTCACCGTCGGGGTCGCGGTCTCTGTCGGCGTCGCGGTCTCCGTCGGACCCGCGGTCGGGGGCGTGGCGACCTGTCCGTAGGCGTTCCCGCTCCCGTTCTCGATCGGTGCGGAAGGGACGATCGTGGCCAGCGCAATGACACCGAGGACCGGCAACCACGCCCAGCCGTTTCCGGTCCCGCGTCCGGTCTTCGTCACTTGGTTCCCCCCGATGGCTGCTCGGACATGTCGCGGATCAGATCATCTCAGATATTCCGGGCCGCGGGATCCCTTTTCGTCCGTCCTCTCCGCCACGAAGAAAGCGCACGACGACCCCGGTATGCCGTCTTCGAGGACGCGAGGCATGAGGATCCGCTCCGTCATCGCGAACAGGGGGCGCCAGGGAAGAACGACCCAGCGCCCCAGGAGGGCCTTCGCCACGACGTTGTGCCAGCCGGCGTAGTGGCCCAGCTCGAGGAGCGCAGTCGCCCGCGGGGAGAGGTAGTCGCGGCGAAGGACGATGCGGAATCCGTGCGCCTCCACCCTTCGCGACCACTCTTCGGCCCGGTACATGTGGAAATGGCGCTGCATCTTCCGGAACCACTCGCGGTACGCCGCTGCGGCCCGGCGGAGGCCGGCGCGGTCGAGAATGCGCCCGACGAGGAGATTTCGGTTGTGGACGTCGTTCGGAACCGTGAAGACGAACGTTCCCCCGGGCGCAAGGACGCGCCGGACTTCCCGGAGGACGGCTTCGAGGTCGGGCATGTGCTCGAGGGCGCAGTTTGCGAGCACGGAGCGGAAGGACCCGTCCCGAAAGGGCATCCCCGCCGCGCTCGCCGCGCCGAGGCTCCGGTAGACGCCGCGCTGCGCCGCCTGCCCCAGGACCAGCGGGTCGAGGTCGATGCCGACGTCGACGGCCCGGAGGAAGACCTGCGCGAAGTGGCCGTCGCCGCACCCGATGTCGAGGAGGGGCCGAGGGAGCGGCCCGTGCTCCAGGAGAAGCCGCCCCTCGATGGTCCGGATGAGCGCCCGGAAGGCGGGGATCTCCCGGAGGTTCTCCCAGAGGAGGTCCCGGGCGGAGCGGTCCGTCACGGGCGAGGCCTCCCGGACCCGGGTTCGCGGCTGGACCGGAGTTCGGCAAAGAGCTGCTCGTAGAGCTCGGCGGTCCGGGCGGTGCTGTAGAGGGACTCGATCTCGCGGGCGGGGCGAACGTACCGGGCGCGGGAGGAGAGCACCCGGATGAGGGAGCCGGCGAGCTCCGCCGGGTCGCCGGTGGGAAAGACCTCTCCCATCCCGGTCGTGAGGACGGGCTGGCGGACGCCCGGAAGATCGCTCGCGACGGAGGGAGTTCCCCGGAGCATCGCCTCGACCTGGACCAGGCCGAACGACTCGGTCGAGTTCAGGCTCGGCACGACGACGACGTCGAGGATCGAGAAGAAGCAGGCCATCTCGCGGGGGTCGAGGACGCCGAGAAACGCCCACCGGCTTCCCTCCCTGTCGAGCAATGGGCGAAGCCGCCTGAGGTAGGCCTCTTCTCCGAGGACGTTCTCGTGCTGCCCGGCGAAGAGGACCCGGACCCCGGGGAACCGGGCGCGAACCGTGGGAAAGGCGTCGAGGAGGACCTCGACTCCCTTTTCCGTCGCAAGCCGGGCTGCCATCCCGATGACCGGGGCGCCGTCGGGGTTGTGCGTGGAACGGAAGGCCTCCACCTCGCCGGGCCCCGGGACGGGAACGTCCACGGGAGGCGGCACGACGCGGACCTTCGAGAGGTACCGCGAGAGGAAGCGGGAGTGCCTCGCGTAGTCGTCGGTGTAGGCAACGATCGCGTCCGCGAGCCTCCCTGTCGCGCGATCGCTGTGGACGACGACGCGGTTCGCGAGGCGGTTCAGGGGCGTGTCGGGGAGCGTGAGGTCGCAGTGGTAGGTCACGACCACCGGCCTGCCGAAGAGGCGCCCGCGGAGGGCGAGCCCGGCGGCGTCGAGCTGCGGGAGGTGGAGGCTGAGGACGTCGTGCTTCCGAACCAGCCCCGTTGCGACGAGGCCGAACGTCGGCATGATCACCCCCTTGCTCACCCGGAACGCCACCGGGACGCGGACGACCGTCACCCCGTCCTTCTCCTCGCGGAGAGGCAGGGCCGGGTCGAACCGCGAGGTCAGAACCGTCACGGCGTGCCCCCGGGCGGCGAGGGAACGGGCGAGGCGCTCGGCGTAGATCGTCAGCCCGCTCGTGTGGGGCCGGTAGTAGGTCAGGGCGACCAGGACCCTCAGGGGGCGGTTCACTCGACGAGCGCCCTGTTCTCGGCGACCCAGTCGAAGAGGCGGCGAACGCCCTCCTCGACGCTGACGTGCGGGGTCCACCCGAGGAGCTGCCGGGCCTTGCGGCAGTCCGACACGTAGATCTTCTGGTCGCCCGGCCTCCAGCCGGCGAACGAGACCGGCACCTCGCGGCCGAGGAGCGACTCGAGCAGCGGACGGAACTCGGTCCAGACGGAGGTCGTCATCTCCGGCCCGCCGCCGATGTTGAGCACCTGCCCGGCGACGACGTCGATCTTCTCGACGGCGGTCAGGTAGAGGTCGACGAGGTCGTCGACCCAGAGCACGTCGCGCACCTGCTTGCCGTCGCCGAAGATCGTGATCGGGCGTCCGCAGACCGCAGCGATGACGAGCCACGCGAGCCAGCCCTGGTCCTCCATCCCGAACTGGCGGGGCCCGTAGATGGCGGACTGCCGGAACACCACGGTCCGAAGCCCGTAGATGCGGGCGAAGTCGCGGACGTACTGGTCTCCCGCCCCTTTCGAGCAGCCGTAGGGCGAGTGGAAATCGAGAGGCTGCGTCTCGGAGATGCCGAGCGGAAGATCGCGGAAGCGGTAGCGCGTCGCATCCTCCGAGACGTCGAGCCCCTCCAGCGCTCCGTAGACCTTGTTGGTCGAAGCGTAAAGAAATGCGGGGCTGCCGCCGGAGCGGCGGGCGGCCTCGAGCGCATTGAAGGTCCCGAGCGCGTTCGCCTCGAAGTCCATCCGGGGGTCGGCGACCGAGGTCGTGACGGCGACCTGCCCGGCGAGGTGGAGAAGCACGTCCTGCCCGCGAGCCGCTTCCGCGAGGCGGCCGGCATCGCGCACGTCCGCTTCCGTGAGCCGGAAGGAAGCGGCCCCGTGGAGCTCCGCGAGCCAGGCGAGGTTCTGCCGGTTTCCCGGCCGGGAGAGGTTGTCGTAGAGGGTGACCTCGTATCCCCGTTCGACGAACCGGCTCGCGGCGTTGATTCCGATGAACCCGGCGCCGCCGGTGATCAGGATTCTCATCGAGCCACGACCGCGACGCGAGGGCGCGTGTTCCGGGCGGCGGGGGAGAAGTGGGCCAAGCGCCCGGACTATACCGCCGTGGACCGGCCCTACCCTCGCCGGTGCAGCCAAGTCCGGTATCGTGGCTCGCGCTCTTGAACGAACCCTCTCTCCTCGACCTCCTGCGAGCGATGGTGACGCGGCAGCGCCTCCTGCGGGCGCTCTTCGTCGCGGCGGCGCTCGGGGCTCTGGTCCTGGCGGCCCGCCTTCTCGCGACGCCGGACGCTCCCCTGGGCCGGCCGCTCGTCCTCGTCGGCCTCGCGCTCGCGCTGGGCGAGGCCGCGCGTCTCGCGGGGCGACCGCGAGGAGAGGTGCCGCCCGCCGACCCTTCGGGCGACCGTGCCCGCCGCCGACCTTCGGCGCGGACCTGCGTCCTCCTCGCCGTCATCCTCCTCGGCGCCTTTTTCCGCCTCGCCTGGCCGGGATGGGACGAGGGGGCGCTTCTCCACCCCGACGAGTACGGGCTCACCGGCACGCTGACCCGGCTTTCCCTTCCAGACAGCGTGACCGAGTGGTTCGACACGCGTCTCTCTCCGATGAGCCCGTACCCGCGTTACGACCTGGAGGGACGGCGCCTGTCCGACAGCGCGCCGGACGGGGCGATGCGCTGGGGGCAGTGGCCACAGATTCTCGTCCGGGGCGCCGCCGAGCTCCTGAGCGGGCCCCCTGGGTCGCCCGGTCCGGACTTCACCCGGTTCGGCGAGCTGCGCCTCCTGGGGCGAAGGCTCTCGGCGCTGGCGAGCGTCCTCACGCTCGGCCTTCTCTTCCTCCTCGCCCGCCGGCTCTGCGGTGTCCGAACGGCCCTCCTCGCAACGGCCCTCGCCGCGCTCGCGCCTCTTCCTCTCCAGCAGGCGCGCTTCCTGACGGTCGACGGCTTCGCCGCGCTCTTCGCCACGGCAGCGCTCCTTCCCGTCGTCCGTATCGCCACCCCGCGTCCGGGCGAGCGCGGGCCGAACGTCCCCGCGGCGTTCTTCGGGCTCCTCTCGGCGATGGCGGTGGCGTCGCGTCTCAACCTCGCGCCGGTCGTCCTCCTTCTCCCCCTCGCGCTCTTTCTCCGCGAGCGAGGCGCGGGGGTCCCGGCGCTCCTGCGCCGCGCCGCGCTCCCGGCCCTCGTGGGGGCGGTCGTCTTCCTCGCCACGTTCCGCGTCACGCACCCCATGGCCTTCCGAGCCCCGCGCGGGGAGACGAGCCCCTTCACGTTCACGCTCAATCCCGACTGGCTCAGGAACGTCGAGCTGGCGCGGTCCGAGTCGTCGCTCGAGGGTTCCTCGCCGCCCTCGGAGCAGTGGGCCGGCCGTGCGCGCTTCCTCTTTCCCACCCTCAACACGTTCCTCTGGGGTCTCGGCGTTCCGGGTGGGCTCCTCGCCCTTGCCGGCCTCGGCCTCGCCCTCGGGGCGGTCGCGAGGGGGCGGGCCCGGGCGCCGACGGGGCCGCTCGTCGCCCTCGCCTGGACGGCCGGCTTCTACCTCTTCATGGCGGCGCGCCCGGTCTCCTCGGTTCGCTACTTCCTCCCGCTCTACCCGCTCTTCGCGCTCTTCGGCGCGCTCGCGCTCGAGCGGCTCGAGGAGCGGCTGCGCGGGCGGTCGGCGCCCCTCGCGCGCGCCGTTTCCGCGGCGGCCGTCCTCCTCGCCCTCGCCTGGGCGTGGGGATTCACCGGGATCTGGCGGCGCCCGAACACGCGGATCGAGGCATCGCGCTTCCTATACGCAACCCTTCCGGCCGCGACGAACGTCGCCATCGACGGGGGCGAGGGACCCCGGCGAGTTCCGGTTCGAGACGGCCGGTCGAGGGTCGTCGGGGAGGATGCTGTCGTCCTCGGCTTCCCCGCCGGAACGGGCGGTTCCCTTTCCCGCGTCGATCTCCCGCACGTGTCCGGGCCCTCCGGCTCCGAGCTGCGGATCGCCATCCGCAAGGCCGGGAGCATGGTCTCTCTCGCGGAGGGAGCCTTCGCCGTCCCGACGGCACCGCGGCATCCGCTCGGCGACGCGGCCTCTGTTTCCCTCGGTCCCCTCACCCTCGAGCCCGGGGGCGGGTACGAGGTCGTCCTCTCCACCCGGGGCGGAGCCGTCGCGATCAACTCCTCCGTTCTCCTCGGCGAGACGTGGGACGAGGTCCTGCCGTGTGGTCTCGATGGCCTCGACGGAGGTCTCTTCGACGGCCGGCTCCTCCCGGTGCGAGGTCCCGACGACGCCGGCAAGAGGAAGGCCGTCCTCGCGGCGGTCGCCGAGGCCGACGCTGTCGTCCTCTCGAGCCCCCGATCGCTCTGGGTGGCTCCCCGCCTCCCGTCGAACTACCCGTTCACGAGGGCCTGGTACCGGGCCCTCTTCGACGGGAGGCTCGGTTTCGCGCCCGCGCCGCCGAGCCCGTTCCAGGCGCCGCTCACGCTCGGCCCTCTCTTCGTCTCGGACGCGGCCGGCGCGGCAGCCTGGGGGCGTCCCCCCGCACTTCCGCTGGAGGGTGGGGGCCCGCTCGCGGCCGAGGAGGCGTTCTTCGTCTACGACCACGCGCCTGTCTGGGTCTTCACGCGCGTGGCTCACCGGAGCCTGGCCGAGCTCGACGCGGTTCTCCCCGCGTCGCTCCTCGACGACGTCGTCCCGCAGACGCCCCGGCAGGCAGGCGCGGCACCCGGCGGGCTGATGCTCCCGCCCGAACGCCTCGCGCGCGACGCGGCCGGAGAGGCCCGGGGCGACGCGCCCTCGCCCGGCTCGCGGCTCAACCGGTCGCCTGCCCTCGCTGTCGCCGCGTGGGCAGGACTCCTCGCGCTCCTCGGCCTCGCGGGGTTCCCGTTCACCGCCACGGCGCTCGGCCGCCTCCCCTCGGCGGCCTTCGCGTTCGCGCGTCTCGCCGGGCTGCTCCTCGCGTCCTGGCTGGCGTGGCTCCTCGCAACGTTTCGGGCCGTCCCGTTCGGAAGGGGCGCGATCCTCCTCGCGCTCGCCGCCCTCGTCGCTGCTTCGGCGGCCCTGGCCTGGCGAGACCGGGCGTTCCTCCTCGAGCTCGCGCGGCGCGAGCGACGGACCCTCGTCGCCACGGAGATCCTCTTCCACGCCCTCCTCGCCCTCGGGCTCCTCCTCCGCTACGGGAACCCAGACCTCTGGCACCCCTCGCTCGGCGGCGAGAAGCCGATGGCCTACGCCTTTCTCAATACCCTCCTCCGGACGACGGAGTTCCCGCCGCAGCACCCCTGGTTCGCTGGCGGGACGCTGAACTACTACTACTTCGGCTACGTCCTCGCGGCCCTCCCGGCGCGCCTCCTCGGCATCGTCCCCGGCGTGGCCTACAACCTCGCCGTCCCGATGTTCTTCGCGATGGCCGGGGCGGGCGCCTTCGCGGTCGGACACTCCCTCGTACGGTCCGCGGCGGAGCGGGGCGAGGCGCGCGCGGCCGGCAGGCCGTTCTTCGCCGGCCTTCTTTCCGCCGCGCTCCTCGTCCTCGTCGGGAACCTCGGACAGGTCCGTCTCCTGCTGCGCGCGTTCCAGTCGCTCGGGGGTGACGCCTCCGGCCGGTTCGACCCGCTCCTCGTCGCCGGGGGGGCGCTGAAGGCCTTCTTCGGCGCTCCGCTCCCGATCCGGCCCGAGGAGTGGTACTGGAACGCGACGCGCCTCATCCCCGCCATCGCCGGGAGCGGGAACGAGATCACCGAGTTCCCCTTCTTCACGTTTCTCTTCGCGGACCTCCATCCGCACCTGATGGCGCTGCCGCTCGGTCTCTTCCTGCTGGCATGGGCTCTCGCGATTCGGGACGGAGCTCCCAAGGGGCGCGCGGGATGGCTTCCCGCCCTGGCCCTCGGGGCGCTCGCGCTCGGCGCGGTGCGCGCGACGAACCCCTGGGACGGGCCGCTGCTGACACTCGTCGTCGTGGCGTCCGCTGCCCTTGCGGGCCTTGCCCGGGCGGGAGGAGCGGAACCCGGGCGCAGGATGGGTCTCGCCGCCGCGTGGAGCCTGGCGCCCGTCCTCCTCTCCATCGTCCTGTTCCGGCCGTTCGACGCGTCCTACGTGGCGCCGTACGCGGATCTCCAGCGGTACGCCGGGCCGGCCACGCCGCTGGCGGCGTGGCTCTGGCTCTGGGGGCTTCCGGCGTTCGCCGTCGCGAGCCTCGTCGCCTTCGAGCTGGGCCGCGACCTGGCCGAGACGCCTGCGTCCGTTCTCCGCGAGCCGGCGTCCTGGCGGAGACCGGTCGTCCTCGGCGTGGCGGCGGTCCTGGCGGCGCTCGCAACCTGGCTCGCCGTGGGCGTCCCGTCGGCGCTCGTCGCCTGGCCGCTCGCCGCTGCCGCGTTCGCCGCGGCCGTCGCGCGCGACGAGAAGCTCGGGCCAGAGCGCAGGATCGTTCTCCTGCTCTCCGCGGCGGCGTTTCTCGTCACGATCGGCGTCGATCGGTTCGCCGTCGGCGGCGACCGGATGAACTCGGTCTTCAAACTCTCCTTCCAGGCGTTCGCCGTTCTCGCGGTCGTGTCCGGGCCGGCTCTCGCGTGGACGGTCGCGGCGCTGCGAGAGGGGGTCCCGCGAAGGTTCGGCGGGTGGCACGCCGCGGCGGCGCTCCTCCTGCTCGGCGCCGCGCTCTATCCGGTCACGGCGACGCCCGCGCGCCTCGCACAGCGCTTCCCCCGCCTCAGGCCGGGCGACTCGTGCAAGCCGTTCGCCGACGCCCCTTCGCCGCCGTCGGCGATCGGCGAGGGGGCGGAGGGCCGTCCGAGCGGCCTCGACGGGATCGCCTTCCTGCGCGATGCGGCGGTCTGCGAGTCAGGGCGCCTCGTCCCTCTCCGCTGGGATGGAGAGGCGATTGCCTGGCTCCTGGCCCACGAGAAGGGATCCCCCGCTATCCTCGAGGCGGTCCTGCCGGAGTACCGCTGGGGCTCGCGTTTCAGCATCCACACCGGGTTCCCGGCGGTGGCCGGCTGGAGCTGGCACGTTCGCCAGCACCGCTCCGCCGTGCCGGGGAGCGTCGTGACGCGCCGGATCGACGACATCGCCGCGTTCTACGGCCGGCGCCTCGCTCTCCCGGGGGCGCCGCCCGCCGATGGGCGGATCTCGGTGGAGGAAGTGCGGCGCCTCCTCGCGCGCTACCGCGTCCGCTGGGTCGTCGCCGGCCTCCTCGAGCGCGCCGTCTACCCTGAAGAGGGGCTTTCGAAGCTCCCCGATCTCGAGCGCCTGGGAATCCTCGAGACGGCGTATCGCAACCCGGGTGTCACGCTCTACCGCGTCTCGGCCGAGTAAGACGAGGAGCACGACCGCGGCCGCGAACGTGCGCTCCCGGGTCATCGCCCTCCTGAAGTCGGCGGGCGTCCTGGCGCGGGCGCCCGTCCGCTTCATCGCCTCGCGGAGGAGCTCGCCCTTTGGAACGACATTCGTCCTCACGCGCTCTCGTCTATACAGCGGTGCGGGGCAGGGTGCAGTGCCGAGCTCGCCACTGGCGTGACCCGGTGCATGCCCCCCTGTCCTCGCCTTTCGGCTCAGTGCAGGGTGCGCTTCAGCCGGGACGTGTCGTAGCTCCGGGCCTGGAGCCGCGCGAGGATGCTCGCGTAGGTCGCTTCGGGCATCGTCGGGGTCCTGCTCAGGATCCACAGGTAGTCCCGGCCCGGGTGGCCGACGACGGCGAAGTCGTACTCGGCGCCGAGGTCGACGATCCAGTAGTCGCCCCAGAACGGGCGGAAGAAGCTCACCTCGAGCTTCGCGTTCGTGGCGGTGTCCACCACCCTGGCGCGTCCGAGCGCCGACTTCTCCGGTCCGTCGAGCGTGTCCCTGCGGCAGCGGTTCAGAACGTCGATGTCGCCGTCGGCACGGATCGTGTAGGCCGCCGTCGTGGCCACGCAGCCCCGCTGGAAGCTCTGCGGGAAGCTGGCGATCTCGTACCAGTTCCCGACGTATCGCGCGAGATCGACGTGGGCCACCGTCTCGAGGGGCGGCAACCGGAGGCGTTCCGTAGAGCTGGCCGAGCACCCTGCGAGAGCGGCCACCGAGGCGAGGATAGCCCAGGGTTTCATCGTCATTTCCTCACACGTGAGTTTACGTGCCGCACGAGATCAAGACGGGAACGGCCCTTCGAGAGGCTTCCCCGGGGCGGGCGACTGCGGGCATGCCGCGGGGGCATGCGCGCCATCTCTGGAAAGGCGGTCCGCGAAGAGCGGTGCCGTGACACGGGTTCAGCCATCACGACCAGCCAGCCCCAGCGCGTACCAGACGATGAACAGGTTGATGAACATCAGCACCAGGGCTGGAAGTGTCTGTGCGAGGGAGTCGAGCACGCGGACGCGGGCGACGACGCCCAGCAGCATCAACAGGGCCAGGCCACCCGCGCTGAGCGGCACGAGGGACGGCCAGAAGAAGCCGGCGAGCAGTCCGAGGGCACCGAGCACCTCGAGAGTGCCCGTGAGGGTCCGGAGGTGACCGAGGCCGAATCGCTCGAAGTCACGCTTCATGCGGTCGAAGGCCAGGCACGCGATTCCGTAGAACAGGAACAGCGCGGACGACACGACGATCGACGTATAGTACAGGCGCATCAGGGATGGTTTTCGTCGGAGCAGCGGTGTCGTTTTCTGGTCCGGTCACTCATGCGAGGAGCACAGTATGGATTGGTTGTCCGTCGCGAGTCTTCTCCAGATCATAGTCGGGCTGGGGCTTCTGAACGTCTGGCTCGTGCGCGGACGCTCCGCCACATCGTATCGCGGCGGAACCGCGGGGACGCTTCGGGACGAGTTCGCCGCGTACGGGCTCCCGGAGTTTGCCTTCTACCTTGTGGGCGCACTGAAGATCGGCTCAGCCATCGTGCTCATCGCTGGCGTGTGGATGGCCCTCCCGGTGCAGTGGGCCGCGGGCCTGGTGGCCGCGCTCATGGTCGGCGCGCTTGCCATGCACTTCAAGGTCGGCGACCCGCCGATGAAGTCGCTCCCCGCTGCGCTGATGCTCGCGATGAGCGTTGCGATCGTGGCCCTGCGGTAGTCGTCCACCGAGGTGGCGCCCGCGCCAATCCGGCCACCCGCTCCCGCCGTGATCAAACGCATGAGGCGTATCCACTACATCAGCGAGTTTGCCGATTCCCTTTCTCCCGAAGACGTCGAGTCCATCACCCGGATCTCGGCGGTGAACAATGCCCGCGACGGGATCACCGGCATGCTCATGGCCTCGGGTCGGCTCTTCTTCCAGCTCATCGAGGGACCGGACGAGGCGGTGGACGCGCTCTATAACCGCATCCTCGGAGATCACCGCCACAGGAACGTCATGGTCCTCGGCGACGAACGCGGCGACCTGCAGCGCCAATGCCCCGAGTGGGCGATGAAAAAGGTCGACCTCTCCCTGGACGCCGCCGTGCGCTCGGAACCCCTCAAGGTCATCCTGGAGGTCTCTGTCGCCCAGTTCCGGATCCTCCGCGATCTCGTTTCCACCCTCGAGCGGGCGATGTGGCGTCAGGCGATCGAGGCCGAGGCGGAGGACCTCGACCGGTTCGTCAAGGAGCAGGGGAACCAGCCGGGGAGCCAGTCCGTCACCAAAGGCTGAGAACCCGGCCCCGAACCCGAGGGTGCGCGAACGGGAATCGGGGAGAATGACGTCCCGTGAGCGGTGTACGGCAGCTCGTCGTGGTCCTGGGCGACCAGCTCGACCTGGATTCGGCCGCGTTCGACGGGTTCGACCCGGACCGCGACCGGGTCTTCATGGCGGAGGTCTCCGCGGAGAGCGAGCACGTCTGGTCGCACAAGGCGCGGATCGCGCTCTTCCTCGCGGCGATGCGCCACTTCAGGGACGAGCTCCGCGGGCGTGGCGACCGCGTCGAGTACGTAGAGCTGGCCGAGTCGACGCTCGGCGCGGAGCTCGCGAAGGCCATTGGAGCGCTGCGTCCGGAGCGGGTCGTCGTCGTCGAACCCGGAGAGTGGCGCGTGGGGGAAGAGCTCCGGCGCGCCGTCCCGGGTCTGGAGATCCGGCCCGACCGCCACTTCCTCTGCTCCGGCGACGAGTTCCGCGCCTGGGCCGGAGTGCGTCGACAGCTGCGGATGGAGTTCTTCTACCGCGAGATGAGGAGGAAGAGCGGCGTCCTGATGGAGGACGGACACCCCGTTGGAGGTGCCTGGAACTTCGACGCGGAAAACCGCGGGAGCTTCAAGAGCGCAGGCCCGGGGTTCATACGCCCGCCCCTCTCGTTCCCTCCCGATTCGCTCAGCCGGGAGGTCCTCGATCTCGTCGAGCGGCGCTTCGCCTCTCACCCCGGAAGCCTCGAGCGCTTCGACTGGCCCGTCACGAGAGCAGAGGCGCGGCTGGCGTTGCAGGACTTCCTCGAGCACCGCCTCGCTTCCTTCGGCCTCTACCAGGACGCCATGTGGTCCGGCGAGCCCTTCCTCTACCACTCGCGCCTGAGCGCCGCGATGAACCTGAAGCTGCTCGACCCGCGGGAGGTCCTCCGCGGGGCGGAGGACGCCTGGAAGAAGGGCGCAGCTCCGATCGAGGCGGTCGAGGGGTTCGTCCGCCAGGTCCTGGGCTGGCGGGAGTTCGTCCGGGGAGTCTACGGACTCCGGATGCCGGGGTACCTCGCGGAGAACGCGCTGAAGGCCGATCGTCCGCTGCCGCCTTTCTACTGGACGGGCGAGACGGAGATGGCCTGCCTCGGCGACGTCCTCCGCCAGACGCTCGCCCACGGCTACGCCCACCACATCCAGCGGCTCATGGTGACCGGGCTCTACGCGCTTCTCCTCGGCGTAGACCCCGTCGAGGTCCACCGCTGGTACCTCGCGGTCTACGTGGACGCCGTCGAGTGGGTCGAGGCCCCGAACGTTCTCGGCATGTCGCAGTACGCCGACGGCGGGTTCCTGGCCTCGAAGCCGTACGTCGCCAGTGGCAAGTACATCCAGCGCATGTCGAACCACTGCCGCTCGTGCCGCTTCGATCCGGCGCTGGCGACCGGCGCGAGCGCCTGCCCCTTCACGACGCTCTACTGGGACTTCCTCGCGCGTCACCGGGCGTCTCTCGCGAAGAACCCCCGGATGCTCCTGCAGCTGAAGAACCTCGAACGGCTCGGGGACGGCGCCCGGCAGGAGATCCGGGCTCAGGCCGAAGCGCTGCGGTCGGTCGCGGGCTGAGGCCGAGGGGCGGCCCGGCGGCGGGGAGGGCGGGCTACGGCTTTCCGTGCGGACGATTCACGACGCGTCCGTACCGCTCGAGCCCCAGTCGTTTCGCGTGCTCCTCCGTCGGCCGTGGCCTCACGAGGCCGTAGACGGGGCGTTCCGGCGGGAACGGGCGGTCGAACTGCCCGAAGCACCAGAGGATTCCGCCCCAGGACGACGGGTCGCGGCCGTCGAGGGCGTACCGGTGGTTCAGCTCCTCGGCGAGGGCGAGCCCCTCCTCGGGACTCCTCGTCCATTCGAGGAGCTTCTTTCCCCACGTCATCCGGACGTTGTTGTGGAGCTCTCCGTGCCGCAGGAGGGAGCGCTGCGCGAGATCCCAGAGCGGGTCGCCCGTCACGCCCCGCTCGATCGCCTCCCGCGGCGGGAGGTCGCGCGGCACGGCCTGAGAGCGCGCGAGGCTCTCTCGCGCCCAGGCCGGCAGCGCTCCCGCGGTCGCGTGGTCGGAACGGTGGAAGCAGAACGACCACGCCAGCTCGCGCCAGACGAGGAGCTCGTCGAGGAACTTCGCGGCCCCTTCACCCCCGGCGTCGCGCGCCTCGCGGGCCACGCGCAGGGGAGAAACCATCCCGAAGTGGAGGTACGGGGAAAGCCGTGAGACGCCGTCGAGGTTACCGGCGTCGTTCCTGAGCGCCGCGTAGTCGCGAAGCCCTCGGTCGCGAAACGCCTCCCACCGCGCCGAAGCAGCGGCCTCTCCTCCCGTAGTGTCGAGAACGGCGCCCACGCCGTGGTCGATCGCGCACGAGGCGACGAGGTCCGGGACGGCCTCGGCCGTCACGACCGTCGGCTCGAAATTGAGGTCGCCGTCGAAAGGGGGGCGCTCCGGGTCCATCCGAGGGGACGGTGCTGTGAGGCGTTCGAGGCGCGCCGCGGCGGTCGCCTCGCGAAATGCGAACGCCCGATCCCAGGCCTTCCCGACGAGGCGCATCGGCAGGACGCAGGCCGCGTCCACCGCGATCCTGGGCACGCCCGCTTCGGCGGCGAGCCGCTCGCGCCGCCTCGCGAGGTCGCCCGTCGGGAACTCCTCGGTCACGACGAGATCGGCCCGGCGGGCGAGATCGAGAAGGGGGCTCCCCTGAACTTCGTGCCCTCGCTCGAGATGGAAGACGTGCCGGACGCCCCGCGCACCGAGAGCCCGCGCGAGGCAGGTAACCCCTTCGAGAACGAAGCGGTGGAGCCGGTCCGAGGCGTATCTATCGCGCCAGGTCAGCTCCTGATAGACGAGGACGGAGAGTCCCCGGGCGTTCGCCTCTGCAATCGCAACCTCGAGTGCCGGGTTTTCGTCTGCGCGAAGCGCCGTCGCGCAGACGTAGAGGACGAAATCGCCCGGCCTCTCGCGCCGGACGCAGGGGAGCGGGCGGATCCGCTCGGCGAGACGAGCATCCATCGCATCAGTTACGCCGGGCGCGGGCCGGAAGATCTCGCGCGTCCTTGCGTCTTCTCGCGCTTCCTCGCGACTCCTCGGTCGTTCGGAGCCGGTGGCGAGGACCGCGGCTGTACGATGCCCGCATGCTGGAATCGCAAAACGCCGCCGAACCCGGGCTGATCCTCCTGACGGGCGCGACGGGCTACGTCGGCGGCCGGCTCCTGCGCGCGCTCGCGCAGCGCGGCTGCCGGGTGCGCTGCCTGGCCCGGCGCCCGGAGAGCCTGACCTCCCGGGTCCCCGCGGGCACCGAGGTCGTCGCGGGCGACTGCCTGCGGCGGGAGACGCTCGACCCGGCCCTCGCGGGCGTCCACACGGCGTACTACCTGGTTCACTCGATGGCGGCGGGCGCCGCGTTCGACGAGCAGGATCGCCTCGCCGCCCGGAACTTCGGCGAGGCGGCCCGCGCCGCCGGGGTGCGGAAAATCGTCTACCTCGGCGGCCTCGGCGAGGAGGGAGAGGGCCTCTCGTCCCATCTCCGCAGCCGGCAGGAAACGGGCGACGTTCTCCGGGCCGCCTCGGGCCTTCCCGTCGTCGAGCTGCGCGCCTCGATCGTCCTCGGCTCGGGGAGCCTGTCGTTCGAGCTCATCCGGTCGCTCATCGAGCGCCTGCCCGCCATGATCTGCCCGCGCTGGGTGGAGACGAAGGCGCAGCCGATCGCGATCGAGGACCTCGTCGCCTACCTGCTCGCCGCCCTCGACCTGGACCCGGGGGAGGGGCGCACGGTGGAGATCGGCGGCGCGGACCAGGTGACGTACGGCGACCTGATGCGGGAGTACGCGAAGCAGCGGGGCCTGAAGCGCTGGCTCATCCCGGTGCCCGTGCTGACGCCCCGCCTGTCGAGCCTGTGGCTCGGCCTCGTGACGCCGGTCTACGCGCGCGTCGGGCGCAAGCTGATCGAGGGCGTGAGCAACCCGACCGTCGTCCGGGACGACACGGCCCGCCGGCTCTTCCCGGCGATCGTGCCGATGGGCCTCGAGCGGTCCATCGAGCGCGCTCTCGCGAACGAGGACGAGGAGTTCGCCGCGACGCGCTGGTCCGACGCCCTCTCGTCGGGCGGCACGGCAACCGGAGGCTACGGCGGCCAGCGGGTCGGCGCCCGGCTCGTCGACTCCCGCGTGGCGAAAGTCTCGGCGACGGTGGCGCAGGCGTTCGCGCCGATCCGCCGGATTGGCGGCCGGAACGGCTGGTACTACGCCAACTTCCTCTGGCGCCTCCGCGGCTTCGTCGACCTCCTCGTCGGCGGCGTCGGCGTCCGGCGAGGCCGGCGCCACCCGGAGAACCTCGCCGTGGGAGACGCGCTCGACTTCTGGCGGGTCGAGGCTTTCGAGCCGGATCGGCGGCTGCGACTCGCCGCCGAAATGAAGGTCCCCGGGCGGGCCTGGCTCGAGTTCGAGGTGACCCGGGACGGGGGCGGCGCGACGATCCGGCAGACCGCCGAGTTCGACCCCAGCGGGCTCGCCGGTCTCCTCTACTGGTACGGCATCTACCCGCTGCACGTCCTCGTGTTCAGAGGAATGCTCCGGGGAATCGCCGCCCGGGCGCGGAGAAGCGACTGACCCGAGACCGCCCGGACCGGCCCGAGGACTTGGATGCCGGACGAGCCGAAAGAGCGCCGAGACCGTCCCGACGCGATCCCTCCACGTCCCACGGAGTGACGAAAGGGGAGCGTCCTTGATCGAGTCGTCCGCCCCGGTCCTGTTCGTTCGACCGGACCTTGGCAACACCACGGACATCCTCGCAGAGCGCGTGCGCCTCCATCCGCAGCACGTCGCCTTCCAGGTTCGGCGCAACGGCGCGTGGCAGGACGTCATGACCCGCGAGTTTGCCGGCGACGTCGTCCGGCTCGCGAGGGGCCTCCTCGCCGTCGGCGTGGCCGCCGGCGACGCCATCGTCATCATGGCGGCGACCCGCTACGAGTGGGCGGTGGCCGACTTCGCCTCGTGGTACGCGGGCGGTGTCGTGGTTCCCGTCTACCCGACGTCGTCGGTGGCGCAGGCGAAGGCGATCCTCGCCGACGCCGCACCGGTTCTCGCGATCGTCGGCGGGAACGCCGAGCGGGAGGTCCTCCGGATCGCGGCCGACCGCGCCGGTCGCGGGCCGCTTGCGATCTGGTCGATGGACGAGCGCGCGGGCGAAGACCTCGCGGATCTCGCGGCCCGCGGGGCCGGCGTGGCCGACGCCGCCGTGGAGGAGCGCCGGCAGCTGGCCGGGCCGGACGACGTCGCCTCGATCGTCTACACGTCCGGCGCCACCGGCGCCGCGAAGGGCGTCCTCATCACGCACGGCAACCTGGTGCGCGAGGTGATGCAGGTGGCCGGGGCCTACCCGGAGCTGGTGAACGACCGCGCGAGCACCGTCATCTTCCTGCCGCTGTCGCACGTCCTGGCGCGTGCCCTGCAGCTCCTGGCGCTCGCGGCGGGCATGCGCGCGGCCCACGTCTCCGACACCTCCCGGGTCGTTCCCGCCCTCGCCGAGATCCGGCCCACCTTCATGGTCGTGGTGCCGCGGGTGCTGCAGAAGATCCAGGGGGCCGCTCTCGCGAAGGCCGAGGAGAAGGGCCTCGGACGGCTCTTCCGGACCGCGATCGACACCGCGATCGCGTGGGGCCGGCACCTCGAGGAGATGGACGAGACCGGCGCCGCCAGGGCCTCGCTCCGGCTCCGGGTCCGGCACTCGTTCTTCGACCGGCTGTTCTACGCCCGGCTGCGCCGCCTGATGGGCGGGAGGGTGGAATACCTGCTTTCCGGGGCCGCCCCGCTCGAGGCGCGCCTCAGCCTGTTCTTCCGGGGGATCGGTATCCCCGTGATCGAGGGGTACGGCTTGACCGAGACCACGGCGCCCTGCACCGGGAACCGGCCGGGAGCGATTCGGTCGGGCACGGTGGGTCCCCCCATCCCCGGCGCCACGATCCGTATCGCTCCCGGCGGGGAGGTGCTGGTCAAGGGGCTCGGCGTCACGCCGGGCTATCGCGACCCGGCAGAGAACGAGGCCGCCTTCGTCGACGGCTTCTTCCGGACCGGCGACCTCGGATCCCTCGACGGGAAGGGGCGCCTCACGCTCAGCGGCCGCGTCAAGGACATCATCGTCACCGCCGGCGGCAAGAACGTGGTTCCCGGGCCGTGGGAGAGCTTCGTCGAGGCCGACCCGATGGTGGCCCACGCCGTCATGGTCGGCGAGGGAAAGCCCTTCCCGGCCGCCCTGATCCTCATGGCCCGCGACGAGCTGGCCGCCTGGGCCCGGCGGCACGGCCGGCCGGCCCTCGCGGCGCTCGCCCGGGACCCGAAGGCCCGGACCGTGGACGACCCCGGCATCGTGGCCTCGATCGGCGCCCTGGTGGCGCGCGCCAACGAAGCGGTCTCGCGCGCCGAGCAGGTCCGCCGGTTCCGCGTCCTCCTCGCCGACCTGAGGGAGGAGACCGGGCACCTCACGCCCACCCTGAAGCTGAAGCGGAGCGCGTTCCTGCTGGACTTCGCCGAAGCCGTCGAGGAGCTCTACCAGGGCGGCGGAAACGACGGCTGAAGGGCCCCGGCTTCCCGGCGCTTCAGGCGCCGCCGCGGCTGCCGATCGCCGCCGTCGACATCAGCCCCTCGAGGAGCTGCGTCGGATAGCTCTTGGCAGGCTTCTTCGCCGACCAGTCGTCGAAGAGGTTGAAGGTCACCTGTGTCCCGACGAGCGCGAGGACGAGTGCCAGCGTCTGCTCGCCGAGGGCGAAGTGCTAGCCGCCGTCGCGACTCACCAGCGCCGCGGTGGCCATCAGCTCCTCCAGGAGCGCAAGGGCCGTCTTGCCGCTCAGCTGGAACGGATCGAGGACCGGGCTCTCCGAGAACCGCAGGAGGGTTCCCAGGTTGACCCGGTTCAGGTTCAGGTTGCCCATCCGCCAGTTCGCGAAGCGCCGTTCGCCGATCTCGGAGTAGTCGAGAAGCGTGACGTCCCGGTGGCGCGGGTCGCGGAGGATGTGGCCGTACAGCTCGTTCACCGCGGCGCGCCCCCCCTCGAGAACCTGGAGGAAGACGCCCCCCTCGGGGGAGGTGCAGAGGATGCCGGTGAGGCCGTGCGCGGCGTTGTACGCGTGGGCCTTTTCGAGGATCGAGGCGACGAGCGGTTCGTCGATCGGAGTGGTGGAACGGCTGGCGTAGAGGAGGCGGACGAGCATCTCGGCTCTCCCTATTATTTCCGGCCCGCCAGAAGCGAGAGGAACTCGCGCCTCAGGTCGGGGTTCTTCAGGAAAGAGCCGCGCATGATGCTGTTCGTCATCTTCGAATCCGCGTCCTTCACGCCGCGCCACTTCATGCAGTAGTGGTCGGCTTCCATGACGACGGCCAGGCCGTCGGGCTGCATCTTGTTCTGCAGCAGGTTGGCGAGCTCGGTGATCGCCTCCTCCTGGATCTGCGGCCGGGCCATCACCCACTCCACGAGGCGGGCGTACTTGGAGAGCCCGATCAGGGCGGAGTGCTCGTTCGGCATCACGCCGACCCAGATCCGGCCGATGATCGGACAGAGGTGGTGCGAGCAGGCGCTGCGCACCAGGATCGGGCCCACGATCATCAGCTCGTTCAGGCGGCCCACGTTCGGGAACTCGGTCACCGGAGGCTGCGTCCCGTAGCGGCCCGCAAAGACTTCCATCAGGTACATCTTGGCCACGCGGCGGGCCGTGTCCCTGGTGTTGTGATCGCTTTCGGTGTCGATGACGAGCGCCTGGAGCACGTCCTCGATCTTGCTCGCGACCTCCAGCCGGAGCTCGTCGAGCTCCCCGGCCTCGAGGTAGGCGGCGATGTTGTCGTTGGCGCGGAACCGGCCGCGCGCCTTGCGGATGCGATCCCGGATCCGGTCGGCGACGGGCGTCCGTCCGTCCCGGACCGCATTTCCGGTCTCTACCGGCCCTGCCTGAGTCGCCATGGGCAAGCTCTCCTGTCGGAAAAGGCTACCACGCGGTCGCGGCCCCCCGCGGGACCTCGACGCCGGAGCGCGGCTCGACCCTCTCGATCGCGAGGAGCGAGACGTCGTCCCGGAGGCCGCCATCCGACCAGTCCCTGACGGCGTCCGCCACCAGCTCGAGCCCCTCGACGAGGGGCAGGTCCCGCACCCGCTCGAGCTCGGCCATCAGGCGTGCCGGGCCGAACTCCTCCTCCGCCGCGTCGGGCGCCTCCAGGACGCCGTCGGTGTAGAAGTAGAGACGGTCTCCCGGCTCGAGGTCGACGCTCTCGTCCTGGTAGGTCGCGTGCTCGATCATGCCGATCGGAAGCCCCCGGCCGGGAATCGGCACGGGCGGCCCGGTCCTCGGCAGGAGGACGGGCGACGGGTGGCCGGCGACCACGTACCGGAACTGGCCTCGCGCCCCGTCGTATGCCCCGTAGACGAGCGTGAAGTACTGCCGCGTCCGGTCCATGGGGAACTGCCGGTTGAGGCGCCCGGCGAGGCGCGACGGCGGAACGATGCCGTGCCCTTCCGCCGTTGCCTCGACGAGGAGCGACCCTTCCCGGGAGGGCGAGAGCAGGTGGTTCAGAGTGAACGACAGGAGGGCGGCCCCCACCCCGTGCCCGCTCACGTCCAGCAGGTACAACCCGACCGAGCCGCCGGGAAGGGGGAAGACGCCCATGCCGTCCCCGGCGAGGTCCGTGCAGGGATGGAACGCGCGCGCGATGCGGAGCCCCGGAAGGTGCATCTCCGGCGGCGGAAGGAGGGACTGCTGGACGCGCGCCGCCAGCCGCACCTCGTCCTCGAGCGCCTCCTTGGCGCGTCGAAGCCCCTCCTCGGCCTCGCGGCGGGCGCTGACGTCCGACTGGATCCCGATGAAGTGGGTGACCTCGCCGGCCTCGTCGCGGACGGGCGTGATCGACAGCCGGTTCCAGAACGGGGTCCCGTCCCGGCGGTAGTTCAGGATCTCGACGACGCACTCGCGCTCCCCGGCCACCGCGGCGCGGATCTCGGCGATCGCGGCCGGGTCGGTGTCGGCTCCCTGGAGAAAGCGGCAATTCCTCCCCAGCGCCTCGGCGGCGGGGTAGCCCGTCACGCGCTCGAAGCCCTCGTTCACGTAGATGAGAGGGCGGTCCGGGAGACGGGCGTCGGCGATGGTGACACCCTCGGCGGCCACGTCTAGCGCCCGATCCTTCAGGGCGAGCTGGTCGAGAGGTGCCCTTTCGTGGAGGCGGGCCGCGAGAAGCTGCGTTCCAGCGTGCTCCGGTGGTTCGTGTGAGATGCGCGCCCCCTCTCCTCGGTCCACCCCGATAATAGCCTCGTGGGAGAGGGTCGATCCCGCCTGCGGTCTCCTGTGCCCGGGGCGGGCGCCGTGACGGTCGCGGTGGGCGAGCCCGGCGGACGGGGAGCGTCCTGGCCCCTGCTGCTGCAGCTCTTCGCAACCTCGGCCATGACCGGTCTCATCTGGTTCGTGCAAATGGTCCACTACCCGCTCTTCCGTGCGGTCGGCACGAGTGAGTTCGTCGCCTACGAGGCGGCCCACGTCCGCCTGACGACGTTCGTCGTGGGGCCGCTCATGCTCCTGGAGTCGGCAACCGCCCTGTGGCTGGTCACCGCGAGGCCGGACTTCGCAACGCCGGCGCAGGCGTGGATCGGCCTCGGCCTCCTGGGCGTGATCTGGGCGAGCACCGCGCTCCTCTCCGTCCCCCTCCACGACGCCCTGCAGCTCGGCTTCGACGCCTCCACGCACGCGGCACTCGTCGCCACGAACTGGATCCGGACCGTCGCCTGGACGGCCCGCTGCGGCCTGCTGCTCGTCCTTCTCCGCGCCGCCCGCTGAATCGGGGCGTTCGCTGCCGTCGTGCCGCCTCGTGAAACGGCGGGGCCCGGCGCCGCTTCCGTCAGGCGGCCGCCGCCGTTCCCGCGACCCCCGGTACCGGCCCCGTTCGCTCGACGGTTCCTTCCGTACCGTCGATCCGGACGCGTTCGCCGTCCACGAGGGCGCCGAACACACCCTCGCAGTTCACGACCGCCGGCTTCCCGGCCTCGCGCAGGAGGATCGACGCGTGCGACAGCTCGCCCCCGATCTCGGCCACCACGGCGCCGACCCGCCCGAAGACGACGGCCCAGGAGGGCTCGAGCGCCGGGACGACGAGCACAGTTTCCCCGTCGAGCGGAGGCCCTTCGCCCCTCTTCTCGGCTGCGAGTAGCGCTACCAGATCGCTCGCCCTGCGGACGCGCCCCTCGAAGCGGCCCCCGCCGAGTCCGATCCCGCGGAAAGTACGGCCCGCCGGCGTTGCCTTCCCCGCGACGCCGCCGAGCACGGCCTCGATCTCGCTGCGCGGGGCCGTCGAGGGAACCGCGATCGGCCGCAGCGCTTCCAGCGCGGCGCGGCGCCGGGCGAGGCTCTCCGTGGAGGGCCATTCGCCGCGGAGGTCCTCGCGCGTCAGGAGGAAGACGTCCTCGACGCGCGCGAGGCGCCCGTCGGCTCCGAGCCGTCGCGCCTCCTCGAGGACGCGCTCCCGGAGCTGCTTCCAGGCGCGCATCAGGTCGTCGCGGAACGACTCACGGCGACGGTCGAGGGCGAAGAGGGGTCCCCGGGCGAGGGGTACGGGGCCGTGCCCGTCCGGCGTCGCGGGAACTCGCGTCACGGCAGGCTCGCCCGCACGGACGAGGTCGGAGAGGAGCACGTCGCGAAGCTCGGCGAAGCGCGGGCGCGCCAGGTCGCTCTCGAGCGGCCCGCGGTGTCCGAAGCGGGCGAGCCAGGCGTCGAGAGCCGCCTCGCGGGAGCCGGGCTCAGCGGCTCGGATCGCCTCGTACTCCTCCATCATCTCTTCCGTCGTGACCCGCGCCCGACCGCGGATCCCGAGCGTGCGGCGCACGCGCAGAAGCCCCGTGAGCGCGCCGTTCAGGGCGAAGTTCGTCCGGAGGGCCACGACGAGACCGAGGACCGTGGCGTCGAAGAGCGGCTCGAGCCCCTCGGCGGCCGCGATGCGCCGCTCGAGCTCCGCGAGAGTGTGCGGCGCCCGTGCGATCTCCAGGAGTCCCCTCAGCTGGAGGCCGACGAGGCGCGGCCCCGCGGGGAGCATCCGGCGGAGGTCGAACCGCGCGTCCTCGGGGCCCTCGCCCGTCCCGCCGACCCCTTCGGCGACGAAGGCGCGCGGGAGGCCCCAGCGATCCATCATCCGGTGAAAGAGGGAGAAATTGAGCCAGGCGCGGCCTCCGAGCGCCACGGCGTAGGGCTCGTCCCACCGCCCCACCTCCGGGTCGGCCTCGGCGAAGAACCGGACCGCGTCGCGCCCCGCCTCTTCGAGCGCGGCGACGACCCAGGGGCTGGGCAGCTCGCCGAGGATCTCCCGATGGTTCGCGAGGGAGAGGACGGGATTGCGCCGGATCGCAAGGCGCGCCGGTCGCGCCTGGAGGAGGACCGGCTCGTCGCCATAGAGGGCGAGCTCGAGGTCCAGCAGCGAGCCCCGGGCCAGCTCGCGGGCGAAGCAACGCCCCACGCGCTCGAGCCAGCGAGACCAGGGCTCGCCCCTGCGGAGCGTGCCGCGGACGACGTCGCCCCGCTCCTTCCCCGAGGTGAGCGCGCGGTTGCCGCCGGGGGCCGTCGTGAGCTCGTAGTGGAAGCCGTCGAAGAAGGCGATGCCGCCCCGCTCCGGGAGGAGGAGCGGCTGGACGAAGACCGCCCCGAGAGGCCGGCCGGCCGCGTCGCGCGGCAGGGACGCGACGACCGCCCGGACAGCTGCGCGGAAGCCCTCCGGGTCAGGGCCCGTCGCCTCGCGGCTCACGAATCGGCCCGCCTGCGTCTCCTCGTCGCCGTCCTCGGTCGGCGAGGCCGAGCGGACGATCCACGGCGCCCGCGATCCGTCCGGCGGAAGGGGAGGGTTCGTCTCGACGTCGGCCGCGCGAGCCCACCAGGTCGGCGGCACGCTCAGCCCGGCACGGGCGGCGCGCCGGAGGTTCGCGAGCTTGGGAACGGCGCGATCAGCGAAGCTGTCGAGCGGTCTCCACGACACGCCGCACCTCCGTCACCCAGCCCTCCGGGTCGTCGATCATCGGGTAGTGCCCCCATTTCGCGAAGACGCGGAGCGGGATCTCGACGCCGAGAGCGCGCTGGGTGACGTGCAGCTCCTCGACACCGACGACAGCGTCGCGCGCTCCCCACCAGGCCTCGATCCCCTCGAGCGCCCCCTGCGTGGCCGGCAGCTCCCACTCGAGGGTGCGGAGGAGGCCGGGCCGGAGCCAGTCGAACCAGGCGGAGAAGGCTCGGGCGTCCCGGTAGCCTTCGAAGAAGGCGTCGAGAAAGGCGGGCGGGTGAGCGCGCAGGAAGTGGCGCGCTGCGAAGCGCCGCCGGACCGGCGCCGTCCGGAGGCCCGCCGCAAGGAGGGCGGGAAACCCGGGCAGGCGCATCACGCGAGGGAAGACCCGCTGCTCGAGCCCCCAGAGGACGCCTCCCT
>Ga0209573_1000412_pt1 | contig 93450 bp, 36 predicted proteins | sample TNRBio252014_DNA_FD_185870 | JGI IMG/M metagenome (GOLD analysis project Ga0209573, IMG submission 185870) | Wastewater treatment Type I Accumulibacter community from EBPR Bioreactor in Madison, WI, USA - TNR Reactor_6/25/2014_ DNA (SPAdes)... | ecosystem: Engineered > Bioreactor > EBPR >...
CAGAGAGGGGAGCAATCCCTGAGGCAGTCAATCTCCGACTGGAAAGCCGGATGCGGGAAATCCGCCCGTCCGGTTTGGAGGGAGGGGCGGCGCAAACCAATGCGCCGTCCCTACCCCTATCCCGATTCACCCAATCGACAGCCCTGAAGAGGCGGCGGCGGTGGGATACTTGAAATTGGCCTGAAATACGCAAATCCTTTATTCGGATCGGTGAACGCTGTGCATAAAGACAAGCACAAGAGAGTATGGCGGAATTCGTTTTCGAGGTGTCAAATAACACCAGATGCTTTGTCGCCAAAACGGATTTGCCCGATGGTGATTCAGCATGTGACCAACCGTGCATGTCCCCAACCCTTACCTCAGGCCTTCCGTCTCACCGTTTGAGCGAAACCATAGCGCTCACTATCGGCGACAGGACGATCATGGAGTCCTGCTTCGCAGAGATCCCTGCTGTGGGTTCGGACACCTTCACGGATGAAGATGCCACAGCGCACCTTCCTCGCTGCTTGCTCCCCTGAAACCGCTTCCCGTCTGCCAACCTGTGCCAATGAATCCAACCGCTAAGCCTACCGGAACCCCTCCCCAAAACTTTAGCCCCCTCCTTGCCAGACTGCGCCGCTCACGGCGTGGTCTTGCTTTCTTGATGACCGGCTTGATGGCCGTCTCCTCAATCCAAGGAACTGCTGCAACGGTTGACTGGGGGGGTATCCCAATCAGGAACGCCAGGGACCTACAGCTGGCAACATTTGTTCAATTGGAACGATGCCGGGCTGCATGGAAATCCGACACTTGTTCCCAATGGGCTGGGTGACATCGCGAACCTGAACCTCCTGAACATCAGCGGTAACCAGACGATAAATCTGAACGGTGCTGTGACCCTGGGCACGCTGAACATCGGCGACACCTCCGGACAAAACTCCTACATCATCGCGGCCGGAACGGGTGGCTCGCTGACCTTGAGCAATGGCGGCACGGCGGCGATCACCAAGAGTGGGATAGGTACGGATGTCGTTACTTCCGGGGTCGTTTTGACCGACCCAGTGGATGTGGATGTCCAAGATGGGCGGTTGATCGTCTCGGGGGTCTTGTCCGGCGCTGGTGGCCTGACCAAGAGTGGCAGCGGCACTCTCATTCTGCGCGCACCGAATACCTACACAGGGGTTACGACGCTCAATGACGGCATCACTCTCATCGCCACCTTTGTGGACAATGGGGCCGCCTTGGGGGCTACAGGTGCGGCTCAAGGAACGACAGTGAATTCCGGCGCTACCCTAGCCATCGCCAACGATCAGTCTGCTGCTGCGGGCCTCACCGCCAGCGGTGCATCATTGAATACCGAGCCACTCACTCTCAATGGTCAGGGCTTCCGAAACATGGGGGCATTGCGCAACATGTTGGGCCGCGAAAGCAACCAGTTTACCGGTGCCATCACGCTCGGCAGCGCCACCCGCGTCCAGTCCGATGCATCAACGCTGACGCTCACTGGTGCCATCAACATGAATCAGGATTTCTCGGCAACCGGCACCAATTTCGTTGTGCTTTCAGGTGCAATCTCGGGCTCGAACGACATCACGCACTACGGTTCCAGTGGCTTGCAGTTGAGCAATATCACCGCCGGGCAAACGTTCTCCGGAACGATCAACTCCCTGATGGGTGAAATTCGTTCCAACCAAGTCTCGGGCGCTACAGCAGCGGATAACCCCTACAACGACATTGCTGCACTCAACCTGCGGAACTCAGTGCTGAGGTTGAACTTCGCCAGTGGTGGGGGCGGCGCGGGCAATGCTGCAAACAGCCGTTTTTCCACCACGGCGCCGATCAGCATGATGGGATCGCAAATCTATGTCGATAACGCTGCCTTTAACGCCACCGCAACTAATCTCTTCGACTACGCAGTGGCGCAGACCTTTGGTGCAACCACTCTAAACAGCGGACACAATCGCATCGGATTCCGCAGTGCTGACACGGGCTCCGTCACTCTTACGTTCACTGACATCATCAACCCGAACCCTGGCACCACTCTCGAGTTTCATGTGGACAGCCTTTCTGGGGCCGCGCTCGGAACGGCGGCCAAGCACCAAATCCTTAACTCAGCGTTGGAGGCGGGCCCCACGACCGTTCCCTTTGTCGGTGGTTGGGCCTTCTCCGCTGCTGACTTTTTGAAGTACGTGCCAGTGGCATCCGGCGGGTTCGGTTACACGGAACTCGTCGCTGCGGACAATGCTGTCAATACTGCGGAGACGACTTGGGGCAGCGGGCAGAACGTGTTTTTGGACAACGGAAACGCCACGATCTCCCTCAATCGCTCGATTCAGTCACTTAAAATCGCGGGTGCCACGGATAGGACCGTCGGTGGGGCTCTTGGCACTGTGCTGGAGATCGAGTCCGGTGGTATCATTACTCTCGATGATGGTCACACCATCTCCGTCCCCTCGCTCACTGCTGGAGCGGCCGGGAACTACACCCTCTACGACATTGCTTGGAGTTTTAATACCATCCGCTCCGTCATCGCTGACAATGGTGGTAATCCGGTTTCTTTAGTCAAGACAGGCGGTAACACTTCTCGTTTCCTGGGCAACAATACATACACCGGAACCACCTACATCAGTGAGGGCATGTTTCAGGACATCATCGGGGCGCGAAACCAAGTGGCCCTGGGATCGGGGAATTTGACTTTCGGCGGTGGGCAGAACCAACAGGCCGTCTATGAAGATGATAGCGACTTCACGCGGGCGCTCGGAACCGGATCTGGAGAGGTGCAATTCATCGGTGGCGGTGTCGGTTTGGGCTCTGGTAGCACTGGGTTAGGAGCTCTTGGGGCACCAATCGACATTAATTTCGGTGGGGCTGCGGCGACCGTCACTTGGGGATCTGCGACATTCAATCCCGGTGTATTCACGCTCAACGGTGGAAATGCTGCGCATGTGGCGACCATGATTAACCCAATCGATCTGGGGGGTGAGCAGCGCTACATCCGCCTGGATGGTGGTGCCTCCGGCGGGCAGCGCGGAGTGATGGCTACCATTACGGGGGATCTATCGAACGGTGGACTTGTCCGGCGTGGCGGCGGTGTGCTCTTCTTTGACACGCCCAAGACCTATGAGGGTACGACCATCGTGCAGGAAGGGGAAATCTGGCTGCGCAACAGCGGCACTCTCGGTGCCAACGTTGCAGGGAATGACATCTTCATTAACTCTGGTGCCCGTTTGCTTATCAATTCACCGGCGAACATCGGCTCCCGCCAGATGATCGCTTTGCAAAACAACAGCGACGACACCCCGGCGGCGATCGGCCTCGGCGCAGGTTATGGAAGTGGTGCGGACATCGTTTTCTCCAGTCTCACGACCAACACAACAGTGCCCCCGCAAACCGGCGGGAACAATTTCCTCATCGTCAACCAGCAGACAGGGACGGATGTCCGTCGTGCCAATCGAATCGCCATTTCGTTGAGCGGTAATCACACCTTCTCGGCGGACCTTCTTGCCCAAGTCAAAGCAGTCGCGCCTGACGTGCAGGCTTGGTTCGGTGCTGATACGGGCAACGGCACATATACTGGAACCACACTTACTGCGACGGGGCGGACCAAAACCGGTGGTAACTTTGAGGCTTATCGCTTGGGTTCCGGTGGGGGCACGATTACGATTGCCAATTCCAATGTACTGAGTGGCGCGTTTCCTCTTGTGGTGGGTGCAGAAGACCAGACTGGCCGTACCAACATTGGTGGCGTGGTCTGGATCCCCAATGCGCAGAACTATTCAGGCACGATTGCGCAGACGGTCGGCACAGCGCTCACGGCAGGGAATTTGATCGGGGCAGGTGGCATCCTCGTGGTCGGGCAGAATGGTGCCCTGAACAATGCCAACGACAACATCTCCCTGCGTGGTGGTGAAATCCGCCTCGGCATCGATCCCGCCAATTCCCACTTCGGCCAGACAGACACCCAATACTCCGCGCGCAACATCTTTGTGAAGAGCGCAAACGCTACCTACCGCGTCCTCCCAACAAGCGGCGGCTACTTTGGAGCCGTCACCTTGAATGACTTCACGATGCGGATGGATGACGCCGACCGCGTCTTTACCGTCAACCGGATAGGCACTAGCTACATCAATACCATCTTTAACGGTGCAGTGACTCTGGAGAACGGTGCCACTGCACGAAATGCCTTCTTCGATATCGGCGACGACAACAACAACCACTCTGGCCTGGGCAGCATCACCTTCAATGGCGTGATCGCGCAGACGGGAGCCGGCGCGGTCAATCTTAGAAAGCGCCAGGGCGGCCCGCTCATCCTGACGGCGGACAACACGTACCTCGGCGAAACACGTCTGGAGCAGGGCCGTTTGGTGCTGGCGAATATCGGGGCGGCCGGCACAGCTGGTTCGACCATCCGCTTGGAAAACGCCAACGACCGCCGCAGTGATCTTGAATTCCGCCTTGACGGATCAGGCCCCTTTGTTGTGCCAAATAACATCGTCACCTCAGGCAATGACGGGGGTGAAACGCGCGTAATCACGGTCGGTTCCTACAACGGCGCATCTTCCAATCAATTGGTACAACTCAACGGCACCCTGACCATTGGTCATGGGGGCACGCACGCTACCAACGGTGGCGATAGTAGCTCGATTTATTTCGATGGATTCAACGGTTATGGACTTGAAATTCAAGGCACCACAACGTTGAATCGCAGCATTGTCCTGCGTCCGCGCGGTGCGGTTGTTACGCTCAGCGGTGTGGTCACAGATGGGACAGGCACCTTCATCTTGGAAAAGTCTGAGCAGGGCACGCTAATCCTCAACGGTAACAACACCTTCGACGGCGGCGTTCTAGTCAGCAACGGCTACGTCATCGCTGGCCATGACAACGCGCTGGGAACGGCTGCGGCCACCTTCAGGAATAATTCCTTCTCCCAGATCCTCGCTTCAGGCGTGCGGACGATTCCGAATGCGTTTTCGAACACCGCCACTGGCAGCACCCAGACCATTGGCGGCCTAGACGCAGGCGCGAAAACCTTCTCCGGCGGCATCACTCTTTCCAGTCGCGGCATTTCTCTGACGGCTGCCACGGGTGGGGATACCACCTTCACCGGCACCATCAGCGGCGCTTTCGGCATCACCAAGAATGGAAACGGCACCGTCATTCTCAATCCCACCTCCGGCGGCAACACCTTCAATACGGGTGGAGTCACGGTCAGCCAGGGCACTTTGATCGGTGAGGCCAAAACCGGCGGGATTGATCCTTTTGGCACGAACAATCCATTCACCGTGACGAATGGTGCCCTCCGTTTGAATAACAACACGGGCGCTGCGAATGCCACCACCAGCACCGGGGCGCTCAACATCACCACTGGTAATGCCGCGCTGACAGTGGACAGCACGGGTGCGGGCGGAAACGCCACCACCTGGACCTTCGGATCTCTTGCCCGCACTAACAACTCCACCTTGACTCTGAAGGGCATTACCACCGACCTCGGCGGTGCGACCAATGAGGTTGTGGCCTTTAATACGGCCCCAGGCGTCGCGAATGGCACCATTGGAACTTGGGCTGCCATCCAGGAGAGCGGCAGTAACGCGGCCCACTTCGCTGGGGTCAGTGGCAGCAATATCGTCACCGCTACCTACACCGCTAGCGGCGTGGATCTCGATACGGCTGCGGCGGCGACGGACCTACTCAACATTTCTGGCGGCACACTTACCGCCAACCGTTCCGTTTACGCCTTCCGAACGGCTGCGGCGGGCAATGTTGCCCTGGGTGGCTTTACCCTGAACATCGGCAATCCGAATTCCGGAACCGCAGGTCAGGCAGGCATGATCCTGAACGGCGGCGCGGACGTCACCGGTGGGACGGTCAATTTTGGCACCAACACCCTGTCAGTTTACACAGACGACGCAGCAGTCTCGACTCTGGGTGCGACCCTTACCAACTTCCGCAGCAACGCCAATAACACCCTCGCCACCCGCTTCATCAAATATGGGCCCGGCACTTTGGAGCTGTCCAATGCCAGCAACAACTTCCAGGGCAACATTCAGGTCAATCAAGGCATCCTCAGCCTGACCTCTGCCAACGTGATCCCGACGTTTGAAAATCTCGGGGTGATCACGGGATCAACGATTACCCTCCAGCCTGGTGCCAGCGTGGTGTTGAACAATAACAACCAGGAGTTTGGCAATTTGGCGGGTTCTTCGGTAGTCAGCCCCGTGCTGAACACCGCCGGCACACTCGATCTCGGCACCGCTACTCTCGTATTGGGGCGTCAGGGCAGCAGTACCACTTTCTCCGGTCAGATCATCGGTGGGGCAGGGTCCAAAATCACCAAAATCGGCGGTGGTCGCTTGATTCTCGACAATTGGAACACTGCGGTGCCCAATTCGCTTGGCACTCTGGACATCGCGCAGGGTGTCGTGACTTCGTGGAACAATGATCAGTCCTGGTCCACTCCCACAGGCTTCGCGAACGCCATCCCTGCTTCCACATCCATTCTGCTCCGTGGGGGCGAGTGGGAAGTGCGGGTGAACGGGGACAGTACCAGCAATTTCCAGGTCATTCCGATGGGCCACAGCATTGTCCATCAAGGGGGGGATTCGATTCTGGACACGGACCGCGCCCAAGGTGGGGGTAGCAATAAAATCCTGGTGTTTGACAATTTGACGCTCGACAAGCAGCGCTTCCTTGTGACGGGCGGGAACGCCTTTTATCCTCGATTTGACGGCACACTCACGCAAACGAGCAACTCCCGCATCCAGACAGACGCGCCCCTGCTGCTGAACGGGACGATTACTGGAAACTACACCCTCAACAAGACGGGCAGCAGTAGTCTCGAAATCGGTGGGGATAGCAGCGCCTGGAGTGGTGGCACGGTAGCCACGGATGGGACTATACTGTTCGGCACACGTACACCGGAAGACTCCAGCCGCTACATGGCAGGCAGCAACCTTTTTTCCTACAGCGCCACCGCCAACCTGGGGACGGGGGATATCGTGATCAACCGCAACACGGCCATCCGCATCAATGCCCCGAGCAATATACTAACCTCGCAGGGGCAGCGTGTGCAGGTGTTTGGCAGCCTGACGGGCAACCTCCCTCGCGTTGACATCGGTCTGGACGCACCCATCACCAGTTATGGCGTGTTCTCCACCGGCAACGGCTCCATCAACCTTGGCCTCCACGACGGCTTCTTCACGAACTCCATTGACCAATCCAAGCTGGGGAATGGCAAGTGGGGTATAGGGGCATGGGACACCACCTATTACACTGGTGCCACCATGGGTGCTGGCGCTGACAACGTTTTCCGCTTCTTTGGCACCAACGGCATATTGGGCATCACGCAGGCCAACGCCCTTTCTGGCTCCGCCAGTTTGTGGGTGGGCACACCTCAGTACGACAATGGCTTTGCCCTGGGCAATACCTCTGCGCAGGTCCGTCTGTATGGCGACCAGAGCTACACGGGCAATACCACAATCTTCCGCAGTGATAACACCGGAAATACCAACAACTTTCTGATGGTCATGGGGGATAGCCAGTCTCCGGTCTTTGACGTGTTCGGCAGCCTGGAGTTCCGTGGCGACGGACGTGCCACCCGCGATGACGGCAGCCAGTTCAACACCGTCAACCTGTATCCGGGCTCCCGCCTGCGCTTTGACTACAGCATGGACGTCAACGACACCATGCTCATTTCCCGTCTCGACAACTCGAACCTGGGGCTCGAGTCCGACGAAAACAAATGGGGCGATACGACCCCAATGACGCTTCGCGGCTCCACTTTGAATTTGGTGGCCAGCAGTGGCCGACAGAATCAGGAGCGCATCGGTGCCATGACCGTCGAGCAAGGCTCCGCCATCACGCTTGAGCGAAATGGCACGAACAGCCAGATCGTGCTCAGCACGCCGAGCGTCACCCGTGTGGGCCAGGCCACCTTCATGATTCGTGAAAACGCGGACGAGTTGGGTCGCGTTGACCTTCAGGGGCAGAAATTCTTCATCGACAACGGTGCCAGCATGCTGGACGCCCAAAACATGCTGCCCGCCTGGATGATCAATCCAAGCCGCAATACGTTCCTCACTTACAACGCGGACTTTGGTGTCCAGAATCGGGCCTTCACGCAGACATCGGGTGCTGTGGGCACCGGGGCTGCCTTTTTTGCTGGGCTCGCCTCTACTGACATTGCTGCCTACGCCGGGGTCACTGGCGACGCCACCTTGGGTGGCACGGCCAATGTTTGGGCGTTGCGCATCTCCAATGAGGCTTCTGGTAACGACACCATACTCAATGGTGGCCAAATCAACATCCATAGCGGCGGGCTTATCGTGGATAACCGCGACGCAGCCACCGCTGCCCGTGTCAATTTCGAGACAACGAATGTCTATTTTGGGGATGGCACGGCCCCAGTGGAAGGAATTGTATTCAATGATGCCAACGGCATCACGACCCGTATGGGCGGCATTGTGACGGCGAATAATTTGACCGTGTTTGGTCCCGGCCAACTCCAGCTCACCAACGTGGCGAATGCGATCACTGGCAACCTACAGATGAACGGCGGTACTCTCTTCTTGGATGGCGCAGGGACTGCGGGCACTGCCTCCATCACTCTCGCGGGTGACTGGCTGGGGAACAATGATGGTCAGATGCTGGCGGAAGTGCGACTGCGCACCAACAACAACGCCAACACTGCCTTCAATAACCCAATCATCCTCGCCGCAGACATGCCGTATGCGCGTCTTTTCGCCGAGCGTTACACCGGCACATCGACGGGTGGTTCCACGGTCACGATCCCGAGCCTGACCATCATGGGCTCCAACACCCTTCAGGGCAGTTCACTGGTCGTCAACAATAACAGCACCACCAACAGCGCAAACACCCATAGCATCGCTGTCAGCGGTGGCACATCCATCGGCGGCACGTCGCCATTTGGCCTCCACGTTCACGCATCCACCCTGCTACTCACCGGAACTCTGACCTCCACGGCACCCATCATCAAGTCTGGTGATGGCACCCTGCGTATGGATGCAAACAACTCGGCACTGAATGTGCCGGTGACCCTCAATCGGGGTGAGATCCGCGGTCTCGGAAACAACGCCAACAACTTCTTTGGAACGGGGGATTACACCCTGAATTTCGGCACCTTGCGCTCCAGCACCAGTACCGCCCAGACTTACTTCAATAGTCCTGGTCAAGACCTGATCGTCGCCGGGGCCGTTTTACTTGTCAATGACCGCAATGGCGGGGGTGGGCGTACCATCACTTATGGGGCCAATAACGGAACAAACACCTATCGCACCATCAACGGGGCGCATTGGCGAATTCGATCAGATTCGGGTGATAGCATCGTGTTCGAAGGCAAAACCTTTATCAACGATAACGCCACCTATTTCACCGATTCGGGGGCTCTATTCCTGCGTGACACCGTTGAAGGTGGCGGGGTGTTCGTGAAGAGTGGCAGCAACCAGATTCTGTTTGATAACAATGTCGCCAACAGTAATTGGAAGGGTCGGATTGACGTCCAGGGCGGGATGGTCCGCGTGAATCAAGCCAATGCGACTCTCGGCGGCGCGGGAAGTTCGGTGCTGGTTCACTCCTTTGGGGGCGTCAGTGTGCACAATGTCAACAACTTCGGAACCGGTTCGGGTCTCTCCGAAGTGCGGGCTTCCAACCCAATGAGTTTGCCCATTTTGGGTATTGGTGCCGCGAGCGGTTTCGCAGCCGTGTCCGCCCTTTACGATGGCTTCACGATGACGGGAACTGGCAACGGTGTTCTGGCCCTAGACAATGGCCAGACCTTTACCGCCGATCCAGCGATGGCCAATTTCCAAAATGGCAATTGGTTCCTCGGGTCGCACAGCGGCGCGACACTCAATGCCAATTCGATTGCCGCTTGGGGACCAACTGGGGAGCATTTCTTACTTGGTGGTGGCTCGGGCACCTTGACGCTTAACCCAAGCACTGCAGGTGCCGCTCAATTTGCCGGCTCGAGCCAGATGATTATCGGTTCCATGAACAATATCAATGGCTACGGCACCGTGACGATCGGGTCAAACGCAGACAACACCTTCGACCTCGGAACCCTCGTTACCCGCTCTCGGAACATTGATGGCACTTACCGAGGAACGGCGCTATCCATTCAAGGTGGGGCCAACGGCACCAGCACCAATTTCCGTGCTCCGTTGGGCTCTGGGCAAATCGACAACTTTGGTGAAATGCGTTACGAAGGTGCGTCTGGCACAGCCGTGGGGACAGGCGGAGTCAGTAACTCCAACGTGCTCGTCCTCCATCCGGGGTCTCGCTTGCGCTTTGATAACGGCAGCCCCTTCACAGGAAGTGGCACCACGGGCAACCTTGCGACAGGGACACTCGGTGGTGGTGGCCGCTGGGCGGACTCGGTCGGCCTCACCCTGAATAGTGCGGTCCTTGACATGGTGGGTGATAATACAGACCACGTCGCCAACCGTGAAATCATTGGCGACGTGACCATCGACGGTGGCTCTGAGATCGTGGTCCGCCATGTGGATAACAATGCGCGCTTTGCCACAGAGCTCCAAGTCGCCAATATCTTCCGGACCGGAACAGGCACCTTAATGCTGCGCCACGACGGCAACGAACTGGGTATCAACGGCGGCTCCGGTACGGGCGGGACTGGCGGCGGGGTGGAGCGTTTGATCGTGAACTCCGGCATCGGCGGTACGGCGGGCCAAGTTCAGGTCACGAATAACATGGTGGATCCTTGGATCGTCAGTCGCTCACAAGGGCAGTTCTTGAAGTATGACCCTGCGTTCGGCTTCCAAGTCATCACGCAAGGCGGCGCTCCAGCGAATTACATTGCCTCTGGAGCTGCCACGATCGATGGAACCGTTGTCACCGCGAATGACGGAACGGAAATTCTCAGTCTCGAAGCTACCGGTGCGGTGACCTTGGGCGCGAACTTGGATGTTCATGCCTTGCGTGTCTCCCGCCAAATCAATGCCTCTGTTAACAATAGCGCAGACAATGCATTCAACCGGATCACCATTCGTAGCGGTGGACTTCTCTTCGCAAACACGGGTGGCACTGATCGGGCTCCTACATTAAACCAGGATCTCTATTTTGGCTCTGCGGGTGATGGCACTGGCGAGGCCCTCATCTTTGTGGATGGTACCTCCGGTCAATTGAACGGGCGGATCTATGCCAGCCAAGTTGTCAAGAGTGGCACCAGCCCGCTGATCATCCGTGCTGATCAACCCCAATACACGGGCGATTGGATCGTGAATGGCGGCAGCCTGCGTTTTGATACTCCAGGTGCCCCAAGCACGGGCGAGGTCTTCCTCCTGGGGAGCCACATGGCTGATAACGACAACGTGCAAAACTTCACGGAAGTTCGTTACAATTTCAACAGCGGCACTCCAGATCTCTTCACCTGGACGGGTGGTAAGATCTCCGTGACGGATGTCAATCAGGTCTATGCCTCCACCGCGTCGGATCGTCTGCAGCAGATTCCCGCTATTGACTTGCTCACCACCAACGCTGTCGCGGGCACTGGCCAAGAGGGCAGCCTATTCCTTCGGGCCGATGGGGCGCGCACCACCGTCCGCACTGGAACGGTGACGATGTTTGATCACTACATGCTCAGTGTCGATTCTGGCAGCTACGGAACCGGTTCCACGACGGGCTTCCAACTCGGGGCTGGTGACGGGACGGGTGGGATCGACAACCAAGGCCTCTACAACTTGCGCAAGGTAGGGGACGGTGTCCTTACGCTCGGCGACATTAGCGGAACGTTTGATGGCAATACAAAGATTGTTGTGGGTGAAGGTGCCTTGCGTGTCAATAGCCCCGGGTCACTCGGTGCCGCTACCGTTACTGCGCAGATTGGCGAAGGTGCCGCCCTGGAAATCGCCACGACAGGATGGGCTCCCGTGGCCACACTTGATCAACAATTTGGTTCCTCCGAACGTTGGGCCGTCGATGGAGCCCGCGCTGGCACCGTCAATCTCCCCGTCGGGGTGAATCTCCAGATCATGGCCAACCAAACTGGCAGCCAGATCATCAATCTGAACGGTGGCTCCATCATGGGCTATCTTCCCCGGGATTGGGATCAGGTCGCCGTCATTCAAACGCTCGGCAGTGGTATCAATATCAATCTGGTGGGGGATTCCATGATCGGTCAGCCCGTTACCAGCAGCAATAACGGCCTTTGGGACTATGCTTTCTATGACTTGGGCAAGCAAAACACCACGACTGGAAACAACCCGACCGACCCTGCGCTCCGTGGTTCATACCTCCAGATTGACGGTGTCATCAGTGGTGTGGGCGGCTTGCGGAAGATGGGTCAGGATTTGATCTTGCTCAATGGTGCCAACACGTATGCAGGTAGCACCACTGTGGAAAACGGCATCCTTCAGATCGGGCAAAACAACTCGCTGCCGACCACCACGACCTTGGTCATGGACGCCACGAGCGCTATGTTTGACCTCAACGGGCACAATCAGGAAGTCGCAGCTCTCACGGGCTCCGGCGGTAGCGTCAACAACGGTGCCTTTGACTACAATGTCTTCACGGTCAATCAATCCACTGACACCAGCTACAGTGGAACCATTGATGGCAACGTCACACTTCATAAGACGGGCAGCGGCACCTTGATGCTTACACCCGTCACCCCAATGGGTGATGCAACCGTCGGCTCCGGCTACCGCGGGGGCAGCATCCTTGAGGGCGGTAAGATTGGGGTCGCGATGGATTCTGCCTTGGGATGGTTGCCTCTTTCTACCGATGCGGACAACCTCACCTTTAAGGGTGGCACGCTCTTCACCACCGTTGGTTTCACTCTTGCTGCGCGGCGCGGCGTGATGCTCGATACTGCGGGTGGCACAATTGAAGTGGCTGCTTCCCAGACGACACAGGTTGCGGGTATCGTGATGGGTTTGGGTGATTTCAGCAAAACGGGCGATGGCACCCTCCAACTCGACCATGCTGACAACAACTATGCCGGCTCGACGCACATCGTGGCGGGCACTCTTCGTGGCGGGGCTGCGGATACCCTCGCGCCGCTATCGCGTCACATCATTTCTGGCGATACCGCCTCTGGAACACTGGCTGTCAATGGTCTGGACCAGACCATCGGTTCACTTGCCAGCGCCGGGGCTACTCCTACTACGGCCAGTGTGCTGTTCGGCGGCACCGAGGTTTTGACCGTGGGTGCTGACGGCACGCAGGACGCCGTCTATGCAGGTGCCATGACTGGAGCGGGCACCTTCCGCGTCAACGGCAATGGCATCTTGCAAACGCTCGCAGTAGCGGACAACAGCGCTCAAGGCTGGAATACCCAGGTGGCAAACGGCGTGCTGAATGTCGCTGCTGGAGCCAAGCTCGGTTCAGGAGCGGTCACGCTTGGCATTGCTGGGGTCAGTGGTGCCGATGACTTCACGGCATTGAATCTCCAGAACACGCCAACCTTCGCGAACAACATCACGGTGGCGAACGTGAACAGCGTGGGCAGCGCCTCGATCACCTCCAGCGGCAGCAATGCGGCGATCACCGGTACGGTGGCGATCAACCGCAACATCTACGCTGGCGCTGCGGCGGGCACTCAATTGAGCTTGGAAAATACGGTAAGTGGTGATGGCACTCTGACCGTGGTGGACGGAGGTTCGCTGCGCCTGACATCTGCCAACACCTACGGGACCGGAGTTGCGGGCACGTCCGGCACTCCGATTCCTGGAGGAACGGTCGTTCGTGCGGGCACAGTGCTCCTGGAAAACGATACCGCAGCAGGTGCCAATAGCATCGCGCTTGGTGATACCACTTCCACCATCGGCGCGGCTGTGGATCGTGCTACCTTCTCCAGTATTTTGGGCGATGGCACCTTTAATCCGAACGGTGATGGGCTCGGCGGCATTGGCTATGGCGAATTCGCCAACGTCACCAGCACTGTGGATGGCAACACCTACACGGCTGGCGATGTCGGCACCAGGATTCTGATCGCGGGTGAAGAATCGAATCCAGAGCGCAACGGCATCTACGTCATTGCCAGCGTCAATGGGGCCACGATGAACCTGGTTCGCGCTAGCGATACCCACTCCACCGACGCCATGGTCTATGGCGGACAGGTGGCGGTAACGAACGGCACTTACACCGGCAAGACGATGTTTATGTTTGAAGAAAACGTGGTGGTGCGCAATGAGACCACCCAGGAGCCGATCCGCTTCCGACAGGATGTGCTCAATCCGGATGTAGCGGTGCTCCAAAACAGTGCTGGTCTTACTGTTGCCAATGACATCGACGTGAATGCGACGAATGGCACTGGCATGACGACGGTGGGGGCGTCAAATCTGGTGACCACCGGCAGCAGCCTCTTTGATGGGCTCATGCGCCTTCAAGACCTTCAGACGGGGATCTCGGAAGTGCGCAATTTGCGCCTGACCTCCGCAATCACCTCTGGCGATGGCGTGGTCTTTTCCGGCAAGATTACAGAGGTGGATCAGACACTCGGAACGGGGGATGTGCTGTCCATCCAGAAGATCGGCACCGGCACCGTGACCGTTACCAACTCCGCGAACGACTACCGTGGTACCACGAGTGTGCAAGAGGGTCGTCTCCAGGTGGGCAATGGAACGAGCGGAAGCATCATGGGCACTGGTGCCGTGTTTGTGACTGGCCCATCCACGACCCTCAGCGGTGCCCCAGTGCTCGCGGGTGGTTCCGTGACCTCCACCGTGGCTGGTGGCACGATCATCGGCACGGCGACGAACCCTGGTATCCTGGCCCCAGGTGTGGCAGGGGATAGCGCCACGAGTAACCAATCGATGATCTTTTCCAATGCGTCTGGAGTGACCGTCGCCAGCGGATCGCAGATCCAGATGTCGATCACGACCCCCACCTTGAATGCGAGCAACGGGACCGTGGCTACATGGGTTGCATTGGGGGGAACCCAGACCTTTGACGACTACCTGACCGCCAATCCAGGCGCTGTCACCGTCGTGAACGTAGGGCCAGCAGCGTACGGAGACCTGGACTACATCAACCTGACCAGCGGCGGTCTGAGCCTGGGTGACCGCGCCAGCGGTGCATTTGGCGATGGATCATTGCTGATCCAGAGCAACGGCTGGACTCCAGCCGCGGGTGATATGTTCAACCTGTTTGACTGGGTCCTCGCGATGACCGGGACATTCGATGTGCCCGCACCGACGACGACAGGTGGAGTGCACGGTGATATCGATTTGCCAACGCTGTCAGGTGGACTTACCTGGGACGTATCGGCTCTGAAGAGCCACGGCATTATCATCGTCGGTGGCGTGCCAGAGCCAGGCCGTATGATGTTGCTGCTCTTTGGCCTCCTTGGCCTCTGCCTGCGCCGTCGCCGTCGTTGATTGCTAGGCTGGTGGTTCCCCGCGAAGGATCGCTGGGAAATGATTCCAACGGGGGCAGGGGTTCTTACCTCTGCCCCCTTTTTGTTTTTCATCAAGGAACCCAGATTTGTGCTTTGGATCGTCGATAGAACCGGTGTAGGGCGGGTTTTGGGGAACCATAGCGGACTCGGTGCTTATTCGGACATGGCAAATCCTTTATCATTATGTCGCAAAGCTTTGGTCAAAGGTAAGAGCATTATAATGTGGTCAAACGTGGCTGGACTATGCCATTCTCTCCAACTGCCTGTATAAGCGCTTGTTTTCAAGTGCCCTATTCGACAAGCCATGAACCAACCAACCTCTCCTATTTCAGTGTCATTGCCGTGCCCTTTTTTGCATGTCAATCCCATCCATTGCATTGGATCTGAGTCCCGATTTATCAGGGTTTCAGGAGGTTTGTTCTAATCTTATCGTTCGTCCCAACTCAGGCAATTTTATCGTCCACTCCATCTCAAGCCATGAACTCTAACGCCACAATGAAGCTAAGCCATCCGCCTGTGCTCCAAAGACTCCGCCGATCACGGCGATTTATCGGGAAAGGAATGGTGGCGTTGATGTTCATCAATTCGTTTTCGGGATCTGTGCAGGCTGCGTCAGGAACTTGGGGCGTCGTTAAGGCGGGCACTTATTCTTGGCAGGACTGTGCAAACTGGGCTGCTGGCTCAATTCCAGGTTCTGGGGTCGGGGATGTGGCTGGTTTTAGCAGGAGCTTTGCTGGCAATCAGATCATCGCGCTAGACAGTGCGGTCACCTTGGGAACGCTGAACTTTTCAAACACGACAGGGACGGTCGTTTTGACGGGTGGTGCGGGTGGGACGATGAGCTTTAACGGTGGTGGCACAGCAGCAGTCAATAAGACCGGACCTTCGACGTCTGTCATCCAATCCAATGTCGGATTGCAAAACCAACTCACCCTGAATGTGGCGCAGGGCGTTCTTGTTCTCGATGGCGTGGTTGATGGGGCGAACGGCATCACCAAGAATGGGCCAGGCACAGTGGTTTTGCGCCGCGCCAATACTTACACGGGACAGACCATCGTAAATGATGGGATGGTATGGATTAATCCCGCCAATAATGACTTGGGCGTCCTAGGGGCGACGAATCCAATCCAGAATACCATCGTGAACGATGGTGCGTCGCTCGTCATCAACAATGATGCTTCTAATGCTGCAGGGGATACGACCGGTGGCACGAGCATGAACTCCGAGGCCATCACCATCTACGGGCAAGGCTTCAGGAACCTCGGCGCGCTCCGTTCGATCTTGGGCAGGGAGTCCAATCAATTCACGGGGCCGATCACGCTCGGCAGTAACTCTCGTGTTCAGTCCGATCTAAACACGCTCACGCTGGTCGGTCCAGTGATCACCAACGGGAACACCCTCATGATTGGTGGTCCTGGCTTTACTTCGATCACAGGTCCAGTATCTGGAAGCGCCGATATCATCCACTATGGCATCAGCGGCTTCCGTATGCAGAACGTCACGACGGCGCAGACTTTCTCCGGCGCTATCCTTTCCCAGTTGGGTGAGATTCGGGCTGACGCCAGCGACGTTGCGACGGGATTCAACCCTTACGCGAACGTATCTTCGTTTAACCTTCGCAATAGTTATCTCAATCTTGTTGCCTCCGGAACGGCAGCGGCTGTGCAGAACCGGGTTGACGACGATATTCCGATCGCTCTTCAGAGTGGTCGCATCCGCCTTGAAAGTGCCTCGTTCAATAATACCAGCGCCACGCAGAACGCGGTGAACTGGAATGAAGCGCTGGGGAATGTGACATTGGCATCGGGTCACAACTACGTGGACTTCCGCGATACGCTCAACGCCACCGTGCAGCGGTCGATCACGGTGAACGACCTTGTCCGCGGCCCTGGAGCCATGTTTCAGATGGGCGGTGACGGCACTGCTGCGACGACCATTGGTACCTCCACACAATATCGTGTCATGAACAATGCGCTGACTGGCGGCGGCAATGTGCCGTTCGTCGGCGGCTGGGCCTACTACAATGCGGAGTTCATGAAGTACAATGATCCAGCTCTGGGTGGCAATGGCTACCGGGCATTGGAAGCAAGCGACTATGCCGTCAACACGGCGGAAGCCACCTGGACGGGTTCCCAAAACATCAAGTTCGACAATGGTAACCGCACGCTCGCGCTTGATGCATCGGTGCAGTCTCTCAACATCCAAGGCGGCACGGGCAGAACCCTGACAGGGGCCGCTGGCAAGACCTTGACCATCGAGTCAGGTGGTCTCCTCACCAGTGGCGGAACGCACACCATTTCAGTGCCAAACCTCACCGCAGGTGCCTCCAGCGGCTACGAGCTCTATAATATCGCCTGGGCCAGCAACAACATCTTTTCGGTGATTCGTGACAATGGTGCCAACCCCGTGTCCTTCGTGAAGACCGGAGGGGGAACGACCTCACTGTTTGGTGCCAATACATACACTGGCACCACCTATCTTCTCCAAGGGCGTCTGCGCGATGTGATTGGCGCGAATTATTCCGCTCTGGGATCAGGCAATCTGAACATTGCAGGGTCAATAACGGATCAGAGTGTCTATGAGACTCACGTTGATTTCACCCGAGCCCTGGGGACGGGCCCTGGCCAAGTGCAATTGACCGGAGGCAGCGGCGCTGGTTTCTCCGCGTATGGTGGGCCGGTAAATCTTAACTTTGGTGGTGCAGGGGCCACAGTCACTTGGGGTAGCAGCACCTTCAATCCAGGGGTGTTTACGCTCAACGGCGGTAACGCAACCCATGTCGTCAATTTGGTGAACGACCTCGATCTTGGTGGTGAGCAGCGCTATATCCGGTTGGATGGGAATGCGTCTGCTGGCACTCGGGCAGTCATCGGCACCATTTCCGGCGATGTGACCAATGGCGGCATCGTGCGTCGCGGCGGCGGGATTTTGCAATTTGATACTCCGAAGTCCTACCAGAGCGGCACGATTCTCCAGGAAGGGGAACTGTGGTTGCGTGGCAGTGGGACTGCGGGTGCCAACGTAATGGGCAATGACATTCTGGTCAATCAGGGTGCCCGCCTACGCTTGGACGGTCCTGGCAACGTCGGCAGCAATCAGATGATGATTCTCCAAAACGGCGATGATACCACACCCGCCGCCATTTCTTTCGGCCCCGGATATGGAACGGGCGAAGGGATCAGCTTTAGCTCTCTCACCAACACCGGTGGTTTCCCAGCCACGGGACCTTACAACGTTCTGATCGCTAACCAGCAGACTGGAAATGACCGCCGCAACCGAGTGGCCGTCCAGATCAGCGGCAACAACGACTTCCAAGCAGACTTGCCTGGCCTGATCAAAGCCGTCGCCCCTGATGTGCAGGTGTGGTTTGGCTCAGATACAGGAAATGCCGTCTTTACTGGCCCTACGCTTTCGACGACAGGCCGGAATAAGACGGGAAGCGTTGAGGCCTTCCGACTCGGTTCTGGCGGCGGTACGCTGACCATCCAAAACGCCAATGTTCTCAGTGGCAATGCTCCGCTGATTGTGGGTGCCGAAGACAACACCGCGCGAACCAATATTGGTGGCGTGGTGTATATGCCTCAATCGCAGAATTATTCTGGCACGGTGACGCAGGGCGGAATCACGGGTGGCCTATTGATTGGCGGGGGCGGCCTTTTGCACGTTGGTGGGGTGGGGGCTCTGAACACAGCCAACAATACGATCCTCATGCGCAGTGGTGAACTCCGGGCGGAGATTGCCGACGGGCTCTACACAGGAACTGACACGCAGTACTCATCGCTGGTCCTCAATGTTCAGGGCGGCAACTCCATTTTCCGCACGTCGGCACTGAGCGGTGGTGCCTACAGCACCGTCAATCTTGATCGGATCGATTTTACGGAAACCGGTGCTGATCGGGCGCTCGTCGTCACCAATCTGGGCACGATCTTTACGGATGTGCACGTCAATACCGTCGTCATGCCCAATGCTGCGCGGAGTGTCTATCTCGATGTCGGTGTGGACAATAGCTATCAAGCTGGAGCGGGGATCCTGACAGTGAATGGCGTGATCGCTGACCAAGCAACGGGGGTGCAGAGCCTGCGCAAGCGCAACGGGGGGATATTGATCCTGAATGCGGACAACACCTATGATGGCTCCACCACGGTGGAACAGGGGCGTTTGGTGCTCACGAATACCGGCGCTGCGGGAAACGCGGGCTCCACCATTGATTTGGGCACCAACGGCTCACGCACCTCTTCGATCGAATATCGAATCAACGGCACTGGCCCCTTCCTCTTCGATAACCCAGTGGTTACGACCGGTGGGGACAATGGCAGCACGCGCATCATTACGGTCGGCCCGACTGGCCCCGGTTCGGAGAATCAGGTGGTGCAGATTCCTTCGTTGACGATCGGTCATGCTGGCACTTACGCCGTGGATGGAACAGGAAGCAGTGCCCTCTATTTTGACGGCTTTAACGGTTACCAGGCAACGGTGACGGGCGCTGTTACCCTGAATCGCAGCATCGTTTTGAGAACCCGTGGTGCCCTCACTACGTTCGATGGCGTGGTTTCTGGATTGGCAGCAAACGCTCTGGAAAAGGCTGAGCAAGGCACCCTGTGGCTGAATGGAAACAACACGTATCTTGGCACAACGACGCTTTCTGGCGGTTATTTGGTCGCGGGCAGTGATACTGCGTTTGGTGCAGCAACCTCTGATATCACGATCCGAGGGGGCGTCTTTTCCCAGCTCCTGGCCTCCGGCACACGGACGATCAATCGCAATTTCATCAGCACCGCAACGGGCAGCACGCAGACCATCGGGGGGCTAGACGCCGGAGCAAAACTGTTCAGTGGAAACGTGAACATGAGCACCCGCGGGCTGAACTTGACGGCGGTGACAGGGGGGGATGTTACCTTCTCTGGCATCTTTAGCGGTGCCCAGCCGATCAATAAGGTTGGCAATGGAACGGTGATCTTGAGCGGAGTGAATACTTACTCTGGAGCGACTTCTGTCGTCAACGGCACCCTGGTCGGTCAGGCGCAAGCATCTGGCAGTCCGTTCGGCACCAATAGTGCCTTCACTGTCACCAATGGAGCGCTCGCTCTCAATGGTGCCGGTGTGGGGCGCAATGTCACCACGACGGGGGCACTGAATATCAATGGGGGTAATGCCGCCATCTCCGTGAATGACGCTAGCACTGTGGGGACCCAGTTTACCTTTGGTTCTTTGGTCCGTACCAACAGCAGCACTATCACCTTCAAGGGCGTGACGACTGACATCGGCACTGCCGGGAATGAAAAGGTCACCTTCACTTCTGCGCCAGCCATCCTCAACGGTACCGTTGGGACTTGGGCGGTGATTCAGGCCGCAGGAGGCGACAACAGCGGCACCTATGCCACCATCAGCAGTGGGAATGTGATCGCGGCGACCTACGGAGGTAGCGGGAACTTGGATACTGCGGCTGGATCGACTCAAATCTTCGACGCGACAAGCGGGACTCTGACGGATAACCGCAGCGTGTACGCCTTCCGAACCAATTCCGACATCGATCTGTCTGGGTTTGCTCTCAATGTTGGGGCCGCCAATTCGGGCACACTGGGACAGGCTGGTATCATCCTGAACAACGGTGCCAATATCGATGGGACAGGATCCGTCCTGAATTTTGGAACGAATGTGCTCAACGTCTATGTGGATGATGCAGGTCCTTCTGCCATCAATGTGCCGATCACGAACTTCCGCAGCAATGCCAACAACACTTTGACCACCGGTTTCGTGAAGTTTGGCCCAGGAACGCTCGAACTGAACGCCGCCAATCGTTTCCAAGGAAACGTGCAGGTCAATCAAGGCACCCTGAGCCTGACGACGCCCAATGCCATCCCAATGTTTGGGAACCTGAACGCAGTGGTCGGGTCTGAAGTGGTGATTCAGCCAGGTGCCACCGTCGCCCTAAACGGCAACAACCAGGAGTTTGGGAATCTTTCCGGCACATCTGTATTCAGCCCTGTGCAAAACATGGGCGGGACTCTCGATCTCGGCACGGCTCAGTTGACTGTTGGTCGCAACACGGGTGACCGCGTCTTTTCCGGCCAACTCATCGGTGGGGCGGGTTCGACACTGGTTAAGGTGGGTGCCAGTCGCTTGACGCTGGACAACTGGGATGCTTCTCGTCCGAACTCGCTCGATACCCTGGTGATTTCTCAAGGGACGGTTCAAACCTGGATCAACGATCAATCCTGGGCAACTCCAGGCGGATTCGCTTCCGCCATTCCGAGCACCACGACAGTAAAACTGGGTGGCGGCACCTGGGAAGCCTTCGCGATCGGGGACAACACCGGCAATGCCCAGCGCATCTTCATCGGCAACAGCGTCATCGCCACGGGCGGGGACTCAGCCCTCAGCACCAGTCGCCCCGGCTTTGCTGCTGGAGCCAATAAGGTCTTGGTCTTCAACAACCTCACCCTTGATAAGCAGCGGTTCCTTGCCACTGGTGGCAACGCCATTTACCCACGATTCGATGGAGCGATCACCTTGACGGCCAACGGGCGGATTCAGACGGATGCGCCCCTTCTCTTGGCGGGAACGATTACAGGTAACTACAGCTTTGAAAAGCGCGGTGGCAGCAACCTCGAAATCGGTGGCGACAATAGTAGTTGGAATGGCGGCATGGTCATCACAGACGGCTACGTGCTCTTCGGTAATCGCGGTGTGGACGATATCCGCTACCAGGGCACCACGTTCGTGCCAAGTGCGACGGCCAATGCCGGAACGGGAGACATCGTTCTCAACCGTGCTAGTGCGCTCCGGCTCAATGCACCGTCGAACGTATTGACGGCCCAGGGACAGCGAGTTCAGACCTTTGGAGATGCGAGCGTGAACAGTTTGCGCATCGATCTTGGAACGGATTCGCCCCTGGCGGCCTACGGGATCCGTTCCACCACCAACGGTAGCCTCGGTCTCCATCTGAATGAGGGTCATTGGACGACGCCGATCGATCAGTCCAAGCTAGGCAATGGCAAGTGGGGCCTGAACGCAGTGACCAATACGTACTATACGGCACCGACTCTCGGAGCGGGCGTGGACAACGTGTATCGCTTTGGTGGCTTCAATGGTACAACCTTGGCCATTACCGCCTCTGGCGCTCTTTCCGGCACTGCGTCTGTGGACGTCGGTCGGTCGCATGTTCTCGCGGGACAAAATCCTGGGTTAACAGAGGCCGTGGTCCGCCTCTATGGCGATCAAACCTATACTGGGGCCACGAACATCTATCGCGAGGCAGATGCGGGCGTTATCGGCAGTGTCTTGGAAATCACGGGGAATAGCGCCACGTCCGCCTTCAATGTCTATGGACGCCTCACCCTGCGTGGCGATGGCCGCGTGACGGACGACGCCGGAAATCAGGCCAACGTCGTGAATTTGATGCCAGGGGGTAACCTCAGGCTGGACTACAACATGGATGTTGGTGACAACTTCATCATTTCGCGTCTGGAAAACAGCAACCTCGGTCTTGCCAGCGACGAGAATAAGTGGAGCGATTCACAAGAAATGGTCCTAGATGGTGCTGGCCTGAACCTGATCAATTCCGGCGGGCGGGTGAATCAAGAAACGGTCGGTCAAATCACCCTGAAGGGTGGTGCGGGGATCACTTTGGAGCGGAACGGCACCAGCGGTCAGATTATCCTGATCACGAACGATGGGCTCAATCGTGTGGGCCAGTCCACCCTGACGATTCGCGAAAACGCGGATGAACTTGGCTCAGTCAATCTTCAGTCCATGAAGATGTTCATCAATGATCCAGCTTGGGTCGCGTCCAACACCACGAGTGGCATCTTGCCAGTGTGGATGATGAACAATACCCGGAACACCTTCCTCCGTTACAATGCTGATACCGGTCTCATGAATGCACCATTCACCAAGACCGGGACTGGTGCGACCTTCCTCGGGACGCTGACGGGAACAGACGTCGCCCAGTACACCGCTGGCGACGCGACCCTGACTGGCACTGTCAATACCTATGCTTTGCGTGTGAACCACGAAGCGGCCAGCAATGATACGATCATCAGTGGGGCCGGCCAAATCAATATCCTCAGCGGTGGTTTGATCGTTGATAACCGCGACAACGCCCGGGTTCAGATCAATACCGCCCTCTACTTTGGCAATGGCACCACTCCGGTGGAAGGGATCATTCATGCCGATGAAAACACAACCTTCCTCGGCGGCGTGGTGACCGCGAATGGTCTAACCCTGGCCGGCCCAGGATCCATCCACCTCACCGGGGTCAACAACATCACGGGCGTCATCCAGCTCAACGGCGGAAGTGGTAATATTTTCGACGGCGCGCCTGCCGCTGGCACCGCCACTGAGTTTATTCTCCACGGCAACTACGCCAACAACTTCAATGGTGGCCAAATGCCGGTTCTGCGGCTGCGTCACAATAGCGCGACGACCAACTTCAATCAGACCGTCACCATCGCGGAGAATGTCCCCGTCGCCACCATTGGGGCGGAGCGTTACACAGGTGCCTCGACCGGTGCGTTGGTTACCATCGCTGCGCTCAATGTCGTCGGCACGGCAAGTCCTGCGGGCACTTTGGTGAACCTCACCAACAGCAACTCCAATGCCCAGGTGCTTGGTGCCACAACCCTGGGTGGGAGCAGCCCCTTTGCCATCAACGTCAACACTGCAACTTGGCAGCTCACTGGAACTCTGACTGCATCGGCACCTCTCAGCAAATGGGGCGACGGTGCGCTGCGTCTCGACGGGAACAATGATGCTACGTTCTCCAGCCCGATCACCGTGAATCGCGGTGAATTGCGGGTGACGGGGCCGAATGCGGCGGGCGGCGTCTCGCAGGCAGAAGGGACAGGACCATTGACCGTCAATTTTGGAACCTTGCGTTTGGCGGCTCAAAACATTACCACGACGAACTCGACGACGACGTTTTTCAACAGTCCAGATCAGCACATCACGATCGGGGGTCGCACCACGATTATCTATGACCGAAATGGGGGAACTCCTGCATCGGGTTCAAATGGCGCGACCATTGGTGGTGCGGGACTGGAGTTCCGCACGCAAAACAGCCCGACCATTGTTTTTGACCAAGCAAGCTTTGGTGATCACCTCCGAATCAATAGCGAGATGGTCATTCGCGATCAGCCTTTCATCCGTGTCGTGGACGCCACCTTGATCGTTAATAACATCATCCGCGGTAATGGGACGATCACCAAAGGGGATTCCTACCTGATGAACTTCAATAACAACGCGCCAAACCCCGATTGGTCGGGTGGCTTTACCGCTCTCCAGGGTTATAGCCGGGTGACGCAGGCTGCCACGAATTTCACTTTTGGGACGGGTGCCGTGATGGCTGGGCCGACGTCCAATCTGTCTCTCAACTCGCTCACCAATATTGCGGGTGGCGCGGTGGCAAATTTCAATAGCGGTTACACCACACCAGTGGTCCTCGCCGTTTCGCAGGGTGCCCTCTTCACGACGGCGAATTTGAACTCCTTGTTCCCTGCCGCGAATAATACGAGCCGTCCTGGGGTCGGTGGTATCCTCGGTCTGGACTCCATCACGACCGGCACTCCGATTGATCTATCCGCCTTCCAGGATGGCTATTGGAGCCTGGGCACTTCTTTGGGCGGCTCAACCTACAACGGGGGCGCTGGCTCCATCACCGCAGGGGCGGGGGATGTTTATCGTCTTGGTGGCGGTGGGTCAACGCTGACCTTGCAACCAGCGGCGGCGGCCGATGTCCTTACCGGAACAAGCCAAGTCTTGATTGGGCGCGCTGAGGCTTGGCATGGCACAGGGTACAATTCGTCACCAGTCGCATTTGGAAGCAACCTAAACAACACCTACTCGGGTGGAACGACCATCACCCGTGCCCGTGATATCGGCGGTGGTTGGTATCAGACGGGATTGCGTGTGGATGGTGGTGATCAGGGTGCCGGAATTTTCCGCACGCCATTGGGGACGGGGCAGGTTGACAACTTCGGACACCTTCGATTCCAGGGTGCGAATGGTGGTTTGGTCGATGCTTCAGGGAACAACTACACGAGCATCGTAACTCATGCGGGCAGTCGGATCACTTTTGACAACCGCTCTGCGTTCATCAACCCAAGTGGGGAGGGGCGTTACGACAATGAGGCGGCGCTGGTCCTGAATTCCGCTCACCTCCAGGTTCGCGGAACAAACAACGTGAACACTGCGGCGACCAACCTTGAAATTATTGGGGATCTTTCGATCTTTGGCGGTTCCCACATCCGGCTTGATCGCGAAGGCACTGGTTTTGCTGGTCTTGGCATTAGTAACCTGATTCGTGGTAACTCAGACAACCGTTTCGGTACGCTCACGATCAATCACAACACTGGGTTGCTGGGTGCCAATACCGCAGCGGGTGGGGTGAACAATACGGAAGTCGTCTGGGTGACTGGCGGTGGCTCGATCCCGATGACGAACAACATGGTGGATCCTTGGATTGTCAGTCGCAACGTTGACCAATTCCTGAAGTATGATGCGACCAATGGTCTGCAATTGATTACTCAAGGGGCATCTCCTGCCAACTATCTCAACCCTATAGCGGCGACCACGACTCTCAACGGCACTGTCGTTCCATTGAACGATGGCACCGAAATTCTAGATTTGGGCGCTGCCTCCGGCACGCAGACGCTGGGCGCTAATCTGAATATCCATGCACTCCGCGTGGCTCGTGACATTAACGTCGCTACCGATGGAAGTGCCAATAACATTACGATTCAGAGCGGGGGACTCATTTTCCTGGGCAACAATCCGACCATCAATGCGAACCTGAACTTCAATCCTAGCGGCAGCGGCGAGGCTTTGATCTACACCCGGGCAAGCACCGGTCAGATCAACGGACGAATCCAAGCCAATCAGTTGACGAAGTTTGGATCCGGTTTCCTCAATATCCGCAGTGATCAGCCTGACTTTGGTGGATACTGGATCGTCAATGAAGGCGGTATTCAATTCCTCACTCCTGGATCTGTCGGGAATGGTGCCAATGAAATCGTGCTGAACGGATCGGTCATGAGCGATGACGATGACCGCCAGGACGGTGGCGCGTCGATCCTCTTCACCGAACTTCGGTACACGTACAACAGCGGATCGTCAGACCTGTTTACTTGGAATCACGGCAAAATCACCTCGTGGGACAACAACCTAATTCGTGCTGCGACTGCAAGTGACCGCAACCAGTTGATCCCAGACATTGATCTCAAGACGACTGCAACCGCCGGTGGCTTGCAACCCGGGCAGATCCGCTTCCAAGTGGATGGGGCCCGGAGCACCCTCTTCACCGGGGCGGTCACGCTCTTTGATCACCACACTGTCAACGTGGATTCCGCCACTTACGGTCCAGGGTCAACTGCTGGGGTCCAATTTGGCGCGCTCAACAACCAGGGGGCCTACGATGTGATCAAGGCCGGGGATGGGATTTTGAGCTTGGTGGATAACTCCTCCACTTTCACTGGAAATCGCTTCTTCTACGTGGATGAAGGCGGTGTCCGCGTGAAGCACGATGGCGCGTTTGGTGCGGCGGGCAATACCGCTGTGATTAGCCAAGGAGGTGCAATGGAAATTGCGGTGGCTGGGTTCAACCCTCTGGCGACCCTCGATCAGCGTCCAGGATCCATGGAACGATGGGCTGTTGATGGTGCGCGGGCTGGCACGGTGAATATGCCTGCGGGTGTCCACTTGCAGATCTTCCACAATCAGACCGGCACCCAGACGATCAATATGAATGGCGGTTCGATCATGGGCTATCTGCCGTTGGACTATGATCATGTCGGTGTCATTCACAGCCTCGGCAGCGGGGTGACGATCAATCTTCAGTCGAATTCGTTCTTGGGGCAGCCCTTCCCAGCGGGTGAGACTGTCATCTATGACATGGGCAAACAGAATACGATCATGGGTGGCAACCCAAATGATCTGGCGTTGCGCGGTTCCTACTTGCAGATCGACGGCAACATTACGGGGCCTGGCGGCCTCACCAAGGTGGGGCAAGATGTCATTCTGCTGAATGGTGCCAATACCTATGCTGGTTCCACGATCCTGAAGAACGGCATTCTACAGATCGGGCGGACAGATAGCCTGCCGATCGGTACCTCGTTGATCATTGATGGCAGTGCCGGACAATTTGATCTGAATGGTTACAATCAAGAAATTGCTGTCCTTAGCGGTGCAGCTGGGAGCATCAACAACGGTAGTTTTGAGTTCAACACCTTGAACGTCAATCAAGCGGTCAACACGACGTTTGGCGGTACCATTGACGGCAACGTGACCTTGAACAAGACCGGTGTAGGCACCCTCACGCTGTCGGGCATCAGCACCCAGCGCGGAGGCGTAGTTGTGGACGCGGGAACTTTGGCTCTGACGCCGACGGCGGTCATCGGCCACGCCAATGCATCGCTCACGGCGAATGGCGGCACCATTGATCTCGGGACGAGCAGCCAAACTGTGGGTCAGGTTAACGTGCGCGGTGGATCGATTACCAACGGAACGTTGGCTGGCGCAGCCTTCAATGCGGAAAGTGGGTCCATCAGTGCAAACCTCACTGGCTCAGGGACGCTGACCAAATCAACCAGTGGCGTCTTGACTCTGGACGGCAATAATAGTCACACAGGCGGCACCGTTGTCGAGGACGGGACGGTTGATCTTGCAACCACCACTCAGAACGTGGGACCGCTGACCCTTAAGGGCGGCACCATCCAAAACGGAAGCATCAATGGCACATCCTATGATCTTCAGAATGGTGCGATCAGTGCGAATGTCACTGGAGCCGCTGGCGTCAATAAAACGACCGGTGGCATCGTGGCTCTGACCGGGGTGAACACTTACGCCGGAACTACCAACATCATGGAGGGCGCTCTGATCTTTGGTTCTAGCGCAGCGTTGCCTGGATTTGCGACTCCTGGCCAAGTGAACGTTGCCGATGGAGCCTTCGTCTCCTTCCGTGCTGGCGGCGTTGGCGAGTGGGCCACGGCTGACATCAACACGGCGATTGGGGCGGCGAGCTTCAACGGCTTTGGTGGCATCGGCTTTGATGTGATCGGTACCAATGGGTTTGAGTATTCGAATGTCCTTTCTGGAGACCTTTCACTCCTCAAGACTGGGACCGGAACTTTGACTCTGTCTGGCGAGAGCACCTACACTGGCGCGACAATCATCCGGGAAGGTCTCCTCAAGGCAGGCGCGGACGGCAGTGTCTTTGGTCTTGGCCCGGTCGCCCTCCTGGGTGGCTCTGTGGATCTGGACGGTTACGATGTGCGGATTGGGCACCTCGGACTCGGTGGGGCGGTCGGTTCACCTGTGGTTGTTAACTTGGGCGCTGGTCAGTTGACGCTTGATGGCAATGTGACGTATCTGGCCGATGGGAATCCTGCTGGTGCAACCATCACAGGGACCGCGCTGGAGTGCGGACTCAGCCTCGGTGGTGAAATGCTCTACTTTACGGTGGGTGACTCCACGACTGCGGCGATCGATTTGCTGCTGGATGTGGCAATCGTCGATGGCGTGGATAGCGCCGGCATCGTCAAGCTCGGTGCTGGGACCATGGAATTGGCAGGGGACAATACCTTCACGGGCCAAGTCTCCATCAATGGCGGCACGTTGGCCATTGAAAGCATGTCCAACCTCGGCGCTGCGCCGTATCTGAATCTTGCAGCAACGCTGCAGGTGAAGGGGGCAGCTCCGGTCACCTTTGATAAGAGCATTCAATTGACGGGCAACGGCACTTTCGATGCCTCGAACACGGGCGGCGTTACCCTAACTCGTCCGATCTCGGGCGGCTTCGGATTCACCAAGGCGGGCGCGAGTGCCCTGACGATGACGGTCGCCAACACCTTCACGGGGGCAACGACCGTTGGTGCCGGGCAGTTGATTCTTGCCCACCCACGGGCGCTCCAGTTCAGCACTTTGAACTCCTCCGGTAACGTCGTGTTTTCGGCGGCGGCAGGTCCTGAATTCACGGTGGGCGGTCTGGCTGGTTCCACGAACATGGTGTTGCAGGATGATGCTTCTGGCGCGATCACCCTCCAGGTGGTTGGAAACGGCAGCACCTATACAGGTGTTCTGTCTGGCTCCGGTGGTTTGATGAAAATTGCCCAGAACAGCACCGTCAACCCGACGGTGATCACGAACTCCACCTTCACGCTTGGTGCTGCCCAGACATACACTGGTGCCACCCACCTGACCGGCTCCACCTCTGCCCCGATCGGCACTGGTAATGTGGCCAATGCGCTGATTCTGGACTTTGCTAATGCTGCGGCACCTGCCTCCAACATCATCAACAGTGTTTCGCCGCTTGTCTTTGGCGGTGTCAATCAGACTAATGGCGGCACCCTCCAGCTCAACGGCAAGCCATCGACCGTCAATAGCCAGGCCTTTGCCAGCACTTTGGTGGATCAGGGCTCGTCCTTCATCTACATGAACCAAGGCACAGCGACCTCGCTGAGCCTTTCTCTGGGTGCCATCACTCGTAACGCGGGCGGCACCTTGGACATCGCACTGCCAGCCGCCGGAACGGTTTCTGGCTCTTACTCGCTGACGAATGGCATCCTCGGGGCCTGGGCGACAACCAGCCTGCCAGCCACGGCGGGAGCGGCCAACAATTGGGCGACGATTTCAGCCGGCAACATCGTGCCTTACACGGGCTACACCGACGTTACTAGCACGGGCACGACGCTGACCAGCAATGCGGCTAGCAACGTCCGGATCACCGCCGGGGCGACCGCAACAACGACCAGCCTCCCTGCTGGCACCACGGATATCAATACCCTCCTCATCGCCAGCACGAATACGGCAAACTCCACTTTGGCTATTGGTGCCAACAACACATTGCGAATGGGCAGTGTGGGTGGGATCCTGCTAGCCAGCGGAGCAGGATCTGCCTTCATCGGGAGCGGGATCGGAGCTGGAACGACGACAACCTACCTCGGGAATATTGGTCGCGTCTATCTGCCAAGCACCACTGGTAGCATCACCGCAGGCGGTGCCCCAGACACGGCAGGTGAACTGATGTTCATCAACTCCACACCTAGCGCCACCAGCACTCAGGTGCTCACGATCAATGCAGCCATCGTTGACAACGGAACCGGGCCTGTTTCGGTGACCTACTCAGGGTGGGGAAGGAAAGAGATCAACGGCATCAATACTTACACGGGCGGGACCGTTGTTGACCTTGGGCAGGCCTATGTCCGCAACAATTATACAGCGTTCGGATCCGGTGATGTGACCGTAAAATCGGGAGGTCAGGTGTTCGCCCAGGACACCATTCTTTCGAACAACTTCCTTCTCTCCAGCGCGGCCACCACGCAAGGGGCTGGGCTCGGCGGCATCCGTCTCGATTACGCTGAAACGACGGGTACGATTACCCTGGTGAACAATGCTCAGATCAGTTCCGCCAACTACGGCACGGTGCGTGGCCAGATCACTGGGAGTGGCGCTCTCTTGAAACTCGGCAACGGCACCACGATCCTTACCAACGGTTCCAATGACTACACGGGTGGCACGGTGATCACGGGTGGGATCATGCTCCTCCGTGGCAACGCGACTCTGGGTTCCAATACGGTTGGAAATGATATCTTTGTTGGGTCCGCAAATGCCACCACAGGTGGTTTGTTGATCAATGGTCCTTCCAACATCGGAAGCAACCAGCGGCTCACTCTGTCGGTATCAGATGTTAACAACGCAACGACGATCGGCTTTGGGCCGGGCTACGGGGATGGCAGCAGCCTCAAAATCCACGCCCAGAACGCGACCAACGAAACCGCGACGGGCGGGAACGACATTTACCTAGCGGGCACACAGCCTGGTTTCGCCGGTAGGCTCGCGGTGGTTCTGAATGGGGCCGTCGGATTCGTCCGCGATATCGCTGCGGATGTCGCTGCGATCTCTCCAAACGCCCAGGTTTGGGTGGGGGCATCCCTGGCGAACGGAACCTTTACTGGCTCCACACTCTCCCCATCCAACGGTGCGATCCGCTTGGGCGCAGGCGGGGGCACCCTGACAGTTGCCAATGCAAATGTGCTGCGCGGCGATACGCAGTTGATTGTTGGCGCACCAGATCAGACAGGGCGCACCAACATCGGCGGCGTTGTTTATCTGCCGCAGGCTCAGAGCTACACTGGCCAGACGATCGTAGGTGCCGGCGGCCTCCTGCAGGTCGGGACAGACGGTGCTTTGAGCAGCGGCAACAATACCATCCGTCTCATGGGCGGTGACCTTCGGGTCTCCCTCGCCGCAGGGACCTGGGGTGGCGTGGATACGCAGTATGCAACGCGCAATCTTGAGATTGCCTCTGGCAACAGCACCTTCCGCACAAGTTCCCTCTCGGGTGGCGCTTACAGTCGAGTGACCCTGAACAACGTTTCGATCTACGACTCGGAGCGTGTCTTCACCGTCAACACGATTGGCACCATTTTCACTGATGTGGCCGTCAATAACATTACCTTCGTCAACACTGCGGCCAGTGCCATCAACCAGTATTTGGACGTTGGTTTCGACAACAGCTTCCAAGCGGGTGCGGGCATTCTTACCGTCAATGGCGTGATCAGCCAGACAGGTGTTGCTGCGGTGAACCTCCAAAAACGTCAGGGAGGCGTGCTGATTCTGAACAACGACAACACCTATGACGGCACGACGAATGTCCAGCAAGGACGTCTGGTCATCGCCCACACGGGCGCTGCGGGTGATGCCGGTTCGATCATCAACATGAACACGAATGGAGACCGTCGCGGTGACCTCGAATTCCGCTTCGATGGCACGGGTCCGTTCGTTATCGACAACGTTGTCAATACCACCGGCGGCAATGACAACAGCACTCGCGTGATCACCGTCGGGCCGACTGGGCCTGGGTCGGTCAACCAAGTCGTGCAAGTGCCTACCCTGACCATTGGCCACGGTGGCACCTATGGTTTGGATAGCGGGGTGAGCAGTTCGATCTACTTCGATGGCTCCGCAGGTTACGGAATCGACTTCACCAACACGGTGACCTTGAATCGGGACATCAACTTCCGCACTCGTGGAGCCCCTGTCACGATCAGCGGAGTCCTCGCTGGCGCGGCTGGCAATGACCTGAACAAGTTGGAACAGGGTAGCCTCTGGCTAATGGGAGATAACACCTATGCTGGTGCTACGTTCGTCACCAACGGCTACATCGTCGCTGGGCACGACAATGCCTTTGGTACTGCCACAAGCAACGTGACCTTCCGCAGCAACGTGTTTTCTCAAGTGCTCGCCTCTGGTGGACGCACGATCAGCCGGAACTTTGAGAATACGGCGAGCGGCAGCACACAAACACTCGGTGGCTTAGACACTGGGGACAAGTTCTTCACTGGCAATCTGCTGCTTACAGGTCGTGGCCTTAACCTGACCGCTGTTGCAGGAGGGGATGTGACCTTTTCGGGCACCATCAGTGGAGCGGGTGCGACGGGCATCACGAAGGTCGGCAACGGCACTGTCATCCTTGACCCTGCCTCTGGCACCGGCAACACCTTCACCTCTGGCGTGACGGTTCAGGGCGGGAAGTTGATCGGACAGGCACAACTGACGAGCGGCAGCCCCTTCGGCGGTGCTGCGACGGCTTTCACCGTCACCAACGGAGCTCTTCAACTCCGTGGCACGAGCGTCACACGCAATACGACGACGACAGGCTCTCTCACCGTCAATGGCGGTAATGCCGCTTTGATCGTGGATGACGCCAGTGCTGTAGGCACCCAGTTGACCTTTGGATCACTGGTGCGCAGTAACAGTAGCACGGTGACTTTCAAGGGGATCACCACTGACATTGGCACAGCCGGGAATGAGAAGATCAGCTTCACCTCTGCCCCAGCCATCCTGAATGGGACCATCGGCACCTGGGCCGTGATCCAAGGGGCTGGCGCTGACAACAGCGGCACTTACGCCACCATCGCTGGCGGCAATATCGTCAGCGCCACCTACGGCGGTAGTGGCGATATCGACACCGCAGGCGGCGCGACCCAGCTCTTCAATGCAACGGGTGGCACGCTGACGGCTGACCGCAGCGCCTATGCCTTCCGCACCAATGCAGGCGTGGACTTGGCAGGGTTTAAGCTGAATGTCGGTGCCGCAAACTCGGGCACCGTCGGGCAGGCCGGGATCATCCTGAATGGCGGTGCCGATATCACAGGCGCAACCGGATCGGTTCTGCACTACGGAACCAACGCGCTTAACGTCTATGTCGATGATGCGGCGGTTTCCTCCATCAACGTGCCCATCACGAACTTCCGCAGTAACGTAAACAACACCCTGACGACAGGTTTGGTGAAGACCGGCCCTGGCACTCTTGAACTGGGCGGCGCGAACCGATTCCAGTCCAATATCCAGGTGAACCAAGGGACGCTGAGCCTGACTGCGACGAACGCAGTTCCGATGTTTGGGAATCTGAACGGTGTGGTCGGATCGGAAGTCATCATCCAGCCTGGCGCGACTGTCGCCTTGAACGGAAATAATCAGGAGTTCGGCAATCTTTCCGGTGGTAACCAAGGCGCGGCCTTCCAGTTCTCTGGCGGCGTGCTGGATCTCGGTGGGGCTACTCTCACCGTGGGCCGCAATGGGGGGGATCGCGCTTTCTCTGGTCAACTGATCGGTGGTGTGGGGTCAAAACTTGTCAAAGTGGGCGGCAGTCGCTTGATTCTGGCCAATTACAATGGCGGCAGCCCAAATTCACTGGAAACGCTGGATATCGCCCAGGGGACGGTGGAGACACGCGTGAACGATATTTCGTGGAGCCAGCCAGGCGTCCTTGCGGCAGGGATTCCAAGTTCCACGGAGGTCTTGCTGCGCGGCGGACAGTGGTCGATTCGCGCCGTAGGAGATAGCACCGGCAATGCGGAGCGGATCCTGGTCGGCAACAATATCGTGCATCAAGATGGCGATAGCTACATCGACGTGAACCGGCCAGAAGGTGGTGGGTCCAGCAAGTTGCTGACCTTTGGAACACTGTCTCTCGATGTCCAGCGATTCGGCGTCACGGGTGGCAATACCTACATTCCACGTTTTGATGGTCTAACGACGATGACCAATCACGCCCGCATTCAGACGGACGTCCAATTGGTCCTCGCCGGGGGCGTCACGGATGGTGGGGCAGGTTACACGCTCAACAAGATCGGTGGATCTGATTTGACGATCTCTGGCGACAATAGTGCGACCTGGAGTGGCGGCTTGGTGGTCGCCAACGGCCAGATGCTTTTCGGCACTCGTGGCTCGGATGACATCCGCTATCCTGGGGTGACGTTTGTACCAAGCAGCACCGCCAATGCAGGTAGCGGGGACATCGTCCTCACTCAAGGCTTCACCGTAAATGGTGGTACATCTGCGATCCGGCTAAACGCTCCGACGAACATCGTCGCAGGGCAGGAAGTGCAGATCTTTGGCAGCGAACGGAACTTCACTAGCCGCGTGGACATTGGCGCGGATGCGCCGCTCTCGGCCTATTCGCTCCGCTCCACCACAAACGGTGCCTTGGCTCTCGGCATGGGGGATTCAGGATTCTACAGTCAGCCGCTGGATCAGGCGCGGATGGGTAGCGGCAAGTGGGGTATCTCCGCCTACGGCAACACGTATTACACGGCACCGACTCTCGGGGCGGGGGTTGACAATGTTTACCGCTTCTTGGGCACCAACGGTGCCACGCTGAGCATCGTCAATAACAACGTCCTCACCGGCTCGGCCTCGCTGGAGATTGGGCGCAGCCCAATTGACTATGGTAGCGGGACGCCTGCTGCCACCGTCGCCATTGTGCGTGCCTACGGTAACCAGGATTACTCTGGAAATACCACCATCTACCGCGGCGCTGATTTTGGCTCGATTGGGAACTACTTTGAAGTCACCAACTCCGTCGCCTCTCCAGAGATCGAGGTCTATGGCCGCCTGAACCTTCGCGGCGCTGGCCGGGCCACGGATGACTCCGGTGCGCAGGTCAATGATGTGATCCTCCGCCCAGGCGGCGTGCTTCGTCTTGACTACTCCCTTGACGTTAATGATCAAATTGTCGTGAGCCGTCTTAACAACAGCAATTTGGGGATTTCCAACAAATGGGGAGATACCACACCGCTGGTGCTGGATGGTGCGGGCATCAACTTGGTCGCCGCCTCCCAGCATTACACGGAAGAAGTCGTCGGCCAAATCACCGTCGTTGGTGGGGCTGGCGTTTATTTGGAACGCAACAGCACCAATGGCGGTATCGCGCTCATCACGAATACGGGCATCGTTCGCTCGGGCCAGGCCACCTTGGCCATTCGTGAGAATGCAGATGAATTCGGCCTCAATCAGTTCCAGAGCCAGCACGTTTACGTCAACGATCCAGCCTGGGTCAGCGCGAACGTCAACCCGACGAACGGGGTCCTGCCTGCATGGATGATCAATGCGACGCGGTTGACATTCCTCAGCTACAATGAGGTGAATGGCATGACCAACGCGGCATTTACCAATACAGGTAGCAATGCGGCCTTCTTCACGGGTCTCACCAACACCTCCCTTGGTTTCTACAATGCGGGCGCAAATACCACTCTTGCAGGCGTTGCGAACACTTACGGCCTGCGGTTGACTGGCACCTCCACTCTCTCTGGTGCCGGAATCAACATTCACGGTGGTGGTCTGATCACTAGCGGTGCGGTGACGCTCGCATCGACGACGCCTCTCTATTTTGGTAATGGCACAACGCCGGTTGAAGGTGTCATTCACTCGTTGGATAACACACTGATCCTTCAGGGCGTCGTTACGGCGGCGAACTTGACTCGCTCCGGTGCCAGCACGCTGCAGTTGAGCAACGCAGGCAACCAGATCACGGGCAATATTCAGGTCAACGGCGGCACAATCATTGGCGACGTGCCAGGCACCTACGGCACGGCTTCCATTACGCTTCACGGCGATCACTTGAACAACACCAACGGTTCGCAAATGCCTGTCGTTGCCTTCCGGACAGCGAGCGCCAACGGAACCTTCAATAACCCTGTCATCGTGGCCGCGAATGTGCCGCTGGCCAGGATTGATACCAATCGGTCCAGTGGCGCTGGTAGTGGCACGATCACCATTCCTAGCCTGACTATCGAGGGCACAGATGGTGCTGCCGGAACGCTGGTGCAGATTCAAAACAACAACGGCTACAACTTGGCCGTCAGCGGTGCCACCAACATCGGTGGGACCTCCCCCGTAGGCATCCATGTGAACGCTGGCACTGCTCAATTGACCGGTGTCGTAACGAGTGCGGCTGGGATCACCAAGACGGGGAACGGCGCTCTACGTCTCGACGCGAACAACACGGCGACCCTGACTGGCCCAGTCACACTGAATCGCGGCGAAATTCGGCTCCAGACAGCGGACTCCTCAGGTAGTGGCGATTACACGCTGAACTTTGGGCAGGTCCGCCTCGCCAACGCTGCGGCGACTTCCTTCTTCACCACCCCCAACCAGAAACTGTTCATCAACGGCCAGATGACTTTTGCGGCAGATCGCAACGGTGGAACCGTCGGTGCCAACAAGTCGATTGGTCTGAATAACGGTGGCCAGCAGATCATTACGAGCGGCAACCCCTATATCATCTTCAATGGGGCCGACACGACCGTCATTGAGGCTGCGTTGACGATCAATGACAATCCAACGATCCGCACCGACAACAACACCTACTCGCGTGACCTGATCCAAGGGACGGGTCGGTTCACCAAGGCTGGGGTTTCCTTCTTCCAGTTGGACAACAACGCAGCCAACACGCTGAGCGGCGGCTTCGATCTGGTTCACAGCGCCACCATCATTCGGCAGGCCAATGCGACCCTCGGCACTGGCGCCGTCCGGATGTTTGCGGGTTCGATGCTCTCGACGCCTGCTCTGACCAATCTCGGAACCACCGGGTTGACCCAGGTGCGCACGAGCGGTAGCGCAATGACCGCGATCGGGGTGCGCTCCAGCACCGTTGCGAACTTCAACGCGGTATCTGCTGCGGTGGCCGGCGTGCTGAGCGGCAACGGCAACGGCATTCTCTCCATCGATGGCAATGCCACCCTGAACACGGATCTGGCGTTCGCAACTCGTGACGGCGGGGTCTTCAATAACTGGTTCCTCGGCGGTGGTGAAGGGAATGGGAACCTTACCGCCAATAGCGTGGCACCGTGGGGCAATGGCTCACAATTCCTCGTCGGTGGTGGCAGTGGCACCCTCACACTGAATCCGGCGACCGTCGGTGCCCAGTTCTCTGGGGCGAATACCATGGTGCTAGGCGCGGGGATGCAGGTATCCGCGTATGGTTTTGTGACGCTTGGGAACAACTCCAACAACGACTACAGCGGCGGCACACTCCTATCCCGCGTGCGTCATTATGACCTCGGGTATCGTGGTTTTGGTCTGTCTCTCGTCGGCGGTGCGTCCGGCACACGCACTCCGTTGGGCAGTGGTGACGTTGATGTCTTTGGCGAAGTCCGCATCGAAGGTGCCAACGGCACGGCGCTGAGCTCCCTTGGGATCAACAATAATAACTGGATTCTGCATCCATCCACCCGTCTGCGCTTTGACTTCGCAACTCCCTACTCGGATGCGCCGACCAATTCCCAGGGGCGCTGGGGAGACAATGATGCGATCATCTTGAACGGCGGTAGCCTGGAGTTGCTGGGCGATGACGCCGCCGCCGTTGCCAATACGATCCAATACACCGAGACTGTCGGTGCCGTCACTGCGATGCGCGGTGCGGATATCTCGGTGGTCAGTCGTGGGGCCTTCTACGCGGAGTTGACCGTGGCGGACCTCACACGTGACACTGCCACCAGCGGAACCTTGACGCTCCGGCATAACACCAATCGGTTGGGCGTCGCTGGCACGGCCAATGCGGATCGACTGATCGTGAGTGCCTGGTCTGGTGGTTCGCCACTAATGGCTAATGGCATGATTGAGCCTTGGATCATTGATCGCTCTGAGCAACAGTTCCTCAAGTATGACCCGACCAATGGTTTCCAACTCATCACCGCAGGCGGCGCGCCATCCAACTACATCGACACGGCGGCCGCGACGCTCGATGGAACGGTGAACTCCGCACTGCTCGATGGCACCGGCATCCTGAATGCTACTGGCAACCCAGCGACCCTGGGTGCGAATCTTGATATCCACGCCTTGCGCGTCTCTCGCGACATCAACGTCAGCACTGACGGCAACTTTAACAAGATCATCATCCGCAGTGGGGGGATCACGCAGGCAGCGAATACGCCAACGATCAATCCCGATCTTTACTTTGGGGATGAGTTTGGCTCTGGCGAGGCGCTCATCCACTCGTCGAACAACGGCTTGCAGATCAATGGCAGAATCTACGCCAGCCAAGTCACCAAGTTCGGCCTCAGCTATCTGAATGTCCGGAGTGACCAACCCCAATTCACAGGTGATTGGGTGATTCAGGAAGGTTTGGTCCAATTCCTGACTCCTGGATCGATTGGGGCAGGCGGGAACAATATCATCCTTGGGGGTGGTCACATGAATGACAACGACAACTACGTTCAGCAGTTCTTTGCTGAAGCGCGGTTTACATACAACCCAGGAACACCTGATCTATTCACTTGGAATGCTGGAACGATCACCAACTACGATATCGGCCGGGTCTATACGACCTCAGGGAATGACCGCCTGATCCAGCTCGGCAATATCGACTTGAGGACGACCAATACGGTTGCAGGTAGCGGTCAGGAAGGGGTTCTATTCTTCCAAGTGGATTCCGCCCGCGCGTTGACTCGCACTGGGACGGTGACACTGCATGACAATTACCTCCTCCACGCGGAGGCAGGTAGCTATGGACCAGGATCAACGACAGGTGTCCAGTTCGGCAGCGGTGCAGGCACTGGTGGCTTGGACAACCAGGGACAGTTTGACTTCCGTAAGGTCGGAGACGCCATGTTGGTGCTGGGGGATAACAGTGGCACCTTCACTGGTGGTCGTCGCTTTACGATTGGCGAGGGTGGTGTGCGTGTGATGGCCAATGGGGCCTTCGGTGATGCCAGCATCAATGCCATCATCGACTCCACAGGTGCGCTCGAAATCGCAACCTCCAACTGGTCGCCGACCGCAACCCTGACTCAGGCCGCGGGGTCCATTGAACGCTGGGCCGTCAGTGATGCCCGTGGCACAGGGAACTATTCTCTGCCAGAAGGTGTCCACCTCCAGGTCTTTGCGGACCTCGCTGGCACCCGCACCATTGATCTCGATGGTGGCGCGATCATGGGCTACCTGCCACTCGACTACGATCAGGTCGCAGTCATTCAGACCATCCGCAGTGGGGTGACCATCAATCTGACCGACGATTCCTACCTCGGTCAGATCTACCCTGCTGGCACGTCCAACGGTCAGAACGGCTACTTTTACGACATGGGTAAGCTGAACACGACCCTGAACCTGAATCCAAATGACAACGGTCTGCGTGGCTCCTACCTCCAGATTGATGGCAACATTACCGGAAACTTTGATCTGACCAAAGTCGGGCAGGACCTCATCAAGCTGTCCGGCACTGGCAACACCTACGGCAATACCATCATCGAAAACGGCATCCTCCAGATCGGCAATCACAATGTGCTGCCTGCCGCTGGTACGCTGACGACGAAGCTGATCGGGATGTTTGACCTCAATGGCTACAACCAAGAGGTTGGCGGCCTCGCCGGTGACGGTGGTTCCATCAACAACGGTGGTTTTGACAATAACGTGCTCAGCGTCAACCAAGCCGCAGACACGACTTACAGCGGTCTGGTCAATGGCAATGTCACCCTCCTCAAGAAGGGCGCTGGTAAGTTGACACTGACTTCCGCCAACAACTATCGCGGTGGCACCGTCTTTGAAGGCGGTATCCTCTCCGTCTCCCAGGCATCCAATCTCGGCTACACCTCCACATCTGTTCGTCCTGATGCGTTGCGCTTCAAGGGTGGCACGCTGGAGACTACAGCGAACATGAGTCTCGGCATCACCAATGGCGTTACTCTTGACTCTGCTGGCGGTAGCATTGCTCCTGCCGCGTCCACCACGCTCACGATTGAGGCTGTGGTTACCGGGATTGGTTCTCTCACCAAGATTGATGCGGGCACGCTGATCCTCAACAATGCAGACAACGACTACATTGGTGATACCAATGTCGTCGAGGGCAGCTTGGTTGCTGGCGGTGCGGGCTACTTGGCTCCGGCTTCTCGTCACGTCATCAGCGGGGATACGGCTTCTGGAACCTTGGACATGAATGGCTTTGACCAGTCGATTGGCTCTCTGGCCAGCGCTGGTGCCACTCCGGCCAATGCCAACATTGTCCTGGGCTCCAATCGCCTGACGGTCGGCAGTGACGATACCAGCGATGCCGTCTATGCTGGAACGATTACCGGCACGGGAACGGTCCGCATCGATACCCTCGGTGCCCAGACCTTCGCAGGCGCGGACAATTCCGGCCAGACCTGGGTCACAGAAGTCGTCCGTGGTCAGCTTTCCGTGGCTGGAACCGCCAAGCTCGGCTCCGGTGATGTTACCCTCGGCGTAAGCGGAGTCAGCGGTGTCAACGACCGCGTTGTTTTTGATCTCCAGGGTGCGACGGTCGCTAACGACATCGTCGTGACAAACGTCAATTCAGCTGGTGTCAGCATCCTTCAGGCCACTACCGCCGCAAACTCTGCGCTGACGGGTTCGGTCGCTCTCGGGCGCGATACCTTTGCGGGTGCGGTTGCCGGACAGATCCTGGCAATGGAAGGCGTGGTCAGCGGGACGGGCCGCCTGACGGTTGTTGATGGTGGAACAGTCGCGCTGAATGGTGCCAACACCTTTGGTAGCAGCGTCGTCGGGGGCTCTGGCAGTCTGATCGACGGCGGAACGGTGATCCGCTCGGGAACCGTCGAAGTCGGCGACAGCGCAGGCCTTGGAACGAAGCACGTTGAACTGGGCGATATCCGCATCGTGAAGAACACCGTTATTGATCGTGCCACGACCGCGAGCTTGACGCTCGGTGGCGGCACTTACAATGCGGCGGGTGGCACAGCCCAGACGGGCGCATTCGTCGGCGTTACTGCAACGGTCGATGGCAATACCTACGGAGTTGGGGATATCGGCAAAACCATCCTGGTGAAAAACGAGGAAGGGGATGCGACCCGCAACGGGATCTACACGATCATCGCGGTGAATGGGGGCACCATGGATCTCGTCCGTGCTGCGGACTTCGACACTCCAAGTGAGATGACCTACGGCACCCAGTTCACGGTTGCCAACGGCACCTCGGCATCCAAGTCCTTCTTCATGATGGAGCCAGGGGCCGTCGATTGCTGCCTGCCGATGGCTGATCCGATCCGTTTCCGTGAGGAAGCTGCTAGCAGCGATGTGGCGCTCCTCATGAACACATCGGGCCTGACTGTCACCAATGACGTTGATCTGAATGGCACCGCAGGCACCGGGACGATGACTGTTGGTACCGTCGATTCCTTGACTGCGGGTTCCAGCCTCTTCGCTGGTCTGATGCACCTCCAGAATCTTCAGACCGGCATCTCCGAAGTGCGGAATCTGCGCCTGACCTCTGCCATCACCTCCGGCGATGGCGCGGTGTTCGCGGGTCAGATCACGGAAGTGGACCAAACTCTTGGCACGGGGGATGTCCTCTCCATCCAGAAGATCGGTGCTGGCACGGTGACGGTCACCAACTCTGCCAACAACTATCGTGGCACGACCAGCGTGCAGGAAGGTCGCCTCCAAGTCGGTAACGGCACCAGTGGCAGTATCCTCGGCACAGGCGCGGTGACCGTCACCGGTCCGTCCCTGACGCTGACGGGTGCTCCAGTGCTCGCCGGTGGTTCCTCGACCTCGACCGTCGCAGGTGGCACCGTCATCGGCACCGCGACGAATCCAGGGATCTTGGCACCCGGCGTGAATGGGGATAGCGCACTGAGCAATCAGTCGATGACATTCTCCAGCGGGGCTGGCGTCACCGTCGCTAACGGTTCCCAGATCCAGATGTCCATCACCACCCCGACGGCTGGAGCCAGCAACGGCACTGTCTCTGGTTGGCTCTCCAGCGGCCAGACCCTGAGTGATTACCTCACCGCCAACCCTGGCAGTGAGACGCTCCTGAACGTCGCGCCTGCCTCCTACGGCGATCTGGATTACATCAATCTGACCGCCGGCGGCTTGGTTCTAGGGGATCGCGCCAGCGGTGCCTTTGGAGATGGCTCCCTCCTCGTCCAGAACAACGGCTGGACACCAGCCGTGGGTGACATGTTCAACCTCTTCGACTGGGTCACTGCGATGACCGGAAGCTTTGACCTGCCAGGACCAACCACCACTGGTGGCAGCTATGGCGATATCGATCTTCCGACGCTGTCAGGCGGTTTGAACTGGGATGTCTCTGCGTTCACCTCCCACGGGATCATCATCGTCGGCGGTGTGCCTGAGCCAGGTCGCATGATGCTCCTCCTCCTCGGCCTCCTCGGCCTCTGCCTGCGCCGCCGCCGGAAGTAAGCGCCACTCCTTCATCCAGCAGCGGGGCCGCCCCATGCGGCCCCGCCCTCTGGAAGCAAGAGTATCGGAACGCGATTGTGTTCCGGGCCGCGTCTCAGGCTACCTTCATCACTCTTCCACTTTTGTCGATTGCGTCCGGGTGCTTTTTGGTTACGTCAGTGTCTGCACAACTCCATACCCGACTCCCTGTGACACGTTCCTTTGAAATCCTCGGCAAATTTGAATCTGAAAGCGACTGCCAAAAACTGCTCTATGCGCCCTTGGCGGAAAAGCTGACTTGCCGGGAGACACAGGTCTATCGTTTTGAGTTCGAGGGCGATGAAGCTGCGTTGGAGGCTTTTGTCCAGCGCGTGCTTGTGGATGCGATCAGCCAGACGTCCCGCGATGCTGGCACTCCCGCGTTTGAGAAGCGTGCCTTTGAGCTGGAGTTTGGCATGAAAGGGGGGGCTCTGGATTTGGAGAAGGAGATGATTCAGAACTACTACCGCTCTCTGGAGAACCCAGGTTTTGAGTTGAAGAAGCTCACCCTCCGCCGCCGAATCTACGTTTTTGGCGATGGCGCACGCCCAGAGCCCTTTGTGCGCGACGTTTGCAACCCCGCGATCCACACCTGGGAAGTGCGCCAGGCAGCCTAGCAGTGGGCGAAGGCACCCGTTTACAGTGTGGGTGTCCACAGCCCCTCGTGCCGATGGTTCGTCACAGTTCGTCGTCGGAGCCCTCTGACAGCATTGCAGTGGTGGGGAGGATGTGGGTCGATCTCCAGGTGTGCGCCCGCTGGATGGCATGGGAGAGGGTGGCCTGCGAGCGCAGCCATGCTTCAGGGATGGTCCCAATGTGGGCGTCAATAATCAGCGGAGTGCCCGCCCGATCTCGCATGATATTGCCGGTGTGGAGATCGCCAAGGAGCCAGGGTTGCCCAAGTGCCCAGACGACCCACAGGGTCTGTCGGTAGCTGCCCGTCGGCATGACGGCCTTGGCATTTTCAACCGCGCGCCTCCGATCAGCGGCGATGTCTTTGTACGGCAGGCAATAGGGCTGTTTCGCGATGAGGAAGTCCCCCGTGTCCGCGAGCCCCACGATCTCAGTCGGGCAACCGCCAGCCTCATGGATGATGGCCAGTTTGTCGAGGATGTCAGGCAGGGTGGCTGACGCATACTCGACGGCGCATCCGTGGGCTTCGTCACTGCAAAGTTCCAGCTTTTGCCCCAGATGGCCGTCTTCGCGAAGGTCAAAGAACTTATAGACAACATCGGTCTGCGTGTCCCGCCACGCCGTGGCCTCTTTACCTTCGCCGACTCGTTCGAGCTCGCCAGTTGTCGAATAGAGCATTCCCAAATCATCGGTTTGCAGCCCGAATCGGCTGAAATCGACTAGTGGGACGTCTCGCTGGAGAGATTCTCTGGCAACAAGGGCAAGCCAAACATCAGCCGAAACCTGTTCCCGGGATGGAGCTTGCTGAGCTGTCTCCTTGATTCGGCTCGCTCGCTTTGAGTTGAGGTAAGTGCATTGGAGCCACTCGTCAGCGGTGACTCGTTGGCCACGGAAGCTGGTCGGAGTTCCGGTGCGGAAATCGATCTGGAGCTGTTTGTGGGACGACTCATTCAAATGGGGGCCTTCGGTTGTACAGGGGGCTAAATACCCTGCTAAAAGCAGTCCCGTCAAGACCAGATCCGCCTCGTTGGCGGAGGTGAACCCGCAATCTTCGGGTGCCTCCCGTCACGTCCGCCGTTGACCGGTGCCGTTTCCTCGCCATGAAGGGATTCTCCACCCCACTTCGCCCCTTGCAACCTGACGTCTCCAATCCCCCCAATGCCCCCCGCACGGAGCGGGCGGCTTTCCGCACCATCCCAGTCCGCGATCTGATCGCGGATCAACTGGTGGAAATCTCCAAGCAGATGAAGCTTTCGCTCTCCCGGGCGGACATGCTGGCGGTGCAAAAGATCTTCCAGGAAGAAGATCGTGACCCTACCGATGTGGAGCTGGAAGTCATCGCGCAGACCTGGAGCGAGCACTGCAAGCACCGCATCTTTAACGCAAAAATCTATCACACCCTTGATGGACAGCAGGAGGTCGTGGATAGCCTTTTCAAGACTTACATCCGCGCCGTCACTGATAAGATCCGCGAGGAGAAGCCGGACTTTGTGCTTTCCGCCTTTGAGGACAATGCCGGCTTTGTGAAGCTGGATGACGATAAGGCCGTCTGTCTGAAGGTAGAGACCCACAACCACCCCAGCGCAATCGAACCCTACGCCGGTGCGAATACGGGGCTGGGCGGCGTGATCCGCGATATCCTGGGGGCAGGGAAGGGGGCCAAGCCGGTCGCCTCCCTGGACGTGTTCTGCTTTGGTCCGCCTGATACGGCGGAGTCCAACATCAAGGCCAAAGATGTGATCCACCCGCTGGGGGTCATGCGTGGGGTGGTGCGCGGTGTTCGCGACTACGGTAACCGTATGGGCATCCCGACCGTGAACGGTGCCATCCAGTTTGACGATACTTTCATCTACAACCCACTGGTTTTCTGCGGCACCGCTGGCATCATCCCGATCAAGGACATTGATAAGTTGGTGAAGCCGGGCCACATCCTCGTCGCGGCCGGTGGTCGCACGGGCAAGGATGGCCTCAAAGGGGCGACTTTCTCATCCGCATCGCTGACGACAGACAGTCACGAAGAAGATCAGACGGCGGTCCAGATCGGCAATCCGATCGAAGAAAAGAAGGTCGCTGACTTTGTCCTAGCTGCGCGTGAGCATGGATTGATCGAGTTCATCACCGACTGCGGGGCTGGTGGCTTCAGCAGTGCTGCGGGGGAGATGCTGCACGAAACCGGCGGCGATGTCTGGCTGGAGCGCTGCCCGCTGAAGGAGCCTGGCATGGATAGCTGGCATGTCTTCCTTTCGGAATCCCAGGAGCGTATGGTCATGGCCGTGCAAGAAAGCGCCCTACCTGAACTGGAGCGACTGGCTGCCATGTTCGAGACTGAGATCTTTGTGCTGGCAAAAGCAGATGGCTCCCAGCGCCTGAAGGTCTGGCACCATGGGGAGAAAGTCTGCGATCTGCATGTGGAAAAACTCCACGAGGCTCCCCGTCGCGAGATGCGCGCCCACTGGCGTGCGACTCCAGACCAGAGTCCGCAGATCCCAGTGCGGCCAGAGTCTTGGACGCAGAGCCTGAAGGTCCTACTGGCAGATTTTTCCATCGTTTCGCGCGAGCCGATCATCCGTGAGTACGATCATGAAGTGCAGGGCAATACCGTGCTGAAACCCCTGGCGGGTGCCTCTGGCGATGCGCCACAGGATGGGGCTGTCGTGAAGGTGGATGGTAGCGATAAACTCGTCGCGCTCGCCTGCGCGCTCTTGCCAGAATGGGGCAAGACCGACCCTCATCTGATGGGGCGCGCAGTGGTGGATGAGTGCATTCGCCAGCTCGTCGCCGTCGGGGCCAATCCAGATCGGATCGCGATCCTGGACAACTTCTGCATGGGCAATCCAGACAACGAGCGGGAGCTCGGTGCCCTCATTGAGTGCACCAAGGGCATGGCCCAGTCCGCGACGATTTACAAGGCACCCTTCGTCTCCGGCAAGGACTCGTTTTACAACTACTTCATCACCGATGACGGTCCTGTCTCCATCCCCGTCACGCTGCTGCTGAGCGGCTTTGGCGTGGTGGAAGACGCCAAGCATGTCGTTGGTGCGTCCGTGCGCCACGTTGGCAGCAAGATCTGCATCCTCGGCCATACCCGCCCAGGTCTGCGCGGATCCGTCTTCGCAAAATGGACACGTGGAGCAGGCAAAGATGCCGCCCCTGGTTTTGACGAACAGGTCGCGCTGGATTCCTATCGCAGCTACCATGAGTTGGTGAAAAAAGGTGCCGTCCTCAGCACGCACGACATCAGCGAAGGCGGCCTCGCCGTCGCCCTCGCAGAGATGGCCTTCTCTGGCAAAGCGGGGATCAACGTGGAAGTAGATCGCCTCCCCAAAGATCACGCCTGCAACGTCGCAGAGATTCTCTTTGGCGAGACCCCTGGACGCCTCCTCGTCGAAGTCGCCCCCGAGCACCTTTCCACCGCCATCGAGCATGGCCTCACCCCCATCGGCGAGACCACAGGCGAGCGCTGGCTGCGCGTGACCCAATCCGCCGGGACGCTCATCGACGTCGCCGTCGCCGACCTGAAACCGATTTGGCAAAAGGGTTTGGCGAAGTATTATTGATCCTGAGATCACCCAGCTAGTCTGCCCTGAATTCCTTTATGCCCCACGCTATCCTCATTAAATTCCCTGGAACCAACTGCGATGTCGAGACATCCCGCGCGCTGGAGGCCGCCGGTTTTACGGCGGAGGTCCTGCCGGTTGCTCTGGTGACTCCAGATGTGCTTGATCGCGCACAGATGGTCGTCTTTTCCGGCGGCTTCAGCTATGGCGACTACGTCATGTCTGGTCGCATCGCGCAGTTGATCACCAAGAACAAATTGGGCGAGCGTTTGAAGGAGTTCATTGCCAGCGGTGGATATGCGCTGGGCATCTGCAACGGCTTTCAGATCCTTACCCAACTGGATCTCCTGCCGCACGCCAGTCTTATTCACAACACCAGCGGTCGCTTCATCTGCCGCTGGGTTCCGCTCAAGAAGAACGGCAGCAAGGTCAGCCCCTTCCTCAAGTCCTTGCCGGACGATTTCGAGCTCCCCGTCGCCCATGCAGAAGGTCGCGTCGTGACCGATGAAGGCGACGCGGAAAGGTACGTGAAGTCCGGCCTCGCCCCGCTTCTTTATGGCGAAACCTTCAATGGCTCCACCCAGGCGATTGCTGCCCTGCAGGATGAGACCGGCCGCGTCTTTGGCTTGATGCCGCATCCCGAACGCTTTTTGACACGCGGTCAGCATTACGATCCCGATTGGAAAGCTGGCGAGCAGTGGGGTTGGGGCTACCATTTCTTCAAGGGTGCCTTCGACACGATGACCGCAGCTTGAGGTTGAAGGCGAGATCACGCACCACCAAGTCTGGTGGTGCTAATGGAAGTAGCCCTGAGCTTTAGCTCGTCCAGCGCTGCTGCAGCGAAAGTGCCGCCTGTTTCTACAGCCTTCTGCGCAGGATGAGGAAATGCTGCTGGTCGTGCATTTTGCGCACCAACTGAAGCCGAAGGCTACTTGGCCACCATCATCTAGCGCAAAGATCGCCGAGGATCAGATCCGCAAGAACAGCTTCCGCCGGAACATCCAATAGAGGATCAGCCAGAGGAAGGCCAGCACCACGGCGCCCTCGACGAACGGCGCGTAGGGACCGCCAAAGCGATCAAAGAACTTGGGGCCAAGATGTGTGGCTAGGGCGCTACGCAGGAATTCCTCGATCAGGTGGGCGAGACAGTAGGCGGCGATGGAGTTCATGCCCACGACTCGGAGCGGCAGTGACCACTTCTGGAGGTTCGCAACGTCAACGACAGCGTAAAAGCCTGCCAGCAGCAGGAAGCACCAACCGCCGCTAAAGAGCACCCAGCAAGGAGTCCAGATTCGCTTCACCACGGGGCAGATGCCAAGCGCCCCCAGCGCCCAGCCCACCGCAAGCAACCCGATGCCGCCGATGACCAGCCAACGTAGCTTTTGCTGAGGTGTGGTCTCTTTGTTGAGCATTGTTTTCCCCGCAATCAATCCCAGAATCATCGTTCCAAGCGTGGGGATGAAGCTCAGCGTCGAGTAGCCGCCTTCATTGTGGGTAAAGGGGGCCTTGCGCGGAAAAAGATTCATGAACCAAGTGTCAAAGCCCCAGGCAAGGTTGGTGTTTTTATTCCAGTGCGCCGCCAGGCCGGACGCATGGTGAGGCCAATCCGGTGCCACGCCCGCTGCTGCCCAGTCAAAGTCCGCCCCTGGAAGCGGGTAGGCTACAAAAGCCGCCCAATAAGCGATCAAGATGGCTGCCAGCGCCATCCACTGCGCTCGGCCACGGGTGTGCGCGATGAGGTAGAGAAATCCGTAGCCCAGCCCGATCTGCGAAAGTGTGTCCTCAAAGGTCCAATAAGTTTGGCGGGCATCGATGGAGCGCAGAAACACCCCCAGCATCACCAAGATAAATGCCCGCCAAAAGGCATGGGCGCTGCGTTTGCCGAGCGGCTGACCTTCTGAGATGCGGCGAGCCAAGGAAAAGGGCAGCGCCACCCCCACGAGAAAGGAAAAGGACGGCTGGATCAGATCATGGAGGGAGCACCCCACCCAATCGACATGCTCCTGATGATAAGCCAGGAACGCCCAAAAGCCGCTGTCTGGCAGCGCCTGTGCAACCGCGCAAAAATTCAGCACCTCGCCCATCATCAGCAGCATCACGAAACCACGGTAGGCATCAATGGAGGCAAGTCTGCCCGGCGTGGGAGTGGATGCGGCGGTCATAAAGGGATGTGGGGGTGAAGTGGTCGCTGGTTAGTAAACAGTAGTCGGCAAAAAGTGTCCAGACGTGAGCGCGAAAAGTGTGATGCAGACACTTCTGTCTGCATGAGCGTCCCCAGGCGTTTAGACAAGAGGAGAGAACTAAAACGCTCTGGATCGTAATGCTGGCCATGGGTTCTGAAACCTCTGATCGACGGCGGGGGATGCTATTCGTGTCCGTGTGGGGGGGGCGGGCTGTTTGCTTGACCTCTGGCGGAGGAGGGGGCAGTCTGGTCTGGTCAATCACTCCGCTATGAAAAAATTTCTCCTTCTCCTTGCTGCGCTATTGCCCGCCCTTACGGTGCCGCAGACTACTTTGGCGGCCAAGCCTAACGTCTTGTTCATCATCTCAGATGATCTGAATAACTATCTTGGGTGCTATGGAGACCCTCGTGCCAAGACGCCAAACATCGACAAACTCGCCGCGCGAGGGGTGCGCTTTGATCGGGCGTATTGCACTTTCCCTCTCTGTGGGCCTAGCCGGAATTCGATGCTCTGCGGACTCTATCCCAATAGCACTGGCATCCTGTCCAATGCCCAACTTTTTCGGCAAACGATTCCGTCTCATGTGAGTCTGTCCCAAGCCTTCCGTCAGGCAGGCTACTTTGCGGCGCGGATCGGTAAGCTCTACCACTACAACGTGCCGAAGTCGATTGGCACCAACGGGCATGATGATCCTGCGTCGTGGGAGTTGGAGCTGAATCCTGCGGGTGTTGATCGCATGGAAGAGGAGCCAAAGATCTTTACTCTCACACCTGGGCAATTTGGAGGCACTCTGAGTTGGTATGCATCTCCCAAGGACGATGCCCAACACACTGATGGCCTGAATGCGAGCGATGCTGAATGGGTGCTGGAGCGTTGCGCAAAGCGACAGGATCGGCCCTTCTTTTTAGCTGTGGGTTTCTTCCGCCCCCACACGCCCTATGTGGCCCCAGAGGTGCCGTATTACAACTGGTATCCAGAGGCGGAGATGCCAGTGCATCCAGCCATCGATAAAAATCCGCCAGAAGTGCCTGCGGCGGCACTGGGTAGCTACAAGAAGGAGCAGGATCAGCTCACGGATGATCTGCGTCGCCAGTTCGTCCGCGCTTACTATGCCAGTATCAGCTTCATGGATGCGCAGGTGGGTCGCGTCGTTGATGCCCTGGACCGCCTCGGTCTAGCAGACAACACCATCATCGTTTTCACCAGTGACCACGGTTATCACATGGGTGAGCATGGGCTTTGGCAGAAGATGAGCCTCTTTGAGGGCAGTTCACGGGTGCCGCTGCTGATCGTCGCGCCAGGAACCGCTGGGAAGGGAACGGTAGTGAAGACACCAGTGAGTCATCTGGATCTTTACCCCACTCTCACTGCGTTGGCGGGTGTCGAAGCGCCGGGAAATCTTCAGGGCCAGAGCCTCGTGCCGATGCTCAATGACGCCAATGCCGTGGGGCGCGGTTGGGCACTGACACAAGTTTCGCGCGGTGGTGGTGCCAAACGTGCCACCGTCAGTCGCGATCGTGGTTCAGATGGAAAACAGATTTTTGGCTACAGCCTCCGCACCCCACGCTGGCGTTACACCGAGTGGGACGGGGGCAATGCGGGGCGGGAACTCTACGATCACGACAATGATCCTGAAGAGTTGGTAAACCTGGCTGGCAAGACCGAGCATGCAAAGACGGTGGAGGAGCTGAGCGACCAGGTTCGCGCTGCGGCGAAGACGACCTATCCGCCAGATGGAAAGACGCCAGAGCTTTCCAAAGGGGGCATGTGGGCACCAAATCTGACGGAACCTTAGCCGTCGTGGGAGGCCGGTGCGAGCCATCGCGTCATCTTGTTGACACAATGGCCGCTCTGGAGCGTTACCATGCGATGCTCAAGTCTCTCTTTTTTATCGCCATCCTAGCGGTCGGGTGTCTCCAAGCGGCGGAGCGTCCGAATATCATCTTTGTCATGGCCGATGACATGGGCTGGGGCCAGACGGGATACCGTGGGCATCCGCTCCTCAAGACGCCGAACATTGATGCGATGGCTGCAAATGGGCTTCGCTTTGAGAGGTTCTACGCGGGCTGTCCGGTGTGTTCACCCACACGCGCCAGCGTCATGACGGGGCGGTCGCCAGATCGGGCTGGGGTGCTGAGCCATGGGTACGCACTGCGGCTTCAGGAGAAGACCATCGCGCAGGCGCTCAAGGGCGCTGGATACGTGACGGGGCACTTCGGTAAGTGGCATCTCAATGGCTTCAAGGGGCCTGGAGCACCGATCTTGAAGGATGATCCACGCAGTCCAGGTGCTTTTGGATTTGATGAGTGGGTGTCTGTCACCAATTTCTATGATCAGAACCCACTGATGTCGCACATGGGTGAGTTCATCGATTTTAAAGGGGACTCTTCGGACGTAGTGGTCGATGAGGCGCTGAAGTTCATCGAGAAACATCACGCTGACGCAGCGCCGCTCTTTACCGTGATCTGGTATGGTACGCCTCATTCGCCGTTCAAAGCGCTGGAATCAGATAAGGCGGAGTTTGGCGCACTGGAAAAGCCGTCCCAGGATCATTACGGCGAGTTGGTGGCCTTGGATCGCAGTCTTGGGAAACTTCGGCAAAAGTTGCGCGACTTCGGCATTGCCGATAAGACGCTGTTGGTCTTTAACAGTGACAATGGCGGTCTGCCAGGGATCACTCCAGAGACAGTAGGCGGCCTGCGTGGATTCAAGGGCAGTGTCTTCGAGGGGGGCCTACGTGTGCCTGGGATCATTGAGTGGCCATCGGTGGTGAAGCCACGGGTGACTGATTTTCCAGTGTGCACGATGGACCTCTTCCCGACCGTCGTGGATGTCCTGGGGTTGCCTGAGGATGTGTTGGTGAAACCGCTGGATGGCATTAGCCTAAAGCCTCTGTTAGCGGGCGAGATTGGCGAACGTACGCAGGCCATTCCTTTCCGTTTTGGGACGAAGGCCGCGCTTACGGGGCAGCGCTATAAAATCCTCACGGAGAACATCGGGGCAGGCTCCTTTGAGCTCTACGATCTAGTTGCTGACCCCAAAGAAACCAAGGACATCAGCGCGGAGATGCCAGCCGTCTTTGAAAAGATGAAGGCGGAGTTGCTGGCTTGGAATGCGACCGTGGAGGCGAGTTTTGCCGGCAAAGATTATCCCGAGGGCAAGCTATCGCCGCCGGATCCTGAACCTATTGCTTGGACCGACGCGTCGCAGTATCGCCCCTTCCTCGCCGAGTGGGCCAAACGCTGGGAATACGAATCAGCCATTAAAGGGACGGCCAAAGGCGGTTCGAAAAAGGGCGGCAAAAAGAAAAAGTGATCCATGATCATGAAGGTTCTTCTCGCTCTCTCGCTCCTATTTGTTGGACTGTCATCTGCCGCTGTGGCGGCGCAGCCAAACATCCTGTTCTTGTTTGCGGATGATCAGCGCTACGACACACTTGGCTGCGCGGGGCATCCTATTGTGGAGACACCGACGATTGATCATCTGGCGGCGCAAGGCGTGCGCTTTAGCAATGCCCATGTGACGACTGCGGTTTGCTGGGTCAGTCGTGCGGTTGTGTTGACTGGGCAATGGGCGCGATCACACGCACAGCGCGATGCCATCCCGACGGTGAAGCCGGAGGCCCTGACGACCATGTTTCCTGTTCTGCTGCGCGATGCCGGTTACCGGACTGGGCACTTCGGCAAATGGCACATGAAGGCCCCGGCAGGATTCAAACCTGAGGACCAGTACGATGAATACGAGGCCATCGGACGGAACCCCTATATCAAGACATTGCCGGATGGCAGTAAACGACATGAGACCGACATCGTGTGTGATCGCGGGATCGATTTCATCAAGAGACAGCCCAAGGACAAGCCCTTCGCTCTGAATTTGTGGTTCAATGCGGCCCATGCTGAAGACAGTGATCATCGTCCTGGCATCGGTCTTTACCCCTGGCCATCTTCCACAGACGGCATGTATGAAGATCGGTCCATCCCGCCTGCGCGGCTAGGGGATCCTGCCATCTTTGATGCTCATCCACAGTTCCTCAAAGACTCCATCAATCGCCAGCGCTGGTTCTGGGGCTACGACACACCGGAGAAGTTCGAGACGAACGTGCGTGCCTATTACCGAATGGTCAGCGGCATTGACAAGGCGATCGCGCGACTGCTTGCAGCGTTGAGTGAAGCAGGCCTTGCTGAAAACACGATCATTGTCTATTCCGCTGACAATGGTTACTACCTTGGGGATCGCGGATTTCAGGGCAAGTGGTCCCATTACGAGGAGTCGCTCCGTGTGCCGATGGTGATTTATGACCCTCGTGTTCCTCAGGCAGATCGGGGTCGCGTGAATGACGAGTTGGTTTTGAACGTGGACTTGGCTCCGACCCTTTTGGAACTGGCGGGCGTTGCAAAGCCTGCCGCTTACGAGGGGCGCAGCCTCCTGCCCTTTGTCCAGAATAAGACAGTAACGGATTGGCGAGACTTCTTCTTTTGCGAGCATCTTGATCTGGCTCCGACCTTGACGTGGGAGGGCATTCGCGATGAGCGCTATGTCTATGCGCGCTACTTCGATCAACAGCCGCGATACGAATTCTTGCATGACTTGCAAAAGGATCGCGACCAGCTCAAGAACTTTGCGTCTGATCCCGATTATGCTGAAGCGCTCGTCAGGATGCGTGCGGTGTGTGATGCGGAGATGAGTGCGCGCGGTGGAGCCCTTCTGCCTCTGGATCAGCGTGGCAGACAAAAGTTGGACGCCAAGAAAAAGGGCGGTAAAAAGAAAGCCAAAACGAGTAATTAAAATGAACCCCATCAGACTCCTCCCATTCGCCCTCACGGCGCTTCTCCTTTCGCCCTCCGGCCTCTCCGCAGAGCAGCGGCGGCCGAATGTCCTGTTTATCATCTCGGACGATCAATCGCCGATGGACTTCGACTTCTACAATCCGACGGCCTCGCTGCAAACGCCTGTGCTTGATCGGCTCGCTGCTGAGGGGATGGTGCTTGATGGAGCGTACCACATGGGATCCTTCAGTGGGGCTGTTTGCACGCCGTCGCGTCACATGGTTATGAGTGGACGCACCGTCTGGCATTTGCCAATCGGTCCAGGCGCGAAAGATCATTGCCCGCCGGAGCTGGAGCAAAACACCATCGCTGCGGTCTTTAATCGCGCTGGTTATGCCACGATGCGCACTTGCAAACAGGGCAATAGCTACGAGGCGGCCAACAAGCAGTTCACCGTCCGTCACGACTCAAGCAAGCGCGGCGATACGGATGATACTGGCAGTGCATGGCATGCAGAGCAGGTTCTCAATTATCTGAATGACCGCGCGGCCAACAAGGATGCCCGGCCCTTTCTGATCTACTATGGATTCTCCCACCCTCATGATACCCGCGATGGGAAGCCTGAGTTGTTGGCCAAATACGGGGCCGTGAATCATGCGGACCGGAATTCCCTGCCGCCCTTCAACCCGAAGGCACCCTTACTGCCGCCAAACTACCTCCCTGCGCACCCCTTTCCTCATGGTCACCCGGGGTTGCGTGATGAAGTCTCTGCCAGCGGGGTTTGGGAAAATAGGGATCCGCAGACCATTCGCAATGAAATTGGCCGTTACGATGCCTGTAGCGAAAATATCGACATCCAGATTGGGCGAGTTCTGGAGCGTCTCAAAGCGATGGGAGAGTTGGACAACACCTACATTTTCTACACCGCAGATCATGGCATCGCGATTGGTCGGCATGGCCTCCAGGGCAAACAGAATCTGTATGAGCATACCTGGCGCGTTCCCTTTGTTGTCAAAGGCCCAGGCATCAAACCGGGCTCACGCGCGCCCGGCAATATCTACCTGCTGGATACCCTGGCCACGCTTTGTGATCTAGCAGGCATTCAGGCTCCAGAAAGCAACGAAGGCATTAGCTTCAAGCCTGTGTTGGAAGGAAAGAAGGAGTCGGTCCGTGATGTCCTCTATGGCAGCTACTGCGGAGGCACAAAGCCCGGCATGCGGAGCGTTCGCAAGGGCGACTGGAAGCTCATCGTCTATGACGTCATGGACGGTGCCGTCCGTGAAAAGCAGCTCTTTAACCTCACGGAGAACCCAAACGAATTCCTCGCGGAACATCATGATCCCCGCGTCATCGAACAGACGGGCGTGACACCAACGGCCAATCAGGTGAACCTCGCCGGCGATCCGAAGTATGCGGATAAGCTTGCAGAGATGGAGGCGCTGCTGCTGGCAGAGATGCGTCGCCTCGATGATCCCTACCGTTTGTGGAGCCAGCCAGATGACGGACTGACGCCGCCCGTGGAGGCACCGCCAAGCCAAAGGAAAGGCAAGAAGAAGGCCAAGGCATCGTCAGCTAAGTGATCCGAGACCCAGCCCCCCCTCTCATGATGATGAAACAACTGCTTTTGCTCACGATTTCGACCTTGATGGTCGGTCACGCCTCTTTTGCCGATCAGCCAAACATTCTGTGGGTGACCAGTGAGGATAATAGCCCCTATCTTGGCTGTTATGGTGACAAACTGGCGGTCACGCCAAATCTGGACAAGTTGGCGGAGGGTGGTCTTCGCTATCGCAATGCATTCGCCACCTCGCCGGTCTGCTCCGCCGCAAGAACGACACTGATCAGCGGAATGAATGGCTGCGCCCTAGGCGTCCAACACCACCGCAGCAGTGTGATGATCCCCGAGCGATTCCAACAGTATCCAGAGGTGCTGAGAGCGGCGGGCTACTACTGCACGAACAATTCCAAGACGGACTACAACATCGGCAACAAGAGGAAGATCTGGGATGACACCAGCAAGAAGGCGCACTTCAAAAATCGCGCAGCAGGGCAGCCATTCTTTGCGGTCTTCAATTTCGTCAGCAGTCATGAGAGTCAAGTCGCGCCCAAGAAGGGTAAGACTTCGTTCCGCATCCCGCCCGAAGAGATGCCGCTGCCGCCTTATCATCCAGACACGATGGATATCCGCAGGGATTGGGCCAATTATTATGACCAGATGACCGTCATGGATCAGCAAGTCGGAGACATCTTGGATGAACTTGAAAAGGATGGGCTCGCAGAAGATACCATCGTCTTCTATTACGGAGATCATGGCGGTGCGCTGCCACGAGGGAAGCGCAACATTCACGACTCGGGGACCCGGGTGCCGTTCATCGTGCGGATCCCAAAGAAGTGGCAGCACCTTGCCCCAGCGCAGCCGGGAGATTGGGTCGATGACCCGGTCTGCTTCGTTGATTTTCCCGCCACGGTGTTCAGCCTCTGTGGGGTTAAGATTCCCGATTATTATCAGGGGAAGCCATTCTTGGGCGAACAAAAAGTCGCGCCTCGTGACCACGTCTTTCTCTTTCGGGGGCGGATGGATGAGCGCTACGATACCTCGCGTTCAGTGCGGGATCGGCAGTACGGTTATGTGCGGAATTACTCCCCGCATCGTCCCTGCGGGCAGCACTACAGTTACCCCTTCCAAGTGCAGCCGAGCATGCGTTCCTGGTTTGCGGAGTTTGAAGCTGGCCGCTGCGATCCGGTGCAGTCAGCCTACTGGCTACCCAAAGCCAGCGAGGAGTTGTACGAGATCGCCAGTGATCCATTTGAGATCAAGAACTTGATGGGGGATGCCTCCCAGGCAGCACGCATTGTTGAGATGCGTGCGAAACTTCGTGCCGACATGGTCGAAGTGAAAGATACCGGCTTCATCCCCGAAGGCATGTTCGAAAAGTTGGCTGGGGACAAGACCCTTTACGACTACGCACAGAGTGATGCCTATCCCATTGAGCGAGTCATCGACGTGGCCGATCTGGCGACCTCGCGGGAAGTGGAGGCTTTGCCAAAGTTGGTTGAGGCGCTCAGCGATGCGAACCCCGTGATCCGATACTGGGGGGCGACGGGCTGCCTGATTTTGCAAGACAAGGCTGCGCCTGCGAAGGAAAAGCTCCAGGGGTTGTTGAAGGATGAATGGAATGATATCCGCGTCGTTGCAGCGGAAGCGCTGGGTTTTCTGGGGGAAAAGGAGGTTGCGCTCACTGTCTTGGCTGATGTGATCAAGAATGGCGGCAAGTATGAGTCACTCGCAGCGCTGAACACGCTCGACTTCATGTGGAAGGCTGGGAACGTGACCCTGGCGAAAGCCCAGGACCTCGTGCGCGGGGTGGAATTCAAGGAGCCCTTGGATCGCGTGCCAAATTACCTGCTCTCCGAAGAGGAGCGAAAGTAATCCAGTGCTCGTGGGGGCCTAGCGGCTGCCTTCTGCGGCGATCAGCGCATTCAACTTTGCGATGAGTTCCTTGGTTTTCTCTGGATTTTGTACGCTGACATCGTTGTCCTCCGCTGGGTCATCGGGAAGGAAGTAGAGGGCGTGAGGCCCCTTAGCTTCTTTGTGCTTCTTTTGAGAAACGGTGGCTTGCGACTGGGTCTTTACTTTGCGACGAACTAGCTTCCAATCGCCGGCGCGGAGTCCAAAATTGCCGCTGCCGTTGTCCTGTTGCACGAGGTGATCGCGGCCTTTCGCATTGGGTTCGCCAAGAAGTGCAGGCAAGACATTGAGGCTATCCCGGCAGGCCTTCTCTGGAAGGGGGACGCCTGCGAGTGCGGCGAGACTGGCCGCGAGATCAATGGTGCAGACCATCTGATCCGATACGCCAGGCTGGATGCGGCCCTTCCATCGGGTGATGAATGGGGTGCGGGTGCCGCCTTCGAGGACGCTGTATTTTCCACCGCTGTAAGGGCCAGCCGGGCGATGCTGGCCGATTTTTTCCACCGCGCCATCTTGATAACCATCGTCAAGCACGGGGCCATTGTCCGAGCAGAGGACGACGAGGGTGTTCTCGGCCAAATTGAGTCGGTCGAGTGTTTTCATGAGTTCCCCGACACACCAGTCGAACTCGACAATCGAATCTCCCCGAAAGCCCAAGGGCGTCGCGCCCTGGAATCGCTCATGGGGCATCCGGGGGACATGGATGTCGTGGGAGGCAAAGAAGAGGAAAAAGGGGCCGCCCTTGTGGGCCTCGATCCATTCGTTGGATTGTTTGATCCAGGCATCGCCAAGGTCTTCATCGCGGAAGCGTGCCGCAGTTCCACCCGTGTAGAAACCGATGCGGCTGATGCCGTTGTGGATGGTGCCATTGTGCCCGTGGCTCCAGTCCATCTTGAGGGTGTCCCGATGACTGATGCCGGTGGGATAGTCGGGGGAAGGGGGCTTGTTGCCGACCCAAAGCGGGTCCTTTGGATCAAGATTCCGCACGCGATGATCTTGCACAAACACTTGGGGCACGCGGTCGTTGGTGGTGGGGAGAAGGAAGCAATGATTGAACCCGATTTCCAGTGGCCCAGGCTTTAAGTCGCCATTCCAGTCCGGGGCCGGATCCCCGAGACCGAGATGCCATTTGCCGATGACTGCGGTCTGGTAACCGCCTTTTTGCAGCAGCGATGCGACCGTTTCCGTGCCGGGCATGATGATTGCTGGCGCCGTTGGTGCCGCGATGCCAGTGCCCTTTTGGCGGAAGGCGTACGTGCCGGTGAGAAATGAAAAGCGGGTGGGCGTGCAGGTGGAGGCTGAGCAGTAACCGCTTGTGAAGCGCTGACCTTCGGCTGCCAATCGATCGATGTTCGGTGTCTTTAAGGCCGTGGCACCGTAACAGCCGACATCACCAAAGCCAAGATCGTCCGCCATGATGACGACGATGTTGGGTGCCGTTGCCGCAGACGTCAGATGCGTGATGAGAACGGACGAAAGGAGGAGTGCGAGGGTTGGGATGCGCATGGTGAAGGTATGAAACATGATTTGTGCGACCATGGCAACCCTGGATGACTTGGCGCATGACGGGGGGCAGATTTTCAGAGATTGGAGATTCCTGGACCCAAGGTGTCGAGTGAAATGTGTCCGGCGCTGGGGCGTTACCTTGGGGTGATGATGCGTTTGTTATTGATGGGTATCTGTTTTTGTGGCCAGGCCTTTGGGGAGGATCGCCCAAATGTCCTTTGGCTAACCACAGAGGATATGAGTCCGAATCTGGGTTGCTATGGCGATGCTGAGGCGCTGACGCCGAGGCTGGATGCGTTCGCGAAGGAGTCGGTGCGGTACGACCGGGCGTTTTCGACGGCTCCGGTGTGTTCGCCTTCGCGGTCATGTTTGATTACAGGGATGTATGCGACATCCTTGGGGACGCAGCGGTTGCGGTCTGTTTTTCCGGTGCCTGCGGATGTGGTGCCATTTACCGTGCCTCTGCGGGAGGCGGGTTACTACTGCACGAACAATGTGAAGACGGACTATAACTTGAGGGATGAGCCGGATTTCATTCGGCGCGCGTGGGATGAAAGCTCGCAGACGGCCCACTGGCGGAATGGGGCACGGGGCCAGCCGTTTTTTGCGGTGTTTAATTGCATGACGACGCATCAATCGCGGACGAGCGCCTGGTCTGAGGAGGAGTTTGAAAAGGAGGTGGGTTCCAAGCTCTCGATGGGTGAGCGACATGATGCGGCCCACATCGTGCCACCGCCTTTTTATCCGGACACGGCGGAGTCGTACAAGGCCTGGGCGCGCTACCATGACTGCATCACGCGCATGGACACGCAGGTGGGGGAGTTATTGGACCAGTTGCAAGCGGACGGATTGGCGGAGGATACCATTGTGTTTTTCTATGCTGACCATGGGATGGGGATGCCACGGGGGAAACGATGTCTGCAGGATTCGGGCTTGAGGGTGCCTTTGCTGGTTCGGTTCCCGCAAAAATGGGCACATCTGGCTCCGGGGCCTGCGGGGTCGGTGAGTGATCGGTTGGTGAGTTTCGTGGATTTTGCGCCGTCAGTTTTGAGTCTGTGTGGGCTGAAGGGGTTGCCGCAGTTTCAAGGCACAGCGTTTCTTGGCGCGGATGCGGGGAGGGCTCGCGAGTATGTCTATGGGGCTCGGGATCGTGTGGACGAGGCTTTTGATCTCTCGCGCAGTGTCCGTGACGGTCGCTGGCTCTACATTCGCAATTTCATGCCGCACCTGTCATGGATGCAGCCGGAAGGATATTCGGATCAATCGGCGTTTCGGCGTGACTTGAAGCGTCTCTCTGCCGAGGGAAAACTTGAAGGGGGCGCGGCGATGTATGCAGCGGCGAGGCGACCTCTTGAAGAACTTTATGACACGGAGACGGATTCGGCACAATTGCACAACCTTGCCGATGATTCTTCGCATGGGGAGCGACTGACGCAGATGCGCGGTGAATTGCGCCGGTGGCAGTCAGAGACTTGCGATGCTGGTTTGCTGACGGAGCCTGATATGTGGTCACGGCTCAAAGCTGGGGAGACGCCGAGGAGCGTCGCCCAGGATGAAATGCGCTATCCCTTGCAGAGATTGATCGAAGCGGCGGATGGTGTTGGGCGGGACGATGCCGCAGCCCGCCAGCGGGCTTGGCTGGGGGATGCCGATGCAGGCGTGCGCTACTGGGCTGCGGTGGGTTTGCGAGCACGCGTTCGCTTGGCGGACGAGGATCGCTCGGCGTTGCGGGTGGCCTTGCAGGATGTATCACCCGTGGTGCGGATTGAGGCGGCAGCGGCGCTCGCGAGTCACGATGAAGCTGCTGTAGCACTTCCGGTGCTTGCGACTGCGCTTCGTGATGACTCGCGTGAAATCACGCTTCACGCTGCCCGTGCCCTGGAGTTGCTCGGCGCGATAGCGGCTCCAGTGCGTGGGGACATGGAGACCGTTTTGAACCAGGCGCGAGATGCTGAAGATAGGGGCGATACGATGGCGATGTTTGTGCGTTTCGCCCTAGAAGCAGCCCTCCAACCTTGATCTGGTTGTGGGAAAAATGCGCAGCGCGGAGGACGCGATCTTTGCGGATCTGGACGGGGATAGGCGTTTGGATGTCGTGAGTCTGTTGGTGGGTCTGGGGGTCTCTAGTTCGATTTGATGCAAGTGCTTGATCTGGACAATAACGGGGATCTGGATGTGATTTCATTCGAGGAGCGCGATCAACTCTGCGTGGTGTGGTACGAAAACCCCTTCGGCTGAGCCTGCCTGCACTCAGCCGAAATTTCTGCCCTTCTGCATCGTTCCCATCGCGCAATGAAATTCATCGCCAGCGTTCTCTTCTCCTTCTGCATTCATCATTCGGCATTCGCTGCGGAGCGGCCTAACGTCATCCTCATCATGGTCGATGACTTTGGGTATGAGTGTGTCACGGCGAATGGGGGGGAATCGTATCAGACGCCGAACATTGACAAACTGGCTGCAACGGGAGTGCGTTTTGAGAACTGCCACGTGCAGCCTCTTTGCACGCCGACGCGGGTGCAGTTGATGACGGGGCGTTACAACGTGCGGAACTACATCAACTTTGGCACGTTGCTGCGAACCGAGGTGACGTTTGGTCACCTGATGAAGGCGGCGGGTTATGCGACGGGGATTTGTGGCAAATGGCAGCTTGGGCATGAAGAGGATTCACCGCAGCATTTCGGGTTTCAGGAATCATGCCTCTGGCAGCAGACGCGGCGACCCCCGCGCTACACGAATCCTGGGCTGGAGTACCAAGGGGTGCCAAAGGACTTCACCCAGGGCGAGTATGGTCCGACCTTGGTCAATGACTTTGCTTTGGACTTCATCACTCGGCACAAGGATGCTCCCTTCTTTTTGTACTATCCGATGATCCTGACTCACGACCCCTTCCAGCCGACGCCGGACAGTCCTGATTTTGATCCCACGATCAGCAGCGAGGGGAAGCAACGTGCCGTGAAGCACTTTGCCGAGATGACCGCCTATATGGACAAGATGGTGGGTCGGGTGGTATCTAAACTGGATGAGCTGGGCCTTCGCGAAAACACCTTGCTGATGTTCCTTGGCGACAACGGCACGCACCCAACGGTGACCACTCGTTTCAAAGGCGAGGCCTACCAAGGCGGTAAGGGCTCGACCAATTCACACGGCACCCATGTGCCACTGGTTGTGAGTTGGCCAGGCGTGATCACGTCTGGTCGGGTGAGTGGGGATCTGGTCAGTAGCACGGATTTTCTCCCGACGATCTGTGCTGCGGCGGGTGTAGCGGTGCCGGCGAATGTGGATGGTGTCAGCTTCTTGCCGCAGCTTCGCGGGGAGGTCGGTCACCCGAGGGAATGGCTCTACACGTGGTATTCGCCACGTCAAAGGCAGGACCTGACGGTGAAGGAGTATGTCTTTGACCACCGCTTCAAGCTGTATCGTAGCGGCCAGTTTTACGATTTGCTGAACGATTCGGCGGAACTGAACGATCTCGCCGCCAATGTTCTGGCCAGCGACGCCGCTACAGCTAAGACAAAGCTGGAAGGCGTGCTGTCCCAATTTGAAGCGGCCCGTCCTGTAGAGCTTGATCGTCAGTTTGAGAAGTCCGGTGCAGGGAAACCTGTTGCGGACAAGAAGGGCAAAAAGAAAAAGAAGGCCGAATAGAAAGACGCGAGACCATGATCCAGAAGGCAATTTATCCAATGTTACTCTTGGCCCTCCTTGCCGGGGGCGTCACCGCTGCCGAAGGCGCAAAGCCGACGAAGCAGGCGAAGGAATCTGCCCCCTTTGCCTGGGTATCCCCGTTGGCGAATGCGGAATGGGCAAAGCAGATCTTACCACCAACGGTGAAGCATGTGACTTTTAAGAGTCCGTCGATGGGAATCGATGTGGGCTACTACATCTATTTGCCGCCAGGCTATGAAACGAGTCAAGAAAGGTATCCCGTCGTCTATCACTTGCATGGTGGCCGTCCTGGGGCGGAAAATAAGGCTGTGCGGTTGGCCTCTTATGTCGATGCGGCGATCAAAAAGGGCACGATCAAGCCGACGATCTATGTCTTCCCAAACGGTGGCCCTGTAAGCTGGTATGACATGCCAGAGATGAAGCATGGGTTGGGCGAGTCCGTATTTGTGAACGAGGTCGTGCCGCACATTGATGCGACCTATCGCACCTGGGGGACACGGGAGGGCCGTGCCTTGGAAGGATACTCCCAAGGTGGGCGCGGGACGACCCGGATCATGTTCAAGCATCCAGAGCTCTTCCTCTCTGTCGCTCCCGGTGGCTCCGGCTACGGACCTGAAAAGACGATTCAGGAAAACGATGGCTACGAATCTGCGACGCTGCGCTTTTTACCGATCGGCTACAACGCCTGGGACTTGGCCAAGTCCTTTGCGGCCCGAAAAGAAGCACCGCAGCTTAAGATCCTGATCTGGGATGGTACGAAGTGCTTCAACTATGAGTTCAATCTGAAGTTCGCGGCCTATCTGAAAGAACTCGGCATCGCGCATGAAATGCTGGTCATCGACGGCGTCGGGCATACGGCGACGGGTAGCTACGACAAGAACGGTGACGATGTGATGCGTCACCACCAGAAGACATTTGATGCGAACCGGCCGAAGTAAGGCGAGGCGCTGGCGAATCGTCTTTCCTTGGGGCTAGGGAGCGGGAAGGAACTGGACGGCGTCGATGATGACGTGGCCTTGGGTGCCTGTGTTGCTGATTTCTACGTAGCCGGTTTGGCCCGCCTCGAACTGGTAGGTGCCGACTGGCTGGAGGAGTCCTTTTTCTGCGCCGGCTTTCTTCTGATTGACGGTGACGGTGGTGTCCCCACCGGCATGGTGGATGGTGACGGGGACGTTGCTGGCGCGATTGGCCAGCGCGCCGTAGGTGATGGCAACGCGGTATTTGCCCGCCTGAGGGAGGTTGGGGATGAAGCGGGCCTTTTGCTGACCTTTTCCAGCGTCGCTATCGTGGCGGTAGCCCTGGAGGAGGAAGCCGGGGGTGGTGTGGCCGATGGAGTCAAACCCGGTGAGCTGGGCCTCGCCATCATCGACGACGATGCCGCCAAGCTGTTCTTTGGTGAGGGTGACGATCTCTGGGATGGGCGGACTTTCAAAGTCGAGCATCTGGCCATCGGCTTCTAAGCGAGCCTTGAGCTTAGCGTAGTCGATCTCTTGGATGGTGGTGCCCTGCTCGATGGCGTGAACGGCGGCGGTGGCGGAGCTCTGACCGAGCACCATGAAGACGGGCTCCATGCGGATGCTGCCAAAGGCGATGTGGCTGGCGCTGAGGCAGGTGGGGGCGAGCAGGTTAGTGCATTCCGCCGCCCGTGGCCGGAGGCTGCGGAAACTGATGGGGTAGGGGCGAGTGCCGATCTGGACATCGCCCTCATTGCGCACAAAGCCCTCTGCGGTGACGTAGCGCTGAATGTTGTGGGAATCCATGTTGTAGGCCCCCATACCGATGGAGTCCTGAACGACTTCGCGGCGTTTGCAGTTCTTCTCCGTCATGACGTAGTCGCTGACCATCCGACGGGCTTCGCGGACGTACATCTGGCGGGGCCAGTTGCCGTTTTCAGTGAATTCATCTTTGGCGAGGCCGAGCTTTTGGAAGGCAGCGCGAATTTTTTCTGGGACGCGGGGGTGATTGGCGAGCGTCCACATGAGGCCCTTTTGCCAGTCTTCATGGGCTTTCCAGATCTTAGCGCGGGTGGCGTAGTCTGCGTCTGGGTAGTCCCAGTTTTGGCCGATGAAGTCGGTGGAGATGGCGAAGTTGTTGTTGGTATCGGTCTTGCGATTGGGCATCCAGGTGGGTGCCCAGGGGATGCGCTCGTCGCCGGCCTCGCAGTTGCGGAGGACAAGTTCAAACCACTGGGGGTCGTAGTCGGCGGGTTTTTCCCAGGCGCGGCGGTTTTCTGGCACGTCGGTGGTGCACATGCGGAAGTTGTAGGCCTGGACTTTTTTGTCGCCGGAAAATTCCTCGCCTGGGCCATCGGGATTGATGCCGGGGAGGAGGCCGCTAGTGGGATCGCCGGGCTTCACGTACGGATCGACGTTTTTGCTGAATTGATGGTGGATGGTGCGGGCAGCCTGGACGCCGTTGAGGGTCTCTTCATAGACGCTATTGGCCTCGCGCCCGACATGGTAGGAGACGCCTGCGGTAGCAAGGAGGTCGCCTTCATACGTGGCATCAATGAACATTGGGGCGGTGTAGGTTTCTCCGCTCTCCATGACGATCTGCGTAATGCGGGCACCGGCTTTGATGACGCCTTTTTGGCGATCAAGCCGCTGGCCGCGAACGACGGTGACCTTGTCGGCGACGGCGGCGAGCATGGCCTCGTAGATCTCGGTGGCGACGTGGGGCTCAAAAGTCCACATGGTGTCTTCGCTGCCGGAATTGCCGTGGTGCTTTTTGGCAAAGTATTCGTCGCGGGTCTCATGCCGCCATTTTTCTGGGTTGGCGTAGTATTGGAAGACTTGGGCGTAGAACTCCCGGGAAATGCCGCCGATGGCTTTTTTATTGCCGATGTCTGTGGCTCCGAGGCCGCCGGTGGTGAGTCCGCCGAGGAATTGGGTGGGCTCAATAATCGTCGCGGTGCGGCCCATGCGGGCAGTCTGGATGGCGGCGGCGATGCCTGCGGAGGTTCCGCCGTAGATGACGACGTCTGTGGCCGGGGCGGAGAGCAGGGGGGAAAGGGCGAGGGCGAGTGTGAGGAAGCGCATGGGATGACGAGAAGGTGGCTTGACAAGCGGGGTGATAAATTGGAATGCAAGCTGCTCTGTATCCTAACGCACCCAATCACCATGTTTTTACCCCTGCTTGCTGCTGAAGCGGCTGCCCATGCCCATTCAACCCCGCCGATGTGGACGGTGGCTCCTTTCGCGGCCTTGCTATTGTGCATCGCGCTGATGCCGCTGTTTGCGGCCCATTTTTGGGAGCACCATTACCCGAAGGTGGCGGTGGGGCTGGGGCTGCTGATCGCGGGCTATTACTGGCTGGGGCGTGGGGATGTGCATGCGATCCATCACGCGGCGCATGAGTATGTCAGCTTCATGGCGCTGGTGGGGTCTCTCTTTGTGATCTCTGGCGGGATCAACATCCGCGTGAAGGGGGAGGCGACGCCGATGGTGAACACGATCTTTTTGGCGGTGGGCGCGATCTTATCGAACCTGATCGGAACGACGGGGGCCTCCATGCTGCTGATCCGGCCTTGGATTCGGATGAACAAGTACCGCATCACGAGCCTGCACATCGTGTTCTTTATCTTTGTGGTGAGCAACGTGGGGGGCTGCCTGACTCCGATCGGTGATCCGCCTCTGTTCCTGGGCTTTCTGCGTGGGGTGCCCTTTTGGTGGGTGCTGGAGCATTGCTGGGAGGGCTGGCTGCTGGCGGTGGTGCTGCTGCTGACGGTGTTCTTTGTGATGGATCGCCGGAACTTCCTGAGGGCACCTGCGGATGTGAGGGCGCGGGAGACGGCCCATGAGGAGTGGATGTTCCGGGGGATGCGGAATCTGGTCTTTCTAGGAGTCGTGCTGGCGGCGGTCTTCCTGCCAAAGAGCGTGCAGGAAACGACCGTCGGTGGGGTGCTTTCGATCCCGGCGTTGGTGATGATCCTGGCGGCGGTGGCGTCGTATTTTGTGTCCAATAAGGACGTGCACGAGGCGAATGACTTTAATTTCGGCCCGGTGAAGGAGGTGGGCTATCTGTTCATTGGGATCTTTTTGACGATGATCCCGGCGCTACAGATCCTAGAGAGCGGGGAACTGGTGAAGATCAGCAGCCCCTTGCAGTATTACTTCTCTACAGGGGCGCTGTCTGCCTTCTTGGACAATGCGCCGACGTATCTGTCCTTCCTGGCGGCGGCAATGGGTGGCGAGCACCTTTCCGTGGACAAGATGGCGGACGTACATGCCTTCACGGAGTCGGGCGCGCATCTGCTGGCGGCGATTTCCATGGGAGCGGTATTCTTTGGGGCGGGCAGCTACATCGGGAATGGGCCGAACTTCATGGTAAAGGCCATCGCTGAAAAGGCGAAGGTGCATACGCCTTCCTTCATCGGGTACATGATCGGGTTCTCGATTCCGATTTTGCTGCCGATCCTGGTGCTGGTGGGTTGGGTGCTACTGCGTTAGGTCTGGGGGGCTGTGGGTAGTTTTCTTTGCTGCCGATCATTCCCTTTTGGGTGAGTGGGGCGGTGCTGGCAAGGCACCTTTCCTTGGAGCTTTGGCCTGGGGGCGAAAGCATCGTTGGGTTCGCCCCGTTGATGGACGGAGCAATTGATGAAGGAATCACGAAATGATGCATAAGGCTGGCTGGACGATTTGGATCTTGGGGGTGCCCTTGCTCGTGGGGGGCTGCATTGGCACGGCTCCGTTGGGGTCGAAGCGACTCAAGGCGGACGTCGATGCTGTGCAGAAATTGGCCCCTGATGCGTGGGCGGCTGCAGCTCGTAAGGGGCCGACGGCGGCGACGGGCTGGCTGGCGGATTTTGGAGAGGGGTCCCTACGGGGGTTGGTGGAGCGTGCGGTTGGGGAGAATCCTGACCTGAAGGCGGCGGCAGCGCGGGTGGATCAGGCGCGGGCGCTGACCCGGCAGGCTGGGGCGGCTTTTTTCCCGACGCTGGATGGCGGCGCGGATGCGAATCGGTCGCAGCGTCCTGGGGACCAGCGTTTTTCTGGGCTGGGTCAGCGGGCGAATCGTTTCAACTCCACGCTGGACGTCAGTTGGGAGCCGGATTTCTGGGGAAAGATCGCCGATCAGCGCGGGCAGCGTTCGGCGGAAACGGCCGCTGCGGAGGCGGATCTTCACGCGGCGCGGCTATCGCTGGCGGCGAATACGGTGAAGACGGCGGTGACGCAGGCGGAGGCCCGGCAGCAATTGGCGTTGGCGGAGGAAAATGTGCGGACGCGGCAGATCCAACTGAAGGTGCTGGATCGACAATTGGACCGCGGCATTGATCCTGATCGCCTAGCGCTGGACATCAGTCTGAGCCGCGCGGATCTGGCGCGCGCGGAGTCCACCGTGACCCAGCGCCGCCAAGATCTGGATGCGGCGACGCGGTCTCTGGAGCGGCTGCTTGGTGGGTATCCGGCTGGTAAAGAGAAGGGACTGACCGCGCTGCCGGGGCTGCGGCGGTCCATCCCGGCAGGATTGCCTTCGGAGATGCTGCTGCGGCGCCCAGATCTTCGCGCGGCTGAACAGCGCCTTCAGGGGGAACTGCGGGGCGAGAGTGCGGCAAAGAAGGCCTTGCTGCCCAGCATCCGTCTGACGGGGGACAAGGGCTACAGCAGCCAGGAACTGGCGAACTTGCTGTCGGCTTCGTCCGTGATCTGGACGGTCGCCAGCCAGTTGACCCAACCCATCTTTCAAGGTGGTCGCCTCAAGGCGGGGGTCGAGCTGGCAAAGGCGCGTTATGACGAGGCGCTGCAACAGTATGCCGGGGCAGTGCTAACGGCCTTTCAGGAGGTGGAGACGGGCCTAGCGGCGGAGACTTTTTTGGTGCAGCAGGCGGGGCAATTGACGCGCGCGGTGGAGGAGGCAGAGCGGTCTGATACGCTGGCGCAGGGGCAATACGAGCGCGGCCTGGTGGATGTATTGACGCTGCTCGATGCTCGACAACGGGCCTTCGATGCGCGGCGCGCGCTCCTGACGGTGGAGGCCCAGAGACTGCGCAATCGCGCGGATCTTTACCTGGCCCTGGGTGGGGCGTTTTGACCAGCCCGTCTGGCGATGGACTTTGCCTGACGAATCAATTGGTGGCTTCGGGGTCTGTTGTGACCTCGGGATCGACGGTTGTGTTTGGGTCGGGCGTCGTCGGGGTGGTGGGAGTCGTGGGATCTGTCGGCGTGTCGGGGTCGGTCTCCGTCGGGGTAACGTATCCGCGGCGGAAGAGCTCGCGCTGGACGCGGGTGACTGCGGCAGCGAGGGTCTCGCCAGCTTTGTTGGCGTCGGACGTGAGTCGATCATCCAGGGAGGCCTTGATTTCTGCGATGTGGGCGAACCCCAGGGAGCCGTCTGCCGCAGTGACGCTGCCGGTCTCTGCGCTGGCACCGATGGCGAGCCCCTTCAGAGATGAGGCGATCCGGACGCGCATGCTTGAGGTGGGCGTGCTGAGGGAGACGTATTTATTGACATCCCCGGTGGCGACCCAGGCCTGGGTCGTGGCAGTGGTGGCCGTGGCACCTGTGGCAGCGGCGCTGCCACCGGCGTTGAGGACGGTAACGCGACGACCTGAGCCGGTGATGCCGGTGAAAAAATTGGCCGAATCTGCGGCGGTGTTGGCGATGCGCCGACCGTCTTCTTCATGTCCCAAAAGGATGCTGCCAGTGCCACCGAGGACGGGGACGACGCAGTAGCCTTCTTTAAAGAACTCCACATTGAATCCTGCCTCGTGCTGGAATTCGAGCTTGTAGATCAACACCTGGGCATCCGCCACGGTGGGGGATGCGAACGCGAGCGCGACGGCGGTGAGACAGAGGTGGATGAGCTTCATGGGAAGAGGTGCCTGCGGTTCGGCTGGAGTTTCTGACCCGAATCCTACCAAAGGCGTTCAAGCTTGTCGATGGGAAGATGAAGAAAGGCATGGCCGAATAATCGGGGTTGAGAGTGGCGGGTTTCTCGTTCTTGTGCGCGGGACTATGTCTGTTCGCGTTCGATTTGCTCCTTCCCCCACCGGTTACCTCCACGTCGGTGGTGCCCGCACTGCGCTTTTCAATTGGCTCTTTGCCCGGCATCACGGCGGAAAAATGGTCCTGCGGATCGAGGATACGGATGAGGCACGCAATACCGAAGAGGCCCGTGCCGCGATCTTGGATGGGCTGCGCTGGTTGGGGATCGACTGGGACGAGGGGCCGGAGGCTGGCGGTGACTGTGGTCCGTATTTTCAAAGTCAGCGCAAGGACATTTACGACCGCTATCTGGCACAGCTCCAGGCGGCAGACCTGGTCTATACGGAAGAGAACGGCTCTGTGCGGTTCAAATTCACCCGACGTCCGATCACGGTCATCGATCTAGTTTGCGGGGATGTGACCTTTGCCGCCACGGAGGAGCCAGACATGACGGTGCGCCGCCCGGATGGGAGCTACATCTTCCATTTCGTGAACGTGGTGGATGATATCGAGATGGGCATCACCCACGTCATCCGAGGGGAGGATCACCTTTCCAATACTTGGAAGCACATCGATCTGTTCAATGCCTTTGGCAAAACGGCACCGATCTACGCCCACATCCCGCTGATCCTGAATCCCAGTGGGTCCAAGATGAGCAAGCGTGATGAAGGCAGCTCCATCGAGAGCTACCAGCAGGCGGGCTTTTTGCCTGAGGCGGTCTTTAACTACCTCTGCCTGTTGGGCTGGACCCCGCGTGGCGAGAGTGAAAAGCTGGATCGCGATACGCTGGTCAGCCTCTTTGATGCCAAGGAAATCCACAGCAGCAATGCCCGATTTGACATCGGCAAATGCAAGTGGCTGAACTCCCAGTATCTGCGTGAAATGGAGCCCAAAGCGCTGCTGGAGGCCTCCCGCCATCTGCTCATCCAGGCGGGTCTGCCCATTGAAAAGGCCAGCCACGCCGCAGCGATCCTGCAAAGTGTGAAGGAGAAGGTCAGCCTGCTCTCCGAATTCCCTGCGTGGGTGCATTACTTCTTCCGCGATGACTATCCTTACGAGGTCGAAGTGGTGGGGAAACTCCGCGCCAAGGAAGAAAACAGCACCTTGCTAGAGGCGGCGGCCAAGGCGCTGGAGGCGACGGATGAATGGACGGAGGACAGTATACATGCGGCCATTGAGGTGGCCGCCAAGGAGCAGGAGGTAAAGCCAGGAGCACTGATGCCGCTGCTGCGGGGCGCGCTGAGCGGGCAGATGCGGGGGCCTGGGGTGGCGACGATGGCCCATCTTCTGGGTAAGAGCGCGGTGCTCAACCGCATCCATCAGGCGCAGAACGTGATTTAATCCTCCCCACCTTCGATGACCCGTTTTCAAAGACTGATCTTGGCGGCAGTGTGCCTAGGCGCTGCGTCGTGCTCCTCCTCAAAGCAAATCCATGAAGCCTCCAACGGGCCACGCTGGCAGCATTACCAGACGGGCGTCGCCTCTTGGTATGGCAGCCAGCGGAGTCGCGAACGCCTCGCCAACGGAGGGCGCTATTGTGCGACTCAGTTCGCTGCGGCGCATCGCAAGCTGCCTTTCGGCAGTCAGGTGCGCGTGACGAATCTTAACAACGGTCGCAGTTGCGTCGTCGTGGTGAATGATCGCGGCCCCTTTATTCGGGGGCGCGTCGTTGATGTGACCTGGATCGCCGCCCGGGAGCTCGGCCTGCTGACCGCTGGTGTGGCCAAGGTCAAACTGGAACTCCCGGAGGGCTGATTCAGGCACGGGGTGGCCTTTTTTAGCCCACCAAGCTCTGGATCTTGGCCCAGCCAGCATTCGTGACGGAGAGGCAGCGCTCACCAGCCTCACTGACCCAGCCTTCATTCCAGGCGGTGCGAATATCGCGGCCTGGATTGGCGGGTGGCTCCTGCCCCAGCTTTACCAGCAGGCGGCGCACATCGCGGCGATGGGGGGCAAGGCTCTCTGCGCTGCGAGATTCCAGCCAACCGGTGACCACAAGGATCTTTTCCGGGAAGGTGGCGGTACCGAGCTTACCGTACAGGGCCTCGACCGAACTCGCGGCGATCTGGTCACGCACGGCTTTGGATTCTGGCGTTAAGACGTTGGGGGAGGCGACGGCCTCAGTAGCGGCCCCTGGGGGGGGGCTGCCGGGGCCGCGACGCATACCGGGACGGGGGCCTTCGGGACCGCGGTGGGGTCCACGGGGAAGAGCACCTGGATCGGTGATGCGGTGTTTTTGGGCGAGCTCGATAAGCGCCGGAAGGGCTTCGGGCTGAAGGACGGTTTGCAAATTGAAACCGGGGGACTGGATGTGGAGTCGGATGAACATGGCTGACAATGTATCCAAATTGTTTACACGTCAACTTGTAAATGGTGCTATCTTCATCCGGTGAAGGGGCACTTGGTTCGGCTATCGGTTGTGGGCTCGGCGGTTCGGAAAGACTAGCCGGTTACTCAATGCGTTAGGACTGAAATTGGCATTCGCCTCACGGCGTCTGCCGGCTTCAGCCCTGAGGTACTGTCATTCGCGTTCATTCGTTCCACGTCCTGTGAAACAGAACCACACCCGGCGATGACACGGTGCTGTCATTCGCGTTCAATCGTTCCACCCCATACGGACCCGCCGGGATCAGCAAAACGGCCTCGCCTGACCATTCTGCGCACAAAGGGGAAAGGGAGTAACTCAGTTGCCCATAATCAGGCAGATATGCCCGCATCGGGATAGCCAACCGTCCACGAGCGCCCACGGCGGCGAGGGTGATCGAGGTGGGGTAGAAATCTGAGCCGGAAAACAGGAACAACTGCCCGCTACGGAGTTCCATCCGATAGGGGTCGAAGTCGAGCGACAGGTAAGCGGTCTGCTGGAAGGTCCGGGAGGCCAGATCGTAGGCGTAGCCCCCCACGCTGCTCGGGTTTTGCCCCTCGTTTCCGGTCAAGAAGACGGCCTCGGCGTCGCTGGCAAACCGGGTTGGGAGAAGGTTGCCCACCTTCCCCGCCTCGAGAGCGGTAATGGCCGGATCGGCGAACTCCCAGGACGCAACGCCGTCGTAAGCCAGCGTGCGCAGGTGTCCGTAGGGATCTCCTGTCACGAGGATCGCGCCTTGTTCATCTGCGTGGGAAACCGCCACCAGACGCCCCGGCAGCGGTACCGGATCGCGGACCACCGGGGCGTTGCCAGAGAAGTCCACGACGTGCAGGGCGCTCCACCACGAGGTGGTGCTGTAGCCCCTCCAGATGCTCACCAACGAGGCATTACCGGGGGTTAACGTTGCCGGAAATTCTGAGGTGGTCAGCACTTGCCCGGCGACTGCGAGGTCCGCCATCGCCCGCAGGGGAGAGGACTTAGCTTGCACGTCGGCTAGGACCGTTACCCCGTTACTGATCACGCCGCGCTCGCCGACAGCCTCGCCAAAGCGTCCATGGCGGATCACCCGTGCATCGGGTCGCGCAGGCTGTTCCGTTGATTCCAGGCTCAGAAAGACCATGCCATTCTGTGCTTCGGCCCGGCCATAACGCTTCGAGCTATCGCCCAGCGTTAACTCCGGCTCTGCTACGATTTCAGACGGCGTGAGCCGGACCGGCAGTAGGTGGGCACCATATTGGAAGGGCGATGTCATGCCATAGGCACGGAACCATTTATTCCCGATGAGCGATAACCTCTCGGAGACCAACCCTCCGTCGTAGCTCTCGTCCTGGGGCTCCGGCGTCCAGACCAGAAGATCCTGCCTCGGCCAGACAGCGCGATAGCGACTGGAGTACCAGCGCTGATCGTTGGGCCAAAGTTCTGTGCGGCCTGTCTCCCGTAGCACCGGCATGGCGGAAAGGTCAAAACGCCAGGTGCGCATGCCATTGCCCCACAAGGCGCCGTTCGCCTCGGTGCGGGTGATGGTTTGCAGGATGAAGAGGTCGTTCCCGCGCCGCTCCACCCCACGGATGATGCCTGGGCCGGGATCGATCTCCTCGATCAGTCCATCAGGATCTGCCGCAGTCGTCACGCGCAGCATCGCGCCCAGCGCATAGCCTTCCTCGATTTGCACCAGATAGTCCCCGCATGACACAATCTGATCCACGGACCAGGAAATGGAGACCTGCGCTGCTGGTGGTCCAGTCGGATCGTTGCGCGGCGTCACCAGCAATTCACGGCCCGAGATGGAGACGATGTGATCCCCCACTAAGGTGCCGCGACGGGCAGTGAAGGCGTGTGGGATGATGTCCCCCAAGGTCAAACTTTCGGCAGCCACATTCACGATCTGCATGCCCTGCCGCCCCGTCCAATTCCAATTGGCATCGTAGCCGTAGCTCCACACGGGCATCAGCAGCAGACCTTGGTCCGGCAGAAACTCGACAGCTTTCTCCTCGTAGTTGGCCTCGCTCCAACTGTACTGTCCGGGGGCACCGACAAAGACACGAGATAGCAACTGGGGTTGGCGGATATCCTTCACATCAAAGAGGGATGCCGTCACACGGGCACCTTCCACCCCGACGGCGATCAATTGATCCTCCCCGCGTGGCTCCAAATACGTGGACCAGCCTGGAATCTCCAATTCTCCGGCGATGAGCGGCGCGGCGGGATCGGTCAGATCGATGACGAAAAGGGGATCGATGCGGCGGAACGTCACCACATAGGCCCGAGTGCCGTGGAATCGCGTGGCATACAGTGTTTCCCCGGCGGCGGCGGGGATCTCCACCTTCGCCAGCGGCTCAGTGATTGCCTCGCTCAGTGGAAATGTCTCTACCCAGGTTCGCAGTCCTGCGGTCCTAGTTTGGGTGATCGCGACCAAGGCGTCACCCGCGATGGACATATTGAATTTGTCCCAAACCATGCCCTGGGGCTGCACTGTCTTCAGTAGCTGCGGTGCACCGGCAGTCGCCTGGAAGACGCTGATGATGGAAGTCTGGTTCCAAAAATTCCACTGCCCCCACACATAATCGCTCTTGGTCGCTACCAGCAGTTTGTCCCCCACTGCCTGCATTTCTGGCATGAAACCCGTTAGGCTATGCTGGGACAAGACCTGCGGCCGCGCCACATCGGAAAGACTGATCGTGAATAGGGCCTGAAGGTCGCTCGCTGACGTGGTGGTCACGACATGGATTTGATCACCCAGAAAGCGGCTGTCGATCGGTGCGCCGGGAAGGGCAATGCGTGCCAGTTCGCGTGGCACACCGTTGCTGATTTGAATGATTGCCACCTCTCCTGATGCGCCCGCCTGGCTGGTTAGCACCAGAGCGGCGAGATCGCCAACGGCATCCAAGACGTACATTTGTTCTCCACTGGCGGCCATGCGGAGACCGCCCGTCTTCACCGGTGCTGCCGGATTTGACAAGTCAAATACCTGTAGGCCGCGGTATTGATTGAAGAACAGCAGCCGGGACCCCACGATCTGCCAAATATCGGACTCCACCGCTACGGGGGCGGGGGCAACCGTCGCTGTATTGGTGGTCAAAGTCGCTGAAATGTTGTTTGAGAGCAAACCAGTAGTGCTTCCTTGCACAGTCATCAGATCGCTATCCAACATAATGCCTCCGTAATACCAGTTCCAATCCCAATAGCGGGTCTGCTGCCGCGGATCAAAGTCCGTCCGGCCATTGAAGAAGGTTGCTGGAAATTTGGCGTTTGAAAAAGTCACCGCACGGAAGTCTTCTGCGCGTGTCCCACGCGGGAGGTCAAAGGCGATCTCCCTTTTACGTTGGTCAATTTGACTGAACTCGAGGTGCCGACTGGCAATCGGCTTCCAACCGCCATCCACGCGCTGCTGTAGCACCGCCTGTGGGCGGGTCACATCCACCTTGACGGTCAGTCGAGGGCCATGCGGCCCCGTCGCGACGGAGCCTTCAGGCTGTCCCAGCGGAATCATTTCTGGTTCGACCGGCACGGTTCCCGCGCTCGGGGAACGCTCCGGCAGCGGATTGCCAACCGTAGCACGCAGGAGGAGGCTGCCCGAAGGTGGGGCCAGCGGCACCACGGTGGGGGGGACGAAGGTGGGGCGAGCGCTGGGCTTCGCCTTGGGTCTCGGTTTGGGTTTGGGTTTCGGTTTGGGCTTCGGCTTGGTAACGCCTTGGTCGCTGATGCCCGAGAGCAAATTGCTGCCAGCAATGGATGAGGTCGGCACCGTCAGTGCACCGCACAGCAGAGCGATGCCGAGCGTGAGGCTGTGAAACGCTGGGAGAGATATTTTCATGGGTTGGTGATGGGAAGGATGTTCACTTGCAAGTTGTTGGCTGCGGCGTAGTCCAGCAGTGCGCTCAGACTCAAAGAGGAGGTCAGCCTAGTGCCAGACGCGACTGAGACCGCGCCCACGGCTGTGCCGGATGATCCGGTAGAGGCTGTTGCCAGCGAGCTTGCTTGCAGCTGCATACCCTGGCCTGCGCCGATAACTCCGGTCACCAGGTTAGTGTCATGAAAGGACGCCGTATTCAGCGCAAGCTGCGGGGGGGGCACCTGCCCGTTGCCTGGCATCTGAATCAGACGGTCCGGGTTAGTCGCCGGAATCAACGGCTGAAGACCGATCTCGATTCCTTCTCCTATCGGCAGGGCGACCAATTGCCATTGCGGCGAGTTGTCCAAAGGGTCGGCCGGACGGATCGGCGCGCCGGGTTGGACGGTGACAACGGTTTGCGTTCCCGGTGGCGCAGGCTGGGCCTGCAATTGCTGCACCTCTTCCACCGTCAGGATGCGCTCTTGTTGGGCACTGTCCTTGGGGGCTAGGCGAACCTGGAACTTTTGCTGGGGTTGCATCGCCAATTGAGCTCGTGCCTCTGCGAGGCGGCGCAGTGCCTCCACTTGGGCCGCCGTCAGCCATGCACGTCCGTCAGCACTTGGTTCTGGGGGCACGATGCCTTGCTCGATTGCGTCGGCTTGCACCAGGGCGATCTTTTCTGGCTGCCCAGCTTCAGGATTGCCCTCGGCATCGACCTTGCCCGCCAAAACATCGCTCCAGGTATGGGGCAGTGGCTTCTGGGGGTAGGGCTGGGCGATGGCCTTGACCGTCAATAACCGATCACCAAGTTCCACCTGGCAGCCCGCCAGTGCGGCCAGGGTTTCGACAGCTTTGAGAAACGAGATGGGGCCAGTCTTTAACGTGACCTGCCTCTTGCCAGCCTCTGGCGTCACGACGAGCCGCAGGCGGGACTGGATATCGGTGCCAAAAAAATTGAGCTGCAACATCTGGACATGCAGGTTCATGAGCGCCTCCCGCAGGGGCAGGTCTTGCACCTCGCAGCCGCTCAGGTAATAGCCTGAAAGCCATTCATTCAGCGCAGCGGCATCCCATTCCGTGGTCGCCAAGGTGGGCGGGGTCGGGCGCGGCAGCACCTGGGACCTTTGCCGAGAGTTGGAGGGCGCTGGTGCGCGAGCGGGTAATTCACGCGGAGTTTTGACGGCGACCGCGCTCTGGGCCGAATGGGAACCCGTCTCAAAGTTGGCCAGCCACCAAAAAAGCCCCCCTGCGGCCAGCACTGCGGCAATGCCCAGCACCCGCTTCACGGTCGACTTCTGCCACCCAGGCTGTTTTGGACGTTGCGCCGTCTGCTCCACCACGCCGACCCAGAACCCCGCCACCTCTTTTTCCCGAGCCCGCTCCTTCATCGCCGATTCCAACAGTCCTTCGAAGCGCAAAGCCGCAGCAAATTCACGCCTGTAGGCCGCATTGTTGGCCACCGATTGCCAAAAGCGATCCGCCTCATCCACCGTGCAAAGCCCGTCCTGCCAGCGCTGTAGCAGGCGGGAGAAGTCTTGCGGATCGATGGCTGGATCGGTGTTCATTGCAGAGATCAATCGTGCACGGGTTGGCCCAGTCGGCGCTGCACACACTCGCGCAGTTGGCGGCGCAGACGCGTCAGGGTCTGATAGACGGCATCCAGAGTCAGCCCCATCGCAGCTGCGATCTGGTCGGCTGCCTCGCCACGTCCATAACGGGCGGAAAGCACGCGGGTGGATTTTTCTGGCAAGAGTTCCAAGCAGTAGGACAGCGCTTGCTCGCGCTCCTGCCAGGAGCCCTGGTCCTCATGCGCGGCGAAGCTTTCAGAAAGAGCCTCCAGCGTTTCCAGCGTGCAGTAATCGGGAAGTCGGGACCGCAGGCGGCGGTCCTCCATGATCTTGCGCGCCGCGATGCCCCGCGCCCAAGCCCCGAAGGGACGGCTGCGGTCAAAGCGCGCAAAGGATTGCCAGAGGATCATGGAGACCTCCTGAAAAACATCGTCCCGCACGGCGCGGTCCCGCACCATGGCACCGATAAACGCCCGCAGATCATTCTGCGCGGCGAGGAAGAGGGGGAGAAACTGGTCGGATTCGGCGGGGCTCATAAAAAAGGCGGGATCGGAAGACCCGCTTCACCCTCCCTTTGTCACCGCCGAGCATTTCCTGACAGAGAATTGTCCGAAAAAGTGGAAATCGATCCGGTGGCGGGCATCCGCCTGGGGTCAGGGTGGCCAAGCACGGGGCCGGGATACAGTGCTGCGGCTGCAAAAAGGCACCGCGCGTGACCGTATGAACCAGCTACGTAAACTATGCGCTTTCCCCCTGGCCAAAAACCCTCGCTGCTGTCGATCTTCCAGATTGGCCTGATTTTCTGTGGCCTGGGGGGCAGTGGGGCGGTTGCGGCAGAGGCGGGCAAGACCAGCTTCACCAACGATGTGCTGCCTTTCTTAACCAAGGCGGGATGTGCGGGCGGGAACTGCCATGCCAAGCCGGAGGGTCAGAACAATTTTAAGCTCTCTATCTTTGCCTACGATCCCGTGAACGATTATCGCGAAATCGTGATGGATGATCGCGGGCGGCGTGTTTTTCCGGCGGCACCGGAGCAGAGTCTGCTGCTGCTCAAGGCCACCGGATCGGTGCCTCACGAGGGTGGGACTCGATTTGAAAAGGGGTCTGAGGCCTGGAATACGATCCTGCGCTGGATGGAGGAAGGCATGCCGATGAGTGATCCATCGGAGCCTAAACTGGAGAAGGTCGAGGTGAGCCCTGGGGAGCAAATCAGTGCTCTGAACGCGGCGCATCAGTTAAAGGTCACGGCTCGCTACTCCGACGGCAGCGTACGCGATGTGACCCGGTTGGCGGATTATCTCTCCAACGAACATGAACTGGCAGAAGTCGATGAGGCGGGTGTCGTCAAAATCGGGAGTGTTACCGGGGAGGCCGTGATCGTCGCCCGCTACATGGGCATGGTGGATGTGGCGCGCTTTACCGTGCCGCCAGCCAAGACGCTGCCGGATTCCCTCTACAGCGCACTCCCGGTGAACAATGAGGTTGATCGTCTGGTCTATGCGCGGCTCAAAAAGCTGGGCCTGCTGCCGTCGGACGGTTGCACGGATGAGGAGTTTTTGCGCCGTGCTACGCTGGATGTCTTGGGCCGATTGCCTTCGCGCGAAGAAGTGGTCGCCTTTGCCGGAGACCGCAGCAAAGACCGTCGTGACAAGGCGGTGGAGCGTCTCCTCCAGGACGGCGGTTATGCGGATTATTGGGCGGTGAAGTGGGGCGATCTCATTCGCCCCAACCCATCCCGAGTCGGCGTGAAGCCAGTGTATCTGCTGGATGATTGGTTGCGCGAGAGCTTTCGCCAAAACAAGCCTTGGAACGCGATGGTGCGGGAACTGCTGACGGCGCAGGGCAGCACTCATCAGTATGGCCCGGTGGCGATGTTTCGCGATAAGCGCGAGCCCGAGGACATGGGGGCCTTTGTCAGTCAAATCTTCCTGGGAGTGCGGATGGACTGTGCGCGCTGCCACCATCACCCGAATGAAAAGTGGAGCATGGAGGACTACTTCCAGCTTGCTGCCTTCTTCGGCCAAATGAAGCGCAAAGGGCAGGGAATCAGCGCCCCAATCAGTGGCGAGCCTGAATACTGGTGGTATGCGCCGGGTGGCAGTGGCGTCACGCATCCCGTCACGGACGCCGTCATGGTGCCGCGCCCACCAGATGGTCCTGAGATGCCCTATGTCGATGGCCAAGATCCGCGTGCAGGACTGGCGGACTGGATGGCGTCATCGGAAAATCCGTTCTTTGCACGTGCCATCGTGAACCGCATTTGGGGCGAGTTTTTTGGCCGTGGCATCGTCGAGCCCGTGGACGATTTTCGAGCCTCAAACCCAGCCAGCAATGAAGCGCTGCTGGACTGGCTGGCGCAGGACTTTGTGCAGCATGGGTACGACCTGAAGCACCTGATGGGCGTTCTGATGCGCTCCCACACCTATCAGCTCAGCTCCATGCCGACAGTGCATAATATCGCGGACTCCAAGAATTTTTCCCGTTCCATGCGCAAGCGTTTGTCTGCCGAAGTGCTGCTGGATGCCGTCTGCGATGTCACCGGTGTTCGGGATAATTTTTCTGGCACTGCCCCCGGCGCTCGGGCGATGCAGACGTGGAATCACAAGCTGGACTCCGACTTTCTTGATGCCTTTGGTCGGCCCAATGCGAGCCAGGAATGCCCCTGCGAACGGGATCGTAAACCGAGCGTGGTTCAGGCGCTGCACCTGATGAATTCATCCCGACTTCAGGAAAAACTCACGGGGTCTGAAGGGCGTGTGAAGACCTGGGCAGAGTCGGAAGATCCGATCCCCAACGTGGTGCGCGAGATCTACTTGGCCGCCTACGGACGCCTGCCCCAGGAGGCAGAGGCGCAGACAGCGCTACGCTATTTTGCGCAGCCCGGAATCAGCCGCAGGCAGGGGGTCGAAGACGTTCTCTGGGCGTTACTGAACTCTGCGGAGTTTGTCTTCAATCATTGAGGCTAAGTCCGCTGCAAGAGGGGTGGCTCTGACTCGTTCACAACGGGTTATGATTCGATTCGTTCTTTGCGCTCTCTTGCTTGCTTTGGGTTCACCTGCTTCTGCGGCGGCTCCACCCAACATCATCATCTTTTTGGTCGATGACATGGGGGTCATGGATACATCGTTGCCATTCCTCACCGACGCCAAGGGGCAGCCCAAGCGCTATCCGCTGAATGACTATTACCGCACGCCAAACATGGAGCGACTGGCCGCACGGGGCATCCGCTTCAATAACTTTTGCGCGATGAGCGTCTGCTCCCCGACCCGCATTTCCATCATGACCGGTCAGAACGCGGCCCGTCATCACACGACGAATTGGATCAACCCAGACAAAGACAACGCGGGTCCCCAGGGGCCGCCAGACTGGAATTGGCAGGGCTTAAAGAAGACGGATGTGACTCTGCCCCGCGTCATGGCAGAAAACGGTTACCGCACGATCCACGTCGGCAAAGGTCACTTTGGGCCACGTGAGTTTGAAGGGGCCGAACCGAAGAACATCGGTTTCGATACCAACATTGCTGGTTGTTCGATCGGTGCGCCCGGCAGCTACTACGGCCTGGAAAACTACGGCAATCGCAAAGGGGCAAAGAAGCCTGGGGCCGCCGTCCCAGGATTGGAGAAGTATTGGGGAACGGAGACTTTTCTGACGGAGGCGCTGACGCTGGAGGCCAAGGCCGCCGTCACGGGTGCGGTGGGCGAAAAAAAGCCCTTCTTTCTCTACTTCGCCAACTACGCCGTGCACGCTCCGTTCAACTCCGACCCACGCTTCGCAGATCACTACAAGGACAGTGGCAAGCCCGCGCCCGCGCAGGCGTTTGCGACTCTGATCGAGGGCATGGATAAGTCATTGGGGGACATGCTGGATCACCTCGATACCCTCGGCGTGGCAGACAATACGCTGATCTTTTTCTTGGGGGATAACGGATCGGATGCGCCGCTGGGTGACGAGCACGCCGTGGCTTGTGCCGCGCCGTTGCGGGGGAAGAAGGGTGCTCACTACGAAGGCGGGATGAGGGTGCCCTTCATTGCGGCCTGGGCCAAGTCGAATCCTGCAAACGAGTATCAGCAAAAACTGCCCATCCCAGCAGGAGCCATCCAGCCTCAGATCGCCGCCGTGTATGACTTGTTTCCCACCATCCTGAATCTGACAGGGAAGTCCTCCCCCAAAGGCCACATCGTTGATGGTGCAAAGCTCGACACCCTACTCACGGGCAAGGCCGATCCTGAGCGCAAGGAGGAGTTTTTGATGCATTACCCACACTCACCGCATCGCAGCAGCTACTTCACGACTTATCGTCTCGGTGATTGGAAGGTGATCTATCACTACGTGCCCTCGGAGGATTCGGAGAACTCGCACTATCAGCTCTACAACCTCAAGAAGGATCCGTTTGAGAAAACCAACCTCGCCACAACTGCGCCCGCAGAGCTCAAGCGCATGATGGGCGGCCTGATCGCAGCGATGGAGCACGAAAATGCCGTTTATCCGGTCGATAAAGATGGCACGACCCGCCTAAAGCCGCAGCTCCCTTAACCCGGTACTCACGTGACGCTGTCCATCCGATAGGCAGCGGGGGAGGTGTTCCGATACTGCCGCAGCATTCGGCTGAAGTAGTGTCGATTCACCAGGCCGCACTGCTCTGCGATGTCTTCGATGCTGTCGTCCGTGTGGCGTAACATGCGGCAGGCCTCATCAAGTCGGTAGTTTAGCAGGACCCGCATCGGTGGTTGTCGTAGCTCCTGCAAGAACAAGTGATTCAGGTTCCGCACGCTGAGGCCGGAATGACGTGCCACCTGATCCGCACTGAGCTTCAGGCTCAAGTGCTGGTTCATGAAGTCCATAGCCTTGAGCACGCGTGCATCGACGCGTTGGTCATCCCAGACCGAATCCGGAAGTCCTTGCAGCGCCTCCGCAACCCAAAGGATGGAGATCCAGGGGAATCGTGGCGCACCTTCGCCGCGCCCGAGTTTTGCCAACCCATCCACCAGATTGCGCATCCGCGTCGTGGTGGGGAAGCGATAGATGCCTGGTGCGGCCCGGTCCGCAATCGGCCCCAGGTTGAAGTGCGCATACCATTTGGAAAACGGAGCTCGTGTGGTCGTGCTGAAAGTGGTGTGTGGCGGAATCAGATACACGCTACCGATCTGGAGCGGCGTCTCTTTGCCATCGATTTCTACCACGCCACCATTTTCCACAGGCCAATACAATCGCCAATAAGGATCGTTGAGCCGATGCAGCTCCCACTGTTGGAGCTCGATTTTGCGAGTTGTCAGGATATCCACCGTCATTCCGGGTAGCGCGACAGAGCGATTGCCTTGCACCCGATGTGCGGCACCTGGAGGAACCAGGCTGAGAATGGTGGCGGTGGATTTCATGGGGTGTTGCTAAATCAGACACAATAATAGCTAGGCGTGACATTGATGGCAAGGGTCGAAGTGATAAACGTGTCTGCGTGTCAGTGCGACACCTCGTTCTTCCTACCAACCCAAGATCCATCCCATGGCAGACATCACCACCAGCGACGCAGACAAGAAGCAGAAGGAATACTTCACCCACCCACACACCGCAGGAGGCTCCTGGCTTCTTCCTGAAGGGTGCCCATCAATACGATTGGGGTTTGAAGAATCGCCTGAGCCGGGTGTTTGATCCCAAGGATGGCCGCACGGTGATGCTGGCCTTTGACCACGGCTACTTCCAGGGGCCGACGACGGGTCTTGAACGTGTCGATCAGACGATCCTCCCGTTGGCACCGTATGCGGATTGCTTGATGCTCACACGCGGCATTCAGCGCAGCGTGATCCCAGCCAGCACGACCAAGGCCATCGCGCTCCGTGCCTCGGGCGGCACGTCGATGATTAGCCCCATGGAAGAATGGGAAGGTGAAATCGACGGGAAGAAGGCCAAGTTCGGACGCCCTGGTTTTGAACCGCTCTCCAACGAAAGCACCGCACTTAATATCGAAGAGGCGATCCGCCTCAATGCCTCGGTCTTGGCCGTGCAGGTCTTTATCGGCAGTGCGTACGAGCGGCAGTCCCTGAAGAACCTGACCGATCTCGTCGATGCAGCCAGTCGCTACGGCATCGGCGTCATGGGTGTGACCGCAGTGGGACGTGCCATGGCGCGCACACCCCAGTATTTCCGCTTGGCCACGCGGATCATGGCAGAGCTCGGTGCCAATGTGGTGAAGTGCTACTATACGGACACGGAGTTTGATACCGTGACCAGTTGCTGCCCAGTGCCGATTGTCATTGCGGGCGGCAAGAAGTTACCGGAATTCGATGCCCTGAAGATGTGTGCCAATGCGATCGCGCAGGGGGCGAGTGGGGTCGATATGGGCCGCAACATCTTCCAGAGCGATGCGCCCGTGGCCATGATGCAGGCAGTGCGTGGCGTGGTGCATGAAGGCCTCAGTGCGGAGCAGGGCTTTGCCCTTTACAATGACCTCAAGACGAAGATGGCATGAGGCTAAAGATCGTCCAGCGGGGGCTGTGCCGTGCCCTCGTCTGGCGCATCCAGGGCTGGGTTGCTGAATGCGACACAGAAATTGCTGGCTAGACGCTCGGGGGCGCGACGTTCTCCTTACCCTACCAATCATGAAACTGCTTCTCTGCTTCTTACTGGCCAGTCTGGCGGCCCCATGTCTCGCTGAAACAAAGCCAAACATCGTCTATATCATCTCGGACGATCATGCGTGGACGGACTATGGCTTCATGGGGCACAAGCAGATCGAAACGCCGAACCTTGACAAATTAGCCGCAAACAGTGCCGTCTTTACCCGTGGCTACGTGCCGACGGCTCTGTGCCGTCCAGCGTTGGCCACCTTTGCCAGCGGGCGGTATGCCCATCAGCATAAGGTCAGCGGTAACGATCCAGCGGTTTTGCTAAACACTGCGGCCAAGGGTAAGGGCAAGGGGAAAGGCAAAGCCAAGGGTGGGGAGAGCCCCGAGTACGCTGCCTTGCGGGAAAAGCTGATCGCAAACATGGATGCACAGCCCTCCCTGGCGCGAGTCTTGGGTGCGCAGGGTTATCTGAGCCATCAGTCCGGTAAATGGTGGGAGGGCAGCTTTCAGCGTGGCGGCTTCACCGCCGGGATGACTCGCGGTTTCCCGCAGCCTGGCGGTCGCCATGGCGATGACGGTCTCAAGATCGGACGTGAAGGACTCCAGCCAGTCTTCAATTTTATTGACCACGCCACTGCGGAGAAAAAGCCATTTTTCCTCTGGTATGCGCCATTCATGCCGCACACACCCCACACGCCGCCGGATCGCCTTTTCCAAAAGTACAAGGCCAAGGGCATCGAGTCCGATTTCGTGGCGCGGTACTATGCGATGGTGGAGTGGTTTGACGAGACGTGTGGCCAGTTGATCGATCGCATCGAATCCAAGGGCCTGACGGAAAACACCTTGTTTGTTTATGTGGCAGATAACGGCTGGATTCAGAGCGAAGACAACGGTGGCTATGCCCCGCGCTCCAAGCAGTCCGCCAACGAAGGTGGCGTGCGCCAGCCGATCATGTTTAGCTGGAAGGGCGTCATAAAGCCCGGGATGCGCGGGGAGCAATTGTGCTCCGCCATTGATATGTTCCCCACCGCTCTCGCTGCGGCGGGGGCTGCCATTCCTGAGCAATCGCCTGGCCTGAACCTCCTGCCCGTTCTCAAATCGGGTGATCCGACACCACGCAAGGAATGCTTTGGCGAGTCCTTTGCCCACGATGTCGCTAACATCGACGAGCCGGAGGATAGTCTCGTCTATCGATGGGTCGTCGATGGGAAGTGGAAGCTCCTACTGACCTACGATGGTAAGCTCGGCCGCTACGCCAGCAGCCATCCACGCGCCGAAAAGCGCCCGCAGCTTTTCGATCTGCTCGCCGATCCCACAGAAGACAAAAACGTCGCTTCGGAGAATCCCGAAGTCGTCGCCCGCCTCGCGGCAAAACTCCAGGCATGGTGGCCTGTGACAGAGCGTCAGGTCCTCACTCAGTGGACAGATGCCCCTGGCGAGTGGAAGTAATCCCTCTCTTTTCAAGTCCCCTTTACCTCAACGAAACCATGATCCGATCCGTCCTACCGATCCTCCTATCGTCGCTCGTCCTTTCCCATTCGTCGTTTGGCGAAGACGCAGCTTTCCGTCCCCTCTTCAACGGCAAAGACCTCACCGGCTGGGATGGCAATCCAGAGCTGTGGAAGGTCGAGAATGGCGAGATCGTAGGCAATACGACCGGGCCAGAGCAACTATCGTACAACCAGTTCCTCATCTGGCGTGGTGGCGTCGTGAAGAACTTCGAGTTGAAGGCGAAGATCCGCCAGAAGGGGAACAACACCGGCATCCAATACCGCAGCAGCGAGAACGCCGATAAAAAATGGTCCATTCGCGGTTACCAGTGCGATATCCACCCCAATGCGCCTTATCGCGCGATGATGTATGAAGAAGGCGGGCGCGGCATTGTCTCGCAAAACGGCCAGAGCGTCGTCATCGATCCCTCCGGCGTGAAATGGCTCGCGGGGGAGCACGATGCTGTCGAGGTCGATGTGGCCGAGTGGCATGAGTACACCATCATCGCGAAGGGTAATCACCTTGTGCATCAGATCGATGGCAAAACGACCATGGAGCTCACCGACTTCGAGGAGGCAAAACGTTCTCTTGAGGGCCTGATCGCCTTCCAGATTCATCGCGGCCCCGCGATGGAGGTCCACATCAAGGACGTGATGCTGAAGGAACTGCCCGAGGGTGGAGTCGTCCCTTTTGAAAAGTCCGCGATTCCCAGCGATGCCCAGATCATCGAAGGCAAAGGGCCTGGGGCCAAGCCAAAGGCAGCGCCCGCTAAGTCTGCCCCTGCCCCAGGGAAGGGGAAAGGCAAAGGAAAAGCCAAGGCGAAAGGGAAGGGGCAGCCACCCGCAGCAGCCAAGGCCAACCGCCCACAAGCGGTCGGGCCAGCCATTGGCGCAAATGTCGCTACGCCCGTCACGAACATCAAGACCTTGCCAGGTTTCAAAGTGGAGCTGCTTTATTCCGTTCCCGGTGGGGATCAGGGCTCTTGGGTTAATCTTTGCACCGACGACAAAGGCCGCATCTATGCCAGCGATCAATACGGGGTGCTCTACCGCTTCACGCCTCCCGCACCAGGACAGACATTGAGCGAAAGTGATGTGCAGAAAGTCCCTGCCGACATCCGCGCCGTGAACGGGATGCTCTTCGCCTTCGGCGCTCTTTATGTGGGCGTGAACGATTACGAAAAGAAGATCTCCAGCGGCCTCTATCGCATCACCGATAGCGATAACGATGACATGCCTGACAAGGTCGAACTGCTGCGCGCGATTGACTCCGGCGGCGATCACGGTGTACATGCCGTGCTGCTCACGCCCGATGGAAAAGGCCTCTACCTCATCACGGGCAACAACGCAGTGCTCACCGAAACCGTCGCCTCCTCGCCCGTGCAGAAGCTTTGGGGCGATGACCACCTGCTGCCGCGCATGCCCGATGGTCGCGGCCACAATCGCTCGGTCATGGCCCCTGGTGGCAATGTTTATCGAGTTTCGCCCGATGGGAAAGAGTTTAGTCAGTTCGCCAATGGCTTCCGCAATATCTTCGACGGTGGCGTGAACCGCGATGGCGAGCTCTTCGTCTATGATGCGGACATGGAGTATGATTTCAACACCTCGTGGTATCGTCCGACTCGCATCAATCACGTCGTCAGTGGTGCTGAATACGGCTGGCGCAACGGCGCAGGCAAGTATCCAGAGTTCTACTTCGACAGCCTGCCCGCCACACTGAACATCGGCCCTGGCTCGCCCACCGGCTGCACCTTCGGCTACGGTGCCAAGTTCCCCGCCAAATACCAAGACGCCTTCTACGCGCTCGATTGGAGCTGGGGTAAAATCTACGCCGTGCATCTGACGAAAAGCGGATCGACCTACACCGCAACTAAGGAAGAATTCGTCACCGGCGGACCGCTGCCCGTCAGCGATGCCATCATCGGCAAAGACGGCGCGATGTACTTCACCATCGGGGGGCGTCGCGTGCAGTCGGGTCTCTATCGCGTGACCTATACCGGCAGCGAATCCTCTGCCCCAGTCCAGGCATCGCCTCAGATCACGCATGAAGCCCAACTGCGTCAGCAACTCGAAGCCTTCCACGGCAAACAAGACCCGAACGCCGTCGCAACCGCCTGGCCGCACCTCAGCAGCTCTGACCGCTTCATCCGTGCCGCCGCACGTGTCGCCATCGAGCATCAACCGCTTGCCGATTGGCAGGAAAAAGCGCTCGCCGAAACCAACGCCACCGCACAGCTCGAAGCCTTGCTCGCTCTCACCCGCATCAGTGGCGTGTGCCCGACCCACCGGACCGATCCGTCTTATCAGCCCGATGCCAAATCCCGCGACGCCATCCTCGCCGCGCTGCTGAAGCACGACTTCGCCAAGCTCACGCCCGAGCAACGCCTCGCTTACGTGCGCCTCATCGAGATCGTACTGCATCGCTTTGGCAACCCCGACGCCGCCACCGTCGCCGCAATCATCGCGAAACTCGATCCTTCGTATCCCGCGGACAATTTTGAACTGAATTGGCTGCTCACCGAAACGCTGGCCTACCTCCAGGCACCCAACACCGCAGCCAAAGCCATGGCCCTGATCGAGGCCGCAGGCAGCCAGGAGCCCCAGATCGAGTATGCGCGCAGCATCCGAATGCTGAAGACCGGCTGGACCAAAGAATTGCGCACCAGGCAGTTGGAGTGGTTCCTCACGGCCGCCAACTACAAGGGCGGTAGCAGCTTCGCCATCTTCATCGACTTCATTCGCAAGGATTCCCTCGCGACCTTCACGCCGGAGGAGAATGCCGAACTCGCAGACCTCATTGCCAAGAAGCCGGAGGTCAAATCTGCGCTTGAAAACGTCGGTGCCATCTTTGCCGGACGCACCCCCAAGATGTGGACGCTAGACGAACTCAGCGCGGCGGCCCAGACGGGTTTGAAAAATCGCGACTTTGAAAATGGTCGCAAGATGTTCTCTGCGGCGGGGTGTTACTCCTGCCATCGCTTCGGCAACGCAGGCGGGATGACGGGTCCAGACCTCACCGGGGCGGGTGGTCGCTATAGCCCCCACGACCTGCTGGATCAGATCATCAACCCCAGCAAGGTCATCAACGAGCAGTTCGCACCGATCATCGTCACCAAGAATAATGGCGAAACCATGAGCGGTGTGGTCGTCAACCTCAGTGGTGACGGCGTGACCATCAACACGGATCTCAGCGATCCAAACCAACGGGTCAACGTGGATCGCAAAGAAGTAAAGAGCATCGAACTCAGCACCGTCTCGCCGATGCCACCCACCTTGCTCATGATGCTCAAGGAAAACGAAATCCTAGACATGCTAGCCTACATCCTCAGTGCCGGGGAGAAAAGCAACGCCATGTTCAAGAACTGATCCATCGGCGACGCCTCAACGATCCATTTGAATGGGCTGCATCACTCTGGTGGTGCAGCTCGTTTTTTTCCGATGAGCCAGAGGCCGAACTGGGTGCGGTGACGGGCTGTTAGGTGCAAGTGCAAGATGGCACGAGTGTTGCGGATACGTCAGGGGCGGAATGAACTTCCTTCGAAAAAGTGCTCTAAATGTGGCCTTTCCGTCTTTGCACTCGTAAAGAAGGGAAGCAATCTGCCCGCCCCCCTCTAAAGCCCACAAATGAGTGCCTCACTCCCCTACCGCGCCAATGCGGACTTCCTTGAGTCGAAATACGCCGACTGGAAAAAAGACCCTGCCTCCGTCGAGCCACTGTGGTCGTCATTTTTTGAAGGATTCGAACTCGGCATGGCCAAACTGGCCGCCGCGCCCGGGAAAGGGTCCGGCTCGGACTCCGCGACGCTCTCTGAAAAGGCTCTGAGTTTCCGCACCCGGGTAGCGAACGCGATCCAGCATTTTCGCGAATTGGGGCACACTGCTGCGCACCTAGACCCGCTGAGCCCTGAAGGCCCTGAGATCCCATCGCTGACTACTGTGGGACTCGGTTTCACCGAGGACGAGTTGGACGAGGATGTCCAGACACTTCTCTTCCGCGGAGGGCGTCCCATGAAACTGAAGACGATGTTGGACGAGCTGCGCCGCACCTACTGTGGGAAGACCGGATTCGAATTCATGCACATCCATAATCCGGAGGTGCGCAACTGGTTGCTGGAGCGTGTAGAAGGCCGTGATCTGGATGCGAAACCGACCGCTGCAGCGCAGGTCGATGCCCTGCGCTGGCTGCTGGAGGCGGAAACGTTCGAGCGGTTCCTTCATCGTCGATTTGTCGGCCAGAAGCGCTTTTCCGTCGAAGGTGCTGAGTCAATGCTGGTCGCGCTGGAGACGATTCTCGAGAGGCTACCAGCATGCGGCGGTAAGGAGATCATCATGGGGATGGCTCACCGCGGGCGCCTCAGCGTTCTGGCCAATTTCCTGCGGAAACCTCTGGATTACCTGTTTTACGAATTCAGCGAGAATTACGTGCCAAACATGGTGGCGGGTGACGGTGATGTGAAATACCACCTTGGCTTTGAGACGACCCGGGAAACCAGCAGTGGGGACCTGGTGCGCGTCATGCTGGCACCGAATCCGAGCCATTTGGAGGCCGTGGATCCGGTGGTCGAGGGCATGGCGCGCGCCCGTCAGCGGGCGCTTGGGGACACGAATGACCGCAAACAGGTCATTCCCTTGCTTTTGCATGGTGACGCAGCTTTTGCCGGTCAGGGCCTGGTGGCGGAGGTGCTGAACCTCTCGCAATTGCCCGGCTACCGCACTGGTGGAACGATCCATATCATCGCGAACAATCAAATCGGCTTCACCACGCAGCCGGAGGATGCGCGGAGTTCTAACTATTGCACGGACGTCGCTAAAATGATCGAGGCTCCCGTCATCCATGTGAATGGTGATTGTCCGATGGAGGTGGTCAACGCGGCGAATCTGGCGCTCGATTTTCGGCAGACTTTTGGAAGGGATGTGATCGTCGATATCGTCTGTTACCGTCGCCACGGGCACAATGAGACGGACGAGCCCGGCTTCACTCAGCCGAACATGGCGCGGTCGATCGCCCAGCATCCATCCACGGCCACGCTTTTCCGCCTGGACCTCGCGACTCAAGGAGTTCTTGATGAAGCCGGGGCAGCAGCTCTACAGCGTGAGCTGGAGGAAGAGCTGGAGCAGGGCATCATTACGCTAGCGGACAGGGACAAGGTGGCCAATGGCGGAAATCCCTTCGAAGGCAGTATGGCAGAGCCTCAGGCTGACTACGACTACGTTCCAGTGGACACCGGCGTGGTGCTCGATCAGCTCCGGCGAGTGGGGGAACGCCTGCTTGAAGTTCCTGAGGGGTTCAATCTGCATCCAACCATTTCAAAACGCTTTCTCGCCGCCCGAAAAAAAGCGATTAGCTCCGGTGGGGATATTGACTGGGCCTACGCCGAGTCGCTGGCTTTTGGAACGCTACTGACGGAAGGCCACGGCGTGCGCCTCAGCGGCCAGGACGTGCGTCGTGGCACTTTCAGCCAGAGGCACAGCGTTTTTTATGATTCGCAGACGCGGGAGCGTCACATCCCGCTGAACAATCTGGAGCCCGATCAGGGCCGCTACTGCGTTTACAACAGCCTTTTGTCCGAGGCGGCCGTCCTCGGCTTTGATTACGGCTACTCACTGCTCACCAGCAATCTCCTGGTCTGCTGGGAGGCGCAGTTCGGAGATTTCATCAACGGAGCACAGGTCATCATCGACCAGTTCATCGCCAGCGCGGAAAGCAAGTGGCAGCGCCCTAGCCACATCACACTCCTTCTGCCGCACGGCTACGAAGGCCAGGGGCCGGAACACTCAAGCGCCCGGCTTGAGCGCTTCCTTCAGCTCTGCGCGGGCGGGAACATGCAGGTCTGCAATTTCACCACCCCGGCTCAGTATTTCCATGCGCTCCGCCGCCAGCTCAAGCGGGGCACGCGCAAGCCGCTCATCGTCATGACACCGAAGAGCCTGCTGCGCCATCCAAGGTGTGTGTCGAAGCTCGAAGAGATGGCCGAAGGCACGACCTTCAAGGAGGTGCTCGACGATGACCAACTCCCCGCCGCGCCAGGGCGCATCACGCGCCTCATTCTGTGCAGCGGCAAGGTTTACTACGACCTTTTGGCATTCCGCGAGGAGAACAAGGTCAAGAATGCGGCCATCATCCGCATCGAGCAACTCTATCCGCTGAACTACACCATGCTGAAAGAGATCGTGGCCAAGTATCCACAGGCACAGAAGAAGTGGATCTGGTGCCAAGAGGAGCCTCGAAACATGGGAGCCTTCTACTATATCCGGCCCCGTCTCGAAGAGCTGTCGAATCACAAAGTGCGCTATGCCGGACGCGAGCGTTCTTCCAGCCCTGCTGCCGGCTCAAAGGCCATTCACATCCTCGAGCAGGAGAAACTGGTCGAGGATGCCTTCAGCGTCTGAGTCACTCCCTCCACTCATTCAATTCCCAAGCTATGCCCCACGAAATCAAAATCCCCGCCCTCGGCGAATCCGTCACTGGAGGCCAGATATCCCACTGGAACTTCAAAGACGGCGACTACGTCAAAACCGGCGACATTCTGCTCGTCCTCGAAACGGACAAAGTTGCCGCTGAAGTCACCGCTGAAGCCAGCGGAACACTGACCATCGGCAAGCATGTGGACGACGAGGTCGAAATCGGAGCCGTTGTCGGACAAATCGACGAATCCGCCGCCGCGCCAGCTGCGAAGCCTGCTGAAGCGCCCCAGCCTGCCGCACCAGCAGATGCACCGGCAAATGCCGAGCCCACACCAGGCGCTGCGGAGCCTGCGCCGACGCCTGAGGTGAAGCCTGCCAGTGCTCCCGAAGTCAAAGCCGCACCACCGATCATCCCCGTTGCGAAGACGCCTGCTCCAGCCGCAGGGCGTGTGACGCGGAAGAAGATGAGCCCTCTGCGGAGAAAGATCGCCGACCAACTGGTGAGTGCTCAGCACACCGCCGCGATCCTTACCACCTTCAACGAGTGTGACATGTCGAACTTGATGGCATTGCGCTCGAATCTACAGGAGAGCTTTGTGGCCAAGCACGGCGTGAAGCTCGGTTTCATGAGTTTTTTCATCAAGGCTGTCGTTGAGGCACTCAAGGCAGTGCCACAGATCAATGTGCGGGTCGATGGGGACGAGATCGTCCAGCAGCACTACTATGACATCGGCGTCGCTGTCGGCACCGAACGTGGGCTGATCGTGCCGGTACTTCGTGACGCAGACCAGCAGTCATTCGCGGAGCTCGAAAAGGACATCCTCGGCTATGCCGCGAAGGCGAAGGAGGGCAAGTTGCAGGTCAGCGACCTGACCGGCGGAGTTTTCACGATTTCCAATGGCGGGGTTTACGGCTCTTTGCTCAGCACGCCGATCATCAACCCGCCACAGAGCGCCATTCTGGGCATGCACACGATTCAAAAGCGGCCTGTGGCGGTCAATGATCAAGTGGTGATTCGCCCGATGATGAATCTCGCCCTCAGTTATGACCACAGGGTAGTCGATGGCAAGGAGGCTGTGACCTTCCTCATTCGTGTGAAGGACTGCATCGAAAATCCAGCCAGGATGCTCGTGGGAGCGTGAAGAGTGTTTTTGTGGTACATAGTTGACTTCCGCAGAAAAGATAAAAAATGACAACCAAATTAAAGACATGCCAATTCCCAAAAACGCGAATATTACCCCCCAGTTGCCATGAGCCCTAGCTCCCCTCCAGCCCCCGAACCTCCTCCGCAGTCCGATCCCTCCAAGCCCAAGGACCCCCTTGGGGCTTTGTTGGCTCGGACGGGGCCTTATTTGCCTACAGGGTTGTATGGGCGGGCGGGGAAGCGAATTTTGGGGATGCGGGACAGTGGGGTCGGGCACTGTTATCATGTCATGTCGCGGACTTGCTCGGGGCCGGATGGGACTCTGATGCTGGATGATTTGGAGAAGGAGGGGCTGCGGAAGTTGATGGCCAAAATGAGCGCCTTCTTTGGGATTGAGCTGCTGACCTATTGTGTGATGGGCAACCACTTCCACGCCCTGGTGCATGTGCCGGACCCGAAGGTTTGGGTTCAGCAGTTTGAGGGGCCTGCGGGCGAGGAGCGTTTGATCGAGCATCTGCGAGGCTTCTACAGCAAGGACTTTGTCGAGCGGCTCTTGATGGAGG
>Ga0209573_1000413_pt1 | contig 93436 bp, 90 predicted proteins | sample TNRBio252014_DNA_FD_185870 | JGI IMG/M metagenome (GOLD analysis project Ga0209573, IMG submission 185870) | Wastewater treatment Type I Accumulibacter community from EBPR Bioreactor in Madison, WI, USA - TNR Reactor_6/25/2014_ DNA (SPAdes)... | ecosystem: Engineered > Bioreactor > EBPR >...
CACTGGGGTATCTTTTATCAGGCATCATTTCAATTTTCCACTCATCTTTATTCGAAGTCTCTCTTTATAGGTTTGTACTACTATTTTAGTATAAAAATATCAATGAGTTAGTTTTGGGATAGGCTCTGAGTCTTGTAGGATGCCAATGCAATGGCCCAAGGCGGTCAAGTTCTCGGCGTACAGATCGGCGTTGCGCAGCGAATAACAATCAATGGCAGGACTATGGTCACCGCCATTGGTAAATATCCAGCCACAGGGAAAATGATCGTCAGTAAGCTGGGTCTGCAAGGCGACGAACAAGCGGATTTAACCGTTCATGGTGGTTTCGCAAAAGCTGTTTATGCGTATCCCTCCGAGCATTATGCCTTCTGGAGAGAGCAAAGGCGGTTAATGGGTTTACCAGCGACCCTTGCTTATGGAAGTTTGGGCGAGAATTTAACTTTGGCTGGCGTTATGGAAGAAGATTTATTCGTTGGAGATGAATTATTTTTTCCGGATTGCGTTTTACGGATCACTCAACCCCGCGAGCCTTGCTATAAATTCAATCACGTCATGGGGGACCGCCAGGCGGCGAAAAAGATGGTGCAGACTGGATTTTCTGGTTTTTACCTAGCCGTTGAAATGCCTGGCAGTATTGCTGCTGGCCAGGTATTTCAGCTCCGCGAAGGTCCGCGCGAAACGCCGATTGGCGCTCTATTCAAGAAAGCAGCGTTGAAGGTTCGGTAAGTTGGCTAAAGCAGACCAAGATCGAATATGCAGATAGTTAACGCTGTCACGCTATGGCATCTGGAAGAGATTCGGTCTTTGTTTTCAGAGTATGCCGCTTCACTTAATTTCAATCTCTGTTTTCAAAATTTCTCGGAGGAGCTTGCTCACTTGCCGGGTGCTTATGCTCCGCCACGCGGCTGCTTGCTATTGGCTAGAGTCAATAATTATCCTGCCGGATGTATCGCGCTACGTCCGTTAGCAGAAAACCAGTGCGAGTTGAAGCGTCTCTATGTGCGACCTGCATTTCGCGGCCTGGGTCTTGGTGAGCGTTTGGTCAAAACATTGATGACTATCGCCCAGGAGATAGGGTATGGAAAAATGTTTTTGGATACGGTAGGAGAAATGAAAAAGGCCCAAGCGCTGTATAAAGCATTGGGTTTTGTCGATACAAAGCCCTATTATTACAACCCAATACCGGACGCTCGTTTTATGGCGCGAGATTTGTAAAGCGTTATTTTGCTGAGTGTCCTTCAAGGTAAGGCTTGTTATCTTGATCAGCTTTTGGTTTTAGCCAACATGCCGTTTTATCGCTTATTCAAGCCTTACCTATCTGGTTGCCTCGCTTTGTTAACGGACAGCTAGACAGCCGCTCCGGCCTTTTCCAGGTCAGCGTAGGTCGTGGGCTGTTGCGACCGATTGATGTCCAAACCTAACCGCAAGCCAATCTCCGCAAGCGAAAAGATGCCTCGCACCGCTGCTATGTCATTCTCAGGATCGGCGTCTAACACTAAAGCGTGTTGACGATTGACCTGCTTTAGCGTGGCGATAATGTCGCCAATTCGCGCCCCAAGCACATCTTCCATCATCAGCACTTGCAGTTTGGGCCGGAGCGTCATCACATCGGAAACCAGCAACTCGTCACGGGTGATGCCCGTTTTGGCAATAATCCGAGCTGCTTTTTCGCTATCAATATCCCGGCTGGTGAGGACGCCGAGGATGGCATCGTCTGCATCGCAAACCAAAAGAATGCGCACTCTGCGCCGGATCATAAGATCGACAGCTTTAGTGAGCGCAGTGGTTAGATCAATAGTCACGGCGGTGATCTGACACAGATCGGTCATTACTGACAATGCTGGATCGTCGGGGGTGATGCGGCGGGGTAGTTGTTGTTTCGGACGAGCGTGGCGGATTCCTCGAGCCAATCCATGTAGCGGAAGCACTTGATAGGCATGTTTCATGAAAACTGTCTCCTGTATGAAAATTCTGTAGACATTACTGGTGGCTACAGCCATCTTGTTATTGAGAACACACATATGATAAGGGATTATGCTCTGATAAGGAATAGGGAAATTGTCACTTACCTCATTCAAGTGTATGTCTATTTTTTAATACGAATAGAAGAGTGATTTTCTTGGATTAGGGTCGCATTCACCAGATTCCACCCTCAAAGATTTGCTAGCAAATCCTCCAGCGTTTGGGTCAATACGGCCAGATCTGGCTCACGGGATAAGGTGTGTTCGCCGTCTTTGAGTAAGAGTAAACGAACATCGGAACTCATCAGCCGTTCGGCCACTTGTAAACTAATGCGCCAGGGCACATCGACATCGTTCATGCCATGAATGAGCCGCACTGGACAAGTGATCGCGAGCTTGGGCTGATCAAGCAGCCGATGCTGTTTGGCTTCTTCGATCAGATTCCAGGCAATGATGTACGGCTCCCCGTAGGGGGAGGGCAAGCGGATGACTCGCTCACGGCGTAGGCGCTCCCGCAGGGTTTCATCAAGCTGATCCCATAGTAGGTATTCAGTGAAATCAACCGCGCAAGCCAGACCGAGCAATCCGGCAATTCGCTTTGGCCGTGCCAGCGCGGTGATCAGCATCAGCCAGGCTCCCATGGATGAACCGACTAGAATTTGTGGGCCGTCAGTCAGCCGGTCCAGAACCGCTAACGCCTCTTGCGACCAGCGGCCAATGGTGCCCTCGGCAAACGCGCCGCCAGACGCGCCATGTCCGGAGTAATCAAAACGTAGAAAGGCTTGACCGCGCTTACGACACCAACGCTCCAGCGTACTGGCTTTGACACCAGTCATATCTGAAGTAAAGCCTCCCAAAAAGACGACGCCTGGTGACGCGCCCGTCGTGCGGTGATAGGCGAGATGAAGGCCATCGGCTAGCAGGAGCCGGTCGGGTTTTTTGTCAAAGCAAGGCATCATGTGGCGATCTCTTGGTGAGGTGCATTAAAGTATTCCAAATTACGGCGGCAAAGTCCCAAGGAGGTGCATCCAAGAATTCTGGTGTTTCGTACAAGGCGGATTTCCTAGAAGAAATCCTGCCCTATAACAAGATAAGGATGGCACCCGACCCGGCCACCTGAGGAAGCGAAGAATGAATGATCGACGTGCGATGCTCTGGTTTCGTAACGATTTGCGGTTGCACGATCATGAAGTGTTGGCTTGGTTGGCCAACACCATGGATGTGCTAGCGCCGGTCTATTGCCTGGATCCCCGGCTATTCACTGTCCAGCCGCTTGGTTTTCCGCGTATGGGGCCGTTAAGAGCGCGGTTTTTGATTGAATGCCTGGAAGATTTGCGGGCCGGATTAGAGGCACGCGGTAGCGGCTTGCATGTTGTAATCGGTGAGCCGGAGACCGAGATTCCCCGTCTCGCCAAAATGTTGGGAGTGGGGGTGATTTTCGCTGAGCGCGGTGTTTTGAGCGAAGCCGTTGGTTTAGAGCGACGGTTGCTGGCAGCGCTGGAACGGATAGGGGTCACGCTACGCGGTTTTTCGGTGGCGACGCTGGTACATCCTGATGATTTGCCGTTTCCCCTAGCCAATTTGCCAGAACCGTTCCATCAGTTTCGAGAGGCCACGTTGGCCGCCAGCGAGCCGCGCACTCCGCTACCGCCTTTGCAAAAGCTGCCTGGCTTCCCAGCTGAGTTAAAAACAGAAACCCTGACAACGTTGGTGCAGGCGGCTGGCCTAGCACTTGATCACGAACCTGGCCAACACGCTGGATTTAAAGGCGGGGCGACAGTCGCCTTAGCCAAATTACAGGATTTTGTACAGGGTCGGCGGGCGTCGCTCGATACGTTGCGCGGTGGTGCCGGTGAACAAGCCGTAGCCCAGGCTGACCGCTTTGCGCCATGGTTAGCGCGGGGTGCGATCTCGCCCCGGTGGATTTATCAATACGTACAATACTCCGGGTTAGCAGCTTGGGCCGGTGAGTTGGCAAAGGCCACGATTGATGGATTATTACAGCGTGACTATTGTCGGTTCCTGGCTATTACCCGTGGCAGTAAGACCGCACGGGCTGATCCGATCTCCGGCCTAAACAATGGCCAATCGCGTGAGCGGTTCGACAACTGGCGTCAGGGTGAAACCGGTCAGCCATTCGTGGATGCCCATTTGCGCGAGCTGGCCCAAACCGGCTACCTGACCACCTTTGGTCGGCGCTTGGTTGCCACCTACCTTTCCCAGCATCTTCAGGTCGATTGGCGCTGGGGCGCGGCGTGGTTCGCTTCCCAGTTGTTGGATGATGACCCGGCTATCAACCTGGCCGGATGGATGGAGGCCACGGGCCGATGGCGACTTGACGAACAGGTAGCCTGCACGGACCCTGCCGAAGAGGCCGCCCGTCGCGATCCCGATGGTGCTTATACCCGTCGCTGGCTGGCGTCGGGCGGGTCGGCCGTGCGGCAAGTCGGTTGAAAGTCGCACCGCAACTTTAGTCGACTTCCCAGGTCTGGCTGATAAGGGCCGGTAGGATCTCGCCTGCCGGGCCGCTCAGGCTGAAGGTTACCTGTGAGCTAAGCGGCGTCGGTTGGGGATTGATCTCGACGACCGTAGCGCCAAGCCCAAGCGCCACGAAAGGCAAATCGGCGGCGGGATAAACCAGGGTGGAAGTGCCGATGCTAAAAAAGATTTCGGCAGTCCTGGCCGCGTGCTGAGCGGTGTGCAACGCGCCCGCTGGCAGCGCCTCGCCAAACCACACGACATCCGGTCGCAGCAGGCCGCCGCAGCGGGGACAACGCGGCGGAATTTCCCCATCGTCAGACCAGCTTTCCACGGGTCGGTCTTCACTGAAGCATTTGGCGCGAAAAATGTTACCGTGCAGTTCGACCAACTGATGACTACCGGCGCGTCGGTGGAGACCATCGACATTTTGCGTGATCAGATTAAATTCGGGAATCCGCTGTTCCATGGCGACCAACGCCCGATGACCGGCATGGGGTTCAGCTTGGCGGATGCGCTCCTGTCGCCAGGCATACCATTCCCAAACCAGCTGCGGATTGCGCCGAAACGCCTCAGGCGTGGCCAGTTCTTGCGGATCATATTGCGCCCATAGACCGGTCTGGGCTTCCCGAAAGGTCGGAACGCCGCTTTCAGCAGAGACGCCCGCGCCTGTTAAAACCGCAACCTGGCGGGCGCGGCGCAGGCGATTGATGAGTTCAGGGGGAATAGCGATTTCACGCATGAGCACAAGTCTCCGGTGACAGGGGCCGACCATGGCCTGAGAATATCATGCAGACCATGCCAGGTCGAAGTGTCGGGTCGCTTCGGCGATGACCTCCACTCGGCGCATCGCGTTTTCAAGCAGCCAACGCAAGGCCGATGCTTTGATGACCGCGCTGCTTCCACACGGCAACAGCCGATCCACGGCGTTATACTTCACTAAGCCGGGTGCGTGTACAGGATTTCTTGCGTCGCTTTTTACGCCATGACGATGCTGCTGTTTTCATCCGGAAAAGCGCCTCCAAGCGTATGCTGATCAACAGGATGGGATTGGAGGATAGGGAGCATCAAGCTAATGAGGCTAGGATGATGATTGCGCTTGATTCGCACTACACCATGGGTCGGTTGCACTGGTATTGCCAGGATTATGTATTTCAGGGTGGAGAACCCTTTCCCCATATCATCTTGGCGGATGGCTGTTCCGCTTCGCCCAATAGCGATATTGGGGCGAGGCTGCTGGTGTTAAACGCCCGCCGTGAATTGGCTCGTTTCGCCCGGGTCGCCGCCGACGAGGCGCAACGCACGGCGCTGCACTGGCGTCTTGGCCGACGGATCGTGCGGCGGGCGGCGCGTCAGGCTCACGATTTGGGACTTAATCCGGAGGTTCTCGACGCCACGCTGCTGATTGCCTGGTGCGATGGGAGCCTGGTTCGCGTCCATCTTTATGGCGATGGGTGTATCGTCACGCGCCGCGCCGATAGGCAATTAGCAGCAATCCAGGTGGATTATGCCGAGAATGCCCCCTATTACCTGTCCTATCTGTTAGATGCTGAGCGCAACGTCTTTTATCAGGAGGCCATCGGTGACTCGGCAGTTGCTCAATCGATCAGCGATCTCAGTGGTGCGGCAGAGATTAAGAAGCGACATGGACCGTTTGATAACCCCCTGGTTTTTTCATTCGATCTAAACGTCTTTCCTCTGGTTGCGGTGGCTACCGATGGCTTAGGCTCTTTTGTGCAAGCCCAGACCCAACAGCGGGTACCGTTATTGAATGTGCTGCCGACTATCCTGAACTTTGATCGGTTTGAGGAAACGTTTGTCAGGGAACGTCTGGAGAAAGCTTTGGCTGAACTCGGTGAACAAATGATGTTCAATGTGGACGATATAAGCCTGGGCGTGTTCGCACGCAAAGCCTGAGTCAGAAAAACCGTAGATAGGCTTCCAGGACCTTCAGAGTGTAAGCGCTGGCGTCGCCACGTCGATATTGGTCTGGGTCGCCGTTGAGCCACCAGGCGGCGGTACGCTGAACGGCCACCACTTCATTGCCGTTACTGGCTGCAAGCTGTTCGCGCAATACCGGGCCGATTACGCAAACCACCGTCTGCCGGGCCAGCACGGCATCGGCGGCGAATTGCTCCGGCGTCAGTTGCCGGTCCAGACAACGCGCAGTCCAGCGGCTGATAGTGTCCGGTTTGATCTGCCAATCGCTGTACAACCCGGCATCGGCCCGGACGGTAGGGGCGGCGAGCCGTAAGGCTTCGACCAGCGCTTCGATCTTGATCGCCGAGAGTGGACTCTGACCGACGGCGCTGGTTGCCCATAGCAGCGCCAGGCAGCCCAGAGTTCGCCTCATGCAGCGTCTATCCGTCAATGACATCATGGTTTGCTCATCCTCTCAGTGGAGTGAACCCCAACGCGCCACCGCTGGCTCGGCGACCGCCCATTTCCAGGCTGTGGCCTGTTGACAAGCCGTAGCGACGAACCATTGGCGCTTCGGCTGGTCATCCTTGCCCTCAATCACGGAAAACAGCACCTCTTTGCAGGACGCCAGCGGCGTGCGAAAGACTCGGATCACCTGAAGCTCGCCGCGTTTATTGCCATAAGGAATTGAGTGCTGAATTTGCCAGGGTCGTATCGCTCCTGGCGGGAGTGAGCCGACCAGGGCGGCGATGGCATCCTGTTCAGCCTGCTGCCACTTGCGGAACACGTATTTTCCGGTGGCGTCGACCGCAGCTTTAATCCCAATACCAACCCCATAGCCTACCGCTGGATTGGTGGTTGCCGCGCCGGTGGCGATGCCGGTTGCTGCTCCGGCAAAGCCGCCGATGGTATTGCAGCCGACTAAACCCAAAGCAAGCAGCCCGGCGGCCAACCGGTAGGCCGGATGGGCAGGCCGCAACAGATACACAACGCGGTCACGGATCATTGCAATGAACCCCAGCGCTCAGTGGCAGGTTCAGCGGATGCCCATTTCCAGCCGTTGCCATCGCGGCAGATCGTGGCGACATAAAAGGCGCTGCTGGGTTTCTGATCGGTCATGGCATCAACGGAGAACACGATTTCCTTACAGAGCAAATGGCGGGCGCTGATGATCCGGCTGACCGTAACCCGGCCCCGCTCATCATCTTCGATGGGAATGCGATGCCTGACTTGCCAATTGGCGACAGAGCCAGGTTCCAGATTTCCTGCAATCTGCGCAATCAGATCCTGCTGCTTGCCATGAACCTTGCGCTGGGTGTATTGCAGTCCCGCGAGCGCCGCTGAGCGCACCCCAAGGCCGATGCCGGTCGCGACGGCAGCGTTATCAGTGACCTGAGATGCCAACGCCGCGCCGCCAACGCCTGCCAGATCGGCAGTGCCTTCCCGCAGGAAAGAACTGCAGCCGGTCAACGTGCTCGCTGACATCACCCAGAGCAAAGCAAGGATGGCTCTGGCTATAAATCGGGTTGGTGGGGTTGCTATGCAGGCAATACGGGTCATCGTTTCGGTTCTTTGGTTAGTGTTTGGCGCTGTCAACGGTGATCGCCGTAGTGAGCCGACGTTCGATCCAGCGCGCGATAGCTGAGCGCTTCGGTCAAATGCGGTGTACCGATGGAGTCGCTATCGGCCATGTCAGCGATGGTACGAGCAACTTTAAGAATCCGGTGGTATGCGCGCGGCGATAACCCTAACCGCTCCAGAGCGCGTTCCAGCAGGCGGTGATCCGCCTCGCTCAGGGTACAGTGACGCTCGATTTCGCGAGTGGTTAGCGCGCTGTTGGGTTTCCCCGTCCGTTGTAACTGGCGGTCGCGTGCTTTACACACCCGAAACCGCACCGTAGCGCTGCTCTCCTCAGCGGTTTCGCCGCGTAATAGCCGATGCGCCAGACGAGGCACTTCGATGTGTAGATCCATCCGGTCAATCAGCGGTCCGGAGACCCGCCCTCGGTAACGGCGGACTTGCTCCGGTCCGCAGGCACAACGGCGCTCACTATCGCCCAGATAACCGCAGGGGCAGGGATTCATCGCCGCCACCAATTGAAATCGTGCAGGAAAATCGGCTTGACGTGCCGCGCGTGAAATGGTGATACGTCCCGACTCCAGCGGCTCGCGCAAGACTTCCAGCACATGCCGGTCGAATTCCGGCAATTCATCCAGAAACAGAACCCCGTTATGGGCGAGCGAAATTTCGCCGGGACGTGGCTGACTGCCGCCGCCGACCAAGGCAACGCCGGACGCGGTATGGTGGGGGGCGCGAAATGGTCGTGCGCCCCAACGTTGCAAATCCAGTCCCTGCGCGCTAACTGAGGCGATGGCGGCAGTTTCCAGAGCTTCCGCGTTGGACAAAGGCGGCAGAATGCCAGGCAGTCGGCTGGCCAGCATGGTTTTACCGGTACCGGGCGGGCCAATAAACAACAGGTTATGCCCGCCAGCCGCTGCGATTTCCAATGCTCGCTTGGCATGCTGCTGGCCGCGCACATCGCTCAAATCGCGATCAATGAGTGCCTCTGGGCTTGGCATGGCGCGCGCGGTCGGCGGCTCCAGAGTCGTACCCGTTGCCAGATGTCGGCAGACTTCTAAAAGATGCGCAGCCCCTAATACCGCAGCGTCGCCGACTAATAGCGCTTCCTCGGTATTGGCTTTGGGGGTCAGCAGCGTCCGCCTGGCATCGCGGCAGGCAAGCGCCGCTGGCAGCACGCCACGCACTCCCCGCAACTCGCCGCCCAGCGCCAGTTCGCCGAGAAATTCATAGTGATCCAGCATTTCCCGGTTGATCTGACCGGACGCGGCGAGAATGCCCAGCGCGATGGGTAGATCGAAGCGGCCGCCCTCCTTGGGTAAATCGGCGGGTGCCAGGTTAATGGTGATTCTTCGGCTAGGGAATTCAAGGTTGCTGTTTAAAATCGCCCCGCGCACCCGGTCCTTGCTTTCCTTGACCGCTGCCTCTGGCAGACCGACGATGAACAGCCCAGGTAAGCCATTGGAGAGGTGAACTTCGACGCTGACCAACGGCGCATGAATGCCGACCTGGGCGCGGGTGTAAACGATGGCGAGCGACATGGCGATCCGTCTGGCGATCCGTGGGGGCGGCCGTTTTTTGCTGTCGAGCTTGATTAAGAGCTAGGCGATGTTTTTGCACCCTTTTGGTGCTGCCGGTAGCGCTACCGGACCCGTAGCCAGGGACAAGGGGTCGACAATCAAGTGTCGTTTTCCGGTTCAACCGGTTTTTCGGCGGGCTTATGCCGTTTAGTCTTTAGCGCTTGTTTTTCCATCTCTGCCACCTGTTTTTCCAGTTCTTCCAGCTTGCTGCGGGTACGGGCCAACACGCCCTGTTGTACCTCAAACTCCTCTCGCGTCACTAAATCCAGTTTGGCAAACGTTGCTTGCAGAGCGGCGTGGACATTCTTTTCTACATCCGCCTGGAATTGGCGGAAGCTGGGCGGCAACGCCTCGGTGAAGCGCTTGGCCAAATCATCAAAGGCTTTTGGATCAATCATCACCATTCCTCCAGTAGGGGCAGAGACCAGATTTTAGTTTAACGGGATTTTTCGCGCGGTGCGCGCCGACCGTGTTGCACCTTCAAGGTGCGAAAGAGCGGCATTGGGGCGGACTCGCTTGCTTTATAGACAAGCGCAGATCAATAAATTTCGATAATAATTTGTATTTACTTAATTTTATTCTATGGCACGTAAAGTGCTATAGCTGAGTCACTTCCGTTTTTGCGCCGATCATGCGGATGGGGCGATCCGGCGTCTTTGCTTCAAACATCCAGGAGTTGACTCATGAAACTAATTACCGCAGTGATCAAGCCGTTCAAGCTCGACGATGTTCGGGAGGCGCTGACCGAAGTGGGCGCGCAGGGGATCACGGTGACTGAAGTGAAAGGCTTTGGTCGCCAGAAGGGGCATACCGAGTTGTATCGTGGTGCGGAGTATGTGGTGGACTTTCTGCCCAAGCTTAAAGTGGAAGTGGGGGTCGCGGACGACATGGCCGACCGGGTGATTGAAGCAGTAAGCCGCGCGGCCAATACCGGAAAGGTCGGCGATGGAAAAATTTTCATGTACGACCTGGAAAAAGCCATCCGGATCCGCACGGGCGAATCCGGACCGGAAGCGCTGTAACAGTCTACCTATTGCCGTTATCTCCAGGAGCAATGTACTGATGAGCCAAATAAAACAAATCGCCCGTGGCGGCGGCTTGCTGGGGCTGTCGCTCAGTTTAGCGCCAACTTTGGGATTGACCCAGGAAGCGGTCGCGCCGGTGCTAAATTCAGGAGACACCGCCTGGCTGCTGACCTCGACCGCGTTGGTGTTATTCATGACCATTCCGGGTCTGTCGCTGTTTTACGCCGGTATGGTGCGCGCCAAGAACGTGTTGTCGATCATGATGCAATGCTTTGCCATCACCGCACTGGTAACCGTTTTATGGGTGCTTTATGGCTACAGCCTTGCTTTCGATACGACCGGAATGGTGGCAGGCACGGTCAACTTAAATTCTTTTATCGGCTCCCTGGAGAAGGCTTTTCTCAGGGGCGTTACGCCAGAAAGCTTATGGCAGCCGGTGGCCACGGTGGCGAATGCCATCCCGGAAACCGTGTTTATGACCTATCAAATGACCTTCGCCATCATTACCCCAGCGCTCATCATCGGCGCGTTCGCTGAACGGATGAAATTCTCTGCGCTGCTGCTTTTCATTGGTTTGTGGCTGACTTTTGTCTATCTGCCGATCGCCCACATGGTCTGGGGTGGGGCCGGTTCCTTGATTGGCAGCCAGTGGGGGGTACTGGATTTCGCGGGCGGCACCGTCGTTCACATCAACGCCGGTGTGGCTGGATTGGTTGCCTGCCTAGTGATCGGCAAACGCAAGGGTTTTCCGCACAGCGCGATGCCGCCGCACAACCTCAATTTCACGATTGTAGGGGCTTCGATGCTGTGGGTCGGTTGGTTTGGGTTCAACGCGGGTAGTGCGTTAGGGGCCAACGGGAGTGCAGGCATGGCGATGGCAGTCACCCAGATAGCCACCGGGATGGCGGCGCTGGGCTGGATGTTCGCGGAGTGGCTGACACATGGCAAACCCAGCGTCTTGGGCATCGCCTCTGGCGCTGTGGCTGGCTTGGTGGCGATTACCCCTGCTTCCGGTACCGCCGGTCCCATGGGCGCTTTGTTGATCGGTCTGGCGGCCGGGGTCGTCTGCTTTTTAAGCGCAACCAGGCTCAAACGAGCGCTAGGTTATGATGACTCACTTGATGCTTTTGGCGTTCATGCCGTGGGCGGTTATTTGGGAGCTATTTTGACCGGTCTGTGCGCGGACAAGAGTATGGGGGGGGTCGGGCTTGCCGAGGGTATGAGCCTGGGCGGGCAGCTGTTCGCCCAGTTTAAGGGGGCCACCCTGACGCTGTTGTATACCGCTCTGGTTAGCTACATCCTGTTGAAAATCGTCGATGCCATGGTGGGTTTACGAGTCACTCAGGAACAGGAAACCGAAGGACTGGACATCGCCTTGCACGACGAGCGAGGTTACAGCCTGTAGTCACTGAGTTTGGCAAGGCCGCGGGGCCGATGAAGCTGTCTGCCCCGCCACACACGCGGTGCCGAATTTGGGTTATAGTCCGGCCCCGACCTTTTATTTTGATTTAAACGAACGCTAGAGGGCAGCCATGAAGCTTATCACCGCCATCATCAAACCGTTCAAGCTGGACGACGTGCGGGAGGCGCTATCGGGTATTGGCGTGCAGGGTATCACTGTGACCGAGGTCAAAGGTTTCGGCAGGCAAAAAGGCCATACCGAGCTTTACCGGGGCGCTGAATATGTGGTGGACTTTCTACCGAAAGTCAAACTGGAGATTGCCGTTGATGACAGTTTGGTGGAGCCTGTCATGGAAGCCATTCGTACCACCGCCAACACTGGCAAGATCGGCGACGGTAAGATCTTCGTTTATAATCTGGAAAGCGCTATCCGGATTCGTACAGGTGAAACCGGCCCCAGCGCGCTATAAAGGTCAACCCCGAAACACGAAACCTTGCTCAGTGTTTGCTCTGTGAATAACGGATCTCAGGTTTCGTCCGCCACGGGCAGCACCGCGCACAGTTTATCCAGTTCTGCCGTGCAGGCATGTACTTGACCAACCGCCGCCATGGCTTGTTCACGGGTAATACCCAGCATGAACATGGCCAGCGCGGGAAGACGGTTATTGTGTTCTTCGCCCAAGCCGAAATAATGCAGCAACCGGTTGGCGATCAGCACCAGATTGGAATACTCCGCATGGAGATGGGTGCTGTCTTCATGATGGTGCCAGCGGGTGGCGGCGATCACCTCTTCTGGCAGATTCCAGGATTGCATCAGCCAGGCACCGATCTGCCAATGCTCGGCTCCCATGACATAGCGCTCTACATCGTTAATCGGTACATGCCGATTTACGTCCAGAAATCGATTGAGCAGGAAAAATTGTGCCGGCAGGGCATGCCCAAGAACCAGATAGCCGAAATCGTGTAAAAGTCCGCCCAGGTAAGCCAGGCTGGGATTCACGCAAAGCGGTTGGGGCAGATTTTTGACTAACTCGCCTACAAGAGCAGCACAATAGACGCTATGCCGCCAGATGGACTGTAAGCCAACAGCGCCCTCAATCGGCACGTGAAACTGTTCGGCCATGCTGGAACCCAGCAGTAAAGCCAGCGCATTGTGCGGCGGCAACACGCTTTCAACAGCGGTTTCCAATGAATCGACCGTGCCGCGAAAACCATGCAAGGGGACGCGCGCCCAATACACCAGCCGAGCGGCCCAATTGGCATTGCGCTCTGCAAGCTTGATGATATCGTGCGCTGACAATTCCGGATTGGTGCGCAAAGCGAGCATTTCCTGTACGACTGGCGAGATATCGGGTAGCTCGACGATGCGCTCAAGGCCGGTGGATTTTAAGGGCGTATAACGATTGGTTAGCCCGGTCAGGTTTTGCGCACTGACTTGTTTGGTTAAATGAAAATCGAGGTTTTCCAACGGAATCGCGAATTGTCCCCAACGGGCTTGCGCCAGCAGCTTGCCAAAATCCCCACCCTCCATCTGCACCAGGGTATCGCCAGCCCCGCTTTCGAAATAAATCTCGTCCTCATACATTAAGCTGGAATCGACCAATAGCGGGACATTGAACAGCGTAGCCAGGGGCGGCCGAGAATGGCTCTTGCAGCCATGGGTTTGGAAGAAATTCGCTGCATCAGCCCCATGCAAGGGTTGTAGCTCAGATCCCCATAACTGGCAAAGCATCGCGAAATCAAGAATATGGCTATACGGCAGGACAGCCATCAGTAAGCCATCGGCTGCTTGCAATAGCACAGTTCGAACGGTTTGCCGAGCTGAAATGGCAAGTTTTTGCCGAGTTTGCTCCATTGTTTGATTGGGTGGATAGGCAATCAGACGATAGGGGAGCCGCTGTCGATCCAAAAAACTCTGAATGGAATCAGGGAGGTTCATAAAAATGCTCTTGATTTCTAGATCGCTAGCGGGGAAACGTCACATTAATATTATAACCTTATTATGGGAATTTATTCGAGTGAACCCGTCTGGGTTCACTCAGGCAGAATAGGCGACCGGGGGCGTCAGCCAGGCTGGGGAGTACAGCTTGCTGAATTGGGCGAAATTTATTCGATTTTTACCGCGACAGGTGCGCCGGGGTTAAGCGGTTGGGCGGGTCGAGTTTGCCGAGAGACGCTAACCGGCCTTGCAAGCTGATCTGACCTGGAACCGCTATGAGCCGCTGTCGGTGTTGTGGCGTTGCGTAGGGGTGCCGCCGACCTGGAGGCGCCGGTCGGGGTGGTGATGTGGCGAATCGGTGCGGCGGTAGCGGTGGCTGATTTGGCAGCAGTTGAGCCAGGCGAGATGACCGGTGCAGTCGTATTACGGCTAGAGGCGGTTGAGCCAGGTTCGCTGCGCGAGGTTACGCCTGGCGTCTGAGCGCTCTTTTTCCCGGTAGCCGCTTTGCTATCGTTGACCTTGGCGGCAACGCTGGTCGATCCCTGGGCATTTTTCCTGGTGCTGCCGGATTTGCTGTTTTGATCGGCTGGGTTTGTCGCAGATGCCTGAATGGTTTTTTTCGGGGAGATTAATTTAATACCGCCTGCGGGCGTGGCGACGGTTGGTGTCGGGTTGTTTTGCTTCCGACTAGCCTTGGCGTTGGCAACAGGCGTGGTTGGCGTTAAGCGGGTTGGCGGTTGGGCCGACCGCAGGGGCTTTGGCTCTTCCCGCCGGACGTTGATTTGTCGCTTGGGAAGTTCAGTGTAAAAGTCGTATTTCGGCTTGGGAAGTGGCGGTACGCTTTCAAGTGGGGTCGGTGTTGGGGTTGGTGCAGTGACCGCACCGCCCTTGGCAGGTGTCGGTGCACTGGGCGCATTGACTTTAGAAACTGGCGCAACGGTGGCAGTCGGGGCGGCAGTAGTCGCAGGAGAGGCCGGTGGTGGCGCATCGCCCTTACGGATGTAGGCCAGCGCACCGCCGAAAAGTCCGATCAGCGCAAGCGTAAGAACCAGCAAACCATGTCGGCGCACCGCCTGACGGCGACGTTGCCAGGTCGAGGCGGGCTTGTAATCGCGTTGGATACTCACATAACCTCCGGGGCCGAGACGCCCAATAAGGTGAGTCCGTTTTTGATGATTTGTCGCGTCGCCAGACTAAGATTAATCCGGGCATCCCGCAAGTCGTCATCCTCTACCAGAACGCGATGTTCGTTGTAGTAGGTATGAAAGGCGTTAGCCAATTCGCGCAGATAGTGAGCCAGTTGGTGTGGCTCGTGATTAATTGCGGCGGCTTCCAGCACTTCCGGATAGCGCGACAGGGCTACCAGCAACAATTCTTCGTGCGGTTCGCTCAGCCGGGCCAGGCTGGCGTTACCCCGCACCAGGTCGCGAGAGAAGCCCTTATCGCGCAGTTGCCTAAGCACGCTCGATACCCGGGCATGGGCATACTGGATGTAGTAGACCGGATTATCCTTCGATTGTGATTTAGCCAAATCCAGATCGAAATCCAGATGTTGTTCACTCTTGCGCATCACGTAGAAGAAGCGGGCCGCATCGTTGCCGACCTCCTGACGCAGCTCGCGTAGTGTGACAAATTCGCCAGAGCGGGTAGACATCGGTGCCCGTTCACCGTTGCGATAGAGAATCGCAAACTGCACCAGCAATACGCCTAACCGGTCTGGATTCTCTCCCATGGCCTGAAGCGCGGCTTTGACGCGGGGAATATACCCATGATGATCAGCGCCCCAAATGTCGATAACCTGATCAAAGCCCCGCTCAAACTTTTCCAGATGGTAGGCGATATCCGAAGCGAAATAGGTCGTTTGGCCGTTTTCGCGCTTAACCACGCGATCTTTTTCATCACCAAACGCACTGGAGCGAAACCACAACGCGCCGTCTTTCTCATACAAATAATCGGCGGCACTGAGCCGTTCGATGGCCTTGTCGACTGCGCCACTCTGTTCCAGGGTCCGCTCTGAATACCATTTCTCATAAACGACGCCAAATTCGCGTAAGTCATCGCGAATATCGTCGAGCAGGGTGCGCAGACCCAGATCAAAGATGGCGCGATAACGGTGTTCCCCCAAAAGTGTTTGGGCGCGCTCCACCAGCGCATCGATATACGCCTCCTTATCGCCCTGGCTGATCAGATGGCCACTGGAGTCGCGAATCTCATCCGGCGGCAAACCCTGAAAAATCCGGGTTGACGGCAATACGTAGGCCCCGCCCTGCTCGGCGTAAATACGTGCGCCAATAGCACGGACATACTCGCCGCGATAGCCGTTACTGGGGAATTCAAAGCGTTCGCCGCAATGCTCCAGATAGCGTAACCAGACGCTGACTGCCAGAATGTTCATCTGCCGTCCAGCGTCGTTGACGTAATACTCGCGCTGAACCTGATAACCGATGGCCTCTAGCAGGTTAGCAACCGTCGCGCCAAACGCCGCGCCGCGACCGTGGCCGACGTGGAGCGGGCCTGTCGGATTTGCCGAAACGAATTCCACCTGCACCCGTTGTCCGGCACCCATTTCGCTACGCCCAAAGCGCTCGCCTTGCTCAAGGATGTCCTCTACCACAGCATGATAGGCGACCGGTGCCAGGAAAAAATTGATAAACCCAGGTCCAGCGATTTCGACTTTGGCGATACGCTCGGAAGCAGGAAGGGCAGCGGCGATGCGCTCAGCCAATTCGCGTGGATTACGCCGGGCGGTTTTTGCTAAACCCAGTGCCACAGCGCTGGCGAAATCACCATGCGCCCGGTCGCGGGTTCGCTCCAGTGGAATCTCCGCCGGTAGAGGACCCAACAGGGAGCCGTCCTGAAGCAAGCGGTCAAGCGCTTGCGCAATAAGAGTTTGCAGATGCGTTTTCAAGAGAAAGCCTTCACATGTTTCTTCGTCAACTGATCATGCCGAGTTTGAAATGGTATCCGATAAATTTCTTGAACTCGTTGACGATCTTAAGAGAGTCGCGCAACAGTTCCCGGTCCAGCTTACTCAATTCTTTGGGGTTCATGTAGTTGTCCTGAGCTAACCCTTGCTCAATCTTCTGCAAGCCGACTCTGGTGCGCAGGGTTGACATAAACGTGAACGCCTCAATCAGCTCAGTGCCAAAAGAGGGTGCAAATAAATTGCGCTGGCTTAGGGCGGTGATGCGCTCAATGGTATTGGTCTGCGGTAGCCGGTATTCCAACGCCAGGCTGCGTACCCCGTGGACGATAGGAAAAATGCCACCTTTCTTAATATCTAATTCATCGCGATTTTTCTCAAGCACGAAATTGGTAAAAAACCCCAACGGCGTTTCGAAAGCGACGGTAGCTTTTGCAAATTGACTATAGAATGAGCGGTGATCGCCGAGTAAACGGTGCATCCGATCCTTGACATGGCGCAGCAGGTTTTCATCGCCAGCCACCGCTTTAGCATCGCAGAAAATGGCGAATTGCAAAAATGAATCATGGGTGGGATGGACGATCCACTCGAACAGTTCATCTTTGAAAGCCGCGACTGATTTAGTCCAATAAGGATTGGAAATCATAATGTTGCCAGGACAAAGCGGATAGCCGAATTCCAACAGGCTGGCTGTAAACTCAGCGGTGATGCGCGCCAGATCCGGGTAGGAAAAATCATCGCGCAGGATCAAGGCATTATCCTGGTCGGTTTTTAGAACCTGCTCTTCACGGCCTTCGCTCCCCAGCACCAGCAGGCAGGAATTGTCCAATAACTCCGGCGGTGCCAACAATTCCATCAGTTTCCGGAGCATTTTTTTGTTCAGTTCGGAAACCAATTGCATGATGTAGCGGATCTTGACGCCCTTGCCGTTTAAGTCACGGATGACGTTGATCAGCTCCCGGCTGGCCCACTTAAGCTCTTCTTTGGATTGTGCCCGCTCGATTTGCAAAGCGATCAGATGCGAGTGATTTGAGAGGTAACTTAACAGGTCGATTTGTTCGAGAATGCCATAAATAGTGGCCCCTTCGCGGATCACTAATCGGTTGATGTTGTACCGGGTCATTTTTAACAGGGCATTGAACAAAAAATCGTCGGGTGCCATGCCGATCAGGTCGTAAGTCGCTAACGATCCGACTGGCGCATCGAGTGAACGCCGCTGGATGATGGCGGCCTCGCGCAGGTCAGTTGCGGTCAGAATGCCGGTTTCACTGCCGTGCTGTACCAGGACCGAGTTGGTTTTACAGGTTTTCATCGCCACCGCTGTTTCGTGGATGGTGGCTTCAGCAGTGACATAAGTCGGCGGATGCACATAAATATCGCGAATTTTGGTCACAGTGAACGCCGATAATTCGTGCAGATCATCGGCATCGGAGGCAGCCGTGACTCGCCGGGCAATTTTTAGATCATAGAAGCGGGCGAAGGCTGGATTAGCCTGGAGGATTTCCAGGAAGGTCTCGCGGACGATAAGAAGACATTGGGTCGGCTCAGCCGCGACGAAGCGGTGCTTGCTTGATCCTTCCAAGAGACCGCGAAGATCGAAAGCATCCTGCGCGGTGTATAAGGCGATCACGCATTTTAGCGAAGGGGTGTTTTCGCCTGGTTCTTGAGCCGCTGGCGGCGGGTGACTTAAGGGGTCATTTCCCTCGATTTCCCAGACGGTGCCGGTAACAACCACAAACAAGGAAACGGGGCGTTCTCCCGCTTTCAGCAGCACTTCATTGGTTTGGTAGTTGCTCACAGTCAGATCCTGAGTCAATCGCGCCAACTCTAATGCGGAGAGTTGATTAAAAGGCGTCAGGTCTGCCAGGAAGGTTTTTGGATCCAGAGCGTTGGGAATGGCCAAGGATAGTCTGCCCGGTTGTCACAAATAAAACCCCCCTGCGGTCATTCCGGAAGGGGGGATTATCTTAGCAGATTCAAAGCGGGCAGGAGGTCGGCGGTTGATGCCGCCTCCGCCCGTTGCGGTCAGTTAATGACTGGCTGCACCTTCGGCACCGATGCCGGTTTGGCAGCGAACATCCTGGGCTTCGAAGGAAGCCCGTTCCTGCCGCGCGTTCTCGCTGTTATCCGTAATCGAGCCGATCCAGATACCCAGGAACGAGATGGCCATTGAGAAGATCGCTGGATTCTTGAGCGGGAAGATCGCCTCGGCATTGCCCAGCACATCTTTCCACACCGTCGGCCCCAGGATCACAAACAGCGTGGAGCTGACCAGACCCAGCCAACCTCCCAGTAACGCGCCTTTGGTTGTCATCTTCGACCAGAAGATCGACATGATGAGAATCGGGAAATTGGCGCTGGCGGCTACCGAGAAGGTCAAGCCGACCAGATAAGCGACGTTTTGTTGCTCAAAAGCGATGCCTAGCAGGATCGCGATCACGCCCAACACCAAAGTCGCCATCTTGGAGACGCGCACTTCCTGCTGTTCATCGACGCGGCCATGGGCAAAAACACTGGCATAGAGATCATGGGAAATCGCTGAGGCACCGGCCAGAGTCAGACCGGAAACCACCGCCAGAATCGTGGCGAACGCGACTGCCGAGATAAAGCCAAGCAGCAAGTTACCGCCAACTGCTTGTGCCAGATTAACCGCCGCCATGTTCTGACCGCCCTTCAGTTCCAGCACGCCCTTGGCGTTTGTCACCATGAACCCGGAATCAGCAGGCATCAGCAAGACGATGGCACCAAACCCAATCAGGAAAGTCAGGATGTAGAAATAACCAATGAAGCCAGTGGCGTAGAACACCGATTTACGGGCTTCGGTCGCATTCGGCACAGTGAAGAACCGCATCAGGATATGGGGCAGGCCTGCCGTGCCGAACATCAGGGCCAGGCCGAGTGAAATGGCCTCAATCGGACTGGTGACCAGCGCACCGGGTCGCATCAGCGCATCTTTCTTGGCGTGAACTTCGGTGGCCCGGCGGAACAGCGCTTCTGGACTCATTGACCCGCCGGTGGCGACATATAGTGCGCCAAAGGCGATGATCGTCGCGCCGCCCAGCAACAGGCAGGCTTTGATGATTTGCACCCAGGTCGTGGCTAACATACCGCCGAAGGTGACATAAAGGATGATCAAGACGCCAACGATAATCACGGCATAGGTATAGTCCAGACCAAATAGCACCTGGATCAGCTTACCGGCGCCGACCATCTGGCCGATCAGATACAGCACGACCACCACCAGCGAACCGGTGGCCGCCATGGTGCGCATCGGTACCCGCTGGAAGCGGTAAGACACCACATCGGCGTAGGTGTACTTACCGAGATTGCGCAACTGCTCGGCCATCAGGAACATGATGATCGGCCAGCCGACCAGCCAGCCGACCGAGTAGATCAAGCCATCGTAACCGTTGATGAACACCAGCCCGGAAATACCGAGGAACGAAGCGGCCGACATATAGTCACCAGCAATCGCCAGGCCGTTTTGAAAACCGGTGATACCGCCACCGGCGGCGTAGAAGTCCTTAGCGGTCTTGGTGCGCTGCGCTGCCCAGTAGGTGATTCCCAGGGTACCCGCCACAAAAGCCAGAAACATGATGATGGCGGGGACATTGACCGCCTGTTTTTTGACTTCACCGACATCGCCAGCAGCTAGCGCAACGCCAGCAACCAAACTCAGGGCGAGAACTGCGGTGACGTTTTGCCACATTCTCATAGCACCTCCTCCTTGATTTCCCGCGTCAGGCGGTCGAACTCGGAATTGGCGCGCTGGACGTAAATACCGGTGAGAATAAAAGCGCTGATGATCACGCCCAGCCCGATGGGAATTCCGACCGTAGTGATTGAACCGGCCGATAGCGGCTGGCCCAGAAACTCTTTGTTAAAGGCGACGATCAGGATAAAGCCGTAATAGATGATCAGCATGATCGCGGCCAGTATCCAGGCGAATGATTTACGTTTCGCCAGGAGTTCATGGTATTTGGGATTACTTTTTATCGCGTGTACCAGGTCTTGTTGCATCATTATTTTCCAGGAACAAGAGTTGATGGTGGCGTGAATGAGAAGCGGTCTCGACTTGATTGGCAGGTTATTCCAGTGAGGGATTCCAGAATGGTTTCCCAGATCGACCGATTCCCCTCATCTCCTTTAATGGTTGCCTGGCCGTTGGAAAAAGCCCAAGCACAGAAAAAGTCTAGCCGCGTTCCACGCCATGTAAAGGCTTCATGCTGAGCTTATTTTTCCAATACCTTGAAATTTTCTGCAAACTTGTCACGTAAATTCCCTGTTTTTCTTGGCCAAAACTGTCATGACCTCACGTTGAGTCGTACCAGCTACGCGAAAAGCGTTTCGGTTATCGGTGGCTAGTAAAGCTCAATCGGGTCTACATCGAGCGACCAGCGAACCCGCTGCTCACGCTTTTTGGCCCGCAAGCGCGGAACCCACCGATCAAGAAACTCATGTAAAGCCCGGCGTTGGGTCGCTTGCGCCAATAATTGCGCCCGGTAGTGACCGGCGCGCCGCTCCATCGGGGCCGGTGCCGGGCCTAATAGCTCCACGCCCTCGGCGATGGGTCTAGCCAGGGCAAGACTGGCCTGGAGAAAGGCGGTCGCTTGTTCGGTTGTAGCCGCTTCAGCCCGAAGCAACGCCTGATAGGTAAACGGCGGCAGCGCAGCGGCTTCCCGCTCCGCCAAGGTGGCAGTCGCGAAGGCCGGGTAGCCTTGAGCGATCAGGATTTGCAATAGGGGATGGTGAGGTTGATGGGTCTGGATGAGTACAGCACCGGGCTTATCAGCACGACCGGCGCGACCGGCGACTTGCAAAATCAGTTGAGCCATCCGTTCACCGGCATGGAAGTCAATGCCGTATAAGCCCTGATCGGCATCAATGATCCCGACCAGCGTCACATCAGGGAAATGATGACCCTTGGCCAGCATTTGGGTGCCGATCAGCAAGCGAGCGCCCCCGGCGGCAATATCCGCCAGCAGCGCTTCCAGGCTACCGCGCCGACGGGTACTGTCACGGTCGATGCGCGTGATCGGAACATCGGCAAAGACCGTTTGTAGCGCATTTTCGAGGCGCTCCGTACCCTGGCCAAGTGCACGCAAATCGACGCTGCCGCACAGCGGACAGGCCATCTCCACCCTGCGATGATCGCCACAATGATGGCAAATCAGCCGACCTCGCCGCAGGTGAACGGTCATGCGGGCATCGCAGTGGCGACATTGGCTGAGCCAGCCGCATTCATGGCAGAACAACACCGGTGCAAATCCGCGACGGTTAAGAAACAGCAAAACCTGTTCGTTACGGGCTAAATGCTCAGCCATTCGCGCTAATAAGGGTTGTGACAAGCCTTCCGTCAGTTGCTGGCGACGCAGATCAAGCACTTCAATCGGCGGTTCGCGGCCGCCGCCCACCCGCTCTGGCAGGCGAAGACGTGTATAGCGGCCACGCTGGGCATTATGGTAAGTCTCCAAAGCGGGGGTGGCCGAACCCAGCACCACCGGAATGTTCAATTGCCGACCCCGCATCACCGCTAAATCCCGGCCGTGATAGCGAAAGCCCTCTTGCTGTTTGAAGGAGCTATCGTGTTCTTCATCGACGATCAATAGCCCCGCTGAGCGCAGGGGTGCGAAAACCGCCGAGCGAGTTCCCACCACGACGCGCGCCAGGCCATCGCGCGCCAGCAGCCAGGCGTTTAGCCGCTCCCGGTCAGTCAGCCCCGAATGCATCACTGCCAGCGGACCTGGCAGCCGCTCATTAAAGCGGCTTAATAATTGCGGGGTTAGGCCGATTTCCGGCACTAGCACTAACGCCTGGCGGCCGCGCGCCAGCACCGCTTCGATCAGGCACAGGTAAACCTCGGTCTTACCGCTGCCTGTCACGCCTTCCAGCAGAAAAGTCTGGAAATGATCCAACTCGGCGGTGACCGCAGTCACCGCTGCGGCTTGTGCCGCATTTAGAACCGGGCGCAGACGGCTACCAGGGGGCAATAGATTCGGTAAGGTTTCGGCTTTGGCCGAGGTACCCCGTTCTATCCAGCCTTTGGCCTGTAAAGCGCGCAGGATGCCGGATGAGTTGCGTACCAGGGCGCGTAAGGCTGCGAGAGGCAGGCCCTCTGGATCGTGTGCCAGATAGTCCAGCACCAAGCGTTGTCCGGCTGCCCGTCGCCAAGCTTGGTCGTTGGCAAGAGCCTGGCGACCGGCTGTCGTGATGCGCCAGCGTACAGGTATTTCCGGCAGGATCGCCGGTTCTCCTTGCCGGAGTAGAGTCGGCAGGGCAGCGGCTAGCACCTCGCCGGGCGGATGATGGTAATAGCGCTGCGCCCACTGCAAGAAGCTTAACGTTTCAGCCGATAGCACTGGTTCTATATCAAGGATCGCGTGCGCTGACCGCAACGCGCCGGGTGCCAGATCGGTGCTTTCGGCGATCTCGACGAGAAAACCGATGACCTGACGGTGACCGAAAGGCACCTGTACCCGTACGCCGGGGGCTAGCACACTGAGGTCGCAATCCGGTGGCGGCAGGTAGTCAAAGGTTCGATCAAGCGGTGAGGGAACAGCGATCCGCAGGATAGGCGTAGCCACGCTGGGAAATCCGTTATGAAGCTTAGGCTATCGTTGGCTGAGACAGAATCTGGCGTTGCATAAGCTCGGCCAGGTTTGGCTATTGAAGTAAAACGCTAGACAGGCGCAAAGGGCATCAGCCTGTCTAGTGCTGTGGCAGAGCTAGAGAAAAGAGCGGGCTACAAGGCCGAACAGTGTTCAGCCACCGGCCCGGAAAGCGCCGAGCGCGCCATTCTCACCGTAGACAAAGATGGTGTTGCCGGCTGCAATCGGCGGCGCGATGATCCGCTTACCGGTTGCACGAATCCGACCCGCAATGCGCCCGTCGCTCTTGCTTAACCAGTGCAAATAACCCTCTAAATCGCCGACTACCACATAGTCATCACTGGCGACCGGTGCGGTCAACTGGCGGCCCGATAGCTCAGTCTGTCGCCATAGCGTGCGGCCATCGCCCCGATCCAAAGCCAGCACGGCACCGGTATCATCACTGACGTACACTTGCCTGGCGTCCACGTCCAAGCCAGCGTAACTGGATAGATCCCGATTCCAGACCGGTGTGCCGGCGCGCATGTCAATGGCGGCGACGCTACCGCGATACGCCACCAGATAGAGCGTATCGCCAAAGACTTTAGGTTCGGCGGCGATGTCGACTAGCCGTTCAATTTCGGTGCGTCCACGGGGTGGAGCAATGGTTTTCTGGGTCAGTGGTAGCCCCCTATCCAGCGATAGGACCAGAAGCTTGCCGGTTTCCAGACCGGCGATCACCAGGTTTTGCACCACGATAGGTGTTGAATTACCGCGCAAGCTCAGGGCAGGTAGGGCATGACTGGAAACCCAGCGCCGCTCGCCGGAAGCCGCATCAAGACCGGTAAATTTACCATCGCCGGTCCGGGCAACGACTATCCCTCTGGCACCGCGTGGTGGAGCGAGCACTTCGCTGGATACCGTAGTACGCCAGGCTTCCTGGCCATTGGCCTGGCGCAAGGCCACCACGTGCCCCTGATCGGTTCCCACCAGCACCAGGCCGCTGTCGTTTAAGCCAACACCGCCTGAGATCGGCAGATCACTGTTGACCTCCCATAGGCGCTGACCGCTGAGCGCATCAAGCGCCATGATCGTACCGTCATGGCTGGCGGCGTACAGGCGACCATCCGCCAAGGCTGGAATCAGCCGAATGAATTGCCCCTCCGTCCCCGATCCAACCTTGGTTTCCCAAAGTTGATTGACGTTGACCGGTGCGGCGATGGGTTTTAATTCGGCAGGCTTTAACGAGTTATCCGAGCTGCCAAACCAGCCGCCAAGCCAGCTACAGCCGGTGCTTAACGCAAGCAATAGAAGCAAGAACGCGCGACGGATCATGATCATTGACCTGGTGCGGGAGGGGCTGAAACGGGAGTCGGTACCGTGAGGGCGGGACTTGGTGCCGGGTCGGTAGGCACGGACGCTGGAGGAGCAGGGGTCACCGGCGCATCGGCGCCTGTGGGTGCTGGAGGTGCTGTGGGCGTTACAGGGCTGGGTACGGACTCGGCTGCGGTTGGCGCTGCTGGCGGTGGCGTCGGCGCTAAGCTAGGGGCGGGTTCAGTGATGGCCGGTGGCGGCGCTAATTCGGTTGCCGTGGTGGGAGCAGCGGCCGATGCCTCTGGTGCGGCCGATGGGGTGGCAGGCGATGGCGCTGTAGTCGTTTGGGGTGTTTCGGTCGGCGTGGGAGTCGGTGGTGCTGTTGGGGCGACGATGAGCGAATCCGCGCCTGCCGGATTCAGATTATCCAGTTTCAGTTGCAGTAGCGGGTTACCGCCGCTGGCTGCCAGCGCGGCGGTGTAAGCGGTTCGGGCTTTAGTCAAATCATGACCCGCCAGAGCCATATCGCCGCGTAACTCCTCGCGCTCGGCAGTCAGGCTGGCGGTAGCAACTTTGGCCAGATGCTGTTCGGCGTCGGCAAGGTTGTTGGCTGCAAAGAGCAGGCGGGCCAGGCGTAAGCGGGCGATGTCCTTGAGTTCATCGAGTTTTGCGTTGTTGATCACCCATTCCAGGCGTTGACTTGCGTTTGCCGTATCGCCGCCATCAGCGCTTAACTTGGCTAGCCGCAGTGCGGCCAGGGCTGAATAGGGTGAATTGGGAAAATCGTTTAACAACGCCTGGCCACGCTGCTGAGCCTGATCAGCGTCGGGTTTTTCCACCGCGACGATGAACGCGTCATAAGCCAAAGAGGCTTGTTCGGCCTTGCTGTTACGGTAGGAACCCCAGTATTGCCAGCCAAAAATCACGACCAGGCCGAGCGCGATACCGATAATGATGCTGGCGCCGTTTTCCTGCCACCATTTTTTTAAGTCCTCGACTCGTTCTTCGTCGGTGTACTGTTCCATCGACGGATTTCCTCTGGCGTTCGGTTGAATAGGTTGGTTAAGGGTGGCCGTTTTGCATCGCCGCTTGCAGATAAGCGATTGCTTGATCTACAGGCAGCGTGAGCTGCGGGGTCGCCGTGGCGCGCAGGGGTTTGATGGTGACGGTTTTGGCGGCCAATTCGTCTTCTCCCAACACCAGCGCAAATTGCGCCCCGCTAGCGTCAGCGCGGCGAAACTGGGATTTGAAGCTGCCGCCGCCACAGTGCATTCGCACCCGCAACCCCGGTGCTTCATTGCGCAAGCGTTCGGCAAGCGCCAGTCCCGCGTGTTGGGCCGCGTCACCGGCCAGGACCAGATAGACATGCAGCGGCGCTTCAGCGGCGGGATAACCACTCGCCGCCAGCATAGCGGCCAGCCGCTCCAAACCGAGGGCGAAACCGACTCCAGCAACGGCCTCGCCGCCGAGCTGGGCGATCAAACCATCATAGCGGCCACCGGCGCAAATCGTGCCTTGGGCACCCAGGGTGTCGGTGACCCACTCAAACACGGTCTTGCAGTAATAATCCAGGCCCCGCACCAACCGGGGATTGATGACGTAGGCCACGCCAGCGGTATTAAGCAGCGCCTGTAAACCCTCGAAATGGGCCTGGGAATCCGCATCGAGATGATCGAGTAGCGAAGGCGCTTCCGCGATCACGGTGGCCATCGCTGGATTTTTGCTGTCAAGCACCCGCAAGGGGTTGGTGTGTAAACGCCGCTGACTGTCCGCATCCAGCTCGGTCTGCCGTGTGCTCAGGTAGGCAATCAGGCGCTCCCGATACACAGCGCGGGCGGCGCTGGAGCCAAGCGAATTAATCTGTAGAACGACATCCCGGATCCCCAGTTGCCGCCACAAGCGTGCAGACAGGCAAATCAGTTCGGCATCGATGTCCGGGCCAATCATGCCGTAAGCTTCAGCACCGACCTGGTGAAACTGGCGATAGCGGCCTTTTTGCGGTTTTTCGTAGCGAAACATCGGGCCGATGTACCACAAACGCTGGGTTTGGTTATGCAACAGCCCATGTTCGATGCAGGCCCGCACGCAGCCAGCGGTACCCTCAGGACGCAGGGTCAAGCTATCACCGTTGCGGTCGGCAAAGGTGTACATCTCTTTTTCGACGATATCGGTCACTTCACCGATAGACCGGGCGAACAGCTCGGTTTTTTCAACCAGAGGCAGGCGGATTTCCTGATAACCATAGGCACCGAGAACCGCGCGCAGGGTGGCTTCGAGCGATTGCCATAGCGCCGTTTCGCCGGGCAGAAGGTCATTCATGCCGCGAACGGCTTGTAGAGAGTTGGCCATGAGTATGAAGTTGACTAAGTGGCTAGGCGTGGCACGTCGTGCTCGGAATCAAGGCTGGCCTCGCTCCAGGGTGAACCGGCTCACCGTACCGCGTCGGGGTACATAAATATCGGTATTAACCAGGCGATCATCCAGGATGATGCGCGCAGCAGGGGCATTGCCGAGCGTCACCTTAAACGGCGCAGAGCCTGAAATGGTATGCGCGCTGTTGGCTTTCATCAGACCATTGGCAAGCACATTGCCTTGCGCGTCTCTGACTTCCATCCAGCAATCGTTACTGAATTCCAATAAGAGTTTCGCCTCATTCGGCGCGTTGGCCCCGCCCGCTTCCGTAGCAGTTCCAGCCGCTGGAACTGTTGCGATAGCCACCAGTCCTTGCATCGAAGTACCCGCAGCAGGCTGTGGCGAACTGGAGGTAGGTGAAGCGCCGCTTGCAAGCACCACGGGCGACGCCGGTGAGACGGGGGTGGGTTGTGGTGGAGCAACGGGTGTGGCGGGGGCGGCTGGCGCAGGCGAACCGGCGTTACTGGCGGCGGGAACCGGAGGAGACGCTTCTTTGGCCAGTGGTGGCGAGGCGGTGGAAGCGGTGGTGACGGTGGCAGGGGTCGGCTCGGCCTGGAATGGATATTGGGTCCGGCTATCAGAATGGGCTGGCTGGTTAGTGGCCTGGCCTTGAGCGCCCGGCCGGCCATCCGACCACAGTGTGAGCAGACGGCTGGGATTGAGATTGCCCAGATTCTGGATTGCTGTCCATGCAATCCCCACCAACAGCGCCAGATAAAGGATGCCACGCAAGTCGCGCACCCGGGTTTGACGGCGCAACGGATGCACCACTTTCAGGGGGGGTGGCTTTTGGCTAGCGCCGAGTTGCTGCTGGTAGCGTTCGGTCGCCTCCTGTTCCGGCAAACCCAACAGTCGGGCATAGCGCGTGAGATAACCGCGCACGAAGACCGGTGGGCCGAGTTGGCTCAGGTCATCGCTTTCGAGAGCGGCGATGATGCTGGGATTCAAACCAAGGTGATGAGCAATATCGCGTTGTTCGGCGTTAAATCGGCTGCGGGCGCGGGTAAGCCAGGCGCCAAGCGATTCGCCGTCAGCGGCATCTATTGGTTTAGCCAGTGAGTTGACATCGGGTGCGGTTTCGTCGGGCGTCATCATTTGGATTTACTAAGACGTTGGGCTTCTTCGGAATTGGGGAACTGTGATGACAAGGCGTTGCTATATTCCCGCCGCATAAGTGGATCGCCATCGGCGGCGGATTCGATGGTAAAGCCAAGCCACAGGCTTTGCGGGTTTGGATGAGCCTGGCTATGGTAGCGTTGTAAAAAAGCGCGGGCTGGAAGATGCTTGCTCTGAATTTGGCTCAGTTCGGCCATCTCATACAGGGCAATGGCGTTATTGGGGTTTTGATCCAGCGCCTTGCGAAGCCAGATTTCGGCTTGCGTTGGATCATTACGGCGACGAGCGCACAGGCCAAGTCCTGCATAGGCATCCGAAGCCGTAGCGCCGGAATTGGCTTGATTATCGGCGATTTTTTGGAACTCGCTCTCACCTTCAGCGGTGCGGATTGGTTCGCGCGCGCACAACAGCCGAGCGTAATTCAGTCTGGCCAGCGTGTAATCGGCTTTGAGAGCGATGGCTTGCTTGAAGTGGGTTTCGGCTGGCCCGTATTCGCGTAATTCCTCGTAGAGAACCCCCAAGGCGTTGTGGGCTTCCGGGTAGTTTTCGTTGTATTGCACCGCCTTAAGCAGCTTCTCCGCAGCCACATCAAGGCGACCGGATTGCAGATAACCAATGCCCAGCTTGAAATTCGCCTCGGAAACATTTTCCTTGAATTCGTTGTCGCCGCTACTGGCACAGGCCCCTAGCAGCAGAGCCACGACCAGGACAGATGGTATCGCCAAGCGGTGCATGGGATGTCCTCTCAACTGGCCAGCCGCAGCCGACGTTCTGGTCGCCGACCCCGCGCTTGCACCTGACCGGCCAATTGACCGCAGGCGGCGGCGATGTCATCGCCGCGCGTTTTGCGAGTCATCACCGTCAGATCATGCGCCATGAGTATCGCCTGGAAGCGGGCGCTAACAGCCGGTTTAGAGCGCTGATACCGCGTGTCCGGAAAGGGGTTGAATGGAATCAAATTGACCTTGGACGGGATGTTTTTTAACAGCGCCGCCAGGGCATGAGCCTGTTCTTCCGAATCGTTGACGCCCTCCAGCAAGACGTATTCCCAGGTGATGCGACGGTACGGCTTATTGGCAATGTAATGTCGGCAGGCCGCCAGCAACTCGGCAATGGGATATTTGCGATTCAGCGGCACCAACTGGTCGCGTAGCGCATCATCCGGCGCGTGCAACGAGACCGCCAAACTGATTTCAGAGACTTCACGCAACCGGTACAGGGCAGGGACCACGCCGGCGGTACTCAGCGTGACTCGACGTTTCGAAATGCCAAAGCCCAAATCATCCTGCATGAGTTCGGTCGCTTTCACCACGTTGTCGAAGTTAAGCAGCGGCTCGCCCATCCCCATCAGCACGATATTGGTGATGACGCGGGCGTCCCTGGAGTTCTGGTTTAGCGCCTGGCTCGCCAACCAGACCTGGCCGATGATTTCAGCGACGCTGAGGTTACGGTTAAACCCCTGGCGCGCCGTGGCACAGAACGAACAATCGAGCGGACAACCCACTTGCGAGGAAACGCACAGCGTGCCGCGATCCGTTTCCGGGATGAATACCGTTTCGATGCAATTGCCGTTATCCACCCGGATCAGCCACTTGTGAGAACCATCCCGCGAGGCTTGATCCAGCACCACCTCAGGCAGCCGAATCTCGGTCTGCTCGGCCAGTCGGCTGCGCAGGCCCTTGCTCAAATCGGTCATCGCCGCGAAATCGGTTACCCGCTCGTGATAGATCCATTTCATCAACTGAGTCGCGCGGAAGGGCTTTTCACCCAGTCCGGCGAAAAAGGTTTCCAGATCGCGCCGATTAAGATCGAGCAAGTTGATTTTAGCACTGCTGGTAGTCACAACGTTGGACGCTTTATGTTTAAACGGACTCGGTATGAGGACACAGGTCAAACTGACCAAAGAAGAAAGCGATTTCGTGCGCGGCGGTTTCAGTGGCATCAGAACCATGCACGGCATTTTTGGTGACGCTCTCGGCGAAGTCGGCCCGGATCGTGCCAGGCTCAGCTTTTTTGGGATCGGTCGCGCCCATGATTTCGCGATGCCTGGCGATAGCGTCTTCGCCTTCCAGCACCTGCACCATGACCGGGCCGGACGTCATATAGTCGATCAGCTCTGGGTAAAACGGCCGTTCGCGGTGAACGGCATAGAAGACCTCGGCTTGCTCATGGGTGAGGCGAAGCATCTTGGCGGCGACAATTTGCAGACCGCCTTCTTCAAAGCGGTTATAGATTTTGCCGATGATATTACGGGCAACAGCATCGGGCTTGATAATGGAGAGAGTATGTTCCAGGGCCATAAGGACTCCAGCAAAGGGAAAAGCGGATGGGGATTGAGATTGGTTCGTGAGGCAAGTCTAGCGAACGGCGGCGGGTCTTACTCGGTAGAGTTTAACGATATTTTGGCGGTTCAGGCAACGCATGGCCCAATCGGCATCAGCAAATTATTAGTAAAGGCAAATAGTTCCGTTGGCCCAAAGTCAAGCAGCCGTTAAGGGTTAGACCATCTTTTTCAGTTCGTACTCAAGAATGCCCTGAGCGCCAGCGGCAATAAGCCGGGGGAGCAAATCACGCACCAAGCCACTATCCACCACTGTTTCCAGTGCCAGCCAGTCACGGTCGTAAAGAGGGCTGACCGTGGGCGCGTGCAGGCTGGGGAGAAGCTGCACCACTTGATCCAGTTGCGCCGCCGGAACATTCATTTTGAGCGCGACTTTGTTGCGGGCCGCCAGCGCCGCGCGCGTCAGCAGGGCGATTTGTTCGATCTTGGCCTTTTTCCAGGGATTAGCCAGCGCCGCGCGGTTGGCAATCAGCCGAGTCGTGGTGTTGAGCAGATCGCAGACAATGCGTAACCCGTGCGCGCGAATGGTGCTGCCCGTTTCGGTGATTTCGACAGCGGCATCGACCAGACCTTCAACGACTTTGGCTTCGGTAGCACCCCAGGAAAATTCAACAGTGGCGGTGATGTTGCGTTCGGCCAAATAGCGCTGGGTAAAGCCAACCAGTTCGGTGGCGATGCGTTTGCCAGCCAAATCCTCCGGCGAGCGAATCGGTGAGTCGCCCTTGACGATTAACACCCAGCGGGCAGGCTGCGCCGAGCTTTTCGAATAACTTAACTCGGCGATTTCCACGACATCGGCCCGCGTTTCTAAAATCCAGTCCAGGCCAGTAAGCCCGGCATCGAGCGTGCCATTGGCGACATAGGGGGCCATCTCCTGGGAGCGCACCAGCGCACAACCGATTTCAGGATCGTTGATCGTAGGGAAATAGTTACGGCTATGGGGGCTAATGGTCCAGCCCGCCTGACCGAACAAGGCGATGGTGGACGCCTCCAAACTGCCTTTGGGAATGCCAAGTTTGAGTTGCCGCATGATGGAATCCTGTTAGGATCGGGGTGACTAAAAGGGTCGCCATTCTATGCCAAAGCGGGTCAGGATGTCCTACCCGAACCGATTGCCCCGCCATCCTGAGCGCTAGCGACTTTATGAAAGCAAGCTTGAGCCATCCCTGGAATGTCACCCCGGCTGAAGCCATCGCCTTGCAACAAACGTTGCGAAAGCAGGTGATTTTAACCGACCAGCTCGGCTCAGTACGGCGCGTCGCGGGCGTGGATGTCGGTTTTGAGGCAGGCGGAACCGTGACGCGCGCGGCGGTGGCGGTATTGGCCTATCCAGGGCTGGCGTTACTGGAAACCACTATCGCGCGCCGACCGACTGAATTTCCCTACATTCCGGGTCTGCTGTCGTTTCGCGAATTGCCTGCTGTGCTGGAAGCTCTGGCGCAACTGCGCGAGCCAGCGGATTTATTGCTCTGTGACGGGCAAGGCATCGCGCACCCGCGCCGCCTCGGCATTGCCAGCCATCTGGGTTTGCTAACGGATTTACCCAGTATCGGCGTCGGTAAGACCCCTTTATGCGGCACTGGCGAGGAACCGCCTGAGCAACGGGGCCAGTGGTCGCCGCTTCGGGTGCGCCAGGAGATCATCGGCGCGATCGTGCGCACCCGTCCGGGAGCCAAGCCGCTGTATATCTCATCCGGTCACCGGATCAGTCTGGAAACGGCCATCGGCTATGTGATGGGTTGCTGCACGCGCTACCGTTTGCCAGAGACCACCCGCCAGGCGCATCGGCTGGCGTCGGGTTAAATCGTCGTCAATTTCGGCTGACCGCCTGCGTACAACAGCCGGTTGGCCTCGGTGAAAAAATCCTGCTCCGGCAACAGTTCATGACTCGGAAAATGGATCGGTAAAATAGTGATCCGCCGGTCTTTGCCTAACATGATTTCATCGAAAGTGACCGTATTAATCGCGCTGGCGGCTTCGCGGTCAATCTTGACATTCATGTGATCCAGAGTCAGCGTAACTCGTTCTAAGCGCAGATATTTTTCTGGATCGCGCAAAATCGCTGCGACATTAGCCAGATGATGATCCAGGGTTGCTGAGTCAGCACGCAGCCGGTTCAGTTCGGTTTCAATTTCACGCAGTCGCCGATCAATGGCAGCAGGCGTCGCCATAGCGACGGCTTGCGGATCAAGCAAAGGCTCAAGGCCGACGCTGGCCCCTTTAAGTAATTTGGTTTTGCGCTGAAAGAGCTGACGTTGTTGGAGTTCCAGTTCCTGCTTTTTGCTGCGAACGGCGACCAATTGCCCTAACGCGGTTTCAATCAGATGATCGAAAGCCCGTTTCTTGATTTCGCGCCGGGTTTTAGTCTCGCTGCCAGCGGGGAAAGCGACGCTGTGATTGTGAAAGTTGACGGCGACCTGCGGAACATCACGGCGAATAATGTTACCTGCCAACGCGACCCCAAAAACGGTTTTTTCAGTGCGCTCGCTGCGGAGCAGGGCATATAAATCAGTGGGTAAACCGCCGCCGATGCGCCGCCGATACTGGTGCAATTCCTCGCTAAAGCTCAGGATTTCTTGCAGGTGCTTTGATGAGGCAAACAACGCCCGCAAGCGGGGATCAGTCGTGAAGCGGCAACCGCCGATCTCAATCGGCGGCGGTAGCGAATCCACCAGCGCATTGACGTAATCCATAGACCGTTCGACGGCTGGCCACAGCTTTTTTTGATACTGGCTGGCCATCCGTAAGCGGGGATCGGTGCCGCCTACCACCCGTTCGATAGCGCCCCGGATGAGCGCTGCATCGAATTTGCCTGGATGATTGGGCGTTGTTGAAAACAAAGATTGCAACAGCCGGAGCATGAACTTGACTCGTTAGGTTGGACTAAGCGCAGCGGTGATGGGTCGAAGAAATCCAGGCGATGAAAGCGTGGATTCTAGATCCCTATCATTATGGTCAAGAGAGGCGGCAACTCAATCAATGCGCATCAATCCCCATCAATCCCCGCACCAGCGGATGGCCCGGACCCGCCGGGCCAAAGATGGCTAGAGTAAAATTTGATGGTTGCTCAACATGTTGCAGGCGGTGGCGACCATTGATAGAGCCAGGTTTCACTGAGTGCGCCGCTGGCATCGCGGAGAAAACAGCGCAAATCCACGGGTTCTGGACCCTTGGCGCTGAGGTCGAAATGGCAGCGCCACAGCTCGGTTTCCTTCAATTTGAGCGCGACGACATCCCGCACCTCGCCGCGCGAGACCGTGACCACAGCGTCCACTTTGGCCGTAGCCGGTAGGCGAGCTAATGCGCCGCCCTGAAAGTCAATCACGAATTTGCGCATCGGTTCGCTGGGCCGGAGGCCGGGCATACCGCCCATGCCGATGCGGGTCGCCAGCACGGTGGCGACGGATGGCTGAAACGGCGGTTGCCCGCCCCAATACAGACGGTAATTAAAGCTCATTTCCTGGCCTGCCCGCACCGGTTCAGCCGGATGCCAATAGGCCACGATATTATCAAGCGTTTCGTCAGCGGTCGGGAGTTCGACCAATTGCACGGCACCGCCGCCCCAATGACCGAGTGGCTCCACCCATAAAGACGGGCGCTTGTTGTAGAACGCGCCATCATCCTGATAGTGATTGAAATCCCGGTCACGCTGCAATAAGCCAAAGCCGCGCGGATTTTCGTCGGCAAAGGAGTTCACCCGAATATAGTGCGGGTTGAGGATCGGTCGCCAAATCCATTCACCGCTACCGCTCCAAAGCGCTAAGCCGTCGGAATCATGGATCTCCGGGCGATAATCATCAGCAATGCGTCGGTCGTTTTCACCACACTGGAACATCGAAGTCATCGGCGCAATGCCGATGCGCTCAACGGCGCGGCGCGGGAACAGATGATTTTCCACCTCCATTACCGTGATGTCGCCAGGGGTGACGGCAAAGCTGTAAGCGCCGGTGATGCTGGGGCTATCAAGCAGCGCGTGGATGATGAGGGCGGTGCTATCCGCCGTTGGCCGCTCCAGCCAAAAGGCACGAAAGGTGGGAAATTCCTCCGGCCGGTCCATGCCGGTATCAATGGCTAAACCACGGGCTGATAAACCGTATTGCTTACTGGCACCCACCGCCCGGAAATAACTGGCACCCAGAAACGAAAACATATCCCGATCCCAGTCCGCCCGGCTATTAACCCGGAAACCTGCAAAACCAAGATCACCGATTTGCTGCGGAATTTTGTCCTTGACTCGCGGACCATACTTAAACATGTTGGGCGAGAAGGTGACGGGAGACGCCAGGCCATTGGCCACTTCAAAAATCTTGACCGGGTTGTGAAAATATAAACCTAAGTGGAAAAATCGCGCCTGGAACGGTAGTTCGCCGCCCGCCCACAACGACTGATCGATGCGGAAGTTGTTAAGGGCTTGGTAATCATCCCAGGACATGGCCGCCAGCCACGGTGGCCGGGCGTCGATCAATGGCCCGTAGGGTTGCTGCGAAAGCCGTTGCGCCGTTTCGCGCAGCCAGGCTTTGCTAAAGGGTTGGCCAGCGGTTGGTGGGCTATTGGCGTCGGGGACCGTCTGGCCAAGCGCGCTGATTGGCAGCAGCCCACAGGCGACCGCCCGCAACAACCCTACCAAAAAATCCCGTCGTATCATGATCGTTCTCGCAACCCGTTACTGTTATTGTGAAGGGAGAGATTATAGCGCTCGAACCGTTCGGGGTCGTGCGTCTGGCGTCTGGGCTTAACGCCGGTCAGGGTATCCAGAGCCAGGGGTATGGGGCGTTAATGACCGCCGGTGCAATCAAGGTCTGCGCTACGCTTCGATCTGGTTCAACTCCAAGCTATCATGCTCGCGCAAACCCAATCCTTTTAGCGCTCACTTAACCCAAGGAATAACTGCATGGCCGGTAGTAGTCTTTTAACCTTGCTCGATGATATCGCCACCGTACTGGATGATGTGGCGCTGATGACCAAGGTGGCGGCCAAAAAGACCGCTGGCGTTCTGGGCGACGATCTGGCGTTGAATGCCGAGCAAGTTTCGGGCGTGCGCGCAGAACGGGAATTGCCCGTGGTCTGGGCTGTCGCCAAGGGATCGATGAAAAACAAAGTCATCCTGGTGCCAGCGGCGTTGCTCATCAGTGCGATTGCGCCCTGGGCAGTTACGCCACTCCTGATGATCGGCGGTGCCTTTTTGTGCTTTGAAGGGGTTGAAAAATTAGCCCACAAATTTTTTGCTCATCAGCACGAAGAAGCAGCGGCCCACAGTGCAACGGTGCAGGCCATCAGCGATCCCGAAGTCGATATGGAAACCTTTGAGCGAGAAAAGATTCGCGGCGCGATCCGTACGGATTTTATCTTGTCCGCCGAAATTATCGTCATTGCGCTCGGCACCGTGCAAAACGCGGCTTTTCTTACCCAGGTGGCGGTGATCGTCGGTATCGCCATCTTGATGACGGTGGGCGTGTACGGCCTGGTGGCGGGCATCGTTAAGCTGGATGATGCGGGCTTGCATCTGATTAAAGACACCGCAGCGACGGCCTGGGGCGGTTTTAAGCGCGCTGTGGGACGGGCGATTCTATGGGTTGCGCCGTATCTGATGAAGTCACTGTCGATTATCGGGACGGCGGCGATGTTTTTGGTCGGCGGCGGCATTCTGGTGCATGGGCTGCCCCACTCGCACGAAGTGGTGCATAGCGCTACCGAGATGGCGCACCGTGCGCCGGGCATCGGCGGGGTATTAGCGGCGCTCACGCCGTCTCTGCTTAATGTCGTGGTGGGGATTATTGCCGGTAGTCTGGTCTTGCTAGCGGTCAAGGGTGTAGGAAAAATCTGGCCGCAAGCCAAGCCTGCTGCTTAAGTGTGGCGTCTAAGCCGCAGCCGGGTGGGCTTGTAAGACTGCGTTCGCTGATCATGCTCCGTTTATCGACAATGCTGTTGTTCATTGCGCTGGCGTTTTGCGGCGTGTTTGCCAGTCTGGCGGCAACGCCGTCGGTCAGTTCGGCCCCGGCCCTGGTCACCATTGAACAGGTGCGATCCAAGCTCGATACTCTGGCGACTCTGCGTGATTTGCCGGACAGCGAACGCAGCCAGGTCAAAGAACTCTATCAACAGGCGATCAGCCAGTTAGAGGCGGTCAAGACTTACGCTGACGCCATAGAAAATTATCAACAGCTATTACAGTCTGCACCGACTCAGACCGCCCGCCTGCAAGAAAGCGTGCTGGATAAGCCGCCCCCGGGGCTGCAACCGGGGCTATCCACTGAGGATTTGGCCAAACGTCTGACTCAGGCGCAGGTTGATCTGGGTGATGCGCGCAAGCGATTTAACGAGCTGGATCAGCAATTAGCCGCGCAACAGGCCCGCCCCAAAACCATCCCCACGGAGCTGAACGATTACAAAGAGCGGGCCGCTGAACTGGACGCCAAATTGCAGGCCGTCAGCCTCGCTGCGACTACCCCGCTGCTAACCGAGGCCCGGCGTTTGGCGTTGATGAGTCAGCGGCAGGCGTTGGCCCAAGGGTTGATCATGCTGGAGCAAGAACAGCTCAGTTACGACGTTCGCCTGGCCTTGCTTAATGCCCAGCGCGCCGCCGCCACCCAGGACATCGCCCGTGCCCAGGCGCAAATCCAGCAATTGCAAACCCTGTTAAATGAGCGACGCCGTAGCGAAACCGCCGCTGCGGTAGAGCAAACCACCCAGGCAACCGAGGAAGCCGCCGCTAAACCGGCCGTGATCCGGGAAGCGGCTCAGGAAAATGCGGCGATCAGCCAGCAATTGAAGGACGTGGTGCTACGCGGGAATGAGATCAGCGACCGCCAGAACCGGTTTAACCGACAGCTCGCCGATTTAACCGAGCGGGTCGGCGGCATCAAACAGCAATTGGGTATCGCTGGATTCAACGACGCTATCGGGCCGGTGCTTTTACAGGAGCGGCGTAACTTGCCGGATGTGCGCCAATATCTGCGCAACGCCAGCGAGCGCCAACAACAGATCGTCCAGGCTCGACTGGATCAATATCAAGCCACCGAGCGCCTACGCCGCGCCCGTTCCGTTGAAGAAGAAATCAAGCAACTAACGGCCGATGCCGAGGCGGGTGAGCTGGGCGCACAACGCGACGCCGTGGAGGCGGAGTTGCGTACTTTACTGGCCGACCGCCAACCGCTGTTGCAAAAGCTGGCGGAAAGTTATGCCAGCCTGATCAGCCAATTAGTGGCGGCGGACGATAGCCAGCGCAAGCTCAGCGATCAGGCCGCACAGTATGGTGCGTTGCTGGATCGCTACCTGCTGTGGGTGCGCAGCAGTTCGCCCCTCAATAGAGAATGGGTCCTGGGGCTGGGGCAGGCCTTGGAATGGCTGGTCACGCCTGGGCACTGGCGGGAGGCTGGCAGAAATGCGCTGCAAGGGTTGACCCATCAAGCGTTTTCCCTGGCGCTTGCCGCTTTGGCTTTGCTGGGATTTTTGTACTATCGCCGCCGCTTTATCCTGCTGCTAGGCGCTGGCGTCGATGCCATCGGCGATGTTCGCAACGATAGTTTCTGGCTGACGGTCCGTGCGCTAGGCATCACTGGATTGCTGGCGCTGCCGTGGCCCTGGCTGTTGCTTTGGCTGGGCTGGCTATTACGCACTAGCGCCGAGACAGATTTTGCACGGGGATTGAGCCAGGGCTTGATCGCCGGAGCCTTTGTCACCCTGACTTGCACCTTCCTGCGCCAGCTTTGCCGTCCGAAAGGCGTCGCTATCGCCCATTTTGGCTGGAATGAATCCGGCTGTCGGTTTTTACGCCGCCATTTGGGTTGGTTCCTCTGGATTGGCCCGCCGAGCGTGATTGTGACTGGGCTGTGCGATGCGCAGCCTGAAGCCCTGTATGGCGATACCCTGGGTCGGGCTGTGTTTTGCCTCGGTACGCTGGCTTTGGCGGTGCTGTTGTGGCGGGTGTTGCATCCGGGCCGGCGTTTGCTGGCGGAATTGATGGCGCGCCGTACTGGCCTGGTCTGGCGGCTGCGCCATCTGTGGTATCCGTTGATTTTGGGCCAGTATTTGCTGATGGTGGGGCTGGCCTTGGCAGGCTATTACTACACCGCCTTCCAGCTCCGTGAACGGCTGGCGTTAACGGCCTGGCTGCTGCTGGGCGCGTTGTTGCTGGTCAATCTCTTGTTGCGCTGGCTGAATGTTAGCCAGCGGCGCTTGGCATTGCAGCGGGCGTTGAGCAAGCGCGAGGCGCAGCGGGCGGCTCGCGCCAAGGATGCATCGGCCCCGCTTTCTGGCGAAGCGGCCCCGGAGGTGCTGGAGATTCCGGTGGTGGATCTCGCCAGCGTCGGTGAACAGACGCGCGGGCTGATCAATCTGTTGGTGTTTGTCAGCCTGAGTTTTGGCCTGTGGCAAATCTGGGCGGATCTGATTCCCGCCTTTTCCATCCTGAACGAGATTACGCTTTGGCATCAGACGGTACAGACCGCGGGCGGCGCTCAGGTCGCGGATATTACCTTGGGCAATATCCTGATTGCCGTGGCGCTACTGCTGCTGATGGGCTTTTTGGCCCGCAACCTGCCGGGTGTGTTGGAACTGGTGGTGCTGGAGCGGCTTTCGGTCGAATCGGGAACGCGCAACGCGATTATTACCATCAGCCGTTATCTGATCGTCGCGATTGGGCTGGCTACCGCCCTGGATATCGTTGGCATCGGCTGGGGGCAGGTGCAGTGGTTGGTGGCGGCGCTGGGCGTTGGCCTGGGGTTTGGTTTACAGGAGATTTTCGCCAACTTCGTGTCGGGGTTGATTTTGCTGTTAGAGCGGCCAATCCGGGTGGGCGATACCGTGACGCTGGGCGATCAGAGCGGTACGGTGGCCCGGATTCATATCCGCGCGACCACCCTGGTCGATTGGGATCGCAAGGAGATCATCGTGCCTAACAAGACCTTTATCACCAGCGCGCTGATTAACTGGACGCGAAACGATTCGATTACCCGGGTGGTCGTTCCGGTCGGGGTGGCTTATGACAGCGACCCGCAACATGTCCACGACCTGTTGCTGGAGATCGCAACGCTGCATCCTTTGGTGCTGAATGAGCCTGCGCCAGCGGTGCTATTTTTGAAATTTGGCGAGAGTGCGCTGGAATTTGAGGTACGGGTGTTTGTCCGGGAACTGGTCAATCGCTTAGCCGTGACTCACGAACTCCATAATCGAATCCTTGCGGTGTTGCGGGCCAATCAGATCGAAATTCCCTTCCCGCAGCGGGAGGTGCATCTGCGTCAGTCCCCGTCCATCCTGGAACCGCCGGGGGACGGCGCAGCGCCTGATCCGGCGCGCTGAACTGGTGGATGTCAGGAGCAGGGAAACTACAAGGGGATCAGTCCGATGGTTCGTCATCCAGTCCAGTTTGCTATAGCGTCAGGGTTATTGAGCAGCGTTGTTCTTATCCCCGATGCGTAAGCCGCCAACCCCCTCAATGACAGCGGTATTGATTTTTGTCGTGACCACGCCACCGGTGCGGATACGCCGATCAGCGCCACCACGAGCTGCCAGCCGTTGCCAACACATGGCGGCCAGGACACCCGCTACGGGCGGGATGCCGCCGCTGCCAAAGGCGCATTGACTGGGGTTTACTGACCCTCATTGTGCCGGAGCAACCGGCTCCACTCAGGGTAGACCATGCCTCTATCGCCTCACTGTTTGGCATTCTGTGTGTTTTGGCGGGTGTCAGGCTGGAACTCATGGATGCCGCGCTCAATGATCTTCGTAATGTCCGCCAATGGCGAAAATGTGGATTGAGGAATCGTCAAAGCGGTAAATCAGCCGATCCCGATGCGACAGACGGCGGGACCAGAGTCCGGCGAGATTGTGCTTTAAGGCTTCGGGCTTACCCGTACCGGTGCGCGGATCGCTACGCTGAAGCTCTTTGAGGATAAGGCAAAGATTGCGATGTAATGACGGATCACATGTTCGCAACGCTTCATAGGCTTCCCAGGTATCACCCTCAAAGATAATCGCTCTCATCCAGCGCCTCCGGTGTGAGCGGATGGCCGGTGCCGAGCGCGTAGGTCTCCTGAGAACGCGCAATCTGCGCCATCAACGTGGAGTTCTGCAAAACATACAGGGTCTCCTGCTCGCGTTCCCAGTCCTGGGCACCGATGACCACGAAAGCGCCACCGTTACGACGGCTGACTTTCAAAGGCTCATGGCGAGACAGCACTTGTTCGATATATTGGCGGAGGTTGTCACGAAATTGATTGACAGTGATGGAATCCATGGGCAGTAACCTGATGTGTACGGGAATGCCGTACATGGTACCTTATCAGTCGCTATCAAGTTAGCCAGAGTGGTGAAAGTAACCCCCAGGCTAATGCTGCCGGTGCTGAGAAAAGGCGATCCTGTCGACCAGCGCCATCAACAGGGCTGAAACCACAAAGGTCAAATGCACGACCACCAGCCAGAAAATTTCGCCCTCACCGCCTTTATGAAGATTCATGAACGTCTTGAGCAGGTGAATCGAGGAAATCGCCACGATAGACACAGCCAGTTTAATTTTCAGGGTCGCAGCATCCATCTTCCCTAGCCAGGATGGCTTTTCCTGGCCCTTGGCCAAATCCATAGTTGATACAAAGGTTTCGTAGCTACTCAAAATCACCATCACCAGCAGATTGGCAATCAGCGCCAGGTCAATCAACGCTAAGCCCGCCAATACCACCTCCGTTTCCGACATCACCAGCACCTGTGCGAACAGGTGAGTCGTTTCCTGCACCGCCTTGATGCTAAATAAAACCAGAATGGCCGCCAAGGCCAGATAGATCGGCACCAGCAGCCAACGGCTGGCAAAAATCAATTGTTCGAGGAATCGCTCCATCATGGTTTTGACTCGTGGCAAGGAAGGATGCGGGTCGTGCGGTTGGGATTCAGTGGTAGACAAACGAAAAAGCTCGATGTGCGTAAGAGGTTTAGCGAACAAAGGCGTGCATGATGGCCAATCATTCCCCTGACTGCAACAGCGAACCACGCTCCCTGGCTTTGTGAATGGCGGCAAGAAACAGACTGACGCCAAGGCCAAGATAAGCAGCGTTTAACGTCAGCGCGTACAGCAAAAAATCTAGCCGGAAGCGCTGTTCCAGCAGCACCGTCCGCATTCCCTCAAAGACGTGACTGGCGGGCAACGCCCAGGATAACGGTTGCAGCCAGGCAGGCAGAGTGGCCACGGGATAATAAATGCCGCACAGCGGCGCAATAGCGAAGATGGCAGCCCAGGCGATGCTTTCCGCACCCATGCCATAGCGCAGCACCAGGGCGGACACCATCAGCCCAATAGCCCAACCCAACATCAGCAAATTCACGAAAAAGCCAACCAGCGGCAGGCCGAGTTGGAACAGATTAAAACCATAAAAGGGAATCGCCAACAAGGTGGCGACACCGACGCCGATCAGCGTGCGGGCCAGGCTAACCAGCATCAGCGCCATAATCAATTCAATCGGTTGCAGGGGACTGATGAACAGTTGCCCCAGATTGCGCGAATGCAGCTCTTCAAAGAACACCACGGACACGCCAAGCTGGCTGCGAAACAGGATGTCCCACAGCAAAACCCCCGATAGCAGCAAACCGGTCGCCTGATGAAGCACGTCGCTGTGACTGGCCAGGTATTGGGTGATAAAACCCCAAAGCACCATTTGCACGGTGGGCCAATAGGCCAACTCGACCACGCGAATCCACGAACCGCGTAGCAGATACAGATAGCGCAAGACCAGCGCGCCGATCCGCTGCGGAGCAAGCGCTGTCATTCCCGTACCTCGCCGTTGCGGATGCCGCGAGCGATGTCGAGAAACACCTCTTCCATATCCTTGCGGCCATAGCGGTGAATCAGTTCACGCGGAGTGCCAGCAGCGACGATATGTCCGGCGCGTAACATGATGACCTGATCGCAGAGCCGCTCCACTTCGCTCATGTTGTGAGAAGCCAGCAATAAAGTCGCGCCACTGCGGTCGCGATAATCGGTCAAGGTGGAGCGCATTCGGTCGGCCGTGTCGGGATCAAGCGAGGCAGTGGGTTCGTCGAGCAGCAGGATGTCCGGCTCATTGAGCAGTGCCTTGGCCAGCACGACGCGGGTTTTCTGGCCAGCGGACAGGCTGCCGTAGGGGCGCTTAAAGAAGGCATCGATGTCTAATTCCTGACCCAGCGTCGCCAGACGCTCGCGGATGCGGCGCACCCCGTACAGGCGCGCGTATACGGTCAGATTTTCCTGCACCGTCAGTCGTTGCGGCAAGTCCATATACGGCGAGGAGAAATTCAGGCGCGGCAACACCCGGTAACGCTGGCTGGGGATGTCTTCGCCAAGAATTTTGATCCGCCCGCTGGTGGGCAGGAGTAATCCCAGCAGCATAGCGATGGTGGTGGTTTTACCAGCGCCATTGCCGCCCAGCAGCGCACAGGTCGCGCCACGGGCGACCGTGAAACTAACGCCATCCACCGCGCGCACCGCGCCATAATGCTTGCGCAAATCCTCTACCTGGATGACTGGCCCTGTATTCACCGCACCCGCTCCAGCGGTTCCAGCGCAATCAGCCAGCCGTCTTTTTCGATCACAGCGATCCGTTGCAGGGACTGCCGGGCGCAAGGACCGGCAATGCAATAGCCATCGTCGATGCGAAATTGTGCACCGTGGATACCGCACTGAATCAAAACGCCGGTGTAATCGAGAAATTGATCAGGTTCCCATTCCATCGGCGCACCGGTGTGCGGGCAGCAATTGCGATAGGCGTAAATCCCCTCGCGGGTGCGCACCACCACGATATCGGCATAAGCGGCACCGGGTTGGGCTGCAAAACCTTTACTGGCACCCTCCAATAGGGCGTTCGCCGGGCAGAGCGGGTATTCGGCCATGCCAGCTTATCCGGTGGCGCGCGCCAGTCGCGGCAAATCGCCTGCCAGCCCCATCGCCTGCCGAGCGATCTGGTTTTTAAGCGGGCCTGCGGCATCGGTCAGGTTCAGCCCGATGTTGCGGATCAGGGCGATGGGTGGCAGGGAAGTTCCAAACAATCGTTTAAAGCCATCCATCACCGCCAACATCAGCAGGTTGTCACCCTTGCGCCAGCGTTCGTAGCGGCGCAGTGTTTTCCAGGAGGCTATAGCCTGGCCGCTTGCGATTGCATCAAGGATCACTTCAGCCAGCGTGGCGGCATCCAGTAATCCCAGATTGACCCCCTGACCGGCCAGCGGATGCACCACATGGGCGGCATCGCCGATCAGGGCAAGGCCGGGTTTGACGTAGCAGTGACTGTGTTGCAAACGTAATAGGAACGCACCACGCGCCCCGACGGCCCTAATTGCCCCCAAGCGCCAGCCAAAGGCTTCTCCCAGCGCGGCTCTGAACGCCGATTCGTCCATTTTTAACAGGACGTCTGCCTGATCGGGCGTGGTGGACCAGACGATAGAGCTGCGGCCATCGTGCAGCGGCAGAAAGGCCAATGGGCCGGTGGGCAGAAAACGTTGCCAGGCGGTCTGCTGATGCGGTTCAGCGGTCGCTACATTGGCGACTACAGCGTTTTGCCCGTATTCCCAGCCGCCGGTGGCAATGCCCGCCAATCGGCGCACCGTGGACTGCGCGCCATCCGCGCCGACCAGCAAGCGGGTGGTCAGTTCACGGCCATCGTTTAACTGCACCCGCCAGTGATCCGCTAGGCGTTGCCCAGTTTCCAGGGCGACCGGGCAGAGCAGTTCAATGGCGGGTAGTTGGCGCACCTGCTCCAACAAAGCGAACTGGATGATGCGGTTTTCAATAATCCAGCCCAACAGCGGTTCGCCGATATCGGCGCTATCAAAATGGATTTGACCCGAACCGGTTGCATCCCACACGCGCATATTGCGAAACGGGCTAACCCGCCAGGCTGCCATACTGTACCAAGCACCCACGGCGGCAAAGATGCGTTGCGAGGCGCGACTGATCGCTGATACCCGGATATCCGTCTCGGCATCGGGCCGAATCTGCGCTGCTGGAGTCCCCTCCAGCAAGGCGATGCGCAAGTCGGTATCGCCCAGCGCGCAGGCCAGCGCCGAACCCACCATGCCGCCACCGGCGATGACCAAATCGTAATCGACGTTGCTATCGTTCATAAGCTTGTGATCGTCTTTAGCGAGTTCGGCGGTTGATGGCTCAAGTGGTCAGCGGCAGACCGCGCGCCAGCCTGGGCAGGCGTCCGGCCAGGCCCATGCTGTGTCGAGTGATCAACCGTTTGATTGGCGGATAAAAATCGAAAGCCAGTAAGCCTAGATTACGAGCGATCCGTACCGGCGGCAGCGGGTTGACGAACAAGCGGGTCAAGGCGTCGGTAAAGGCCATCGTCTGGCGCTGATCCCAGCGCCGCCAATCAGCGTAACGGTTCAATACCGCTAAGGCACCGATGTCCTGGCCGTTACCTTGTGCGTCGGCGATGACCTCAGCGAGTGCCGCCACGTCACGGATGCCGAGATTGAATCCCTGGCCAGCGATAGGATGCAAGGTGTGGGCGGCGTTGCCGATGAGTGCGACCCGCTCGCGGGCATGTTCGCGGGCTTTCAGCAGAAACAGCGGATAGGCTTGCCGACGGCCGATGCGTGAGAAATGGCCGAGTCGCTCACCGAAACGACGGATCAGTAAGGCGCTAAAGCCTGCATCATCTAACGCCAATACCTCCGGCGCTTCGGCGTCATTGACTGTGCAGACGACCGCGCAGCGCTGCTCGCTCATTGGGAGAAGCGCAACCGGCCCATCCTCGGTGAAGCGTTCATAGGCGATATGTTGATGCGGCAGGGCGGGGGTGACATTGGCGATGACCGCTTGCTGGCCGTATTCCCAACGCAGCGCGGCGATACCCAGTTGCTCCCGGATCGGTGAGCGGGCACCGTCGGCGGCGACCACGAGCCGGGAACGCAATTGCAAAGCACGCCCATCGGGGAAACCGACTGTGGCGCAGGCCGCATCCGGTTCAATGGTGATCTGCTCCAGATGCGCGGGGCATAGCAACTTAAGATCGGGCAAGGTCGGCAATTTCGCCAGCACCGCCGCGCCGATCAGGCGTGCCTCGATGACATAGCCCAAGGCATCGACGCCTTCATCCCGGCAATCAAGATGGGCAAAACCGGCACCGCCACGCTCGGAAATATGGATTTGCCGGATGGACGTTGCAGTTGCCGCCAGCGAGTCCCACAGGCCCAGAGTCTGAAAAATTCGCTTAGCGCCCTGCGAAAGGGCCAAGGTGCGGTCGTCGTAGCTGGGATGGGCGCTAGCGGCCCATGGTGCGGCTTCTATCAGGGCGATGCGCAAGCCCAGCCCTGTGAGCGCGCAGGCAAGACTAGCGCCGACCATACCACCGCCGACGATGAGGACATCGTAGTAGGTTTGACTCATAAGCGGGGAGCGGAAACCGGTTGAGTGGAAGTCGGAGCGTGAGGTTTACTGGGGTGAGGCTGGCTAAGGGTCGGCCCTGTCGAAGACTGCCGCATGAATGCCTCAATGTCGTCGATCTCTTTGGGAGCGGTCTCTGTCAGGACCTCATGACCGTCGGCGGTGACCAGCACGTCGTCTTCAATGCGAATGCCGATGCGCCACCAACGCGCATCCAACTCGGTTTCCAGATGAATGCCCAGCCGCGCCCAGTGGGCATCCATGATTTTGCCACCGGCTGGGATATACAAGCCCGGTTCGATGGTGGTCACCATCCCTGGCTCAAACACGCGCCAGTCCTCACCGATCTTGTAATCACCGACATCATGGACATCCATCCCCAACCAATGACCGGTCCGGTGCATATAAAACGGTTTGTGCTGTTCAGCGGCGATGAGCGCTGTCACATCGCCATGCAATAAGCCCAGTGCCACCAGGCCCTCAGTCAGTACGCGCACGGCGGCATCGTGCGGTTCATTGAAATGGCAGCCGGGCCGAACTTTGTCGATGGCGGCTTTCTGCGAAGCAAGAACCAGTTCGTAAAGCGCGCGTTGTTCGCCGGAAAAGCAACCGTTGACCGGAAAGCTGCGGGTGATGTCGGACGCATAGCCATCCAGTTCAGCGCCTGCATCGATCAACACGATGTCGCCGTCTTGAAGTGGGGCGTTGTTCTCGGTGTAGTGCAGGATGCAGCTGTTATCGCCGCCGCCAACGATGGAGGGATAGGCCCAGCCAGCGCCATGAGCAATGAAAGTGTGCAGGATTTCAGCCTCAAGCTGATATTCCATCATCCCCGGTTGGCAAACCTGCATCGCCCGACTGTGCGCCTGGGCGGCGATGCGGGCCGATTCGCGCATGACGGCGATTTCTTCCGGCGATTTGTACAGACGCATCGCGTGCAATACGCGCTCTAAAGCGACGAACGTAGCGGGTGCCTGAACTCCGGCGCGAGCTTTGCCCCGCACCTGGTTGAGCCAGGTGATGACGCGGCGGTCAAAGTCCGGGTTATAGCCGATGGCGTAGAAGATGCGCTCGCGGTTTTCCAGCAACGGCGGCAACAGCGTATCGATGGCGCTGATCGGATGGGCGTTGTCCGCTCCATAACGAGCGATGGCACCCGCTGGCCCGGCGCGGCGTCCATGCCAGATTTCCATTTGTGGGTCACGTTCACGGCAGAACAGTAGAAATTCCTGGGCATTGCCTGGTGCCAGCACGGCGATGGCTTCAGGCTCCGGGAAACCCGTCAGATAGTAGAAATCACTGTCCTGGCGATAGGGGTAATGCACGTCGCGATTGCGCGAGGCCGAGGGCGCAGCGGGCACTAAAGCGATGGAACCGGGTCCCATCTGCGCCATCAGTGTTCGGCGGCGGTTGGCGAAAACAGCGGGGGGTATCGCACGCAAATCCATGGATTAGCCTTCCGGGTCGGGGTTGGGGCGAGCGGTCTTTCGGTCAAGATCATGCTGAAGCAGTAGCAGACCGACTCGGAGGTATTCGACCAATTCCACGTAAGCCGTTTCATCCGCTTCGGTGGCCTCAACCTGGTCAAAGTCAGCTTGGGCGATGTCGGCGGCATCACGCAGAAATTCCTGGCTTTCTGCGGATAATTCGGTCCGCTGGGCGATGCCGCTCACGCCAAGACCATACAAAAGTCCCTGACTCCAGCAACCGAGCGCTTCGGTGCGCTGATCCAGGGGCGTATCATCGTCAGGCAATAGGGGCGTTGCGGCGCAATCAGGATCGTCCAGTTGAGTTTTGCCATATTCGAAAAATTTGCTCAGCACATCGCGCGTGGATTCCGCCAAATCTTGATCGTCCAGCAGTTCCGCAGCGCGCGCCAGCCACCCATCGACCATCAGGGTGCGATCAGCGCACAGTAACCCACACAGTAAACCGTGGAGTTCGGCCGGGTCCAGAGGATCGAGCAGGGTGCTTAGGCGTTCAAACAGGGGTTGGTTCAGGCTAGACATGATGGATTTCAGGAGCGCATGATACAGTCACTGCTAATCCTAACACTGTGTGAGTAACCCTCCTAGCAAGCTCGAAAATTGACCTAATCGGAAAAGCCACTCTATAGTATTGCCATGGAAATCGAACATTTTTACGAAGATGCGTTGTCAGCCGAAACGGACCCGTTAGAGAGCGCTCCGGAAACCGCTGCCAGTGGCCTGGCCATTCTCGCTGAGCGGGTCGAGCGGCTGATGGAGTTCTGCGAGCAACTCTTGCAGGAAAAGCGTTCTCTGGAGGAGCGCAACCGCGAGTTGCAGACTGAGCGCGATCAGTTGCGCGAGAAGAATGAGCAATCGCGTTCCCGGATTGAGGCCATGATCGTTCGTCTCAAGAACTTGGAGCAAGCGTCATGAGCCAGGGGACCATCGGGGTGACCGTGCATCTGCTTGGAGGCGAATATCGCTTTGCCTGTGCGCCGAGCGAACATGAAGAGCTGTTGGAGGCGGGACGCTATCTGGATGAGAAAATGCGGGAAGTTCGGGATCGTAGCAGCAAGCTTTTGAGCCTGGATGCAGTGGCGGTGATGGCCGCTATGAACCTTAGCCATGAGCTACTGCGGCAACAGCGGCAATTGGCTGAAACTGACGCTGTTGTGAACCATTATGTCGAAGATATGGCACAAAAAATTGATGCAATTCTTGGCAAATCTGTACCGGATGAGTTATAATCTGAGCCGAATAATGTTTTAGGTTTGGCGCTCTCTGGGGTGTACGAGTAACGGGTCGGGTAACCCCTTGATCCTATTTAATTCTACCCAGGGAAATAGCTGTCGGCGTTGTGTGCATGTCCGCCTCGTAGCGGGAAGCCTGATTCGCCGCTCTGTCTCCCGCTTTGAGCCCGCGCGGTTCAAGGGCAATGGCCCAAGACGGCATCAGCGGAGAGCGCCTTTTGAATGTGAGTTGAGTATCCTGGCGACTACGGTCGCCTTTATTTTTGGGATATTTTCTCGTGCTGCTTGATCGTCGCACCTTGCGCGAACGCTTGCGTGCCAGTCGGCGCGCTATGCCTGTTGACGAACGCCGCCAAGCGGCTCTTGTGGTCGCCGCGCGGGTCGCTGATTGCGCACTCTATGCCGGAGCGCGCCATGTAGCGGGTTATTGGGCATGTCAGGGAGAACTCGATCCGCTACCGTTGCTTGAGCGGGCGTGGGCGGTCAATAAGCGCGTTTATTTGCCGGTCATCGTCGATGATCCATTGGGAACGTTACGCTTTGCGCCCTATCGACCGGATTCGGCTTTACGCCCCAACCGCTTTAAAATTCCTGAGCCTGATCTTCCTGAAGCCGAGTGGTTGTCGCCTGAGCAACTGGATCTGGTGTTAACCCCGCTGGTGGCTTTTGATGTGGCGGGCGCTCGTATTGGCATGGGGGGTGGATTCTACGACCGCAGTTTTGCTTTCTTGCAAGATTCGGCCTCCCAACACAAACGGCCCTATCTTTTGGGATTAGGGTACGAATTTCAAAAGATTCCTGAATTGCTGGCGCGAGAAGCTTGGGATATCCCTCTGGATGCCGTGGCTACCGAAGCCGCTTTCTATAGGTTTATTGCTACAGATAATCTAGAGAAGGGATAAAGCAGTGGGGTATTGGCTCCTGAAATCGGAACCTGCCGCTTACAGTTTGGCCGATCTGGCGGCTGCGCCGATGCAAACCACGCCTTGGGAGGGTGTGCGTAATTATCAGGCTCGCAATTTTCTGCGCGATAAAGTCCGTTTAGGCGATCAAGGCTTTTTTTATCACGCCGGTATCGCCATGCCCGCTATCGTGGCTATCGTTGAAATCGTTCGCGGGGGCTATCCCGATGAAACAGCCTTTGATCCTGCCAGCCCGTATTACGATCCGGCCAGTTCCCTTGAGCAGCCCCGTTGGTTTCGGGTGGATGTTCGCTTGGTGCGAGCCTTGCGTCGGCCGATTACGCTGGCCGAACTGAAACAGCATGCTGCAAGCTTGAGCGATTTTGCTCTGCTGCGTCGGGGTAGTCGTTTATCGGTTATGCCAGTCACAGTCGCGCAATGGCAGTTTGTGCTGAAGCTTGAAGCTCAATCAGTACCTTGAGCGTCGTTAAGCCGCTTTACTTTCAAATCTAATCTTGTGGTGTTGATCTGCGACCATCCAGAAACAGTCGATAGGCAGGATTATCGCTCTCATCAATGTAGGGATAGCCCAGCTTGTCAATGAACTGATCGAACTGTGGCCGCTCCGTCATCGGTACCTGAATGCCAACCAGCACTCGGCCATGATCAGAGCCATGATTGCGATAGTGGAACAGGCTGATGTTCCAATCGTGCGCCATACCGGTTAAAAATTGCAGCAGTGCACCCGGCCGTTCGGGGAACTCGAAGCGATACAGAATTTCATCGCCTAGGCCGACTGCGTGACCACCCACCATATAGCGAATGTGTAACTTGGCTATTTCGTTGTCACTCAAATCCAGCACTGGATAATCGTGTGCGCGCAGGGTTTCGATGATGCGATTTTTTTCACCTTCGCCTTCGCTCAGTTGGATACCGGCGAACACCTGTGCCTGGCGGGCGTCGGCGTAGCGATAATTAAATTCGGTGATTGAGCGCTTACCGATGGTTTGACAAAACCGGCGAAAGCTACCTGGCTGTTCCGGGATAGTGACCGCCAGCAAGGCTTCGCGGCGCTCGCCTAATTCAGCACGTTCGGCGACATGGCGCAACCGATCAAAATTAATATTGGCACCGCAATTGAGCGCGATCAGGTGAGCGCCGGTGATGCCGGTGCGCTCAACATATTTTTTCAAACCAGCCGTGCCCAACGCACCAGCGGGTTCAGCAATGGCGCGCGTGTCATCGAAGATGTCTTTGGTGGCGGCGCAAATTTCATCCGTGGATACCAGAATGATTTCATCCACCAGCTCTCGCGCCAGCCGAAATGGTTCCTCGCCAACCTGCTTGACCGCGACGCCATCAGCGAAAATCCCAACCTGCTTAAGCACAACCCGCCGATCCTGTTTGAGCGCTTGATACATCGATGCCGCATCGTCCGGTTCCACGCCGATGATTTTGATCTCTGGCCGCAGATATTTGACGAAAGCGGCTATGCCAGCAATCAGACCCCCGCCGCCGACTGCGATGAAGATGGCTTCAATAGGATCGGGATGCTGGCGCAGGATTTCCATGCCGATGGTGCCCTGACCGGCGATGACATCTGGGTCATCATAGGGATGGATGAAGGTCAGGTCTTTTTCCGTCGCCAACTGGCAGGCGTGTTGGTAGGCTTCATCATAGGTATCGCCAAACAGCACCGTTTTGCCACCTCGGTCGCGAACCGCCTGGATTTTGATGGCTGGCGTGGTACGTGGCATAACGATCGTTGCTTTCGCGCCAAGCTTCTGAGCCGACAATGCGACGCCTTGGGCATGATTACCCGCCGACGCGCAAATCACTCCCTTCTCCAGCGCCGCGCGCGGCAGATTGGCCATCTTGTTATAGGCCCCGCGCAGTTTGAAGGAAAAGACTGGCTGTAGGTCTTCACGCTTGAGCCAAACCCGATTATTGAGGCGACGCGACAAGCGGCTCATAAGGTCCAAAGGTGATTCGATGGCGACATCGTAAACCCGAGCGGTCAAGATCTTTTTGATATAGTCGTACATAAGGGGCTAATAGAACACGTGAGGATCAAAGCCATGTCGGCAGATGAAATGAAAAAGCGCGCCGCCGAGGCCGCACTCGCTTATGTGGAAGATTATCCGGTCTTGGGGGTTGGCACTGGCTCGACGGCTAACTATTTTATTGCGGCGCTAGCGCGGATCAAGCACCGCCTTGATGGGGTTGTGTCAAGTTCCGAAGCGACCACGCAACGTCTGAAAGCCGCCGGTATTCCAATCCTGGATCTGAACGCTGCCGGGCCTTTGCCTCTTTATGTGGATGGTGCCGACGAGATTAATCATCAGCTACAACTGATCAAAGGGGGAGGGGGCGCGCTAACCCGCGAAAAGATTGTCGCGGCGGCCAGCGAGTCCTTTGTTTGTATTGCCGATCAATCCAAGCTGGTAGAAACCTTAGGGAGCTTTCCTTTGCCAGTCGAGGTCATTCCGATGGCGCGTAGCCATGTCGGACGTGAATTGCACAAACGTGGAGGGCAACCGGTCTTTCGAGAGAATTTCATCACTGATAACGGCAACATTATTTTGGACGTTTACAACTTGCAAATTCTGGAGCCGACCAAGCTGGAAACAGAATTAAATAATATCGTTGGGATCGTTACGGTGGGTTTATTCGCCTTACGCCCAGCCGATACCGTGCTGCTGGGTACAGAAAAGGGTGTCGAAATCTTACAGCTTTGACGGCTGGTAATAAAAAACGGGCACTGCGTATGCAGTGCCCGCCGCCCTTACGCCTGATGTCAGGCTTTTGTTATTCAGAAATCCACGCGCGTTCCGATGGAAACTGCGTTCTGGTCGCCATACAGCACCGAATCGCTATTGCGACCAATGTATTCAACCCACAAGCGGGTCCGCTTGCTGAAATCGTATTGATAACCGATCAGGTAATTGTCCATCGTCTCATCAACGCCCGGTACATTCAGACCGGTGTCCATCCGACCGTAAGCGGCCCGGATCGTGTTGTTGGCGAATCGATATTCGCCAGCGAGGTACAGGTTCTTGGCATCATTGTCGCCAAAGCGAGCAGCCGCACCAGGAGCGAATCGGGCGGTGCCGAGTAAGCCAAACTCGTTAAGGGTTCCCTGCTCATAGATAAGACCAATACTGAAAGGATCAGCCGTAAAGCCGACACTGGCGATCCATTGATCCAGATCCAGATCAACGCTGATCCCATTGTCGAGCACAACCCGATCATCACCATTAAGGCGGATATAGCTGACGCCAGCAGAGAAGGGACCACCACTGTATTTGGCAGCGATATTCCAAAGATCGACATCATTAGAGCGGCCTTGCGTCGTGCTGCTACCGCCGTTGGCGACCAACATCGCTTCAATGCTCAGACCACCCATATCAGGCGTGGTGTAGTAGATACTGTTTGCTAGACGAACCAGCCCGCCATCACCAAGATCACGGTCTGAGCCGGTATTGAGGCTAAAGCCGTCGAATGAACCGCCTAGAAAGGCAGTTCCGCCTAAAGAACGGTCGGTATTGAAAAGGTCAACGACAGCCGCTGTGTGATAATACGGGGTTTCCTGAGTACCTAAGGAAATCTGGCCAAAGCCGCCCTTCAAGCCCACAAGCTTCGGCCGGTTGCTCTCGAAGTTGCTACCTTCAGTCAGGTCAACGCCAAACTCGTATTGGTAAATGGCGCTTAGGCCGCCGCCCAACTCTTCCGATCCCAACACGCCAAGCCGCGAGCTGTTGTTAAACACATCCCAGCTGCCGTCACCGTTAAACAGTGAATCGCTCTCATCGCTGTAATCCAAAGAGACGCGCGCAGAGCCATAGAGAATCGTGTCAGCTTGTGCAGCGAAAGGAGCGGACAGAGCGGCTGCAACAGCGAAGGCAACCAAGGGATGTTTCATGGCAAATTCCTGGCTATTAAAATTTAAAATGCGTGTGGGTAATTCGCTTTCCGATCATTGGAAAGTATTCTTAGACAATTTGAGATATTTTATAGGGCAGATTAATCAAAAAAGCAACTGTTTATTTATAAAAAAACAACTTATTTGTTAGAAAGCAACGAATATTAATGAAACTGCGCAAAAGAAAACGGACGCCCTAGGGCGTCCGTTGGTGTTGCCGACGAGGCGATTAAGCCTTAGAAATCGTGGCGGGTACCAATCGAGATGGTCTGGGTGCTGCCAACCAGATCGTTGTCCACTTCCTGGCCAAGGTATTCAACCCAGACGCGGGTCCGCTTGCTGAGGTTGTACTGATAGCCCAAAGCCCAGTTGCTGCGGTCGTCCTGGAAAAGAACGGCCGGAACGTTGTTGCTGACGACATTGATACGGTCGTCTTCGGGGCTGGAATGCGTGTAGGCAGCGCGCAGAACGTTGGGGCCAAAGGTATACTGGCCGGTCAAGATAAGGTTCTGGGTTTTGCCAAAGTTAAGGGCGTTGAGGTCGCCATTTTCATAAGCCAGCGAGATAGCGAACGGTCCAGTGTTGAAACCTGCTGCGACGCCCCACTGACTGCCATCCCAGGTAGGCCGAGTGACAAAGTTGTCAAAGGAACTACCTTCCAGCGACATGTAAGACGCGCCCAGGAAGAAGGGGCCATTCTTATAAGACAGGCCCAGATTCCACATGTCGAGATCGTTGCTCAGGTTACCGCCCAGCTTGTTGTCGGTACCTGCTTTGCACAAATCAGCCGGAGTCGCCGGATCATTGGGCGAGCAAGAACCATTCGCCACCAGCATGACCTCAGCCTTGAATCCGCTCAGATTCGGGGTCGCGTAAACGATGCTGTTATCCATCCGCACGCCGAAGCTGTCGCCCAGATAGACATCTTTGTCATAAAACTTGCTGCTGTTGAAGATATCGCCGACAGCAATAGCGTTATAGTACGGGGTCCATTGGGTACCCGCCGTGATTGAGCCGAAGCCGCCTTTCAAGCCAACCCACTTAGGACGGTTGCTCTGGAAGTTGCCACCATCAGTCACATCAACGCCAAATTCATACTGGTAAATGGCGCTCAAACCACCGCCCAGTTCCTCTTCGCCCCGCACACCCAAGCGAGAAGTATTATTGAAGACATCCCAAGCGTTATAACCACGCACAAAGGGAACCAACGCGCCATTGGGCTGCCGAGCATTCAGATACGTGGTGTCGACATCATCATAATCCAGCGATACGCGGGCTGAACCGTAAAGAGTGGTGTCAGCGTGCGCGGCGGTGCCGAACCCAACGAGCGCAGCGGCTACGGCCACTACAAGTGCAGACTTTTTCATAAATTAAACTCCTAGGTTTGTGTTGTAAATACACAACAAAAGGGCGTTCGAAATTCGTTGATGAAATTTATACGCATTTTGAAGCACAAATGCAACTGATATTTTCAAAAAAAACACAAAATTTAATTTATTGTTTCAATGATACAACAATTTGTTGCTTTTTTCTTTAAAGACACTTCATAAAAAACCCACCTTCTATAAAAAAGAAGGTGGGTTTGTAAGTGGCTGGGGGACTAGGATTCGAACCTAGGTTGACGGAGTCAGAGTCCGTAGTCCTGCCGCTAGACGATCCCCCAAGGAAAACGTTAGCGCTTGGAGTACTGTGTCGCGCGCCGCGCTTTACGCAGACCAACTTTCTTGCGTTCCACTTCACGGGCATCGCGAGTGACAAAACCGGCTTTACGCAGCGGAGCGCGCAGGCTCTCGTCGTATTCAATGAGGGCTCGAGTCAGGCCATGACGAATAGCGCCCGCCTGTCCTGTAATTCCACCGCCTTTAACGGTCACGTAAACGTCAAACCGCTCATTCAGTCGAACAGTCTCCAGCGCCTGATGGACAACCATGCAGGACGTTTCGCGGCCGAAATACTGTTCCAGGGGCCGCTGATTGACGGTGATCTTGCCAGTGCCCGGTCGTAGGAACACACGAGCGGCGGCTGTCTTGCGCCGCCCAGTGCCGTAATGTTGATTCTCAATCATGCGTTATATACCTTCCAGCGACCGGTCATTAGGGTTCATCGGCAGCGGCAATGGCTGCTGGGCAGTATGCGGGTGCTCAGGACCGGCATAAACCTTCAGTTTACGAAACATGGCCCGGCCCAGAGGGTTCTTGGGCAACATGCCTTTCACGGCCGTCTGCACGATGCGCTCAGGTCTGGCCTTACGCAGCTTTTCCAGGGAGATAGATTTAATGTTCCCCACATAACCGGTGGTGTGGTAGTAAACCTTATCTTTTTCCTTACGGCCTGTTGCCCGCACTTTCTCGGCATTGACCACGATGATGTAGTCGCCCGTATCGATATGACGGGTGTATTCAGGCTTATGTTTGCCCCGCAAACGGCGGGCAATTTCCGTCGACAGCCGACCCAGAACCTGATCCGAGGCGTCGATCACATACCAGTCGCGCTTGACCTCGGCTGGCTTGGCGCTGAAAGTTTTCATATTATTCAGAGGCTCCAAAAAAAATCCGTGTCCGCGTAGGGAGTCGCGCATTGTACGAAAGCACAACTCGCCTTACAAGACTTCAATCGTGGACGAATCGGGATAAACGCCGATGGGCAGGCCAGTAAATGCGCAAACGCATGGATGTGCTTAAATCCGCAGTCGTTCCACCGTGCGCCCTTCGACTAAGTGTTCTGCAATGATTTCATCCAGATCGGCATGGTCAAGGTAGCTATACCAGGTCGCTTCAGGGTAAATCACCAGCACGGGTCCTTCACTACAGCGATCCATACATCCGGCAGTATTAATCCTGATCTTATGCGGAATGGCCGAGCCTAATTCTTTAACCCGATGCTTGACGTAATCGCGCGCTTCCTGAGCGCCGTATTGCTGACAACACTGTGAACCGTCAGCACGCAAGTTGGTGCAAAAAAATACATGATAGCGATAATAGGACATCAAGTGTTTCCCCACGAGTTGAGTTTGTCGCCATGACCAGCCGCTACTATACGCCCGCTGATACCTTGCTGATCAACCTCGATCAGGCAATTCGTACGCTGTTTGGGCAACCCCCCACTACCGGCCGACCGCAACCTACTGCCGATATGCCAGCCAATGACCTGCAACCGGCCGACCGGCAGGAAGCGGCGCGTTTGATGCGAGTCAATCATACGGGTGAAGTCTGCGCTCAGGCGCTTTACCAGGGCCAGGCGCTGACCGCGCAACTGGATGACGTGCGTGGACGAATGGAGCAGGCTGCTTATGAAGAAAACGATCATCTAGCCTGGTGCAAAGGGCGGCTGCAAGATTTGCAGAGTCGTCCCAGCCTGCTGGACCCCTTATTTTATCTGGGCGCTTTTACGATTGGCGCGCTAGCCGGTAAGGTGGGTGATCGCTGGAGTCTGGGTTTTGTCGCGGAAACCGAATATCAGGTGGTGCGACATCTCAGCTCCCACCTGCAGCGCTTACCGGCCGCCGATCACGAGAGTCGGGCCGTGTTGGAACAGATGAGGGAAGATGAGGCGCGCCATGCCACCAACGCCATTGTCGCTGGCGGAGTGCGCTTGCCGTGGCCAATCCGACTTTTGATGAAAGGGGCCGCCAAGGTGATGACCAAAACCACCTACTGGGTGTAGGCCCAATCCCAGTCAGCCCATCCTGCTAGATCTGCAAGTCTGTGGGCGGATTTTCACCATAAAAAATCTCTATCATCTCCCGCCGTAATCGCCGTTCGATTACCGCTTGCTCGTGCGGCGACGTGTCCTCTTTATCCACATTGAATAAATGATCATTGAGATCAAGGTCTTTCCGTAGCATCTTGGTATGAAAGAGCCGTTCTTGATCAAGGTTGACATCAAGGCACTGATACCGCTCACCAATAGCAGCAGACAGATAATCCTGGATGGAATGGATTTGATGATCGATGAAGGCCTTGTTGCCATTAACATCGCGCGCAAAGCCGCGCACCCGATAGTCCAGCGTGACGATATCGCCTGCAAAGCTCTCCATCAGATAAGTCAGCGCTACCAGCGGGGAAATACGACCGCAGGTGGAAACATCGATATCGGTTCGGAAGGTGTTAATACCTTGGTCAGGCTGACTTTCCGGGTAGGTGTGCACCGTGATATGGCTTTTGTCTAAATGACAGACCACTGCCTCGGATGGCGGGCCAGGTGGCTGCGAGTGCGAAAGAGAGCCAGCGATAACCGGTGCTTCGGCAAGCAGTAGAGTGACGCTGGTACCGTTCGGCTCGTAATCCTGCTGCGCGATATTCAGAATATTAGCGCCAATGAGGTCGGCAACGTGACTAAGGATGTCGGTCAGCCGTTGGGCGTTATACGCTTCATTAATGTAGCCTAGATAGCATTTCTGCTGTGCAGTGGTGGCGACATAAGCGATGTCATAGCTATTGAAGCTAAGCGTTTTCGTGAGGGTGTTAAAACCTTGTAAGCGCAGTGCAGGCATCGGCTTGGGGATCAGCGCCGACTTCTTAGGGGCATAAATGCTGAATCATCGCCTGGTTCAGTGTTACTTCAGGCCTCACGAATCTCATAGGTGTGGCTGATTTGCGCAGTTTTACCCAGCATGATCGATGCCGAGCAGTATTTCTCAGCCGAGAGATCAATCGCGCGTTGGACGTGCTGAGCGCTTAGATTTTTGCCGGTAAGAATGAAATGCACCCGAATTTGGGTAAACACTTTTGGGTCAGTGTCCGCGCGATCAGCTTCAAGTTCGAGTTCGCAGCCCTGCAAATCCTGTCGGGACTTGCGCAGAATGTTGACCACATCAATCGCGGTGCAGCCGCCAAGGCCCATCAAAAGCATTTCCATGGGGCGGGGGCCGAGATTCTGGCCGCCCAGTTCCGGCGGACCGTCCAGCACCAGTGCATGGCCACTCGCGGAGCGAGCGACATAGGCCATCTCTTCTAACCAGGTAATTCGGGTTTTCATCAGCAATCTCACAGGATGCGTGAGCCGCTACGGCAGTGACCGCTAAACAACTCAGCCAGGCGAGTGCCGGGATCAGCAGCCCGCATCAACGCTTCGCCTACCAGAAAGGCATGAACGCCGTGTTCGCGCATCAGTGCCACATCGGCGGAGGTATGAATCCCGCTTTCAGTGACGATGGTCCGGTCTACCGGGATGCGAGACAGCAGACTCAGGGTGGTCTCCAGGCGGGTTTCAAAGGTGCGCAAGTTGCGGTTATTGATACCGATCAACGGGGTATCGAGCGCCAGCGCCCGATCCAGTTCGGCGGCGTCATGCACTTCCACCAAAACGCCCATGCCCAGTGCAGCCGCCAAGTCGGCCAATTTTTGCAACGTGGTTTGCTCCAGCGCCGCTGCGATCAGCAGAATGCAGTCTGCCCCGATGGCCCGCGCCTCGTAGACTTGATACGGGTCAATGGTGAAGTCTTTACGCAATACCGGCAAAGCGCACACAGCACGCGCTTGTTGCAGATATTCCTCGCAGCCTTGAAAAAAATCATGATCTGTCAGCACCGATAGACAGGCTGCTCCAGCCGCCGCGTAGCTGCGGGCAATTTCGGCCGGTTCGAAGGGATCGCGCAATAATCCCTTGCTGGGCGAGGCGCGTTTGATTTCCGCGATAACCGCCGCCGCGCCGTCCGCCATCACCTCGTGTAACTGGGCTAAAAATGGCCGGGTCGGAGGTGCGGCCTCAGCCTGTTTTTTGAGGTTGGCCAGGCTGATCCGTTGGCTGCGTTCGACGATCTCCTCGACTTTACGCGCGAGGATGCGCTGAAGCACATCAGGCGTGTCGCTCATGTCGCTAACTTTTGCGTGCAACGCACGAATTCATCTAATTTAGTTTTAGCTCTGCCGCTGGCGATGGCGTCCCGCGCCCGCTCAATGCCCTCAGCGATAGAAGCCGCTACATCAGCGGCATACAGCGCCGCGCCCGCGTTGAGAACAACGATATCGCGCGCTGTGCCCGGCTGATTGTCCAGTACGCCAAGCAACAGCGCTTTTGACTGCTCGGCGTTTTCCACCTTGAGGTTACGGCTTGACATCATCGCCAGCCCGAAATCCTCTGGATGGATTTCGTACTCGCTGATCTGACCGTTTTTGAGTTCGCCAACCAATGTCGCCGCGCCCAGCGAAATCTCGTCCATGCCATCCTTGCCCCACACCACGAGAACATGTTGGGCACCCAGACGCTCCATCACCCGCACCTGGATACCCACCAGATCGGGGTGAAAAACGCCCATGAGCTGATTGGGCGCACTGGCAGGATTGGTCAATGGGCCAAGGATATTGAAGATCGTGCGCACCCCCATCTCGCGGCGGACCGGCGCGACATTCTTCATCGCCGAATGATGATTTGGCGCGAACATAAAGCCGATGCCGGTCTCGCTAATACACGCCGCTACCTGTTCAGCTTGCAGATCGATGCGAACGCCCAGTGCTTCCAGCACATCAGCGCTGCCCGATTTCGACGATACGCCCCGATTGCCATGTTTAGCGACTTGCGCTCCAGCCGCTGCTACCACGAACATCGCCGTAGTGGAGATATTAAAGCTATGCGAACCGTCGCCGCCGGTGCCAACGATATCCACAAAATGTGGATGCGGCGGCGGCACATTGACCTTGGTCGAGAGTTCACGCATCACGGCGGCCGCTGCGCTGATCTCGCCGATGGTTTCCTTTTTAACCCGCAGACCCGTGAGGATAGCGGCGCTCATGACCGGTGAAACCTCGCCCGCCATGATCTGGCGCATCAGCGACAGCATTTCATCGTAGAAGATTTCCCGATGTTCAATGGTGCGTTGCAACGCTTCCTGGGGAGTGATGGACATACCGCGTCTCCGCAGCAATCAAGGCCGCTGGTTGAGAAAATTTTGGAGCAGGGCGTGGCCGTGCTCGGTCAAGATCGATTCGGGGTGAAATTGCACGCCTTCGACCGGTAGGGTCTTGTGGCGCACCCCCATGATTTCATCAAGTGTGCCATCGGCGGTCTGGGTCCAGGCAGTGACTTCCAGACACTCTGGCGCGGACGCTTTTTCGAGCACCAGAGAATGATAGCGCACCACGGTAAACGGATTAGGCAGATCAGCGAACACCCCCTGACCGCGATGATAGACGGCGGACGTTTTGCCGTGCATCACCTCCCCGGCGCGAACGATGCGGCCCCCGAACGCCTGGCCGATACTCTGGTGGCCCAGACAAACCCCAAAGATCGGAATTTTACCGGCAAAGGCATCAATCGTCGCCAGTGACACGCCCGCTTCGTTCGGGGTGCAGGGGCCGGGGGAGAGCACAATGCGCGCAGGATTAAGCTCGGCAATGTCGGCCAGGGTGATCTGGTCATTGCGATAGACCTTCACCGCTTCGCCTAATTCTCCTAAATATTGCACGAGGTTATAGGTAAAGGAATCGTAATTGTCGATCATCAGCAACATGGTGCGTATTCCGTTCAGGGTCAACGAAGCGCTCTCATTTCGGCCGCTTCAGTGATTCGCTCAGGGAGGCGCACCGCTAAAGTGCAGCGTAATGAGTTGCAATGTGGCGAAAAGGCGGCGCGCTCGCAAGGGCATTTCGCTCGACAGATGCTTACCCGTGGTTTTCCCGCAGGCTAATGATAGGCCAGCCGCGTTCGGTTGCGTATTGCGCGAGGATTGGGTCGGGATCTACCGCGACTGGGTGGGTGACTTCAGCCAGCAGCGGTAGATCATTGCGGGAATCTGTGTAAAACCAGCTATCTGTCAGGTCATGGCCGGTCGCTACAAGCCAGTTATGCAGTTTTGTGACCTTGCCTTGCTGGAAACAGGGAGTGCCCAGGGGCCGACCGGTGTAGCGACCCTCGCTAACTTCAATGTCAGTCGCCAACAGATTTTCGACGCCCAATCGTTTCGCGATGGGCGTGGTGATGAAACTGTTAGTCGCGGTGATGATCAGCAAGGTATCACCAGCAGTTCGGTGTTTCTCCAGCAAGGCGATGGCTTTAGCCAGGATAATCGGCTCGATTTTTTCCTTCATGAATTGATCTCGCCAAGCCGATAGCGTCTCCAGCGGATGTTCCGCTAAGGGTCGTAGCATGAAGTGCAAAAAAGCGTGAATATCGAGCGTTCCCGCGCGATAGGCATCGTAAAACTGCTGATTTTCACGCTCATAAGCTTCGCCATCGACCAAACCCTGTTCGACCAGAAACCGGCCCCACAAGTAATCACTGTCATCGGCCAGTAGGGTGTTGTCGAGATCGAAAAGCGCCAGACTCATACCGTCTCCAGAAGGAAAGATTTAGCTCAGATGATATTGCCGCAGTTTTTTGCGCAGCGTCCCTCGATTGATGCCGAGGATTGCGGCGGCTTTGCTTTGGTTGCCGCCAGTAAATTGCATCACGATCTGTAAGAGCGGTGGTTCGACTTCATGTTGCACCAAATCATAGAGATTACTGGGCGCTTGACCGCCGAGATTATGAAAGTAAATCCGCAAGGTTTCATAAACATGATCGCGTAAGGGGGTGGCGGGTAGTAGATCGACCGGGGGTTCGGAGGCAGGGTTGATGCTCATGCGGCCAGAGGCTCCTGGGTGGCCAGATATTCGAAGAAATGGCCGGTCAGCCGTAGCTGCTCAGCGGCGCTTGCAATGGGATTGATTTTCTCGCGGAAGGCGGCTCCGGTTGGCCACCACCGGCTGTACCAGCCTAAGTGTTTGCGGGCAATTCGCACACCGGCGGTTTCACCGTAGAAGGCATACAGATGCTCCAGATGCGTGAGTACACACTGACTGATCCGGGCCAGGCTCGGAGGCGGTAAGCGCTCGCCAGTTTTGAGATAATGAGCAATCTCGCGGAAGATCCAGGGCTGCCCCTGGGCTGCGCGGCCGATCATCACCGCGTCTGCGCCCGTAGAATCAAGCACCCAGCGGGCTTTTTCCGGGCTGGTAATGTCACCGTTAGCAATCACTGGCATCTTCACCGTCTGCTTGATGGCGCGAATCGCTGCATAATCCACCGGCGCGCTATAGCCGCACGCACGCGTGCGACCATGCACAGTGAGGGCGCGAATGCCTGCTTGTTCGGCAATCTGTGCAATGGCAAGCCCATTACGCTGGGTTAAATCCCAGCCTGTGCGAATTTTCAGGGTCACCGGTGTTGGGACCGCATTGACCACAGCGTCCAGAATCCGTCCAACCAACGCCTCATCCCGCAACAGGGCAGCTCCAGCGAGCGTTCCACAAACTTTTTTGGCCGGACAACCCATATTGATGTCAATGATCTGCGCGCCATGCCCGACATTGAGTCGCGCGGCTTCGGCCATGGCTTCAGGGTCGGTGCCAAGAATCTGCACACTACGTGGCCCAGGTTCGCCGGTGTGATCAAGCCGTAACCGGGTTTTGTGGCTATTCCACAGTTTGGGATTGGCGCTCACCATTTCCGAAACGGTCAATCCCGCTCCCCATTCTCGACACAATTGTCGAAATGGCCGGTCACTGACGCCAGCCATTGGTGCCAGCAGCACCGGCGGATCGAGAAAATAGGGGCCAATTTGCATGAAAGTCAGTTAAATGGGAAAAATCGTCATACCGGGCGGCGCGCAGTGAACGCAGCCGAACTGTTTTAGCGGATTTTCCAGCCGAACCTATCTATTCGCCTTCCTGCCAGTGTACTGCTCAAGCCGGGCGGCGCTGGCCGGTTAAGAGAACCCAATCATCCCGATGGCGAATGGGATCGAACACAAAATCCTGGATAAAAGCCGCTTGCACGGCATCAGCGTGGGATCGCAGGATTCCGGATAAGACAAGTCGGCCACCGGGTTTGACCCGCTGGCCAAATTCAGGGGCTAGGCGCACCAAAATCCCTGCCAGGATATTGGCCAGAAGCACATCGACTTGTAGCTTAGAGGCCAACTCGTGGGGACTGGACAGTTCCATACGATCTTCCACCTCATTTTCCGACGCATTGTCGTCGCTGGCGATGAGGGCTTGCGGATCGATATCCACCGCCCATACCCGCTGTGCCCCCAACTTAGCAGCGGCGATGGCCAAAATCCCGGAACCACAGCCGTAATCCAGGACGGTTTGACCAGCAAGTTCGGCGCTATCGAGCCATTCCAGGCAGAGTGCAGTAGTTGGATGGGTGCCGGTGCCAAAGGCCAAACCGGGATCGAGCCGCAGATTGACCGCTGTAGGGTCAGGCGGCGTTTGCTCTTTGGGACAAACCCATAAGCGCTGGCCAAAACGCATCGGATGAAAATGCTCCATCCACGCCCGCACCCAATCCCGTTCCTCCAATGCGCTCAAGCGACATTCTGGCAATGAGCGGGTATGCAGGAAGCGGCGTAATTGATTCTTGACGACTTCAATATCGGTTTGGGCATCAAATAACCCAGTGACCCGCGTATGCGCCCACAGCGGGGTTTGGCCAGGACCTGGCTCCAGAACCGGTTGATCGCCAGCGTCCGTCAGGGTGACCGCCAGCGCACCGGCTTGCAGCAGGGCGTCTTCCAATTGTTCCGGAGGGTGGTCAATGGCTTCGAGTGTTAGTTGCAGCCAGGGAGCATTCGCCTCATCACGCATCGCTGATCACCGTAAGTGGCTTGGCTGGATAGCGTTTGGCGTGGGGGTGGCTAAAATTCATCATTGCCTTTGCAGGATCGTCTAGCGGCTGGCCAGTAGCTGCTTTTCAAGATAATGGATATCCGTGCCCCCGGTGATGAACCGGGCGTCGCTGAGGATTCGTTGATGCAGCGGGGCATTGGTTTTGATGCCTTCGATGACCAGTTCCGCCAGCGCATTGCGCATTCGGGCGATAGCGGTGTCGCGGGTATCGCCATGCGCGATCAGTTTGCCGATCATCGAATCGTAATTTGGCGGCACCCGATAGCCGTTGTAGGCGTGAGAATCGACCCGAATGCCGGGACCGCCGGGCGAATGATACTGGGTAATGGCACCGGGCGAGGGGGCAAAGGTGTCGGGATTTTCCGCGTTCAGTCGGCATTCAATGGCGTGACCGTTGATGTGGATATCTTTCTGCTCGTGGCTCAAGGGTTCACCAGCGGCGATCCGCAATTGCTCCTTGACGATATCGACACCAGTAATCAGTTCGGTGATGGGGTGTTCCACCTGAATCCGGGTGTTCATTTCGATGAAGTAGAATTTATCGTCCTGATACAGGAACTCAAAGGTGCCTGCACCGCGATAACCGATTCGCCGACACGCTTCCACGCAAATCTGACCGATGCGACGCCGCTGCTGAGCCGTAATGCCCGGTGCCGGGGCTTCCTCGATGACTTTTTGGTGGCGGCGCTGCATCGAGCAATCGCGCTCGCCAAGATGAATCGCGTTACCGTGCGTATCGGCTAACACTTGAATTTCGATATGGCGCGGCCGCTCCAGATACTTTTCCATGTACACAATCGGGTTGCCGAAAGCCGCGTTCGCTTCGCTGCGCGTCAGGTCAACCGTGGTGAGCAGCGCCGCTTCACCATGCACCACGCGCATCCCACGGCCACCACCCCCACCGGCCGCCTTGATAATCAGCGGATAACCGATCTGGCGCGCCAGGCGCAGCGTTTCCTGATCATCATCGCCCAGGGGTCCATCCGAACCCGGCACACAGGGTACGCCCGCTTCCTTCATGGTCTTGATGGCGGATACCTTATCCCCCATCAAGCGGATGGTATCCGGGCGCGGGCCGATAAAAATAAAGCCGCTTTTCTCGACGCGCTCGGCAAAATCGGCGTTTTCAGAGAGAAAACCATAACCGGGATGGATCGCTACCGCATCAGTGACTTCAGCCGCGCTGATCAGCGCTGGCATGTTGAGATAGCTTTCAGCCGCGGGCGGCGGGCCGATGCAGACGGTTTCATCGGCCAAACGAACGTGTTTCAGATCCCGATCGACGGTCGAGTGAACCGCAACCGTGCGAATGCCTAACTCCCGGCAGGCGCGCAGAATCCGCAGGGCGATTTCTCCCCGATTGGCGATAACGACTTTTTCGAGCATATCGAGCTATTCGATGACCAGAAGCGGCTGATCGTATTCAATAGGCTGGCCGTTTTCCGCCAGAATGCGGGTGATGGTGCCGGTCTGATCGGCTTCGATTTGGTTGAACATTTTCATGGCTTCGATAATGCAGACAGGATCGCCCGCGTTGACCTGCTGGCCGATTTCGACAAACGGTTTGGAACCGGGGGAAGCAGAACGGTAGAACGTGCCGACCATGGGCGAACGCAGGACATGGCCCTTGATCGTTTCGGGCGCAGCCTCCAGTAAACCCAGTGGCGCAGCGCTCGGTGCCTGCGGCGAAGCGGGCATAGCGGTCGGCGCCGGGCTGTAAGCGGGCGCATTCCACGGCGGCTGCGCAGCAATGGTGGTCGGCATACTCCCCGGTTGCGGGTGGCGGGTAATCCGCACCGAGTCCTCGCCCTCCTTGATTTCAATTTCGGCGACGCCCGACGCTTCGAGCAGATCGATCAGTTTTTTGATCTTGCGAATATCCATCGGCATGGCGGTTACCGGCGTGACGTGGCGGGATAGTGATTGGACGCTTGGGGCCGTTCGCTATTCGTCAGGAGAGTGGAGCCGTGGGCGCTGGCTTGGGAGGCGTCCGACCGATTCAGATTCAGCCCGTTTAGCGACAGTAGCTTAGCCATGAGTCATGCAATCGTCCATCAAAAACGAAGGGCGGATTCTGCATGAACCAGAATGAGGTGTCCAGCCGCAAACCCACTGATTCGCCGTTGATCCAGCCAGTTAGCTATGGCTGAGGTGCGTAGCGCCCGCCAGATAGTCCTCAATATCAACGGCGTCAATTTGCTCAGGGCGCAGAAACAGTTCGGCATACTGCCGATAAACCCCGGAGCGAAGGAACAGCGTGAAGATCTCCGAATCGATATGTTGCTCACGCGACATCCTCGCCATGATCGCCAACGCCTCAGATAAGGTCTTGCCGGATTTATAGGGCCGATCCACAGCGGTCAGCGCCTCGAAAATGTCAGCAATCGCCATCATTCGCGCCAACACGCTCATCTCCTCCCGCCGCAGCCGCTTAGGATAACCGCAGCCATCCATGGTCTCATGGTGACCACCGGCGATTTCCGGCACCCGCCGCAGCGGTTTGGGAAAGGGCAGCCGGGATAGCATCATGATAGTTTGAACGATGTGCTCGTTGATTTTGTAGCGCTCCTCCTCGGTCAAAGTGCCGCGCGCAATGCACAGGTTATGCACCTCGCCTTGGTTATAAAGCAGTTCGGGTATTTTCAGTTGAAATCCCCAGGGATTATCGGCTCCGATCTGCTCATCGGGATGGCGCGCAAAACGATGCTCCGGCTTATCAGCCAGCAGAGGTTCGACTGTCGGCAAGGGTACAGCCGGAACGCGCTGCTTGCGGGCCAATTCTTCATGGGACAGGCCCAGGCGATCATCCAGCGTGCGCAGCCAGGTCCGTTCGGCCAACTGTTTGATTCGAGTTATCTGAGCAGCGTCCATGAACTCACCGCCCTGGTTACAGGCAGCGACAAACGCGAAATCATCATCCAGCGTCCGCCAGTCCGCTTCAAGTTGGCTCCGCAGTGTAGCGGGGTCGCCGCCTCTAACGACTTCCCGCCAATAGCTGATCTCGGCATCGCGCTTGAGCACTTCAAAGCGCATTCGCACCTCGTGGATGCGGTTGTAGAGGGTTTCCAGTTTGGTGGCTTTATCCACCACATACTCTGGTGTGGTGATCTTGCCGCAATCGTGTAGCCAGGCGGCAATATGCAATTCTTCCCATTCCGCCTCGCTCAGGCTGAAATCGCGGAATGCGCCGGTTTGGTCCATGCAAGCTGCCTGAGCCAGTAATTTGGTTAATTCCGGCACACGCGCACAGTGGCCGCCGGTATAGGGACTCTTGGCATCAATGGCATCGGCCAGCAGACGGATGAAAGATTCAAAGAGGTTTTTCTGGGCTTGATACAGGCGCTGATTTTCGATGGATACGGCTGATGTGCCTGACAAAGCGGCAATAAACGCCAATAATTCCGGGCCGATGGGATTGTCGTCCTGGGGCGTGCCCGCCTTCAATAAAGCCAACAGCCCGACCAGTTCCTGTTGCCGGTTGCGCAGGGGCACTAAAATCAACTGACCAACCGGTCGTTGGGGTGGATCGGTCAGCGACGCCAAATAGCCCGCTAATGGTTCATCCACCGCCAGCGGCCTAATCTGCGGAGCGGTTCCCTGGGCCGCCTCAACGAGTGGATGGCGGGGCGACTCGGTGAGGGATAAAGCAAGCAGGCGCTCAGCCCTGGCGATTCCTCGGGGATCTGACACCCGGGCGGCGGCGGGTCGGAGTTCTTGCTCATCATCGCTGACCAGAAACAGAATGCCGACATCGCCCTGGGCCAGGGCCAGGGTTTCGGCCAATACCCGATCCAGCAAGCGAGTAAAATCGCGCTCGGCGGTGAGAGCAGATCCAATATCGAGGAAGCGGCGAATAGTGGATTTCATTAAATCCATGGCCCGCGCCAATTGATTGACCTCGTTAACTATCGAATCCACGACGATGGGCTTTTGAAAGTCAAAGCGGCGAATGCGCGCCGCTTCGCCAACCAGCGTTTGCAGATGGCGAGCGATGCGATTGGCCAGTAACCAGGTGATCGGTAACGCCAGCAACACCAGGCCAATGGCGATTAAAGCCCCTTGATCGCGAATATGTTTGGCATCCGCCAGCAAATCGGCACGGGGCACGGCCAGACCCAGAAACAACGGAGTTCCGCCCGCGAAAGGCAGGGTTCTGACCATGCTGTGCCAAGTTTGACCGGCCGCTTCCAGAGCGAACGTCTTGGGCGGTAGTCCGGCGATTCGCTGCGCTGGCTCCGGCAAATGGTGTTCCAGTTCGGTCAGCGCTGGCTCCTTTAATTCAGGCAGCCGGGCTAGACGCAAGGTGCCGCCTTCACCTTGTTGCGGCAGGCGTGTCATATCAGGGTAAGCGATCACCTGGCCGACGTTATCAAAGACCGCAAGCTGCGTGGTCGAGAATAAACGACTGCTGCTCAAGGTGGCAGAAAGCGCGCTTAAGGTCAGATCAGCGCCGACGACTGCGGTGCCGACTCTGGCGCGACGGGCGAGCGTAATGCCAACTTCACGGGTGGTGAAGAAGAGATAAGGATCGGTTCGGATGCGATCCGGTCGGCTGCGGGCGATTTGATACCAGGGGCGGATGCGGGGATCGAACGTGTAATCCGGCCGCACATCGCGCCGGAGTAGCTTCAAATCGGCATCGAAGTAGAGAAAGGCCCCGCTGACAGCCTCTGTGTCATCGCGGTCTACACTTTGCACCAAATATCGCGTCGCATCCGGTACAGCGATGGCCTCGCGTAGCGGCGAGTCCGGCGGCAGCGCTCGCAGCAGAAAGAAATCGCCATCGTCGTAGCCGATGTACAAAGCGCCCAGGTGAGTCGATTGAGCCAGCGCTTCCGCCAAATAACCGAGATGATCCAGGCGCTCCGGCAGCGTACTGTCCGCTGTTAAGCGTTGCCAGGCCAATAAATCAACAGTGGTGGCTACCGGCGTAACCAGCATCTGGAGCTGCCGACCTGTCTGATCGGCAATGCGTGCAAACCGCTCATCGGCGGCACGCAAGATAAGCTGAGTGGTTTTGTTGAAACTGTTCCAGACGACCGCAAGGCCCAGCAGCAGAATCAACGCGGTAAACAAAGTCGCGATGTGCAGGCGCAAGGGTAACTGGCGCTGCGCGGGCAACCGCTTGGCAAAGGTCATTGCAGCGAGCGTAAATGCTGGCTAAAAGCGTCTGCTTCGACGTAGCCAACCAGCCGATAGTCGCGACGCTCCTGGCCATCGGGGCCAAAGAACAGGATCGCTGGCGGCCCGACCAGGCCGAAGTGTTTTAACAGGGTTTGATGTTCGACGCGGTTATCGGTTATATCAGCCCGCAGCATCAGCACGTCGGTAAGCGCCGCCCGCACGTTGGGATCAGCGAACGTATAACGTTCCATTTCCTTGCAGCTCACACACCAATCGGCGTAAAAATCCAGCAACACCAAGCGATCACCTGCATCACGCACGGCTTGATCGACATCGGCAAGGGTGGTTACCGCGCGAAACGGCGATGCATCGACCGAATGGGCTGCATTAGCGAGCAGGCTGACGCCCCGTAACGGCTGCCACGGATCGCGCCCCCCCGCAGCGACACCCACCAGTAACAAAATCCCATAGATTAATAGGACTAAGCCCAAGCCCTTGATCAGCGTGCGCCATGTAGGCGCGCCCTGAATCGTGGGTTGCAACGCGCCCATATAGGTTGCCGTCACGATCAACAGCGTCGCCCACAGTAGCATAGTCACAGCGGCCGGTAGAATCCGCTCCAGCAACCACAGCGCCACCGCCAGCAGTAACAGGCCAAATACGAATTTGACGCGCTCCATCCAATGCCCGGCGTGTGGCAACCAATGCCCGGCGGAGGCACCGATGAGCAAAAGCGGCGCTCCCATGCCAAGACTTAAAGCGAACAAAGCGGCAGCGCCAAGCACCTTGTCGCCCGTCACAGCAATGAAGGTCAAGGCTCCAATCAGCGGAGGGGCCACGCAAGGGCCAACGATCAGCGCCGACAACAGCCCCATAATGGCGACCCCCAGATGCTGACCACCGCGCTGGCGGTTACTCCAATCCACCAGGCGATTTTGAAGTTGGGTGGGCAATTGCAACTCATATAAACCGAACATCGACAAAGCCAGCAGCACGAACAGGGCGCTAAAAAATCCCAATACCCACGGATTTTGAAACCAGGCCTGGATATTTTGACCGAGCAGCGCCGCCAGCAAGCCAGCCACGGTATAGGTGATCGCCATGGCCAGCACGTAGGTCGCCGACAGCAGCATGGCTCGGCGTCGGGTGAGCGTCGTGCCCTGGCCCACGATCAGGCTGGAAAGAATCGGGATCATCGGAAAGACGCAGGGTGTAAAGGCCAGAAGCAAGCCAAAACCAAAAAAAGCCGGGATAGCCCAAAACCGTTGTTCGTCCAGGAGCCGCGCCAGCCGATCCTGTTCAGCTTCGGGACCTGGCGTTTTTGCCGGGCGCGAGCTGCCCGTTGCAGCAGGGGGCTGATTCGCTTCGGTGGCTGGCGGGGCTTTTGACTGGGCGAGGGATGTTTGGGGCAAAACGGATGGACTGGGAATCGCTGGAGAAGCTCCTTCGGCCTGGCGGGTGGTTAGTGCAGTCGCTGCTTTAGCTGGCTCTGCCAACGCCGGCAAGGTGATGGCTAGCGTTTGGGTAAGCGGCGGATAGCAGACGCCGACTTCAGCGCACCCCTGATAGCTGGCCTTGAAGCGTAAGGTTTGTTGATTGGGTGAATCGCGTCGTAGGCGGGCGGTAAGGGTTGCTTCGTCATGAAAAACCTGTTGTTGACCGAAGTAGGGATCGTCTTTCGGTTGACCGGCGGGAATATCAAGTTCAGCAATGTGGATGTCGGCGCTATCGATGATCTGAAGCTGGAATTTATCGCGATAGAGATAATAGCCGGGCGCAATGGTCCAGCGGGCTTCGACAGTTGATCCGTCAAGGCTGTTGATCGTGACCTGAAAGGCTTGTTCGGCGTCGAGGATGCGCTCGCGTGAAGCACTGCCAAATCGGTCGAACAGGCCACCGGCAGCCGGTCCAGCCAGCAGCGCCAGCAGTAACGCCGCCGCCGACCACCACCGCAGGCTTTCGCTCATATCGGTGCCCCAGTGTTGTCGCTAAGCCAATCCAGATAATCCCCAGCACCTATCTGGATCGGGAGGGCGATGATTTCTGGCACTTCATACGGATGCAGCGCGCGAATGCGCGTTTCCAGAAGCGGATAAATCGCATCGCGTGTTTTCAAGATCAGCAACAGTTCGTGATCGCGCCGTACCTGGCCTTGCCAGCGATAGATCGAGACTAAGCCAGGCACAATGCTGGCGCAGGCGGCCAGGTGCTCGCTAACCACCGTTTCGGCGATGCGCTCGGCCACGGTGGCGTCGGGGCAGGTGCAATAGACGACCAGGGGTTGAGTCTCCATAACGGTTCTCTCAGGCAACGGGATGGTCGATCAAGGCGGCGATGGGCAATGAGTTGAGGGTGCACCTTCGTCCCAGGATTTAGCGTAACCATAGACGCTGCAACGCGCAATTTTCTTCCCGTCGCCGCCTTGAAATTTTTGATCTTCGCCCCACTTCAGGGGCAAGCCCTTGACAGGGGGTCTTTGTCGGCTATTATTAGCACTCATTGAAGGTGAGTGCTAATACTCTGGGTGTCAACCTCGTGTCAGCGAACCCCTAACTTAAATCAGCGGAGATAAAAGCGATGAATATTCGACCCTTGCATGATCGCGTTCTGGTCAAGCGTGTTGAGGAAGAGACCCGGAGTCCGGGCGGTATCGTCCTCCCCGGTGCCGCCGCCGAAAAACCCTCACGCGGTACGGTGAAAGCGGTTGGTCGCGGCAAACTGCTGGACAACGGTGAAGTGCGGCCGCTGGATGTGAAGGCCGGCGATCATATCCTGTTCGGCAAATACTCCGGCAGCGAAGTCAAGGTGGATGGCGAAGAGCTGATCATCATGCGTGAAGACGAGATTATGGCGGTGATCGAATAAAGCTCCGCGTGCAGTAAAAAATTCTTTTCCGATTGACGATTGTCCCAGATAAAGTTTTTAGAGGAATTTCCCCATGGCTGCAAAAGATGTCAAATTTGGTGATGATGCCCGCTCGCGTATGGTGCGCGGCATCAATGTTCTCGCTAACGCTGTCAAGGTAACCCTCGGCCCGCGCGGTCGCAACGTGCTGCTGGATAAGGCTTTTGGCGCTCCTACCGTGACCAAGGATGGCGTGTCGGTCGCCAAGGAAATCGAACTGGAAGACAAGTTCGAGAACATGGGTGCGCAGATGGTGAAGGAAGTCGCCTCCAAAACGTCCGATGTGGCCGGTGACGGCACCACCACCGCCACGGTGCTGGCCCAGGCCATCGTCCGTGAGGGTATGAAGGCGATTGCGGCGGGCATGAATCCGATGGATCTCAAGCGCGGCATCGACAAAGCGGTCATCGCTACGGTCGATGAACTGCGTAAGCTGTCCAAGCCGTGCGCCGATGACAAAGCGATTGCCCAGGTTGGCACGATTTCCGCCAATTCCGACGAAGCGATTGGCCAGATCATCGCCAATGCGATGAAGAAAGTCGGTAAAGAAGGCGTCATCACCGTTGAAGAAGGCAAGGGCCTGGATAACGAGCTGGATGTCGTCGAGGGGATGCAGTTTGATCGCGGCTATATCTCGCCGTACTTCATCAATAACCAGCAGAGCATGAATGCCGAGCTGGATACCCCCTACGTCCTGCTGTACGACAAGAAGATCTCCAACGTCCGCGATATGCTGCCGGTGCTGGAAGGCGTCGCCAAGGCCGGTAAGCCGTTGCTGATTATCGCTGAAGATGTCGAAGGCGAGGCACTGGCGACTTTAGTGGTCAACACCATTCGCGGCATCGTCAAGGTCGCTGCGGTTAAGGCACCAGGCTTTGGTGATCGTCGCAAGGCCATGTTGCAGGATATCGCCATCCTGACCGGTGGCCAGGTCATCTCCGACGAAGTGGGTCTGAGCCTGGAGAAAGCCACGCTGGCCGACCTGGGCACCGCGCGTAAGATCGTGGTTGCCAAGGAAAATACCACGATCATTGATGGCGCAGGCAAGGCCGACGAGATCAAGGGCCGGGTCGAGCAGATTCGTCGTCAGATCGAAGAAGCGACCTCGGATTACGACAAGGAGAAGTTGCAAGAGCGCGTCGCCAAGCTGGCGGGTGGTGTGGCTGTGATCAAAGTCGGCGCTGCCACTGAAATCGAAATGAAGGAAAAGAAAGCCCGCGTCGAAGATGCGCTGCACGCGACCCGCGCGGCGGTCGAAGAGGGCGTGGTCGCTGGCGGCGGTGTGGCGCTCATCCGCGCATTGCAAGCCATCAAGGGCTTGAAGGGCGCTAACGAAGATCAGAACCATGGCATCGCCATTGCGTTACGCGCGATGGAAGCGCCGCTTCGTGAAATCGTCGCTAATGCAGGCGAAGAGCCGTCCGTAGTGCTGAACAACGTGCTGAGCAACACCGGCAACTACGGCTATAACGCGGCGACGGGTGAGTATGGCGATCTGGTGGCGATGGGCGTGCTGGATCCCACCAAGGTCACTCGCTTTGCCTTACAGAATGCCGCTTCGGTTGCCGCTTTGTTAATCACCACCGAGGCGATGGTCGCTGAACTACCCAAGAAGAATGAGCCTGCCATGCCAGGTGGCATGGGCGGTATGGGTGGTATGGGTGGTATGGGCGATATGATGTAAGCCTGTCCAACGCTTGGCGTTGAAAGAAAAAGCCCCGCTACAGCGGGGCTTTCTTATTCGAAAGCTGATGCCCTATAGACCAAGAGCAATTCGGCAATCAGTAGCCAAGAAGATAACCGAACTCAGCTCTTAAGCTTATTGGCGGAATCTTTGATAGAAGCGCTTAACTTATCCCAAGCGCTCTCAACGCCGTCTTTCAGCTCTTCCCAGGCATCGTCGCTAGCATCCGCCAAATCCTTCATCTTGGCTTTCAGCGAGTCATACATCTCTTCCGCTTCAGCGGCTGCTTTTTGGTACATGCTTTCGGTATTATCCGCAGCCTTCTCATACAGGTCTTTGGCTTCATCCGTCGCCTTGTCAGACAGATCCTTGGCCTTGTCGGATAGGTCTTTGGCTTTATCAAACGCCTTGTCAGACAGATCCTTGGCTTTCTCGGTTGCCTTGTCGGCCGCTTTTTCGACCTCAATACTGCCCTCGGCCGCCGCTGATTTTGCCTTGGCTTTCCATTCGGTCAGCTTGGCTTGAGCCTGTTCGACTTCAGCCTCCAGCTTTTTCAGGTAAGCTTCTTTATTGATCATGGTTGTGTTCTCTCAGTTTCGTCTAGAAGTTTTCAGGCTCGTTTAAACAGCCCAATAAGTGCAAGCAGAATCACGGCCCCTGCAGTAGCGCTAATGATCGCTCCAAGCAAACCGAAGGTGGCCAGACCCAGGAACCTGAAAAGCACGCCACCGATAATCGCCCCGATAATACCGACGATGATATTACCGATAAGGCCAAAGCCGCCACCTTTGATAATCTGCCCCGCGAGCCAGCCAGCGACAGCACCAATTGCCAGAAAAATTACAATGGCTGTTATATCTTGCATACGCCAACCTCCTTATTCGATACCCGGTAAAGAATTTATTGGGTGGCTTTCTGCTGTACAGCCTCACCGGATTTTTGCACGGCCTCGCCCGATTTCTGGAGGGCTTCACCGGCTTTTTCAAGCGCCTTTCCAGTAGCGGTGGTGGTGGCAGCAGCGGCGTCTTTGGCGGCCTCAGCGGTATTTTGGGTGGCTTCTTTGACCACTTCGCCGGTCTTTTCGGCGGCTTTAACGGTCACCTGAGCAGCGGCTTTGGCGGTGCCCTTGGCTGCTTCGGCGGTGTTCCTGGCCGCCTCAGCGGTATTCTGGGCCGCTTCTTTCACAACCTCGCCGGTTTTTTCAGCCGCCTTGGCAGTGACTTCAGCGGCAGCTTTGGCGGTGTCCTTGGCTGCTTCGGCGGTGTTCCTGGCCGCCTCAGCAGTATTCTGGGCCGCTTCCTTCACAACCTCGCCGGTTTTTTCAGCCGCCTTGGCAGTGACTTCAGCGGCAGCTTTGGCCGTGTCCTTAGCCGTTTCCGCCGCCTGCTTAGCCGTTTCTCCGGCCTTTTCGGCAGCGGCGTCAATCTTTTTGCCCGCACGTTCGGCAGGTCCTTCTCCCTGTCTTTGCTCACATCCGGAAATAGTGATGCCCAGGAGAGAAATAAATAAAAAAATTAATGATTTGCGCATGGATTCCCCTTTTTGCCTTGTTGGGTTACTGGTGAGAAGCCCTAACCGGTTATGGAGGTTAAGGTTTATGATTTTGTATCACTTCGAGATTTATTTTTAAACCTAAACTTGTTTTTGCAAAAGCAAAATGGCACCGATAGCCAGCCGTCAACGCCTCGAACCGCCTTGCGGCCTGAATCAATCCTCGCTTTGAGTGAGGGTTTTTCTGCAAAGTTCCGTGTGTGAAATAATGCTTTTAAGCGTAGTGAAACTGGGAGATGAGCTTGAATAGATTAACGGGAGTAGCCGTCGTCGGCTTAGTGCTAACCGCTGGTTTTGTCGGCGCAGCCTACTGGTCTGGCCAGCAGGCCGAGCAATGGTATAAAAATGCCATTGCCGAAGCATCGAAGTATTCCGAACTCGAAATTACGCCAGTTCGCTACGAGCGCGGACTCTTTTCGTCCGAAGCCGTGACCCGTTATCGCTGGGTGGCCGGTTCGGACACCCTTTCCGATGCAGCCGACTTAACGTTTGCAACCCGCGAGCAGATCTATCACGGTCCGTTGCCGTTGGCAGGCTGGGGAGTTTCGGGAGTGCCTATGGGGCTGGCCGCCGCCGTCGTCCGGCAAACCCTTGATCCAGAAAGTAACCCCTGGCTTCGCCAATTAGCCGCGCTCTATGGAGGTCAGGACCCGTTGGTGCTGACCACCCAGGTTGGCTTTGACGGGGCTAGCAGCACCCAGGTCAGTATGCGGCCTTTAACTGCAAATAACGTCGGAGAGTGGCAAAGTCTAAAGTTCTCTGGCCTGGAGGGACAAGCGCAGTTCGGTGCGCACGGAACCTCAATGCGTGGTGATTTTTCGGTCCCTGCTTTGGAAGCTGTTATTAAAGCCGCTGCAACTGCCGAGTCACTCGTTGAAAGCGATGTACAGCTTGGTCTGCGCGATATGAAAGCCTCCGTGAACCAACGCAAGGGCGCTTTCGATCTGATGTTCGGCGATACCCGTTTTACCATCGGGGAATTGCGTGTTCAGGAGGCGGCCAACGAGGCACCCATCCTCCTAACCAACCTGGCTATGGATGCCATGATGGCCCCTCACCCACAAAATCTTCAACAAGTGAATATCGATACGGTCTTCAAGGCCGAAAAGCTGATGGTCGAATCCTGGAACGGTGCCGGTTCGCTACGGTTGGCTTTTCATAACCTGGATGGAACCGCCCTCAGTCAAATGCAGCAGTGGCAACAAAAAATGATTGCCCAACCCGAAGACCTGCAAGCGATCAATGAATTGGTCAAGGTAGCGAAAACGCTGTTGAACGGTAAGCCTGAAATCGTCCTTGACACGGACGCCAAGGTGACGCAAGGAGACTGGCGCGGCAAAGTGGTTCTCAATTTGCAAAATTACGGTGAATCGGCCGCGATCCCCGATCTGTCTATGCTATTGAAGGTGCTGGAGAAAGGCTCCGCTGATCTCGTAGTCTCCAAGAATTTGGCCAATGCTCTGGTGGCCCAAGCCGGGCAGCAGCAATTATTCGATATGCTCGCTGCCGGCTTTTTACGGTTGGAAGGCGATCACTATAAAGCGACAGCGCGATTCGAGAACGGCAAACTCTTTGTCAACGACAGGGAAATACCGCTTGGCGCGGATGACGCGGCCAATCAATAAAATCACCCTGCGGCTAGAAATCCGGCGAACCCGAATGGATTGACAGATGTTTGAATTAACAGGGGTTTTGGAGCGGTTGCCTGTCCCGCTCAGAGCGGAAGTCACCCGCTATTGGGAGTCCTTTGTAGCGGCGGCGAACAACGCAGGCGTAACCGTGCCGACTGGCAGTTTTTTGGAGCCAATGATCAAGGTGTGGGCGAGCAGTGAATTTGTCGCCCGCACCTGCATTCGCGATCCGGCGACTTTGATGGCTGCGCTCGACAACGGCGATCTGGCGACGCGCTATGACGCCTATGAATACCAGACGCGGCTGGAACGCTGGTTAGTTAACACGGTTGACGAAAGCCAGCTCGGCACAGCCCTGCGCCGCTTTCGGCGCTGGGAGATGGCGCGCATCGCCTGGCGCGACTTGGCGGGCTTAGCGGCATTGGAGGAAACGCTCGGCGATTTGAGCGACCTGGCGGAACAGCTCATCGATGCGGCTCTGGCCCGCTTGTATCAATGGCAATGTCAACGCTACGGGCAGCCACGAGATGCCGATGGCCAGCCACAACGATTAGTGGTGCTGGGGATGGGTAAGTTAGGCGGTCGTGAGCTTAATTTTTCCTCGGATATCGATCTTATCTTCACGTATCCCCGTCAAGGGCAGACCGATGGGGATCGCGCCGTTAGCAATGAAGAATTCTTCCGCCGCCTGGGTCAGCGCCTAAGCAAACTGCTGGCCGAGCCGACCGCCGAAGGCTTTGTCTATCGGGTTGATCTGCGCTTGCGGCCCTTCGGCGATTCCGGGCCGCTGGCCATGTCCTTTACCGCATTCGAGGACTATTACCAAAATCACGGTCGGGACTGGGAACGCTATGCGATGATCAAGGCGCGTGTCGTGGCTGGCGACCGGGAAGCTGGCGAGGGCTTATTAACGGGGTTGCGGCCATTTGTCTACCGACGCTATCTCGACTACAGCGCGTTTGCCTCACTGCGTGAAATGAAAGTGCTGATCGCTCAGGAAATAGAGCGCAAGGGGCTGCGGGGAAACGTTAAGCTTGGACCGGGCGGCATCCGCGAAATTGAGTTTATTGGCCAGGCCTTTCAACTGATCTATGGCGGGCGTGAACCGGCTTTGCGGGAACGTAGCATTTTAAAGGTACTGGATATTTTGGCCACTGGCGGCCGCTTGCCGGTGGTGGCCGTCGCCGATCTGAAGCAGGCTTACGATTTTCTGCGCCGGGTGGAAAATCGCTTGCAGGCGTGGGCTGATCAGCAGACGCATAATCTGCCGGAAGACGATCTGGCGCAGTTGCGCCTGGCCTTTGCGATGGGTTTTTCGAGTTGGCGCGCGTTTAGCGCGGAACTGGGCCGCCATACCGAGGCGGTAACGCAGCAGTTTACCGAGGTGTTCGGTGATCCAGCGACAGCCGATGCCAGGCCGCAGGAGACCAGGGCCGATCTAGCGTTGCTATGGCAGGCGGAACCGAGCGAAGAGAGGGCGCTGCAACTGCTGGCCGAGCGCGGTTTTGAAGAGCCGACGCTCGCCTGGAATCGGTTGCAGGCGCTCAAAAACGGGTTCAGTTACCGGGCGATGAGCCAACGCGGTCGAGAGCGTCTGGATGAGCTGATGCCGCGCGTCCTGAAGGCCGTCGCCGCTGCCGCACAGCCGACGCCGACTTTGGAACGGGTGCTTGATTTGCTCGACAGCGTGGCCCGCCGGTCGGTGTATCTAGCTTTATTGACTGATCATCCCCAAGCGCTTGGCCAACTGGTGAAACTATGCGCGGCCAGCAGTTGGATCGGCAAGCACCTGGCCCGCTATCCGCTGCTGTTGGATGATCTATTGAATCCGGCTGTCCTGTATGCGCCGCTGGATCGGCAGGGTTTGGCGCTGGATCTGGAGCGCCAATTAGCGCGCGTTCCAGCCGACGATTCGGAAGAACGGTTGAACGCCTTGCGCTATTTCAAACAAACGCAAGTGTTGCGAGTCGCCGCCGCTGATATCAGCGGCGCAATGCCGCTGATGATCGTTAGCGATCATTTAACCGAAATCGCGGAAGTGCTGCTGCGTAAAGTTTTGCAACTGGCTTGGGCGGATTTACTGCCAAGATTCGGTCAACCGCGCTACCTCGTTGATGGCGTGGAACGTGAGGCCGGTTTCGCCATCATCGCCTACGGCAAGCTGGGGGGCATTGAACTGAATTACGGCTCCGATCTCGATCTGGTGTTTTTGCACGATAGCACCGGAGAGCGACAAATGACCGTCGGCCCGCGCCAAATTGACAACCCCAGTTTTTTCGCCAAGCTAGTGCAGCGGATCATTTATTGGTTGACTACCCGCACCGGGGCTGGCGATCTTTACGAAGTCGATACGCGCTTGCGGCCCAGTGGGCGCGCTGGTTTACTGGTCAGTTCCTTCGAGGCATTCGCCGAGTATCAGCGTCATCAGGCGTGGACCTGGGAGCATCAGGCGCTCACGCGCGCCCGCACCGTTGCCGGGCCGCCCCAACTGAGCGAGCGTTATCAGGCGCTGCGCCGTGAGATCGTCGGTATGGTTCGCGATCCGGAGATGTTGCGGCGCGATGTGCGCGAGATGCGCGAGCGGATGCGTGCTGAATTGGATGTCGGCAACACCGAGACCTTTGATCTCAAGCAAGGGCGCGGTGGTATCGCCGACATCGAATTTATGGTGCAATATAAAGTCTTGGCGAATGCTCACCGCTATCCGGACTTGGTGATTTATCCCGATAACATCCGACAACTTGATGGTCTGGAACGATCAGGAAGTTTGTCGATTGCCGATGCCGCGCGGTTACGTAACGCTTACCGAAGTCTGCGGCGGCGCATCCATTTACTGAAGCTGCAAGAACAATCCGCCTGCGTTCCGGTCGCTGAAGCCAGGGATGCGCGCGAAGCGGTCGTCGGTATTTGGCGGCGTCTGATGGAGGAGGCCCCAGCCGCTCCGGCTAGCAGAGCCTGAGGCCGGGGGCAATGGCAGTCGCAGCCTATCGCGCAAGGCGTGATTTTTGTTTTGGCGAGGAGATTTCAATTATGTCGATGGCCGACCGTGATGGTCTGATCTGGTACGATGGTAAGCTGACACCATGGCGTGAAGCCAATACCCATGTCTTGACCCATACCCTCCATTACGGCATGGGGGTGTTCGAAGGGGTTCGGGCCTACGCGACTGACCGGGGAACCGCCATTTTTCGGCTGCAAGCCCACACGGATCGCTTATTCCGCTCGGCACACATCGTGGGGATGCCGATCCCTTACAGCAAAGATCAACTCAATGATGTAGCCCGACAGGTCGTGAGCGCCAACAATCTGGCCAGCGCTTATCTGCGGCCGATGTGCTTTTACGGCGCTGAAGGCATGGGGATTCGGGCCGATAATTTAAAGACCCACGTCATCGTCGCCGCCTGGGAGTGGGGCGCTTACCTGGGCGCGGAGAATCTGGAGCGCGGTATTCGCATTCGCACCTCGTCGTTCAACCGCCATCACGTCAATATCACCATGTGCAAGGCGAAGGCAAACGGCAACTACATGAACTCGATGCTGGCCTTGGCGGAAGCGGTACGTGACGGCTACGATGAAGCCATGCTGCTCGATACCGAAGGCTATGTCTCTGAAGGTAGCGGCGAAAATATCTTCATCATTCGCGATGGCATCCTCTATACCCCGGATCTCACCTCCGCCCTGGAAGGCATCACCCGTGACACCATCATTCGCTTTGCCGCTGATCTACAGATTCCGGTTAAAGAAAAGCGGATCACCCGCGATGAGGTTTATATTGCCGATGAGGCATTTTTTACCGGCACTGCCGCTGAAGTGACTCCGATCCGGGAAGTGGACGGTCGCGCTATCGGCTCCGGTCGACGTGGCCCGATCACGGAACGCTTGCAGGCTATGTACTTCGATCAGGTACACGGCCGCCGGGAAGCGTATCCCGAATGGTTGACTCTGGTTTAAGCTGATCGAGTCGTTGCATCAGATTTCGCTTGCACCGCCGTCTTGCGATTTATACCAAAAGCAAAATCAGGAGACATGATTTATGGCCGCTGCCGCCGCTGCTACTCAAGGCAAAGCCCAACCGAACGCCAGGAAATCCTATCAGGTCAGCCGCGCCGATTTGCCTTTGTCCTGCCCGCTGCCCGATATGATGGTGTGGAATTCTCATCCGAAGGTGTATTTACCGATCGAAGCGACTGGCAAGGCCAAGTGCCCTTACTGTGGCGCGGAGTTCGAGCTAGTCAGCTAGCGTAAGCGCTGGCTCCGCAGACGGCGCTGCTGACGAGAATCGGCGGGTGAGCAAGCGGCCCTGGCGGGTCTGGCGGTTTAGCGATGGCAAGGCCGGGCACGATAATCAGAGCCGTGGTCTTTTGGCAGCGCTCCAGCGGTTGCGGCCGGTCGAAGCCGATGACCTATCGCCGTTAACAAGAACGAGGGCTTTAGCCGCCTGGCTGCTCGGTCGTCGACCTCCAGCATGGGGGGATCTGCCAGACCCCGATCTGATCCTGGGGGCCGGTCATCAAACTCATCTTTCTCTATTGGCCGCCCGCAAGCTGCGAGGCGGCAAAACTGTTGTGTTAATGCAGCCCAGCTTACCGCTGGCTCTATTCGATCTGTGCTTGATCCCGCAACATGACGCGCCACCCGTTCGGGCCAACGTCCTTCCCACACGCGGCGCGCTCAACCGAATTCAGCCCTCTCCTCACTTAGCGTCAGATCGGGGTCTGTTGTTGATCGGTGGGCCGTCGGCCCATTTTGGCTGGGATCATCTGGCGCTTTATCAGCAAATTACAGCGGTTGTCCAAGCTGACTCGATGACCCGATGGACCCTGACGACATCGCGCCGCACACCCGCTGGTTTTCTGCAAGGCTTGCCCGTTTCTACGGATCAGCCTTTTGAGGTGGTTCCAGTCACCGCTACGGATCGTGATTGGTTGCCGACCCAATTGGCTCAGGCTCATCAGGTCTGGGTGACGGCTGATAGCGTGTCGATGATTTACGAGGCGTTGACGGCTGGCGCGGCGGTGGGCGTCTTTGCAATACCGCCAAGCCGCCCAAATCGTCTGAGTCGAGGCATTGACCAACTGGCTGAACAAGGCTGGATCACCCCATTCGAACGCTGGCGGCAAACCGCACCGTTGACCCGGCCAGCGGGATCGTTTGCCGAAGCCGACCGTTGCGCCTGCTGGATCGTTAAGCGATGGCTCGACTGAGCGTCGTCCAGGTGCTGCCCAAACTGGACGGCGGCGGTGTGGAGCGGGGAACGTTGGAAATCGCGCGCGAGCTGATTCGGCAAGGCCATCGCTCAGTGGTGATTTCCGCCAATGGGCGGCTGGTGCCTCAGCTTATTGATGAAGGGAGCGAGCATTTAGCCTGGTCGCTTGGGGCCAAGTCGCCTTCGACCTTGCGCTGGGTATGGCCGCTGCGGCAGTGGTTGGCTGAGCAACGCATCGACATACTCCACGCCCGATCCCGCTTACCGGCGTGGATCGGCTGGCTCGCTTGGCGGGGCATGGATGCCGCTGCCCGACCGCGTTTTGTCACGACGGTACACGGCCTATATTCCGTCTCCCGCTACAGCGCCATTATGATGCGCGGCGAGCGCGTGATCGCCGTTTCAGAAACAGTACGCGATTACTTGCGTCGCCATTATCCCCAACTGCCCGCCGAGCGAGTCCACGTCATTCAACGCGGCGTCGATCCAGCCGCTTTTCCCTATGGTTATCGACCCACAGAAAGCTGGCTACAGGCGTGGTATCAGCGTTACCCGCAATTACGAAATGCGTTGGTCCTCACCTTGCCAGGACGCTTGAGCCGCCTGAAGGGTCATGAGGATTTTATCGAGCTGATCGACCGGCTAGTTGGGCGGGATCTTAAGGTGTATGGCTTGATCGTCGGCGCTGCGGAACCTCGTCATCAACGCTACGCTGCTGAATTACAAGCCAGAATCAGGTCGCGGGGTTTAGCAGAGCGGGTGCTGCTGGTCGGGCATCGCGCTGATATGCGCGAGATTTATGCAGTCTCGACCTTGGTGCTTTCATTATCAACCAAGCCGGAATCGTTTGGCCGGACGGTCCTGGAAGCATTGAGTCTTGGCACGCCGGTAGTGGGCTATGATCAAGGCGGCGTCGGCGAGATTCTACGGCGAATCTATCCAAGCGGCTTGGTGGCGACTGGCGATCTGGTGGGCTTAACCGCACACGTTACGGCGCTGTTAAGGGAAAAAGAGCCAGTGCCGTCACAGTCTGCATTTCCCTTGCAGCGGATGTTGGATGACACTCTGGCTCTTTATCAGGATTTGTCTCGGCTGGCTCGCTGTTAACATTCCCCCTCTCGTAGAGAGGGGTGTTTTCGGGTCAGCGCTCAATGGGCCGACAGGTTAGTACCATATTCCAACTCAACCTCGGCGGGAAATTGATCGACCGTGGCGGTCGTCGCGGTGAAAGTTTCCAGGATTCGGTTATTCACTTTCAGACCCCGCAAGGGCCGATCAAGCGGCGAATACAGGATAATTCGACCAGGCGGCACAGTGACATCGCCGGACAACCGTACACGAAGCGTGTCTGGACCGCTCATTGCCATCCGGTAATTCAGCGTACCGTGCCAGGTCGGCAGCCGCTTGACTGTGATTCCTTCCGGGCTGGTCGCCCAGGCGGCGGGGATGCCAGCGCCGATCACCAGCGCCTGGTCGGCTTCCCGTTCGTAGGCAAATAGACTCCGCACCGAACGGATATAGTCAGAACCGACCCAGGTGTGCGGCATGTCGCCGATAAAACGCGGAATCTTGGGATCGCGCCAGACCACTTCCGCCCAGTGATTCCAGCCAACAGGCCGCTGACCTTCCATGAAAAACGCCAGTGTTTCCAGCGCCCGGTCGCGGAATCCCAGCCGAATGAGCGTGCCCACCACGCGCCATTCATAGGGGGTATACGCTTGCCAATCCTCCTCCCCATCCCGACGCCGCCGGAACTGCTCAAAATAGCGCTCGAAGGTCCGATCCAGGGCGGGTTGAGGGAGACGGCCCAGCTCACCACCCGGATCGACCGCCACTGTGGTTGAGGTTGGATCGAAATCTCCCAACTCGACCGCGCCGGGAATGAAATCGATTTGATGATTTTTAATGGTTTCGCGGATTGAGGCGTAAAGATCCTTGCGGAAGGCATCGCGTAGTGCAGCAAAACGAGTTGCCTGCTCATCTTCGCCCAGCACCACTGCAATGGTCGCTGCGTCTTTCAGGCCGCGCAGGATAAAGAAGTTATCCCAATAGGAGTGACGCGGATGACTGGAATAGCCTTCGTGGCTGATAGATTCAGGAACCAGTCCCCAATAAGCAGCATCCGCGGGATTCGTCCGGTAACGCTCGGTGAGCCGTTGCCGACGTAGAAATTCGATATAGCCGACCGCTTTGACCACATGCGGCCACATCTGGCGCAGGAAGCCCACATCACGGGTATAGCGGTAATATTCCATGATCGCGTAAATCAGCTCGCCGTGGCTATCATGCTCAGGTACCGGATCAGCGCCCCGGGCATCGACACAGCAGGGCACATTGCCATCCTCCAACTGGTAGGGGGTATACCAGAGCAGAAATTGTCTGACTTCCTCGGTATAGCCCATCCCCAGCAGCGCGGCCGAGGTCAGGGCACCATCGCGAATCCAAGAGCGCGCGTAGGTGCGTGAACCGGGCTGGATCGCCGAACCGGCGCGATTGATCAGGATATAGGCGAGGTTGCTTTTTAGGGTATCGGCCAGTTTGCGCGCGACGGGCGGTAACTCTAAACCAACTCGATCAAGCCGCATTTCCCAGTCATGCTTGGCTTGTTCCAGTAAGCGATTTTCCTGGGCAGTGGCATCGGCATCGGTCGGGGGGAGCGGCAGATGGGTTTCATTGCTGTGGAATGGGATGCGCAGAAAAATCTCGCGCGCTTCACCGGCTTCCAGGTCCCAGCTATATTCCAGCGCCCCTGCTGCATAGCCCAACGGATCTTCAACGCGGGCGCGATCCGGTAATTTGCCCTCAGTCAGAAAATCGGTCAGCGGTCCCTGGTCGAAGGCGGCTGCGCCGAATCGGGCAGGGGCGGTGAGAACGAAGATGGTTTTACTCGGTTCGTTGACTTGAAGAAGCCGACCCGCGTAATTCAAACGGCGGATGGGCGACACTCCACCACTCATATTGAGTGACTGCCACGGCGGATTGACCTGGAACGGCCGCACAGCCAGAAATAGACTCACATGGCGGCTTTGGGCGCTTAGATTCTCTAGCCGGTAGCGAGCATGCAACTCGGATTGACCCGGTTTACCACTGGTGAAGGCGGTGATGGCAAACCAGAAATGCTCGTGCTCCCAGCGCACCGTAGGGATCGGTAGATAGCCACTTGCCAAGTCCTGGACGGGTTCCAGGTCAGCCCAGGTAATCAGACGCCCATCCGTGAACAGGAACGGCTCGATGGTAAAACCGCCTTTGTCGACTTCCAGAGCGCCATCCTGACCCAACAGCGCTTCCTTATGATCGCCGCTGGCACCCACCACGGTCCAATAGGCTTGCTGGCCTTGAAAATAGCGGGGATAAAGCCCAGGGCGGGTATCACGGGCCAGCGCTTCAAAAAAGCCATTGGGGGAGGTCGAAAATTCATACGACTGTACCTGAATCCGACTGATGCCATACCCCTTAACCCGACTACTGCGTTGCAGGTTCAGGCGCAGATAACGAGACTCGGCTTCCGGCAGATAGAGATAATCCCGACGGCCGTTACCGTCGCGCACCGTGTAAACCGTCTCCCAGGCATTGCCATCGTTGGAAGTTTGCACCTCGTAATTCACCGCATAATCGTCAGGATGCCAATCGATCACCAAGCCGCCGTATTCGCGGGGCCGTAGAAAATCGAGTGATAACCACTGACTCTCAGCGAGTGCGCCGCTGTGCCAACCATGGGTGCTGTGATCAGGATTGAAAATGCCTTCAGGGGTATAGCCTTCTGCAGTCGTGGAGGCGCTGATAATCGGGTTTTGGCTGAAAGCGTGCGCGGGTTCGCGCTCTTCCATGGTGAGATCATCAATCCACACCGAACCCTTGGCCGCGCCACCCGGTACGATAGCCAATTCAATCGTCGCTACTTCCTCCAACGCGCCACCCGGCCCCCAGGCCAGACTCAGATGCCGTTTTTTAACGGTGATTTGCTGCCAATCATCTGAAAATTTATGCTCCCGTTGCTTACGCCACCAGACATTCTGCTTGGCATCGACCAACTTGAATTCAAAATCTACAGCGGGCGCATTGCCTCTGGCGAACAAGCGAAAAGCATAGTTATCAGGTAGGCGCAGATGGAAGGTTTTGCGGGCGATCAACCAACTAGCGCCATCCACCGATTCAAAATCTAGCCGCAGCGCGCGGCCATTGCGGCCGGTATCTTGGGCTATTTCCAGCCGAGCGCCATTGGAAGCCGCAGCCGTCCAGCCGCTAATATCCTCAAAATCGTCCAAAAGAATTGGCGTGCGTTCCGGTTGATCAGCAGACGCAGAGGCTGAAGGAGTGCTGTTGGGAGCGGCGAGAACGGTGAAAGTTAGCATGAATAAGATTACCGTAAAGAGGCTGATGGGCAGCGCGCCCGAACGCCATCTGGAGATCACTCGGTCGCAGGCATCGTGGTGTGCAGCGTGTTGTGACATATTTAGACTATCCTTGCTCAGCCTGAGAGAGTCTCGCATGATGTTTGATCTAGCCTTGCGGTGGAGGTATGGATTGTCTTTTGATCTTAATATTAACCGCAAGGCTGGTATTGACCAGTTTTTTAGCATCCTGTTCAGCGGATTAATCGGCTTATCAGGGACCGTCCATCAAGGAACGCCTTACTGAGCTTGGTTAAGCAACTGCATCTTTCAACAAGCTTCCGGCGCGCGGGCCGGATAGGGGCATGGCCTATGCTTGTACAACGGATGATCTGGTTAACGATAGGAATGCTGCGCCTGGCTTGTGGCGCGCTGGTGATGTCGCTGGCCCTGAGTCTGTCCGCGCAGGGACAGGTGTATAAATGGACCGATGCTCAAGGGCGAATCCACTACGGGAACAAGTCACCCCCGGTGGGTACTTCAATCCAAACCCTCGCTATTCCTTCGCGGCCCGCCCCGTCGGGTCAAATCGATAACACAAAGGATTTTGCCAAGGCCACACGCAAGTTACGCGAGCTACGCGCTTTCAACCGAGGCGTTTCAGTTAATGAGCTGGATCGTCCAAGCCATAGCCGCAATCGGCGTAAAAGCAAGGAGCCTGTGTACATTGGCTACCAGGACCAGACGAAAATCGACAATCTCAACGCCGATATCCGTCGTTTGTCGTCCTCAACTGCTGAAACACCCGCCAATCGATCCCGGGCGCTGAAGGCCGCCAAGGCCGAGCTACGGCAGATCTATCAGAAGTACGGCATTCACTCACCCTAGCCCAGAGTTTGGCTGAGGCGAGGATTCGGATCTTCTAGGGTAACGCGCCCGCATCAGCCGGTGGCCGACTCCAAAACAGCGCATGTAAGCGTTGCAATGACTCCGGATCGGCAATCAAATCACGTTTTTGCGCAGCGCTCATACTGTCTGGACCTTCTTCTTCCAGATGATGGATTAACCCTTCCAGATAGTGGCGACGCCGCTTGCCGGGTGGTTCGCGCTCTGGCAGGAGCGACAGATGCAGCGCATTGACGTAGGGATCGGTTAGCGCCTGAATGAAACGGCTATGCGGTTTATCCTGTAGCACCGGCAACACCGGCTCATCATCTTCGAGATTCTCCGCTAAATAGCGCAACACGGCGGGCGGGTCAGTTTCTTCGGGCGTGAGAAACAGGCCCAGTTCGCGCGCTTGACGGCCCAGCGTGATGCTGCTGGAGAGCATGGAGACCGGGATTGAGAGAGTCAGTCCGGCCAGCACTGGCGTAAACCACCAAAAAAATGCTGGCACATACCAATAGCTCAGCACCCCAGTCACCACCCCGATCAGAGTGTGGCCGCCGTGAGCAAACGCAGCTTCCTTAAAGCTGGTCATGTGATCGCCGCGCTGCTGTGGAGGCCAACCCACCGCACGACGCATCAGGATCGCCAGCACGAATTTAGTCTGAAACAGCATAAGCACCGGAGCGGTCAACACGGAGAACACCGTCTCCAGAAGCACGCTCCAGGTCGCTCCCGCCAGCCCACCATAGGCGCGCAGCAGTTTCTCATCTTTCAGCAACAAGATCAGCGCCAGCAGTTTGGGCAAAAACAGCATGGTCAACGTGACTAATAGCACAGTGGTCATTTCAACGGCAAAAGACACCGGCCAGACCGGCATCCAGTTTTGGCCGAAGAAATACACGAGTTCCTGCTGGGTTTGCAGATACGCGGCAACGCCAGTAGCGATGAGGAATAATAACCAAAGCGGCGAAGCGGCATAGGACATCACGCCCATAATGAAATGCAGCCGACTAATCCCATTAAGGCCGCGCGACATCGCCAGCCGCAGATGTTGCATATTGCCCTGACACCAGCGACGGTCGCGCTTGGCGTAGTCGATCAGGGTTGGCGGGATTTCTTCATAGCTGCCGTCGAGATCGTAGGCCAGCCATACTTCCCAACCAGCCCGCCGTAACAACGCAGCCTCCACAAAGTCGTGACTGAGGATTTCGCCGCCGAACGGTTCGCGGCCCGGTAGTTTAGGTAGGCCGCAGTGATCAAGAAACGGCTGAATGCGGATGATCGCGTTATGGCCCCAGTAGTTGCTTTCGCCCAACTGCCAGTAATTCAGGCCCGCGGTGAACATGCGGCCATAAATCCCGCCGGCGAATTGCAATATACGGGCAAACAGGGATTCCCGGTTGACGGGCACGGGTGGGGTCTGGATCAAGGCGACACCCGGATGATGTTCCATCAGGCGCACCATCTCGACCAGGGTGCTGCCTTTCATAATGCTGTCAGCATCCAGGACGATCATGTAGCGGTAATGACCGCCCCAGCGAGTGCAAAAATCTTCCAGGTTGCCCGTCTTGCGGCTGGTGTTCTCCGGTCGATTTCGATAAAAGACCCGCCCCTTGCCATCGACCGCGCGTACCATATCCTGCCAACGCAGTTCCTCTTCAACCCACACGTCCGGGTCGCGGGTATCGCTCAAAATGAAGAAATCGAAACCGTCGCTTTGGCCCGTATCCACTAGGGACTGATAGGTTGCGCGCAAACCGGCAAAGACTCGTTGCGAGTCCTCGTTATAGATGGGCATGAGGATCGCAGTACGCGGTGGGGGCGCATTGGGGTCCGGCGGTGTACCGGGCTGCCGGGAAATAGCCCACCGGTCACGGCCAAACAATAAGATGAAAAACCCCATCAACGCCGACCAAAATGAAATACAGATCCAGGAAAACAGGATGGCGTACAGGAGTAGCAGCAACAACTCGATAGGACTAAGACCATCGGTGTGAAATACGCTGACTAGCAAGCCGAGCGCAATGAGCGTACTGAAGAGAACCAGAGTGAAAAACCCGGCCTGACGAAGCGCATGTCCGATAGGCGCTGGGGTTTGAACGGAATTGGCCATAACTTGCATTCCAGATGAGGCTGTTGGTCAGCCGCCAAAAAGCTTGCGCCACAGTACGCGCACTAGACCCAGCAGCGTAAAGGACTTAATCCGCTGAGTGGGCATAGCGCCGACTACCGGGGTTGGGGTTGGCTCGGCGATGGCTTCGCGCAGGGTGTCCAGCAGGCCATCCATCGCCTCGCCAGGCGGGGCGAATAGCGCTTTAGGCCAACCCGGTGCCACACCGCTCAGGAGCGCGGCGCGGGCGGCGGCCAGTTGCCGTGAGGGGCGGGGCAGTTCAAGCGCCCGCGCCAGCCATTCATCCAGCAAATCACCACAAACCAGCAATGCCCGCGCCAACGGGTCAAGCAGAGGAGTGTCTGGAAGCTCGGCGGCGCGCCTTAGCACTTGCTCAGTCAGCGCTTGCACCTGTGCTGGATCAGTTACGCCCAGGGTCTGCCAGTAGGCTCCAAGCCGTCCGAAGAGCAGCTCGCTGGAGGGTGCAGCGACAGACGGTGCCAGATAGTGGTGTCCCGCGCTTATTTTGCTACGGTCCACTGGTAGCTCCAGGTTTCGGTCAGCACGTCATTACCCAGTTTGAGGAAACAGCGCAACTCAGATCGGTCACTCCCCTGGGGTAGCAGTTCGAAGGATAAACGCCATCCGTTACTGTGGGTGTTCTTGTGAACCACCACATTTTGGATCTGACCGGCGGAAGCGCTGACGATGGCCTGCACAGGCGTATTCTCCGCCAGTTTGGCAAGGGACTCGCCGCTGAAATCAATCACAAAGCGTCGAATTTCGGGATTGAGATCGCCCGCCCCGCCTGCGCCGATGCGGCTCGCCAAGGTCCGACCGCCAGGCGATAGGGTCGGCATATCGAGGAAAAAGGACAGGCGGTAGCTAAATTCCAGTTGCTGACCGGCTTCGACCGGTTTTTCCGGGACCCAAAACGCGGCGATATTGTCGTAGCGCTCGGCATCGCTGGGAATCTCGATTAGCTGCACCGAGCCTTTACCCCATTCACCCAACGGCTCTACCCAAATACTGGGACGGATTTGATAGCGCGCTTCGAGGTCCTGATAGTTTTCAAAATTACGATCACGCTGCAACAAGCCAAAGCCCCGCGGATTGTTATCCTGGTAGGCGCTGATACGCAGCCGCGTTGGATTATTCAGCGGACGCCAAATCCATTCGCCATTGCCGCTGGCGAGCAACAGGCCATCCGAGTCATGTACTTGCGGGCGAAAATCATCAAAAAATCGTTCGTTGAGAGCGCCGTGGAAGAACATACTGGTTAAGGGGGCCACGCCGAATTTCTGGACTTTGTTGCGAGCGAAGACGCTTGCTTTGACTTCCATTTGGGTCGCCACGCCGGGCTTAATGGCAAAACGATAAGCGCCCGTGACGCTTGGACTGTCCAGCAAGGCATAAACCGTTAGCTCGGTGGCGTCCTTAGCCGGTTTTTCCAGCCAGAATTCGCGAAAATAGGGGAATTCCTCAGGTTTGGGCAAACCGGTATCGATGGCAAGGCCACGCGCGGATAGGCCGTAATTTTGGCCCCGGCCGACGGCGCGGAAGTAGCTGGCACCGAGGAAAACGGCCACTTCATCGTAATGGCTATCGGTATGGAGCGGGTATAGGACCTTGAATCCAGCGAAGCCCAAATCCTTGGGTAGAGTGTCGGGTACTTGATTGCGACCGTAGTCGAACAGCTCGTTAGTGTATTCAACCGGTTTACTATCGCCGTCAGCGACGATATGGATGGCGACTTGGCGATTGAAAAGGAAACCGAGCGGGGCGAACTGGATTTCGAAAGGTAGCCTAGCGTCCCGCCAGAGGGTTTTCTCGGCCCTGAAGCGAATATCCCGATACTGGTCGTAGTCCAGCTTGGCAAGGAAATCGGGCAGATGGGTGCTTGGTTCCTGGAACGGTTGGGTCGCTAATACTTCAGCGCGGCGGCGAACATCGGCGAAATTAAATCGCTTCGGGGGTGGGGTGGTGGCCGCAGTGGCTTCGGGTACGTTGGGTGCGCCAGAGCTTACCACCGGGCAGCACAGGACGCCCGCTAACAGGAAAAAACTTATTAAAATTCGAAAATTCACGGGATTACGGCTCCGTCGGTGTGGTGATCCGTGAGGTTTGGGATATGGTTTAAAGCAATCCATTATTGTATTGCTGTTCGATGATTCCGGCCATCTTGGCATAAAAAATTGGTCGAGCAGGCGTGAGGTGGCTGGTAAACTAAGGATGAATCGGATTAGAACGAGTCGGATTAAACGTTGCTTGTGTTCGGTTTGAGTGATAACAATACCGCACAATACCACAGTAACGAACTTGCGGTCTCTGCGAGAGTGCTTCAGCCTACAATCTCAGAGAAAACAAAGAACTTCGTACCCAAATAGGGTTGGTGTAAAATTTAAACTCTGGTTTTCATTTATTCTGGCTTTGGTTCTTTGATAGCCAGGATAATGTTTCATTTCCTCTAGAATCTGTAATGACTGGCTTAAGTAGCTAGCATAGTGATCCGGTGTAGTGAGGAACAGTTTATTATAGCAGTGGGCGAATGGAGCTAAGGATTTATTATGATCTTGGAGAACAAATTGAAATAAGCCCTCGGTAACGCCAGGTAGAGAATGGTTGAATATATCATCCATCGCAATGACCCCACCGTCTTTGATAAGTGCGGTGGTAAGGTAAAGATCATGGCATACAACATCAGCGGTATGACCGCCATCTGCGCTGATGAATCGAGCATTTTTACTGCCTATCAATCCTTCAAGCTTTGAAGGGGTAAGATCAAGAGTGTTTTCTACAAGAATATTTAGAGATTTATTGTCACCACAAGTTTTTCGAATGTTGTTTAGCACATTTTCTCTGGCAAGCTCAGTTTCTGTAGTTCCTATAAAGGCATCGATTCCTAAGAGTTGCTCATTTTCTTTATCGAGATATTGGTAAAGAAGGGCTAGGTATTTGCCGTGATAAACACCGACTTCAACTATATTTCCAAGTAAATTCACGTTACTTTGATAGTTAAGCAAGCAGGCGCTAAAGAAAGCAGCTTCAGGAGCTAACCAACCTGGAATTTTTTCGATCTTATCAAGGAATTCATTGATTTTATTCTTAGTCATCATTTTAGATTACCTAGTATTAAATAATTTTAGAGGATAAGTCAGATTAGGATTGTAGCGAAAGTTGAGATGATCATCGCTAAGCGGCTTGTGTAAGCAAGCTTTAAATTCTAACTCATTCGGATTTTAAGGACTACTCAATTCCGACCCATTATATGATCTTAAAAATTTTCACATAACCTGATGAAAAATAAAATATATTTCGAGAATATCAACCTCTTGCGTGGTTTTGCGGCGTTATCGGTGTTGGTTTACCATGTCATTGAGCATTACCCTTGGAAAGATTTTCCAGTAGAATGGCCCCTGCTATGGTTTCGTATCGGTTGGTTGGGTGTCGATTTATTTTTTGTGATCAGTGGTTTTGTGATAACGCTAACCGCATCTCAACTTTATGAGAAATACGGCAGCAGTTTCTACAAAATTTATTTTAGAAGGCGTCTAGCTCGAATCGCTCCACTTCATTACTTAACCATCCTCATATTTATCTTTATTCCAGTTAGTTTTAACATCTCATATTTTCACAGTATACATTTCTTTAAAAACCTGCTTTACCATCTTCTTTTTATCCATAACCTTGATCCAGTGACTCACAGCTCTCTCAACGGGACCAACTGGACCCTAGGCGTTGAGATGCAGTTTTATATACTGATCATGATCAGTATTCCCTATTTAGAGCCTATCCGAAAACCACAATTGGGAGTTGGTCGGTTAAACGGTGACTTCTTCAGGTAGAGGAGCAGACAGTTTCTTTAGCAAAATGTGGATAGAAGAAACCCAAATCATAGCGACGCTGGAAGCGACTCTTTTTTCATAAACACGG